>Ga0074198_1000054_pt1 | contig 201981 bp, 168 predicted proteins | sample EPASupsiteSAE323_FD_64527 | JGI IMG/M metagenome (GOLD analysis project Ga0074198, IMG submission 64527) | Bioremediated contaminated groundwater from EPA Superfund site, New Mexico - Sample SAE3-23 | ecosystem: Environmental > Aquatic > Deep subsurface > Groundwater > Contaminated ...
TCCTTACTTAGGTCTTGCAGCCTTGCGCGTAAAACGGGTATTGATCCCAACCAGCCAAAACGCATAAACCCTGGAATGGAGGTAATAGTCTTTGTGACGGGCATAGGATTAACCAGCCCTGGGACGTTTACATTAACATCCTTCGCCAGTTAGTATTTGTGTTTGGACTGGTTTGGAATCAACTATCTTTAATTTACAAGGGACGTTCTTTTTGTTGGCCAACTGCCATAAACGGGCCAACAAAAAGAACGTCCCTCTGTTGGGTTACAGGTTACGCATATTTTATCACTCTTTCCGGGTTAGTATAAATGGTCAGCCTTTCCCCGCGGGCAAAGCCAACTACAGTGATTTCTAACTCCTCGGCCAATTTCAGGGTCAACTCCGTGGGGGCTGAACGTGATAATATCAAGGGTATATTGGCCCTGGCCCCCTTGATCAAGATCTCCGAGGCTATTCGTCCGCTTAATATCAGACATTTGCTGCTAGTATCTATCCGGTTGAGAAAAGCATGGCCTAATACCTTGTCAACAGCATTGTGCCGGCCTATGTCCTCATACATCTTCACCAACCCGGCCTCATCCCCCAGCGCCGCGCTATGCACACCTCCGGTGAGCCTGAAGATGTCTGATCCCTGATCCAACATTTTTATGAGTTTGAGTAAGTCGTCCGCCTTGAACATTTTGCTGGTTTCAACCGGCGTTAGCTGTTGAGCGTCATTGATAAAATACAGCCCGGCCCGCCCTTTGCCGCAGCAACTGGCAATATGACGCCGCAAGAAGTTACTGGTCTGGGGAACCGGTTCTGCGGTTTCCACCCAAATCACCCCCATTTCTTCCTGCAGCCTGATGTCAACCAGGTCTTCAGGTTTCTGCAGCAGGCCCTCACTGATCAGAAAACCTACAGTCAGTTCTTTGTATCCACTGGGTGAGCATATCATAGTTGCCAGTTCCGCATTATTTAAAAATACCGTCAATGGTTCCTCGCGGACTACAGATACCTCCCTGCTTTCCAAGCTTCCCTGGTCATATACATCAGCCTTCCGCTTTACCGACAGAATCAAACCCATAGCTCAAAGCCTCCTTAATTCCAGCGTGACAAAAAGACGGTACTCTTTCCACGTAAAAAACAACTTGCTATCTGGTGAATATAATACTATAATTCCTATAATATTGGTAGTGTATTGAGCAAGGTTTTATCCGCCTGGTTCTTAACGTGATCAGCCATCAGCACCAAGTCTCAAAAATATGGTGACTATGGTTATAATATAAGCATTCCGGGCCGATCAAAAAAGCAAGCTGCCGATGCAAATAATTATACATTTGGAGGGAGTATAAATGAAAAGGATCGCACACAACCTGACCGAACTGATTGGCAACACCCCGCTGTTGGAGTTGGCCAATTTTTCAAAAGCCCAGGGGTTAGAGGCCCCGATAACCGCCAAATTAGAATACTTTAATCCTGGTGGCAGTGTGAAGGACCGCATTGGCTACGCGATGATTATGGATGCCGTTGAAAAGGGCCTGCTAGGTCCGGATAGTGTCATAATAGAGCCCACCAGCGGGAATACCGGTGTAGGCCTGGCCCTGACCGCTGCCGCCCTGGGTTATCGAATTATGATAGTAATGCCTGACAGCTTCAGCATGGAGCGGCGGATGCTGATGACCGCCCTGGGGGCTGAATTGGTCTTGACCCCAGGTGCTGAAGGAATGCCCGGAGCCATAAAAAAGGCAAAGGAACTGGCTGCCGCCATTCCCCACTCCTTTATGCCCAATCAGTTTGAGAACCCGGCCAACCCGGCCGTGCATAGAGCCACTACCGCCGAAGAGATATGGCGCGATACCGATGGGGAGGTTGATCTGTTTGTAGCCGGCGTAGGTACCGGTGGAACCATTAGCGGAGTGGGCGGAGCATTAAAGGCCAAAAAACCGGGACTAAGGGTGGTAGCTGTAGAACCCGCCGGCTCACCGGTTTTATCTGGAGGGCAGGCGGGCCGCCATGGCCTTCAGGGCATCGGCGCCGGATTTATCCCGGATAATTACAATCCAGCATATATAGATGAGGTATTACCGGTAAATGATGCAGATGCCTTCGCCACTGCACGCATGCTGGGCAAAGCCGAGGGACTGTTAGTAGGAATATCTTCAGGTGCTGCTGCTTTTGCCGCCAGCCAGCTGGCTAAAAGGCACGAGAATCATGGAAAAATGATAGTGGTTTTACTACCGGATACCGGCGAACGATATCTTTCCACTACATTATTCAAAGAGAAGTAACTCTGGGCAAAAGCAATGCTCCTGGGTTAACCAGCAACTGGAGCGCCGTTTTCCCATCCCTGGGCAAGCCCTCTGGCTTGCCCGGGGATGGGGAATTATAAACTATCATCTTCATATGCCTGTTCTTGTCCCTTATAAACCAGTTCCTGATTCTTGATTATTACTCTGGTGCCACTGGGCACCGATTTAGTAATAAACACGTTGGAGCCGATAATCGTCCCCTGTCCTATAAATGTCTCACCCCCTAAAATCGAAGCACCCGAATACACGATCACATTATCTTCAATAGTTGGATGCCTTTTTTGGCCGCGCAAGAGCTGTCCTTCGCGAGTAGAGAGAGCCCCCAGCGTTACCCCCTGATAAAGGGTAACACAATGGCCTATAATGGTGGTTTCGCCGATTACCACTCCAGTACCATGATCAATAAAGAAATACTTGCCGATAGTAGCTCCAGGGTTTATATCGATTCCGGTCCGGCTGTGAGCATATTCGGTCATGATCCTTGGAATCAAAGGCACCGAGAGCAGATACAGCTCATGAGCCAGACGATACACACTAATAGCAAATATACCGGGATAAGAGATAATAATCTCGTCCTTGCTGGCAGCGGCCGGATCTCCATCAAATGCAGCCTGAACATCACAAGCCAGAACATCTCTAATTTCCGGGATTCTCTCTAAGAAAGCATAGCTGATAGCCTCTGCCTCATCCTGATAATCTTCTACCGGTTCCTTTTTTCTCAACGCTTCATGTTTTAATGCAAAGGCAATTTGCTGAAATAGTTTTTCGTGAATGTTCAGAAGCAGATCTCCAATACGATAATCTATGGCTGCGTTGATTGTTTGCTGGCGCCCAAAGTATTCGGGAAAAAGTATCTCTCTTAACATACTGATTATTTCAATAATGGTATCCCGGTTGGGCAGCGAGCCCTGGTCCCGATTTATACCCTCAGAATGCTTCTTGTAAGACGATACATAATTGGATACCAGGTTGGAAACCTGATCCTGGAACTCCATGCTCATTTGAACAACCCTCTTTCTAATAGAATTACAGTACATTATCTCAACTAACATGATACCCTAGTAATTCTATATATTAAATAGTTTTAAGTTGTATATTTGCGGATCAATTTTTGTGTTGCATCAATATTTTTAAAAATCTCCATAAAAGCTACACATTTATAGTCCACAATATTACCATAGAGGTAAGAACATGAACATGAAGGTTATTTTAGGGGGTTAAAATGGATTTCAGCGTGGTACTTTTCGATGGCTTTGAGACCCTGGATGCCTTTGGGCCGGTCGAGGTCATAGGCCGGATAGACGCAAATATTGAATTCTATTCGCAAAACGGTGGATTGGTCAAAAGCGCCCAGGGGGTCAGAGTGGACACCCGGCCCCTTGGCCGCCTCAAGGACCCCGGTATTCTTTTTATCCCGGGCGGCTTCGGCGTTCGCACTGAAATCAACAACCCGGAGTTGATCAAACAGATCACCGACCTGAGTAAAAAGGCTGAATATGTTTTGACTGTGTGCACGGGCTCCGCATTACTGGCCAGGACCGGTTTGATAAAGGGCTGCCCGGCGACTACCAATAAGATTTCGTTCACATGGGTGGCTGAGCAAGATCCAGATGTTATATGGGTCAAGCAAGCCAGGTGGGTGAAAGATGGCAAGTATTACACCTCATCCGGAATATCTGCGGGAATCGATATGACCTTAGACTTTGTCCGGGACATAATGGGCGGAGAAGTTGCCCAAAATATAGCCATAATAATGGAATATGTCTGGAGCGACGATAAGAACAATGATCCCTTTTGCCAGGTTTGAGTTATATCAACACAACCATCAGGGGAGGTGCAAGCCATAATTAAGAAAAATACTGTCAATATCTCCGGTATGAGCTGCGCCGCCTGTGCTGCCCGTATCGAAAAGGGACTGTGCAAACTGGACGGAGTGGAATCAGCCAATGTCAATCTTGCCATGGAGCGAGCGGTTGTAGAATATGACGACGGCAAATTACTGCCCAAACAAATCGATGATTTAATAAAAAAGCTGGGCTACGGTGTTATCAAGGAAAAACCTCCCCAAGAAAATGAGATCAGTCTAAAAATCTCCGGTATGACCTGCGCAGCTTGTTCCGCTCGTATCGAGAAAAAACTTAATTCCCTGCCCGGGATTGAAGCAGCGCATGTTAACCTGGGCACTGAACAAGCCAGCGTAAACTATGAACCTGAGGTAATTAAGGTTGCAGACATGATCAAGGCTGTTAAAGCCATGGGGTATGATGCTGAAAACTGGGAATCCATCACCCCTGACCGCGCTAAGCAAGAAAAGGATGCAGAAATACAAGCCTTGCGTTTATTGCTGCTGGCTTCGATCCTGTTGTCATTGCCATTGGTAAGCGCAATGTTTCTTAGCCTATTTCGTTTGCATGTGCCCGCTCTGGCCTTTTTGCATAATCAGTACTTTCAATTAGTTATAGCTACTCCGGTCCAGTTCATCATAGGTGCCCGGTTCTACAAACATGCCTTTAACGCATTACGTTCGGGCAGCGCCAACATGGACGTACTGATCTCCATGGGAACCTCAGCCGCTTATTTTTACAGTATGTATAACGTCTTCTATCAGACCGTCCCTGCCGGAATGATGAAAGACCTCTACTTTGAAGCCTCAGCCATCATTATCACCCTGATTCTGTTGGGTAAATATCTGGAAGCGGTAGCTAAAGGTAAAACCTCCGAGGCCATCCGTAAACTGGCACAGCTTCAGCCCCGGACTGCCCGGGTTATAAGAGAAGGCCGGGAGCAGGATATCCCCATAGAAGAAGTGATATTGGGCGACCTGATTATTGTAAGACCCGGTGAAAAGGTTCCGGTAGACGGGAAAATCACCCTGGGCAACTCCTCACTGGATGAGTCCATGCTGACCGGAGAAAGCCTGCCAACGGATAAAAAGGCCGGGGACAACATATATGGAGCGACTATCAACAAATTCGGCACCTTCCAGTTTAAGGCTACCCGGGTGGGCAAGGACACCGCACTGGCTCAAATAATAAAAATGGTGGAAGACGCCCAGGGATCGAAAGCCCCCATCCAGAAGATCGCTGATCAGGTAGCCGGGGTCTTTGTTCCGGTGGTACTGGGCATCGCCGTCTTAACCTTCCTGTCCTGGTTCATTGGCGGTGCCGGTCTGAACAAAGCCCTGATCAGTTCAGTGGCGGTTCTGGTTATCGCCTGCCCCTGCGCCTTAGGTCTGGCCACCCCCACTGCAATAATGGTAGGCACCGGCAAGGGGGCCGAAAACGGCATCCTTATCAAGGGCGGCGAGCATTTGGAAGAAGCCTATAAGCTTAATGCCATAGTGCTGGACAAGACCGGCACTATTACCAAGGGGAAGCCCGAAGTAACCGACATAATCAGTCTGAATAGCCTGGATCACAATGAGATCCTACGTCTGGCCGCCTCGGCAGAAAAGGGTTCAGAACATCCACTGGGAGCAGCTATATACGAAAAGGGCAAAGAAACTCACGAAAACCTGGTCAGCCCGGCTAATTTTTCCGCCCTACCGGGTATGGGGATACAGGCAGTCATAGACTCTGAAGAAATATATATCGGAACCAGAACGTTGATGCTGGAAAAGGGTATTGAGGTGGCCTCGGTGGAGGATCAAATATCCGCTTTGGAAGACGAAGGCAAAACAGTGATGTTAATGGGCATGGGTCACCAGCTAGTTGCCCTGATCGCGGTTGCCGATACATTGAAGGAAGGCTCCCGGGAAGCCATTGCTGATCTAAAAGCCATGGGACTGGAGGTTTATATGATAACCGGCGACAACCGGCGCACAGCCCAAGCTATTGCCCGTCAGGTCGGAATAGATCATGTACTGGCCGAGGTCTTGCCGAAAAACAAGGCCGAGGAGGTCACTCATCTCAAAGATCAAGGTAAAATCGTAGCTATGGTGGGTGATGGTATCAATGACGCTCCCGCCCTGGCTACTGCCGATATCGGCATGGCCATGGGGACCGGCACCGATGTGGCAATGGAGGCAGCTGATATCACTCTGATGCGGGGAGACTTACGGACCATACCCCAGGCTATCCGCTTGTCCCGACAGACCATAAGAAAGATCAAACAGAACCTGTTCTGGGCCTTTATCTACAATATCATCGGCATCCCCTTCGCCGCTCTGGGCCTGTTGAATCCCATTATTGCCGGAGGAGCGATGGCCTTCAGTTCTGTATCGGTTGTAACCAACTCTTTATCTCTGCGCAGGTATGACCCCAGCAAGGGAGTCTAGACCGATAGATTATTATAAAAATCGAGGAAGGAAGTGTTTTTATGGCCCATACCGAGATTTTATATGTGGAGGGTATGTCCTGTATGCATTGTGTTAATGCCGTTAAGTCCTCCGTGGGTGCTTTGCCTGGAGTAAGTAAGGTGGAGGTCGATCTGCCCGCCAAGAAAGTTTCAGTCACTTATGATGGTGATCAGGTCAAGCTGGAGAGTATCAAGGATACCATCGAAGATGCCGGTTATGATGTGAAATAGGCCTTAAGTATTCCCGCAATAAGCAAAGGTGAGTTGTAAATACTCGCCTTTGCTTCCTTAGGGTCACATCGATTGGGGTCGACCAGGCCCTTATATATCCATATGTGCAGCCACCTTCTGGAAAATCATCATTCCTTTATGTAAATTTGAACCATGTTCTCATCGAGTGTTACCGGCCTAATGAAGTAGAGGCTCGGAATACCCGCTACTTTTCCTTCGGCCAATCCCAAATCCCATTATTGCTCTGTGTTGCATACCTGTTATCAGATCTTTCGGTGTCTGAACAGGTATAGATTATCGAGCACAAATCCCATCTGCTGCGGGCGGGATATTTGGCACAACTTGTAAATGGTCAGCATTCAGGCCAATACTTTAGTAATCGCGACAATATTCTGGTCTATTGCGTAATATAAATACTTGTCCTGTTTCACGGGCTTTTCAGCATGTTTGACCCTGACCGGCTCCCTGGATACACTGTAAACAACCCGATGCTATGGCGAGGCCTTATAGCACAGGCTGTTTTTAGGGAGGTAATTATGTTACGTAGTAAACAAGCTTTATTGATTCTTCTGTTGTCTTTGGTTATGTACGCAGTATTTCCGATCAAATCGCTGATGGCGGCGGAGACCAATTTATACTGGGGTTCCAGCGGACCAGCCGTAACCCAGGTTCAGCAGTCATTGGCCAATAAAGGATACTTTAGCGTAAATCCCAATGGAGTATTCGGTCCGAAAACCTATGCTGCCGTGATAAGGTTCCAGAAGGACAACGGGCTGCCGGTCACCGGCACAGTCGGCACGGCCACCCGCAGAGCCTTGAATATATCCGCACCCGAAGTATCACGGGGTGCATCCGGCGAGCGCGGGAGAAGCTTGGATATGGTAGCCACCGGTTATGATGGCAGTTGGGAGAGCAATTATCCTTATTACGGGGCTCCTTCCTATACCGGATTGCCGCTGGCCCGGGGCATAGTCGCCACCGACCCCAACGTAATCCCCATGGGAACCAGGCTATATGTCGAAGGTTATGGAGAGGCTATCGCTGCCGATCAAGGCAACGCTATTAAGGGCAATCGTATCGATCTGTATTTCGATTCCCGTCAGGAAGCCATCAACTGGGGTATGAAAACAATCAAGGTAACTATATTATAAAACTATACAAAGGACCCGGCATGCAAGTGCCGGGTCCTTGTTGTTTGCATATACTTAATCAGTCTGCAAATTATGAAAAATGGAATATATATTGTAAGATGATTAATAACAAGTAATATTCGGCAGTCCGATCCCCATGGCCGGGCTTTGTATGAGGTACTTTATGGTCAACCAGTTTTCCAGAACAGAAATGCTCCTGGGCCGCGATGCCATGCAAGTCCTGGCCGAAAGTCGGGTGGCAGTATTCGGTCTGGGCGGTGTGGGCAGTTTTGCGGCAGAGGCTCTGTCCAGGGCCGGTGTGGGGCATCTGGTGCTGGTGGATCACGATGATGTCTGTGTGACCAATATCAACCGGCAGCTGCACGCTACCCATAAGACAATAGGTCTCGCCAAGGTCGAGGTCATGCGCCGGCGGATCCTGGATATCAATCCGACCGCTGAGGTCGAGGCTCTTAAATGCTTTTACCCCGGGGAGAAGCCCGAATTGCTGGTACGCAGCGACTATCACTATATCATTGATGCTATCGATACAGTAACCTCCAAGCTGGAGCTAATTCTAAATGCATTGGCGCAGGACGTTCCTATCATAAGCTGCATGGGCACCGGCAACAAGTTGGACCCATCGCGGCTGGAAATCGCCGATATCTATTCTACCTCAGTCTGTCCTCTGGCCAGGGTTATGCGCCGGGAACTCAGGAAACGCGGAGTGGATGCTCTGCAGGTGGTCTATTCGCGGGAAGAACCCCTGATCCCCCAGGACTGGTCTGTTGATGATGAATGCGCCGGGAACCCTGCCCCCATTGCAAACGCCCGGCATATACCCGGCAGTATCTCCTTTGTTCCTTCCGTTGCTGGCCTCTTGATGGCGGGAGCCGTAACCAGGCATCTGGTGAACCGCTAAGTACAGCATCTGTGATTACCATTCAGGGGATACATTGAAATATTAAAGAAATGGAGTGATTTCATGAAGGATTTCTTTAATGGCGCCCTGTGGAACACCGTGGTTTTGATCGCTTTAGGAGTGGCGGCACTCTTTACCAAAGAGATCGTGACCTTCGTCATGTTAGGCTTTGTGATGATCATGCTGTCCAATATCTATGACAAACTTGACGAGATCTCGAAAAAGGGTAACGGCAAATTATAGGCGCCAGCTTGATACACCGGTTCCGGTTGGTATATCTCTCAGCCTATATATACGTCACCAATTCCTCCAGGGATTTCTTGGGGCGATTAGGATTGCTGGCGCGAGGATAACCTATGGGAGTGAAAGCAACCGGTTCCCAGGCATCCTCCAAACCCAGCCGTTCCTTCGCCGCAGCGGGGTTGAAAGCCCCTACCCAGCAAGTACCCAACCCCAGTGCTGTGGCAGCCAGAATAATATGATCCATCACTATTGCGGCATCTACATCACTGTAATTCTTATCATCACTGCGCACCCATGATTGGCCGGGTATAGAGCACACCCCGATCACCACCGGAGCCTCAACAAACCATTCACGGGAATAAACCTTCTTGAGTTCGTCCCGGTGGGCAGCGGTATCGATTACAATGATTTTAAAAGCCTGCCGATTGGAGGCGGTGGGGGCCACCCTGGCTGCTTCCAGTATGGCCGTTAGCTTCTCAGGCTCCACTGGATCCGGCTTATAACCCCGAACACTATACCTGCCCTTCACAACCTCCAAAAAGTCCATACCAGTCAACCTCCCATATTCCTTATGTAATTTGAAAACACCCGAAAGCCGGTTTTCATCTCCAGCTTCCATCTAATCTGTAATCAGTCCTTCACGCTCGGCGATGAATCGAGCAATTGCATGGGAATTATTATCGCCGATCACTCCCGTTGCCTGGTCCTGAAGCTCCTGCACGGCGTTAGCTACCGCATAGCATTCATCACAGGCTTCGAACAGTGATAAATCATTGAGATTATCGCCGAAGCCTATTACCGAATCAAACGCGTATCGCTCCCGTAAATACATCACCGCATCGCGTTTGGAGGCGGCTTGCCCATAAATCTCCAGATACCAGAGTGTGTCAGAATAGATGTTTCTGTACAGCATGACATTTATTCCCGGCAAGTTGACCAAGGCTTGAGCAGCCCGGTTCAGCGGTTCGTACTCATCCATCAGGGTAAAGTACACAATGTTCTGACTCCTGCTTTTATGCCTCAGCTTGGTTACCTGTTCAAAGACTTTGTTATATTTCCTTACTGCATCATCATGAAAGGTTTGGAGAGCCGGAGTATATAATTCTTCATAGTAGATGTTCAGTTTATTATTGTCGATCGAATACATGAATCCTGTAATCTTGAATTCTTCCAGTATTCCGGTTATGGCTTCGGCAGTTGCCTGGGGTATAGCAACTACTTTTACATATATGCCTTTATGCAGGTCATATATGGCAACCCCATTCATTAAAACAACCGGTATATTGATATGCAAACCAGATATTATCTTCCCGGTAGTGGCCAGGGTGCGGGCGGTGGCAATAGTAAAACTCCCGCCCCGGGCCAGATAAGTATTGATAACTTGCTGACTATAGCGGGAGACTCTCTTATCGCTGTCAAGCAGGGTACCATCCAAATCAGCTATGTATAGCACTTTACCCGGCATATTATCCTTTTCCTTATCCAAAATTCATATCGATGGAAATGATCTAACCCTTGCGAGCCAGGATATTGGCTCTTTTACTTGTTGGAGAAAATGTCCTATATGCCCAGAACCGCAGCTTATATCGCTGACCAAACCCTGGCCTTTGGTTAAAGCGGCAAATCGGGACAGTATACTGCGATCAAAGGGTGGAAACTTGAACCCTCTCAAACATCGCATTATCTTCTTAATAATTCAAACAATATATGGCTTCATTATTGCATATATTTCCGTTGCTGTTAACTTGCACCGGCAGTAGGTAATTCGGGTCAAACAGGCAAGCATTAACATAGAGTGATCTAGGAAGCATAGGTAGGAAGCGAAAAGAACGTTTCTCTCCTTCTCCGATAAATATCTCGGCGGGACCTTAGACCTTAGGACCGGTGGCTGGATTCAGGCTGCCGGTTCGATAGCCTTCGAGATCAAGTGTCACATATCGGAATCCCAGGTCTTTGAACTCTGCATTGATTTGCTCCATCAATACCTCATTAATAAATTTGTTCCGTTCGTCAGGCGCTACTTCAATGCGCGCCAGATCGTTATGTACACGAACCCTGACCTGTTTGAAGCCCAGATTAAAAAGCATCTCTTCCGCCCGTTCCACTCGGCTCAGCTTTTCGGGGTCTATGCGCTGTCCAAAAGGAAAACGCGAGGCCAGGCAGGCAGCAGCTGGTTTATCCCAGGTAGTCAGTCCCATGTCCCTGGATAATTCACGTATGTCCGCTTTGGTTATGCCAGCCTCCATTAAAGGACTGCTGACATTTAATTCCTGCAAGGCTATTAAGCCAGGACGGTAGTCGCTCAAATCGTCAACATTGGAACCGTCCGCTACGTGGCTAATGCCCATTTCATGGCACAAACCTTTTAGTGTGCTGAATAATTGATGTTTGCACAAATAGCAACGATCCGGCGGATTATCCTCATACCCCGGTATGTCAAAAGGCTCAACCTTTATTATCTGGTGACGAAGTCCCAAGCGTAGAGCCAGATTGGCACCCTCCGCCTGTTCCCGTTGCGACAGGGTAGGCGAACTGGCCGTCACCGCTATCGATTTGTCACCCAGCACCTGGTGGGCTACCAGCGCCAAAAACGTGCTGTCCACTCCTCCGGAATAGGCCACTAACAGACTGCCCATAGCCGCAAGGTTTTCTTTCAATAAAGCCATTTTTTCTTCAGCGCTCATTCTGTAATCCCTCCTGCTCCTCGCTGAAAAGCGTGTCAAGAGAACCGTCCCCTTGACACTCCGCAAATCGTTCCCCCGCCGATTACCTCTTCCCCTTCATAGAAAACCACTGCCTGTCCAGGGGTTATAGCCCTTTGCTTATCGGCAAATTGAACCTGCACCCGGTCACTCGCCAATGGGACGATTTGCGCCGGTACCCGCGGCGAGGAGTACCTGATCTTCGCGGTTGCTTCTATGGGGGCGTGGGGGACTCTCCCCGATATATAGTTCACGTTGTCCGCTTCCAGGCCGGAGTGAAACAAGTCGTGGTTCCCCCCGATCCAGATAGTATTAGTGGCAGCATCTAATCCAGTTATGTAGGCCGGATAACCCAAGGCCAGTCCCAGGCCCTTGCGCTGGCCAATGGTGTAGTGATGAATACCGCGATGTTGACCCAGGCATTCACCATTTAATGCTTTTACAACTCCTGGCTGCGGCACCATCTGCAGGTACTGCTCTACAAAATCTCCATAGTGGCCATTGGTTACAAAGCAGATCTCCTGACTCTCCGCCTTTTCCGCTACCAGCAGACCCTTTTCCCGGGCCAGATCTCTCACCTGGGACTTGTCCAGCTCCCCCAAAGGCAAAAGCGTCTTCTTTAGCTGCTCCTGGGTCAGATTGTATAAAACATAGCTCTGATCCTTGCCGGTATCCCTGGCAGTCAGCAGCTTGTAGGAATCACTGGCTTCATCATATCCAGTTCGGGCATAATGCCCGGTAGCTAAATAGTCTGCCCCCATAGCCCTGGCCTTGTCCATCAAAGAACCGAATTTGATATAACGATTGCAAGCTATACAGGGATTCGGGGTCCGACCCTGCAGATAATCCCGGCAGAAGTAATCTATTACTTGCTGGCTAAACTCCTCCCGAAAGTTCATCACATAATGGGGAATGCCTAACTGACCAGCCACGCGGCGGGCATCATTTACGGCGTCCAGATCGCAGCAGGCCCCTTCCCTGCCTTCTTCCTGCGGCCAAATCTGCATGGTGATGCCCGTCACCTCATAGCCCTGTTCCTTCAATAAATAGGCCGCCACTGAGCTGTCAACCCCGCCACTCATGGCCACAAAAACCTTGGAAGGCATTAATAATCTCCTTTTCGTCTGTTCTTGCGCGTATTATAATTAGATTTTACGTTGTATAATAACGTCATACAAGTCAGGAATGTTATCAACCGGCTGGAGCCGGCAATATATAATCATATGAGGTGGGAAAATGGTTAGCGATGAAATGCTGCAGCGTATAAACGAGCTGTCACGTATAAAGAAATCCCGGGGTCTGACCCACGAAGAAGCAAGTGAGCAAAAAGATTTATACAAGATCTACCTGGACTTTATCCGCAATCAGGTCACCACTCAGCTGGATGCCGCCGGTTACCAGTCCAAGGATGACGGCCATCACCAGTGTCACGAGGGATGCTGTGATCATCATGATCATGATCATATCCATGGGCCCGATCACAGTCATGACCACGACCACAAACACAATCACGGGCACAACCATGATCATCGCCACAGCGATCATAATCCAGGCTGCAAGCACTAAAAACAGCATTTTATGCTGATCCCGGAATTGATCAGGCATTACTAGGTTTCCAGGCTGATCTCCCTGATCAGCTTTTTTAGAGCCCGTTTCTCGATCCTGGAGACATATGAGCGGGATATGCCCATCTTTTTTGCGATATCCCGCTGGGTTTCCTTGAGTCCGTTGAAGAGACCGTAGCGCATCTCGATAACCTGGCGCTCACGGCGGGTCAATACCCCGATCTTGTCTCTTATCTTTTCTTCCTGCATCTTCATTTCCACCATATCGATGATCTCGTTGTCAGTGGTCAGTACATCCAACAAAGAAATCTCGTTGCCTTCCTTATCGTATCCGATCGGTTCGTAGATGGATACCTCCTGCTTGAGCTTTTTGGTGTTGCGCAGGTACATCAAGACCTCGTTTTCGATACAGCGCGCAGAATATGTGGCGAGTTTTACCCCCCTTTCGTCATTGTAGGTCTTGATAGCCTTGATTAGTCCGATAGTGCCGATAGAGATCAGATCTTCCATGTCCTCGCCGCTGCTTTCGTATTTGCGAACCACATGGGCAACCAAACGAAGATTGTGTTCTACCAGTATATTGCGTGCTTCTTCGCTGCCCGATCGCAATTCGCGCAAACATCGGGCCTCTTCTGCTTCTTCCAGTGGATGAGGAAAAACCTGATTGTGAACGTAGGCAAAGAGACAAAGGGTTCCCTTAATTAGCACTGTGACTGCCAGTAACCAGCTCAGGATGGTCAAGATACCCACCTCCATTAAAATAGAGCGCTTTATACTATATGAACACCAGGCTCAAAAATGTGATTATTTTGTCAGGTATATAATTACACTTTAGACTTCATCAGGATTTTGAACCGCTAAATAGTATTGTCTGACAACTCTTTTATTGTTGACACGGGCTTGCACCATACGTCAAAATAATAATGGTAAAGAAAGTTAAAATGTTCTGAATCTTATGACATTCAGTGCTACTGAGGGAGGAATTGCGATGCCGATGACTCTGATTGACCTGTTTGATGAACAGGTGCAAACTATTCCTGCTGCTCTTTATTCCATTCAGACCAATTTTGGCAACCGACCCGCTAATTTATTTAAAGAAGACAGCAAATGGCGTCTGGTAACCTATAACGATCTGATGAACCGGGTGGAAAACCTGGCTATTGCCCTGATTCGATTAGGCATCGAGCGGGGAGATCATATAGGCATTAAGGCCAATACCAGTGCCCGCTGGACCTGGGCCGATCTGGGTTCCATGATGGCCGGTGCAGTTTCGGTATCGCTTTATCCCAACCTGTCCCGTGCCGATACCACCGCAGTGGTAAACCACAGCAATGTTCGTCTGCTCTTCGTTGAAAATAAAACAAAGCTGCAGGAAGTCTCCTTCTATATCTCGGATATGCCTTCACTGCAATATATCGTCTGTCTGGAAAAGGGCTTCCGCGGTAATGGTAAAAATACCTTCGGTCTGGGTGAGCTAATCACTCAGGGAGCAGCCGCCTATCCTACCGGTCTCAGCCTGCTGAGAGCCCGGATAAAGAGCCTGACTGACGACAGTCCGGCTACATTAGTGTATACTTCGGGGACGGTTGGCAATCTCAAGGCAGCCCTCTTTTCCCATAAGGACATACTCCAGGCCTGCACCCGCACCTACCGGCATCTGCAGATCCATGGCAAACCCATTGACTCCAATGTGGTCAGCCTGGTCATGCTGCCGATATCACACATTATGGAGAAGATCCATGGCTATTTCTGCCCCCTGTTTGTAGGTGGCTGTCTGGGCTTCATCGCTTCCTATGAAAACCTGATGATCGACATCAATACCATCCGGCCGACCTGGATCACCTGGGTTCCCCGCTTGGCCTCCTTGCTCTTTATCGCCTACCAAAAGGCCTTTATGGGCACCAAGGATGGCCGCATCGCCTGGGAGAAGGCCATGGATGTAGCAATACGGGCCACCCGGGCTCTGGAAGACAGCAATGGTTATCTGGATATCACCCAACCCATTCCTGATCGCCTGGATCCTGAACTCCGCGCCGAATGGATGGAATCATACAACAGCGTCTTCTGGCGGGTCCACCACTTCCTGGGTGGCCGGGTAGTCGGCTTGATCATCGGTGCGGCTTATCTGGATGTAGATCTGCAGCGTAAACTGGTCGGTATGGGACTGCCCATCATTCTGGGCTATGGCCTGAGCGAAAGCGCTGCCGGTGTTGCTCTGTCCTGCACCGATAAATATAAGGTCGGCTGGATCTCCCCGCCGGTTCCCGGGGTGGAATTCAGACTGGACGATGATAATGAACTGCTGATGAAAGGCGTCGGCGTAATAACCAGCTACTATTTGAATGAAGAGTCTACCCGGGAATCATTTACTCCCGATGGTTGGTTCAGGACCGGCGACATAGTTGAGATTAATGAAGATGGCTACATCCGCATGGTGGATCGCAAGAAGCTCCTTATAGTACTCGACAATGGCAAGAACATATCACAAGCCCGGTTGGAAGCCCTGTGCGGAACCTCAGCCCTGATCGACCAGGTGGCTATTGTAGGGCAGGATCGGGAATATATCAGCGCCCTGATCGTACCCAATTTTGATTTTATCCTGCGGGTGCTGACCAGCCATGGCATCCCCTTCGATGACACCCAGTGTGTCTTTGAGGAGATCGAAGGCCTCAGTACTTGTGTTGAAGTTGGCGAAGACATTATAAGCAATGATCTGGTACTGGTAGCCATGCAGGACCAAATAGATATGATAAACAGTAAACTGCGTGATTATGAAACCATCAAATGCTTCCGCATGTTGCGCCGCCGCTTCAGCCAAGAAAACCAAGAGCTGGGCCACCTCAATAAACTGCGCATGAAAGTAATACTGGAGAAATACGCCGACCTGATCGAAGATATGTACCGATAACTTCAAGAAACGCTGAGGGGCCCGAGTGCTAACCCGGGCCCCTTTTATGTGGCAATTACATATTTTTATTGAGGATCAAGCCACTTTCACCAGTCGTAATGGTTACCTCGTCACCCGGCTCGATCTCTCCCTTGATTATCTGCCGGGACAGAGCTGTCTCGACCTCCTGCTGGATCAGCCGTTTCAGGGGACGAGCCCCGTAGGACGGTTCATACCCCTTCTGAGCCAGGTAAGCCAGGGCTGGCTTATCCCAGGTGAGACTGCCGCGGGTGTTCTGGGTGAAACGGGCAGCCAGCTTATCCAGGAGCAGCTCGGCAATTTGTTCGATTTCTTCTTCCCGCAGGGCATGGAAGACGATGGTCTCGTCGACCCGGTTGAGGAACTCCGGCCGGAAGTTCATACGCAGCAGAACCAGGACCCGGTTCTTCATTTCTTCATAATCCCCACCCAAGCTCTGGAATTCCAGTATCTCCTGACTGCCGATATTGGAGGTCATGATAATGATGCTGTTGCGAAAATCGACCACCCGGCCTTTGCCGTCCGTCAAACGCCCGTCATCCAGGATCTGCAGCAATATATTGAAGACATCATAATGGGCCTTTTCGATCTCGTCAAACAGGATCACCGCATAGGGCTTGCGCCGGATGGCCTCGGTCAGCTGACCTCCCTCCTCATAGCCCACATAGCCGGGGGGAGCACCGATCAGTCGCGCTACGCTGTGTTTTTCCATATACTCCGACATATCCAGCCGAATCATGCTCTTTTCATCATCAAATAAGGCCTCGGCCAGGGCGCGGGACAGCTCAGTCTTGCCCACCCCGGTCGGTCCCAGAAATATAAAGCTTCCTACCGGACGATTGGGATCCTTCAAACCGCTGCGGGAACGGATGACGGCATCGCTAACCGCCTGAACCGCCTCCTCCTGGCCGATCACACGCTGGTGCAGAATCTCATCGAGCTGAGCCAGCTTCTCGCGCTCACCCTCCATCAACCGGCTGACCTGGATGCCGGTCCAGCGGCTGACCACCCTGGCGATATCCTCGGCATCCACCTCTTCCTTGAGCAGCATATTGTGCTTCTGTTTGCCAGCCAGCAGTTCTTCTTCCGCCTTCAAATTGCGCTCCAGCTCATTCAGGCGTCCGTATTTGAGTTCAGCGATGCGGTTCAGGTCATAATCCCTTTCCGCCCGTTCCATCTCCATGCGGGTTTCCTCGATTTCCCGTTTGATCTGGCGCACCCGGGAGATGGCCTGTTTTTCAGCCTGCCACTGAGCCTGCATCACATCGGACTCACTGCGCAGGTCCTGCAGTTCCTGCAGCAGGGCATTCAATCGTTCCCGGGAGGCATGGTCCTTTTCCTTTTCCAGGGCTGCCGCTTCAATCTCCAACTGCATGATACGGCGAGTGATCTCGTCCAGATCCGAAGGCATGCTGTCGATCTCCGTCCGCAAGCGGGCGGCCGCTTCATCCATCAAATCAATGGCCTTATCCGGCAGGAATCTATCCGCTATATAACGATCAGATAATACCGCAGCAGCCACCAGGGCAGAATCCTGGATCCGCACCCCGTGATGGATCTCGTAGCGCTCCTTTAAGCCGCGTAAAATTGAAATAGTATCCTCAATCGACGGCGGATTGACCATGACCGGCTGAAAGCGCCGCTCCAGGGCAGCATCTTTTTCGATATGTTTGCGGTACTCACTGATGGTAGTTGCACCGATTGCCTTTAACTCACCCCGGGCCAGCATCGGTTTCAAAAGGTTGCTGGCATCCATGGCCCCCTCGGCCGCCCCTGCGCCTACCACGGTATGCAATTCATCGATAAAGAGGATGATCTGACCGGCTGAGCTTTCTACTTCTTTCAAAACCGCTTTAAGCCTCTCCTCGAATTCACCACGATATTTGGCTCCTGCCACCAGGGCCCCCATATCCAGGGCGATCACCTGCTTGTCCTTAAGTCCCTCCGGTACATCCCCGGCCACGATACGGCGGGACAATCCTTCGGCAATTGCGGTTTTACCCACACCCGGTTCTCCGATCAGGACCGGATTGTTCTTGGTGCGGCGGGATAATATCTCCATCACTCGTCGGATCTCATCATCCCGCCCGATCACCGGGTCCAACTTCCCTTCCCGGGCCAGTTTGGTCAGGTCGCGGCCATAGCGCTCCAGGGCTTCATAGCTCTCCTCCGGGTTATCCGAGGTCACCCGCTGGGAGCCGCGCACCCGCTTGAGCGAATTGAGTATTAGCTCACGGGTTATGCCGCTGCTTACGAACAGATTGCGCAGGTCGTTTTCACCTTCACCGACCAATCCCAGTAATAGGTGTTCCACACTGATATATTCGTCTTTCAATGTGGATGCTTCCTTTTCCGCCTGCCCCAGTACCCGAGCCAGCGAGCCGCTCATGCCGACAGCGCCGTCATATCCATATACAGCGGGGATTTTATCCAGGAGTCCCGCCAGCTGCCCTTCGAAGGCATTGATATTGATGCCGGCCTGTTCCAGGATGCGCCGGGAGATCCCCTCATCAGTCCGGATCAGGGCCATAAGCAGGTGTTTGCCGGTTATCTCCTGGTGGTGCTTTTCCGCGGCCAGACTCTGGGCATCACCCAAAGCCTGCCGTGATTTCTGAGTATAGCGTTCTATGTTCATCCTATCACCTCATCTTTCGTAAAGCTCCTAGCTCGTTTTCCAGTTCTTCGATCCTTTCCATCAGATCTACTATTATGGCAGCACCGGTGAGATTCACCCCCAAGGCGTTCTTCAAGCGCAGTATCTTGTTGATACGCCAGGCATATTCGGTACTTATGAAATCCCCGCTGGTTTCGATCATGCCCAACTCCTCCAGAAGGGCCACTATATCAGGGTGCAGATTGAAGCTGGCCAACGGAACGTATTCCTCATTGTCATGGTAATGAATCCTTACAATATTCATGCCTGATCACCCCCGTCTCTGTCGCTGTGCCCGTATGATTTTTGAGCCTTGCGCAGTTCCTGAATCCTTCGATACAATTCCTGCTCTTCCTCACCTATGTGTCGGGGGATATCGATCTTGATCACTACATATTCGTCACCGCGACCGCCATCGCGGATCGGCCAGCCCTTGCCCTTCAGCCTTAGTTTCTTGCCGCTGTGGCTGTGCGGCGGGATAGTGAGATGGACCGGCCCATCCAGGGTAGGGATGGTTACCCGATCCCCCAGAACCGCTTGTTCCGGTTGCAGTACCACAGTGTTTTCTACATCATTACCTTTGACCTGGAAAACGGGATGGGGCAGCAGATGAACCTTGAGGTGCAGATCGCCCCGCGGACCGCTGCTGACTCCTTCTCCCCCCTGGCCTTTCAGTCGAATGCGGCTGCCTTCAAAGACCCCGACCGGTATCTTGACCTCCAGGGTCCGGACCTGACGAATAGCCCCGGTTCCGCCGCAACTGCGGCAGAAACTGTGGTCGACTATACCTTGACCCCGACATTCCGGACAGATGGCGTTGGTGGCCAGACTGAAGGTCTTGCTCACTCCCTGATAGGCCTCCTCCAGAGTAAGATCGATCTGGCTCTCCACATCCTGTCCGCGAACCGGCACATCCCGATAAGACGAGGCCCGTCGCGGTCCGGCCTGACGCTCGCCAAACATGGTGGCGAAGAAGTCACTGAAACCCTGCAGATCTTCTGGATTAATGTTACCGGTACTGTAGAAATTGACCCCGTCCATACCGGAGCTGGGGTCAAAGTTGTCACCTGTACGCCAGTTGGCGCCGAGTCGGTCATATTTATTACGCTTTTCAGCATCACTGAGCACCTCATAGGCCTCATTGATCGCCTTGAACTTCTCTTCCGCGGCTTCCTTGTCCTTGCCGTTGTGGAGGTCCGGATGCCATTTGCGGGCTAGCTTGCGGTAAGCCGCCTTTATTTTCTTCTCGTCGGCATCCCGGCTTACCCCCAGTATCTCGTAATAATCCTGGAACTTAACCGCCACAGCCGCCACCTCCAATTGGTTTTTTCGCCACAGATTAACACAGATTAACACGGATTAATAACCTGTTTCTGTTAAGATAACTCTACTCTCAAGGCTAGTATTTCATAATAGATTGAGGTTCATATATTGAGTTTTTCAAATGTAGTCGTGTATCTCTGTGCAATCTGTGGCAATAAAAATTCTAATTGCCCCTTTAAATCAAAGTTAAACTAATCTTTTTGAATCAACTATTTCTTTTCAAACATTATCAACATATAATCCTTTTAATCAGTTGAAAAACCGTTACTCCTTCTTCGTATATCATAGGAATCCGCGTAAATCACCCTTCGGGTACAACTCATGTACCCTATCGGGTACCATTAATGACGCTGCGTCTAATTCCGTTCTCCTTTACTGTTCCTCGAATTCGGCGTCGATTACGTCATTTTCGGCTGTGTTGCTGCCGCCAGACGTCCCCCTGGCATCTCCAGGTTGAGCCTGAGCTTGTTCCAGGGCCATGGCGGCGCTGGCCAGTTCATCCCGCAGTTTGCGGATCTTGTCCTGGGGTGTATTATCTTTCAAGGCAGTCTTTAATGACTGCAGTACTTCCTCCAGATGGGCCTTCTCATGGATTGACATATCAGCACCCACTTCGCCCAGCTTGCGTTCCACCTGATATACCAGGCTGTCTGCCTCATTGCGCAGTTCCACTTCCTCCCGCCGCTTGCGGTCCTCGGCGGCATAGCTCGCAGCATTCTTCAGCATCTGATCCACCTCGGCTTGTTCCAGACTTGACGTGCCGCTGATGGTCACACTCTGCTGTTTGCCGCTGGCCTTGTCGCTGGCACTTACCTTCAAAATGCCGTTGGCGTCAATATCGAAGGTAACCTCGATCTGAGGTAGACCGCGCAGTGCCAGGGGAATGCCCTCCAGTTTGAAATGACCCAGCAGGCGATTGTCTTTCGCCATTTCTCTTTCGCCCTGCAGTACATTGATATCCACCGCCGGCTGGTTATCATCCGCCGTGGAGAAGACCTCGCTCCGGCGTACTGGAATGGTGGTGTTGCGTTCAATGATACGGGTCATCAAACCTCCCATGGTTTCAACCCCCAGCGATAGTGGAGTAACATCCAGCAAGACTACATCCTTTACCTCTCCTGACAGCACGCCGGCCTGGATGGCAGCACCAACGGCCACCACCTCGTCCGGATTCACTCCCATATGAGGTTCCCTGTTGGTAAGCTCTCTGACCAGTTTCTGCACTGCCGGCACCCGGGTGGAACCTCCCACCAGGATCACCTCTTCTATATCCCCGGTGCTGAGCTTGGCATCGGTCAGGGCTTGCTCCACCGGCCCCCGCAGCCGTTCGACCAGCGGATGAATCAGGTCTTCAAACTTGGCCCGGGCCAGTTTCATGTCCAGATGTTTGGGACCGTCGGCATCAGCCGTAATAAAGGGCAGACTAATCTGAGTCTCCAGCATGCTGGACAACTCCACTTTGGCCTTCTCCGCCGCTTCGGTCAGCCGCTGCAGGGCCTGCTTATCCTTGCGCAGATCTATCTGATAATCTTTGTGATACTCCTCAGACAACCAGTCTACGATGGTCTTGTCAAAGTTGTCACCACCCAAGTGGGTATCTCCGCTGGTCGATTTCACCTCGAAAACCCCATCCCCCACTTCCAGAATAGAGACATCAAAGGTCCCTCCACCCAGATCAAATACCAGGATAGTCTCGTTGGCCTTCTTATCCAGACCATAGGCCAGGGCTGCCGCAGTGGGTTCATTTATTATCCTCATTACATTCAGCCCGGCAATCTTGCCGGCATCCTTGGTCGCTTGACGCTGGGCATCATTGAAATAAGCCGGCACGGTGATGACCGCATCGGTGATCTTCTCCCCTAAGTAGTTGGAGGCGTCATCCACCAGTTTTTTTAAGACCATGGCGGAAACTTCTTCCGGGGCATATTGTTTTTCTCCTACTTTAAAGCGAACAGCATCCGCCGGACCGCTGACCACGTTGTAGGGAACCAGCTTGCGCTCCTCCGTCACTTCGCTGTAACGCCTCCCCATAAAACGCTTGACGGAATAGAAGGTCTTTTCCGGATTCAGCGCCCCCTGTCTCCTGGCCACCTGCCCGACCAGGCGCTCGTCCTTATCCTTATATGCGACTACTGAAGGCGTAGTGCGTGAGCCTTCCGCATTCACGATAACTGACGGATTGCCGCCTTCCATTATGGCTACCACCGAATTAGTAGTGCCGAGGTCGATTCCAACTGCTCTTGCCATCTCTCATTCCTCCTTAAATATACATAATGACAACCAGCTATCAATTGCTTTAGTCAATGTTAGTTCAATTAAGTCATTTTTCTAACATTCTCCGGCAGGTTATAGAATGTTTACTATGTAATATTATATACGCAGGTATTTTTATAGTCAATAATAGTCAAACATTATTTATTGGGGAATACTCATGGGCTGCAGTTATGAAATGAAAAAAGAAGATTGGTAAATACGCTTTTCACATTGCGACAGCGGAATAGGTTGAGCGATATGATGACAGGGAACTTGTCGGTAACTGGGGAGGGCAGGGCAAGCCTACCACTCTCTTCTGATCACGCCAAAGAACAGGATCTTCTTGATCTCCTCCAGCCTTTGGGCCAGAGTAAGGGCCTTGCTCTGCTCAATAACCCTGGGGCAGTTCTGGTTGAACAACTCGTCCATTATGATGACCAGCAGATCAATATTGACGTCGGGCTGTATGTGTCCCAGACGAGCGCCTTCTTGCAATAAGAAGGTATATTCTTGTTTGATTATATTGTAACGGTTTTCAATCAATTTAGCCTGCTCAGGAAAATAAAAACTGGCCTCTTCCAACAAAGCGGGGCTAAAGCGCCCCCCGGCACACAGGTCGGCCAGTTCATTCAAGCGGTCAAACCAGTGCTCGTCTTTAGCAACAATAGCAATTGCCTTGGCGGCTTCCTGTTCAAATTCGTCACTTAATATGGCGGCGATCAGCTCCTGCTTGGAGGCAAACGATTTATAGATGGTTTTTTTACTGACCTTCAGCCGGGCCGCCAGATCATCCATGGTAAAACGGCGAAAACCGTATTTTTTTATCTCAGCAATGGCCGCCTTCTTAATTCTCTCGGATAAACCCTTCCCCTCCACAGATACTCCTCCCGTTTTTCGCGTTTCCGCTTTCAACATACTCCCAACCTGACCTGCTGTCAACCCTGATTTCATATTTTCTCCAGAGAAGCTGACTACTGCCGCTCCCGGGCATTTATTCATCACAGGACGGCAATGTTTTCAAGACCCGAGCAGCAATATCCCGAAAAACCGGTGCAGCATCCTCAGCCCCGGATTTACCTTCTTCGACCAAAACCACCACCGCCCACTGCGGCCGTTCCACCGGAAAATAACCGGCAAACCAGGTGTTCAGAATTTCCTCATTGTCCCGACCGATATTGCCGGTCTGCCCGGTTCCGGTTTTACCGGCCACCGCTGCCTCATACGGCGCCGCGTTCCGAGCAGTCCCCTGCTCGACAGCTTTGACCATCATACTCTGCAATACTTTTGCCGTCTCCGGTTTCATGGTCTGCCGGCGTTCACTGCTGGAAAAGTCTCGTATTTTTCCCTGTTTGTCGATCGTACAGTCGACTATACAGGGTCTTCCCCAAATCCCGTCGTCCGCAATGGTAGCAGTCAATGAACATAATTGGACCGGGGTAAGCATCACCCCTTGCTGTCCGATGCTGGCATTGCCCAGAGCAGCTTCCCCGCCGTCGATAACTATCCCGCTTCCGGCCGGCCCATAAGAAAAGCCACCAATACTCTCATCCGTCAGATCCAGCTGCCTGGCGTAGCGTATCAAGCGTTCCCGCCCCAGACGAAGACCGGTCTCGATAAAAACTGAATTACAAGACTGCGCCAGGGCCTCAGCAAAACTTATCTTCCCGTGCCCCCCCTGTTTCCAGCAGGGGATGACCGCTTCCTGGTTAAAGCGATACTCGCCAGTGCATACAAAGGTTTCATCCCTGGTTACCAGGCCTTCTTCCAGGGCAGCTGCAGCAATCAGCAGCTTAAACAGAGAACCGGGGGGATAACTCATCAGGCTGCGGTTGTTCAGACTCCCATTCCGGTCATTTCTGATGATGGCGGCGATACTATAGGGGTCATAAACCGGACGGCTGGCTATAGCCAGGATCTCCTTGCTCCTGACGTCCATAACTACCACCGCCCCCTTGCCAACCCGCGAGTTCATGACCTCTTCGACTGCTTGTTGTATCCTCTTGTCAATTGTCAGCACTACCGATCCCCGCAGTACTTCAGAATCGTCCGGCGACCTTAACTTCAGGCCCTTGATCGCTGTACCCCTGGCATCTTGTGTGAATGCCAGTGATAAATTTGCTTCCGGCTTACTGAGCAGCCCTTCATAACACCTTTCGATCCCTGACATTCCCCGGGGTGGATCCCCGCCCCCCACATATCCGATCAGATGGACCGCGCAGCCATACTCCTGATAGCGCTTCATTTCCGGAGCCACCACCAGCCCGGGCAATCCACTCCGCTTGATCCTTTGTATCTCACCGGCTGTAAGATCAGCAGCAATACGAACTGCCGGTCTGCCACTTGCCAGGCCGAGCAGCAGTTCACGCTTGATACTGACCGGGTTTCCATGATTTAGACAAGCGGCCAGTTTCCAGACAATGGCATCCATGACTTGAGACTTCTGCCCCCTTTTTGAGCCGGATAATAACTCAGCCGGGTTAGCGCTGATCTCCTCGGGAATAGCGTAAAGTGCCACAGTAAAAGTTGCGTCGGTCAATGGTAAGCGGTTGCGGTCCAGGATCTCCCCGCGGGGATATTCAGCTATCTCTATCTGGCGGGTACGCTGCGCCAGAGCTTCGGCTGCCAGTTCCTCCCCCTGATATAATTGGATCCAGCCCAAACGTACCAACAGGGTCAAAAATATGAACAATAAGAACGCCTGCAGCAGGCGAATACGCTGCCTAAAAATATGAATACCCTCCTTGTCACTGCGATACCCATAGCTTGAGCCGCAGTCAGGAGGGTTATTCTAGAAATTGACGCAGGTTGACGCAGATTGACGCAGATTTTTACAGATTCTATTATATAATTAGCGATTCCGTTCAATTCTCATCTGTTGTTTGTGGCCAACGAACATGAGGGGTTTCACAAATTACTTATGGACAGGTATATGTAGAGGGTAGCATATCCGCGCCAATCAAAGGAGAGGTATTTCCCATTGGTGCCGGCTAGTCGGATCAGAAGCCGAATCGGTAAGTTAACACATACGGAAAAACTGCGGTAATCATAAAGATCTGCGTAAATCTACGTCGATTACCCTTTCCACCGGAAACGGCAGTTCCGGCAGCAGAAGCTCAATCTCGGGGCTGGTGTCGGGAGTTCCCCGGATGATGACCAAGCCTTGCCGTCGGTCCAGGGTGGAGACCACCCCGAGGTGAGAACAGGCTTCTATTATTCGAGTCAGCATATCTATGTTGCGCGGCTCCAGGCGGAGATATATTTTCGAACTCATCTCTGGTTGCCCTTTCTCAGTATGGTATAATCCGGAACTGCTTGCGGGAACGAAAAGAATACCCTTTGCCGGGGGTGCCGGGCCCGATCCAGAATATTGCCCTCTCCATCATAGAGAACAGTGATTTCCAGAGGCATTGCCTGTCCCCCGGGCAACAGCAGTTCTAACGAGTCACCGGTGCCGAAGTTTCCCCGCTGTTCAACCTCCAGTCTTTTCGGTCCGGGATGCCAGGTCTGGACTACTCCGCAAAATTCACTGCGGCTTGTGCTTTCTTCCTTATCGATATCTTGCAGCCAGGATGATTCTCCCTCCATAAAACCATTGGTAAAGGGACGAGTCGCGGTTTTTGACAGCTCGCGCTGCCAGGATGCCAGATGGTCTTCAGAAAATCGCCGCTCAATCTGATACTGATCGATGGCCTGGCGATACACCGAGGCTACACTGGCAACATAGAGCGGACTTTTCATGCGGCCTTCCACTTTGAAAGCATCCACCCCCATCTCCATCAGGCGGGGCAGGTATTCCAGTAGGCATAAATCCCGGGAATTAAGGATATAGCTTCCTTTATCGTCTTCTTCAATGGGATAGTACTGCCCGGGTCGTTTCTCCTCCATTAAAGCATAGCGATAGCGGCAGGGATGCGCACACTCCCCCTGATTGGCCCCGCGACCGGTCATATAGTGAGAGAGCAGGCAGCGTCCGGAATAGGATACGCACATGGCACCATGCACGAAAACCTCCAGTTCGATATCCGTTCTCTGTTTAATCTCACTGATCTCCTCCAGGTTAAGTTCCCGGGCCAACACCACTCTCCTGGCCCCCAGATCACGGTAGAAAGCAGCAGTTTCGTAGTTGCAGACGCTGGCCTGGGTACTGACGGTTATCGGCAACCCTGGGGCATACTTGCTGGCCAGACGCATTACCCCGGGATCAGAAATAATAAGACCGTCCACCTCCAGACGGGCCAGTTCTTCCAAATAGACTGGCAGGCGATCGATATCCCGGTTGCGGGCTAATACATTGACCGTTACATAAACCCGGCGCTCTCTTTCCCGGGCAAATTTTAACCCTTCAGCGATCTCCTGAAGGGTCAGGTTGCCGGCATATGCCCGCAGACTAAATTCTTTTCCGCCCAGGTAAACGGCATCAGCCCCGAATAGCAGAGCTGTCTTCATCTTTTCCAGGCTGCCGGCCGGCATCACCAGTTCCGGAACCCCCATAGCTCATGACTCCTTTATAGCAGCTTATTTATTGTAGCGGCTTTGCGCACGCAGATGTTCTTGATAGGTTCGGGAGAAATAGTGGGTGCCATCACCCTTGGCGACATAATAGAAATAATCGCTCGACTGCGGATTCAGGACCGCTGCTATCGACGCCTCTCCCGGGCAGGAAATCGGCCCGGGCGGAAGACCAGGATACTTGTATGTATTGTAGGGCGAATCGACCTCCAGGTCCTGATAGCTCACGTTAACCTTTTCCGGCTGACCTATACAATACAGTACGGTTGGACAGAGCTGCAGGAGCATTCCGGTCCGCAGCCGGTTCTGGATAACCCCCGATATAATGGGACGCTCACTGTCGGCCATAGCTTCCTTCTCAATAATGGAGGCCAGGATCACGGTATCGTATACCGTCTTGCCCTGATTGCGGGCTTGCCCCGCATACTTGTCCCAATGCTTGTCAAAGTTTATCAACATCTGATCAACGATCTGCTGCGCAGTGGTACCTTCTTCTACTTCATAGGTATCAGGAAAAAGAAATCCTTCCAGCGGATCCTCGGTGTCAATCGGTACTCCCTCTAAAAAAGGGTAATCGTACGACTCCCAGAGCGCTGCTTTCCATTCCTCCTCGCTGCAGATGTTTTTTTGGGCCAGCATCTCCCCGATCTGTTTTATGGTATACCCCTCAGGCACGGTAAAGCTTAAGCCCACTACATGACCCTGGGCAATAAGCTCCGCGATCCGGGGAATGCTCTGGCTGCGGCTGAATCTGTAATGACCGGCCTTTAATTTACTGTCCAGTTCCGCATGACGACAGTAGAACAGAAAAGCAGTCTGACTGCGGATCAGGCGCTCCTTATCCAGGATGGCGGCAATCTGGGGAGCAGTGGCCTGAGCCGGGATGACGACATCTATCTGGCTCTGGTCCCTGAGATTAACCGGCTGATACAGGGTATTGAGACTGTGCCATGCCCATAAGACCATGGCCGCCACCAAAATCAGCAGGACAGTGAAGACTAAGCTTTTTTGCCGCTTGTGTTGCTTGATAATAACTTCACTCATTTCGTCACTTCTTTTCTGCTAATCTACTCCGAAAATATTATTAAAACCTGCCCCAAGTAAGAAGACTGCTCCCCGCTGCTTTTTTTCAGTAACTTGTCGTGACCCCCTGCGGGGTCAAGTAGAGCCTGTCCTATATGGAAGGCTCGCTTACGACATCCACCGGGTCCGGAGCGGGCGGCTGGGTATCATCCCCGTTGTTTCCGGTCTGGTCCGCCGAGGTGGGCTGGTTTTCCCCCGCCGGCTGATCGCCGCTGGTCTGATCACCAGCTGAATCGACCGGCAAGTTGCTGCCTGGGCCGGTGTGGATGATCTCATCCAGAGTCAGGTAATGATTGGTGGAGAGCAACTCCTGCTTGATAAGTTTGCCGTCGGCATCATAGAAACTGCGAAAAGCACGGACACTATAGCCATTGATACCGGAATGTTCAACTTTTACCTCCCCCGGAGCCAGGGTATCATCAACCACATGCACCTCTTTGAAGGGGATCGTGCCATCTACCACCGTATTAAGCGTTATTTTTTGCTTGTTAGTCAGATTGCCGTAAATATTTACGGTAATTATACCCCCATTGGTGACTGACCGAATATATAAGGGAGCATCGGTGTTGTTCTGAAAACGGAAGTCCTGGGCACCGTATGAAACGGTAGCATCCCGGCCCAGCGGGACATAAGCCACCGCCATGTTGTGCTGGTGGCGTTCCACAATGTTCAATCCCGCCAGCAGGCAGGCATTGTACAGCGTGGTGGAAACCTGACAGATTCCGCCACCCACTCCGGGTAAGAATTTGCCGCCCACAATGACCAGGGCCTCATTGAAGCCCGTCTCGAGCGTACGCGGTCCGATTATCTTGTTGAAGGACACGATCTCACCTGGTTTGAGCATAGTCCCATTAAGGGTACTGGCCGCCAGACAAAGATTTCGCGAACGATTGATTTCGGCAGTATTGAACCGGGTGCTGAAGCTGGAGAGTTCTCCCATCCCCTTCAGGTCTTCCTCTATCACCTTGGGTTGCTGGGTAATCATTACTATTTCAACGCGGAACTCTTCAAATACCCCCCATTCCTTGGGGAGGTCTTCCATCAGAGCAGTAAAATCCACCACTTCGCCGGGAGAATCAGGTACGATCACCAGGCCTTTTTCCGGATCCATATCCAAAGTGGCATCTACCGTTTTGACCCCGAGTTTCTCGTTGAAGGTCTGCAGCATCGCCCCCATGGGATCAGGCCGGTAAACTATCTTCTGAAAGTAGGCGATGGTATGAGACCCGTCCAGGTTAAGCAGCTTGGATTTCACACCCCTTTGCTTCTCGGATATCCAGGCTTCCTTAACCGCCTTACCGGAATCGAAAGGAATCGCCAGTTGCTCCAGGCTGGTCTGATATGAATAATTTTCATGATAGAAAACCACCGGGATAGAACCCGCAGTCTTCAGCTTCTGGTTGATCCTCATCACAGCTTGATCGCTGGTCAACCCGGTCATCGGAATACCGGCTATCTGAACCCCGGGCAGGAAACGATCCGATGCATATAAAACCTGGTAAAAATACAAACCAATGGCTATGCATATCCCCAGAACAGTAAGGGATACAAAGAATGCTGGCGTTTTCCATTTCTCCAGTGCCAAGGTACGCCCTCCAAAAATAAGGATAGAATAAATATTATGTATAATATATGACTGACATATAGTCCTTAACTTAAATATTTTAACCCATTTATGACCTTTTGCCCATAAAAAAAGGAGGCCATTAAACCCCCTTTACTTATCTTCCGCATAACTCAGGTAATCGTTCTGCACAATCCTGCAGGTTTTACAATTCTTCGCTGTCCACCAGTTCCTGCCAGGCGTCAGCAACCATTTCCCATTCTTCTTCATCTTCGATGTCGCTCAGCATCTCATTGCCTTCTTCATCAAAGACAACCTTCAGAATAACGATCTCCGCCTCAAACTCATCCAGGTCTTCCATCTCTTCCTCTTCCATCAGCGGGATCAGGACACGGTATTTTTCGTTTTCGATCTCCATCTCGGCCAGTAGTTCAAACTCGTGCTCTACTCCTTCGTCATCAACCAGCACCAGTACGGAAAACTCCTCATCATCCAAAATTTCTTCGTTGCTCATTACGCCACCTCTTTCCAAAAGCTAAGGCTATTCTAATATCTCCCCTGATCTTTGTCAAATTATGCCCGCGTATGCCCTTATCTGCCAGCATGGCTATCCAGATAGGATTGCAGTATAAAGGTTGCCGCCATCTTGTCGATGACCAGTTTTCTCTTGCGTCGGGATACATCAGCCTGGATCAGGATCTTTTCCGCTGTAACCGTGGTTAACCGCTCATCCCAGAGTTCGACCGGCAACCCGGTGAATTCCCTCAGCTCATGGGCATACTGCTTGATCTCCATGGCCTTGGGTCCTTCTGTACCGTTCATATTCAATGGCCAGCCCACCACGATCAAACTAACCTCGTTCTCCAGGCAGAGGGCTTTGATCCGGGACAAATCATCCTTCAGATTGAGCTGCAGAACGGAATGACCCTGCGCTGTCCAACCCAAGGGATCGCTCAGGGCTATACCTATGCGTTTTTGCCCGACATCCAAACCCATTATTCTCATCCAATCCACTCTCCAACCCAACCCAGCCAGAAATAAACCACAGCAGGCAGAACCCGGCAATCCAAAGACTCAAAAAGCCCGTTAACCAGCGTCGGTACGTTGAATATACGGGCTTGGGTATTAACCGGAATAGCTTAGTTCCCGGTTATATCTTAAGATAGTTCTTCAGCAGTATTTCCATCAATTCGTCGCGGTCCACCTTACAGATCAGGTTGCGCGCCTCATGATGGCTGGTTATGTAAGCAGGGTCACCCGAAATCATATACCCTACCAGTTGATTGATCGGATTGTATCCCTTCTCCTCCAGCGCCTTATACACTGTGCGTAGAATGCTGTCCACGCGGCTCTCATTGTCCCTCTCTTTGGTAAAACTGACAGTTTTTCCGCTTTCCTGAGGCATATCTACACCTCCCCGGTGTATGACTTCTCTGTCATACTGTAATTTTCCTTGTTTATTTCAAGGTTTTTTCTACCAATTCCCGGGCTCGGGCCAGGGCTTCTTCCAGTTTGCTGGTATCCTTGCCACCAGCCTGAGCCATATCCGGTCGGCCTCCGCCCCCGCCGCCGGCGACTTTGGCGGCTTCTCCCACGATCTTACCCGCATTAAGTCCCCGTTCCACCAGATCGCGGCTGACAAAAGATACCAGAGATACCTTGTCCTCAACTACCGCTCCCAATAATACTACGGAACTGCCCAGCTTATCCCTCAGCATCTCGGCCTGTGATCGCAATGAGTTGGCGTCCTGGCCGCTCACGGCAGCAATCAACACCTTGGCCCCTTGGTAGTCCCGGGCCTGGCTCACCAGATCGCCGCTGGAGGCGCTGGAGAGCTTGCCCTTCAGGCTCTCAATCTCTCTTTCCCGCTCTTTCAAGGTGCGGCTTATCCCCTCAATTCGATGACCCAGTTCAGTCGGCGTAGTTTTTAAAACATTGGCGGCCGCCTTAAGTTCAGCCTCTGCTCCGTTGAGATAGGCCAGGGCATGAGCCCCGGTTAATGCCTCTATTCGCCGCAAGCCCGAACCAATGCTGCTCTCACTAAAAAGCTTGAAGACCCCGATCTGCCCGCTGTTTTTTACGTGGGTTCCGCCGCACAGCTCACGGCTGAAATCCCCAACGACCACCATGCGAACCTCTTCACCATATTTCTCACCAAACAGAGCCGTGGCCCCCATCTCCCGGGCCTGGGCTATGCTGGTCACCGTAGTATCTACCGGATACAGACTCCATACCGCCTGGTTCACTATCGCTTCCACCTGCTGCAGTTCTTCCTCGGTCATAGCCACCAGATGGGTAAAATCAAAGCGCAGCCGCTCCGGTTCAACCAGAGAGCCCTTTTGCTGGGCATGCTCACCCAGGGTCTGGCGCAGAGCCTGGTGCAGCAGATGAGTAGCAGTATGATTGCGGGCGATATCCAGACGCCGGGCGCTATCCACTTCTAGTCCGACCTCTTCACCGCTCTGCAGGCTGCCTTCCAGATAGCCGGAATGCACTATATAATTGGCCACCTTCTGCACATCCCGAACCTTCAACGTACCGTTCTTGCCCTTGATAACGCCGATATCCGCTACCTGTCCGCCACTTTCTGCATAAAAAGGTGTGCTGGCGGTCAGGATCAGCACCTCGCAATCACTCGCCCGGTCCACAAGTTGCTCGCCGCTGACCAGGGCCAGCATTTCTGCCTTTTCCTGGAGAACATCATATCCTGAAAAGCGCGTAACCGGGAACCTGCTGAAGAGTTCTGAGAGCAGTATATCACGGGCAAAGGCGTTTTCACCCTTGTTGGCCTGCCGTGCCCGCTTGCGCTGTTCCTCCATGCAATTATTAAAGGCCTCCTTGTCCAGGGTAAGCCCGTTCTCCTCCGCCAGATCCTCAGTGGAATCAAGGGGAAAGCCATAGGTGTCATAGAGCATGAAGGCATCTTCCCCGGAAAACACCTTTTTGCCCTCCTGTTTCAGTCCGTTGATTATCTCCTCAACCTTTTTCAGGCCATCCGTCAGAGTCGCCAGGAAGCGTTCCTCCTCCAGCTTGACCACATCCTTGATGAAGTCACGTTTATCGTCCAACTCAGGATAGGCGGCCTTCATTAAGTCACATACGACATCCACCGTCTTGTATAAAAAGGCCTGCTGAATTCCTAAAAATCGTCCAAAGCGAACAGCCCGACGCAGAATACGTCTCAAAACATAGCCGCGTCCGTCATTGGAAGGCAACACCCCGTCACTAATCAGGAAGGTGCAGGAACGACTGTGGTCGGCAATAACCCGGAAGGGAAAGCCACCTTCACCCCGGGCGTACTTCTGCCCGGTCAATTCTTCAATATATGAAATAATTGGGGTAAACAGATCAGTGTCAAAGTTGCTGTCCACCCCTTGCAGCAAGGAGGTCAGCCGCTCCAGGCCCATGCCGGTGTCGATGCTGGGGCGGGGCAGTGGCGACAGCTTGCCGCTATCATCGCGATTAAACTGCATGAATACCAGATTCCATATTTCCAGAAAACGGTCGCAGTCGCATACCCCCAGTCCGCACTGGGGATTTTTGCAGGCATAGTCTGGTCCACGGTCATAGTGGATCTCACTGCAGGGACCACAGGGTCCGGTATCACCCATGGCCCAAAAGTTGTCCTTCTCGCCCAGACGCAGGATCCGTTCCGGATTAACATCAGTGACCTCCTGCCAGATGGCGGCCGCTTCATCGTCATCCTGGTAGATGGTGACCCAAAGCCTTTCCTTGGGCAGTCCCATCACTTCGGTGAGGAACTCCCAGGCAAAGAGAATGGCATCGCGCTTAAAGTAATCACCGAATGAGAAATTGCCCAGCATTTCAAAAAAGGTATGATGCCGGGCGGTGCGCCCCACGGTATCGAGATCATTATGTTTGCCGCCGGCCCTTACACACTTTTGGGAGGTAGTAGCCCTCACATAATTGCGGCGGTCAATCCCCAAAAAAACATCCTTGAACTGATTCATTCCTGCATTAGTGAACAGGAGGGTGGGATCATTTATCGGCACCAGTGAAGAACTCTCCACTACGGTATGACCTTTATCCCGGAAATACTCCAAAAAGGTTTCTCTTATTTTACTGCTGCTCCACACGCCAAGGCCTCCTCCAAGCTGCTAAAAACTTAACATCTATTTTCCCGGATATAGCCTCTGCTGTCAACCAAGAGTCGCTGAAAGCGTGGCATGGTGACGGTCCTTTTGCCACGCTTTCATCCCTTATCCACCAGCCAGAGATATGCCCGTCCCAGGACTACCTTGAGGGAAGCCAACAGAGGTACGGCAAACAACATACCCCAGATTCCCATCAGCTTGCCGCCGGCCAGGAGTGCAAAAACGATGGTAAGGGGATGCAGTCCCAGTTTACTTCCTATGATGCGGGGGGTGATGAGGCTGCTCTCTATCTGTTGGATAATAAGTATGGTGATAGCCATATAAACACTAAGACGTAAAGACGTCGACAGAGCGATACCCACTGCCGGAATCGCTCCTAAAAATGGTCCAAAATAAGGGACCAGGTCACAAATCGCTGTGACTATGCCCAGCAGCAACGGGAATCTGACTCCCAGCAACAGAGCCGCCACCCCCACAGTACAACCTACCAGCCCAGCTATCATCAGGTGTCCCTTGATGAACTCGATCAATACACCGTCTATTTCCGATAATATGGCGGTAGCTTCTCGCCGGGCCGGAGGTGTCCATAGCTTAAGAAATACATCGCGGATCTTTTCCCAATCGTTCATCATATAGAAGGCCAGAATCGGCGAAAAAACCAAGGCCAGAACCTTGCCAAAAATGGCGTAAAGTCCGCCCAGGAAGTTGTTGATCCCAACATAGATGCCCTTTTCGACTCTGGCCAGGTTCTGGTTGATTACAGCACTGAGTTTGGCCGGCATGTTGATATGATCTATCCGAGCAGTCATTTCCTGAACCTGTTCAGCATACTGGGGATAGAGATGAGCCAGGCTGGTCAGTTCCCTTACGATAGCCGGGATGGCCAGAACCATGACCAGCCCCAGCAGGGCAGTAAAAATTAGATAGAGCAGAAGTATGGCCCACACTCTTTTCATACCACGGTTTTCGATCCAGCGTACCGGCCTGAACAGCAGATAGGCCAGAACCGCACCCAATAAAAAAGTGAGCAACACCTCTCTTACCAGGTAGAGAAACCAGGCGATGCTCACCGCAACGGCAAAAAATACTATATAACGCCAGAATTTTTCATGCTTGTTCTGCACCGGTCAGCAATGCCCCCCTTGCATGCTGCGGAAACTACAGCAGTTCCGGGGAACGCTCCATAGCCAGCAGACTGCCGTCCTCAGCAACTTCGTACAGGTTTACCCGGCCCTTGTTGTAATTGAATTCCATGAAGCAGTTCCAGCAGTAATACTGCTCGTTGCCAACCCGGCCCACCTGGATTCCACCGCATATTGGGCATCTGATCATCACCGATAATCGCTTCCTTTCCTTTGCGCCACCGCACCAGTATGGCTTTTCCATTCGATCTGATCCAGCGGAATCTCATTACGTCCTGACAGCATATCCTGAATGGTGCCAGATGATACCTCGACCCCTTCCACTTCAGCACTGCCCGCCGCCAGGATAAAATCACTGATTATCCCCAGTTCTCGGCCGCTATGGTCGAAAATCGCATCACCGAGTTTCCTTTTATATACCGGTAATTCTTCCCCAGCCAGATAGGGTTTAATACAGCGGCTGTTGTTTATGGCCAAAGCATCCGCCCCCAGTGTAAAATCGTTTTTCTTCAGCACACCACGCCCACCCCCGTCCCTGGCTATCACCACATAGGCCAGTTTGAAATCTCCGCCCACCACCGCACGTTCTACCCACCCCACCACTCGTGCGGTCTTTTGATCAAATACCGGTAGATTTTTTAGGCGCCGCATCTTTATCCGCAAAGCGTGCCCTCCTTGTTCGTGGTTTACTTATTTTCTCTCCCGCCGAGAAAATAATGCGCCACTGTCTGAAGACTCGATAATTTAGTAGAATATATAAAGGTAAACAAAACATGCCGGACCTGACCCGAAAATCTGATAATCAGGAGTCTGCAATATCTATGGACCTATTTGATATCAATCGTGAAAAGAATATCGAGGGCAATGCGCCACTGGCCTACCGGATGCGTCCGCAAAACCTGGATGAGATCGTGGGCCAGAAGGTAGTTGCGGCGGGCTCCCCTTTGCGTCGGACTATTGAGCGGGATCAACTGCAGTCCTTTGTTCTCTTCGGACCGCCCGGAACAGGCAAGACCAGCATTGCCCGGGTCATCGCCAGTGTGACTCATTCCCATTTTGAATTTCTCCCGGCAGTGACCAGCGGGGTGAGCGATATCAAGAAAGTAGCGGCGGCGGCAGCTGATCGAATGAAGTATCATCGAATCCGCACTATATTGTTCGTCGACGAGATCCACCGTTTCAACAAGAGCCAGCAGGATGTGCTGCTGCCCTTTGTGGAAGACGGGACCCTGACCCTGATCGGCGCCACCACGGAAAACCCCTTGTACGAACTCAATAACGCGTTACTCTCCCGCATGAAGATCTACCTCTTGGAGGCGCTCGATGGAGATGATATCGCGCAATTGATCAAACGGGCTATCAACGACCCGGAGCGGGGCCTGGGACAGTACGCCATTGACATCAGCGATGATAGCCTGGATTGGATGGCCCGATCATGCAAGGGCGATGCCCGTATGGCGCTTAATATTTTGGAAACCACGGTAAATGTTTTCATGGGACCTGATAATACCCTGCTTATTGATGTGGAAATGCTGCAAAAGGTCCTGGCCCGTCCCCTGGTAAAGTATGACCGCAGCGGAGATTATCATTATGACACCATCTCAGCTTTTATCAAGAGCATCCGGGGATCTGACCCGGATGCCGCCCTGTTCTGGCTGGCAGCCATGCTGGAAGGTGGGGAGGACCCACGCTTCATAGCCCGCCGCCTCATCGTCCACGCGGCAGAGGACATCGGCCTGGCCGCGCCTTTTGCTCTGACTATGGCGGTATCTGCCGCACAAGCGGTAGAACATGTCGGTTTGCCGGAAGCCAGAATTCCCCTGGCGGAGGCTACCATATATCTGGCTACCTCCCCCAAGAGCAACAGCAGCAAAACCGCCATCGACGCAGCTATCACAGCCGTCAGGCAAAGCCAGAAAATCAACGTCCCCAAACACCTGGCCGACAGTTCGCATTCCGGCGCCCGCAAGATCCTGGGCCACGGGCAAGGGTACAAATACCCCCCGGATTTCGGCGGGTATGTTGAGCAGCAGTATCTGCCGGATGAGATGAGCGGCGTTAAATTCTATAAACCAGGAAACAGCGGAAACGAAGGTCGTATATCAGAGTTTCTTTCACGCCTTCCCGGCAATGAAAAACACAAGGATCCAGAAAGATAAAAGAGGAGCTTTACAGCCCCTCCAGATTGGTTTCTTTCGGATTCTATTGAGCAGCCAATTCATCAATGACTTGCTGCAGCTGGCCTTTGCTCTGGACCCCAACGATGCGTTTTACCTCGGCGCCTTCCTTAAAGAAGAGCAGGGTGGGTATGCCGCGTACCCCATACTTAACCGCCAGCCCCTTGTTCTCATCCACATTGACCTTGCCCACGGCCATTTTGCCTTCGTTTTCCCCGGCCAAAGTATCCACGATCGGCCCCAGGGTCTGACAGGGACCGCACCAAGTTGCCCAAAAGTCGACCATGACCGGCAGCGGTGACTTGGCAACGAAATCATCCCAGCTGTTTTCGGTGAGCGCAGTAACATTTGACATATTATATCCCTCCTATAATCTTTATTTAAGCAGGCGGCCCATCATGGTGATTATTTCATCAAGATCTTTCCCGTCAGGGTCGTCTTCCCGGGTTTGCCTGATACACTCATGGGCATGGCTTTCAAAGATGATGAGAGCTACCCGATTCAACGCAGCCTTGATGGCAGTGATCTGGTTCAGAGTCTCAGCGCAGTTGCTTTCATCGGCGACCATGCGCTGTATACCCCGTACCTGCCCCTCAATACGCCGCAAGCGTATCAACAGATTTTTCTGAATATCACTTTCAATGTCCGCCATTAATCATACCCCCCTCGGGTATTTATGTGATTAGTATACCCTGTAGATATATATATTGTCAAAATTTATTTTCGAATATGCACCAGATTGGTCAGCAAGGGGAAATAGATAAAAAGGCTCCTGCCATGATGGCAGAAGCCCCTGTTGATTTACAGTTCCAGTCGGTGTTTATAGCAGGTAATGCACGCCAATACCTACCCCCATGGCAATAATAATCCATAGCAAAGTACGCAGACCTTCATATTTGACCTGTTTGGTAAGTTCCTCCATAATCTTTCCTCCTCCAGACAACGATTATATTTTTGTATTATAACACAGCCCGGCCTTCCTGTCTCTTCAGAGCAGAGCTGAAAAAAGAGTTCATTGATGAGTGGCAGCCTTGCAGCTGTATATCTTAATGGTAATAAGGCCATCATTAGTGGTACTGCTCAACAGGACCGGATATGCCAGGCTGTTGTAAATACTCCCGTTTTTGCTTTTTAAACCACCCTGATAACAGGTACTGGTCAGAACCTCGGCAATCAATACTGAATATCCCTTTCCCGCACCGGCCGCCAGATCAATAATATCACCCGGCCTTACGATCATGCCATTTATGTAGCGCAGGGTGCCGGCATATTGGGCCAGGGGGCCGGGAAGACTTATCTCGCTGCGGCCGATTACCCCATTAATCTGAGAAACATCATCTAACTTTACCCGCGGATATGTTTCGCTTACTGCCAACGATAGATTAGCCAGGTTGCCCCGCTGCAGTGCTTGACTGAGCTTCTGCAAACTCCGGCCGGTGTCAATGGTATACCCATTGTTATGGGACACATATTCCCAATAGTTGTTGGAATAGAGTATCCGGGCATCAAGCGCAGGTTTATCGTTGGCCGCCTTGAGCGCCAGCATCTTTTTCTTCAGTACCTGGGCATCCCAGATAAAGACCGGCGCTATTTCCTGCTGTTTTCCGCGAATAATGGAATGATGCAGGAGTCCGGCCAGCCCGTCACCTTTAAACACACAAGCGTTTACTATCGCCAAGGTTGCGGCCTGATCATATTGGACACCAATATCTTTAAGGGGAATTCGCAGCGTTTTGTCGGGTAATTTCAGCTTTAATTTGTCTGCGGCCCGGGAGTTGCCGGCTAAAGCCTTCACCGCCTGCTCCCGGGTTAGGTTTCCTATAGCGACACCGCCTGCCCGAACATTTGAAGGATAGATCGCAGCATCTCTTCTGGCCAGGGCAAGCGACACAAACACCAAACAAACACAAATTGAAGCAACTACCATCGATATTATGCGCGCTATAGATTTACCCGAATATGGCATGCGCTATTTCTCCCCTGAGCGGAGTCTATTTAACACATTGGGTAAGCTCCACGTATTTATTGTTTTTCTCAGCCAAATCTATAATCTTTTCGGTAACTACTGTCCCCTCCGGGATCAGCAGATTGCCGGCAGCATCCCTGATATCCTGGATCAGTTTCTTCCCTAGGAGAAACTGTCTCTGTCTCTGCTTAAAAAACGCCGCACCATCTCCGCCGGGGGAAGTCGCTGCATCAGCCTCCGGGGCTTCTTCTCTGACTTGAGACGGAATTACCGGTTGGGGTATCGGCGGCGGTATCACCGGACGGGCCGGTGTTGGTTCGGCTACGGGTGGAACTTCGCTGCTGACACTTTCCATGACTGTCACGGCTGGAATATCTACGGGAGCGGCCGGTGCTGGTGCTGCCGCAGGTTCATCAGCTACCTCGGCCGGCTGTGCAGATTCTTCGGGCTGGGATGACCCGTCGTCGATAGGACTATGCCCGGCCGCCTCTTCCTTGATTACAATAACATCCAGGCCATAGGTAAGGACCTGGTCCGCATCAATCACCTCGACCACTGACTCATCCTGAGCCGTCCGGTATTCCAGACGAGTTACTTTTCCATTGGTTTCGTCCACTTCGTATTCGATTACTATACCGATCAGGTTCCCCCGGTTTGTGAGTACCTTGTTGCCTTTGATCTCAATATTTCTTTGCAGAAGACTATGGGCGTTGGCCGTTTCACTGATGTTCGTCATCAGACTGTCGCTTTCGGTGGTTACAGCGTGCAGACCTATACCCATCACAGCTTTATATGGCAGGACCCGGGCTCCTGAATACCAACTGCCATTGCTTACAAGAATAAAATCGAGCTTCCCCTCCTCCGGATTAAGGACCAGATCTTTAACCTGACCGATCTTTTTTCCGTCCATTACCGAAAAGACCGGAAGGCCAATTATCTCCTGGCTTTTTTTCATTCTTTCTACTCCCTTCGTTTTCACTTACTGGTTCAGCTTGTCTTCCAATTCCATCCTAATCCAGCGTGGCACTTGAGCCCAGGGGACCCCAGTCATGCCAAGCCGGGTTAATTCCGTAGCCAAAAATCTAATACCGTCGAGCTGACGATTAATTTCATATATTATATCAGATTTATATCCACCCAATTCAAGGTAATTTCCCAGTACCTGTTCAGCATAGTTGTAATAACCACATTCCTTGTACAGTTCAACCAATTCAAGCGTGATCAGATACTTCAGTTCACGGTCGTAAACCCTGTTCCATGCCTGGACAAAGGCATAAATGGCGGCAGGCACATCTCCATTGGACTTGTGATGGAAGCCCTGATCGATCCAGCGATTGAGCTCTTCCAGCTCAATTGCACCGGCATACTCCGGCTCATCAGCCTGCTGTGCGGTTTCTTCCTCCCGCTCTTCCTCTGCAAATACCCCAGGTTCTGCTTCTGGTTCAGGTAATTGGGCAGGTGGCTCGGCTGCGGAGAATTCAAGTGTCTCATCAAGCTCAGGTACCGCTTCACCCACTGCTGGTTCGTCAACCGCTTTCGCGATGTCTTCCATAGTTAATAGCTCTTCCTCAAGGGTTTCCAGTTCAGGTGCAGCTCTGCTCTCCTCCGCCGGTTCTTCAGACTCCTCGTCGTGCGCTGCAGGAATTGTCTCGATCATAGTATCTAATCGGGATACCAGTTCTTCCACCAAGCTCTCTACCGGAATTTCATCAACAACTACTGCAGCTTCAGCCCGAGTTGACTCCGGGCTGTCTCCATCCTCGGCCTGAGCTTTCACCATCTCTTCCGCTGTTATATTCGGTTCATGGACCCCATCATCTGCGCCATCCTCATCAAAAGCCTCGGTCGGGATCTCAAAATCTATCTCCTCAAGTATCTCTTCAATATCATCTCCATCTACCCGGTCTTTAGTTCCGAAGGGCACCTCCAACTCATCTTCTGCTAACGTTTCAGTCACTTCTTCTGCGGGTTCTTCTATTTGCTCAGCTTCTGGCAGAGCTTCTCCGGCTGTCTCTTCCAGGTCAGCTTCGATAATCTCCGCAGTATCTACGGTCAGCTCGACTGGCTCCTTAGCCGAAGCTTCCGCAGCCCCATCCACATTTTCTGTTTCTTCAGCAACCTCTTCAATCACACTAATACCAGCTGCCGGTTCCGTTTCTTCTGCAGCCTCGCTTTCAGTAATCAATGCTGGCTCATCTGCCCGACCACTGACTTCCTCCTCCGGTTCTTCCAGTTCAGGTTCAGTGACCAGCTCTGCAGTTGCTCCAGTATTTTCCATAAGAACTGGCAGTTCACTTTCTTCAGGTGGCCCCAGGAACTCTTCCGATATGGGTTCAACCATTTCGGCAACAAATTGGGGAATTGCTTCTTCAGCTTCGGCAGCCGTAGTCTCAAGCGCGGCCTCCTCAACTGCTGCCACCGCCACCGGTTCAGATACGGTTTCCTCGATCTCTATGCCGGTCTCAGCAGTGGTTTCATATACTTCCCCAGGCTTCGGTACGGCGACTGCCGCTTCTTCGATTATTTCAGCTGAGTATGCCGCCTGAGCCAAGATGTCTCCGGTTTCCTCGGCCTGGTATACTGTAATCTCTTCAACTGGTTGGGCTGCGGCTGCGGCTGCCGCTTCAGCTTCTTCGGCCAATTCCTCTGGCGCCTCGGCCACAACATGTCTCAGCGGCAATTCTTGGTCGTCAGCTGCCGCTTCTGACAGTTCTGCAAACTCAAGTGCCGGTTCAGCAACTGCCGCTGACAATCCGGATGTACTATCTGCCGACACCGGACCCAGCAACTCACGTGCGGTGGCTTCCAATGAACCCAACAGCAGATTGGTTGCCTCCTCATAGGTGAGTCCGGTAAGGTCTGGTTCCTCATTAATAATCAGATCAGCCCGCTGCCTCAGACTGCGCAGCGAAGCAAATGCCGTTTCAAGATAGGTATTCTCCCCGAGCCGCAGCAAATACGCCACCATGGCTACAATTATAATTAGGTAAATCAGCAGCGAACAATATATTCCCATCCGCGCCATACATATGGGGAAAGAGAATATTATAAACAGCGCCAATCCAAGTATTATGTTGATTTCCTTGTTCGGCAATCCTTCCCGCCTGAGGAAATAATGCAAACCCAAACCAATCGGGATGAAGATCAATATAACAAAAAGCACATACTCGCGCATAGTAAACTCCTCATGTAGTATCCCCTGATATCTTTTCGACAGCGAAGGATATTTTCCTTCAATAAAACTTCAAAATCACCAAAGCGAAATGAAAAGCGTGCAGGATAATTGGCTGAATTATGCAACCTCAAAATCGGGGTCACCCGAATGGTCTGGGCTCCTATAGTTTGGTCCCCAGGAATAATGCTGGCAGCAAAAGGAATAGCACCAGCAGCGCCATGGCTGCCGCGTCTTTCCAGCTCAGTCGCAGATTGGCTACCCGGCTGTAGTTGGTATTAGTCGCGGAATAACACCTGCTCTCCATGGCCAGGGCCAGGTCGTTGGCTCTTTGGATGGATGCGGCGAGGAGCGGTATCAACACTACTAAAGTGTTTTTTAATCGTTGGGCCAGAGGACCGGAATCGAATCTAGCCCCCCGTGATCTCTGAGCGCGGGTAATTATCTCCAGTTCCTCAAGGATAGTAGGTATAAACCGCAAAGAAATATTGATGATCATGGCAAATTGGGCAACCGGAAAACGCAGGTAGGATAACGGAGATAATAGTGATTCCAGTCCGGCTGAAAGCTTAAGGCTGGAGGTGGTCATAGTCAACAGGCTAGCGCCAAGGTAGAGCAGCACCAGGCGCAAAAAGGTGGTGACTGCCAACTCAATGCCCTCTCGGCTGATTAAGACCTTTCCCCATTGCCCGAGTGGTTCTCCCGACGTGAAAAACACCTGACAAATAAAGGTAAGCAAGAATAGTACACGCAAGGATTTCAGCCCGCGCAACATATTAAATATGCCTAATTTGGAAAGTTGTATTATGATAATAATGAACAAGATGTTTAGCAACAACACCGGCATGGTGTTTTGAGGAAGGCTGGCCGCAATGATTATCGCCAGACATGCCAGCAGTTTAGTGCGCGGGTCCAGGCGATGGATGACGGAATCACCCATAACGTATTGACCAGTAATCATCGCCTTCATCTTGCCGACTCCCCTATCAATATGCTGACTTCCGCAGTAGCCTGTTCCAGCGTTATTATATCAGTGTTTACCGGGCAGCCGGCCGCCGCCAGCCGGTACATCAGTTTCAGGTGATCCGGAAGTAGCAGGTGGTCCACGTCCCGGTGTGCCATTTGGCGGAGCACCTCCGTTTTACTGCCGAAGACCATTAATTTACCCTGATCCAAAAAGGCCATCTTGTCCGCCAGCAAAATCAAGTCGTTAACATTATGCGAAACCATGATTACCGTGGTCTTATGATTACGCTGCATATCCTGAAGCGCCTGTATTATATAGTCACAACCGGCGGGGTCGAGGCCGGCGGTCGGTTCATCCAGGACCAGAACGGCAGGATGCATGGCGAGAATACAGGCCAGGGCGACCTGGCGGCGAGTGCCCCCATTCAGGCACAACGGCGAAAGACTTAATATATCCCGGGAGTCGAGTCCCACCATACTGAGTCCCTCTTCCACCCGCTGCTTGACAATGGGGCGAGCCAGGCCCAGTTTCTTAAGCCCGTAGGCTACCTCGTCATAGACGGTGCTGGCAAAGATCTGCTGTTCGGGAAACTGGAAAACCAGGCCTACCTGCTTCCATAATTCGTTCCGGTAACCTTTGACTGATGTATCCTTCCCATCTACCAATACTTTGCCGCTGCTGGGGATCAGCAATCCGTTAAAGTGCTGCATCAGAGTAGATTTGCCGGAACCGTTGGCTCCAATTATTCCTACGAATTCACCTTCTTCTATGGTCAGAGACACCTCATCCAGAGCACGTCTCTGGTACGGAGTCCCCGGCAGATATATGTGGGTCAGATCTCTCGTTTCGATTATTGGCATAAGAATTCCACCATTTGCTCCAGAGTAACGATTTCCTGGTTAATCTGATGTCCCAGTTTTAACAAGCCATCAACCAGCCCGGGTATAGGCGGCCGCTTTAAGCCCGTCTGCACAAAACCGGGAGCATTAAAAACCTGTCCGGGGGAACCATCGAGGTGAATCGAACCCCGATGCAGAACTATGAGGCGGTCAGCTTCCGCAACCTCCTCCATACTATGAGAAATTAGAATAACGGTTATCTTCTCTTCGCGCACCAGACGCTTCAGACACGTCATTAGGTCCCGACGCGCCAGCTGGTCAAGCATGGAGGTCGGCTCATCGAGTACCAGGTAGGAATTGCCCATAGCCAGCGCGGCGGCTATGGCCAGCCGTTGCTTTTGTCCGCCGGAAAGCAGGTGGGGGGCGTGATGTCTCCATTCACTCAGGCCCATCAGTTCAATGACCCAATCAACCCGGCGGGTGACTTCAGCTGAGGGCAGATTCAGGTTTTCCACACCAAAGGCGACCTCTTCCTCGACAATTGGATTGATAATCTGATTATCGGGGTTTTGAAATACCATACCCACCCGAGCTCTAATATCCTGGCGGTGACACGGGTCGGCGGTATCCCAGCCATCAACCAGGACCTGGCCGCTGGACGGAAGCAGCAGCCCGTTCAAGAGGCGGGCCAGAGTAGTCTTCCCCGAACCGTTCCGGCCAACTATCCCTACGAATTCGCCAGGTTCAATTGTCAGATCAACATGATCCAGAGCCCGGGTTCGCAACCCAGTTCCCTGCGGATAATCTTTGGTGACATTTGATATCTGTATCATTGTGCTTATTCCTTCTGCAATAATGGTCATGCCATATGCTGCACTACCAGGGCAATGGTTGTCAACAGGGATAATGATATTACTGCATAGTCAGCCCAATAGAAACGGAGCCGTCTGATATAGGTACGGTGCGGGTAAGCTCTGAAACCCCTGGCCTCAATGGCTACCGCCAGTTGTTGAGCCTGGAGCATAGTCCGGTATACTACCGGGAAAATCAGGCTGCGCTGCAGGGCAATCTTCTCTCCCCAGGGCACCCGCTTCAGTTCCACTCCCCGCAATTGTATGGCGGTTACCACCGTAAGCAGTTCATCACGAAAAAGCGGCAGATATCTCAGGGTTATCGCCACCATAAAGGCCAATTCAAACGGCACCTTCCATTGAACCAATCCTAAGATGAAATCTCGGGAATTAAAGGTCATGAGCAACATAGCAGCGGCAGCAATCACTGCTATCCGCAAAACTACGCTGGCCGCAGTTGCCAGCCCCCCGCTGGTTATCAAAGGTGTATGTCTAACACCCAGCAAGACTTCTCCACCGGGGACAAAGATAGTCTGTATTATAAACAAAAACAGTAATAAAGACAAAAAAGGCCGGAAATAGCCTGCAATCGTTCTAATATCAAAGCGGAATATAAAAAGCAGCGCAATGGCGGCCAAAAAAAGCAGCAAGAGCTGGCGGGGGGTATCATACATCAAGGCCAGACCGGTCAAACAAACCACTATCAGCATTTTGCTGCGGGGATCAATATTCATGGGTCTGGCCACCCTCCTGCCCGCTGTCACTGGTAATGCGGCCGTTTTCCATGCCAACCACCCGGGCCGCCATTCGATTGACAAAGACCAGGTCGTGGCTTACCAGCAGCATGCCCCGGCCAAGACCTACCACCTTCCCCAAATAGTCTTCTAATCGTTTTTTGCGGTAAGCATCCAATCCGATAGTGGGTTCATCCAGGATCAGAAACTCAGGTTCGTTGGCTAAAACAGCGGCTATGGCCAAGCGCTGCTTCTCTCCCTGGCTGAGATGCAGTGGAAAAGCGTTTCGGTAGTCACCCAGTTCAAAATAGTCCAGGTAAAAATCCACTTTTTCCTGGATCAACTCGGGCTCTTGGCCCGGTCTGGTCATACCGAAGGCTATCTCTTCTGCCACACTGGGACAAAAGAGCTGCAAATCAGGGTTTTGAAAGACATAACCGATCCGGCGCCCGATTTGCGCCAGAGTATACTGTTTCAGGGAACGACCGGCCAGATATACCTCTCCCCGGCTGGGCGGCAAAAGCCCGATCATCAGCTTGGTCAGTGTAGTCTTGCCGCTGCCGTTGGGTCCAACCAGCGCGGTTATACAGTTTCCCTCCAGGGTCAGGTTAATACCGGCCACGGCTGGGTTAGTTTTTCGCGGGTAGGAATAATCCACCTGCCTTATTTGTATAAAGGACATCTATTTACTCTCCCCACCAGGCAGCGCTTATGATTAAATATAAATCAAGCGCCGCTCCAGCAAAAATTCCCGGTCCTCCAGTATGGCTTCCATCCGGTCAAAACGAATTATCTGCCCCGCTTCCATCACCAGCAGGCGGTCGGCAAAGGAGAGGTCCTCCAGGTTATGTTCGACCGCAATGATGGTTTTGCCCGCTTCGCGCAGCTTTTCCAGGGTGTCGGCCACAATTTTTTTATCATTACTATCCAGCTGGGACATAGCCTCGTCCAGGATCAACAAGGGAGGATCCAGCGCCAAAACGGCAGCCAGGGCTACCAGTTGCTTCTGCCCGCCTGACAACTGCTCTGGATGGGCATATCTTAATGCGGCTATCCCCAGCAAATCAATAACATAATCAACTCGCTGCCGGATTTGCGGGGGAGGCAAACATAGATTTTCCGGTGCAAAGGCAATCTCATCTTCCACGGTTGGGGAAAAAAGCTGGGTATCCGGGTCTTGAAAGACAATGCCCACGTGCAGCGCCAGTTGGCCTCCCTTAATATCCTCGATATTCTGTCCGTTCAGGCTGACTTCCCCGCTCATCACCCCGTAGCGCTGATGGCGAATGGCCCCGCTGAGACACAGGCATAAACTGCTTTTGCCGCAGCCGCTCAAGCCGGTTATCACCGCCAACTCTCCCGGTTTGACCTCCAGGTTGATATCCTTCAAGACATATGGCCCACGAGGCTGGTATTGATAGCTAAGATTTTTAACCACCACTGCATCCATTAAGAGCATCTCACCCCTCTGACCCGGTGGGGAGGGACATATCCCTGACCCGCTCAATTATTTTAAAGGCAATTATTCCGCCCAGCCCACCCGACAGGGCCGCAATGCTCAGGCTTAATACCAGTGGGATGACGGGAAGACGAAAATAGACGAAATTCACCATGGTAGTGCCGCCAATATTACACAATAGCCCGGCCAAAAAGGCGCAGGGGAGGCAACATAGTCGGTGCCCGATGAGCAGCAAACCCAGATCGGCAAGAATTCCCGGCGTAGTGTAAGTCAACAAACTCATCACTCCGTGTGACCCGACTATCCCGGTCGCTATTACCGCGATGGCCTGAACCAGGCATATCAGCGTCATGGTTCCCCGTTTACCGGTGATACCAAACCCCAGTACCAGCCACATCATATAGAATCCACCGGCCACCGCTCCCGACGGTATGAAGAAGGGCCCGGTTATAATATGAGCCAGGGGAACCACGATGGCTTTGGTGGCTATCCCCAGGGCCGCCATCATGGCTATTATTATTAAATCATAAGCCGAAAACCGATCCAGAAACCTTTGCATTATTATTGTCCCTCGCAGCTTGCCGCTAGTCGCCGGACATCTCCAGGCTGAAAATGTCCAAGCCCTGCAATTCCTCAATTTTGGATAATAGATAATCCCGCTGGGCGGCTCTTCGCTCTGCCGCCGCCTGCATTTCCCGCCAGAGATAATCTCTTATTAGGGTCCGGTTGATTTCTCTCATCTCTTCATAACATTTGACCAACCTGCCTACAGCCCGATATTTCTCCGAAGTAAACATGGGGCTGCTGTTCAGAATATATGCAGATATCCCGCCCAGATCACGCTCCGGCACATCCCAGATCATTTCATCAAAATCCAGGCCCACGATAGCCTTCCCATCATTAATAAAATTTCTCAGATTGAGGTCGGGTACACAGAGTACCTTGCCCGCCGTCTCTCGCACATTATGTAACTGGTACAGCCAGCAGGCCAGAGGTTTTATCCAATCTCCTGTCTTTACGGCTTCCGCCTGGTCCATTAAATCGGCCAACACTATACCATTAATAAACTCCATTACTATAATGTCATGGTTGCTCCATTTCACGGCCGGAACCGCTACCCCCCAGTCACATAGCCTCTTTAATATGGCGGACTCCTGCTCAGCATTTGACTGGGCACAGACCTTGACCACATATTTTAACCTGTTGTCACCCGGGTCCCGGGCATGTACCAGCCAGACCGCATTGCGGCGGCTGAACATCTTTTCAATGCTCAGGATCCTGATGGCACATTTCTCTTCCACTAAAGTAATTATTTCCGGATTCAATTAAGCCTCCATTTTACCTGGCTCTGTCCATGATTTCCTTTTTCTGTGGCTGCAGCAAGTATCATTCTTGATGAATTGGTGTACCCGGTTAATATTTGGCGATTGTCAACCATGCGCCAGTATAATAAACTTTAAGCACTGGATTCGAGCCTGAATAAGGATATTACAATGACTAAAGCTGACAAGGTTCTAATCGGAATAATACTGGCGCTCTCTTTACTGACCTGGCTGGGTCTCACTTACTGGCACCGCGAAGCTGGCAAGCTTACCGGTGAAATCTCCGCCGGTGACCGCAGTATTGCTCAGTTTAACCTGAGCCAAACCGCCGCCCCGCGTACCATCAAGGTTACTGGTCCGCTGGGTACCAGTGTTGTTGAAATCAGGGCGGGCGCTGTCAGGATGAAGTCCTCCCCCTGTCCGGATCATTTTTGTATGCATACTGGCTGGATCAGCCAACCGGGTCGGGTAATCGTCTGTGTCCCCAACCGGATAATAATAGAAACCAACCGTAAACCGGATTCGGTTGACGCAATAGCATATTAGGAGATGAAAAGATTGCTTCCGACCCGAAAACTAACCTTGATTGCCGTGCTGGTGGCTCAGGCCATCGTCCTGCATCTGTTTGAATCTCTAATCCCGCTTCCGATTCCCATTCCCGGGGTAAAGCTCGGTTTAGCCAACATCGTCACCTTGCTGGCTCTGGTGATCTTCGATTTTAAAACCGCACTACTAATAACCGTTTTGCGTACCGTTCTGGGCGGTCTGCTCAGCGGCACCTTGTTTAACATCGCCTTTTTCATGAGCATTTCCGGTGCGGTAGCCGCTACCACCCTGATGGCCATATTAATGAGTTTGACCTCCACCCTAAACCCGTCATCCCGTTTCAGCCTGCTGGGAATAAGTGTGGCCGGAGCCGCCGCCCATAACCTGGGACAATTGGCCATGGCCGCTCTGCTGATCAAACATAGCGCTATCTTCTATTACCTGCCCATCATGCTGGTCTCTTCACTGCCTACCGGCTTGCTGACCGGGCTGTTGCTCAGCAAGCTGCTCGAATATTTGAGAGCATCCGGACAGCTGGATGAGTTTATGTCGTAGGCTGGAATCACCATCGCGCTGATCTATTTAAGATGGTAACCGCTCTCCTTAATCACTTCAATACGGTCCACCAAACCCGGGGTAGTCCTTATATTTTTGGCTTCATCCACAAATACCGCATTCACATTCGCCAACTGGCCCACCAGGGCTGTGCCCGTCTGGGAACCGGTTACAAAAAGGGTGGTGGACAGCAAATCCGCCTCAGTAGCACTGGGTCCAACTATTGTGGTAGCGATAAGTTGCCGGGCTGGTTTACCGGTCGCCGGGTCGAGAATGTGATGATAACGGATGCCGTCACGGATAAAATAGCGTTCATAATCCCCCGAACTCACCACGGCCTGATTTTTAACCTTAATAATCGCAATAATCTGGTTGGGGTTGCGGGGGTCCTGGATACCGGTTGACCAGGCTGAGCCGTCCGGCTTGGCGCCCAGGGCATAGATATTGCCTCCGGCATTGATGAGAGCCGACTTGATTCCCATTTCTCGCAGTTTCTGCGCTGCTCTATCTGTAGCGTAACCCTTGGCCACGCCGCCCAGGTCGATTTCCATACCCTTTCGCGGTAGAAATACCGTCTTCTTCTGTTCGTCCACCACCACCTGCCGGTAGTCAACCAGGGATAAGGCGGCTTTTAACTCGGTATCGGCCGGAACCCGGTATTGCTTGGTGGTAAATCCCCAGCAATCCATGAGCGGTCCTACGGTAACATCAAAGGCCCCCTTACTGAGGTAAGCCATACGCTGGCTTTGCTTCAGCATAGCCAGCACATCATCGCTGACCACTGTCGGCTTTATTCCAGCATTGATATTTATCCTATAAACATCACTGACATTGGGGTCAGACAGTTTTTTCAGCGCAAACCGGTCACACAGATGATCTATGCGAATAAACTCGGCAAAGGCTGCATCCAAAGCACTCTTCCCTGATGCGGAATCACTGGCCCAGACTTGAATACTAATAAGGGTATCCATGACCATACTCTGACGCTGATACTCCTGCACCGGCGCCGATGACTGACCGTTACAACCGCCCCCCATGACCAGCAGCAGGATCAAGCAGGCTGGCAATATAACTTTACGCACGATACAAGGCTCCTTTCCCCCACCATTCACTAACCCCCCGGCGGGAGTTACCATGGTATCTCATCGTTTTTCTTCTTCCCGCATGTCTTAATCGCAAGTGCTCCAGCAGGACAAACCAAACACTGGTTGCAGCGCATGCACTCTCTATGATTGGGCGACTGGTAAACCGCGATGTCTACCGGGCACTGGGATTCACAAACGCCACAGCCGTTGCATTTATGACCATCCAACTGCAAGCGGTAGAGGCTTATCCCATTAAATATAGAATAAATTGCCCCCAGAGGACAGAAAAAGCGGCAAAAGGGCTTGAATATCAGCATCGCCAATAGCAACAAGCCTATCAAAAAGACCGCTTTGGCTATTAACCATATACTCGCCGCTGCCAGCGGCGTTGACCGCACCAGCATCAGGGGCAGGTTGCCTTCTAAAACCTCTGCCGGGCACAGGTAGCGGCAGAAGGGCGTACTGCTCAGTCCATATCCCGCCAGGGCGGGCAGCAGCAACACAAAAACCAGCAATATTAAATACTTAACATACTCCAGCCGGCGGTAACTCTCCCGCCAGGCTATTTTTGGCAGCGGCACCTTGAAAATAAGCTCCTGGATCAGGCCAAAGGGGCAGAACCACCCGCAAACCAACCGTCCCAGCATTATTCCCGCCAGCAATATAAAGCCCACTATTAGAATAGTGGCCGGGGCCGTCAACATACCCGCTATCCCGGCCTGCAGCATTCCCACCGGACATGAACCCAGTGCCCCTGGACAGGAAGTGCAGTTGAAACTGAGGCAAGGTATCTGCTTCAGGCTGCCCTGATACAGCTTGCCCTCCATAAAACCCACCAAATAGCCATTGAAGCCTATTGCGCTTATGATCTGTATTATCCTGCGACCTGGTTTGGCCACTGCTGTTAACCTCCGTACCAATGATTGGTCCTCCGCCCGGAGGCTATTCCAGTTCGATCTCGACCAGGTAATTGGTGAAGCGCTGCCCGAACATGTCGTTTATTATTACAATGCGCATGGTATCCTGCCCGGTTCTGCCCTTAAGGGGCTTCCCATTGTCCGCATAAACCAAAAACACATTATTACTGCTAACTACCTCTTCCATTTTGATTACCGAAGTATAATTATCGGTTCCCCGCGTAATCAATTTGTGGTAGCGTTTAGCTATTTGCGGGTCCAGGTGATTCATCACCCCCAATAACGGGGTGCAGGTGAATTTGTGTTTGGTAAATCCACTGCTGGAGTCGATCACCATTTTCTTGTTAACGACCGGGAGTTTCTTCACCTCGTTCAAGGTAATATCTCCGAGGACGTTGGTTCCTGCCTTTACTCTGATACTGCCTTCCGGCAATTTTTCTCCCCGGGAGTTCAGATAGCCAAATACGCCGATAATGACAATCAGCACGAGGATGGCAGCCAGTAACATTCGGTTGGAGTTCTTCGGTGCTGACACCGTCATCTCCCTTTCCTTTATCTGGTGTTATTAGCCTGGCCCGGTTTGCTCCGGGTATCTTACGTGGATACCTTGGCCAGCCTTACTCCTACGGATCCTCGCAGATATACCCCTTTACCTTTAGGGGCACCTTCGGGGCGGTCTGACCCAGCACCACCTCCCGGTAGGTACCCATGGCCGCATTGACCCCGTTTATTACCGCCTGGGTGGTAACGGTAGCACTGGTTATTTGAATAATATCGTTTGTTTCCTTGGCCTCCAGCACTACTCGCTTGAGGTATTGGTCGGTGCCTTTCCCGACAAAGCGTTTGACAAACCAGTCTTCGGCCAGCCATTCTCCATAGCCTGGCGTTTCATCCTGCTGCAGCACCTTGATGCCTATCACCTGGTTTTGGACCGGATCGATAACAACCATTATATTTATAGGCGCCCGGTAGCCCTGCGGGCTGACCAGGAGTCCGTAGCATCTCGTGCTGCCACCGCTGACTTTGAACATCTTATCAACCGCCGGAAATTTGCGAGCTACCGACGGCTCAATTTCTACCAGTTTAACCTGTTCCGCAGGTATATCACCAGCGGTTATTTCATTTAAAACTGCCAGTTGTCCCGGGCTGATAGCGTGCTGTTGCGAAGAACAGCCCACTATGCTCAAAGCCCCCAGCATAAGCATCATCAAGACTATAATCTTTATTGCACTCTTACGCATGCCCTGCCCCCCCAGGCAACTTTAAATCTTAACTCCTAATTCCCCACAACCCGTATTCGCAGCAGATTGTTTATACCGGATAAATCAGTTCCCGGCTGCCAAACTACCGAATGCTGACCTTTTGGTCCGACTGCCAGCAAACCCCTGGTTAAATCCTTGCCGCTAACCCTCACGTTCTCCCCGTCTACTCCTATCAGTTCAAACTGCTTGGCTCCGATATCCCGCACTTGTACTTCCTCCAGCATATCAGCCAAAGCCACCCCTTTATGGCATGCCAGCCTTTTCTCGCCGATCAATTCCTGCATCTTTTCGGGGAATACTACCGCATCGGCGTTGGTAGAAAACCAGGCGATATTCTTGACGTTCATGCCCAATTTGATGTTGGGGGCCATATTGACAGGAGCATCCTTTCCGGCCACCTTAATATAATAATCCTTGCTCACCATATTCAGGGCTTCGTTCTTGATGAAGCCATCCGCTGATTTCATGGTAAAGAAGGCCCGGCTGCTCACATTATCAAAGCGCGAGAAGATCTGGGCCAGTTCGATGGCATCGTCCTTGCTGCCGTAGTATTCATAGCGATAGGGTGCTATGCCGGTGACCAGATTAGTGAAAACCCAGACCGATCCTATTTCCTTTTGCGGTATCTCCTTATACAAAATGATTTCTCCCACCATCCGCACCCAGTACGGTCCGAATTCACCCTGGGCACACAACCGGGCGGGTCGCATGTCCCTGGCCAGTTCCAATTTGTCGTTAATGGCTAGAGCCAGGATAAGCTCGCGGTTTTGGATAATCTCCGGGGTTATCAAGCAATAGTAGCCATCCTTCCCTACAAAGCCCATCCCCTTGTATTTTGAGGCGTCTATGCCCAGCTTGGTCAGAACATCTTTCAGGGTAGGCCCGGCCGCTGAAAAACTTTCCATTTTGCCCGTGGTTCGTTGGAAGCTGCACTCAATTTGCTTTTGGGGAAGCTGACGCATCTGGGCTACAGTAATCTCTTTGCCATCCTCAATGTCGCCGGTTATCACAATCTTTTGTTTTTCGTAATCCGGGTTACCGCTGCTCCGGCTGCTGATTACGGTTTTCCCCGAGCAGCCGGCTATAAGCAAACCTAGTATAATAGCTGTAAGAAAAATTGGTCTGGTTTTTTTAACCATCTTTAAATTCCCCCTGGTTTGTCACCGATGGTGCGGGTGTTTTTATAGAACTTGAGGTCGCTGTCTTGCCAAATCAGACGCTCTACCGCACCTGATACTTGAAAGTGGCTACCTCGCTGTTGTTTTTCCCGAAACCAATCGCTACCGCCTTGATGGCAACCGACTTATCAAGCCTGATGGGCCGGGTCAAATCCGGCTGGTAGTAGCTGGTGCTGGGATTATATACCATGCTTTTCTCATCGGGAATACTGCCGTCAATGCTGTAATAGATCTTAACCCCATCCGTTTGCGGATGCTCCAGATAAACCAGGGTCCCCGGTTTTACCATACCCGGGGCCGGCTTGGCCTCAACCCTGGCCCAACGACCGGGGTTGGCATCTACTACCTCCAGGCGGATCACATCTTTAACAAAGACGGCGGCAGTTACATCATTTATCCCCTTTTGCCCAAACAGCAGGCACAGCTTGCCGCGATCGGTCTCGCTGAGGTTGCTGCTGCCGGCTCGAGACTCCCAGGCCAGGATGGCGGGGACCTCACGGGCACTCTCCTCGCTTCCGTTCATCAAACCGGGGAAGCAGTAACGTTGCTCTTCCAGTTGCGAGCGGGTAAAGGAGGCACAGTAGCCATCCGCCGCCCAGACCGTAATCTTGCCAGCGCCGGGTTTTACTCCGGCTCTTTTCAGCAGATAAGAAATCCTGACGCCTTTGCCAACATAGAACCTTTTTGCCGGCCAGTTGTTTAACGTGGAGTAGCAAGCACTGGACTTGCCCCCCTCCATCTCCTGCAGCTGTTGCAGGTTATAAACGACCGGTTGTTTAATCCCGCTGCTGGTAATCATCAGGGTGTCCGCCGTTGATTCAAGGCCTGATTTTGACGGTGCTGAAGCTGCCGGTTGGCGATCCCGGGTATTGGGAGGAGTGACTGGTGATTGGTGATTACAGCCCGCCAGCCATCCCAAAACCAGCAGTAACCCTATCATAATTCCGGTTGCTTTTAAACCATGCTTGCCGTTCATTGGAAGACTGCACCTCGCGCCATAATATTTAACTCCTTCTCCCCGTTCTGGTTTGGTCATTGTGGCCTAATCCGGTAGTGGAATTCGGCAATATCACTGTCATACTTGCCAAAACCCCTCACCAGGACCTTTATGGTGGTATCCTGGTTGATCACAATCGGATGGGTCAATTCCGGCTGATAGGTACTGGGATTGTAAACCTTACTGTCAGTGGTGGGAAGTGAGTCGTCCACCGTGAAGTACATCTTCACTTTTCCCAGATCCGGGTGCTGAAGCTTGACCGTTTCCTTGGCGGCGATGAAGCCGGCCGGCGGAAAGACACTGGCTGGAGCCCACTTCCCCGGATCATCAACTGACGCCGTAATCTCCTGAACCTCTTGGACAAAACACTGGTTGGTCTGTTCATTGATATCAGCCTGCGGGACGATCAGGCACAGGCTATCCGCCCGCGCCTCGCTCAAATCCTCACTGTTTTCCATATATTCATAGGCAAGAATCGGTTCCACCAGCTGCGCTCCGCTTGGGTCGTCCTGCATCAGCCCTGGAAAATAGAAGCGCCTGGTCTGGAGCAATTGTAATCTGGTGAAGGAATACTGGTAACCGTCAGCTCCTTTAACTGTTATCATTTGAGCCTGCTCCTTGATGCCGGCCGCTTGCAACACTGCCGTCAGCTTCACGCCCCGGGCCACCCACATCTTTTTGGTAGGCCAGGTGTTAATGATTGAATAGCGCTGCTCATAACGGGCATCGGGTAAAACCAGCATCTGAGACAGCGTCATCCGGCCCGGTTTGGTAATACCATTTCCCGATATCTTTATCACCTTTTCGCCGGCATCAGCAACCGGGCGCTCTGCCGGCTGAGGATTTCCGCTGCCGCAGCCCGCGCCCCAAATAACCGCGAGGGTCAGGCAGAGTGCCAGGATAAAGGATCTGGGATATACATACTGGACAGGCTTCATTGGCTGCTCCCTCCCGATTGATTCAACAGCGGACCTATATTTTGAAAACTCGTGGAATGAAAGTCTGGACTACTTCTTATTTAAGGCCCCGGCAATCATGGTTACCGCCTCAGCCCGGCTGGCATACCCCTGCGGCTTGATGGTATTGTCAGGGTAACCGCGTATGGTCCCGTTCTGGTTGGCGCTGACTACCGCCTCTCTGGCCCAGCTGCTGATGCTGTCGTTATCCTTAAAGTCACTTTTCCCTGTACTGGCAGACAACTTGGCAGCGCGGCAGATCATCGTGGCCATTTGCTCGCGGGTAATACGTTCATCCGGACCAAAATGGGCGGCATCATAACCGCTGACCACTCCGTCGGCCACGGCAGTAGCTATGTACCTTTCAGCCCAATGCCCCTTGACATCGGCAAAGCTGCTATTACCCTTCAGCTCCATGCCAAATGATTTGACCATGATTACCACAAATTCAGCCCGGCTGATATTGTTATCGGGCATAAATCTGCCGTTCGGATAGCCGTTAACAGCAGCCGAATTGACCAGTTGCTCGATATACTTCTGAGCCCAATGGCCCTTTATGTCCGCTAACGACGCGCCTGGCTGCTTCGGCTGGGCTAACTCAGGCACTTGGGCAGCTGAAGCTGTCTTATAGGTAAAGGTAGCCACCTCGCTGTCCATTTTTCCCGGGCCGATGCTTATAGCCTTAATCGTGGTATTCCCGTTGATGGGTCCGATGGGGTGATTATAGATGCCCAGGACGTCGGCGCGGGCTGACCACCATCGTTTGGCGATCCAGTTATAGATGGGACTGTTTAAGGTGGGAGTAGTCCCATCGGTGGTGTAATAAATCTTATCATCGTCCATGTGCTGATTGCTTAACGCCACCATGGTGCCCGGCACAACCTCGCCGCTGCCCGGGTTAGCCTCTGGGGCATCCCACCGGGTAGGAGCGGTGGTCAGCACCTCGATTTTGTTCACATATTTTATAAAAATATTACCGGTTTGTTCGCTGACGGCTCGCTGCCCTATCATCAACAATAAGGTATTCAGGTTGTTTATGTATTTCGGATTATTGCTGCCTTCGACACTCTTTAACGCAATGATAGGCTCGACCAGTTCCCGCCCGTCCTGGGAGCCGTTGAGGCTGCCATTGCTATCACTATTGTCCATCAATCGTGGAAAATAGTAGCGCTGATCATTTAGTAATTCCTGTACGGTAAGCGTTACGCTGTAGCCATCATTGGAGGTAAAACGAATCAATTTGGCTTCGTCTTTGATTTTAGCCGCGGTAAGCAGATCTCTCAGTGTTACACCCTCGCCAACAAACCACTTTTTGGCCGGCCAGGTATTGATAACGCTGTACAGATGTTGGTATTGGGGCATGGCTTCCAATTGGGTCCGGGTAAAGGTAGTTGGTGTAACCCCATCTCCGCTGATTTCCAGCGAATCCGACATGCCGGCGCTTGCCGTCCCCGGCAGCATGAGGTTGAAGCTGCTTACCAAAAGCAAGGTTATTATAGCGGCTATTGAGACTCTAAAAAAAGATGTCCTTATATAATTATGCATTAAACCCTCTCCTCTCAGCGGTTCATTCATTATCGGCGCCATTCCCTTTTTAATCACCTAACTCAGCTTTCGCAACTGACTTAATAATGCGCTAAGTAGCTGCTTAAATGTCATTGCGGAGCGCAGCGCGGCAATCATCCCCCGTTTTCATAACAATGACAACCATAGATCGCTACACATAACTGGTCAATTGCGAAAGTTGAGTAACTAAATAACTCTGCGTTGATCTTAAAAAGGTCTGCGTAAATCTGCATCCATTATTCCCTGCAAATTTGCCGACATCTGTGCTCATCATTGCCTGGGGCTTAACATGAACAGCTTGCCGGAATTAGGGTCGCGATACACGGTTCCCACCTTCTCGTAGAGGTCACCCTGGTTATCGTTTTCGATCAGGTCATTGCGCATTTCAGTATCGGCAGACAACTCCCGGCCCTGCTGCAAATTGACCTTTTCTTTGCCCCGGTTCAGGTCAACATTCCAGTTGATGATAAGAGCCAGCATTAATCCACAGGCAAATACCAACATGGCATCCACTATATTGATGGCCCCATCGAGCGGATTCACCTCTTCCGTATTTCTGAGTCTTCTTCTACTCCTCAATCCCCCGTCTATGCGCAAACACCTCCAACAAACTCTCCATCAAAGATTCCAGAGAACTCAGATAATCTTCATACCATCGCTTTCTCACCTGTGATATGACAAAGGCCACGCCAGCAGCGGCCAAACCAGTTACTGTGGCATCAAAGGCGGTAAGCAGCGAATCGGCCAGAATCGCGGTTTCACCCTGTCCCAGGGCAATCAGCCCCGGGCCCAGCGGGATCAGGGTGGCCATCAATCCCAGCATGGGACCAAGTCGTGCAACCAGATCGGTACGATTGGTTATCCGGGCATAATGCAATTCCTCACTGGCCAGCAGGCGGCGGGCCAGTGCCTGGTGGGAGGCCGGGGGCAGGTTGCTGTGTTGGATTAACTCGCCTAGAGCCAGCTTCTGACACCCCATCAGGCTGCTGTTGTTAATGGCTGTCAGCATCTCCTCTGCGGTTTGCCCTTGAAATGCCTCCAATAAGGTCGTCAGGTTGGCCTTGGCCTGACGACGTTCGGTCAGCAGTTCCACCATCAGGCTGCCCAGTTGAATGACCATATAGGCTACAAATAACAGCAGTATCGCTATGGTTGGTCCCATTAATCCCGCTGAGATGGCATTCATAGTATCTTTCAGTATCGTCAGAACGGAACTTGTCAAATTCCCGCCTCCTTTGCATATTCGCGGTATCTTCCTACCGCCCCCCCGATGAACAGGATAACAAAAACAATGATACGGCCAATGTTATCATCCCGCTCCTGCCGATAGTTTTGGAATGGATCATCGGCGGAAACCTCGAATACCTGCCATTGCGACTGCCCGGTCTGAGCAGCTTGACCGACTTTCTCCTTATTGCCGGAGTTCTCATTCTTTATTAGATAACTCCACTGGATTGGTCCTGCATTCTGAGGTGGTAATGATTTTTCCGAACGATCATTCTGAACGTCAAACGGTCGGTCCGTTTTAGTATTAGCTGGTTGATCCTCATCCTGAGCAGCAGCCTGAATGCTGTCCGGTTTATCGCCGCCGTCAACAACCGCCATTGGGGGGTTCATCGCCGTCGCGGCGGTCTTGACCGTGCAGAATGATATCTCACCGCCGGCACTCTCTACCGTAATAACAGCGCTGCCCGGACCCACCATGGTCACCAGGCCATGATTATCGACCGTGGCCACCCGCGTATCGCTGGAATGCCAGGTCAGACCAGACTCAGCATCAATTGAATTATCGGTTGCGCTTAATTCAAAGGTCCCCCCCACTTTTAGTTCAATCAATTCATCGTCGAGGGTTACACCGAACCCCTTCTTACCGGTGGGATGTTGATTTTGCACGGTCGCCCCACCGGTCCGGTAGGTAAAGGTGACTACCTCACTGTCCGCCTTACCGGGGCCGATGGTTATCGCCTTGATAATCGTTCCTTCCTTAATTTCAATGGGTTTGTTCACACTCTTCAAACTATCCGGCCGCTGACTCCACCAGCGTTTGGCACTCCAGTTGAAGATAGGGCTGTTGATATTGGGTATAGTACCATCGGTGGTGTAATATATCTTGTCTGCATCATTGCGCTTATTGTTCAGTTCGATCTGCGTACCACTGGCCACCTCTCCGCTCTCCATATTGGCGCGGGGACTGTCCCATTCCGGTGGCGGAGTGGTGAGTACCTCAATGCTATTGGTGTTTCTTAAAAAAACATTATTGGTCTGCTCCGTGATCGCCCGCTGGCCAAACATCAGCAGCAAGGCGTTCATATCGTTCATATCAGCCGGACGGTCGCTGCCCTCGGCACTCAGGATGGCCAGCATGGGCTCCACCTTTTCCGCATCCGTACTCGGGCCGGTAATGGTTCCGTCACTTCCTCCCTGATCCATAAAATGCGGAAACAAATAGCGCTGGTCTTGTAACAACTCCTTCACGGTCAGGGTCACCACATAGCCATCCTGGGAGGAAAAATTGATCAATTGGGCATTTGGCTTGACTCCGGCTAAAGCCAAAAGGTCTCTTAACCTAACCCCCCGACCTACATACCATTTCTTCGAAGGCCAGGTATTAATGGTACTGTATACTTGTTGGTATTGACCCATGGACTGCAGTTCGCTTAAGCTGAAGCTCCGGGGTTTGCTCACTCCATCTCCGGTAATCTCCAGCCCCATCGGTTCAAGATCCTCCGCCCCTACCGGCCTGTCCAGCATCAACCAGCAGGAAATCAATACCAGGAAGCTTAAAGCCATGATAAACAACTGATAGCCGCATATTCTCTTAACGATTAATCCCCCCTCCGGCTTCACTGTTTAGACATCGCATTTACAATAACACTCACTGCTTCCGCCCGGGTAGCATGGGTCTGGGGCTGGATGGTATGGTCGGGATACCCCTTCATAATTCCGAACCTTACCACAGCGGCCATCGAGGTTTTAGCCCAGCTTGAGATACTGCTGTGATCGAAAAAATTGGGTTCCTCTTCTATCAACTTCAATTTGGCCGCCCGGCAGATAATGACCGCCATTTGCTCACGGGTAATCGGCTGATCCGGATTAAAGCCTTTGCCGTTATAACCCTGAACCAGACCGCTGGCGGCGGCCGCTGCGATATAATCCTTAGCCCAGTGGTCTGCAGTATCCGCGAATGGTTTACCACTCTTATTGCTAATCTTAAAGACCTTGACCAGCAAGGTAACAAATTCAGCCCGGCTAATCGTACTGTCGGGTCTGAAGCTGCCGTCAGGATACCCCGCAACAGCATTGGCCGCCACCAGTCGTTCGATGTTTTTCCGGGCCCAATGTTCCAAGATATCGGTTAATTTCACCATCTTGCCCGCTGCTTCCTGCTTTTCCGGTTCTTTTAACGGTTCCAGCTTGGGTTTACTCTTATTGATCGCCATAACCGCATACTTGGTAAAATGCTCCACCTGCACCGTGATAGTATTTCCCTCTGCAGTACCCCCAAGCTTTACCCATTGCCCGGCCGTTTCATCATAGTAATGAATAACCGGGGTCTCATCCGTGCTGATAGCAGCTGTGTCAAAACCAAGCTTGATGGTGACCTTCTTGGCAAAGCTGTAACTGGTTTGACTGCCTATAGTAAACTGGTAGACACTGCTGGCCAGTTTAAGATCAGCCGGCACTGGAGGCGGCGCGGAGAGTTTTTGAATTTTCACCTCCACCGGGTTGGTTTCATGCAAGGCGTAGGCCGGTATCTCTATAATAGCCTCATTGCCTATTTGAATTGTGTTATCCTGGCTCGGGTTAACGGTTTTGCTCATATCAAGCGCTGCGGTCCCGACCTTATATGTAAACGTTGCTACCTCGCTGTCCATCTTGCCTGGCCCAATGGAAACCGCCTTAATAGTTGTATCCCGCGTAATGACTATGGGGGAATTTATAGCCGCCACCACCGCATCACCGCGGGCAGACCACCAGCGACTGGCTACCGGATTATACATGGTACTATTGATAGTCGGATTACTGCCATCGGTAGTGTAATAGATCTTGTCGTCGTCCATATTTGTGGTGCTAAGTCTGACCATAGTTCCCGTCGCTACTGTACTGGCAACAGGGCTGGCCTGGGGAGTGTCGCAGCGGGGGGGAGACCCGGTTAGAACCTCAATTTTATTAATATTCTTGACAAATAACTGACTGGTCTGCTCAGTAACCACACGCTGTCCCATCATTAGCAATATGGCGCTGACATCGTTCATATAACCATAATCATCTGTACCCTCCGCTCCCAGCAGCGCCAGGATGGGGTCGACGGCTTGAGCTCCACTGTTTGAACCGGCAATATGACCGTCACTCTCCCCGCCGCCACTCATAAACTGCGGATATAGATAACGGGGCTCAAACAACTCTGGCAAGGTTAGAGTCATGCTGTAGCCATCTATCGAGGTAAACCTGATCAAACCATAGCTGGTGTTGGCTCCGGCTGCCGCTAACAGCTCTCTTAAACTGACACCCTTTCCCACATACCATTTCTTGCTGGGCCAGGTGTTGATTGCGCTGTACACCTGCTGGTATTGTTTCATGGTCTGCAGCTCAGCCAGGCTATACTTGACTTCTTTGCTCACTCCGCTGCCGCTGATGGTCAATGCCACATCACCTGCCGCAGCGGCCTTGACCTTAAAAGACGCCGTTACGGTCGTCAATCCGCTGCCCTCAATGGTGATGGTATAGGTCCCCACGGCCGCATTGAATGATAGAGTAAAGGAGGTCTCGAAAGCACTTCCATTTACCTGGATCGTGGTTGGTCCGTATACCTGCTGCCCGGCGGGGTCGGTTACCCTGATATTTACCTGATTCAGGCTGCCTTGCACCATCCCCTGAATGGCAATCTTCTGTCCAGAACTGAATTCCTCCCCACTGCCAGGTTTGACCAGGGTCACTGCGCTGTTAATCGACGAATTATTATCCAATTGATAGGAATATGTTGCGATATCACTGTCTTGCTTGCCGGCGCCGATGCTTATAGCTTTGATAACCGTATCCCGGTTGATAACCAGGGGTTTATTGATGGTCGCCAATTCATCCTGTCGGGTAGTCCACCACCGCTTTTTTATCCAGTTGTACATGATACTCTGTACACTGGGATCACTTCCGTCAGTGGTGTAATAGATGCTGTCTCCATCCATATCAGAAGTGCTTAAGCTTACCGTGGTTCCCGGGGCGAGCTTGCCGCTAAGGCGTGTTGCCGCCGGTTTTTCCCATTGGCCCGGGTCATCACAATAAACCTCAATGCTGGTCACCTTCTTGACAAAGAGCTCATTGGTCTGGTCGGTCACCCAGCGCTGACCCATAATAAGCAATGGCGCATCTACACTGTTCATTCGGGTCGGGTCGTTACTGCCCTCAATACTCTTCAAGGCCAGAATAATGTCAACCCTTTCCGCTCCGTCCGATGAACCGGTAATATAGCCATAGCGCGCATGATTTTCCTGCAGACCCGGGTAATAAAACCTGGGATAATTCAGCTCCTGGCGGGTAAATGTCCTGGAAAAGCCGTCGCTGGCTTTTATCTTTACTATTTGAGCCTGGGGCATTATCTCCGCTTCTTCAAGCAGATCTTCCAGCTTTACCCCTTCACCTACATAAAACTTTTTAATGGGCCAACTATTGATGGTACTGTAGCAGCGGGCTTGAACCTGCGGCATAGCCTTTAACTGAGCCCAGGTAAAGGTGCAGGGTTGGGTCACACCGTCCCCGCTGATGGTGATTGTCACCGCTGCATCCGACGCTATACTCTTTACGCTTATCACCAAACCAGCATCTTGATACCCGCTGGCCTTGATTGCTATACTATAATTCCTGCTTGCCGGGAAGACGCTGCCATCAATAAAAATACTGCCGGCTGAAATGGAATACTTTCCGGACAATAACTCATTTCCATCCACCATAACCCCGGTCACGGCCTGACGCCAATCGTTGTCGTCATTAAAATTGAGCTTGATGGTCTGTCCTACCGGATTATCGGTCAATTCAGCAGTCAAGACCGGAGCTGTTTTATTGGTTTTATATTTACTATAGGTTTCAATTAACTCGCCGCTGGTTTGCCGGGCGGTCAGGGTCAGCACATCACCATTGATATCAATGGTTTGATAGTTGCTGCCGGTTTGTTCTATTGCGATATAGGGGAATTCGCCCCCCGCCGCATACTCCTTGCCGCCGGAATTCCCCATCACGTAAACAATTCCATAGCTCGCCGGGTCCGTTTGCACCTGTCCCTGGTAAAGCGGATGGGTCCGCATATATTCGTGTTGATGCCCAACAAATACCATATCCACCCCGTTCTGTTCCAGGATGGGTATCCAGTTGCTGCGGATAGAGTCGTCAATACCTTTATTATCGTCAACAGCTGGATAGGCAGGATAGTGAAACATCACGAACTTCCAGGTTTTTGAGCTAGCCTGCAAATCTTGCTGCAGCCACTGTTTGGCATTTTCGTTGGTATTATTGCTGCTATCTAAAACCACAAAGTGACTGTTGCCGTAATCAAATGAATAAAACTCACCCTTTAAACCGGTCGGGCCGTTATTCGGCAGGGCCAGGCAACTATCGTACATGGTCCCATCGTGGTTACCTCGGGCAGCCATCATGGGAATCTGAGAAAAAACCTGAGTTCCGGCATCGATAAACTGCAACCATTCGCTTTCATCATTGCCGTAATCAGTCAGATCCCCCCCCAGCAAGGCAAACTTAAGCGAAGCTGAACTTTGATATAGGGTATTCAGCATATTGCCCCATTCGCTATAACCGGACTGTACATCTCCCATATACAGAAACGCGAAATTGTCGGTATCGGCGGCGGTTGTAAAAGATAAGGCCTGACTCCAGCCTCCTTCGCGCCCCACCCGGTAGATATACCTGGTAGCTGGGGTAAGGTCAGTGAGTTGTGCACGATAGAGATACTGAGTACCACAGGATGCCGGGGTTATGCTTATTTGCCGGGCAGTGTCGAAACTATCCTGATAGTCATCATCCTTCAGGAACTGAACCAAACCGGGTGCGTTATCCGGCATAATCCAGCTAATGGTCTGGGTGCTGCCGGGGTCTGTGGTCCAGTTTAAAAAAATACGCTCCGGGGCGGCCGCCCCCCATGCCTGAGTCGCCGCAGGGCCGAATAAAAAGGCAATTGCCAGGATCAAATATGCTGCCAACCGCCCCACGCATTGGCCAGTTCGCATGCTTTCTTTTTTCTTGTTTATCCATATGGATTGCACAGGTGGATTTACTCCTTTGCTCTCACCATAAATAAAATTGCCATGTGACGCTAATAATCACTGGGGTAACAACCATCATGACAAACTTTGGTTAGTTTCCATTGCTGGCACCCCAGTGACTACATACCTCGCTGCCGGTTGGGTATTGTTAAGGTTTGCTGTTGGGCAAAACCGCAGTTTTGCCCAACAGCTGATTACCAATCTTTGTTAAATACTATTGGAAGACTACCGGGTTAACATTTACGGAGTTGGTTAAATCGTCCACGATATAGGCCTTGACCACATCGCCAGCTTGAACATTGAAACCGGCCTGGGCGATATTGACCTGGTCAAAATCGGCCTTGGTAGCGTTTATGCCTAATTGATTACCGTTACGCAAATGAGTGAAAACCACTACTTCTCTCCCGACATGGGCGGTAACCGGAGTAATATTGACCGCGAAATATTTAAATCCACTGTTTCCGGCCTTAACGGTCATAGTATTTATGCCTGCCGGGGTTTTGCCAGTATTATAGGCAGTATCGGCGACTGGCGAAATAGTATAAACCGGTTTTACTACATTGTTAGCGGTGATGGTAATGCCGGTAACGTTTTTGATTAATTTGCCTGACCAATAGACCCGTATCGTTGTGGTGTCGGTGGTAATGGGTTGACCATTGACTTCATAGGTCAACAGGTAACTCTTAGTCGGATCAAATATACCGGCCAGGGTATCGGGAGATACCGGATAGGTAGCAGCATCTGTGGTATTAATCTGCACCATCAAGGAATCACCCGTAATACTCAAGGCAGCCATCATGTCGGCCAAAGCTACTCCGGTGCAGCTTACATCCCCTTTGGAGGTGGTATATGTACCGGTGGTTGATTGCATATTTTTTAATTCGGTCATGGTATATGACTTTGCAGCTACTGCATTACCGGCAATGGAAAACACCGCGGGACTCGGCCCGGTGAGGGTAATACCGGTAACGTTCTTGATTAGTTTGCCCGACCAATAGACCCGTATCGTGGTAGTGTCGGTAGTAATGGGTTGGCTATTGACTTCATAAGTCAATAGATATCTCTTGGCTGGATCAAATATACCGGCCAGGGTATCGGGAGATACCGGATAGGTAGCAGCATCCGTGGTATTAATTTGCACCATTACCGAGTCTCCAGTTGCATTCAAGGCGGTCATCAGATCGGCCAGGGCAACGCCGGTACAGCTTACATCTCCTTTAGATGTGGTATAAGTAGCAGTAGTTGATTGCATGTTTTTTAACTGGGTCATGGTATAGGATTTGCCAGCTACTACATTCCCAGCAATAGTAAATACCGCGGGTTGTCCCTGCATGGGCTGATTTACGGCAGCGTCCACATATCCGGTGGCTTTAACCGCAATCGGATAATTCCCGGCAGCACTAAATGCGCTGGCGGCTATATTGATACTGTCTGCGGTTACTGTATACTGGCCGCTGCTCAGAGCAGTACCGTTAACCGTTATTCCGGTTATGGCCGCCTGCCAGGTGGCGTTGCCGGCATAAGTTATATCCACCGCCTGACCAACTATATTGTTGGTGCTATCTGGCGCCAGGGCCGGGGCTGGTTTCGGCAACGGATTAGTTGCATCCCGGGGGCCAAAGCTTTCAACCGCTGTATTATCTGAAGCTGCCCTTATCTGTTTGTTAACCTCACTGCCCTTGGTATAAACCACCTTAACAACTTGTCCACCTATGATCGGCGTAGCCAATTGAAGCTTAATCTTGCCGATGGTGCTGGTGGTAACTACACTGGTTACCGCTACACTTAGACTGTCAACCGATACTGCAAACTGTTCAACCCCTATGGTGTCCGGACTGGCAATTGCTAGATCAAATGCCAAACTGATAGCACCTTGTGACGTGACCTCGACGAGGCCAAGAGCCGGGGCCGCAGCACTCGCTGTTCCAGGTTGTACGATAACGCCCAACCCCATCAGCAGGCATAGCACCATGGCTATAACCACCGTCTTGTTCCAACGATTCTTCCTCATAAACATTATCCAAACCACTCCTTTCAAAAAAAACCTCAAGTTGTCTTTCAAGCACTTGCACCTGTGGTGCAATAATTAAAAACCTTAAGTTAAGCCAGGCTCTCGGCCAGCGCCACCCTTAAGGCAAGGGCGGCGCTCCGGCCAGGTCTTATTGCAAAACTACCGGATTAATCAAGATATTATTGGTGAGATCATCCACCAGATAGGCCTTTACCACATCACCAGCCTGTACATTGAACCCGGCTTCAGCCGTCTGTACGAAATCAAAATCGGCCTTGGCAGCATTGATACCTAACTGCCTGCCGGCGCGCAAGTGAGTGAATATTACCGTTTCATTGCCATTATGCGGCGTTACTGGTGTAATGGTGACCGCAAAATATTTGAACCCGTTTATGCCGCTATTAACGGTCATGGTATTGATACCGGAGGAGGTCGTTCCCGCAGCATATGCCGCATCCGGCACCGGTGCTACTGTGTAGACTCCTTTGCTGGTTGCTGTTTTGCCGAACCCAGCTACACCTCCATTGGTTCCCAGCCATAAGCCTCCATTGGCACCAGCATTAATGGTCCAGACACTATTAAACTGAGTGATCGGCCAGGTATTGCCAGCGTTATAGTTGGAAAAATCTCCGTTCGCATAACGGTAGAATAAGCCGCTGGTGGTCGTACCAATCCACAGGCCTCCGGTTTTATCCGGCACCACTGCCCGGATACTGTCGCCGGTACTTAAGAAAGGCAGCAGGTCACTATCCTGGGCATAGACTGTTTTAGTTCCATTCGGTGCAATATAATCCACCTTCCCGAAACGAGCCACCCATACGCCGCCATTGGGATCGATAGCGATGGAGCGTACCCATTTGCCGGCAAAGTCCGTCGATTCCTCACTGTAGGCGGTTACCTGACCCTGGGCGTTACGATAGGCATAGCCACCCTTATAAGGGGCATCGGTTGTTGCCTGGTCAGGATAGAAACCAAACCAGACCCCGCCCTGATTATCCGGCGTAATAGCCGTTACCGAACTGGCCGGCAGGGTAGTTTTATCCTGTACCGTCCAATTGCCATCCTTATCCCGGTATACTGGTCCGGCGGAGGTGCCAAACCAGGCACCTCCCTGGTTATCCAGGGCAATGGCTTGAGCAAAATCAGCCGGCAGCGGGCTGTTGGTCTTGTTAAATATCGTCCATTGTTGACCTTCCTTGCAAACTATCCCCATGCCCGCTTCCGGGCTCCCTCCGGCAAACCACACCGAACCGGCATTGTCTACCGCAATGGCGTAGATGGTGTTATGGGGCAAGGGGCTGTTGGTTTTATCATAAGTCGTCCATTGACCATTGGGATTCCGGTAAGCGGCTCCGCCGCCGTTGGTGCCTACCCACAATCCTCCGGCACCATCAGGGGTTACACAACGCACACTGGCTGCAGGCAGCCCGCTGCTGTTGTCATTCCGATAGATCGACCAGTCCCGGGGTTCGGGTGCCACCAGGTTCGGTTCACTGCCGCCTGGTTCTGTGATAACATCACTGGCCTGCGGCTGCTCATAGCTGCCGGTCCCCACCACGATGCAGTCGGTCCACTTGATCCACATGGAGGTGTTCTCCTCAACGATAAGACGCACCGGCCCGAACTGATTGTTGTTGACATAACCATTGCTGTCGGTTTGCGGTACCAGGGGATAGCCATTGACTCCATAGCCCAGAATGATCTCCTTGGTAAGTCCTTTGCTGTTAACTACCCCATTCAAAACCTGATTGGTGTTAGCAATTTGATTGAACCCGGCACCGGAAAATACTCGAATACTGCTGGGTTCGCTTACTCCGTCCTGCAAGCCTACTACATCCTTAATCAGATTCCGCAGTATGATGCCTTCCACCGGTGTTTCACTGTTGTAAATATCCCGAATAATATACTGGTTCATAGCCTCCAGTTGTCTGAGGTTGAAGGTGCGGGGGGTTTTGATCTGAGAGCCGGTAACTCTAAGCACCGCTTGATCCTGATACCCGGTATAAGCACCATGGTCGTGCTTCCAACTGTCTCCGGCAGCGGCTTCCACGATAATCTCCTTCACGCTGGCGACGGTTTTTGATGCATTCAAATCTCCCGCGGTACTCTGTCCGATTATCAGCCTGAGTGGTCCCCCGTCATTTTGGACACTGGCTACATAACCGGGTGAACTGGTATTGGCTACCAAGGGTGTCTCGTTTTTGCCGTAAGCCAGCATCACCGGCAGGCTATCGCCGCTGCTTAGCTCATTGATATAGTCCCGTTTGGCAAGCTGTTCCATGGTAAAGGTCTGGCTGGTAGCATCAGCCGATTTGAAGGTGACCGAGGTTGCCCCCGCGGTGAAACCCACTACCTTGCGCAGGTATTCATAGATATCAATACCGCGGTAGCCAGCCACCGTTTTTTCACTGGCACTGTTGGCCAGGCAGTAGTTGCCGTTGATAATATAATTCTGCATTGATTCAAGTTGTCCGACTGTTACGCTATGCTCGGCCCGGACACCGCTGCCCTTTACGGTAAGTGTATCGGCAGTGTACTGCTGGTAGGGATCCTTCATATGAGCCCACTTATCACTGGTGATCTGCACCGTGATTTTTTGTACATTAGCCAAATTGGCTCCGGGAGCACCTGCTGTGGTCTGCCCGAATAAGGCCACCAAGGGACCGTTATTGTTATAACCGGTCGCTATATATCCAGTATCCGTTTTGGTCTTTACCATGGGATATCCGTTCTTGGCAAAGGCCAGCACAGGTTTGAGATTAGTGGAACCGGTTACCTCATTGAAATAGTCGCTCTTGACAATATCCTGCAGAGGTACGGTAAGGGTTCCGGTACTGGCTTGGTCAGTAAAGGTTACGGTACCGGTAGTACCGGGGAGTCCGATCTTTTGGAAGAGCAGGTAATTCAAGCCTACGCCCTCGTACAGATCAGATATCTTGTCACCGGTGCCGCTGATCTTGGTGAAGTACTTCTGCTTTTCCCGCGCGGAGTCGGCAGTAGCCTTGGGCACTGCTGCCCCGTACAGCATGTCCTCAATATCCTTTACGGAGAAGGCTTGTTCCTTGATAGTGCTACCATCCTCGGCCACCACCTTGATAGTAATGGGACTGGTTCCCAGCGTAGAGTAGGGGCTGTAGGAATGGGTGGATAACGTCGTATCATTGCCAATAATAATGCGCTTGATCAGTTGAACCTGATGTGAGCCATTGATATCACCATAGCTCTTCTTGCCGAAGATGACCCTGAGCGGTCCGCCATTATTGCCCAGCCCGGAATTGTAGCCTGGATCGGTGGCCCGTATTACGTAGGGATAACCATTGAACCCATAAGCGATTAATACCGGATAATCGGTATTCAACGGGGCCACCCCGCTGCCGTCAAAGGTGCCATTGCCCAGGTCCATAACACTCTTTTCATAGTAACCGTATAGATTATCATTTTTTATATCGGCTATGGTCATAGGGGCAACATTATAATAATCCGCTGCTTCAAAGGACACGGGCGTGGTTTCCGGAATGTTGGGGTCCAGTCCCTGTTGCACCAGCAAATCCCACAAGGGTATACCCTTGTATTTGTTGTAATACCAGAAGTAGGCGCTGTTGGACAAACTATATTCCTTTTCCACCTGCAAGCTTTGCATGGCTTCCAGATCAGCCACGCTGAAGTTTATTTCCTTGCCCAGCCCACTGCCGGTAAGGGTCAGAATATAGTTGGTATACTGCGGGTCGTTATAGGGTGCCTGGGTATGTTCATAAACGCCGGCGGCATCGGCCTCCTTAACGTACATATAGGCCACATTGCTCATAGCAGGCGCGGCATCACCAGCGGCATTCTGTCCGCAGATCAGTTTGAAACACCCGTTGTCGTTGCGCTTGGCCGCAACGTATCCAGTATCGACATTGGAATAAACCAGCGGCACCTCGTTGATGCCATAAGCCACAATCATGGGCAGGTTGGCAGCTCCGGTGGTGTTGTTGCGATAGGTGGTCCGGCGAATCTGATCCAGCGAATACTCGGCTATGGTCTGCCGACTCTTGTCCTTAAAAACCACCGTTCCCGCATTGGAACGAAGGCTGATAAAATTGTCCAGCAGGTAGGAGACCTTGACGCCTTCATAGGTACTCTGTACTTCCTGACCGTTGACGGTCTCGGCATAAGCACCCCTGAACAGTCCGGCATTGGCCCCTTCGATCTGGGCTAAGGACAACGCCCGGTAGGTTTCCACCCCCGGTCCCTCAATGGTCATGGTCGCGCCGGTAATGGAATCTACATTATAGGGCAATCCGGTGTAGGTGATATGTTTGAAGGGACTGGTGGAAAAATCAGTGGAAGGAGCTTGGCCATTGATTTCCACGGCACTAATAGCCTTGGTTATCGTATAGAGTTCTCCTGCACTGGCTTGTTTGCGATATATTCGCAGACACGCTTTGCCGCTGTCATCAGAGATAGCTGCACCATTCACTTCATAGGCCAGTACGTATTTCAGAGCTGGATTAGCCAGGTCGGCCTGGGATACCGGCGCTACAATATACCCATCGCTGCAGACAAACTGTACCTGTGCGGCAGCGTCTTTTATGCCGACCACCGTGTTTAACAGATACCAAAGATCGACACCTTTGATATTAGCGGTTTGGTTGCCGTTTTGGGTGGTGTATGCATAGGGTTCATTAAACTGGTAGGCAGCCGGCAGGCTTTTCAGCCTGGTAATATTGAAGCTGGTCTCAGCATTGACTCCAGTCCCTCGCACCGTGAATATGGACGGGCGTTCCTCTCCCACCACGATACGCACCAGGCTGCGCACAAAATTGGACTGGTTCTTGTCATCAATGCCGTTCTGTCCGAAATATATGCGGGGGGCATTAGCATCCGCATCAGCGGTGGTCAGAGTTTGGTCAGTCCAGGCAACCGGTGGTTCCGGTGTATCATCACTGATTAGCTCTTTATAGTAATAACCGATCATAGGAGCTACCTGCACTGCATCGGCACTAGTAAAATGTTGATAATAACTCAGGGACTTAAGGTTTTGGACGCTCTTGGTTAAAGAGAATCCATCAGAAGCAATAAACCTTACGGGATAGTCCTGATCGGTCTTCAGATTACTGGTACCGATCAAGTCAAAAAGGTCATAGCCCCGTACCTTCAGTATTTTATGAAAATTATAGCTGTTGTTCGATGAATAATGGCGCTCCTGCATGGCATTCCAGTCAGCAGCCGAAATAAAGACATCCTGGTTAATACCGGTGCCGGTAATCACCAGTGCCGGTCCCGTGTCAGTGGTCCCGGCCAGGGAAACCGGTGCTACTGCGGCTATCTGACCAACAATAATCATACACACCATGATTAAAGCAAGAAATCTGTTTACCCTTTTACCTTTGTCAAGCATTTGTCACTCTCCCTCTTCCGGTAACTTATATATCTGATAAAGCCTATGGCAGCAAACCCCTTTGCACAATAACCCTCCTTTCTTATGCCTCCTAATATCGCCGTCCTTTTGTAACCCTTAAACAAATTGCGCTGATATAAATGACTTATGGCTAAGACAACCCTTGAGCGGTAAGCTCATGATCTGCCGGTCAGCCAGCACAAAGAATCATACTTACCCGGATTGAATATGGGGAACCGCACCGAATACCTGTTTTTCAATATAATCCACCAAGCCACTGGCATCCTGTAGTGGATTGAAAACAGTTAAAGCCCCATAACTGGTTAATTGATTGGAGATTACACCGGATATGGCGAACACCAACGGATCCAGCATACCCTCTATTTCTTCAGGGCTGCGAACACATAATATTCTTGGGGCATCGTAATCGCTTACCCCTTCCATAACGACAAAATCATGGTCATACAGTTCTAAGATCTTCTCTACTGGTAAACGGCCAGGAAAAAGAATATCTGTTTCATTAAACCCCCGGGCAGTTACCAATCCGGCTCCGGCCGTTTTATGACGGTAAGTGTTGGTTCCCTCTGTATCCATCGTAAACTGGTCGTAGTGTATATCCTTTATGGTTCCTACCGTATAATCTCTTCGCCTCAGTTCTCGGATAATGCATTCAATGGTGGTGGTCTTTCCTGATCCCGAGTAACCCAATACGGAGAATACTTTCATAGCTGGTCGCTCCTCGATATAAAAGATGATGCTATCTGCTCATCTACAAGGCTTTGGCTATTACCGTTACAGCTTCCCCCCGGGTAGCATTAGACTGGGGTCTGAAAGTGCTGTCCGTATAACCGCTTATAATATTTCGGCTGCTGGCCGTAGCAATGGCCTCGGCTGCCCACGATGAAATCTTGGCCTGGTCAGCAAATGCCTTGCCGCCCTGGGCCGGGGTCAGCTTGCCAGCTTTAACGATCATAATTGCCATCTGCTCCCGGGTGATGAAATCATCGGGGCCAAATGTTCCCTCACTATAACCGCTGACAATGCCTTGGGCACTGGCAGTAGCAATATATTTACTGGCCCAATGATCGGAAGTGTCACTGTAGGTTCTGCCATTCTGCACACCCAGCTTGAAGGCCTTAACCAGAACGGTGGCAAACTCAGCCCGGGTAATGCGGGCATCCGGTTGGAAACTGCCATCCGGATAGCCCCCGATAGCGCCCAGAGACACCAGTTTGTTGATGCTCCCGGCAGCCCAGTTACCTGGTACGTCTTTCAGAGACGCTATTGTTTTAGCGCCGGCATTATTGTTAATAACCGGGGTGGCAACTCCTCCGGAAGCTGTACCGGCTGAGGAAACCGGTGTCTGGCTGGTGGTTCCGCCCGAGGTCGAGCTGGATGCCCCTGAACTACTGCTGCTGGTTGATCCGGCAGAAGAAGCAGATCCTGCTCCCCCGCTGGTGACTGTACTGACCGGGGCAGATATGGCGGAAGTATCAACGGTCATACTCCCGGTTGCACTAACCGTTACGCCCTTTCTGGCTACATTTTCACCGGAGCCGGCCACTACCTCCAGCCGACCTGCCGGCACATCGGATAGCGTAATTAAGCAAGAATATTGGCCGTTGGTATCGGCCTTAACTGCATCGAAAAAAACGATACTCTGGCTGCTGTCCAACACTTTCAGGGATACCCAGCCATCAGGCTCGGTGCCGCCTGACGCGTTGATACTATTGCTCGCGGCCGTACTAAGGTTCAAAGTAACACCAGCGCCAGCAGCTATCCCTGCTGATAGAAGTAACATCATCATTGTGGTTATAGTCAGCGTTTTTAAGCTCTTATTCATGAAATCTCGCCTCTTTGGTTTCAAGTAGTAAAGCCATGGCTTCTTTCACAATGGTATTGTGAAACAGTTTGCATATGCATTAGATTCCAATTTGATTTGATTTTTCTGGAAGCTGAGAGTCAATCTATAACCCCCAAAAATTCCCCTAACCCCATCTTTTTCTCTCCGCGCCATCAGTAAGAAAAGACCTGACGCTTTCTAAATCTATAAACCCCTGTCCCCAGGATCAGCCCCATTGTCACACAGAAGGCCAAAGGATGCAGCAGCATATAAGCCAGGGCTATTACCGGAACCAGGCAAACACGAGTAGCCGCCTTCAACGTATCGTTATGGGCTATATAATTCGCTATGGGCGGTGAATGACGATAGTAGAAATCAACAAAGACGCTACCCGGAGCATTGGTTAATAGAAATTGATCCCGGAAGGTGCGCAGGAGCGTCACCGAGGGCTCAAACTTGGAACCAAAAGCCGCCGTAGCAATAAAGCATTCATCTACACTCGCAGTGATGGACAATTTCTGGCTGGCTATATTAATCCCGTAGCCAGCTATAATATCTAATTCACCAGCAGAATTCTCAGGTACTGCAAAGGACATCGAATAGTTGCCACTGGCATTCGCTTTAACCGCATCAAAAAACAGAATTTCTCCCGCGTTGTTTACCGCCTTGATGCAGACCCAACTGCCGGGGTCAGCCGTACCTGATGCCGTAATACTATCTCCAGGTGCCGCACTATTACTATTTATTGTTAATGTGACGCTTCCAGTAACCTGACCAATGGTTAACCATTGACTGGCGGTTTTGTCCCCATATCCGGCAATGACTCTGAGAACCCCTTCTTCGATATCCGGTATTACCAGGCTGATACTATAGTTACCGCTGGCCTCAGCTTTGACTGCATCAAAAAAAGCGATGGTTCCAGCACCGTCCACCGCCTTGACGCAGACCCAACTGCCGGGATCGGCTGTGCCTGTAGCAATGAGGGTATCCCCGGTACTGACGCAATTTTTGTTCAGATTAAGGCTGACCTGGGTGCTGGGAACCCCGATAAGTAGTGCTTTCACTGCCACATTGGCTCCGGGGCCAGCTACAACTTGTAAGATGCCTTCTGCATTGGCCGGTACATTAAAGCCGAGGCTGTAATTACCGTTCGCATCGGATTTAACCACTTCGTAAAGAATAATACTCTGATTGCTGTCAAGTATTTTTACAGATATAAAGGCATCCGGATCTGACTGTCCTGATGCGGTAACGGCCTCGCCGGCCAGGGCCACATCCTTGCTCAGTGTCAACGTAGTGGGAACCGCAAAAGCCGTGGCTGGCACTAATGACAGCGTTAATAATAAAACTATGATTGAGTAGACTATTTTTTTGGGCACTTAGATCACCTCTCGTGTAAAATCAGTCATTGGGAGCACAGTGGCAATGCGCCCTATAGAAGTAAGAAGTTCTCCCCGGTTTGCATTGTCTGAACTCAAATATTCAACCCTCCTATCTTATTGACTTATCCGCACTGCTTCATCGCCCTACTTCAATCTTCATTCGAAAATTCTTCCGTTATTATGAGCGATAGACCTGGCCGTCTCTAAAACCAATCCGGGTCATAGATTTGTCCGAATAACTCCATACCAGAAAATAAAAACACCCATGGCAGAAAGCAGCCTGACTTTGAAGTCAGCATAAATTCGGCCATAAGCGCGACAAACTAAGTTTGCGTTGAGACCCGGCACCACACAAACCGTAATTGCTCTTATACTATCAACCTGGTTGAGTTTATTGGCTCATAAAACAACAATTGGGTAAGTCACGAAAAGTGAACTCACCCAATTATTAACCAATACTCACTGGTTGATAATACAAAAGGGTGAGTCACGAAAAGCGAACTCACCCAATCATTGGCCAAATTTACTTCTCCTTTCCACAATGGGAGGCATACCCGTTTCCCGGTATACCCTACAGGCCTATATACCATAACTTTGCCTTAGGTAAATAGACTCGGAGATTATTTTTTTGTATACGATATGCATTTTTTAACTACTTTCGAGATAAAAAAACAAACTCCTGCAAAAAACCAAAAAAAACTCTTTATTATTTTAAAATGGTAATTAATGTTATTGTAGCCGGGATATAAATATTTGAATATTGGAACTTTTTATTTTGTATGTCACCCAGAAGGAATATATGTGTGAGTGTAGAATTAATATCGTGTGAGTGGTTTGTCTCATTTTATGAGGTAAACAGTGTAGAGAGCGAAAAATAAACATTTAAGGGGGATTATCTTAATGAAGGATGTATTTGTAGTAGAAGCTGCGCGTACTCCGGTAGCCCGCGCAGGCAAGCAGTCCTGGTTTACCAATGTTCGTGTGGATGAATTGTCCGCCATCGTCTTCAAAGAGCTGAGAAAGAGAATCGGCCTGGAAGACAAAGCCAAGCAGGGTATCATTGATGACGTAGTATGGGCCGCCACCGCCAATGCTTTCATGGAAGCCGGTCTGAATATCGGCCGTTTGGCATGGATCCTGTCCGATGGTTCTTATGACGTTCCCGGATGTACCGTAGACCGTTTCTGCGCTTCCGGTATTAACTCGATTGAGTTTGCAATTGCCACCATGGCTAACGGCTGGGGCGGCGATGTTGCCATCGCCGGCGGCTGCCAGCACATGAGCCACATTCCGATGGGCGCTGGCGCTGACATCCATCCCGATCTGGGTCAGTTCATGGACCTGGGTGCTATCAACATGGGCTACACTGCTGAATTGGTTGCTCGCCAGTTCAATATTAGCCGCGAAGTACAGGATCAGTTCGCGATGGAATCCCACCTCAAGTGTGCTGCCGCGCAGGCTGCCAACAAGACCAAGAACACCATCATTCCTATTCAGTGTAAAGTACCGGCCAAGAGCGCCAAGAATGCAAATCCCTTCAATGTAGCTGCCCAGTATGTTGCTACCGAGCATCTGGCCAAGGCTGCTGCTGAAAAGGGCGAAGACTTAGCTGAAATCGTAGCTTGCCGCGACCAGGGTGTACGCCCGGAAACCACCATGGAGAGCCTGGCTGCCATGGCTACCGTTTTCATGCAGGACGACAAAGCCTCTGTAACCGCCGGCAATGCTTCCCAGATCAATGATGCTGCCGCTGGTGTGGTTATCGCCACCGAAGAAGGCTGCAAAGCTCTGGGTATGAAACCCAAGATGAAGATGGTATCATGGGCTGTAATCGGCTGCGAACCCAAGATCATGGGTATCGGCCCGGCCTTAGCCATTCCCAAGGCTCTGAAGAGAGCCGGCATGACCAAGGAACAGATTGGTCTGTGGGAAGTTAACGAAGCCTTTGCATCCCAGTCCGTATACTGCCGCGACACCCTGGGCCTGCCCAAGGACAGAGTCAATGTATGGGGTTCCGGTATCTCCATCGGCCATCCGCTGGCCTGCACCGGCGCTCGCATCGCTTGCGATATCACCGCTCTGTTTGCAGATCCCGATTATGCAGATGTGGACTACATCGTAGAATCCATGTGTATCGGCCATGGCCATGGCGCTGCAGCAATCTGGCAGAGAGTAAAATAATAATCCTCAGGAATCATAAACAGGGACCGTTCGCGGTCCCTGTTTTTTATTACCGTTTTATTCTCAGTTGACTTTGACCAGATACTTTATACTTCCCTTTAGGCCCTTCCAATCAACAACCATTTTCGTCTTGCTGGCCATAATATCACCCCTTCAACCTCATGCTGTGCCTAAGAAAACAGCTTCCCCTTAATCGTTGCCGCAATACGTTCTATCTCCAGATTCTGATAATCCTCTACTCTGCCCTGATCGATCATTTCATTCATTTTCATATCCCAGGGCAAGCATCCCAGAAAATCTATAGCCATTTCCTTTGCTGCAGATTGGCCCTGGCTTTCACCAAAGATCTTCAATTCCTCTCCGCAATGCTGGCATACTGCGTGGCTCATATTCTCAACCAGGCCCAGGATGGGGATATTCATTTTATTCGCCATCTTTACTGCTTTCTTAACCACCATCAATGCCAGATCCTGCGGTGATGAGACGATCACCAGTCCATCTACCGGCAGGGTTTGCAGAACAGTCAAAGAAACATCCCCGGTTCCCGGAGGCAAATCCACTATCATATAATCCAGGTCTTGCCAGTCAACCTCCTCCCAGAATTGCTTTACTGCACCTGAAAGTAACGGCCCGCGCCAAACCACCGGGTCATCTTCCTTGGGAAGGAAGAAATTTATAGACATCAGCTTAATCCCGTTGCCAGTGACAGGCGGGGTAATCCCAAATTGACTGCCGGTCAACCCTGAACTGGTAATGCCAAAAGCCCGGGGTTGGCTGGGACCGGTGATATCTGCATCTAAAACTCCCACCTTAGCCCCGGAACGCGCCAGAGCCGCTGCCAGTAATGCTGATATTGAAGATTTGCCCACTCCACCTTTGCCGCTCATTACGGCAATAACATGTCCGATCTGATTGAGGGAACCCACCAAGGCCTTTTCTTCTGTTGACATAATCCTTCCCCTTTTCTTCTCTTGGATTGTGACCATTACATTTATTCAACTAAGATTACACTTAACTAGATCAATAAAAATGGATAATTGACATATGACCATAATAATATCACATTATGGTCATATGTCAATTATAAAATGCAGCCAGGTGTGCAATTAGATAATCACCTTGAATCAGCAATATGCAACAAATGGTCTCCTGTCAGTCTGCATTACCGTCCAACCAGGAGACCCAAAACCGGGAGACTATCGTAATAATAAATACTCCTAACTATGACTATGACAAGCTGACTGGCATCCACCAGCATCGTCATGATGAGAGCAGGTTGCCCCACTGCTGTGTAATTCGCCTTTCATGCAAAGCTCTACGGCCTGAGTGACCAGGCCCTGAACTCCAACTATCACTTTTATTCCTAACTGAGAAAATATCTCCTGAGGCCGGGCTCCCATGCCTCCGACAATTATCACATCCGTTCCCTGTTCTTTCAGATATACCGGCAAGACTCCGCATTGATGTCCTTCATTATTCACGATTGCCCATTTCTTTTCCTCGGTATTGTACAGGACAAATTGTTGACAATGTCCAAAATGCTGGCAAACCATCGGCCCTTCTTGCGCTACTGCAATAATCATTACTATTCCTCCATTTCGTTCTTGTTGGCAGCCTCGAGAGGTTTCAGTTCTCCATTGGCAAACCTCTGAACAGCTGTATCTACACTAATGCCTTGAGCCACCTCGTACATTTGTATCCCCGCTTTTTTTAGAACAGAGAATGCCTTGGGGCCGACCTGACTCACGATCAGAACCTCCACTCCCTGATTTATCAGCTCGTAAGCAGCCCCGGTTCCAGCGCCTTGATTTCTGTTGTTGCCATCGTTTACTAAAGCGGTGTAGATAGCCGTTTCCGGATTCCAAATCATGAAATAGTTGCACCGGCCAAAACGCTGTTCAACCTGGGATGATGGTGAATTACCCATGGAACATACTGCTATTGATCCAGCTACCGTCTTTGGAGCCGTTTCATCAGTCTCCAACAGGTATGTTGGATCCAGATACGGACATTCGCTGGTCCCCCGGTTCCTTCGCTGCTCCCGGCGGCAGTGCCCCCCGCCCAGGCAGTAATCTCCACCCTCAATGAGTATAGCCTTGCCGTTGACCAGAGCATCGGCAATCTTGGCCCGGCCTTCGATCAGTATTCGTTGAAAGGTGGGACGGGACACCTGCATTTTGGCGGCACATTCTTCCTGCTCCCAACCCAGCAAATCCTTCAAGCGAACCGCTTCCATTTCCTCAACCTTCAGTATCACTTGCTGCAGGGAAACGGCGGGAATACCATCTGGTTTAAAATATTTCACTAATGGCAGTCTTTCGACATGCCTACACCTGGGTTCTCTGGCCAAATCTATCTCTCCCATTATACTTAATGCTTATATGTTATTCCCATTATGGGCATATGTCAATATGGGCATATGGAATTCGCTTTGTGATAAACTGAAGATTAAGGAGGTGGTCCATCATGTTGACCCTGGCACTTCTCTCCCCCGGTCCGGGTTCAGGCAAGACTACTGTTCTGGTTAACTTGGGTATCGGACTTCAACGCAAGGGCTACCGAATTTTACTGGCAACTGTCGGGTCTGATCACATAATACACCCATGGCTGGGCCCTATTGGCCAGAAGGCAATAGGCCCAAGGCTGATTATAGAAACAACCTCCCATAATGTGGATCTGTTTATAATGCCTGATAACAATGAGTATTCCTCGTATTTAAACATTGCGGAAGACTTTTACGATTATATCCTGGTCGATGCCAGTTCTGATCTAGCCACAGTTTGTAAAGAAACCATTGCTGCAAATATCATTATGACCTGCATTGAAGCTGGCCTTGAGGACAACCGGATATTTGAATTAGAAATCCAACTTCGCCAGCTAAGTCAAGGGGCCAGGGGCATTGACCTGATCGTGCCTTCCAAGGCCAGGGCTGGTGAATGGGAAGCCAATGCCCTGCAATTGACTGTCCTGGCCGAATACTTTGGTGAAGACAGGATCGCTGATTTCATCCCCTTTTGCGAAGCTATTCATGACCTGCCCGGGGAGAAAAAGTCGGTTTGGGATCTGCCTCAACATTACAGCAACCGCAAACAGGCCTTTGATCACTTGGTTAACAAGGTACTGGATCAATATCCACCTGTTCGATGACCCCTCCTTAAAGAATACATATGGGCAAATGCCGTATTACTGTAACTACTATGGTGCAGAATTAGAAAACAATAAAGTTATTAGTAAACGGAATTGTCGGCAAATCTCCTTGGTTCCCGTTATGCTGTGGGCATTGGTTGTATTTTGGTAACTTGATATAATGTGTTATATCAACTATTTGGAGCATGAAAAAGGAACTATAATTAATTGGATATTGACTCAGCCATTACCGTTTATGCAAAAGGAGTTATTTGGATGGATAATATCGTTATCAAGCCGGTCGGAAAGGTATTAGCGGAAATTCAAGATCCCCATGCGATGCCTCTGGGCGGAGGGAGAGCAATCATTGAGATATATCCCGAATACCAGGATGCACTGCAGGGTATTGAGGAGAATTCACATATATGGATCCTGGCCTGGTTTCATAAGGCAGAGCGCGATTGGTTAAAAACTGTACCTGCAAAAGTCAATCCCGATTTACCTGAATACGGAGTTTTTGCTCTGCGGGCATTTAACCGCCCCAATCCGATTGGCCTGTGCCTGGTGCGGCTTGAACGGGTGGAAGATAATCGCCTTTATGTAAGTGGCCTTGACGCCATCGGGGGAACCCCGGTTATCGATATTAAGCCTTACTATGAAAATGACATCATATTTTCTCCGCAGACCCCCTATTTCAAAGGGAAAAATCGCCGGATGCGGGAGGGGTTCATCCAGAAACATGCCGTGCTGCATCATCAGGAAGAATGCGCTGATTTGCGTCTGGCCGTCAGAATGGCAGCCATTGCAGAAGATATATTTGGTAAGCTGAACGCAGCAGATTTGACAGTTGAGGTAAATGGTTCCGGCTGTCTGGCGGACTGCATTCAGGGAATTACCGGAGCAAAATTGGCAAATCCAGCTCGTTTTACCTACATACCATCGGCTGGTAATGGAGAAACGGTATGGAGGAAAGGAAACAATTGTTTAAGAATAACCGCAAATAAGTTATTCTCGAACGATGAAATAGAAACATTGGCAGATGAAGCTTTATTCTCAATATCACAATAATATATTTTATTTTGGGAGGTTATATGTGTTTAGTACTATTTGCTTATGACTGCCATCCCCGGTATAAGCTGGTTATGGCGGCCAATCGTGATGAATTCTATGAGCGTCCGGCTTTGCCAGCCGATTTCTGGCCGGATGATCCCGCAATTCTGGCAGGTCGGGATCTCAGAGAGGGCGGCACCTGGATGGGCCTCACCCGCGGTGGACGCTTCGCAGTCTTGACTAATTTTCGTGACCCCTCTCGTTTTAAAGCAGATCGCAAATCGCGCGGGCATTTGGTACAAAACTATCTCACCAGTCAGCTGGATCCCCTGGCCTATATAGAATCATTGGGAAAGACCACCGCCGACTACAATGGTTTCAATCTACTGTTCGGCAGCACCCAAACCCTGTTCTATTATTCCAACCAGCAAGACGCGCTGCGTCCGCTGGAAGCCGGCATACATGGGTTAAGCAATGCTCTGCTCGATGATCCCTGGCCCAAGGTCACCAAAGGGCGCACTTCTCTGGAAAAGATCATCCGTCACGAATCGTTCGATAAAGAAGATCTCTTTGTTCTGATGGCGGACCGCGAGCAGCCAGCAGACCAGGATCTGCCGCAAACTGGTGTGGGTCTGGAGATGGAAAGAATCTTGGGACCGGCCTTTGTGACCAGCCCCAACTACGGAACCCGGGTAACCACCCTGCTGCTGGTCGACCATCAGAACCGGGTGGAGTATTTTGAGCGCAGCTTCGTGCCCATCGAATGCCTAACCGCCGGCCAGGTCCATTATGAAATCTCACTGGCTTAAATAAACAGGGTGCGACGGCTTATTTCCATCACACCCTGAACAATTCTATCTATATAGATTTTCTATTTGCTTGGTGGAACCGCTGGCATAGGTTTCTGTTCCCCGCCCCAGTCATGATAATCCCACCAAATGATATCCCCGTCCTTGACCACAATACTATTGGCTCCGGTAGCGGCTATCTTGCCATTATAGTAGAGGAACCAATCCTCTTTTTTCTTGTCCCAGGCCACCTTGCCGGTATAGCCTGAGGCCAGTCCGTTGATGGAAGTAATGAAAACTCCGCCGTAGGCGGTCTTGGTTTGCAGATTAGCGGTAGTTACGTCCAGGGCGCTGACCGTTTTGTCCAGGGGCACCCAGCAGCCGGATAACAGGGTTTGGCCAAAATCCCGGGTAACCACCAGCCGCACCCTGGGTTTTGCAGCGTTGGCTTCTTTACCGGCAGCTTTGGTATTGTCAACCGGAGCCTGGTCGGTCGTCTTGGCTTCCGCCCCTGCCTTTACCGGGTTGCTCTCCGCTGTCAGCTGAAGCTTGCTTTCTCCCGTTGCCGGCTGGGGAATGTTGGCAGCAGGACCTTCATTTCCGGTCCGGGCAGCCTCTCCGGGGCCTGATACCTGTTGTCCGGTACTGGCTGGCAAATGACGTCCCGTCGCCTGATCTTTCCCGGGTGCCTTATTGCAGCCAGCCAGCAGCACGAGTGCCAGCAGGCTGATTATTAAAAATACTGTTGCTTTTCTATTGATCATTCAACATCCCCCAGATGATTACTGCGGCCTGAGCGCGGTTCATCGGTTTTTCTCCGCCAAAAGTGCCATCAGGATATCCGTTCATCAAGCCTTCCGCCGCCATGTAACTCAGGGCTGGCTGAACCCAGGCGGGTGCCTGGCCGTAATCACTGCAGGTATTTTTACCTGCTCCCGCTTTGGCGCCGGACCTGGCTTTAAACAGCATGGCCGCCGCTTCGTAACGGTTCACCACGGCTTCGGGATGATAGGTCTTATCGGGATAGCCGCTGATCCATCCTGATTTGACCGCCGTCTGCATCACTGAATAATACCAGGCACTGGCGGGAACATCCTTCAACTCGATATTGCCACCGCTGCTCTGGGATTTCAGGGATCTCTGTAGCAGAGCAGCCAGTTCAACCCGGGTAATCACCCGCCCCGGATCAAAACCGTGTTCACTGCCCACCATGATTCCCTGGCTGGATAAGGCCTTGATGGCGGCCAGTGCCCAGGGATAATCCCTTTCCACCTCGGAATAATCAAAGGTGTTACTGGATTTCGCTTGGCTGACTGGAACAGCTGGTGTCTTAGTTTTATCTACGACGGCAAAATATGAAAAATGACTGGTATCAAATATAACCAGACCGTTCTTGAGATCGATTACTCCGGGTAATGCCTCCCACTTATTACTCTTTTCATCATAAAAGGCCGGACTAAGATCATCTGTCTTCAGCTCAGCCGGCAGAGACAGCTTGATCACCATGCGGACCTTGCCATTGAATTTGGACCCATCCGGTTGCAGATGATATACGGGAGAATAAGGCTGATAATTCTTGTCATTGAACCCGGAATTACCGGCTTGCTCCTGCACTGCAATCACCGTTTCACTGTTTATTGCGTTGGGGGGGAACGATAATATGATTTCTTGCTGAGCGTCATATAACAACCCACCCTGGGGGGTCATGGTTTTCTGGCAGGTAACTTGATTATTCATCAGTTTCTGCTGAAGAGCAGCCGCTTCTGCCCCGGTCATGCGCTGATCAGCATTTATAGGGGAGCATCCCTTCAGGTCCGCAAACTTTGAATCATATGCATTTATCATTGTTGTCAGCTGTTGAATGACCTGTTCATCAACCTTTCCCAATTGTTCAGGTAAGGGCTGTTCAATTCCCACATCCTTGCCCCCGTCCAGGGTATAGAGCCACTCGATCACGTTATCCTTTTTTATATCAATATTGCCCGCTCCACTGGAAAGCCCCTGTCCGTTCAGCTTGCAAACCCACCCGCTTAAGGGGTATCCAGGTTTCTTTTCACGCAATCCGCCGATCTCATTTACATAGCCCTGGGAATCAACCACATAACTAATCCCCTGACTGTCCAAAAGCTCGCGTAATGCTTGCAGTATACTGCAATTAGCCTTATACGGCCATGCAGTGGAAGGTAGTATGACTCCGGCAGCAGTATCCCCCTTAACCGAAATATAAACCTTATCGCTGGTCGGGGTAATAACTGAAGGGTCGGTAATGCTTCCGCTGCCGGGACTCTGGCTAATCACCTGCTTTTGGGTCTCGGCCTGCTGCCCTCCGGATGCTACCCTGGCCTGGTAGGTTCCTTTATCCAAAGAAAACGAAATGCTATAACGGCCAGTATTATCGGCGCTGGTCTGCCCTACATAACAACGTTTGCCATCATCCCTTTGCGCTACAATGCTAACCTGCTGGCCCGGGTCGGCCTGCCCGCTTACCACCATGGCCGCGCCATTAACCGTTGCCCCCACCGTCAGTGCATAGAGCCCCGGCCGGGCTAAGGGAAATGCTATAAATAACATGCACATAACGGAGCATATTACTGGTACGATTCTCCGATACAACCGCTTCACCTCCTATGGCAGGGAAATTATCGCCGGGCTGGCCAGGGGGGTTCGATTGGTCCAGTTATCCCACGCATATACCCGTAATTGGTAGCTGCCGGAAGCTGGCAGATCGAGCCCATAGGTCAATTCCAGTTCACTATTCCCTTTAATGGACTGACTCATGGCACTATATACATGCATTCTCTCCAGTGCGGTATCATATACCCCGGCAATCAAAAGAAATTCCTGGGATTCATTGCCCGTGTTCCGCACCAGGGCTGTAATGGTGGCATCGGAATCCAGACGAGGAGTGCTTTTGGTCAGGGAAATAAACAGCCCCCTGGGCATAGGGTTCTGATATTTGGATTTGCCATTGATCAGATCACCCAGGGCCAATAATACGTTGCGTGTGGTATATGAGTCTGCTTTATTGGGATCAACCGGATTTGAAAACCCACCCGAGGTAACCTGGTAACTCAGCAGGGCTTCTACCATGTTGCCTTGCCAGCCTGCTCCGGGAGGGTTCTGGGGATCATAGCCCAGAGCAATCAAGGCTTCGATTACGGCCGCAGTAGAATCAGGACTCACACTTCCCCAGCTTTGAAATCCGCCCGAGGCTGCTTGCTGGTTCCGTAAGTATGCCAGAGCCTGGTTCATTTTCACCGAATAATTGGCCTGGTACGGGGCCAGGGCTATCAGCGTCTGAGCCGTAGAATCCACATCCACTCCCCAACCGCTTTCATCAAAACCGCCGCTGGCATCCTGGTTATCAGCGATATATTGGGCAGCTTTTACCCGATCATAAGTTACATTGAATCCATTCGCAGCCGCACAATTCAGAGCAATCACCGACCAGATGGTCTGGTTCAGGGTGTTATTGTCGGGGGTATTGAAATCTCCATTTACACCCTGCAGCCCCTGCAAGGCAGCAATGCTGGTTTCAATATTTGTGTTAGATTCGCCCGCTGCAATTTGCCCCAGCAGCTTTCTGGCATAATCCGATGCTTTGGTGGCATTGGCTGAAGCCAAGTGGGGAGCCATCTTGGCTCCGACCCAGCGCAGCCCCAGAGTCTCCCAATCATTGCAGGAAGCTTGCTGGCTATAATAGCTTAATACGCGATCAGTTGCATTCTGAATATCATTGGCTGATACCGCCAGAGCTGGAGAAATCCAACTTAGTATTGATACTGTAATTACCAAGACTGCCCCTACAGCCTTCCCGCGCCATTTATTAAACATGCTTTCACTCCCTTATCGATTTGCTTTTCACAACAATAAAAAACCCGGACCTATTAGTCCAGGTTCAGTCAGACAGATTCTTAATCACCATCAGCAATCCTCCCCTCTCATCCCCGAAAAGCAGGTCGTTCCCTTTTGCTGGCAGGTCTCCTGGCTTAACTTCATCCTCTTCCCGCACCTTCCCGCCGGTTAGTTGGTCTCCGGCAGTGGCATAAGCGGGTTTCGTCAGTATTACAGTAAGGGGTACTGCAACGGATTCGCACCGTTTTCCCTTTTCAGCAGCAATGCTGCCACCAGCAAAAAATATTAAGTTGTATTACTTATATATTCGATATAGTCCTAACTATCCCTGCCGGGATATCAGCTTTTTTTATCATATTTCAATAATTCTTGGCACCAGGCCTTTATGATCGATATCAATCAGGCAGTAAGAACCCTTGGTCCCTCCGCGGGGACGGGAGGGACTGCCCGGATTGATCAGCCAGATATTATCCACCAGTTCACAACAGGACATGTGGGAATGGCCGAAAAGAACTACATCAGCTTCCTGTTCCTGGCCCCGGTAGAGCAATGATTGCAGACCCAGTTTAACACCGTATTGGTGGCCATGAACCATGTAGAAACGCTTTCCCGCCAGTTCAACCACTAATTCCTGAGGTCCGGCATCGGCCGCATCGCAATTGCCTACTACCGCCTTATAGGGGACCCCGACATGGTAAGCCAGGCGTTTAGCATCAGCGTAAAAATCCCCGGTAAACAGGAGATGATCAGGCTTGGCCTTAAGTAATTCTCTTTTTGCCGCTTCCACTTTGGCGTGAGTATCTCCAACTACCGCGATACGCACTGGACCACCTACCTTGATAGCACTGGGGAAAACCAGGATCCATTCATCATTGTGACTTAATGTAATGTTCGATAAGGGAGCGGGCCAGAGTCAAGGCCTGGCCGCGATGACTTATACGGTTTTTCTCATACGCATCCAGTTGAGCGAAGGTCACTGTGTAACCCTCCGGAATAAAGAGCGGATCATATCCAAATCCTCCGCTTCCTGCCTTTTCCCGGATGATACTGCCCGGGCAGCTGCCCTCGACTACCGCTATGTTACCCCTGGTATCGGCTAAGGCTATGGCACAAATAAACGCAGCGGTGCGTTTCTCATCAGGAACCCCTTCCATCAACTGCAGTAATTTCTCGTTGTTCTTGTCATCATCAGCATCAGGGCCGGCGAAGCGAGCTGAATATATGCCGGGTCTGCCTTCCAGAGCATCTACTGATAGACCAGAATCATCAGCCAGACAGGTAATCCCGCTCAGAGCGGCAGTCTGCCCGGCCTTTTTGCTGGCGTTTTCGGCAAAAGTGGCCCCATCCTCGGTTACTTCCGGCAATCCGGGAACATCATCCAGGGTAAGTATCTCAAAGGACAGATCACCCAACATCTCCTGTAATTCACGTTTCTTATGCTGATTACGAGTTGCCAGCAGCAGTCGGTTGCGCATAAATCTATTCTCCCAAGATTGCCTTCTGGACATCGATCAGCTCGAAGATCCCTTTTTCCGCCAGGGCCAGCATGGCATCTAACTGAGCCCGGGTATAGGAGTTCTTTTCTCCGGTGCCCTGAATTTCTACGAACTCCCCCCGGCCGGTCATTACCACGTTCATGTCCACTTCAGCCCGCGAATCTTCTACATATTCCAGATCCAGCAGTACTTCACCGTCAACCATGCCTACACTGACCGCGGCTACATAATCTTTCAGAGGAATGCTATTGATCACCCCACTGTCCTTCAGCTTCTTGAAGGCCAGGTATAAGGCGACAAAACTGCCGGTTATCGATGCGGTGCGGGTACCGCCGTCCGCCTGGATGACATCACAGTCCAGCCAAATAGTCCTTTCTCCCAAGGCCTGCATATCAACCGCCGCCCGCAATGAACGGCCGATCAGTCGTTGGATCTCCGAGGTGCGCCCGCTGATCTTGCCCCGCGCGGCCTCGCGCTGAGTACGACTCTCGGTGGATGAAGGCAGCAGCGAGTATTCGGAGGTGATCCAACCCTGGCCGCTGCCCTTCAGGAAATGCGGCACCTTATCCTCCAGCATGGCAGCACATATTACCCTGGTATCCCCGGCCTCGATTAATACTGAACCGTCCGGGTGTTTGATGAAGTGAGGGATTATTCTCACCGGACGCAGTTGATCGTTAGATCGGTTATTTGGTCTCATTTGACTGTCTCCTTTATCTTGATATAGCTTCGTTGTCGACCTGATTACCTGATTCGTATATATTGTTGCCCCTGGCATCAATAGCCACGATACAGGGGAAATCCCTAAACTCCAATTTACGCAAAGCCTCAGGACCCAATTCGGGATAAGCCACCAGCTCTGCTGACACAATACGTTTGGCTAGGTAGGCTCCAGCTCCGCCTACCGCAGCCAGATATACTGCCCCATATTTCTGCATAGCCACTATTACACCCTGGTCGCGCTGTCCCTTGCCAATCATTACCTTGAGGCCCTTTTCGATCAACAAGGGGGCATAACTATCCATACGCCCGCTGGTAGTGGGACCGGCGGAACCTATGACTCGGCCCGGCGGAGCCGGACAGGGCCCCACATAGTATATGATCTGTCCATCGATATCAAACGGCAGAGCTTCACCCTGCTGCAAGGTTTCCACCATCCTGCGATGAGCAGCATCACGGGCGGCATATACTACGCCCTGCACCAGCACTTCATCTCCGACCTGTAGTTTTCTAACATCTTCAGCACTCAACGGCGCTCTAATCGTCTTCATATTATAAACCTCACACCCGTGTCAAGGGGACGGTTCTCTCGACACCTTTTCTTTTTTGGGTGTCAAGAGAACCGTCCCCTTGACACTCTTCCCCTGGTTAAAGCTCGATTTTTACTCGGCGGGTAGAATGGCACCCCAGACTTACGGCTACCGGCAGACTGGCAATATGGGTCGGGTAAACCTCGATATTGACCCCTAACGCGGTAGTATAGCCCCCCAGTCCCTGCGGTCCAATCCCGGTGGCATTGATCATGACCAGCAATTCTGCCTCCAGGGCTGCCAGATCGGGGCGGGGATTGGCCTGATTCAACGGCCGCAGCAGGGCTTCTTTGGCCAGCAAGGCAGCCTTTTCCATGTTGCCTCCAATCCCAACGCCCACAATGATGGGCGGACAGGGATTGGATCCGGCCTCCCTGACTACCTTGACCACGAAATCCTTGATCCCAGGGATACCCTGCGATGGTTTGAGCATAGCAACCTGTCCCATGTTCTCACTTCCGGCCCCCTTGGGCAGCAGATTGAGGATGAGCCCGTCACCCGCCACCAGCCGGGTATGAATGATAGCCGGAGTATTATCACCAGTGTTGATACGATTTAAGGGATCACGGACTACCGAGGCCCTGAAATATCCTTCCTGGTAGCCGGCTCGAATCCCTTCGTTGATGGCCCCTTCCAGGTCTCCCTCGATCAGGAGTTCACTGCCTACCTCCATCTCCACTACTACCATGCCGGTATCCTGACAGAGGGCAATGCCTTCTTCCCGCGCCAGTTCTGCATTCTCGAGAATAATATCCAAAATGTTGACTGCCCGACTTGAGCGTTCCCGTGCCCGGGCCTCCTGCAGAGCCTGCAGTACATCCTCCGGCAGCCGGGTATTGGCCTTGAGCACAGCTTCCCGGATCTTGTCTTTTATCTCGTTGCTTTGGATTCTACGCATATATTACCCCCCTGAAACACATGCCTTCATTACTCCCTTAGGTGGCCACCATCAGTTGGCTGAAAACCCATAGGTTAGGGTGTATCTTTATCTTAATTCGAGATTCCCGATTAGCTTTTCAGTACAGCAGCCGATGGCACCATTAAGCTGGGGCTCATGCAGCCTGATGACTTCGCGCCCTGTCTCGCGCATGATTATTTCCAGCAGGGCGTCATTCAGCGCCCCGCCCCCTGACACAACTATGATATCACTGGCCATCTGCCCCAGCATACTGGCACAGCGCCGGTAGAGACTCAGATTGACCCCGGCAGCCAGTTCCTCCATGGAATGTCCTTCAACAATTCTAGCAATGATCTCACTCTCGCCGAAAATGGCACAAGTGGCATTAAGCTCTACCGGTGACTGGCTGTAGGATGAAAGCTCTTCCAGACTCATGCCCAATACCACAGCCATATTTTCCAGATAACGTCCCGAGCTGGCTGCACAGCGGTCATTGGTCATAAAATCCGCCGGCCGTCCCTGCCGGACCTTGACTACCTTGGTATCCTGCCCCCCAATGTCGAGCAATGTGAAATCTTTTAAACCGGTCTGAAAAACCGCCCCCAGGACATGAGCCTGGATCTCAGGTATTTGCCGGGCCAGCTTCATCTGGACCATTATCTTGCCGTAACCGGTGGCGATCACCTGATCCTCAGTGAAACCGAGATCGCTCAGATCCCATTCCGCATCGCTGCGCAGCCTGGCCCCATAATTACGGTAAAACCAGATTGTGTCATAAAGGGCGTGGTTTGTTGCCACACCATCCTGCATTTGCACTATTTTAACATTTCTCGAACCCAAGTCTATACCTAACATAGTTTCGCCCCTACTTCAGCATATTGACGAAGGCCTCCAGCCGCAAGCGGCTGCGGGCATCAAGTTGGCCCGGTTGGTCACCTTCCAGAGTAAGAAAAGGCAGGTGCAACCGGTTCCGAAAAACAATATCCTCGATCTGACGGAAACAGAAGGTCTGGGTATAGTGAATAATGCCGTCGACCCGCCTCTGCCCCAACTGCTGCTCTATATCCGGCAGCCGGGCAAAAGCGCCATAGGGATAGGTGTAATCCAGGTATTGCTGGAAGATGTCTTCCCCCGGATTTGGCATGGAAAACTGCCGCTGGACCTCGTTATAAACCACCCGGGCTCCCAGTGACTCCAGGTAGGGGTAAAGGTCAGTATAGATGGGAGGAACTCCTATGTAAGCCAGACGCACCTCGTCCCTGAAGGGCTGGCGCAGTCGGGCCGCCTCAATGAAACTGGTCAACTCTTCATCAAATCTCCTGGGGTCACGATTAAAATCACTGGAGGATACTAAAAAATAATGGTTCTCCAGACCATTGACCACGTTTTCCTGCCAGGTCATGCGATCCAGTTCCTTCAGGCGCCCCCTGAGACCCTTGAGCTCGTCCCAAACCAGGTTGACCTGTCCCATGTCGACGCCAAATCCCTCCGCCAGTTTTAAGATAGCCCGTTCCAACTGCCGCCGGTCCCGATCAAAGGGAAACGCGAAGGGAATAATATTTTTGCCTTTCAACTGCAGGGTCTCCATCAAGGCCAGCGTATTGCTGCAATCACCCTGCATAACGGCAACGATGGCATCCGGTTCTTCCTCCAGTGCAACTGCGTAAAGGCCTTTGATCCAGCCGCAGGTGTTGCGGGGATAGCCGGCTTGCTCGGCCAAAGCTACCAGCGAATGGGCTCGCTCACTGCCGATGAATATATTGTTCAGATCGACCGGTATCAGCCCTGCCGCCAGGATGATTTCCACCGGAATACTGGTGGTAAAACCAACCGTCCTCATGCTTACCCCCTGATCTCTACATTTCTGCTGAAAAGGCCGGTAAGTCATCAATCCAGACTCACTTTATTAACATAATCGATAGTATTACCGATCAATAATCTTCCCACATGATAAAAGGACTCATCATTGCCGTTGACGTAAAACCTCCTTAAGGGAGGTTCGGTCTGGTCATGGAACAGGCCCTGCTCCGCAAAGATCATTTTTAGATCTTCAATGGTTTCACAGGATGGATCGGCCAGTTTCACACCGGGGCCTGCATACTCCTGAATAACCGAAGCCAGGAAAGGATAGTGGGTGCAGCCCAGCACCAAGCTGTCAATGCCCTTGTCCAGCAGAGGCTGCAGATATTCGGCGACTGCAGCCCGGGCTTCCTCACTTTCCATCTTACCTGCTTCAACCAGCGGAACGAGGCGGGGGCAACCCACTTCGAATACGTCATATTGCGCATTGATGTTCTGTATCTCCCGGGTATAGGCCAGGCGTTTAGTGGTGTTCATAGTAGCTATTACACCAATCTTACCGTTTCGGGTCACCCGGGCGGCCGTCCTGGCCCCGGCCTTCAATACTCCGAGAATGGGCAGGTCATAATCACCCTTGATGACTGGCAAAGTAGTGGAAGAATGAGTACCGCAGGCTACTACTATAGCCTTTACCCCTTTGTTCAATAAAAAGGCGATTATATCCCGCGCATAACCCATCAACTGCGACTCTTCCTTGCTGCCATAGGGAACATGAGCAGTATCACCAAAATATATAAAACTCTCTTCGGGCATCTGATCCATCAATGCCTTAACTACCGTCAACCCGCCAACTCCGGAATCAAAAATACCGATGGGATGGTTCTTACCCATTGACAACACCTCTGAGAATAATTTTTATATGCACCCATGGATTCTTCATAACATTGCTTTATCCACAAGTCCACTGATAGACTATACGATAATCAGCAGACAATTAAAACAAATAAAACGGGGATGATAGAAACCTCTCTCCACCCCCGAAACCAACAAGCTTTTGTGGACTACTTAAATAATGTATCATTTTTGGCTTGTATATTCTACTTTTTCACCATAATCCTCAACTAAAAACGGGTTCTGGGTTGCGCAATCACTGGTAGTGACAGGTCCAGCCAACCATGTAAACTGCTGACGTCCTCTCCGTTTATCCGAAAAGCGACTTCCTTGACCGAGGGAAATTGGCTCAAGGTAGCCGCAACCGAGTATACCAAAAGCTTCTCCGCCTGTTCACTTTCCACTTCAGCGGCCTGGCTGCTGAAATCAGCAATACAAAGGCCTTCCGGGGTAATATTTATATCCAGCAGACGGGTATGGGGAGGAAACACCTGGCCGGCTCCACCCTTTTCCGGACCCTTGATCAGTTCCTGCAGGGTGCTTCGGGCTATCCCTTCCGTCCGGGCTATGTTCCTGCTCTCCACTACCAGACCCTGGCCATTATTTGCCGCAAAGTAAAGCTTAATCTCTCTCTGTTCAGACTTAATACCTTTTTCCCCGGTCTTTTCAGCAGCCTGGCCTGCCTTTTCACTGGTTGACTGCCCGGAGTCCAACCGGGGAGCCATCTTGAGCATGTCCTTCCACGACTTGATTTCACTGCTGCTTGGCGGTGCAGCTTTGCATCCTCCACTAATGAGGCAGATAGCCAGTACCACTATGGCCAGTGCGATAATTATTTTCCTGTTCATTTTATTCAACTCCCCACCATATTCTTCCTTACCAAAGAATACGAAGCATTCTCCCCAAATATGCCGGACATAAAAAAGAGAGCACCAAAAGGTGCTCTTATGAAGGAGGAGTTATTAAAGCAAACCGCGTTTGCTTTCGACCGTTATTAATTTATATCCAGGTTCACAGGCAAGTGATCAGTTCACTTCGCCAAAATCTTCACTTATATCAGGCCATATTCCGCTTGCTGTCCATAATACTCTGCTTTTCATGATGGACAATATTGATCAGATTATCCTTGTTTAAATCATCTACCAGGTACAGAGCTCCGTTGGCCTGATTGGCCAGCTTCTCCAGGTAAAACCGGTTGGACTCCACACCAATGCAGATAAAGCGTATGCGGTTCTGTGCCACATGCGATGCGGCCTCCAATCCGTCGGCCAGGGCATCCATGGTCCACTTCGGTATATTGGGTATTCCGTCAGTAATCAAGACCATCAGCGGATTGCGCACCCGGTTGTCCTTGATCAGGTTGACCGCGGTCTCGATACCGTCCGCCATCGGGGTCAGACCTGCTGGGTTGATGGTCGAAAGCCCCTTGGACAGAGTCCGCTGGTTCTTGGTAAAAGGTACTACCACGGTACTGTTACGTTCCTGGAAGGTAACCACGGCTACCTTCTCCTTGCCGGTGAGCAGGAGATGCTCTGCTAGGAAACAGGCCGCCTGCCGTTTATCTCCCGCCATACTGCCGCTGGAATCGACCAACAGGCAGACATCTATAGGAATATAGCTCTTCTTCTCGTAATAATGCAGGTCTTCCTTCTTGATGGTTAAATGACTGTCGCCCCGCATATAGCTGTTCTTGGTGGCCTGGATCACTGTCTGGGGTACGGCCAAGTCCCCCGACCAATTGGCCTCTGAATTATTCTTGGTCTTGTTGCGGTTGGTATACTGCACCGCTGACGACTGCTGATCCACCTTGCCCAGCTTCTTGTAGCGTCCGCTGCTGCCGGGCATCTTGCGGGTATTGCGCCGAATTTCGGTTTCCAGTTCACACTTATGGTTGACAACAAACTCCTTGAGTTCCAGACCCTGTTTGGTCATGATCTTTCCGAAAGGGGTGTCTTTTAGAATACCCAGCTCTTCCAACTGCTCGACATCGTGTTCGACATCGCCCCACTTCTTCTTCTGCTGCTCTACACCCTTGCGCTTAAAAACATTAGTGGAATAGCTCTCCATAAACTCTTCGATCTCATCTACTCCACCAAATTTCTCCGCCAGTTTCAATATCAGCTGATTAACGTTTTCCTTATCCGGCAACTGCTTGGCGTGTTGACCCTTGAAACTCTTCCAGGGCAGCTTTAGATAACCAGCATAGCTCTCGCGCTCTTCCTTCTGATTACCATGGGTGATATTACGCACCTTGGACAGCTTAACCCCGGACTCCAATACAATTGCCTCAACCGTTTCCGCAATAACATAGACCAAATAGTATTCTTCACGATTCAAGCGGGCCAAGATATGGACATGATCCCAACCCTCTTCCCCCTCCAGATATGGTTTCACAACGTTCTGGAACAGGTCATACAGGATGCCCTTGCCTTGATTGGTGGTAATGAATATCTTGTTGGCGTATTCGACTACCATCTTGAAACGCTCATCTTCGGCATACTGAAGATGCGGATCTTTCTCGACAAAATGCTGTTCCAGGGCTCCAAAGATACCCCGGGCAATATCCCGCGGATCAACCCCTCCAGGCCGATGATATACATCGATATGGACTACCTGGTCCACATCCACATAATCCAGGTATTTCTTGCCGGCATCCCGATTGGTTAATATCTTGATTTGGCCTTTTACCCTCTTTTCGGGCATACGAGCGTGAGCCTTACGGCTGACCACCGTGCTCTCACCCAGGCGTATGCCCTGGTCCTGGCCGAAGTATAGATTAAGGTAATTTCCTACCGAGGCAGCTTTATCGACATTGGTGCCTTCACCCAGCATGAGACAACACCCCTTTCTCCTATTCCTTCGGGGTTAACGTCTTCTCCGTATTCACCAATTCTCCCCGGTGCATGTCCTTGAGGGCACGCGCATTCTGGGCGAAATACTCCTCTTCTTCCTCCCGGGGTTTGTTCTTTTTGCCCCGGAAACTGAGGATACCGTCCTTGGTCCCCCGGGAGTCAGTATCATTAATCATTCGTACCAGCGTATCACCGTCAACACGATGTTTAAGCACCAGTGGTATCATATAGGTTACATCGCTTATTTGCACCTTATCACGGTTCTTGATTACACTGTGCAGAACTGCCCCCTGCTGCATGGCCTCAATCGCGCGGATACTTTCGAGATTATGTTTGATATACAACCGGGCGATGTAGTTGCGCAGGAAATCGGGCAAGTCAGTACGTTCATAGAGCTCTGCCCACTTTAATATACTCTGCCGGATATTATCATGCTTGGCCTCATCAATCTGCTCGGCCTGCCTCAGTTGACCCTTCTGTGCCCTATGCATGTGAGAATTCTCCTCCAACATATGGGAGAGAACATCCAACGAATCAGGTCTTCCCATGTAGCACACCATATCGAAGCGATCTGACAACTGACGGCGGATCTCCTCCAGGGGACCCGGGTCTTCGTCCGGGTTGGATGCCGCCCAGATCGATACGTTAACTGGTATGTCCACTACCGGCAGACCTGCTTCTTCTATCTGCAGGTGACCGGGTTTGTTGCCCATGACATCGAGCAATATATCAGTTATTTCCGGCGAGGTATCAGCCAAACGATTGATCTCATCAATAAATATAATGCCACGGTGCGCCTGGGGAATAATACCGGGTAATAACTGCGCCTCCGGATGGGCCGGATCGGTCAGTCTCGCAAGGTCGATACTGCCGGCAACTGTGCCCACCTTGGTCGAATGAGAAATCTCCAAAAAAGGCATTGGAATTATTTCTGTACCCAAAGCCTTAATCTGTTCAGGACTTAAATCACGATGGTGCGGACAATGGGGCATATCCGGATCACAATTATATATGCATCCTTTTATTCTGGTTATCTTAGGGAGGATATGCCGGGACGCTCTCATTATAGTTGTCTTGCCGGTACCCCTCAATCCTTCCGCGTGCAGATGCAAGGGTTCACCGACATAACTGGATACGATGGACATGGTTACCAGATCAAATAGGGCCTCGTTGCCCTCATAACGCTCTAGCTTGTAAAACGGTATCATGAGTCATCACTCCAATCTGTAAAGCCAGAAGTTCCGTACAGGTCCCATTAAAACAGTTGCTCCCTCCTGCGTTCTGTATCACCTGTCTCTGCCCAATATCCTTTTTGTGTTACCCGGCAGGCTTCCGTTCCCCTGCCGAACACCCCACTGATTAAGATCTCCTCCTTCCTTTCCTCTCTATAGAAACGTTCTTCTTCTCTTACTTTACTATATATCATTTTGTGATTTATTTCTCTAGTTCAGTGACACTTGGTTGAATAAGATGGATAGTTTGCAGAAGCTTGTTACTACAATAACAAATTACTGGATTCCTTGATATTGCCGTATTTCGCCACTCTAGCTGCTTCCCCAAAGGCCTTCATTTATAGGCTTTTGTATACAATAAACTCGATTAAACCAGGTAATTCAAAATGCATTTTTTCTTCCTGTCCGGCATTTTTGTCCCTCTATTATGTCACAAAAGTGGTATAAGCTTATTCTACACTATACCCAGCTTCTCTTTCAAGGCTCTGGCCTTGGCTCGACTTAATATTACATCTTTATCCATAATACTCAGGTTCAGCATATAGGATCCTTCGGTAAAGCTTACGATTTCCTTGACATAGTTAAGATTGACGATAAAGGCCTGATGAGCGCGGAAAAAGCTAATATTATTCAATCGGCTTTCCAATTCATTGAGAGTGTAACTGGTCATATAGTCTCCGGACGTGGTACAGATATGTACCTTTTTGCCCTGGCTCTCACAATAGATGATTTCATCTTGGTTGAGCAGGCTGATCTTGCCCTTCTCCCTGACTGGCAGACGATTGGAGTAGATCTCATAGTTGCGGTAGCGTTCCAGTATAAAATCGATACGCTCCTTGAGCTTGTGTTTGACCATCTCTTCCACTACATCCCGATGGGCAATCCGTACCTTGGCCCTTTCCACGGTTTTTTCAATACGGGTCTGCTCAATTGGTTTTACCATATAATCCAGCGCGCCCAGTTCAAATGCTTCCACTGCCATATCCTTTTTCTGAGTAATAAAAGCAAAGAGCGGCGGTTCCTTGAGCTGATTCAACTTATAGGCTGTCTCCATACCACCCATTTCCGGCATACCAATATCCAGGAACACCAGATCCACCTTGCGTTCCTGGCATAACAGCAGTGCCTCCAGGCCATGTACCGCTTCCCCGATTATCTCGATATCCTTGATCTGCTCCAATACATATCGCAGAACAATGCGCTCTCTCTCGTCATCATCGACGACCAGAACTCTAACTGACATATACAATCAAACTCCATATTATCTGGGTAAATTTATCCTATTTTATAGAACTTCTATTTATTAATATAAGAGATTTGTCCACTTAAAACAAGCTCAATTATCGTATTTTACGATATTCCCTTATATTTTCTTGGGTTGCAGTGACTATGCAAAGCTCATGCAATTTGCTAATCTAATCTCAAGACAACAGCAAGGAGGAATTCCATGCGTTACGAGGGGACTGTTTACCGCCCTCCCAGCGAAGCCGGGAGTCTGTTGATTCAGGCCACCATCGGCTGCCCTCACAACAAGTGCACCTTCTGTTCCATGTATAAAGGGGCCAAGTTCAGGCTCAGGACCGTGGAAGAGATTAAGGAAGACCTGCTGGCAGCCCGCGACTACTACGGAGAATTTGTAAATTCACTGTTTTTCCCTGACGGTAATACTATTATCATGAAAACCGATCAGTTGGTGGAAATATTGGAATATTCGCACACTTTATTCCCCCATCTGGAACGAATAACGGTATACGGTTCAGCGCGCTTTGTCAACCGCAAAAGCCGGGAGGAAATCGAAAGCCTAAAAACTGCTGGACTGACTCGCGTGCATACCGGAATGGAAAGCGGTGATGATGTGGTTTTGGGAAGGATAAAGAAAGGAACAACCGCTGAAGAAATCATCGCGGCCGGCCAGAAATTGAAAGCGGCTGGAATCGATACCAGTGAATACTATCTGGTTGGCATAGGAGGGCGGGAAAGGAGCCGGGAACACGCCCTGGCCAGCGCCCGGGTGCTAAGTGCCTTCAGCCCTGATTTTATTCGTCTGCGCACCTTCGTCCCCATACCAGGCACTCCTCTCTACGACGACTTCCACAGCGGATCCTTTAAACTACTAGGTCCCCACGAGGCCCTGGAAGAAGTCAAATTGCTGGTCGAGAACCTGGAATGCCAGAACAGCGTGGTATTAAGCGATCATGTCTCCAACTACTGGGATGTAAATGGGCTGATACCCCGCGACCGCGGCAAGATGCTGACGGCCCTGGAACAAGGGTTGTCTATGGAAGAATCATATTTCCGTCCGCCTCATCTCAGTCGATTGTAGGGCTTTAAAATCCGTCTCAAAACAGATACTATATCTCATTTTTGAGACGGATTCCTGTCTCAAAAATGATACGGGCGGCCTGGGCCAGGAATTGTCAGCTGCTTTGATCCCCAAATCACCGGCTTTTGTTATTTTATAAAATACCTGCAGCGCTGGCACAATATTTGCATCTTAAACAGGCTTAGGGGGGATATACACATAGGGGTGTATAACCAATACGTTGCGGGGCTTGGAACGGAAAATAAGCCCCTTTTTTTTGCCCAAAATCAGGTCCGGCGCCCTTCTTCCGGCATCTGACATTTACGTGCTTTTCCGAATTGTTCCAAATGGGTGTCCGGCAGATCAGAGGAGGTTATCAGTAATGATCTGAATGCCCATCAGCACCCTCCCCTCGGCTCCGAGCCGGTTAAACCTCGACTCCAGGCGGTACTATAAAGATATCGTCACCCCTGAAATCAAAAAAGTCGGAAAGCTTCCAGTACACACCGCGACTCAGGCGGGTATCTCCCTCCCAACGGTAGGAAATATAGGGCACATCACCTTTCAGGATCAGCCTGGTCTCTTCGGTGAGCGGCATTTCCTGCAGATCATGAAAAACCAGCTTAATGCCTTCAGTTTCTTCTAAATATCCACAGGCCAGAAAAGGCACATCCTCCACCTCGAGCAGGCTGAAGTCCTCACCCAATCTGATACAGTAGCTGCCATCCTCCTGACGGTCGATATGCTGGGCCAGGATGTTGAGGATGTTCCTCCGGAACATCTCCACCTGCCCGAAATACCATTTGCCATTTTTTCTAATGGTGATATCCTGTAAATCCATTACAATCTCTCCAAATTAAGATTTTAATAGACGCAGATTTGATAAAAAGTGCTATGCTCAGGCTTTCTTGTCATCCCAACAAAAATAAATGTATTTTTGATATTGAATGTATATAGGGAAAAACCAATAATAAATTAAACAGAGCAAAATCATCTTCGTAAGTCACCATGTCCACAAGTTGCATCCATGATGAGAATTGAATGAGATTCTGAATAAAAATCAATTTTGATTAACTGCCATTTATTAAGATTTATTATTCACTTCTGCGTTAATCATAAAAATCTGCGTAAATCTGCGTCTGTCCCGTCTTTGCTATTTCATTTTAGCCACTTTTTCCGGTATCATGCAAGAAGAATCCAGCCTTTGCAGATAGTTGTGATATATGGCTTCGATTTCCTCCCCGGTAATCTCCCGACCGCCCATGCGCAGACCGGCCAGGCCAAAACCATGTTTGCGGGCCAGATGGCGGAAGTACTCCATGGCTTCCAAGGGCAGTTTACTGCCGATGCTGTGATTATTATAATCACCCTCCAGGGCCAGCAGGATCGTTTCGGAGAGGCAGGCCAGGTTTACCCCGTCCCGATAGCCCAGGTTGGGACCAAAGCATAAGTCATCCGGGTAGCGTACCAATCCGCCTTCCAGGATCAGGATGTCGTCGCGTTCCTGGCAGACCTCGGGCGAAACATCGGCCGGGCGAGCTACATCACAAACCACCGTTCCCGGTTGCAGATGGCGGGAATGGATCAGGTAATCCGGAGAATTGCTGGCTGCAACGATTAAGCGGCATTCGGGCAGGGTCTCCTCCAGGCTAAGGCTATAGACGATAGGTCTCTCCAGCCCCAGCAGATCACAGGTAAGGTCCAGCCACTCCCGGTTTAGATCCCGGCCCTGTATGAGTCTACCGGTCAGTCCTTCTGCGGCAGGTTCGGCCGAGGCCGCCAGTGTTTGTCCCGCTTCACGCAGCCAGGCGCTTAACCCCTCCAATTCACCTGACTGCATCCGTCTCCAGGCCAGCTCCAACATTTCATTCAACAGGTCGTCCAGTCGGCTGTTGCTGGAAAACACCCTTTGCGGGTTGCCCAGCAAGGTGATTTTAGTCATTCTTTCCGAGAGCAACAGGGCACAGGCCCGTCCGATCGAACCCGCCGCACCGACTACTGCCCCTCGCTCATTTTCCATATCAATCTTCATCTTTTCGGTTCCCTCGAAGAGAGCCTCCATCGCCATCAGGGTGGTGAAACTGTTGCCACTGGTTATACCTACTCCACGCCCCAAAACATCGCGTCCCCCCCGGGTAACCACCGAGGTAAGTGCCCCCAGGCCAACGATCCCGGCTCCGAGTTCACGCGCCTTGTCAACCGCATCCTGGATGATCGCCACGGTGTGTTCCCGGGGCAGGCTCATTATCTCGCGGGCACCCAGCGGCACCCCAATCATCCAACCTTCGGCTATCTTGCCGCTGATCCCTTTGAAAGCCGGCATATAACAGGTAGTTCCCGGATCGCTGGACTGGGCCTGCCATTTCATAAAGCTGTAGAGTTCCTTGCGGCTGAAACTGCTGAATGAAGGGTTATTGGTGCTCACATCCTCCGGTGCCGGATAATGGATGATAAAGGCAAACCTTTCCTGGGCCGCCTCCCCGTCTGCCAGCTCTGATGCCTTTACCCGGCGGGTGACCGCGCGGTAATCCCGGGTGGCCGCCGGCAGGGTGTAATCACCGAGGAGATAGCGATAGAACTGGGCATAGTCCTGATAATACATGATCTCACAAACCCTGGTCAGGGCTTTTACCACCCGGTCGATTTCTGCATAACTTATGGTCAGCGACGGTTCCAGACGCAGAGTCATGGAATCGTTCAGGAATGGTGCCAGTCTTATGTGATGTACATTCAGCAAATACCCGGCCAATAAGGCGGTGAACCCCCCCTGGTCGGCTATAAAGGATAGATCATAGGAACCGACATCCTTCAGATCAGTGAATTCAATCCCGATCATCAGGCCCAGACCGCGTACTTCCCTGATCACACCAGGATATTGCCTGGAGAGATCCCGGGCCTTTTCCAGCAAATATTCACCCTTGGCTCCGGCTTCCCTGATCAACTCCCGGTCATTGCTGAGCAGTTTCTGCAAAACCGCGATGCCTACCGCACAGGTGAGGTTGTTGTTGGCAAAGGTCGAACTGTGCAACATGCCATACTCTTCATTCCATACCGCCGGTGAACTGATGGTTACCCCCAGGGGCAGCAAACCACCGCCCAGGGCCTTGGCAGAGAGCAGGATATCCGGAGCCACGTCCTCATATTCACAGGCAAACAGTCTTCCGCTGCGTCCCAGACCGGTCTGAATCTCGTCCAGGATGAAAACCACCTTGTACTGGTCACAGAGACGCCGTACTGCTGTGAGATAACCAGGGACGGCAACGATGATACCTCCTTCTCCCTGCACCGGCTCAACAATAAATGCCGCTATATTATCAGGCTCACTGGCAAAAAGCTGTTCCAGGGCGGAGAGATCATTATAGGGTACCCGGACAAAGCCCGGCGCAGGCGCAAAGAAAGGTGCCTGATAGGATTCCTTGCCCGTCGCGGATAAAGCCCCCAGGGTCTTGCCGTGAAAGCTGTTGCTGGCCGAGACGATTATCTCTTTTCCGGTGGCCGAACGGGCCATTTTTATGGCAGCTTCCACCGCCTCCGTGCCACTCTGGCAAAATGTACAGTAGCACAGATCACCCGGAGTAAGTTCAGCCAGCATGTTGGCCAGCTTCAGGGCTTCACCCGGTAAGGAAGGTTGGACCAGGCTGGGCAGCGCCCTCTGCTGCACATCGCGCAGCGCATCCCATATGAAATCCGGATTATAGCCAAAAGGAATCGCGCCATACTGAGATATAAAATCAAGGTAGGTTAATCCGTTTTCTTCCTCCAAGTAGTGTCCCTGGCCCTTAATGTAGTTCTTATCGAGGTGAAAGGTGGTCAAGACTTTCTTCAGACTGGGATTGAGCAGATCCTCGCGCAGGTTAGTCATAAAACTCCCCCTCTATTCTGTGCACAAGTTTGTGCAAATTTGTGGGTAATCATAAAAACCATTTTATTCTTAATTCCTTCGATGTCAAATCTTTTGCCGGAAAGCTTTTCTGCATAAATTTGCAGCAAGACGGAGAAAGTATAAAATGCCTGGAATAATTCAACATATCATCAAGAAAAGGAGGTCAAGTATTTGGAAGAACATCATGACATTGAGAGCAAAGAAGGTTACGAACTGGGTACCTGGGCATTTCTCAGAACCGGCTGGTGGATCCTGCATCTGGTCGCGGTGGCACTAGTCTTTTACCTGGGTTATCTCTACGGAGCCCGCATATTTTAACGCGGGGATGAAAACGGCGGGACGATCTGAATTGAATCCCCTATAGTTGACACAGACCTTCATGACCTCGGAAGGTGGTCACCATCAGTTGGATGAAAAAACACATGTTAGGGTGTCTGAGTTCGCTTATCTCGGGTTCCCAAGTGGGTTTTAATGGCTGATCTATGGGGCGCTAGCGGAGCTGGAGAAATGTTCTCTTTTAGGACCAGGGGAGACATTTCTCCGCGCTTTTTCTGGGGTCGTTTCTTATAGAAGCGGATTTACCGCAGCGGCAAAAGATTTAAGGTTGTCCTCATATGGGGGACAGTTGTGCTAAATACAGGGTAAATGCTGGTCTAAGCTTGCTCAAAACGTATTCCAGGCCATAAATATGGCATCTATATTACCATCCAACAATACTATGTCACTTGATTTGAATATACTTGTATTCATTGCTTGAGTCATCCAAGTGAAATTTGCCTTTTAATCCGGGTGTTACATATATCTTCTTGTCGTCGGTGATAAAAATGGCTTCGGCCTTGCCATAGCGGCGGACCAGGTCCATTCCCTTCTTGAGACCTAGAACATAGGCTTTCGACATACCATCTGCTTCAGTTGAAGATGAGGCGATAATGGTTAGGCTCATTAAGCCGCTGTCGGCGGGATAACCAGTTTTCGGATCGATAATGTGTGAGTATCGTTTACCGTTTTTCATGAAATAACGCTGATAGTCGCCGGAGGTGACTACCGCTTTATCAACCACATCGACCAAACCAACAATGTCGCCGTTTTGACTGCGGGGATTCTGGATACCCACCTTCCATGGACTCCCGTCAGGTTTGGAGCCCAACACGACAACATTACCTCCCAGATTGGCAAAAGCTGAAGTGATTCCATTTTTCTTGTATATCTCTTTGGCCAGGTCTCCGATATATCCCTTGGCAATGCCGCCTAGATCAACCATCTGACCGGCGCGGGCCAAGCTGGCCGAATGGGTCGCTTTATTGACCTGAACATCCCGGTAATCGACCAGCGGAACCAGCCGGCTTATTACTTTGTCGGATGGTATCCTGGCATGATCAGTACCGATGCCCCAGGCTTTAACCAGCGGGGCTACCGTAATATCGAAGGCAGTCCCGCCGCTCAAATTCGAAATCTGGCGGGCTTTGGTCAATAGTTCGATAGTTTCCGGCTTTAACTCGACATAACCCTGGCCCGCTTGATGGTTAAGCTTATTGATATCTCCGCCCGGCTGGTTGATAGTCCACAAGGCGTCCAGTTCTTTTATCCGAGCTGATACTTCATCAGCCGCTTTCCGAGCATTGGCCCCGTATACCTGTTGATTGATTATGGTTCCCAGCGCGAATTCCTCGGTCTGGACCGGTTTGGGCTGCTTTAAACCACAACCAGCGAAAGAGACTAATATGACCAAGATCAACAATACGTAAAACGCTTTTTTCATCTCATGACCCCGTATCCAATCTTTATATTAGTCTCTCCCCAGAATGATTATGGTATCAGACCGCTTCTGCCTTCTCCAGCGGAGGGATCTTATAGGTCTTGATGGCATTGGTCGGACATTTTTCCAGACAAACGATCTCAGTACATTTTTCCAGGCAGACAGCGGAATCAACTACCGCCAGGTTATTAACCATCTTGATGGCACCGTGGGGGCACTGCTTGCCGCAGATTCCGCAGCCGATACAGGCGATTTTACAGTTCTTGCGCACCTGAGCGCCCTTCTCATTCGAGTTGCAGTATATGGCTACCGGGGCATCGGGGTTAATCATCGCGATGACGCCCTTCGGGCAGGCCGTGGCACAGGCTCCGCAACCAGTGCATTTATCCTTGTTTACCAACGGCAGTCCCTGATCGTTCAATTCGATAGCATCGAACACACAGGCCCGCACACAGTTGCCCAGCCCGATGCAGCCATATTCACATACCTTCGGTCCGTTCTGCAGAATAAAAGCTGCGGTGCAGTCGTTGATCCCGTCATAGATATATTTCTTTTTAGCTGTACTCATCGGTTCCGCACATTTGACGAAAGCGAAACGTGGTTCGATCTCGGCAGCGGCTTTTCCGGTCAATCTCGCCACCTCGTCGGCTATCACCTTTTTACCTGGAATACAGAGGTTGGGTTCAACCTTGGGATCCAGAACGACCGCTTCAGCGTAGGCCGCACAACCGGCGAAACCGCAGGCACCGCACTGCCCCTTGGGTAAAATATCTTCGACCACGTGGATCAAAGGATTCATTTCAACGGCAAATTTCTTATTCGCAGCAGCCAGGACCAGACCAAAGAACAGTCCTATCCCCGCCATAATGACAGTAATCGTTAAAATAATACCCATGTTACCCTAGACCTCCTTTCTATTTGATCATTCCGGAGAAACCTAAAAACGACAAGGCAAGGCATCCAGCAATTATAAAGGCTACTCCCAAACCGTCAAGCGATTTTGGGACATTGGCGAGTCTTAATTTCTCGCGGCAGCTGGCCATCAGCACAATAGCCAGGGCAAATCCGACGCCGGAACCGAAGGCATTGACCACGCTCTTCGCGAGGTTGAAACCGGACTCGACATTTATCAGCGGCACACCAAGCACCACACAATTGGTGGCGATCAGCAGCAGGTAAATACCCCACATCTTGTGCAGATTCGGCGTATACTTCTTGACTGCCATCTCCAGCAGCTGTACAAAACTGGCGATCAGGAGAACGAATACGATCGTGGTCAAGAAGGTAACATTCAACGGCAATAAAATATAGTTGTAAGCCAACCAGGCGAAAATGGAACTCAGCGTAATGACAGCGGTTACCGCCATGCCCATCCCGGCTGAAGCGTCATAGTTTTTAGAGACGCCAAAGAAAATACATAAACCAAGGAAACGTGTCAAAACAAAGTTATTGATGACCACTGCTCCCATGAAGAGGAGTAAATATTCGCTCATATGGTCTCACCCCTTTCGCCCTTAGCTTTTTCTATGCGTGCACTCCAGATGTTCCAGGCACCGACCAGGTACCCGATGAGTATGAAGGCGCCCGGGGCCATGATAAAGATCAGAGCCGGCGGATACCAACTGCCCAGCACCGTGTAGCCTAATATGGTTCCGTTCCCAAACAGCTCACGTATTACACCGACAATGAGCATAGCCAGGGTAAAGCCGCAGCCCATGCCGAAGCCGTCAATAAACGAGGGAAATGGCCGATTCTTTGAAGCGAACACCTCAGCTCGGGCCAGAATGATAGCAAAGACTACTACTAGCGAAAGATATATGCCCAGCTGTTTATAGAGCAGCGGTGCAAAGGCTTGCAGCAATAATTCGGCCACAGTTACGATGGTCGCGATGGAAGTTATATAGATCGGTACCCTTACCTTGGGATTGACCCAATTTCGGACAATTGAAACGATCAAATTGTTCATGGATATGACAAAGGTAACGGTAAGTCCCATAGTCAGGGCATTCACTACGGAAGTAGTGACCGCCAGCGCGGGACAGAGACTTAAGGCCAATACGAAGATTGGATTCTCCAGGACCAGGCCCTTCGAAAAGATGTCCCAATATCCTTTCATCCTATTTTCCTCCCTTCGTAATACTTGCTGCTACATCGACTGCATTCTTCACCGCTTTGGTCACAGCCCTTGAGGTTATGGTCGCGCCGCTGATGGCCTGGATGGTCCCGCCATCCTTGTTCACCTGAAGCTCATCGGCGGTTCTGCCGGCAAACTGATCGGCAAACTGCGGCTGGGCAGCCTTATCCCCCAAACCCGGGGTTTCTTTCGATTCAATTATGGTGTATTTGATGACTTTGTTATCCGGTGTTACCGCAACCAGCAGCTTGACCGGGCCGGCATAACCCTTGCTTTCCGCTGGAATGATATAGGCAATGATCTCATTTCCCTTGGTGGCAGTATAACAGCCCGGTTTGCCCGGTATGGGTGTGTATTTATCAGCCCCCTGCACTATACTTTGGAGAGCCAGGTTTTGCAGCTCAAGCTGTTTTTGTTTGGCTATATCAGCCGTGAAATAATAAACCAGTCCGATGATTATTCCGGAAATAATACAGGCAAAGGCCAGATTTAGCGCGATTTTAATTATACTATTGTTGTTATCATTATGTTCCGCTGTCATTACCCGATCTCCCCCCTTCCATACAGAGTAGGCTGGATATAGCGATCAATCAAAGGCGTTACGCAGTTCATCAGCAGGATCGAGTAGCATACCCCTTCGGGATAACCGCCGACCAGCCTGATCAATACAGTAATTATGCCGGCACCAGCCGCGAAGATCACCTTGCCTTTCCTGGTGATCGGTGTAGTGACCATATCGGTGGCCATAAAGAAGGCGCCGATGATAAGACCGCCGGCCATCATGTGGAAAATGGGGTCACCGGACATAAAACCATGAGCACCGCCGAACATCCAGGTGAGAATTCCCACGGTTCCAATCATGGTTACCGGCACTACCCAATCGATGAGGCGTTTATAGATAAGGAACAGACCACCCAGTACCAGCAACACAACACAGGTTTCGCCGATGCTTCCGTTGCGCAGCCCTAAGAATAATGCTTTGTAGAGTTCGGTCTGGCTGCCGAAGGTGTTTACCACTGCGTCATAACCCTGCAGCTTTAGAATATTAAGCGGGGTGGCGCTGGTGGTGACGTCTGCTGCAGTGGTGATCGTAGTCCAGGATGTCATAAGTACCGGCCAGGAAACCATCAAGGCCGCCCGACCGATATGAGCCGGGTTGAATATATTGTAGCCCAGCCCCCCCATAGAGTGTTTGGCTACTACAATGGCAATAAACGATCCCACGATCGGCACAAAAATCGGTACCGCAGGAGGAAGGCACATGGCCAGCAGCAGTCCGCATAAGAAGGCACTGCCATCGTCTACGGTGATCTTCCTTCTCATTATCTTTTGGGCGGCCGCTTCAAAAGCTACTGCCGACAGGCTTCCCGCCAACAGCGTTATCAATGCCTGCAATCCGAAATGATATATGGAAAAGATCACGGCCGGCGCCAAAGTCAGGTTGACTGTCCACATTATCTTTTGGATCGAATTATCATCAAACATATGGGGTGATGACGATACGATCATATAGTCTTGTTGTTCTTCCTGAACAACCTTAGCTTCATCTTCCTTTGATGCTGCTTCTTTTTTTACAGCTTCTTTTTTCACAGCTACCTTTGGTGCAGTCTCATTTTGTTCAGTCTCATTCTGGGCAGCTTCTTTTTGAACATCGTCGCTCAATCTACTTCCCTCCCTTTTGGGCCGACATTTTTTTGGAATACCGGATGTAATGAATTATTTTGCGTTTGGCCGGGCATACAAAAGTGCAGCAGCCACATTCCATGCAGTCCAGCAGGTGGTATTCATTTATTGCTTCTTCAATGAATGAACGCTCACCGAGGATGCTCAGCATACTTGGATTCAGTCCCATCGGACAGGCGTCAAGACACGATCCGCAGCGAATACAGGGTGATTCCGGGCCATCATTGACCTCTTCTTGGGTAAAGGCCAGTATCCCGCTGGCTCCTTTAATTACCGGAACATCTGTCGTATATTGAGCCGCGCCCATAAGAGGGCCGCCCATAATCAGTTTTTTGGCGGGGGATTTCATACCTCCGCACTGTTCGATGGCATCGGCAAAGGTGGTTCCGATTCTAAGCAAAAGGTTTTTGGGTTGGCTGATCGCGCCTCCGCTGACGGTAACCACTCGCTCAATGAGAGGGATGCCGTTCCTGACTGCATCGCAGATCGCTACCGCCGTCCCGACATTCTGCACGACTACGCCGATGCTCAGCGGCAGTTTCCCTGACGGGACTTCACGTTTAAGCAGGGTCTTGATCAAGGTTTTTTCCGCACCTTGAGGATATCTGGTGGGAACTGCGGCAACCTTGATCCCCGTACCTGTTACCGCTTGGGCCATAACCTTGACTGCATTCATTTTATTATCTTCAATTCCAATAATTACATTATTTACTTCCAGGACCTTTTTAATGATTTGAATGCCGGTGACAACTCGCTCAGTGTATTCCAGCATTATCCGGTGATCGGCGGTCAGATACGGTTCACATTCCGCGGCATTGATGATCAGCGTATCTATCCGGGCATCCTTCGGTGGCGCCAGTTTGATATGGGTAGGGAAAGTAGCGCCTCCCAAACCGACAATACCGGCATCCTTGATGATATCCAAAATCTCAGAACGGTCCAGCTTCTGCCAGTCCCGTTCGGTCAGGATGCCTTCAGCCCACTCATCCAGGCCATCACTCTCAATGGTTATAGCCGGGCATTTCCCCAGAACCGGATGCGGCTGATCTGAAACATCGACCACCTTACCTGAAATCGTGGCATGAACATTACTGGAAACCGGAGCTTTAGCCGCAGCAATCAACTGCCCCTTTTTGACCAGTTCTCCCTTTTTCACAGTTGGCTCACAGGGTGCGCCAATATGCTGTTGAACTGGAAGAATTACTCGGCCGGGGAGCTCATTGCTTTCGATCGCCTTGCCCTCAGTTGGTGATTTGTGGGTGTCTGGATGAATTCCCCACTTGATTTTACCAAGCATCTCAACCTCTCCTCCGTAGCTATTTTATGGATCGAATTACAGGTTTATCTGATTCTAAAGACCTATCCACATGTTTGATTATATAAAACGCCGCCATGCCAAAAATAAGCCCCCCGAGGGTCATTAGCAAAGCAGGTGAAATCATTACCCGGTACGACAGGTATTGACCCAGTAAAATACCGCCGCCAACCGCCAATAAGGGAAAGATGTAGATTAAAAAAGCAGTCAGCGCCATATTGGCTTCCTTGCTTTCAACAATTACAGAATCTCCCGGCTTAGTACCTTCCATATTTACAGCTTCAATGATCATAGCGTTGCTCCCGGGACAAACACCACAATTCTCGCAATCGCTGTGAACGCTGCACCTCACTTTTGCCGTCTCACCATTGGTTTCAATGATGACTCCTTCGACTTTATTTGGCATGACACTCACCCCTTTCCTAATAGAATTATACAAAAGAAAACATGCAAAAAGCGTGCCAGATTTCTGGATCAAGCATAGCTTTGCAACCTATTCCACCATCAAATGGGAAAAAGCAGCCCTTAAACAGAATTCCTTATTATATTTTTGCTTTTCTTATAAATTACTACTGTTTAATTAGGAATTTTAACATAAAAACGCATCATATTTATGTTAAAAGTATGTTAATGTTTGCACTTGCGGCGATCTAATACGGGATACATTCTTGTATACAAGGTGCATGTTCAAGATATAGTTCGAGACCACTGATAAAGTATTTGATTTGTGAATCGGGCTACTCTGTGATAAAAGATAATTTTCGGAACGCCAGGCTCCCTCCTGGCAGCCAGGCGGGAGCCTGGCGTTCCCACTGGCCGACAACAATTTGATGTTAAATCTGTTGGACTCCTCTATGGTACGGAGAGCACTTTTTCAGCAGTCTCGTATGGTTCTCTTGCCACATTTATGAGGGTACCGGAGTCTCACAAATGGAAGTAGTAAAAATATACTCTGCCCCCCAATTATACTAGCCTACCACTTGAAGCCTGCCCCGGTTATCATTACAATGGTGTCATAGAGAAATAAGGGGGTAAGACCATGAATGTAAGCCCGGTTCTAGATAGAATCTTCGAACTGAGCGGCGAAAAATTTGCCTGGATACGTGACGGAGTTGAACTGGACACTATTGTTGGCCTGCGCAACAAGGATCGTTTTACCGAGAAACAGTACATAGCCGTTTATCCGCATCTGGATATCCAACGGGGCGATATGCTGAAGTCTCTGGAAACCGGTATTGAGTACTGGATAAACCTCTTCGATTATGAGATCTGTGAAGGAATCAATTTTCAGGGGCAGGCCTTCCATGTGCCCGCCGAGGAGTGGGCTATCATCCGCCAACAGATTGAGGAAGAGTCGGCCAGGGATACTGGTCCCAGCCTGGAAGATCATATCAACTATCTGCGGGCTCTGACCCGAATCAAAGCACCGGAAGCTGGACAGGACTTCGAAATCCTTTTCAGTGTCTTTGAAAAGATCCTAGGTCAAATTGGAACCGAATGGGGCATCTTACAGGATTTCATACCGCTCTTCGACGCCAATCCCTGGCTGGAAACAGCAGTGGGAGAAGTCGTCATGAAGTGGATGAAGAAACAGTAAAAATGGGGATGGCAAAACCATCCCCATTTTTTCCCATCCTACATCCAGTAGACGAGATAAAGATAACCCATCGATATCACGATCGATAGGATCATCAGGGGAAACCCGATCTTCAGATAATCGATAAATCCAATATGATAACCGTAGCGTTCGGCTATTCCGGCGACGATCACGTTGGCTGAGGCGCCGATTAAGGTCCCGTTGCCTCCCAGGCAGGCCCCCAGAGCCAATGCCCACCAGATCGGTTCCATAGTCATATGGGTCAGCTGTCCCACTGTCTGTAATAATGGGATCATGGTGGCCACAAAGGGTATGTTATCTACAAAGGCCGAGCCTATGGCCGACACCCACAACACCAGCAAGCCGGTCTTGACCGGGTTAGTTCCGCTGACACCCAGGGTCCAATGGGCCAGATCATCGATAACTCCATTGGCCACCAGGCCACCAACCAGTACAAACAACCCGCCGAAGAAGAATATAGTTGGCCACTCTACGGTCAATAGGGCCTCTTCCGGGTCCTCCTTCACCAGCAGGAGCAGCAGTCCCGCACCGGCTAATGCGATAGTTGCCGAAGCTGCATGGAGATATTGCTGAAATATAAAAGCTAATATGGTCAGCCCCAGTACAAATACCGACTTTTTAAGAATAGCCCACTCCTTGATATAATCTAACGGGTTTAATTCCATGACACTTTGCATCTTGTCTGGATTTACCTTGAGATCCTTACGATAAATTACGGCCAGGCACGCTACCGTAACGAGTAGAATTACCAAGGCAGGTATACTCAGATGAACCAGGAAATCCATAAAGCTTAGACCCGTGGCACTGCCAATCATAATGTTAGGCGGATCACCGATGAGAGTAGCCGTACCGCCAATATTTGAGGCCATTATCTGGGAGATAAAAAACGGCATCGGCGAGATATCCAGGCGGTCAGTAACGGCAATGGTCATTGGTATAATCAACATCACGGTAGTCACATTGTTGAGCACCGATGAAATGAGCCCGGTCACCACAGCAAGGACCACCAGGAGAAGGATCGGCCTACCTTCAGTCGCGCGGGCCGCCCATATGGCTACGTATTCGAAAACTCCGCTCTTGCGCATTATGCCGACGATTACCATCATGCCGATCAACAGCCACAGAGTATCGAAGTCGATGGCTTCCTTCACCGCTGTTTCCTGGCTGATTACACCCAAGACCAGGGCTAGAGCTGCAGCCACCCACACCACTGTCGTCCGGTGGATCTTATCCACGATTATCATGACATAAGCTGCCACAAACAATCCTATGGAAAGCCAGTAATACATAACAACCCCTCTTTCATCTTTCTGTACTATTCACCATCTGACAGCTTAGCCCTGCTTGATGATAAAAATAATATGGGTGAGCAACCAAACTAAATGGCTCCCCACCCCAGTAAGCCGGTTCTCATGGCTAAATCCGTAGCGCATTCGCGACTTAGGGATCTTCGCCCTGCATGCCGGCTTTCGCCCGCCTGCTTTGACCGTAGACATTCTATTTATTTACATCGCATATTTTATCACCCGTGGGCGGCTTTGTCCACCACGCCACCCTTACTATGATCAATTACCCCCTCCTTTTCACAGCTATTTCATCTCAATAATCCAGCAAGACTCTTCCAACATAAACAAACAAAAACAAATTATATTATTATGTTATTGCATTTACAGTCATGTTATGTAGAATATTATCAAGAGATGTTTGTTGGTTTATGTTTGTTATTGTTTTGTTTAGATAGTTATTGTTTAACTATTCAATTTTATTGAATTATTAATTTGAAGGGACGGTAATATGTGAGCGCAAGTCAGCTCCTCGCCAGGTTTTCGATTTATGACTTAATTATCATTGCTATGATGGCTGCCCTGGGTATTGCTATTAAGCCGGTGATTGTTCCGCTAGCCCATATAGTGACCGGTCCGCTGTTTATTCCCGGCGGGGTGGTTGCCGGCGGTTTTTATATGATGTGGCTGGTGCTCGGCTTTGGTTTGACTGGTAAACGGGGTACCGCAACTCTAATCGGCTTGATCCAGGCCTTCGTAGTATTAGGCACTGGTTTTTTCGGTTCACATGGAGTCATGAGCTTATTGACCTACACTGTACCGGGCATAATGGCAGACCTGGGACTTCTCCTGATCGGGCACCGGGTTTGCTGTTATCCCTGCGCCTTTTTGGCGGGAATGCTGGCCAATATCGGCGGCAGCGCCATGGTCAATCTGGTTTATTTCAGGCTTCCGCTCATTCCCCTGCTTTTGAGTCTTTGTGTGGCGGCCCTGTCGGGAGGGCTAGGCGGTATCCTGGCTTTTCAAATCCGGGAGCAATTGTGGAAATACCAGTTCGGTGAGTGAGTTTTTCATAATCTCAAGAATAAAGGATTAATGAGCAAGGTACAAAGCCGCTTATGTTCGCTATTGCCAGCTTAAGTGGTTGCGGTAAGAGTCCCCTTTGTTCTTGTCTGGGCGGTGGTTTATGTTCTTCCGTTGGGGAGAACATCCGGTCGCATTGGCAGCGGTTTTGGAAATCCGGTGCCGAATCGGCTATATGGTTAGTCACGACCGCAATTTGTCAGCAGACTGCCAACCGGATAATCAGCCTGCAAAACGGTCGCATTAATTGGGATGAACAGCAAAAGGACTTAGCAGCTTATGATACTTGACCCTAGGACCAAACTGGTGATGGTGATCTGCTTCAGCACCCTGGCTCTGGTCTTTGCAGAGCCGGTACGGCTCGGCTTGTTGTTAGCCTGCACCATCATATTATTGCTGGTATTCAAGGTTGATCTGGCTGGGGTCGGGAGGAACCTGCGACCCTTTTGGTCTTTGTTTCTGATTCTATTTATAGTCCAGGTAGTGTTTACACCGGGTGGCGAGGTTCTGGTGCGGGCGAGCGGAGTGCCTCTATTGACCAGCCAGGGACTGGCTGGCGGGATAAGCGTTGTTTTACGTATCGGAGTGGTTATTGCCTCAGCCACGCTTTTGACTACCGTCAAGGCGCGGGATCTGATCCTGGGATTGGTGCAATGGAAGGTGCCTTATGAGATAGCTTTTATGGTCTTTATAGCTATCCGTTTTTTGCCGCTCTTTCGAGAAGAAATAAGCAACGTGGTCACGGCGGTACAACTGCGGGGAATAGAACTGGATAAGGTGCCCTGGGGGGAAAAGATCGCTCTATATCGACGCTTGTTTTTCCCGGTAGTCTACGGAGCGATTCTGAAGGCCCAACAACTGGCGGTGGCTATGGAAGCCCGCGGCTTCAGAGCTTATCCTCGCCGCACTTATCTCAGGCACCTGGAGTTGGGCCGGGCAGATTACGCAATGATACTGTTTTTCTCAGGTGCAACACTGATAATCCTTAAGCTTAATGCCGCCTGAGCTGGAGTCTTTTCTTGCAACGGCCGACCCTGCAGTAACGAAAAATACTGATTATAAGCAAAGGAAGCGAAGAAATGAGTTTTTCAAAGTTGGCAAACCGTTATACCGCAAGCAGGATTACTGTTTTAATAGCAGCATTGATCTTTCTCTTCACTTTACATTTTAATAACCCATGTACCGCCAGGGCTGATATCAGCGACAGCCTTACCGTTAAAGTTAACGACAATGGAAACCTTATTACCACCGCTTCCTATACCCTGAGTGATCTGCAGGGCATGCCGCAACGACAGATGGCCTATACTTCTATTGACAGCATGCCGGCTCCCCTGTTTACTGCTGTTGAAGGGATCATGCTCAATGACCTGCTAACCTGTTCAAACGTCGATATTGACTCGGTTCAAAGTATCAAGCTGACCGCTACCGACGGTTATTCTACCACCATGACCAGACAGTTCCTTTTAGACACTCCCCGTTACTACTATCCCAATATTAAAACATGCTTTGATGCCGATAATTTTCCCCAGTTTAAAGATCAGGCCGAGGATAATAAATCCGAGGTTGATCCAATCCTGGCCCTGCGCTCCTATCAGGAACGCTTAAACGATCAGGAGCAATATGAAAAGATGGATAACTCCTATACTATACGATTATGTTTCGGTCAAAGCACGGTTAGTGAGCTTACCAACAACAAGTTTGTCAAATGGATAACCGAGATTGAAGTAACCGGAAAAACCCTGACCGACCCCAACAGCGGCAGCACGGCAACCAGCAACCACCATACGACAACTACTGATACCCCCACCACTATCCCGACAGCAACCATCGAGAATGCTAATGTTGTCAAGTGGGACAAGGTAAGTGCCGAACCCTCAGGGGGACCAGTCGTTGCAAAGACCGCCGTTCGTTTGAGTCACCCTGATGCTCCGGGCAGAGTAAAGATCTACTATACTACTGACGGAAGCACCCCCAGTGCCAAAAGTTCTTTATACGATGCCAAGGGCGGAGAGTCAATAATAATAAGCTATGATACCAACCTCAAAGCGATTGCCATCGGCGAAGATAAAAAAAACAGTGATATTGCCGTTTTTTGCTTTACCTTCAAGTCAGATAAAACCGAGGAGTCCACCAGTCTCAACCCGGCGCCTGCCACTGAAGACACCCTGGCTATCACCCAGCCCAAGTCCTTCAGCGATACCAACTGGCACTGGGCTAAAAATAACTGTGAAAAGCTGGCTGGCCTGGGCGCCATCAATGGCTATCCTGATGGCAGCTTCAAACCCGACAACACCATTACCCGGGCCGAATTTGCCACAGTATTGGTCAAGGCCTTCCATCTCACGCCGCAAAGCGGCTGGGTGTTCTCCGATACCCGGCAGCACTGGGCCAAAGAGTATATTATGACTGCCTGTTACAACGGCTTTGTCAAGGGTTACAGCGACCAGGCCTTCGGTCCGGATCTCCCCATTACCCGCGAACAGATGGCGGTTATGATCGCCAGGGCCGCCAATCTGTACAAAGCATCGGGAACCCATAATTTTGCAGACAGCAGCAGTATTTCCAGCTGGGCCAGGACTGCCGTGACTACCCTGGTCAACTGCGGTTTGATGAACGGATACTCCAGCAACACCATCAATCCAAAAGGCAACGCAACCAGAGCCGAGGCGGTTACCGTAATCGCCAATACTCTGGCCCGGCAATGAGAAGGGGGACCGACAATGAGAACCTCTAAATCTCATATAATTCTCATTTTTTTGCTGGCGGCATTATTGCTGGTATCAGGATGCTCCGGATCTGACAGCATCAAAACCAGCAGCAAAACAAAAATCTTGCCGGCGGAAAGCCGGCAGGGACAAGTCTCAGATGGAGCATTACCGGACGTTCCCGCCGCCGAGAACGCCAAAAACAGCAACACGGAAAAGGGGGCGACACCCGTCACCCCGGCAGCACCGATCAAGGAGGCAGATACGGCAGAGCCTTCAATAGTCTTGACTATTAACGGTCCCGGAGTGAATCAGGAAACCCATTATACTCTGGCTGATTTAAAGGCCATGCGCGAGGGCTATACCGAGCAGCATTATTCAGCCGTCAATAATATGCCCATGCAGAGGTTCTTTGTGGGCAAAGGCATCAATTTGCTCTACCTTCTGCAAAAGGCCGGTCTCAAGCCCGACGCTAAAGCCATAACCGTAAAGGCCAGCGATAATTATCGGAAGCGATTTACCTTGAAGCAGCTCAGTGAACCGCTTTATTACTACCCTAATCTTCTGAACAACAGCAGTGAAGGGGCACAAATCGTACCACCCATACTGGCCTGGGAGCATAAAGAGGGCTCCAATGACCTGGCCGCGGCAGAATCCGGACAGCTTCGGCTCTTGCTGGGGCAAAAGACCATTGAAGATATTTCGGCATCCCAACTGGTCAAGTACGTAAACCAGATTGAGGTGTCAGCCAATTAAAGACTCGGAAGAATTGAGGCTGATGAAATGGCAAAAACAAAAATTAACCGACCGGTTAAGCTGCTACTCGGATTTATCATATTGCTGATCTTGGTTATTGCACTATTTGCATACCTAAACCGCAGCCCCGACCAAGTGCGGGAAGGAACCTTAACCGTTAAGGCCGGCGGCAAAACAGTCGACGTTCTAAGCATCGCCGACCTTAAAAAGCTACCGGCAGTCCAAAAAAATATGGTGATTCATTCCGGCCAGGGCAACACCGAAAATTATTTTACCGGCACTTCGCTGCTGGCGATTTTGCATAGCATTGATCCCACACTGACCCAAAGATATAAAAAAATCGTCACCAAAGGCATCGACAATTATACTTCGGGCTTGGATATGTCGGAGGTTATGCAGCCGGACAATGTATACATCGTTTACGCCGACCATGGACAACCGCTGACTACCAAGACCGGTCAGCCGGGCAGTCTGCGCATCATCATCTGTAATGATGATTATGGACAACGCTATACCAAATGGCTGGTCAGTTTGGAATTACAGAATTAAAGGAGCGAAATGGGCCATGAAAACAACTCTTAAACATCTGTGCTTGGTTTTATTACTATTGTTCATCATCATGCCGGCAGCCGGCTGCAGAAGACAAACTGCGGATAACTCGGCCGCCAAGACCGCTATTGCGCCAGGCCCCTATGACCATGAAAAGATTTTGGTACACGGGCTGATCGAGCAAGATTTCGAAATAATCCTGGGTGATCTGAAAAAACTGCCTACCGTAAGCCAGCATGCTCAAGCCACTCGTTCCAACGGTGAAAAGATATCGGTAACCGCAACCGGCCCGCTCCTGGATACCTTTCTGCAGAAATACGGCAAAACCCAAAAGGACTTTACCAGCATACGGTTTTCGGCCAAAGACAAGTACTCTATTGCGGTTCCGGAGAATGTCCTGCAAAACCGTCCGATAATTCTGTCCTATATTAATGACGGCAAACCTCTGCCGGACGAATGGCAGCCGATTCGCATCGTTATTCCCGGTGAGCGAGCCATGTACTGGGTAAAGGACATGGTCCGCATGGACTTCACCAGCGGGGAGGTCCGGGAAACAGCTAACCGGGTGGTGTTCCTGGAAACAGCGGTTAGATCCTTGCCTGCGCAGGACTATAAATACTATGACAGCACCGACCAGGCGGTAAAGACCAGTGATCTGATCAGCAAATTTGCCGGCAGCACTGGCAACCGCATCAGCCATGTTTTCATGAAGGCCAGCGATGGACTGCAAAAGGACGAAACCAAAACCAATTTCCTGGCGGCCTATATCAAGATAAACGGGAAAGACTCACCCAAATTCCTGTCTCCGCAATTGCCCCAGGGCATGCATATCCGCGATTTGCTCTATATCATCTACGGGCAGACCGCCTTCTTCGACTATGCCCAGGGAATCAAGTCCCTGCCCCGGCAAACGGCGGGAGATACCAGCGGGCTGGCTTTATCCCAGATAGTCAAACAGACCGGTTTGAGCGGCGGCAATAGCTATAGATTTATCAGCGCGGACGGCAAGAGCGTTGAAATTCTGACCACCGAGCTGGGCAATGGCCTGATATTCATGGATAAGCATGAAAGATTGGGCTTTATGACCGACAGCAACTCAGGTAAGAAAGTGGTGGAGGATTTGCTCTCCATCGAGGTACTCAAATAGCTAAGATTCGGTACATAAAAGAGGGATAGCAAGTGGATAGAATCCGGTCGGGGAGTATTGTTTTGCTTTTTCTGGTTCTGCTGATCGGCGGAGTGGCCGTGGGGTATAGAATACCACGTAACTCTTATATCCCTACCTTGAAGGTAATCGGCGATGTAAGCGTGCCTTTGCACTGGCAGCAGCTGCCTGGCGAGGGAAAGCATGAACATATTACCTATCAGGGCGAAAAGTATCAGGCCATCAAGCTGACTGACATTATCCAGGCCGCCCAACCGACCGCCCCAGCCAGCCAGGTTTATCTGGTTGGCAGTGACGGCTTTACCTCGCTGCTTAGCGCGGACCGCCTGGAAAAATCATATATAACCTTCAGTAACAGGTATGCCTGGGAAGCCATCAACCTGGATCACCCAATCAACAGCAATGCCAAAATGCTGAAAGAGATCATTGTGGTAGCCCGGGGAGCAAAGGATAGTGCCTTTACGGTAATCAACCGCCACAGCGAACTGATTACCCGGACCACGGGCCAGCTTTGCGCTGATTCCACCATTGATTATCCCTATTTTGAAGGGACGGCTTCCCTGCAAAAGCGCGGGGAAACCTTTAAATCATCGGTCTATACCCGGCGCAGGGTATTTCAGCTCCGTGATGTGGCACCGGTCCCGGCCAGCGAACACCTGCTGGTCCTGGGGAAAAAGGGCGGGTACTGTTTAGCTGAAAATGGCCGGGGCTATTTTGAATTGAAGGAAAACTATATCGATTTCTTGCAGCCGGATACTCGCGGCACCGTGGAAAAGGTCAGCGGAGTGATGGTTGATCCTCCGGTGACCAGCATAATGGATGCGTATTATGATGCCCGACATTTCCTGGAGAACGGCAACCAGGTGCTGATGGTAATTATCGACGGATTATCTTACCAGCAGTATGATTATGCCCTTAACCATGGGTACCTTCCCTGCCTGCAGCAGCAGGCCCGGGCCACTCAGGCCACCGGAGTCTATCCTCCGGAAAACAATGTAAGCCTGGCGGCCTTATTAACCGGCAATGCCCCCGATAAAAACGGTATCAGCCAGCGCAGCGACCGGAATTTAAAACTTCCTTCGCTCTTTAAGACCGCAGCTGGCTTAAAGCAGTCAGTTCTGCTGCTGGAAGCGGATAAACGGTGTTTGAATCTTGAACCGCCGTCTGTAACATATAGCGATATCAACCGGAATGGCAGTGCTGATGACGATTTGTATGCTGCAACCCCCAAAATGCTCAATCTGAACTATGATTTCATAGTTCTCCGTTTTCACGGAGTTGCTGCCAAAACCGCCAGTTATGGTCCACTGGCTCCTCCCACCCTGGCTGCTATCCAGGCAACTGACCATTATCTGTCCGGCATGGTCAGTAAATGGCCCGGAGTGGTGATCATTACCGGGGCACAGGATAAAGCTGGTTATACGGAAGACATAAGCTGTAAAACCATGTTTGTGCCCTATTTAGTAATCTCGCGTTAGTGCTTAATATTTTGCGGTAAAAGGTTTGTAATCATGCGATCAATTCCTCGGGGTGTCCCCGGAAAATTAAATAAAACAGTTCATCTTGCGGCCCTACTTAGCTTGTCATTGTTTTGGTGGGTGATGCATCCGGCGGCCCTGGCAGTCAGCAGCGCACTGCCTCAGCATATCCGGGTCTCCTTTACAGAAAACCCGGCGAGCACTCTGACCATCATCTGGCAAGCACCGGTAACTGCTGCGTCGGGGCGTGTTCAGTATCTGCCTGCGGCGGATTATTCCGGCAGTTTTACCGGGGCCCTCGAAGTATCTGCCTTTAGAAGCGAATTCAGCAGTGAATATTCCAGTTTTGAGGCTACCCTGCGGGGTCTCTCTTTTAATACCGGCTATATCTATCGGGTCGGAGAGGAAGATGCCTGGAGTGAGCCCGCCCGCTTTACCACCGCCGGCACCGGTCAGGAATTCTCTTTTCTGTATATGGGCGATATCCAGGACGGCCTGGCCGATTGGGGAAATATGCTGCGGGAGGTTTGGGCCGAGAACCCGGAACTGAAATTTATCCTGCTGGGTGGTGATCTGATCAATGAAGGCAACAGCCCGGATGAATGGCAGACCTTCTTCGACCATGCCAGCCCGGTCAGCGGCAGCATACCATTAATGCCTGCCGCCGGCAATCATGATGACACTCCCCTGTTTTGGAATAACTTTGCCCTGCCCCGTAACGGGCCAACGGTTTATACAGAAAAAATCTATTCCTTTAACTACGCCAACTGCCATTTTGTGGTTTTGGACAGCAATGAACTGGGCGCCTTAAGTCCGGATTACGGCCGCATCAGCAGCTGGCTGCTGAGTGATCTGGATAGCTGCGGCCAGCGATGGCGGGTCATCCTGCTGCATTATCCTCCCTACCCGGTGGTTGAAGATGCCCACAGTGAAAATCTGCAGGAAAATTGGGTGCCGCTGTGGGAAGCTCATGGGGTGGATCTGGTTTTAAGCGGGCATCAGCACGTCTATATGCGCTCAAAGCCGCTCCGTGCCAACCAAATCTGTTCGGATGGCGCCGGCATAGTATACATCATGGGCAACGCTGGAACCAAGTATTATACTCCAAGCTCCACTTATGACTATATCGCCTGCGAAGCCTCCAATAACAGCAACTATCAGCTAATTAACATCAGCGGTGATACCCTCACCCTGCAGTCCAAAGATCAACAGGGAAATCTCTTCGATCGTTATGTCCTGCACAAAAAGACCAGCCCGGCCAGTTATATATTGACCCCAGCAGCCAACCCGGCTTATCAGAGTGAGATCAGTCCGGAAGGTATCCTTTGCATGACCGTAAATCCTTATATGTATGGTCTTAAGTATTTTGCGCTCGGTATTACACCGGAAAGAACCCATAGCGGTACGGAAACATTGGTTTTTGTCCATCTTAGAAACGGTGTTCAGCTTGGTTTAAATGTAAGCAAGACTGATTTTGATCTGGTCCATAGCGCCCAGGCGGGCTTTAACGTACTGCCAGGAGATACCGTCAAGGTCTATATAGCTGATGACTTGAATAATACGGCTGACTTTAACCCAACCATTCTGCAATAAAAAGAACAGAGAAATATATGAATCGATGTAAAGACATAGAACCAGCTGATCCGGTCTTCGATATGGGGGGAGGTCGAGAATGATTTACTGCCATGTATTAAAGGCAAGCAGTGTTCTTACATATGACTGTTCATGTCAGAGTAGCATTTCTTGCCATTAGTGCATTGACCGCCTAATAATTTGCAGAGGAGAAGGGATTTCAATGGAACTCCGGTCTAATCACAATGCCAAATTAATTAAATATAGCCTGGCATTCATAGCCTTATTTTTCACTTTTCTATACTTAATGAATGTTGAACCGGCCTTGGCGGGGACCCCCGCCACCAGCCTTACCATCACGGTAAATGACCAGGGAACCGTCATCACCGCAGCTGCTTACTCCCTGGCCGAACTGCAAGCCATGACCCAGGTGCAGCATGCCTACACCACTATAGACTCTATGCCGGCCAGCAAATTCACCGCCGCGGAAGGAATTATGCTAAAAGAGCTGCTGACTGGTGCGGGTATTGAACTAAATAAGGTAACAAGCCTGAAATTCGTGGCTACTGATGGCTACAGCAAGACCATGACCAGGGAGTATTTGCTGGATACCCCCCGTTATTTCTATCCCAACATATATAGCTGTTTTGATTCAGCCAATTACCCCATTTTCAAAGCCGGGGCAGAAGATGGCAAGACCGCGGTGGAGCCCATGATCGCTTTAAAAGCATATGCTGCCCGCTGGAACACGGTCCCCCAATGGGACAAGATCGACGGGCAAAATGCCTTAACCCTATGTTTCGGTCAGAGCACAATCTCAGAACAAACCAGCAATTCATTAGCCAAATGGGTTAATAAGATCGAGGTCATCCTGGCTCCGAAAGCTTTTTCAGTGACGGGAAATGCTGTCACCGCTCATGACTATACCATGACCGAGCTGAAAAATCTGCAATCAACCACCAACACCTTTACGGTAAACGGCGGAAATCTAAGCTGCAAAGGTGTAACCTTGACCGACTTGCTAAGTGAGCTGAATGTAAGCGGTGATTCTTTGAAGGTCCAGATCAACACCTCCGATAGCGCTGCTCATCCGGTATCCCCGGATACTCTGTCAGGTATCTGCAATCCGACCAATCGTTATCTCTTAACCTACGAAATCAATGGACAAGCTATTACCTCGGATACTACACCCCTGCGGGTTTACTCGACGGGGCAAGTGATCAGCAATGTTACCGGCATCACTATCAGCTACCCCGGCAACGGCAATACTGCCCATGCGCTGTACACTTTGACCCCCACCATTGACGCAGCATATCAAAACGGGGCCACTGCTGACGGTATTAATATCCTGACTATAAAAGCCGGCGTTTCTGGATTGAAATACTTCGAGGTACATATTACTCCGGTGTCGGCACATGCCGGAACAGAAGCAGTGGTTTTCACACACCTGCGTGACGGCATTCAGACCATTATCTCGACTAAAGCCGATTATGATCAAGTATCTGTGGCACAAGCCGGCTTCAATGTACAGGCCGGCGACATAGTCAAGGTCTATATGGTTGATGATTTGACCAATGCCGTTGACTTTAACCCGACGATTCTACAGTAAAGGGTTTAATTACCCAAAACACCTTGGGGAGAGGAGAAATTTCGGTATGAGATGGGAAACTAAGTTACATGTAAAATGGGTGCCTGGCTACTGGGTATTTTTCGCTTCAGTATTAATTTTCTTGCAGCTAGCCGCTCCCGCTGTGGTTAATGCTACCAATACCGTGGGAGATAAGACTACTAGCCTTACTATTACTATAAACAACAATGGCAATATCACCACTGCCGACACCTGTACCGTGAGTGATCTGCAAAATATAGCGCAAACCCGGATTAATTACAGTACTATCGATAACAATAATCAGCCGGCTTTCTTCCCAACAGAAGGAGTTCTGCTGACTGACCTCCTGAGCCAGGCCCATATCGACCTGAATCAGGTGGACAAGCTTACCTTCACCGCCACCGATGGCTACGCCCAAACCTTTGCCCGCGATTATCTTTTGGATACACCCCGCTATTTTTATCCCGGACTTAAGGAAGGTTCGTTGGCGAACGCGGTTACCGTTGATTCCCTCCTGGCTTTGAAATCTATAGATGTAAGCGATGTTGCCCAATTGGACTCCGCCAGTATGGATGATTACTATTCAGTAAGATTGTTTTTCGGACAAACCGTAGACGACCAAATCACCAACAAGGGTTATGTAAAATGGGTCAAGGCAATTGAAGTATTTACTACTCCAAACGGCGCCACTCCTCCCGTCCTGACCGGTGACTTCAACAATAACAGTATCGGTCAGGACGTCCATATAACCTTTACGGATGATCCAGCCTGGAGGCAGGCGGTATCAGGTATCACCGTTGACGGGATTTCCATTCCCGGGCAATATAGCATAGCCGCCGGAGAAATCATTATTGATGCCAATGTATTCACCAGTGAAAAGGATTACTCCATTGTAGTTATGGCCAACGGCTATCGGGACACCAGTGTTATCCAACACAAGGGCAGCTGGCCCCAGGTCTTCAGCCTGGACGGAGTCATAAACCAGCAGAGCTATACCTTGGCTGACCTGCGCAGACTGCCGGTCACTACCTTCACCTATGGTCCCAATACCTGCCGGGGTGTTGCTTTAAAGGATTTATTGTCGCCCTATAACTTCAGTGACAGTACCTTGCTGGCCCAGATCAATGTGGCGGATGCCACCACCTATCATATCAATCCAGTCGGCATCGCGGATCTGCTTAACCCGGCCGATAACTATCTGTTGGCATATGAGATTGATGGCCAGCCTATCACCATCGGAGCCTATAATCAAACCCCCTTGCGCATATACTGGGCTACCGGGATTGTTTACAAACATGTGCTGGGGATCAGCCTGACCAAACCGGTATGTCTGACCCTGAGCAGTGCTGCTTGCAATCCCGGTGATACCGTAGCAATTAGCGGCACCGGCCCCGCCAACACCTGGATCAGCATTAAAGTACTGAACCCTGGCGGCAGTGTTGTCTACTTTGACGCAGTAAAAACTGATGCCAGCGGTTCCTACACCGCTGCATTCAAAGCCCCCCATACTGAGACCGGAGATCTGAAGGTAATCGCGGGTTATGGTAAAAACATCGCCAGCCGCTCCTTAACCCTATCCGGTACCGGTGGTGATTACTGCTTTATCGCCACCGCCTGTTTCGGTTCCAAATATGCGCCCTCAGTGGCACTCTTGCGCGCTTTCCGCGACCAGTACCTGTTGACCAATAATTCCGGCCAGGCCTTTGTGCGTTTCTATTATCAACACTCACCGCCGCTGGCTGCTTATATCGCGCAGCACCAGATGCTGAGGCTGGGCGTACGCATTCTGCTGACACCGCTGATAGCAGCGGTATACCTGCTGTTCCATCCCGGCCTCTTTTGCAGTGTTGTGGCCCTGGTGCTGCTGGTAATGGTTGGGCGGAGACAGAAAAAACAACTCTACCACCTGGTTAATAACAGTATCAATTGATTACCAGAGCGCTTATGAAATAATCCCCATACCCCACAAGGAGTGATGGCAACGAATAATTTCAGAGTTCCCGGTAAAAGCCCGGGGGATTGTCCTCGGTGGAAAGACGCTAAATATTGGGAAGAAGCCTGGCAGCAGGAGCGGCAGCAATCATTGTACGGCCGGCAGCAGGCCAATAAGGCCGATCGCCAGTGGTGGAATCAACGGGCCGGCGGTTTTTATAAGCCTGGCAGCGAAAAAACAGTCGAGCCGCGCCTGGCTCATACCCTGAAGATACTGGAGCAGAGGAACCTTCTGCAATCAGATTTTGAGGCTTTGGACATCGGTTCCGGACCGGGCGACTATGCCCTGGAACTGGCGCGCCGGGTTAAAAAGGTAGTGGCCCTGGACCCGGCTCCCCAAATGCTTAATATCCTGCAGCAGCGGGCGGCGCAAGCTGGAATAATCAACATCGAAACCGTCTGTTTGACCTGGGAAGAGATCAACCTGGTTGACCAGGGCTGGGCACAAAGTTTTGATCTGGTCTTTGCCTCCTTGACCCCCGGGATTCATGACCGGGAGACCCTGGAAAAGATGATGGCGGCCTCCAGACGCGCTTGCTTTTATAAAGGTTTTGCCTGGCGGGAAGACCCGACTCAAAAAGAACTCTGGCAGCGCTGGTTTCAAAATGAAATACCGCCGGTACCGGCTGATGTCTTCTATGTCTTTCACCTGCTGTACGCCTGGGGATTCTGCCCCAGTTTGGATCTGCAGCATCGCTCTACCCGGCGGACCATAAGCGTGGACGAGGCTATTCATGACCTGACCCTGATGATGTCCCCGACAGTGGAAATTAGTGAAGCCCGGCAAGCAGAAATTAATAAAGTGATCGGGGAAAGGTCTGATCAGGGCATTTTCCATAAAGAGATCAATCTGGTTGAGGGCAGTATATGCTGGGAACTCAATGCTTGATTGTTTTTCAATCATTGCCCTGCGGTTATAAGAGGAGGCACAAACTATGCAATGCAATTACTGTGAATGGCGCTGTGAACTGATACATGGCAGGATGGGCCGCTGCAAGATGTACTATGAAGATGATGGTACCATCCGGGAGCGATTCCCGCACCTATGGTCCAGCTATACCCTGGCCCACATCGAATCACTGCCCTTCTACCACGCCTATCCGGGCAGCCGCAGCCTGAGCGTCGGTACCCTGGGCTGCAACTTCGACTGTCAGTATTGTTCCAATGCCTTTGTGGCCAAGCAGGACCCCCAGGTTATGCAGACCTGGACCTATAATCTGCTGCCGGAGAAAATAGTTGAGATTGCCCAAAAAACCGGGAGTCATAATATAGTCTTCAATATCAATGAACCGGTAGTCTCTCTGCCCACCCTGCTGGAAGTAGCGGAGCTGGCCCGGGCGGCTGATATACCCCTGGGTTGTCTTACCAACGGCTATATGACCGAGGAATCAACCGCACTGATGGCGTCGGCCTTTACCTTCATCAATATCAGTCTGAAAGGTTTCACCAGTGATTTTTACCGCCAGTACACCGGTATAAATAATATTGAACCTATCCTTCGCAATATTGCCAGCCTGGCCCGCAGCAGCCATTTGGAAATAGTAACACCGGTAATACCATCGGTAAACGATGCTGATCTGAATGACATTGCATCCTTTATTGCCGACATCAATCCGGACATACCCTGGCACGTTTTCCGCCTGTTGCCGGAGTATAAAATGAAGGACACCGACTACCCTTCCATCGAGGAGACCAATCAGGCCCTGTACCGGGCGCGGAAGCTGCTGCATTACGTTTATTTTCATAATTTCGTCGGTTCCGACTGGGTCAATACCATTTGTCCGGACTGCGGCGAGATATTAATTGAACGGTTAAGCCTGGGCTGCGGCGGCGATCGGCTCTTGAACTATAAGTGTTCGGGCGAACAATGTCCGCATTGCGGACAGGAAATCAGGGTTTACGGCGGCATGGTCCCCTGGAATAAGGCGGAGGTAGCAAGATGAGATTAGGTATTTTCGATGTGCGGGAATGGCAAACCATGGTGGATATTGAAAACGGTCGCAAGGTAGCGGCTGATGGCTCGGTTATTCGGATGGTTAAACAGGTAATGAATGACCATCCCTATCCCGGAGATATCAGTGCTGACAGTAATCGCTGGGTCACTGACATATCCCTGGAGCTGACTCGCCGCTATCAGCCGGATTTTGCTTTTATATGTTATTCCCAGCCCTATTTTACCGCCCGTTTTGACCCCATCAGCCAGGATAACTGGCAACAACTGATGGCCAGTGTCTTTGCCGAGGTGGATCGCTTCTTGGATGCCAGCGGTTTTACGCCGGTAATAGTAGGCTCCGGAGATATGATCCCCCTCAAGGGTTATATCGATTTGAGCGGGCTGGATGGACTGGCGATTGCCAGCAACTGGGCAGCTCATTACGCCGGCCTTTACCACCCCAGCAGCGATGACTTTGCAGCAATACGCCGCTTGAGCCAGATCGAAAGGGTAGTCTCGCGGGAGGAATTCCTGCAGCAATTTGATGGCGGACCCGAAGTTGCCGGTCAGATACCCGATTATCTGCTGGTAGCTGCCGAGGGTTATGCCTTTAAGGCACTGTCTACCTCCATTCGACCGCTGGTAAAGATCCCGGCCCATAATGATTTTATCCCGGTATATACTTCATTGGGTACCGTATCATCCATAACCGGTATACGCAGCCTGATCGAAAGCCGGATTGATCACCAAAAGGTAGCCTTGATCCTGATCGAAGGCATCGGCACCCTTGATTTTCCGCTGTCTTGTCAACAATGTTCCAACGGGCGCCACTGGTATTCCTATGAACCGGGTGATTGTCAATACCTGGCCCTTACTACCGGTCAACACCAATTCTTTGAATACTCGCCAGGTTACCGCTACTATCTCGATGATAACGAAAACCAGGCCTACCCCTTTTCCGGTTATTTTGACCGGGTTCCTGCCAGCACGCTGGCGGATGCTTTCAGCGGCCGGAGCATAGCGGTAGGCAACCGGAGTATGCTGATGCATATAACCAGCGGTACTGACATAGCCATTGAATGCTTTTCCCGCAAATTGTATAATCACGGCCTTATGGCCGCTATCAAGCAGGATGAATTGCCATGACCTGCCATATTCACCTAGTCGGTGAATAAACAAGCGGCAAGACTCTCTTGGGTGTGAATCAATACTGCTGCAAAAAAGGAGGGTGAAATGACTGCAGCAGACTCCCCCAGGAGTTTGAACGGAATAGATTTTCATGCTCATGCTGCAGAATTTTATTAAGGAGAGGATTAGTTTGATAAGAAATACACGATTCAAGAAATGCATAAACATTATGCTCGTGGTAATGTTTATGCTGAGCTTGATGATAGGACAAGCTCCGCTGGCAACAGCCAAAACCCTGCAGACACCTATTGCCACCCCATCGAATGATACCGTCGTATTGAACGTCAATGTCGGCGGGGTAACCCTGCCCTATACCTGGGGAGACGTTACCGGCGCTGCCGGCTATAAGTTTGCCGGCCAGGCCACAACGGATACCTATCTGTCAGCCGACCCCCATGACACCTGTTATGGCATAAAATTCGCCGATCTTCTGGCAAATATCGAGAGCACCCTGAGCACTACTCTGCCGGATGACTATAAGGTAAAAGCGGTTTGCAGCGATGCCTATGCCAATACTCCATTTACCGTGGCTGAAGCCAGGAACGCCACCAATCACTACCTGTTGGCCAACAAGGTCAATGAAACATCGGATTCCTGCATCGGATACAATAGTTCCGACCCTAACATAACCTATCCCGCCACCTATCTTCGCATCGCCAGAAACCGGGGCGGAAATTATGCTACCGATGTATTCGGCAATACCGCTTATATGAGATTGATCAGCTCGTTACAAATAACCCAGTCTGATAATACAGCGGTAACTCCGCCCAGCATAAATCTGGCGCAGAACAACGGCCTTGACCTGGCTTCCCTAACACCGGCTACTGTCGGATTGGTTATCGGCGGAAGTGGTATAACCAATGGAGCAGGATTGCAGCACAGCTTCGTCTATCTTAGCCAGGCTCAGATAGACTATATAAAAGCGAATAAAAGCGTGGGCGCCCTCGGGCTGGGCAGTTCCTGGACCAGTTCGCCGCTACTCTATTCGTCCTATGATAACCATGGTACGCCGGAATACGTTTACCGATTGGCCGAAGGCATCAACCTGAAAACAGCCCTGACTGCTCTGGGCGCAGATGTCATGAGTGCCACGGTGGCTATTGAAGCTACCGCCAGCGATGCTTACTCGAAAATAGTAGATGATGCTTTTGGAGTAAGTTCCAGCCGAAATTATATCGCTCCGAACGGCAGCATAGGTCAGGCGGTTGACCCGCTATTGGTCTTTTATGACGATAAGGTGGAAACCTCATCCCCGGACTCCAGCATAATCGTACCCACTCAAGATTCAATCATAAGCGATCCCAATCCTTTATTTGTCTATGGCCAAAAATCCGCTGCCGAACAGACCAATTGCAGTTTTGTTAAAAACACTGTAAAAATCAGAGCGGGTATTGATACCCCCGCATTCACCCTTAGCAATGGCACTACCACCAAATCTATATCCTTATCGGATATAGCCTTGCTGGGTATTTATCAAACCTCATACTCCTGGTTTAACGGCAGCACACCAGTAACCCAAAGCCTTATCGGAGTTCCTTTGTCCACGCTTTTAACCAAACTTGGCATTAGCGTCCCCAGTGACAAGGGCCTGATCATCAACGTCAATAACGGCAGCGGCTCGGCACCTTCCAGCCGTACCATCAGCTACAACGAAATAGGCAAGTGCTTCGTCGTTTTTGACGCTTTTGAAAATAGTCAGCGCGTTGCCGGATGCACCACGCCGCTTAGAATTTATTGCCCCGGTCAAACCCAAACCAGTGTATTGATCGAAAACGTCGTAGGAGCAGCGGTCGGTACGGTCACCCAAACCACAGTGGGCATTAAAGAACCGGGCGGGGATGTCTCCAATTCCGTGTTCTATATTGCCGTCAAAGACAGTGCCGCCAGCGAAACCAAGTACTATTACTATACCAAGGCCGAATTGCAGGCCTATGAAAAACAGGAAGCCTATACCTATGACGATCACAGCGTTATCAAAACGGTCACCTGCAAGGGAGCCCTGTTGACCGATCTTCTCAGCAACCTCCAAAGCGTGGTCATCACCGGTGATTCCATTGTTCAGTATGCCGAGGAAGACGGTTATCATGCTGATGCTGCCAAGGCGGTTATCAATTCCAATTACAAGGACATGGTCAACAGCCTGACCCAGGCAACGGTAAGCGGCAGCGGCAGTACCAAGAATCCGATGCGTCCCATGGTAACCTACGCCATCCATGAGGAATACGCCACTCCCGATACCCTGAATGTCAACGACCCGGCCGGAGTATTCAAGGATGCCGACAATAACTCGGGCTATTTGAGAGTATATCGGGATACCGCAGACGCCAATTCTGCCGTTATGAAGTATATCATGGGTGTGGTGGTAAGCTCGGATGGCGCATTGCTCTCCGGCACCAATGGCTGCCTGGTAAGATCAGTCAGCTCCAAGAACCCGGCTCTGAAGGTAAGAGACGATATCACCATCAAGGGTTTGATCCCCGGTATGCAGTATGCGGTCAGAGCACCCCGGGTAACCAATGCCAACCTGGCTGCTTCCCAGGCCAATCCTATCGGTATTACCGTGGGCAGTGGAGCCCCGGCCAACCAGGTGGTAAGCTTCCAGTTTGTTGAGGACACCTACTTTTACGTTAAGAATGCTCTGACCAATACCACCACCAACTATACCTATACCGACTTAATGGCCATCCATACCCAGGTACCGGACGCCAGTACCAACACCGCACCATATGGCTATTCCCGGCCGATGTACTACCGCTATAATGGTGTTTGGCTCAGCAATTTGCTCAGCGGCCTCAGTGGTGACTACATCATCAGGCTGGTGGCCAAAGATGGCAGCAAACTGGATATAACCAACCAGATTGCTCAATATTTTGCCGCATATAACAATACCCAGTCCAAGACCAACACCAATATCCCGGAAAGCAAGCGGGTAACCATCAGTTATAATGATGCCAGGATCATTATCCCCAGCCAGGGTGAAAATGTGACCGGCTCCAGTGCCACCGATTACACCCTGGCCGGTAAAGACGTCGGTGTATTGATGGCAGCGGCCGAGGGTCTGGAGATAATCCCCACCACCCTGCAAGCAACTTCCCTTGGCTATATTCTAGCCGACCGGATCAATTCGCACGGTACTTTCTCTGCCCACTTCAAAGCTGCTGCGAATGGCAGCACCGTCTCCGCCACTATAAAGGCCGGATCGGAAAATGACATTCTAGCGGATAGCTTCGACTTCCTCCCCTTGTTCGCCATGCTGAGGCAGATTGAGACGGAACAAGCTTGCAGTCTGGACAGTGTTACCATTGGCACCACCACCTTCAGCCGTCAGGACATAGTCAATAATTTTTCTGTCACATATGCGTCAATTCAGCAAGCAATAGCGAACCTGGCCGGTGCTAACGGCACCCCTTATAATAACCTGATGCTTAAACAACTGAACGGCAAAACCATACAGGTAGACTTCTCCGGTCAAACCATCAACCTGACCATCAAGCCTGCTGACGAATGCTTTATCGCCACCGCCGCCTTTGGTTCCAAATTCACTTGGCCGGTGCAGTTACTGAGACATTTCCGCGACCAATATCTCCTGACCAATAGCCTGGGCAGCGCCTTTGTCAGCTTATACTACCGCCATTCTCCTCCGATTGCTGCCATCATCGCCGGGAATGGTCCCCTGAAAACCCTGGTTAGAGTATTACTGGCACCGGTGGTGGGTCTGGTTTATCTGCTTTATAATCCACTGCTGCTGGTAAGTCTGCTACTTGCGCTGATCATGTTCTGCGTTTATCGTTCCAGCCTGCGGAGAAGAATCAAGCAAGCCTAATTTATTGAGTTTATTATCGAATCGGATAATGCTGCAGCAGATTGCTGCAGCATTATTCCTTTCCCCTTTCCCCCCCATTTTAATTGGGTTAACCTTGTTGTGGGTTATATAATTATTGATTGCATATCATATATTGCCAGTCAATCTCATAGTTTGTGGATAAACCTTGGGCAGGATGATAAACTAGTATAGAATCCGTACTTCGAGGTGCACCATGCTAAACATTTACAGTGCCGATGGTTTCATATCCGCTGCTATTTTCGGCATTTCCGTATGCCTGAGCCTGATCGGCATCATGCGGCTCTTCACCCGTTTCTGGCAAATTGAAAACAAACGTCAATTCTTTTTGTTCATTCTGCTGACAGTTGCCAATTCCATCTGGGCTTTGGGCTGCATGATAACCGTTCCAAACCGGGGCTATTCACCCCTGCAGTGGCTGGGGCTCTTCCTGATCGCCTTCTTTTTGAGCCTATACCACCTGAGCCTGCGCCACAGCCTGGAACCTCAGCACAAATCTTATCATTACCTGGTTGCCCTGGGCTTAATGTTGGTGATAAGTCTCATCGGCCTGGCCCTGGGAAAATGGCAGGACCCCACCTGGATCGTGGTCAGCTCGGCTAGTATTTCGCTGGTTTTTGCCTTTGATGTTTACCAGACCTTTCAGCTAGCCCGCCTGGAGAAGAAGAACTTCTATAAACTTATCGGCGGCGCTCTGGGGGTTTTCGCTGCATTTAATGTGGTCGACAACCTGTCCGGCATCTTCTGGACTATCAACAGTCACTACCTCTATCTGGGCGGCGCCCTGGTCTTCCTCCTCCTGTTCGGCGTCTATGTCATGGATCAGGCCTATATAAATGCCACCCGCGACCTCGGTGAACGCCTGGCTCAGGTAGAAAACGAGTTTGCCGCAGCGGTAGAAAACATCGAGAATGTGGTAGTTTCACTGGCCAGATCTTTGGAGGCCAAGGATCAATATACCGAAGGTCATAGTGAAAGAGTAAGCCAGTATGCCGTGTTGCTGGGTGAAGCAATGGGGTTATCACAAAACAGCTTGGAAGAATTGAGAATTGGAGGCCTGGTCCACGATATTGGCAAGATCGGTATTGACCAGGAGGTACTGAACAAACCCGGGCCGCTCAATGCCGAGGAACGCAGTATCATGGAGAGCCATCCGGTGGTAGGAGAAAGGATCTGCTCGCCCCTGGAAAGCTTCACGCAGATCAACCCGATCATCCGGGGGCATCATGAGAAGCTGAACGGCACTGGGTATCCTGACAGTCTATGCGCGGAAGACCTGCCTGATCCGGTACGCATCGTTACCATAGTTGACATCTACGATGCCCTGACCACCGACCGGCCTTACCGACCGGCCATGAACTTCGCCAAGGCCACCGGCATCCTCCGGCAGGAAGCCAGCGAAGGCAAACTCGATCCCCATCTGGTGGAAGTATTCATAACATCATTGGGTCAGGGGTAACGAAAATTAGCCACAGATTTCACGGATTTACACAGATTTTTTCTGTAGTGTTGACCCCGTCCAAGTTGCTAATAGCTGCATATAGATCATAAAGACAGATTGCCGCGCTTCGCTCGCAACGACATATCAGCAGCTACCGTACTGTACTGTATTATATAAGTCAACTGCAAAAGATGAGTTTGAGAAAAACAATCTGCCCTGAAAAACCTATGCAGCACAACTGCATTTTGGGCTTAGACCAAGGCACATATGGTTTTTCATGCACCTTCGGTGGGTCATGGATGTCTGTTTAAATCTGTAAAATCTGTGGCATAAAAACATTTTCCCCTATGCTCTGAGGGTTGCCACCAACCTTAAGGGATTTATGAAGAGATCCAGGGCGTCATTAATATTATTCACTGCGATATCGGCTTTTCTTAAGGCGGCTACCGCACACCCTTCTGGGCCGATCACCGCCACTGACACTGCCGCATCTTCCAGCATCATGGCGTCGTTAAAGCCGTTGCCAATAGCTGCAGTCTTAGCCGGGTCCAGGTTAAGCAGGAAATCCTTCTTGTCCGGCCCGCCCTGTTCCGGGCTCACCTTGAAAAGAGTGATGTCCAGCTCCTCCGCTACCGCAACAGCCGAGCCAAAAGTGTCAGCAGTAAGCAGGTATATATCCAGTTGTTCGCGCAGCTTCGCCACCCGTTCGGCCACTCCTGGCAATAATACGCCATCCCCGGTGATGGTACCATTTTGATCCAATAATAGATTTTCCAGTTCCAGGGTCTGCTCCCGGCCTGGCAGTGAAACCTTTAACATGTCTATTACCTCCATTATGCTTCATTTATGCTGCATTTTATGATTTCTTTCCCGCCCCACTCTTGTTGGAAGCCATCGCCTTCGGAACTGCCGCCTTCATTTTCAGCAGTTCAGGAACTGTGACGAAACGATACCCCTTCTGCGAGAGATCCGCCAGGATTAAGCGGGTGGCCTCAACGTCCAGCTTCCGACCCGGGAACCTGCCGTCATGCAGCAATATAATCTGCCCGGGTTGTATTTGCTCGGTTACTCGCCTGGCCATCAATTCCGGAGTGGGTGCTGCACTGTTGTCGGCACAAATGCTCCAGATAATGACCTCATACCCGGCCCCGCGTACCGTTCGCATCAAGCGGTCATCCATTATGCCCCGCGGTGGTCGGAACAGGTAATTGCGCTGGCCGGTGAGATTTTCCGATATATCCGAGGTCGCTTTTAATTCCCATTCCACCTGATGGTCATCCAGGGTTCTCAGATTCTCAGGATGAGTGAGGGTATGATTGCAGATGACATGCCCCCGTTCGCTCACTTCCTTGACTATACCAGGGTATTCCTTCATCCTTTCCCCGATCATGAAGAAGGTGGCCTTGGCTTGATATTGATCAAGAATATCCAGGATCTGCGTGGTATAGACTGGCATGGGCCCGTCATCAAAGGTCATGGCCACCACCTTGTCCTCGATAGGATGATCATATATTGCTCCGGGATAGGACCATACGGTACGCGGATAGAACCAAAAAACAGCGATTATAAACAAGATGGCCAGCATTTGCACCTGAAAAGACCTGTTTTTTATCATTGCAGCCTCACCTTTTGCTTTTTCTATCGGTATAACATTTTAGCCTGATTTACATTTTACAATGATAAATAAATTTTTCCAGTATATTTTATCTTTCGCTGGTGATAATAAGTGTAGAGTCAGCGATACCGAAGGTACAAATCAGGTCTCTCTACTAAGAGAATAAATCCTGATTTATAAACGACAATCATCAGATAGTCGTCTAAGCCAAAAGGTTCGCTGGCTTTTTTAATTCACTGTGTAGCTTTGGCTAATCTTTAGCCTTCCACCCGCTGCCAATGCCAAATAAAAGTACAATCCCAATATCACCGGCATAGCCAGCAATAGATAGTAATATACCGGTTTCCCCAGCAGTATGTATTCGTGCAGGCAGGACAGCAGCGGCACCAGCGGCGTATACCAGAACTGCAGTATGAAAAAACCGTAATTGGCAACACCCCAGCTGTCAGCAGGCAGCAAACACAACATACTCAGAACCAACCCGGGCAACTGCCAGATCAGAATAATGAGTAGATTGCGCCACCAGATTTCATCCCGGTAGATAATTGCCTCACCGGCGATCACCAGGCAAAAGACCAGAGTCAGCGCCAGATCCAGGCCCGGGAAATAAATGGCAATAGCCACAGCTATACCGGCAAATAGCTGAATGATATATAAACGTATAATCCGTTTAAGAATACCTATCCATCCTATCTTAATTAGTCCGAATCACCGAGACCCTTGGACTGCGGCAGAAGCTGTCCGGGCTTATCCATAGATCATCAGCCGGGGTCAGATCGATCCCTTCCTCCAAATATGCCTTCCACATTATCTTGGTACAATTGAATATACGATCACCCGGCTTGAAAGCCAGGGGATAAAATAGTTTTCCTTCATATTCCATTACGTTGGCCAAAGCCTTTTCTTTTAAGGTCCGGGGAGCGTTTACCCGAAGCAGACAAACCTCGCTATATTGGCGGTAATGCTCCAGGGGTTGAATGTTTACCCCCAGATCTACAAAAGCCTCCATCACTTTACCCTGGCCCAGATACATCCCCACATGAGAATAGTGGCCGTAGGCACAGTCAGGATAGGCACCCAATACCAGGTCGCCGGGCTCCAGACCAGCGAAGGATATAACATTCCCGTAATACCCATCACAGCCATAACCGGTATGCCCTTTAACAGCGCTTTTGACATAGGTTCGCATCACCGCATGAGGATCAGCAAAGACATCGTATTCCTGAATGAAAAGCAGAACAAATAGGAACAAGCATAACAGGGGAAATATAAGTATGTTCAGTTTAGACAGTTTTTGTTTCATATTGTTATCATTAGCAGGATGCTCGGGAATAACTCACACGATCCCTTAGCCCTGATCTCCAACGACTTCGCCCTTATCCAGAAAATCAACCAGGATTTTAAGTATGTCGATCTCACTGATGATTCCTACCAGTTGATCACCATCCATTACCGGTAAACCGCTGATCTTTTTGCTGATCAGGATACGGGCAGCCATGACCAGGTCATCTTCCGGGGTAATAGTAATGGGGTGTTTACTCATGATCCAATCCACCGGGGTTTCGGCAATTACGCCAGGACGGTTGAAGGCCTTTTCAATGTCGTGCTGGACTATCATTCCCACCAGTTTTTCATCGGCCAGCACCGGAAGGCGTCTGATTCCTTTCTCATGCATCAAGGCCAGGGCCAGACTTATCGGTTTACGGTCATCCACGGTGATAACGTCGTGAATCATAAAATCCTTAACCTTCATTTCAACCACCTCTTGACAATATATTAACATAACTGTTACGAAAATACGTATTAGATCCCGTCTTCAGGTACGAAGACCACTCCCCAACTACACAATAGCTTTCGGTGACCCCCTGCTGGGTCGTTTAGAATACGTGCCTACACTGCAAAATATCACCAGTACCCGTCTGTGTAACCCCTGCACCAAAATTTTATATATTATATTGAGGTGAGAGTATGCAGGCAGCATCAGTTTCCGCTCTGCTCCGCGACGATTATTTGTTATTGCAGAGATATCTGGAAGGTCATACGATAAAACGGATCATAAACTGTACTGAAATCAAGGTCAGTATCCTGATTGAGAATGATGTGGTGGTTGATTTCATTCATCTGGAGGATGAGATCATTTTTGATATCAAACTGCCGCCCCAGTCATAACTCCAGAGCTTCCCGCCTGCTGTTAAGTAGCCGTGGTTTGCGATACAATAAGGACAAACGACCGGGTGGGATCAATATGCGCAGTATCCTAAAAAAGATCAATCGCCGTGCCCCCCTGGATAGTGACGAATACCGCCGTCTGGTGGAATACTTTGAAGGCCTCCGTCACTCATCCCCGGAATCATACGCCCTTTTTTACCATGATTATGCCGATGTGCTGTTTCGCGGCTACCGCATCTGGCTGCCGCGTTTTGCAGTAGATATTGATGATTTGATCAATCTGATTATAGAACATCCCGCATTGCTTAGTAGCCTGGAGGGAGAACACCTGGATCCCGACTCACTTCCTATGGAATACCAGGCTTTGTTGAGAGAGATACTGGGACAAGCTGATTCCCGGCGCCTTTTTGGCCAAGTGGTGCAAATCATGCAACAACCTGCATCCGGCCAGAACGTCCTGCCCCGTCCCCGCGAAGGAACGCCGGTCTATATTTATGAAGACGCCAATCCTTTCAAAGAAATCGGCTTGAAGACCCATTTTGAAAGGCTGGGCCGCTTTGGCTTTATCACCCGTTTGCAGAGCTACCGTTATCTCACCCGGCATAACTCCGGTCAGGACCGGATACATTATATATCCTCCGATTGTCTGGGAGGAATTTTTTCCAATAAGGAGAAATCTATTTATTACTATATCTTTCTCAGCGAAGCCGATCAGCTTAAGGCCGAAAATGCCGCTCGGCTATTGAACCTGGCCTTGTATGAAAAAGGCGGAGGAGCGTAGATGCAGCTATTACTGGACCAATTTAATCAAGCAGCCCGATACGAAGACCTCTTTCTCTTCTGGGAAAAGGAGGTTGATCTGCGTCATCTTTTGAGAATATCAGAGTCTGCCGATGGTCCGCTTCAGCTGAGTGAAGCGGAGGATATAGATTTTATCTTCCGTGCCCTGTTTTTTTCCGGCCAGAAGAACCAATTCTATGTCGTGTTATTCGATAACCTGCAGAAGATGGCGGTCTTGACTTGGTTCAACCGGGCTCCGGAATGGATCAAGTCCGGTTTCTGGGCCTTCCTGCCCTGGCATATAGATAATATCAAGCCTCAACCCCCGGATCTGATGGGCCTTATCCGGATATATCACGAGGAATACCAGTCTTCTTTCCTGCCCATTGTCAATGTGTTCAGTCTGGAGGCCTGCAACTATCTGCTGCCGCGAACCGCCAACGCCGGCTTCCGCCGAATGATCCAGACTCGGCAAAAGTTTCTCCTGACATCACAGGGTGAATATACCTACGGCATCCTTAATGACAACAGCAAAGGTCTGCCCTATCCCACCATTTTTGGAGACAAGCTGGTGCTGCTGCGGCAGGCCGCTGACCTGCTGCAGCAGAGCCATCCGGCCAATTTCCGTGAACCCTATGGTGCAGAGCGCTTCAAACTTTTACTGCAATGCGGAGAGCTCATGTTCCGCTGCGGTCTCCTGGAGGACTGCCTGGCCTTCCTGCTGGACAGCTATGAGGATTACCAGGAGAAGAACCGGCTGGTGGATATGATTGAGGACATGGCCATCCATAAGCAATTCAAAAAAATACTGCGGGCACTCATCCCAGTGTACGCTATGATCAGGCTTCCGCTCCAAGCCATGGATGCGGCAGCCGGGATATACCGGCGCGAATTCACTCAGATCAGCCCGGATGATGGTTCATTGTATTATCTGGATCTGTTTGCCAGCGTAAACTCCGGTTTATACCGGCAGCAGCCGGCCATTGCCTATGAGCTGGCCCTCAAGGCGGGCACCATCAAGCACTATTGCCCCGGCGAACCGGAACTTATCACCGCCGAGGAAGCCAGCAGCGGATTGAGCCCGGAACGTCTGGAGCAGCTTCAACAAGCCTATCGGCAGAAGATGGTCTCCAAACCCCATGAAGCTTTAGTGATTATGGAAATGGTGCGGTTGCTTGTGCAATTAAAGCTAGCCGAGCTGGATCACGCCCAGGTCAACCATCTGCTCAATTCCTATATAAGTTTATGGAAATGGGTCCCCGCTCACTGCTTCCTCAATAAGGAGATCATAGAACAGCTATCCCCACTGGCGGAGAGGCACCATCGCCAGGAGATCGAGCGCATCCAACCCTGGCTGAATGACCTCGATGGAGAGAAAATCAGGGCTGAACTGGCTGCCAAGCCGGATCTGTTTAGAAAAAAGGGCGAAGATATCAGAAGAGCTATACTGATGGGACACTTTGCGGGGGTTATGTGATGAACGAGCGTGAGCTTTACCTAAACACGGTCAATGAAAACCTGGAATCGCTGCTGGAACGGTTGTTGCTGGAGATAAACTTAACCAGCAGTGCCGGATTGTCCGGCCGGGAAGATCTGGAACAACTGGATCGCTATCTCTATGAAGTGAACAGCTTCTATTACCGCAGCTTTCATGACCGCTTTTTCCCGGCTTATCGTACATCCCTGGGCGAGCTGATTGCCGAGAGCCTGAATCTGAGTCATCAGCAGGATGCCCTCTACCAGGATATACTGGCCAACCTGCGCCGCTATGCTCAGCTTTATAATCAGGTCAAGAAAATAGCTTCCTTACTGAAACAAAGCAGGGAAGAAACCAACAAGGAACTGCTGGTGGTTATCCGCGATCAGGACCATCACGCGGTAGAATTGCTCTATACCATGAAGAAAATGCGGGATGGACTGAATTCCCTGCAGACCTTCCTCCATTACCTCAGTGAACTGGAACAGGACAAAAAACTGCGAGACCTGCTGCTGGGTACCAATGCCTTTGATCATTCGGTGCTGAACTTCATCACCGGTCTGGACCTAGAAGATACCGAGGTTTCAGCGGCCTGTAACCGCTTGCTTCTGCACCTGGAATATCAGCGCAAGTTATTGGCCCGGATGGAGACCAAGGAGCCGGATTTCCAGACCATTGCAGAAAGCAATATCCAGGAGATCATCGACAAACAAAAACAGTTGCTGGCCGACAAAAGCCTGAAACCGGTTATGGCCCTGTATGATCAGAACCTGCATCGCAGTATCTCACTTTATATTGAACTATTGGCCCAGTACATCAAGGTCTGTGACAACGAATGCACCCGGCAGACCGCCTGGGACTTCTGCCTCTGGCTGGAACACAGCCTCACCCTGATGGACCGCATTCTTCTCTATGTGCCGGGACAGCAGGGAAGCATCCTGGCTTTTGTCAATGCCCTGCCGGATCTGGCTCCGGAAGCCCTGACCAATTTGAATCTGGCGGTAAAGAATCATATAAACCGGCTGGAGAGCACCATACTCAACCTGTCGGAAACCAGCGAACCAGATTTCTCATATTATAGCAATTCGATCCAGGCCATGCTGGACCAGACTCTGCCGATTATCGCCGGGGCTATGTCAACGCCGGCCATAACCGCCATAACACCGCTGGCTTCACGCCTGCACCGGGTGGAACTGGATCTGCTCTTTGCCCGGGACCAGCTCCAGCTCCTCAACGAAAAACACCATCACGCTCGGCGGGTACAAGACAAGCTGCTGCAGATCATTAATATGCTGGACAACAACCAGAACCTGCTGGCCAATATTAAATCGGATTTGGAACGCTTACTCAACCCACGCAATCTGGCCCGGGCCTGGAAGGATGTCCGCATCAAGATCGAGCGCATCCCGCTGGAGACCGGCCGGGAATTTCCTCCTGAGTATCTGGATCTGTTGGACCGGCACAAGATTGAAACCCGCATTGCTCCGCAGATTAAGAAGAACCACCTGGTCCTTCTGGAAGAAGGCGATATATTTATCATCAAGGTAGAAGATCAGGTCATTGAGGAAGTTCCCTACCTGGTCATTGCCCAGAAAGGTTAGTTACATGTATCTCGCTGTCGACTTCGGAACCTCATATACCAAACTGGGTTGCCTGCAGGGCGGTAACTTTGTCAATCTGGCCGGCAGCGAGATAAACATACCCAGTGTAGTAACTTATCTGCCTTCAACCGGCCAGCTCTACTTCGGCCGCCTGGCTCTGCGCCTGCAGGAGCCCGGGGCTCTTACCTCACGTTTTTTCAAACTGATGCTGAAACGCAGCCCTTCGTTTCAACTGGGTCCTTACTCCCTGCCGGAAATAATGGAGGGATTCTTTGCTTTCCTGATAAATGAGTATGTAACACCACGGGGAGTCGCTGCCGACCACCTGGTGCTTTCAGTCCCCAACTATTTTGGGCTGCGCACCCGCCGCCTGCTGATCGATGCCGCCCGTGCAGCCACTGCTGCTGAAGATATACGTCTGGTGCCCGAGCCGGTAGCGGCATTGCTGGGACATAACATGACCCAGTCCGACCAGGCGCTCGAAGGGGATGTCCTCTGTATAGATATAGGCGGCGGTACCACCGACTTCAGCTTCCTCAACCTGTCCGGTCAGGGACGGGAGATCCTCCTGGAGACCCAGTTTCAGATCGGCCATGATGCCTTTTCCGGTTCCGAAATGGACCGTGGAATGCTCCATAATATTTTTTTTCCGGCCTTCGCCATGCAGACCGGCGCTATAATTCCGGATTCCCTGATCAGTGAAAAGAACCTGGATTCACGTGATCGCTACCGGTTGAACCGGCTGATGCAGAAGGCTGAAGCCGCGCGGATCGAATTGGGTCAAAAGGGATACAGCCGTTGCGACATACCCGATTTCTACAATGGACAATCCTTGATCCACTACCTCGAACCCGAACTCTTTGACACCCAGATGCAACCGATCTTTCGCCGCCTGTACGATTTCTTTCTCATCAATGTACGGACCAAGGCTGAGCGGCTGGGCCTCTTCCATGCCGGGCGCTGGAACCTGGATTATGTGCTTCTGCTGGGCGGCGCTTCCCTGACCCGCGGTGTAAAAGAAATGATCATTAGCCTTTGCCCGGGGGTGATGATAATATCCCCGGACGAGTGGGAAGGTGCAGTAGTGCGGGGGCTCTGCAACTGGGCTGAAGATGCCGGCAGCAGCCCTACAGTCAGGAATATCTATCCCTTCGATTTCTATATCGAAAAGAAGATCAATGAGGCCGAGGGGTTCCGCCTTGAAAAGATCCCCTTTGACACCGCCAATCTGGAACTGGATCTCGGCGAAACCTATCCCATTTTCACTTTCCCCATTCACTCCGACTACAATCTGGCCGCAAATCCGGAAGAATTTCGCTGCCGGATCTATGAACTGAGCGAAGGTGCAAACGCCAACGAAACCAGCGCAGAGAGATTCCTCGGCCAGGATATTTTGCTGGGAACAGAAGATAATTATGAGGTGAGCGGAGACAGCATCACGGTGTGTTTTAACCTGGCACAATCCCGTCTGGAACTGGCAGGATGTGAGGCTGCCATTATGCCCGGAAAGCCCCTGGCTGAATGGCGCCAAGAACTGCCCGCCCATCAGCGGGCCGCCGCCTCACTGCTGGACAGCTTGCCCTTCATCGATAAACGCCTGAAAAATGATTTCAAGCAGCACCTGCAAGCGACTGTCGATTCAAATTCCTATAAATACTGGGAAGATACCGCATTATATAAAATGCTCTACCTGATCCAACTCCTGAACGGTAAATAATAAGCTATTTCCCCCGCCACTTTGAGAGCCAGGATTTCCTGCCCTCCTGCTGCTCGTTGCGCCATAACTCCAGGAACTCATCGATCTTCTTTTCCCGCTCCTGGCTGCGGGCTTCCACTTTGCGTTCCAGACTGCTCATCCGCCCCTCCAGACGCTTGTTCTGTTCGATCAATTCATCATTTTGTTCCATGATTCTCCGGGCAACACTTACCACCTCGACCAGATCACCCGTAGTCTTTTGCTCAGCAGGTAAATTGCGGGCAGCAACCTCCTCGCTGTTGTCCAGAGCCATACGGATTGCGGTAGTGTTCAGACCCTTTTCTTTTAACTTCAGAACCAACCTCAGACTATCAAGATCAGACTCACTGTACAGGCGGTCTCCCCGCTCATTTCGCTTAATTCTTAACTTGAGACTGTTCTCCAGGTAGCGCAGGGTATGCTGCTCGATTCCCAGCAGTTCTGCCACCTCACCAATTTTATAGATTCTCTCCTCCACAATAGCACCATTTCTCCCCTCACTTCATAAACTGTTATCAGGTAAGTCAATAAAGTTAAACCTCGAAAAATAGCAGCAAAGCGACTTAACAACTTCTTATCAAGCCTTATGAAAACAGAACAAACAATTATCTTAACAACTAACTTAATCATTAACTTTATTGTCAGCCTCTACTTTCCCTTCCCATTCCATATATGGCTCATATATATCCTCATAAGAATTATATGAGCAAAGCCGTCCGGTTTAGGACGGCTTTTTTTTACTTAACTCAACTTTCTCAGTTGCTCGGTTATACGTAACATTGGCAAGGGGAACGAATGGACGCAGCGTCATTGATTGCGCGAAGGCGCATAAGTTGTCTTCGAAGGGGGAAGGACGCTGATTCTTATGATTGACGCAGATATTTTCCATTAAAACCCTAATAAAACTGCGTTAATCTTAATTATTCTGCGTGCGGCGCAGCCGCCTGCGTCCATTCCGTCACCTGCGGGATATTAAAAAAGCGGGCAAAAGAACCGTCCCCAGTGCCTCGGGTTAGGGCTGCCATTGTAGAAGTGGATAGCTGCTGCCCGCAATAATTTCCCATTTACCGGTTGTGGCTGTGAAATCCCAACCAGAAAAGGTTGCCTGCTGCTTCATCTGTGCAGTGGTTTTCGGCTCTCCTTTGCCGGTATTATCACTCTGACCGGTGGTCTGAGTATCGTAATAGGATTTGGTGATAGTGGAAGTGAAGCTACCGTCGTTAGAGGTAAAACCAGCCAATCCACCAATATCGGTGGTCGTCCCAGTTACCTTTCCCGTAGCATAGGAGCAGGTGATGGATCCACCGAAGTTCCTGCCCACCAGACCGCCGACTTCTTTGTTGGTCCCAGTTATTTCGCCCGTGGCATAGGAGTTGTCAATAGTGCCAAGAGTTGTGTCACCGTGACAATTACGACCAACTAACCCACCAACTTGGTCTGTCCCGGTTACATTTCCAGTAGCATAGGAGCAGGTGATGGATCCGCCGTAGCTCATACCCACCAAACCGCCGAGATGAGTTGTCCCGGTTATTTTACCTGTGGCATAGCACTTATTGACAGCACCCCCGTTGAACCCCAAAAGGCCACCTATTTGTTCGCTTCCGGAACCACCGTTTATCTCCCCCGAGGCGTGGCAGTTGGTGACGACGGCTGACCAGTTAACCCCAAACAATCCTCCGACTCCCCCAGTCCCGGTTACATTTCCAGTGGCATAACAGTTTTCGATGGTACCGCCACCACACCCCAAGAGGCCTCCGGTTCTCCTTTTTCCGTTTACATTGCCAGTGGCATAGCAATTCTTAATGATACCATTACTATAGCCTACCAGTCCTCCGGAATGATTAAGTTCATCAGTTCCTATTACGTTTACCGAGGCCGAGGCGTAGCAGTTTTCAATAGTACTAAAATCAGAGCAGTTTTGCCCAACCAGACCGCCTACCTGCACGGTTCCTGTTACGGTTCCCGAAGCGTAGCAGTTTGCGATGCTACCAGAGTTAAGTCCTACCAGGCTGCCGGTATCATCTGCTCCAGTTACATTAACATTCAGCAGGCCCAGATTACTGATATGCCCACTATTGCAGCCGAACATACCAACTTGCTGCGTTGATCTGTTGATGAAGAGGCCGCTTATGGTTTTTCCGTTGCCGTCAAAAGCTCCGGTAAAAGGATTAGCTGATGTGCCGATGGCCCCCCAGCCTGCTCCGGTCGTCCAGGCTGTATTAACAGTGTTGCTGGCATAACTGGCTGGATTATTAAAATCCAGATCCCGGGCCAGGATGTATTTCCCGGAAAGATTATTGCGGACAGCATCCAGGTCATCCAGATAATTAATCAATTTGTCAGATACCGGCAGTATAACCTTGGTAAAATCTGAATCAAGGTTTTTAAACTTGACAATAATATTACAAGCGCCATCCCCGGTCTTGGTTATCAATCCGTTACTGTCCACTGTTGCAATGGAATTATTTGAGCTGCTGAAACTAAAGTCACTGATAAGGCTATTGACCGGATTGGTCCATGCACTGCCATCCCCGCTTTGCCGGCGCTGAAAATCACTGCTGATCAGTTGCTTCTTTTCCCCGGGTGCGAGTCCTATTGCCGATCCCACATAACTGTATTTAAACTGGGGAGTTTTTGATTTGTTGGAAGCCGGGCAATTAGTTATCTTTTGACTAAGTGGGTTCGCCCAGATATTAAGATAATTGTTTTCCACCCATAATAGGGTCAGACTGCTCGGAAGATCTGGCAGATCCGTCAGCAGGTTTTGACCACAATACAATGTCTTTAACCCGGTGGGCAAGCTTGGAAGACTAGCTATCTTGTTATAGCTGCAGTCCAAATACGTCAAGCCAGTTGGCAACTCCGGCAGGCTGGTTATATTGATACAATAACAACAGTTAAACCAAATCAAACTAGCCGGCAAAGCGGGCAGGCTACTTATGTTATTATTGCCACCGCAACACAAATCGGTAAGGCTGTTGGGTAAGGTCGTCGGCAGACTCGTTAATCTGTTATCTTCGACCCATAATAAAGTCAGACTACTCGGCATTTGTGGCAGATTTGTTATCATATTTTTACCACAATACAGTGACTTCAAGCCGGTGGGCAAGGTTGGCAGACTGGTTAGCTGGTTATTACTGCAATCTATCCAGGTCAGGCCATTTGGCAGCGTCGGCAGGCCTGTTATCTGGTTGCTATTACAGTCGAACTTGACGAGACTAGTCGGTAAGGCCGGAAGGCTGGTTAGCTGGTTATATGGGCAATACAATTCTGATAAATTGGTTCCCTCAAAATTCTCCAGCCCGGTCAGATTTGATATGTTTTTGCTATTAATATTAAGGACGTAACTCTTCGCTGCCGCCCGGTTTATTAAGTCCTGCTTGCTGAATGCGCCAGCCGTACCGCTGTTCCCCAGCCACCCCCATATAGCTTGCTTGAAATTGTTATCGGTGAAATAGCTGCTGATATCAGATGATCTGTCAACAATGACACTATAGTATTTTGGGTGGCCGTCCTGGGCAGTTACTTCTATGGTTATGGTATTACTGCCTACGTTCAGGGCAATGGTACCGGAGTCGGTGCCGCTGACTACGGTACTTCCGTTAACCTTTACTGTCGCGCTGTTGTCCGCTACAGTGGGCCTTACCTTAATACTGCTCACTGCATTGCCTACACTGGCCGTGTAACTCAGCGTATCCGGACTAAAGGCCGGACTTAAACTGCCCTGGCTCAGGGTAAGACTGGATAGCCGTGCGTTGCTGCTTTGCGCCCTGGTTACAGTTATGTTGTAGCTTTGCTGGCTGCCGTCCTGAGCAGTTACTTCTATAGTTATAGTATTGTTGCCCAAGCTCAAAATAACGCTGCCAGAGTCGGTGCCGCTGACTACGGTACTTCCGTTAACCTTTACTGTCGCGCTGTTGTCGGCTACTGTTGTCCTCACCTTGATACTGGTCACTTCATTGCCTACACTGGCCGTGTAACTGAGCGTATCCGGGCTGAAGGCCGGATTCAAACTGCCCTGGCTCAGACTCAAACTTGCTAGCTTGGCATTGCTGCTTCGCGCCCGGATTACGGTTATACTGTAGGTATTTTTCGTACCGTCTGCCGCACTTACTCCTATATTTACATTGTTAGTGCCCACATTCAGGTTAATGATACCTGAAGGGCTGCCGCTGCTGGTGACTATACCGTCTACCTTTATAATGGCGGTGTTGTCTTCTGCGGTTGGCGTTACTGCAATATCGCTTACGCTGTTATCTACACTGGCAGTATAGTTTACAGTATCCGGACTAAAGACCGGATTGATGCTGCCGGTACTCAGGCTTAAACTGCTGAGATTGGCATTTCCCGAAGCACCCCGGTTAATGGTTATGGTGTAGGTTTTCTTGCTGCTGTCAGGAGCAGTAAGTAATATGGTTATGGTGTTATCTCCTACATTCAGCTCTATGTTGCCGGTCGGGGCTCCACTGGTGACCGGGTGATTATTTACCAGGATACTGGCTTCGCTGTCGGCAGCGGTGGGGGTTATGGTTATAGCGCCGGTGCTGTTGCCTACGCTTACGTCATAGTTTATATGTTCAACCGTGAAGGCCGGGCTAATGGTTCCGCTGCTGATGGTTAGTGAACCTAAATTGGCGTTATTGGATGCTGCCCGGGTTAGCGTTATGCTGTAACTTTGCTGGCTGCCGTTCTGGGCCGTTACTTCTATGGTTATGGTATTGCTGCCTACACTCAAGGCAATGCTGCCGGAATCGGTGCCGCTGCTTACCATAGTTCCATTTACCTTTATGGTTGCGCTGTTGTCGGCTGTCGCAGGCCTTACCTTTATACCGCTTACCTCATAACCTTCACTGACCATGTAGCTCGTCGTGTCCGGGCTAAAGCCCGGACTTAAGCTGCCCTGGCTCAGAGTAAGACTGGCTAGCCGGGCATTGCTGCTTTGCGCCCTGGTTATGGTTATACTGTAGCTTTGCTGGCTGCCGTTCTGGGCAGTCACTTCTATGGGTATGGTATTGCTGCCTACTTTCAAAGGAATGGTGCCGGATTCAGTGCCGCTGCTTACCATAGTTCCATTTACTTTTATGGTCGCGGTGCTGTCGGCTGCAGTAGCCCTTACATTAATACTGGTCACTTCGTTGCCTATGCTGGCCGTATAACTCAGCGTATCCGGACTGAAGGCCAGGCTCAAACTGCCCTGGCTAAGACTCAGACTGACCAGCCTGGCATTGCCGCTTTGCGCCCGGGTTACGGTTATGCTGTAAGTCTTTTTTGTACCGTCTGCTGCACTTACTCCTATATTTATATTGTTAGTGTCCACGTTCAGGTTAATGATACCGGAAGGGCTGCCGCTATCAGTGGTTATACCGTTCACCTTGATACTGGAGGTGTTGTCATCTGCGGTCGGCGTTACGGTAATACTGCTTACACTGTTATCTACACTGGCAGTATAGTTTACAGTGTCCGGGCTAAAGAGCGGATCGATGCTGCCGGTACTCAGGATTAGACTGCTGAGATTGGCATTTCCTGAAGCACCCCGATTGATAGTTATGGTATAGACCTTCTTACTGGCATCGGGAGCGGTTACTTCTATGGTTATGGTGTTATCTCCCACATCCAGGTCAATGCTTCCGGTCGGGGTTCCACTGGTTACCGGGTGGCTGTTTACCATGATAGTGGCTTCGCTGTCGGCTGCGGTGGGGGTTATCGTTATAGTGCCGGTGCTGTTGCCTACGCTTACGTCATAGTTTATATGTTCAACCGTAAAGACCGGGCTGATGATCCCGCAGCTGATGGTTAGTGAACTCAATTTGGCGTTGCCGGACGCAGCTCGGGTTATGATTATGCTATAGGTTTGATGACTGCCGTTCTGGGCGGTTACTTCCAGGGTTATGGTATTGCTGCCTACACTCAACGCAATGCTGTCGGATTCGGTGTCACTGCTTACCATATTTCCATTTACCTTTATGGTCGCGTTGCTGTGGGCTGCGGCGGGCCTTACCTTAATACTGCTCACTTCATTGCCCACACTGGCCGTGTAACTCAGCGTATCTGGACTGAAGACCGGATTCAAACTGCCCTGGCTAAGACTCATACTCGCTAGTTTGACATTGCTGCTTGGCGCCCTGGTTATGGTTATACTGTAGCTTTGCTGGCTGCCGTTTTGGGCGGTTACTTCTATATCTATATTGTTGCTGCCAACATTCAAGGCAATGTCGGAACTGCTGCCGTTGGCTACTGCAACATTGTTTACCTTCATCCCAGCAGTACCGTCGGCAATAGTTGGGGTTACCTTAATACTGTTCACTTCATTGCCAACACTGGCCGTGTAACTCAGCGTATCCGGACTAAAGGCCGGACTTAAACTGCCCTGGCTCAAACTCAGACTCGCTAGCTTGACATTGCTGCTTTGCTCCCGGATTATGGTTATACTGTAGGTTCTTTTCGTACCGTCTGCTGCACTTACTCCTATATTTATATTGTTAGTGCCCACATTCAGGTTAATGATACCGGAAGGGCTGCCGCTGCTGGTGACAATGCCGTTTACCTTGATACTGGAGGTATTGACTTCTGCGGTTGGCGTCACTGTAATACTGCATACGCTGTTATCGACACTGGCAGTATAGTTTACAGTATCCGGGCTAAAGACCGGATTGATGCTATCGGTACTCAGGATTAGACTGCTGAGATTGGCATTTCCTGAAGCACCCCGATTTATGGTTATGGTATAGGTTTTCTTGCTGCTATTGGGCGCGGTTACTACTATGTTTATGGTGTTATCTCCTACCTGCAGGTCGATGCTGTTTGATGGGACTCCACTGGTGACCGGGTGGTTATTTACCAGGATACTGGCTTCGCTGTCGGCAGCGGTGGGGGTTATCGTTATAGTGCCGGTGCTGTTGCCTACACTTACATCATAGTCGATATGTTCAGCCGTGAAGGCCGGGCTGATGATTCCGCTATTGATGGTTAGTGAACTCAATTTGGCGTTATTGGACGCGGCCCGGGTTAGGGTTATGCTGTAACTTTGCTGGCTGCCGTTCTGGGCCGTTACTTCCAGGGTTATGGTATTGCTGCCCACATCTAAGTTGATGGGACCTGAAGCTGTTGCATTGGTTACTATAGTTCCGTTCACTTTTATTGTGGCATTGCTTTCCTCTGCAGTGGGCGTTATGGTAACAGCGCTTACTGCATAATCCACACTGGCAGTATAATCCATAGTATCGAGGTTGAAGATAGGATCCAGGCTGCCGCTGCTGATATTTACTGAACTTAGCCGGGCATTACCGGAACCATCCCGGGTTACGGTTATGCTGTAGGTTTTTTTCGTTATTCCATCAGCGGCGCTTATTTCTATATTAATATTATTAATCCCGACATTCAGGTTAATAGTCCCGGAAGGGCTGTCGCTGCTGATAGCTATATCGTTTACCTTGATACTGGCGGTGCTGTCTTCTGCGGCAGGGGTTACCGTAATAATGCTTACATTGTTATCTACATTCGCCGTATAGTTTATAGTATCCGGGCTGAAGACCGGATTGATGCTGCCGGTACTCAGGACTAAACTTGCGAGATCAGCATTGCCCGAAGCACCCCGGTTAACGGTTATGGTATAGATCTTCTTACTGGCATCGGGGGCGTTCACTTCTATGGTTATGGTGTTATCTCCTACATTCAGATCAATGTTGCCGGTCGTGGCTCCATTTGTTACCGGGTTGTTATTTACTATGATAATGGCTTCGCTGTCAGCAGCGGTAGGAGTTAGTAATATAGCGTTAACATCGTTATCGACGCTGATGTTATAGGTGGTCTGGCCTGCCTGGAAGGCCGGGCTGAGCACTCCGCCGCTGATGGTCAGCAAACCCAAGTCAGCATTACTGGAAACAGCTCGGGTTATTATAATAGTATAGGTTTGCAGGTTATTATCCTGGGCGGTTACTTCTATCGTAATGGTATTGTTGCCGACATTAATAAGGATGTCGCTGGCGGTGCCGCTGCTTACGCTATTTCCGTTTACTTTTACCGTGGCATTGTTGTTTTCTGCGGTTGGCGTTATTGCTATACTGCTTGCTTCATTACTTATATTAACCGTATAACCGAGAGTATCGGGGTTAAATTCCGGGCTCAGGCTGCCCTGGCTGAGACATAGAGAACTCAACCGGTTATTGGCCCCGCTGGTGCTTATTGTTTTCCCGGCAAAAATTACGCTAATACCCTCACTTAAATTCCATTGGTTGGGATACTGTTCCGATTCTATCCCCGGTGCCGTGATATCGGCAAATTGTATCTTTCCTGATCCGGTAATAATACTGCTGGCATTGGCCGTCAGCTTATCGATGGTTACTCCGTCACCCAGTGATATGCTGCCTCCGCCAGCATCAGCAGCTATATTTATCTCGCCAATGCTGCCGTTTAGCACCTGTTTTATCAGGCCGGGGCTATTAATATTCAATCCCTCAAAATCACCGCATAGAATTACCTGGGTCCCACTCGGAATATCTATTCCTGTATTCACAATATTAAAACCGAGCCCGGTCAAGTCACTCTCTTCCAGTTTGGCTCCAGAGTCCAGCGTTATTGTACCTACTTTAGTACCGCCCTTGGCTACTATTCTCACCGTATCATTGGTGGTATCGACGGTAACCGTAGCCAGGTCACTGTCGATTATTTCTATGCTATTGGATCCACCGCCATTAACCTGCGTGTTTCCTTTTACTGTTACGTTTTGCAGGCTGACCTCACCCTGTTCTATCCCTGCCGCCAGGATAAGGTTTCCATTGATGATCAGATTTTTAAGTACAGTATTCTGGTTATTTACGATTAGCCTGCCGGTAATAATTAAATTTTGCAGGGTTACGTTTTCGGCGTTGATATTTATATTGCTCACGCTTCGAGGAGATTCAGAGTTGCCAGGTCCATAGGTACCTGCAGTGTTATATGAAATCAATGTAACACTGCTGTCATCGCTGCTGGTGCTGCCCCCGCCCCCTCCAGAAGCCGGGGGCGGAGTGGTGGGTTCTGTTGGCTTGGTGGTTTCAGTGGGCTTGGTTGTCTGGGTTGAGGTAGTATTTTGCACCGGGATAGCCTGTATCTGCTGCTCCACGATGGTCTTGACCTCTGGTTTTAATTCAATTCCACTGGCTTTTAGGGCATCAACTACTGCCTGGACAGCGGTAGTGACCTTTTCTGCCGGTTGGGTTGCGGGTTTTACTTCTGATATCTTTTGTTGATCCGGCTGATCTGCCGGTTTTTCCTGGACTTGTTGCTCACCGGGTTTTTCATCAGGAATTTCTATTATTACTACCACTTCGGCTTCTTTGCTTTTTTCCTGTTCAACCGCAAAATCTACTATAGTCTTCTGGTTGTTATTGAAGTAATCTTTATCAGTTTTATTAAGAGTATCTACTTTGACCGCATTATTCTTATCATCAGATACAACCGCCGTCTGACAGTTAACCACGGTTCTGGTGTAATGAGTATTTGTATCGGTTACGTCTACCGTCCCGGTTAGGCAGGATACTCTTTGTGTTTCAAAGGTTATTTTGTAAAAGGTGCCTCTAATAGCAGCTACGCCCCAGGCCATATCTACTTTAACTTTAACTTTCTTTCTTTGAGCAGTCTGGTACCACGGTTGTGCCGGTTCAGCCGCTGCCAGTTGTCTCATGCCGTTCAGAGAGGCCAGAACAGGATTTCTGTTCCTGGCTTCTTCACTGCTGGCCTTTTCCTCCCGATCGGTGGCCAGGGTTCCCAGTATGGTTCCTTGCGTAAGATCCATGTTTAAGAACTCTACGGCGACTCCCGGGGTTCCGTCCTGCTTTATATAGCTGCAGCCCTCAGCCTTTTTAATCACTATTTCACTTTCGGCATCTAAAAGGGTTCCGCTGCCGTCAGGGTAGAGAACTGTGGCCTTGCTGTCTTTGCCGGTCTTTATGATATCTCCTTCGTAAATGGCAGTATCATTTTTCAACATCTCAGTTTTTTCACTTCGGGTAAGGCTTACTCCTCCCTTGATCTCCTTTACGGTTCCAGTTAGTTGGACTTGATTCAAACCAGGGTCTTTGGTCAATAATATAGCCAGGGCACGCGCCAGGCTGCCTCGGCTCATGCTGGCATCGGGATATACTTTCTTCCCATCGGTAGACAATCCGATCATCTCCAGGGCTAAGGCAGTGCCTATATCGGCAGCAGCCCAATGTCCACTATCCATATCCTGCAGGCTGGGAAGGGGTGCTCGGGTTTTCTCGGTACAAAGGCGCATAATGAGACTTATGCCTTGAGCGCGGGTGAGCTTTTCATCCGGTTTGTAGGTGTCATCGGGGAAGCCCTTTAGATATCCGGCTTTGACTGCGGCTGCTATCTGGGGTGTCGCCCAATGATCATTGGAAAGGTCTTTGAAGGGTTTATGGTCTACTGCAGGAATCTCTAACCCGGCAGCTTTGCAGATCACTACCGCGGCCTGAGCCCGGGTAAGTCCTTCCTGGGGATGATAACCACCATCAGGAAAGCCATTTATGATGCCTTTTTGGGATATGTAATGTATAAAGACAAAGTTGGGATCGCTGGAGGCAACATCTTTATATGAGGAAGTTAGTTGCGAGGGTTTTGCCTTGTTTGCAGACTCGTCTGCAGCTATGGCCATAATGGCAACATTAAATACCATCATAATGGAAATAATCAGCAATAGTAAAAGCCGTTTGAATGATCTCAATGTCATGTCTTTCCTCCCACACCAAAAAAACCATATACCTGTTATGTAAATACGTATTAAAAATTGTCATGAGAACGAAGAACACTCCCAGCCCCGTGTTCTCAGTATCATATGGTGACCCCCTACGGGGTCATGTGGAGTCTGCCCCAGAAAAATAGACTATTATATTCTATTTATCTCTTAATTTACTATCAGTGTTAAGCACATACTACTTCGAGATATCCTGTTACCTATTTTATAACTATAGTATTATCAAGCGTTAATTGACAATGTACTAAAGTACAGTCTTGTTAAAAAAAATAGCTGTAATCAAACCAAAAAAGACGGGGGTGTTTTCCAGGCACTGGGGACGGTTCTTCTGCCTGGTTTTTCTTCGAAAAACCAGGCAGAAGAACCGTCCCCAGTGCCTGGAAAAAATAAGCCCCCGCCAATCTGGCGGGGGCAAAATATTTACATATGCTAAGGTATTTTTTAGTATTCGAATGCTGCGACAGGAATATCCAGAACCGAGGAATCGGCTTCCTTTACTATGCCGGCAGTGGCCATGACGTTGGGTACTACGTTCTTCAGGTAGTAGCGAGCAGCCTGTACCTTACCAAAGTAGAAAGCATAGTCGAAGTGGTCCGGGCCAACTTCCTTGGCTCTCTTGTCAGCGATCAGTGCTTGTTCCAGGATCAAACGGCCACAATACAGTTGTGAGGTAGCGGTGAGGATCCGGCGGGAATAGAGCGGCAGGAAGCCGTATTTCTTCTGGCCGAAGAAACCGCCGATAGCCATCTGGATCTGCGTGTAGGCATCCAGGGCCTGGCCCAGGATTTCGAATTCTCTCTCGAAACCTTCTATTGCCTTGTTGGCTTCAGCAAAGTCTCTCATCTCCTGCAGGAATCCGGCAAAAGCAGCGCCCTTCTTCATCATCCATTTGCGCCCTACCAGGTCCATGGACTGGATAAAATTGGTGCCTTCCCAAATAGAGTAGATTTTCACATCGCGGGCGATCTGCGCTACTGGATATTCTTCGCAGTAGCCATAGCCGCCGTAGCACTGGATAGCTTCACCAATCAGCCACCATGCTTCGTCAGAAGGATAGGCTTTACATAGCGGAGTAGTTAATTCTACCAATTCATTGGCCTTAGCCCGTACTTCCGGATCGGGATCATGATGACGTACGTCAAAGGCAAAATAGGTTTTATACATCATGGCACGCATGGCTTCTACATGAGCCTTGCCGCAGAGCAGAGAGCGTTTGATGTCTTCATGATTGATGATGGTTACACGGTCGCCCTTGGGATTGGTCATCAGGCGGCCCTGAACTCTCTCTTTACAGTAATCGCGAGCATTGTAATAGGCATTGGCGATGCAGGAAAGTGCGGCATGACCGGTTTCCATGCGGGCACCGTTCATCATCTGGAACATCTGAGCCATGCCCTGGCCTTCACCATCGTGTTCCAGGGGATTATTGCCCAAGAGCCAGCCGCGGCATTCATTGTTCTCACCAAAGGACAGAGCGGCGGTGCAGGAACCCATCTGGCCCAGCTTGTGCTCGGTGGCAGTGGTTTCACAGTCATTCAGTGCACCCATGCTGCCGTCGTCGTTAACCCAGTACTTGGGAACAACAAACAGGGAGATACCTTTGGTGCCAGGCTTGGAGCCTTCCACCCGGGCCAGGTACAGGTGAATAATGTTCTCGGTGAAATCATTGTCGCCGCCGGTGATGAATATCTTGCTGCCCTTGATTTTGAAGATGCGGGGATCATCAGTGGGATATGCCCGGGAGAGGATGTCGCCCACGTCGGAACCGGCAGTAGGTTCGGTCAAGCACATGGTTCCGGACCAGGTGCCATCCATCATCTTAGCCAGGAATAAATCCTTTACATGGTCACTGCCGAAGCTCTGAATCAGCCCGGCGGAACCGCTGGTCAGAATGATATAAGGTCCGAATGTGGGGTTGGCTGCTGCGATCATTTCCCACACCATGGAATGCAGAATATGGGGCAGAACCATGGCATCTTCGGATTCATCGATATTGCTGGTGCCCCAGCCCTCTTCCTGCAACTGATGGAAGAGCGGACCAAAGGTCGGAGGCAGGGTTACCTTGCCATCCTTCAGGATAACCGGATGTGAATCACCATCTTCATTGGTGGGCTCGATTACTTCTTTGGACATTTTCAGGATGGGGCCCAGAACGGATTTCACGTCATCCTTGGAATAATAATCGGCAAAAGCCGGGTAATTAAAAACCTGCTCGGTGGGCAACCATTCCTGCAGAATGAATTCAAAATCTCTAATATTGTTAAATGCAAAATTAGCGGACATTTCTCTATTCTCCCTCCATTTTCAAGGAGACCCCCTAAAACGTTCGAAAGGATTACCGATCCAAATTCAGGGAAGCTCCCCCCTTAATTTAATATTCTCTAATATAACTTCCCCCTGGTGTTTAGATACTTTCAACACCAAACATAGCAGCATCAAATCTGCTGCTGCGGTCCTCCATCACCCCCTCTGAAAGACACCAATAAGTCCACCGGCCATGCCAGATAACGCCAACCTTTTAATCTATAGTTTGGCCACAACTGTGCACCGGCGAACCACGTACTCGACCAGCAATCAAACTGATTATTAGTAATATTCTAATGAAACGGGTACAAATCCTTTTTTGTATAAGAAGTTTAAATATTCGCAATAGTTTTCAAAGTTTAGACAATAAAGCCATGGGGATGATTGTGATCATGTTCCCATGGCTTTTTGCTTCTTGAGTGGTTTGCCTTATTAATATATATCAGACCTAAATCTCAGAACCCCCAATATCTAATCTTTATATGAAAAATGCCGCTTCCTCGATATCCAGGACCGAAGTGTCGCCTTCCTTAATGACCTCCAGAGTCCGAAATACGTTGGGAACGATGTTGCGAACGAAATACTTCGCCGAATTCACCTTACCATTATAGAAGGCATAGTCAAAATGATCGCTGCCCAGTTCGTCAATCTTCTTTTGAGCTATCAAGGCTTGCTCCAACAGCAGTTTGCCGCAGATGAGTTCACCGGTGGCATGTAGTATGCGGGTCGCATAAATCGGCAGCATCGGCATATTGCCTCCCATGATAAAACCGCCCATGGTGGTCTGGATCTCTTTATAGGCATCAACTGCCCGCTTCAAAATGGCCATATCCCGGTCTAATCCTTGTGCAGCAGCATTATCAACCGCAAAGGCCTCGATCTCGGCCAGCCATTCGGCAAAGACTTTGCCCTTGCCCATCATCCATTTGCGGCCAATCAAGTCCATGGACTGAATAAAGTTGGTGCCTTCCCAGATGGAATAGATCTTCACATCGCGGGCCAGTTCGGCAATGGGATATTCTTCGGAATAACCGTTGCCGCCGAAACACTGCATAGCCTCAGCGCAGAGTTCCCATGCCTTGTCCGAGCAGTAGGCCTTGACGATGGGGGTATTGACCTCCAGGCGGGCCTTGACCTGTTTGATATCATCGGGATCCTTGGAATAGTTGGCAACATCAAAGTACCAGTAGGTCTTGAAGATGAGGGCGCGCATGGCCTCGGTATAGGCCTTGAGGTCCAGCAGCATACGGCGCAGGTCCTCATGTTTGATGATAGCTACCCGGTCGGATTTCGGGTTGGTTATTGGGCGGCCCTGGATCCTCTCCTGGGCATAAGCAGCAGCATTGAAGTAAGCTACCGCAGTTTCACTGAGAGCAGCATGACCGGTTTCCATACGAGCACCGTTCATCATCTGGAACATCTGTGCCATACCCTCGCCATTGCCATCAGCATCCGGGGAGTTGCCCAGTATGAAGCCCAGGCAATCGTTGTTCTCACCGAAGGACATAACACAGGTGGCTGAACCCTTGATGCCCATCTTGTGTTCGATACCGATACAGGCTACATCGTTCTCTCCGATGATATTGCCACTGGCATCGACCCGATTGCGGGGTACCACGAACAGTGAAATCCCCTTGGTTCCCGGTTTGGCCCCTTCGACCCGGGCCAGTACCAGGTGGATGATGTTTTCGGTGATGTCCTGCTGACCACCGGTAATAAAACATTTTGTTCCTTTTACCTTGTAAACGCCCGGCTGATCAGTAGGATAGGCCTTGCTTAGGAGGTCACCCACATCAGAACCGGCATTGGGTTCAGTCAGACACATGGTGCCGGACCACTGCCCGGAATACATCTTCTCTTTAAACAAGCCCTTGACTTCGTCGCTGCCGAAGTGGTCCACCAGACCGGCTGCGCCGGCGGTAGCCAGCATATAGGGCATAAAGGCCGCATTCGCTCCAGCCAGATATTCGGTGCAGGCCCTAAACAGGATCTGAGGCAGATGGCCTTCGGATTCTTCGTCTTCGTTGCTGGAACCCCAGCCGTTTTCGTTTAAAAACCAATATAAGTCCTTGAATGAGGGGGGGACCGTTACTTTGCCTTCGTTGAATTGTGCCTGGATTTTCTCATTATCATCCCGGGTCGGAGCAGCTACTTCTTTGGCTACCTTTAACGCCTGGTCCAGGATATTATCAACGTCGTCCACGCTGTAATAATCCTTGAATGCATCGAAGGATAGCACCTTCTCTGTATCGAGCCATTCCTTCAGTATGAACTTGTGATCCCGGCTTGAAAAAAGAAAATTGGATGCCACAGTAATACCTCCTTTTGTTTGAATCACTTTAATATAGGGGTGTATGCTCCATCTCAGTAAACAGTCGATCTTATCAAAAAAAGTACCCGCTTCACCTCCCTGCTTTCTTTGTCAGAATCTTGTGTCATTGCTCCGTTTACTGATATTACATTATTTTATTTATTATAATTGATTGGCCTGCGCATTTGAATGTCAACTTCTATATTCGAATTATTCCGCCAATTATACACAAATAAAAAAGAAAAAAGTCACAAACCCAACAGGAATTTTAAAAATCGTGTTGAATATAAAGTGCGTTAAGAGAAATGCAAATCCATAGCGATTGGGGAAGGAGGAGATATTCTACCGATCATATTTTTTCCTTTGAAATAATTTTTAGATTTATGGGAGGGTATTATGGCAAAAGTAGAAAGTAATGAAATGATAGTAAGCGGCCACATACAGTCGGTCGTTGCTAATCCCACACCGATCGGTCTGTTTGGACTGGCGATCGTCACTCTGGTAGCCTGCACCAATAAACTGGGTATTTCCGGCGCAGATGTTACCTACGTTATTCCTTGGGCTATCTTCCTGGGAGCAACTGCACAGCTGATAGCTGGCCTCTTTGATTTCAAACACAACAATACTTTTGGTGCTACCGCGTTTTGTGGATATGCTCTTTTCTGGTATGGTGTTGCTATGACCTGGATGGTAAAGGTCGGCATGATCACCATCACCGACATTAAAGCTGTTGACGCCAAGCAGCTTGGTTTTGCTTTCCTTGGTTATTTCATTTTCACCGTGTACATGACCTTTGGTGCCATGGGAGTCAACAAGGTTCTCTTCATCATCTTCTTCCTGATCGACCTGCTCTTCCTGGGCCTGTTCATGAACACCCTGGGTTGGGGCGGAGAAGCCTGGCACGAACTGGCTGGCTGGTCTGAGATGGGCATTTCCCTCTTTGCCTTTTATGGTTCCGCTGCTGCGGTGCTGAATACCCATTATGGCAAACAGGTACTGCCGGTTGGCGCTGCCTTTGGTCCCTGGGTTGACTAATCAGATTTACATAAAGCAGGCGTAACGCCTGCTTTTTTGTGAATGCCGATAAAACAAAAGCAGGCCTTCCGGCCTGCTTTTTATATTGGATTTATGCTCCGGGCATCTTAATAAACACCTTGCGCGGATCCACTTGTTCTCGCAGAATGGTCAAAATATCCTCGCTGGGAGCCGGAACCATCTTGACCTCCTCGGGAACCATTAGTTCAAAGGCTGCGCACATCTGGGCGATCTCGACCGTCATGCCCGGGTTCAAGGCCTTGATCCTCATTCTCTTACTAACCGGTTCAAAATCGAATACCCCCACTTGGGTTACTACAGCAGTCGGTCCACCCATCAGACCGGCCTGCTCCCGTGAATCGCCGCCATCAATCCAGCCGGGTGTAGTTATAAAATCTACCTTCTCCGGAAAACGGTCCGGGGTCATCAAGCCGACCAGAACTGATTTCTCAGTAAGGGAACCGATATCATTGCCGCCGCCGCTGCCGGGAAGTATGGCTTTAAGGCCTTCTCCATATGCGCCTATTACCGAGGTATTAACATTGCCATACATATCGATTTGTGCCCCGCCCTGAAAGGCTATATCCACGTACCCGAGAGCACTTTGTCCAAAAGAAATTGACATCTCCATACTCATTGGTGACTTGCGGTAGGTAAAGGGACATCCCACCGACCAGGGCATATCTCCCTTCATGGGGTCCTGTCCACCGCTCTCATATACCATAGTAATATTCGGGGCATGAGTTAGCTTGGCCAGCATAGCGCCCACCATAGGCAACCCGGTACCCACATAAACAATCTGGTCATCTTCGATCTCCAGGGAGATATTATAGGCCAGCATTTCCAGAGGATTGGCTGGTGCCACGTTGCTCATATTATCCCTCCTTCTTCCTAATCCCGCTTCGGAATAACTTCCTGGTAGGCAAAGCTGACCTGGGAGTCATCGATAGTGGCCTGAGCGGCTTCCATCAAGCGCCGGGCATGGTCCATAAAGCGAATTCCACCGAGTTTGTCGATGAAATCATACTGGTCCTTGCAATCCCGGGCCCAGTAATCGAAGAAATCTTCCACCGCTTGTTGGCTGGGAGTACAGATACGGACCAGCCATTCCCACCACTCACGTGCCCAGTAATAATAACCCGGCATGCATCCCGGCAGGGCGCCATAGGGAAGGTCAACTACTGCATCGACATACCAGAAGGGAATTGAGGCATCACTGGCATCTCTTATAGTCATTTCCGGCACGATGCGTTCAGCTGTGATGATTACCTTGCGACAGGCGGCCGCCAAAGCTATATCATTTATTGCCGGACCTTCAATGACCGCATTGCCGAAACGATCAGCCCTTTGAACATGGATAAAGCAAACATCCGGGAAGAGAGCCGGGATCAGACAAACCGAATCATTTTTCTCACTCAACGGGTTTCCTATTACCTTTACATAAGGATTTTGTTTGAGCATGTCCGAACCCAGCAGCTGCTTGGAGGCGATAAAGGGCGCCCCCAGTTGAGCAGCCTTAAAGCCCAGGGCCATGGTGCCATGGCTCCATATGGATGCGATTTCGGCTTTGCCGGTTTTGATAACCCGGGCAAAGTTTTTATCATTTCCACGCATTTCTACGCCGATGTAGGATAAATGAATTGCATTAACCAAACCAAGTTCCATAAGGTATGAGGTATTTGACATAGGGGAGCCAATACTTACCAGGTTCTTTCTACCCTGACGGATTAATTCGAAATAGGCTTGCAGGGGAGCTCTCACATAGGAAAATCCAGTTTCGGCCAAAATATCGCCGTCCTGGACAAATTGACCAACCGCTTCACTCAAGGACATCCTTTTATCTCTTTTGGCCCGGTCTTTCTTTAGATGAAACTCGCGTGCGCCTTTAAAATCAACCAAGCGATTCAGCTGATCGTCAGTTATATAGCGATATCCCATTTAATCTGGCCTCCTTCTCTAAATAATATAACCAGTATTGCCAGAGCAAATATAGATATTACCACCCCCTTGAGAACATCTATTTGGTCATAAAATTGCCAATTCTGCGAAAAATGCCGGGATCCGCTCGATATATTGCCCTCCAAATGGACTGCACTGGTAATTACTCTATTCCTTGGTCCTGCCATCTCTATCTCGGTCAGGATCATCTCTATATAACAGATTGGAGTAAGACCTACGGATCTGCCAACTTCGCAGAATACGAAGCCGTATATTAAGTTTACTGATAATATTATATATGATAATTTGATGGTAGGTAAATAGTCACTATTCACAAGAAATAAGGGCTTAATCTAACAAGTTGAACAAAGACAAGAATGCAATTTGGAGCATATGTAACTTCAATTCTTTAAGGATTGGAGAAGAGCTGGGCATAATAATCATTCAGGATGCTCTGCCCATAGGTTTTGCCGACGGCAAAGGCTTCTGCAAAACTGGCATAGCTGCGGTCATATCCCGGGACCGCCCATTTCCCGCCCAGATCGGCCCAGCGGGGCGCACATCCTCGGGCAGGCCGGGTAAAACGTGGATCCAACAGGACCTTGCCCTCCGGCAAAGGCCCCTTCATCGCATAGGCATACAGATGCTGGATATGGGCTTCAATTCCTGCAGCCGTGGTATCAAAAATGGCTCCGTGAACACCTGGCTGGTAACTCACCCTGGCCGGGTCCGCTCCCTGCAAGTCCTCATCCCCGGTAGCGGGACTACCGGTAGCTCCCAATCCGCAGAAGTTGTTCTGAAAGGCTTGCACCAAGCCCCCGTAAAGCCACCATTTAGTTTCCTTGGCCGCCTGGAAAAAGGCAATATCCCCGCGCAATCCATACTGTGTTCCGATTTCCAGGTATAGATCCGCTATCTCCGGTGCAGCCCCGGGATTCTTTTGGAAAAGCAAGGCCTTCATTTGAGCGGCCGAGGCCTGGGATGTTCCCAGGATAGTGCTATTGGGATCAATCAGGTCATTATGTACATTGTTTACGGTACTATCCTGGGTTGAGACAGCCGGGGGATCAGCCTCGTTCTGGCTGTCGGCAGCAGCCTCATCTATACAAACACGCCACGCCAGAGAATCCCATGCCACCTTCATACCCAGACCTTCAGCTACTACTCTGATAGGAACCATGGTGCGCCCGCTTTCGATAAAAGGAGGCACCTCGGATTGGATCTCTCTCCCCTCGATCATGATACATATATCGTTGCTGTTGCGGCTGCGTGAAGGTAACGCCGCGACTCCGGCTTCCGTTTTCGAAATGATTACGCTGCGATTGCCCTGATCCCATGAGACATGGCGGCCAAGATTATCGGCGATAACCCGGAGGGGAACCATAGTGCTACCTTCAATGATAACGGGATTAACATCACTTTCGATCTGTTTACCGTTTACGAATATCTTTATTGTCGGCTGGGCTTCGGCCTGCACCATATTGGGGAAGCAGAAGCATAGTACCAAGGCGGTTATTAAAATTACTGTAAAGCTCAATCGGGGGTTCATCTGCACACCTCCGCTGAAATATGCAGGTTTTTCTGGTTAAAGTAACGACATAATCTCTTTTCTAACGATACCAGATTCACCTTATCCCCAATTTACCACACTTTATCCCGGTAATACCATATATTTCGGCAATAAAAGCCACAATAATTATTATAACTTCGCCCATAAGCAGACATTTTTTTTGAAGCTCATCGTGTATCTTATAGTTGTATCGTTATTAATTGTCAATTTCTATGTGTTTTCGGGGGGATTGAGAAAATGCGTGAGAATTCACGAAAGCCAAGCTATCAGGTCAAGGTGCTGGAAGATATCCAGGACAGCGTAATAGTCATAGGTATCAAGACCCGCAGGATCCAGTTTGCCAATAACCAGGCCAAAATCATGATACCCGGGGTATCCCAAATTTCCACACTTGATGAAGTGTTCAGAGTCCTGTTTCCCATTCCTGAGGAACAGCATCATGCGCTCCAGACTCAATTGATCCGCGGTGAAAGCTGGCAGGGCGACTATCCGCTGCTGCTCGGGGGACAGACCCGCCACTTCCGCCATCGCATCTATCCCCACAAATTAGGCAACCAGATCAGCTCTCTGGTCATGGTTTCTACCGATATCACCGAGCTTATTAATACACGTCAACAGGCCGAATCTGCCAATATGGCCAAGAGTCAATTCCTGGCTAACATGAGCCATGAGATTCGTACGCCGATGATCGGCATCCTGGGAACGGTCGACCTGCTGGATCAGGACACTCTGGACCCTGAACAGATTAAAAAACTCTCTACCATTCGGGAATGCGGTGAGCAATTGCTGGAAATCATTAATCAGATCCTGGATGTATCAAAGATGGAGATAGGTATGGTAACCATGCGGCCGGAGGTCTGCGATCTTCCCGATTTGATCTCCCGGACAGTCAGCATGGTCAAACCGCTGATACGCGGCAAAGGACTACAGATTAAAGCTTATACTCATCCGGAAGTACCTACTAATGTCATGCTGGACATTGTACACTTCCGCCAAATACTGCTCAATCTACTGCATAACGCCATCAAGTTCACCAGTGCCGGAGAAATCGCAGTAAATACAACCCTGAATACGGAGGCTGGCTGTCATGAATTGCTGGTCTCGGTAAGCGACACCGGTATCGGTATCCCGCCGGATAAAGCTGAGAAGATATTTGAGCCCTTCACCCAGGTCGATGATTCGGCTTCCCGGGAGTTCGGCGGGAGCGGACTGGGTCTTTACATATGCCACAACCTGGTAAACTTGATGGGAGGGACCATACAATGCCGACCAGGATCTGACGGCATGGGATCGGTCTTCTCTTTCTCCCTCCCCATCGAGCTGCCTCCCCCCTTGGATCAGGAGACCCCGTCGGCTGCAACCGCGGCATCCACCCACAACCTGGCCGAACTGTTAGACTTCAAGCCGGTTCATCTGCTGGTGGTGGAAGATAATGAGCTCAACCGGAAAATCGTCTCGCAGATGCTGCAGAACTACGGGTTTCAAGTATCCAGTGCTGAAAATGGCCTGGAATGCCTGCGAATGATCCAGGAGAGCGATTTTGACCTGATCCTGATGGACATGCAGATGCCGGTGATGGATGGCTATGAGACGACGGTTATTATGAGACAGGACCCTGAGCATTCTCATCTGCCCATAATTGCCATGACCGCGCATGCCATGGCAGGCGATCGTGAAAAATGCCTGGCCTGCGGCTGCACCTCTTATCTGCCCAAGCCTTTCAAGTCTGAACAACTGGTGGAAGAGGTGAAGAAACATCTGGATCAGGCGGCAACGCCCCGGAAACGTCCGCTGCACCCTGCCCAGCAATTGATTAACGATTTGATCCCGGAATTGCTGCAGATGCTCAAGACCCTGATTGATGATCTCCTCGTCGCACTCGAATTCCACAATATGGAGATGATTCAAAGCATCAGCCATGATATTAAGGGAACCGCTGGCATGTATGGGTTCATGGAAATCTCTCGGGTGGCTTCCGAAATTGAGCAGGCAGCCAGAGAAAAATCTTCTCAGCAGCTAAACTCTCTAAGCCATCACTTGCTATTTCTGTTCAACCAGGCAAACACTGAGGTAAGCTGAGATGGCATCCATCCTGAGACTTGGCATGCCTATACCTGGTAAAGTATAATTAATTCTATAAAAATAAAAAAACTTTTGGGGGTAGGTAGCTTTGGATTTTGGAAACATACTCTACGAGGTAAAGGACAACGGTGTTGCCACACTCACCTTAAACCGACCGGCATCATTCAATTCATTTAATGATCCTCACATTGCTGATGTGCTGACTGCCTTGAGCATGGCGGCCAACGATGAAAAGGTAAAGGTATTGGTTCTGACCGGGGCCGGTAAATCTTTTTCTGCCGGTGGCGACGCCGCTATGCTGGCCACCATGCAAACCAGTTTCGATGCCCGCTATATTTTCGAACGTTCATCCTTACTAATCAAAAGCATGTACGAGTTCCCAAAACCCTGTATAGCTGCGATTAACGGTGTGGCCGCCGGTGCATCAACTGGTCTGGCATTGGCCTGTGACATAGTATTGGCCGGTGATAAGGCTAAATTTGCCGCTAATTTTGTAAATATTGCCTTCGTTCCGGATGGAGGCACCTCCTTCTTCCTCTTTAACAAACTGGGACCGCACCGGATGGCAGAAATACTCTATACCGGCACTATTCTCAGCACCGAGGAGTGTCTGCAAGCAGGTATTTTCAACCGGGTAGTGGCTCAGGACCAATTATATGATGAGGTATATGCCCTGGCCGCCCAGATCGCGGATGGGCCTCCCATAACCCTGAAATATATGAAACAGATAATTCGGGCCTGTGCCGATAAAGATCTCGACACCATCGGCAAATTGGAGTCCGGCGCCCAGGTTATGTGTTGGAACTCCCAGGACTTCCGCGAAGGCATTTCCGCCTTCATTGAAAAGCGCAAACCGGCGTTCCAGGGGAAATAAGGTCTTCAAGGGGAACGAATTAGACGCAGCGACCTTAATGGCACCCGGCAGGGTGCATCGTTGTACCCGAAGGGTGATTAACGCAGATTTTATATGATTTACGCAGAATCATCTTTATGGGTATAGCCCCCCTGGCTCTACCAAACCCCATGGGTTCTGTGCTATATAAGACCGAAAAATATAGGATGCAGAAATCTGCATCCTATATTTTTTAATCGATATTAATAATCATGATATAAGACCCGGTCGCTGCCGGAAGGCCAGTCCCTTTACATTAGCGAGTTTCGTTAATTGCGATTCTCCTCGATTCTCTTTGATAAACCGGTTCCATGTCGATCGGAGCTCCATGACCGGGATAGATTTTCTTGACTCCATAGAGCTTGAGCAGGTTAACGCTGTTATGGAACTTGTCCACGTCGTGAAGAAATGCGCAGGCTTCGGCCGGCCCGCGGAAGAGATGGCGCCGTATGATAAGATCCCCGGTTACTGCGCGGCCGTCCGGTATAAACAGAGAAGCCGACCCCAGGGTATGCCCGGGAGTAGGCAGTATTGCGCCCTCCACTCCAAAACGCAGCAAATCCAGCTGATCATCAATGATTATATCCGACTTAAAGTTCCCGTGCCGCACCCGCATATCCTGACCAACTCGTTTTATCAAGGCAGCCGGACGGTTCAATGGATGCAACGGTGCCTGTGTGCCGCTTTCCAGATAGATCTGATCCAGTCGGTGGATGGCCACCGGTACATCCAGGGCCTTTTTCAAGGCAAAGACACTACCATAATGATCTATATGACCATGCGTAATAAAGATCAAACTTATATCGGAGCGGTTAATCCCTTCCCGTTGCATGGCCCGGTAAATACCCTGACTGAATCCAGGATCTCCGGCATCAACGATTATAGTCTTCTTTCCGCTTACCAGATAGCTATTGGCCAATCGCAGCGGCACCCTGGTTACGCTGGTAGTTTTCATGCTTCTCCCCCCAAGCATGCAAGCAAGTAGTTTTGCCAGAGCCAGTACGTGGGGTGACCAGTTATCTCTCACCCTACTGCGTCTAATTATTCACCCGGCAGTTCCTTCTGATAATCCTCGTACATCAGGATCAGTTCTTTATCAAACAGCGAGCGCTTTTTGTCCATGGACATCTCCCTGACCCGGGCTAACAACTCAGCCGCATCCTTGTTGGTGAGTTCCATGCCGTATTCATGAAACTTGGCCTTAACTGCCGCTGAACCGGAATGTTTGCCCAGCACGATCTGGCGCTCCAGACCCACTTCCTCAGGGCTGAACACTTCATAGGTCAGAGGGTTCTTGAGGACGCCGTCACCGTGTATGCCCGATTCATGAGCAAATATGTTGTTGCCGACGATCGGCTTGCTCACCGGTAGATCGCGTCCGGAAGCCACGGCCACGTATTCCGCCACCTCTTTAAATGTGATGGTATTGTACGGCACATCCATCTTCATGAGGTATCTCATACCCATGATTACTTCCTGCAAGCAGGAATTACCAGCTCGTTCCCCCAGGCCGTTTACAGTTACCCCAACATGATTGGCACCGGCATAAATGCCGGCCAGAGAGTTGGCGGTCGCCATACCGAAATCATTATGAGTATGCATTTCAATATCGATACCCACTGCGTCGACCAGGGTACGGATATAACGGAAGGTAGCCATAGGTTCCAGAATACCCACTGTGTCGCAAAAGCGCAGACGGTTGGCCCCGGCATGCTTAGCCATAAGGGCAAACTCGGTCAGGAACTCGATATCCGTACGCGAGGCATCCTCAGCATTTACTGAAACATAAAGGCCTCGATCCTTGGCGTATTTTACGGCATCAGACATGCGCTTCAATACATCCTCGCGGGTAGTCTGAAGTTTATGAATAATATGAATATCTGACGTAGAAATTGAGATGGCCACTGCATCCACACCACAGGAAATTGACTCCTTGATGTCTGATATTACCGCACGATTCCAGGCCATGATACTTGACTTCAACCCCAGATTTACGATTTCTTTTATACAGTCCTTCTCGAAACCGCCCATAACCGGTATGCCCGCTTCAATCTGATCTACTCCGATCTGATCCAGGTATTTGGCAATCTGAATCTTTTCGTCATTGGTAAAAACTACCCCGGCGGTCTGTTCGCCATCCCGCAGGGTAGTATCGACTACATAAACACGTGCGCCTTCTTCCAGAAACCAATCTTTATTGGCTCTTCCGCTTATTCTCATTTATGTCACCCTTCCCTCTACAATCTCTCTCTCAATAAACTGTTAACTGCTCCGGGATTGGCCTGCCCCTTGGTAGCTTTCATGATCTGCCCCACCAGGAAACCCAGAGCTTTATCCTTGCCGTTGCGAAAATCCTCCACTACCGCCGGATTTGCGGCTATCACCTCGTCAATCACCTTGCTCAAGGTATCCTGATCGGAGATCTGGGTCATGCCCTTCTCCTTGATGATCTGGTCAGGCGGACTGCCGCTGGCAAACATCTCTTCAAAAATAGCTTTGGCCATCTTACCGCTGATGGTCCCTTCATCGATCAGGTTCAGCAGTCGGGCCAACTCGGCCGGTCCAAAGCGGCATTCGCTTATTTCCATGTTATTCTGATTGAGCAATCGTGATAACTCGCCCATCATCCAGTTGGATACCGTCTTAGGCTGAGGATAAAGCTCGACACATTTATCAAAAAACGCCAATGACTGCGGGGTCAGCGTCAATATCGCCGCATCATAGGTGGGGAGTTCAAACCTCTCCTGCAGTCTTATTTCGGCCTGATTCGGCAACTCCGGCATGGCATCCCGCAACTGCTCCACCCATTCACGGCTGATGCGCAGCGGAGGCAGGTCCGGCTCCGGGAAATACCGGTAGTCATGAGCTTCTTCCTTCGAGCGCATGGACCGGGTCGCCTGTTTTTCTTCATCCCAGGTACGGGTCTCCTGGATTATCTCTTCTCCGTCCTCGATCGCCTCAATCTGGCGCCGGGCCTCGTATTCAATGGACCTTTCCAAGGAGCGGAAGGAGTTTAGGTTCTTTATTTCAGCCCGGGTGCCTAGTTTGGTTTCTCCCATCGGCCGCACCGACACATTGGCATCACAGCGCAGCGAGCCTTCCTGCATCTTGCAGTCGGAAACTCCGGCAAATAGCAGTATGGCCCGCAGCTTTTCCAAATAAGCCCTGGCCTCACGAGCATTTCGCATATCGGGTTCGGATACTATCTCCAGAAGCGGGACCCCGGAGCGGTTCAGATCCACCAGGGAAAAGGGGGTGCTGGTGATGTTGCCCTGATGAACCAGCTTACCGGCATCTTCCTCCATATGGGCCCGGGTGATCCCGATTCTTTTTTTCTTACCATCTATTTCGATATCCAGGTATCCTCCCTTGCAGATCGGCAGATCAAACTGGGATATCTGATAGGCCTTGGGCAGATCCGGATAGAAATAATTCTTACGATCAAACTTGCAATAATCTGGAATCTCGCTGTTCAGCGCCAGACCGGTAATAATAGCCAGGTCAACGACCTTTTCGTTGAGCACCGGCAACATGCCTGGAAACCCGGAACAAACCGGGCAAACCTGGGTATTGGGCTCGGCCCCGAAGGCGGTGGAACAACCACAGAATATCTTGCTTTCGGTCTTAAGTTCGGCATGTACTTCCAGGCCGATCACTACTTCATAGTCCTTGCCCATCTATTTCACCCCCTGCGGTTTCAGGCATTTTGTCCCGCTTACTTCTTCATAAGCATAAGCTGCCTTAATAAGAGTGCCTTCATCAAAGGGCTTGCCGATCAACTGCAGCCCTACCGGCAGACCGTTGAGAAGCCCGCAGGGTATGGACATTCCCGGCAGCCCCGCCATATTGACCGGAACAGTCAATATATCATTCATGTATAAGGTCAGCGGATCGCCGGTCTGCTCTCCGATCTTGAAAGCGGTGGTAGGAGTAGTCGGGGCAACGATCAGATCGAAATCCTTGAATACCTTCTGGAAATCCTCATAGATCAATCGCCGCACCTTGAGGGCCTTCAGGTAATAGGCATCATAGTATCCCGAACTCAGGGCATAAGTGCCCAGCATGATGCGCCTTTGCACCTCAGAGCCAAAACCCTGGGAGCGGCTGCCAGCAAACATATCGATGACATTCTCGGCCTGATCGTCACGCAACCCGTAACGGACCCCGTCGAAACGCGCCAGGTTGGCACTGGCCTCTGCCGTGGCCACCAGGTAATAGGCCGGCAGAGCATATTCGCTGTGGGGCAGGGAAACCTCTTCGACGATGGCTCCCGCCTCCTCATATTTATGCAGGGCCTTCTTAACAGCTTCCTGTATTCCGGCATCCACCCCCTGGCCAAAGTACTCGCGGGGGCAGGCTATCTTCATACCTTTGATATCGGCATCGAGAAAAGATGTATAATCCGGGACCTCAACCTCCAGGCTGGTGGAATCCCGCGAATCCCGTCCGGCAATCAGGTTCATAACCAGGGCACAGTCCGCTACATCTCTGGCAAACACTCCGACCTGATCCAGCGATGAGGCATATGCAACAACTCCCCAGCGAGAAACCCGTCCATAAGTGGGCCTGAGACCTACCACTCCACAAAACGCGGCCGGCTGACGAATCGAGCCGCCGGTATCGGTGCCCAGGGCAAAGGGCACCTCCCTCGCGGCCACCGCGGCGGCTGACCCGCCGGAAGATCCGCCCGGAACCCGTTCCAGATCCCAGGGATTATGGGTGGGGAAAAAGGCTGATTGTTCAGTTGATGAACCCATGGCGAACTCATCCATGTTGAGCTTGCCCACCAATACACCGCCGGCCTGATTCAATCTGGCACCGGCTGTGGAATCGTAGGTGGGAACAAAATTCTCCAGCATTTTCGAGGCACAGGTGGTCTTAAGCCCGCGGGTGCAGAATATGTCCTTCAATCCGAAGGGTATGCCGGCGATTTTTCCCGACCACTTTTCGCTATCAGCGGCCTTGGCCTTCCGCCGCGCATTCTCCTCGTCCAGACTGATAAAGGCCTTCACATCATCTTCAACCTGATGGATACGCATAAAAACCGAGTTGGTTATCTCCTGGGACGAAGCTTCATTATTACTATGCAGAGCCAACAACTCATGCAGAGTTAATTCAAATAATTCCATGGTCAGCCCGCCTTTCTACATGATCTTGGGCACTTTATACTGCCCATCTTCCACCAGCGGGCCGTTGGAAAGGATCTCTTCCCGGGGTGCCGAAGGTTCGACCTGGTCTGCACGAAAAACATTGAATACCGGCAATATATGGTCCAGGGGTTCCACCCCGTCAGTATCCAGCTGGTTCAGCATACTGGCATATTCTAAAATCGTGCCTAGCTGGGCGGCAAAGATCTCTTTATCCTGCTGACTGAGACTGAGCCGGGCCAACCTGGCCACATGTTCTACTTCCTTGATAGTCAGGGCCACTGCTACGCCTCCTCTAATATAGCCTAAAACAATATTCTATTATTATAGCAAAAAGCAATACATTTAACTAATCAATTTGGCATCAGTTCGGTCTCGCATTATTCCTAAGTTTATGATTCATTTGTATTATATGTAAGTGCTATAATTATCCAATAACCCGCAGCGATATCAAAGTGATAACGGAGGAGTAAGGTGTTTATTCTGGCAATCAACGGCAGCCCTCGCAAAAATGGCCGCATTACTCAAATAGTTCAGGCAGTACTGAACGGCGCCGAAGACAATGGTCATCTTGTTAAACAGGTTCACCTGGCAGGCCTTAACATCCAGGACTGCAAAGGCTGTATGAGTTGTCAGGACTCAGGCTTTTGTGCCTTTCGAGATGATATAACCATGATCGAAGAGGATATTAAAAGGGCCGATGTTATTGTCTGGGCAAGTCCCACCCACTGGGGAAATGTATCAGCTCTGACCCTTAAGGTTTTTGAACGGTTGTTCGGATTCTTTGTTCAAGAGATGCCCGCGGGCCTGCCCCGCAAACGGCAAGGCTATGGAAAACAGGCGGTTCTGATAACTACCTGCAGCACGGCCTTTCCTTTCAACTGGCTGTTCAACCAGTCCCGTTCAACCCTTAACCGAATGCGCGAGGTGTGCAGGTACAGCGGGCTGGAAGTGGTTGCTGTTCTGGTACTGCCTGGAACTCTCGGAATGAAAGAGATCCCAGCGCGCACCCTGCGGCGAGCTCGTAAGCTCGGAGCCGGGATCCAGTCTTAGCTCCACTGTGGTTCTTTCCGAGGCAATCCGCATGTGCCGGGAGGTAGGAATTTCGACCTTTTTGATCTCCGCACTGGCAGAGATAGCCCTCATCTTCAAAAATCACTATTCCTGTAAAAGCGTCAGCAAAGCAGACTGATCCAGGATGGTGATGCCTAATTGAACCGCCTTGTCATACTTGGATCCAGGTTCGGCTCCGGCGACGACATAATCAGTTTTCTTGCTCACACTGGAACTGACTCTTCCCCCTTGGCGGATAATCATTTCCGATGCCTCATCGCGGCTTAGACCCGCCAGGGTTCCGGTCAGGACAAAGGTCTTTCCGGCCAGCTTCTGACTCTGCGGTCCTTGGCTCTCGGCAATAGTATTCAAACCAGCCATCTTTAAACGCTGTATGGTATCCACATTGCGCGATTCAGCAAAAAAGGCCATCAAGCTCTCCGCCATTCGTGGCCCGATCTCCGGAATTTCCACCAATTCTTCGACCTGAACGGAGAAAAACTCATCGATGCTGCGTATATGTTCACTGAGGATGCGGGCGCTCTTACCTCCGATGAAACGGATGCCAAGAGCGGTCACCAAGCGGTGCAGGGGCCGAGATTTGCTGGCCTCGATAGCCTGGATCAGGTTGGCGGCGGATTTGGTTCCCATTCGGTCCAAAGCAGCGAGCTTTTCTTCGGAAAGCAAATAAAGATCATCCAGTTTATTCACCAGGCCCCGTTCTACCAGTTGATCAATAACGGCCGGGCCCATCCCTTCGATATCCATGGCATCGCGGGATGCAAAGAAGATCAAGCTTTCCTTCAGACGGGCCGGGCAGTTGATATTCTCACAGCGGTAGGCCACCTCGCCCTCAAAACGCACCACCAGGCTGGAGCAGGCCGGACAGGCGGCCGGTGGCCGGATCTCGATTTCCTGCCCGGTTCGATATTCAACCAGCGGCTTGATAATCTCCGGGATAATGTCGCCGGCCTTGTGTAGCAGAACCTTATCACCGATTCTTATATCCCGCTCCTTGACCAGATCAAAATTATGCAGGCTGGCGCGGCTGACCGTGGTCCCGGCCAATAAGACCGGTTCCATTATAGCGGTGGGTGCTACCACCCCGGTGCGACCCACATTGATCTCCACTTCAAGCAACCTGGTCTCTTTCTCTTCCGGCGGAAATTTGTAGGCAATGGCCCAGCGCGGGCTCTTAGCGGTATAGCCCAACTCCTGACGTTCAGCCAGATTATTGAGCTTTATGACTACCCCGTCTATCTCATAGGGTAACTGGTGCCGTTTTTCCTGGTATTCCTGACAATAGGCATTTACCTCTTCTATGTTTGAACAATAACGGGCTTCCGTATTGACCGGGAAACCGAAGTCCGCGAGAAAAGCCAGCATCTCCTGTTGGTTCCGGATCTCTTCTCCCTCTATATAGGTAACGTCATAGATGAAGGCGGCGAGAGCCCGGCTGGCGCTGATGGACGGATCCAATTGGCGAAGAGAACCAGCTGCTGCATTGCGCGGATTGGCAAAGAGTTTCTCACCCTTCTCCTCTTTTTCAGCATTGATACGCAAAAACTCGTTCTTGGGTAGATATATCTCCCCCCGGACCTCCAGGCGCGGGAACTCCCGGGGAAGGCGCAGGGGAATGGTCTTGACCGTCTTGATATTGGCTGTCACATCCTCCCCCACCTGTCCGTCTCCACGGGTGGCCGCGGTCTGCAGCACTCCGTTCTCGTAGACCAGAGCGATGGAAACCCCATCGATTTTTAGCTCGGACATATAATCCGGACGAGCGACGGCAGCTGTGACCCGGCGATTGAATTCCTGAAGATCACCGGCGGAAAATGCATTGTCCAGGCTGAGCAAGAGACGACGGTGCATTACCTTCCGGAAACGCTCGGCAACCTGCCCCCCCACCCGCTGGGTGGGTGAATCCGGGGTTATAAGTTCCGGATGCTTCTTTTCCAGGGCGATCAGTTCCTGCACCAGAGTATCATACTCCGCATCGCTGATCAGCGGCTCATCCATAACATAGTACTGATATTCATGCTTCCGAATCTCTTCCCGCAGACTCTCAAGTTTCGCAGCTATATTGTCCATCGAAAAACCTCCACTAAACGTGAATTCTCAACAGATTCAGCGGATGTTGTACCAGGAGGTAATAGACCTCGATCCTCACCACTGTCTGTATTAGCTCGCCAGGGGACAGATCTTCGATAGATAGCCTGTCCCCTTACCTTACTAGCCTATCTTATCCATGGGGGCGAGATCCAAACGCAGCGTTCTGATACCGGCGTGGGCAAAATCAATTACAGCAATAGTGTCGTCTTCCAGAAGTTCGATTACCACACCCACTCCGAATTTGCGGTGTTTCACCCGATCACCCACTGATGGAGCGGAATCCAGCGCGGCATCCTGTTGAGGCGTCGCCAAAACTTCCTGCGGGATTTCCGCCAGAAAACGGGAAGGGGGATTGTCCCGCTCATAGCCATTAAGAAATCTGGTCACCGCATTGGTCAGGTAGAGCCTTTCCATCGCCCGGGTGATGCCCACATAACATAAGCGCCGTTCTTCTTCCAACTGGTCGATGGTTTCGCAGCGATAAGAAGGAAATACTCCCTCCTCCATACCGGTCATGAAAACCACCGGGAATTCCAGTCCCTTGGCCCCATGATAGGTCATCATGGTAATAGCATCAGTATAATCGACCTCATCGTTTTCCTGCACCAGGGCTACCTGGGCCAGGAATTCCCCCAGGCCGCTCCCGCCCGCCTTCTCGAATTCGGCCCCCAGAGACTTCAGTTCCTCCAGGTTCTCAATGCGGGCTTCGACTCCCATAGGATCGGTAGTTTTCATATCGTCCACATATCTGCTGGCTTGCAGTAATTCATCCAGTATCTCGGTTACCGGCATATCCGCCTCTACCAGAGAAGTGATATACAACATCATCCCAAAAAATTCTTCCAGCGCAGCCGTGGTTTTCTTGTTAACCCCTCCAATTGCGGCCAGATCAGCCAGAACATCCATCAGGATCAGGCCTTCTTCCCGTGCGCGGTCTTCGATCCGCTCCAAAGTCTTGTCCCCCACTCCGCGGCGAGGCACATTGATAATCCGTTTAAAACTAAGGTAATCATTGTGGTTGACCGCCAAACGCAAATAAGCCATGATGTCTTTGATTTCTTTGCGTTCGAAAAAGCGCCGGGCACCCACGATCCGGTAGGGTATGACTTTCTCAAGCAGTGCCTCTTCCAGAACCCGCGACTGGGTATGGGTTCGGTAAAACACGGCACAGTCGCTGTACCTCGCACCCTTTTCGTTGACCAGTTCTGCGATGGTGGCGGCAATGAATCTGGCCTCCTGATAGCCATTTATGGCACAAAAGTGAACGAGCCTGGCCCCTTCGCCCCGATCGCTAAAGAGGTTCTTTTCCTGGCGCTCCTGATTGTTTTTGATCACAGCGTTGGCGGCGGTAAGTATATGCTGACTGGAGCGATAATTGGCTTCCAGCTTGATGGCTTTGGCATCGGGATAATCATGCAGGAAGCGGTTTATATTATGCGGCTCTGCTCCCCGCCAGCTGTAGATGGATTGGTCGGGATCGCCCACCGCAAAAATATTGCGATGTCCCGAAGCCAATAAACGAGCCCACATATACTGGGCATAGTTAGTGTCCTGATACTCATCAATTAGTATATACCGGAACCAGTTCTGGTATTTCTCCAGAATGTCCGGGTAGTCCCGGAAGATCTTAATACACAGCACGATCAGGTCTTCAAAATCCAGGGCATCGGATTCCTTAAGACGCGCTTTATACATCCTATATATCCGCTGGCGTTTTTCCTTAATGGACTGCGGGCTGGCTAAATTGAAGAAATAGTCTTCTGATTCTTTCAGGCTATTCTTGGCCTGTTTGAACAAATAGAGCATCTCCTCGGGTCGGGTCTGATAATCGCCATCCTCTTTCAGCAGAGTTTTCACCAGGGCTTTGCCGTCTGCATCATCAATAATGGTAAAGTCTTTTTTGTAGCCCAGCCGGTCAATATCCATCCGAAGTATTCTATAACAGGCGGCGTGGAAAGTCTGAATCCACTGGCCATTATAGCCGGCCACCAGACCACTTAACCTTTCCCGCATCTCGCCAGCCGCCTTGTTGGTGAAGGTGATGGCCAGGATCTGATGAGCCGGCACTCCCCCGTCAACCAGATTAGCGATCCGGCTGGTCAGCACTCTGGTCTTGCCGCTTCCTGCTCCGGCAAGAACCATGCATGGCCCCTCGCGATGCAACACTGCCTCTCGCTGTTGTTCATTGAGTCCTTCGAGTATTTGCATAATAATTACCTACCCCATATGAAAAAGATTAGCTACATATAGACACAGATATTAATTTCGCTAGTTATTTTCTCACCATAAACAGTATAGCGAACAAATGTTGTTATAAAAATATCCTACCACGAAATTGATCGGGGTAGGACTATTGTGATCCAAATTCCTATATTAGCGAATAATCTATTAGAAAGGCTAACTTGCTGAACAATTCACTTCTAATAAATCTGTGTTAATCCGTTTCAAATCAGTGTTCATCCCCCTTCGGGGACAACACTCTGGAGTGCAACGATGCAACCTATCCGGTTGCCATTTTGGTCGCGATGCGCCTTCGCGCCATTTAGGTCACTGTGGTAAATTCCTATCCCCTGTCACCTTACAGCAACTGAATGAATTTTTCCACCAGCCGGGGATCGAACTGGCTCCCGGAAGATCGTTGCAGTTCAGCCACGGCATCTTCCTGGTTCAGCAATGAGCGATATGGCCGGGGGCTAGTCATGGCATCATAGGCATCGGCTATGGACAGTATCCGGCACTCCAGCGGGATGTCATCACCGATCAGTCCCAACGGATAACCATCCCCATTCCACCACTCATGGTGTTTCAGGATCCAGTCAGCCACTAGTATCAGTTCCGGAGCCGAAAAGGCGATGCGGTTGCCGATCTCGCAATGCCGGCGCATCTGTTGGATCTCCTCACTGTTCAGAGTACCCTTCTTGAAGAGTATACTATCATCGACTCCTACCTTGCCAATGTCATGGAAGCGAGCCAGTAGTTTGAGTTCGTTCCGGGTCCGCTCGGGAAGTTCCAGCGCCTTAGCCACCTTCAAGACCAGTTGCTCCATGCGTTCTCCATGCCCTTCTGTCATGAAATCCCTGGTCTCCAGAGCCTTGATCAGGGTTTGGATTATCGAACCACGAGTATTGAGTTTACTGCGCAGCTTGTCATGATACATATTGTTATCGGCTTCCTCGAATATGCTGCTCATGGAAGCATGATCATTCTTTATGGCATAGCCCAGAGAGATCGACAAATGCATTTCCGGGTATTTTTCATTGTAAGCCTTGATCTTCTCCCGGATGCGCTGGATGGCGTGGTCCATCTCCTCACGGTTGGTATGGGGGATCAGTACGGCGAATTCATCGCCGCCAACCCGGGCTACTACGTCGCCCTTGCGGAAACAGTTCGCCAGCAGGCTGGCAGCCCCTTTGAGCAATTTGTCGCCGCGGTCATGGCCCAGAGTATCATTGACGATTTTGAGGCCGTCCACATCAGCCATTATCAGTCCGACTCCTGCATATTCCTCACTTTCCATCACCTTCAGCTGTTCCTGGAAATAGAGTCGGTTATGCAGCCCGGTCAGGGCATCATGTATGCTAAGATATCTTAGCCGTTCCTCAGCTTGTTTACGGGCGGTTACATCCCGGCCCACGGATTGATAATCCAGCAACCCGCCATGATCGGTGAAGATAGCCCGGTGGGTCCAGGATAGCCATCTTTCCTGCCCTCCCTGCAGATGGAGTTTCACCTCGCCGTTGGTCACCGGATTAATACGGCTGAGGTCACGGATCTGCTGGTTGATCATCTCGCGGTCTTCGGTCGCAAACACCTCGATAAAAACGCTGCCAATGATCTCGTCGCGGCTGCGGTCGAAATATCGGCAATAAGTCTCATTGACAAAAATGATACTGCCATCTGGCAGATAGCGGCAGATAAGTTCGGTTTGATCCTCGACGATCGCCCGATAGCGGGCCTCGCTAAGCTGCAAGGCTTCATCGGCCCGCTTGCGGGCGGTGATATCCAGGATGGAAGCGACGCTGTGGGTAGTACCGGGAATCATTGCTATAGTGAGGACTACATCGTGCAGGTGCCCATCTTTGGAGATGAGTTTGAATTCATAGCTGCGGGGAGCCTGCCCCTCGAACAATCGGCGCATGGTGTGGTAATTCGCCATTCGTTCCAGATCTTCAGGAGCTACCACGGAATCCCATTTGAGCCTGCCCTCGTTATCCTCCTTGCTATACCCGAGGAGCCTCTCGGTCTCCGTATTCATCAAAGAGATAGTTCGGTCATCATCAATGATTATCATGGCAGTTCCTGTAGTCTCAAAGATGGTGCGATAAAGGTTTGCCGATCTGGCCAGGGCTTCCTGGGCGGCTTTGCGTTCACTGATATCGTGGATGATGCCACGAAAGCCTACTACCTCATTGTTCTCCTTTATGGGCAGTACGGTGGTTTCTACAAATAACCGGGAGCCATCTTTGCGGGGTACCTGCCAATCCAGTTCCTTGACCGGCTTCCCGGAAATATAGACCTTGTTAAAGGCCTCGAATAGTTTCGATGAATTCTCATCATCCATCAACACCCGATAGCTGCTTCCATACAGTTCTTCAGGTTCATAGCCCAATACCTTGGCCAAATAGGGATTAAAGAACTGCAGATGACCGGTATGGTCGACCTCAAAATAACCATCCTCAATGCTTTCCAATATACCCCGATATTTCTCTTCACTCTTCTGCAGATCCCGCTGCGCTTTCCGGCTTTCCGTGATGTCACGCAGTGATTCGATGGCCCCCAGCAACACCCCCTGATGGTCATATAAAGGGGAACTCCTGCCATTTAAATATTGAACCTTTTCACCGATATTGGTCACAGCATTCTCGGTCTCCAATACCCGCTCATCGTGTTTTAAGATTATGAGTTCCTCATCGTCTATATCGCTGCTTTCCAGCGCCAGATCGATTATCATCGGCCTCCGGGTTCCATAGAATACCCTTGAGTATTCCCGGTTCCCCTTGCCCAGTATCTCTCTTACCTTTACCCCGGTCAGTTCTTCGATAGCCCGATTCCACATGGTGACTACCCCAGCGGCATCAACCACAAAGGTCGGGTCGGGGAGAAAGTTAAAGATAGCTTCCATCTTCTGGTGGGCACTGGCCAAGGCCAGCTTATTGCTCTCCGCTTCATCGAGCTGCTGGATTAATTCTTCCTCCGCCGCCCTGAGCTGCTGGTTGGCAGCGGTCAGTTCTTCCTGCATCATTAGCATAAGAATATTGTTCTGTTTCAAATCCTTTTCCGCTTGGCGGCGCTCTGTCTCGTCCTCGGCCAGCACCATTTCGCCCAGCACAACTCCGTCATCAATGATAGGAGATGCATGCAGGCGCATTATACGTTCCGAACCGTCTTTCCGCTGTAAGGTGACCAGATAGGTGTCCCGTACCGGATTCTCTTTGAGCCTTTTTAGAGTTGTATCACGGAATAAATCCCGGTATCGTTGAGGAATAAACTCCCACCCATAATGGCCTACTATCTCTTCCGGCCGATAACCGATAGTCTCCAGACACTTCTTGTTCATATAGGTTACCTTGCCTTCAACATCATAGGTGTAGAATACCTCATTCATGTTTTCGAGCAGATCGTTGAGGTACCTTATTTGTTTCTCGGTAACTCCGCTATTTTCCCTCACTTTAAAATAACCCCCCAAAACCCATCAAGCAAACGTCATTCTCTCTATATTGTATAAACAATTATCTTGATATTACTATAAATCCTGTACTTTCATCCACTATGTCTTTCCTACTATTTTTTCATAAAAGAGTGGTTATATCTATTATTTGTATATATTTGCTCCGTTTTATTATAACAAATTATAGTATAATGCTACTGAACAACTTGGGATTTAAGTCCCGTACCGGAGGATATGCGATCTTTATGAAAATCGAGACTTTGGATCTGCATGGTTTAGCCCTGGATGAAGCCTTGAGCAAAACCAAAAATAATCTGCGCTGGTGTCTGGAACATGGGGTCGAGGTGCTGGACATCAATCATGGCAAGGGCTACCACAGCGAGCGAAATTTTTCGGTCCTCAAACAGGAAATCCGCCGCTGGCTCAAAGAGGAAAACCCGCTGGCGGAATACGGTTATATCGTAGTATATGGTGAATCTAATCTGCCGGTGGCCTTGAGTTATGACGAGGGACACACCCTGGTAGTAGCCCGGGGAAAAGAGCGGGAACATATCGGCGGTCGAAAACAGCAGGCCCGCAATGAGCTGTTATTCTCGCCGGAAGGCAAAAAAGCTCGCAAGATGCAGAAGAAGCACCGCCATCAGTGATCACTGCCATGATTTGAACCAGCGCCCCCGACTCCAGTCCATCAGCCGGATAGCGACAAAAAGCAAAATGCCTCCAATCAAAAAACCGCCCAGGACATCACTTGCATAATGGACGTTGAGATAGATCCGGCTGGTACCGATCAGAAAAACCAGTGTCGTTCCGATCAGGACCAGTGCCGTCTTGCTTTTAACCCGCCCCGAAGCCAGCAGCAGGTAAACCACAAAACCGTAGAAAACTAGTGAAAGCATGGAATGACCACTGGGAAAGCTGAATCCGCTGGCATAAGTCAGGTGTTCACCTGCCGGCCGCGGTCGATCGATGAGAAGCTTGATTTCATCCATAAGTCCCCATCCCACCAGCATGGTTGCCGCCAGAAAGCCGCCTTCCCTTCTTTTTTCCGCATGGATCAAGCAAATGGTTACCAGGACGGTAAACATAACCAATGCAGCCGGTGAACCCAGGTTGGTAACCGCCAGGAAGAAATGATCCAGAAAAGGACTGGCCAGCTCAGTCAGTTCCTTTTTAGCCCATATATCTAAAGCCAGGGGCTGTTGAAAGTAAGCTATCCCTGTCAGCACGGTTATCCTCCCGTCAGCTTCATAATTTCATAATGACATCAGTATAACTTACTTTCCTGTATCTTAGCTTAAATATTCCACTATATTGCCAATCAGACGCAGACCATTATTATCCCCGGCCGTCATTATTGATTCCGGGTGGAATTGCACAGCGGCCACCGGCATATCCACGTGTTCAATTGCCATAACCACTCCATCGTCGGATATCGCGCTGGCAATAAGACAATCGGGCAGCGCACTGGCATACAAAGAATGGTAGCGTCCCACGGTAAACTCCTCCGGCAGGTCCTGCCAGATGAGTCCATCTCCACAAACCTTGACCTGACTGGTTTTGCCATGCTGGGGGTAATCCAATTGCCCCAGCCTACCACCGAAATACTCGACCAAGCCCTGCAGACCCAGGCAAACTCCAAAAATCGGGATGCTGCGTTGCAGACACAGTTCAATGGTCTGGCTCAATGCAAACTCCTGGGGCCGCCCCGGCCCGGGGGAGAGAATAACCAGATCATAGTTCTCATTATCCGCCAGGACACGCCGGGCCAGCGGTCCGCGCAATACCTGAACCGAGGCCCCGGTCTGGCGGAAATAATTGGCCAGGGTGTGAACGAAAGAATCCTCATGATCCACCAAAAGAATTTTCTTGCCCTGACCCCGCTCTACTAATCTGGCCCTGACCGGTTCCGGCATCTCCTGAGCGCTCACCTGCAGAGCCTTCATCATGGCGGCTGCCTTCAGGTAGGTCTCGGCTTCTTCACTATCCGGTATGGAATCATAAAGCAGAGTCGCCCCCACCCGCACCTGGGCCACCCCATGCTTGATGCGGATGGTGCGCAGGGTCAGCCCGGTATTCAAATCGCCATTAAAACTCAAGAATCCCACCGCGCCTCCATACCAGCCGCGGGCTGAGTCCTCATTTTGCTCCAGCCATTTGATGGCTGCTCGTTTCGGTGCCCCCGTAACAGTAACTGCCCACATATGCGTGAGGAATGCGTCCAGGGAATCGAACTCGGGGCGCAGGATTCCCTCAACGTGATCAACTGTATGGATCAGGTGGGAATACATCTCAATCTGGCGGCGGCCGATGACCTTTACCGAACCGGGCTGACAGACCCGGGACTTGTCATTGCGGTCAACATCAGTGCACATGGTCAGTTCAGCCTCATCCTTAAACGAATTCAACAGTTCCCGGATACGTGCCGAATCCTCGATGGCATCCTTCCCCCGCTTAATGGTCCCGGATATCGGACAGGTCTCCACTCGCCGCCCCTCCACCCTAACATACATCTCCGGCGAAGCTCCGACCAGGAACTCATTGCCCAGATTGATAATAAAGCCATAGGGACTGGGATTGATCTTCTGCAGTGATTTGAATACCTGGGAGGGAGCGGTGGAACATGGTTCATAGATAGTCTGCGACGGCACCACCTCAAAGAGATCACCACGAGCAAAATATTCCAGAGAATGCCTAACGATCTCGGCATAACGCCCAAACTGATGCTCCGGCAGGGGGTCAGGCCCCTGTGTCTGGATATCCGCCTTCAGATTGGCATTTTCTAAAACGGCTCCGGTCAGCGGAATCCTGGGAAAGCTGTAATACAAGTGGTAAGCTCTTTCCATACGGTGATTGACCACCACCAATTCATCCGGCAAATAAAGCACCAGATCAGCCTGGTCCTGCTCCCGCTCCAATCTAAGATCCATCGGTTCAAACTGGAATACCAGATCATAGCCAAAAGCACCGTAAAGCCCAAAAAAACGGTCCACCGGCGAAGCCAATAATTCTTTGATTGCACGTATTACTGTAAAAATCGTGGGCTGTCGGCTACGCATCTCCTCTACAAAAAAGCAATCAGACTGGCGCACCCGCCCTCTAATACCATCTGCCTCTAAACAAAGCTCTTCCAGTTCCTTCAGCCCCTGCAGTCGGTTGTAAATAACCTGCTGCAAAGAAAGCCCACGATCACTGAAAGCAATTATAGAAAAATCAAGTCCCCGACTGCGCAGTTCCAGGCAAGGATTGATAAAACCGATGTCCCATTGGGTATAACGTCCGGGATATTCATAGCTGCTGGAAAACAGTGCTCCCCGGCAGCTGTCTATATTATCGAGAATATAATCACAGGCCCCTTCCACCCGGACACTCTCCACCCGCCGTTCTATGTCAATCTTACCCTGGCTGCTGTACGTCAGGGAGCTAAACTCGGATACTTCATGGTTATGCCTGTTCATCGCCAACGCTCCTTTTATTAATAGCACACAGATGAACACAGACCTCCATGACCCCTTATGTGGTCACCGAAGGTGGATGAAAAATCATATGTGCCTTGGTCTAAGCCCAAAATGCAATTGTGCTGCATAGGTTTTTCAGGGCTGATTTGTGTTTATCCGTTTCCCATCAGTGTTAATCTGTGGCTATTTAAATGAATTCTTTCCCGCTCAGGCGGGCCAATCGTCCAATGTCATGGGCCAAGGCTTCAAAACCTTCCGGAGTTAAGGACTGGGCTCCATCCGACAGGGCTTCATCCGGCCTCTGATGAACCTCGATCATCAAGCCATCAGCTCCGGCGGCTATGGCTGCCCGCGCCACGGGGGCCACCAGGGAACGGCGGCCGGTAGCATGGCTGGGATCCACCAAAACCGGCAGATGAGATAACTCCTTGATCAGGGCTACGGCCCCTATATCTACAGTATTACGCGTCATCTGCTCAAAGGTACGAATCCCTCTCTCACAGAGGATAACCTGTTCGTTGCCGGCATCGAGTATATATTCTGCGGCCAGCAACCACTCTTCTATGGTGGAAGCCAGCCCCCGCTTCAACACCACCGGTCGCCGGCAACGGCCGACTTCCCTGAGCAGTGTAAAATTCTGCATGTTGCGGCTGCCCACCTGCACCATATCGCTATAGCAAGCGACATTATCCAGATCTCGCGGATCCAATACCTCAGTTACTACAGGCAAGCCTGTCAGTTCCCGCGCTTCAGCCAGGATCTTTAGACCTTCCAGCCCCAGACCAGCAAAGGAATAGGGTGAGGTTCGGGGTTTATAGGCGCCCCCGCGCAGTATATGCACTCCGGTATCCTTGAGCAGCAGGGCTATTTCCAGATAAGCCTCCCGGGATTCCACTGCACAGGGTCCGGCGATGATGGTGCAGCTTCCCTCGCCGATAGTCAGGTCCCCTTGCCCGGTCGCTATGCTGATTACCGAGTTCTGCATTTCACCATGCTTGGCTGCCAAGATAAAAGCCATGGTAAGACTCCTCCTTCGCTTTCCGCTTAGGCCTGGCCAGCTTGTTTTAGGCCCTTCATTATCTTCTCAAGTTCACCCGGCAAAAGATTGGGCCGGGAAGAGTATTCTTCTATAGTCCGGGCCAGATGGCTGCCGACAACCACTGCATCGGCTGCTCCCCGGAACTTTCTCACCTGATCTGGTCCCGAGATGCCGAAACCCAGAGCCAAAGGAGCAGAGCTGTAACCTTTCATTCGCTGCAGATAATCCTTGATTTCCTGCTCCGGTAAATCTCTGACCCCGGTTACCCCGCGCACAGAGACACAATATATGAAACTGGGATCATGGGCTGCCGCTTTTTGCAATCGTTCGTCAGTACTGCTGGGAGCCACCATGGGAATGGATTCAACAGTTTTGCCCTGCAGAAGTTCCATTTCATCCAGCGGCACATCTGGTACGATAAGCCCTTGAATCCCGATGGAAGAGGCCTCGGCTACGAATTTCTCCCAGCCCATCTTGTAGATGGGGTTGTAGTAGCAAAAGAGAATCAGCGGCATGGTGCTGATTCCAGCTACCTTACCGGCAAAATCCAGACATTTGGATAAATTGAGCCCCTGTTCGGTACCCTGGTGATGGAAACGTTCAATCACTTCACCATCTGCCAGGGGGTCAGTAAAGGGAACCCCCAATTCAAGAGCATCACATCCACCCTGTTCCAAAGCCCGGATACAATCCAGGCAGAGTTTTTCTTCGGGCAGAACGGCCATTATGAATGATATCACCGCAGTCTGCTTCTGGGTTTGCAGTGACTTCAGATTATCGCGTAAACTTCCCATCTTTATTACCTCCCGCTCTCCAGTAACTGGGCCACCTGTTCTACATCCTTGTCACCCCGGCCCGACAGGTTTACTACCAGTGCTATATCTTTGGCCAGCCCGGGGGCAATCTTCAGGGCATAGGCCACGGCATGAGCACTCTCCATAGCCGGGATTATCCCTTCGATCTGGCTGAGCTTTAAGAAAGCTGCCAGGGCTTCCTCATCGCTGACACTCACATAATTGACCCGGTTACTCTCCCGTAAGCAGGCGTGTTCCGGACCAACTCCGGGATAGTCCAGACCGGCTGATATTGAATGGGTATCCATGATCTGTCCATGTTCATCCTGCAGCAACCGGCTGAATGCGCCGTGCAGCACTCCATCAGTGCCCTCGGATAACGTCGCGCAATGTTCACCGGGCCCGTAGCCCTTGCCTCCGGCCTCGATCCCAATCAGGTCTACCGCATCTTCCAGGAATGAATAGAAAACACCCATGGAGTTGCTCCCACCACCAACGCAGGCTAGGATTTTATCAGGGAGACGTCCTTCCTGAGTCTGGAATTGATCCCTTAATTCCTTCCCGATGATTGATTGAAAATCTCGTACGATCATTGGATAGGGATGAGGTCCTACTACCGAGCCGATACACATATGCGAGTATTCAAAGCTGGCGATGAAGTCACGGAAGGCTTCATTAGTCGCATCCTTCAAGGTCTCACTGCCCTTTTTCACTTCACAGACCTCGGCTCCCAGCATCTTCATCCGGAAAACATTGAGCCGCTGCCGTTCTACATCCTTGGCTCCCATATATACGGTACACTCCATACCCATTACGGCTGCGGCCGTTGCGGTGGCTACGCCATGCTGCCCGGCTCCGGTTTCCGCGATGAGTCTTCGCTTGCCCATACGGCGGGCCAACAGAGCCTGACCGATCGTGTTGTTGATCTTATGAGACCCGGTATGATTGAGATCCTCGCGTTTCAGGTAGATGCGGGCTCCACCCAGTTCTACGCTCAACCGCTTGGCATAGTATAAAGGCGACTCGCGGCCTACGTAGTTTTGCATATAATAATTGAACTCCTCGTGAAAGGCCGGATCGGCCTGCAATTCACGATAAGCCTGGTCGATTGCGTCCAAGGCCGGGATCAGGGTTTCCGGGACAAAGCGCCCCCCATATCTACCAAAATATCCTCTGTTATCAGGATTCATTTCTGTCAGCCTCCTTAACCTGCTTCATAAATTGCTCCATCCGCTCAGGGTCTTTGCCCCCTTCGGGGTACTCCACCCCGCTGGATACGTCTACCGCTAATGGTCTTAAACTCTTGATGGCTTCGTAGACAGTGCCCGGGTTTAACCCACCGGCCACTATTATTCTTTCCTGCCCCCGTATGGGCTCCAACCATTCCCAATTAAAGCTTTGGCCAGTACCTCCGCGGTATTCAGCCCTGGTGTGGGTGTCAAAAAGATAGGCCCACGGTCGCCATCGTTTTATCTCGTTTTTATTTACCGGTCCAGTCAGGCTGAAGGCCTTGATAGCCGGCACCGGAAGTTCATCGATGTATTCCGGCGGTTCCTCCCCGTGCAACTGCACCATGTCCAGTGAACAGAACCGGATTATCTCCAGAAGCTTTTCCAGATCCTCATTAACAAACACCCCGATTTTGGTTACCCCTGCCTCCAGGGAATCATTGATGGCGGCCGCCTTATCCATATCGATTCGGCGCCGGGAGGGAGCAAAGACCTCCCCAATGCTCCAGGCGCCCAAGCGTTGGGCGGTCATAGCCTCTTTAACGCTGGTTATTCCGCAGAATTTGACCAGAGTCACTCTTCACACCCCCTGTTATACTGCAGGATATCCCGCAATCTCAGACCGGGATTTATGGCCGAAACTAGAGCTTCGCCGATCAGGGCGGCATGGAAGCCTGCTTTCTGCAAGGTGCTGAGGTCATTGTGGTCACTGATGCCGCTTTCACTGAGCCGAATAACGTGTTGAGGCATCTCATCAACCAAGTGCAGGCTGGTTGCCAGACTCACCGTGAAGTCCTTCAAGTTGCGGTTATTGATGCCGATCATCGCTACCGGCAGATCACGGGACATGCGCAGTTCATCCCGGTCATGAACCTCCAACAAGGTATATAAGCCCAGTTCCTCAGCCTTTTCACTCAAAGTCAGCAGGCTTTCGTAATCGTGCATAGCTGCGATGAGCAATATCATATCAGCCTGAAGCAATATCGATTCATATAACTGAACCGGATCCAGGATAAAATCCTTGCGTAAAACCGGTAAATCTATAACCGATTTAACCTGGGTCAGGTATTCCCTGGCACCCTGAAAAAAACCCTGATCAGTGATAACCGATACCGCTCCGGCACCATTTTTCTGATAGCTTTCGGCCAGACCGACCGGATCAAAATTCTGGCACAATACGCCCTTGACCGGTGACGCCTTCTTCACCTCAGCGATAACCGCCATCCTTCCGTCTCCCCGGCATAAGTACGGGCGGGGATCAATCCCAGCGATCCGAGGGGCTACCCCGGATATATCCAGATTGGTTTTTAATTCTTCTATTTCCTTGCGTTTAGCCGCCGCTATCCGCTCCAACAAACTAATCACCCTGTCCAATAATTAATGGATTATTGTATTTGACATATTTTTCAGTCTAACTGACCAAAACCTTATCCCGGCTGTAGCTGATCATATTGCGCAACGTCAGGCTGGACTTGCCGGAATCAATGGCCTCAGCTGCCACGACCAGCCCTTCCCCGATCCCTTCAACCCGGCCTGCGGCCATCAGGGCAGCCGCCGCATTCAAGAGAACCGCCTGTCGATAAGGCCCGGTGTCACCGCTGAGGACTCCTTGCAGGATGCGGGCATTGGTCTCCCGGTCTCCGCCTTTGATCGCCTCCAGCGGATAAAGCACCAACCCTAGCTCAACGGGGTCCAGCCGGTATTGCTGGCTCCCCATCTGACTGGCATCATAGATCTCGGTTATGCCGGCCGGGTTTATTTCATCCATCCCGTTATCACCATAAACCACCAGGGCCCGTTTGCGGCCGAGGGCGGTGAGGGTGATGCCAATTGCCTCCTGCAGATAGGGGTCAAATATCCCCATCACCTGGTAACTGAGGCGGTAGGGATTTATCAATGGGCCCAGGAAATTGAATATAGTGGTCACCCCCAGCGAACGCCGCAGCGGCCCCACCGCCTTCATTATGGGATGATAATGAGGAGCAAACAAAAAGGTTATCCCTACGTTATCCAACATCCTTCGCGCTTCGTCCGGGGTCAGCTCAATATTGATTCCCATGGCCTCCAGCACATCGGCGCTGCCCACACTGCCGGTAACCGCACGGTTGCCGTGTTTAGCCACCGGAACTCCGCAGCTGGCCACCACTATTGCGGCGGTAGTAGATATGTTGAAGGTTCCCAGGCCATCGCCGCCGGTTCCGCAGGTGTCCAGCAGTTCTACATCACTGTCCACCGTCACGGCCTCCTCATACAGAGCCTGCACAAATCCTGACAGCTCAGAAGCCCGTTCCTTGCGGGTGCGCATGGCAGTCAGGAAAGCTGCCGCCTTTACCTCCGGAATATTATCATGGAGCAGCATACGGGCCGTCTCATAAGCTTCGTTCTGGCTTAATGATTCTCCCCCCACCACAGTTTTCAGATAACGATCAAACATGATAAACTCTCCTTTCTCCAGAAAAAATAGTATAAGTGGGCGCATTGCCCCGATTAGTGGCTATCAGGTTGCTGATGTTGATTGAAAAAAGAAAATGGATTAATAAGAGCAGACCTGGCTGGGCCATCGATTGAGGCTAAGCCAAGTAAAAGAAAAGGAATTGCAGAAAAGACGGTTGCAGAACGCAAAGGCTCGTGGCATAGAGAAGCCATGCCCGATTTCAGCAGATGGTCTACTATTGTTGGGTGGGGTATTTTGTTCTAATAAAATTGAAAAACCAGCACACGACAATGTGCTGGTCAGAAACTGCTCGAACCTGCTCATCTCGTCTCGTTCTCCTCTACTCATCTAATCTCATCTCGTCATATTAACTTGTCTGGTATAAATTTAACTGCCCATCGAGTTTTTGTCAATACCGATTTTCATAGAAACCCAGGCAAGGGGACGGTTCTTATGCCTGGATCCAGATCCAGGCATAAGAACCGTCCCCTTGCCTGGGTTTTCTATCTATATGTACTTAAAACGGAAGGGCATCTCCTGCTTGATCGCCCGTTTCAGGCGATGGCTGGCCGTATGGTTGGCCTCCGGGGCCTGGGGACTGATTATCATGCTGAAGGCCCAGCAAAGGCCGATCCATGGCATGATCTTGGTCATGTAAGGCTCGCCGGCCGGGTAACGCAGATGCACTATGGGGTGCAATCCAACCCCCCTTAACTGTCCAGCCAATTTAATGTCGTTTATGCCGGTAAAGGTCTGGTATTCGGCCAGATCGAAGTCCTCGCTCTCAACACTATTATTGCTGCCCGGACTAAATATCCGCTTCAGCTTGAGCTTCTTCACATCGGTATTACTGAGCATGAATTCGAAGAACTTATACCGTCGGGACTTGGTAAGAGTGGTGGGATCGGCAATGGTAACGATCAACCCATCCTCGGAAAGGCATCCGGCTGCCGTCTGCAGCAGCTTGACCGGCTCCTTGAAATGGTGCACCGCCGAGGAAAAAACGATGAGGTCATACTCTTCTCCCTGCTCCAGGAAGGAAAAGGCATCCCCCAGGACAACTTCGACACCCGGTATCTTCTGTTTTTCTATGCGTTGGCGGGCGATATCCAGCATTTTGTCGGAGCAATCCACCAGGGTGGCCTGACAAGCCGGATCACAGCCCTTTAGCACAAAAGCGGCCTTGCCGGCACCGCCGCACATATCCACCGCACGAACCGGCCGGTCTAGCTTGCGGGCCAGGTGATCCAGTACCGCCTTGAAGATGATCTCATATTCTATATAGGAATAGCGCGGTTCCTCGAAATCCTGATAGAAATCGATGATATGGTCCTGATCATACTTATCGATATTGGCCTGCAGGATCTCTTCTTCCGAATAGTCCATCCATTGTTTCGGATTCTCCATATTCTCCTCCATATCGTGATAACACTCTTATCCGCTATTATAATACGTTTCTTTTTCTTATGTCTCCTGCTTTCCTCAAGAAACGCACAATAATAATCAGCCATCACTTGGTCATATCTCTATGCAAGGAAACAGGGGGAATGATAAAATGAGCAGGATGTGGTCTATTACCAGAACAGGAAGGAAAGCATCTATGCCCAGGTTTAACTGGATCGGACTCTTGGTCCTGCTGATCACCGCATTATTATCGGCAAACAGTACAGCAATGGCTGCCGATAATAACAGAGCTATTAACCCGGAAAAATCATCATACCCGCCTGATATCGAGGCGAGGTCGGCTACTCTTACAGATCAGGCAGGAAATGTACTATATAAGAAAAACGAGCAGCTAAGAATGTATCCCGCCAGTACTACCAAGATACTAACGGCCCTGCTAGCCGCTGAAAACTGCGAATTGGACAACCTGGTAACGGCAGGCCCGGAGATAAATCTGGTTCCGGTTAATTCCGGAAGGTGCGGTCTGCAGGAGGGAGAGTCCATTACCATGCGCGATCTGATCTATGGGATGCTGCTGCGCTCGGGCAATGACGCCGCTATGACTATTGCGGTCCAGGTGGCGCGAAAAGCCAATCCTGACTTGAATATGAGCGAACAGGAAGCCCTGGGAGAATTCAGCTGGATGATGAATCAACGGGCCCAGGAGATCGGTGCAATGAATTCCCATTTCGTCAATCCCCACGGACTGCATGAACCCGACCACTACTCAACGGCCCACGACCTGGCCCTCATCACCCTGACTGCCATGAAAGACCCTTTTCTGAGTGAGGTAGTGGCTACCCCATCCTATGTGCCGTCCAGCAAGATCGAGAATAGGAGCGGTCAAGGCATCATCTGGGTCAATACCAATAAATTATTGGATCAAAAGAACCCTTTTTTCATGGCTGATGCCTCAGGCGTGAAAACCGGCCATACCGAGCAAGCCGGTTATTGTCTGATATCTTCAGCATATCGCCAGCAGGTGCGCCTCTATGCAGTGGTGCTTAACTCCAGCCAGGACGGTGTTTGGAGGGATTCCATCCAACTGCTGGAATATGGTTTCGCCCACCCCTTTTCGCAGGAAGCGGATGAAGACCAGGCAAAAACCCCTAAAAAGGCCAACCTGTCTACTCCGGTCCTCCCGCGCTGGACTTATTATCTGCTGTTTGCTGTCGGCGCCACGCTGTTAACCTTTGTCGGCATCGGTTTTGCCAGGTTGGCCGTCAGGAACAAACCCCAACCCTGATAATTACTTGTTCTTATGTGATACTTCCTTCCGGAAATACTGGTCAACGATCTTTTCCGCCAACCGCTTTTGCATAGCTGCCTGGGACACCAGAAACATCACCATGAGGAACCATTCCAGCTGCTCACGGTCTTCACATCCGATATCCGAAGTCATCTCCTGAATGTTATCCATCGTATTGGCACACACAGAAGTAAAATCCCCCGCATGATCGTGATTGATGATTTGGGTCAGCGAATAAATCTGATCGATCCAGCCGGAGATATTCTGATCACTGTAGCTTGTCTTGCCCTCCCCTGGGTTTAAGAGCGGCCCAAACAACATAGAAATATCATTAATGGATAAAATATGCTTGGAGCTGTAAACCAGTATCAACAGGGCAATATGCTCGCGGCTGTATTTTTTCTTGCTGGGGGGCATGAGCAATCCGGCCTTGGTGTAGTTGTTGATCATGGTCTTGGTCAGGAGTTTGTCCTTTTCATGCCTCTTCAAATGGGACAGTTTCTTATCGATAAAGGCATTGACCTGATCTACATACAGATCAATATCCGGGATATCGTTCAGGGGCACCTCCTCAAATAACAAAACCTCATCGATAATCCGGCTCATCTCGCTATGGTTGAACAATTGAATGCCTCCTTTTCACAAGTTCTTATACAAAATTAAAACAAAAAAATTTGAGTATTGCAATTAATAAACTCATGTAATAGTATTGTATCATGCTTAATGTAGTATTAAAAACCACATTAAGCCATATGGTATAAAGAGGTATTGGAAGGAGCCGGTAGAAAAATGAAAGTTATTATGATAGAACCCAAAGCCCCGGGAAAGCATGTTTTCAGCACGGTAAACATGCCACGGCTAGGCCTGCCCATCCTGGGAACTCTCCTAAAAAGCGAGGGACATGAGGTGGAGCTTGTCCTGGGTTCCCGGCGCGATATCAGCCTGTCCCATATCACCAGGGCTGACCTGGTTGCGATATCAACCACTACATCAACTGTTGTTGAGGCCTATCATCTGGCTGATTTTGCCCGCAGTCAGGGTAAACCGGTCATAATGGGGGGCGCTCATGTCACGTTTTTCGCGGAAGAGGCATTGGAGCATTGCGACTATGTCTGCCGCGGCGAAGCAGACATGACCTTTGTTGATCTGGTATCCAGCATCGAGCGGGGCCAAGTCCCGGTCGGAATACCCGGGGTATCATACCGCAGCGATGAAGGATTTGTTCATAATCCCCGACCAGACTGGGTCGATGTTAATCGGGTACCTTTCCCGGACCTCTCGCTGTTCAACGGTCTAAAAATGTCTACGTACCCGGTGATGACCTCCCGGGGCTGCCCCTTCGACTGCACCTTCTGCAGCGTGACTCCGATGTTTGGGCGCAAGTACCGCTGCCTGGAAACCGAGGCGGTATTGGAGGAGCTCGTGCCCTATAAAGGCAAGAAAGTATTCTTCATCGATGATAACTTTACCGCCAACCCGCGTCGTTCCAAGGAATTGATGCAAGAGATGATCAAACGCAAAATCAGGCCCTCCTGGTGGTGTGCCCAGGTGAGAACTGATGCCGCCCGCGATGAGGAATTACTCCGGCTGATGCGGGACAGCGGCTGCCGCACGGTCTTTGTGGGACTGGAGTCAATTAATCCCAAGACCCTGGCCAGCTATAACAAGAAACAGGATGTGGGGGACATCGAATACTGCATTCGACGCTTCCACGATTTCGGCATTATGGTGCACGGGATGTTTGTCTTCGGGGCTGACGATGACACGGTGGAAACCATCGAAGATACTTTAGCCTTCGCCCGGCGCAATCGCATCGATACGGTTCAGTTTATGGTTTTAACTCCCCTGCCCGGCACCCGGACCTTTGATGAACTGGCCAGCACTGATCGCCTGCTATCCCGGGATTGGAACCTCTATGATGCCCTTCATGTAGTATTTCAACCTGCTCTGATGTCACCATACGAATTGCAGACCGCGACAGTTTCAGCCTTTCGGCGTTTCTACACCTTTGGCAGCATCTTCCGCAATATACCCATTACCGGTTTACAGTCAGCCGCCTTTCGCGCTGTGGGCTTCTGGCTGTCACGCCACTGGGATCGCGACAATCGCTGGTATTACAAATACCTGCAGACCTTCTCCCGCCAGGAGGCACTCCCCAACTGGCGCAAAACTCTTTCCAAGAGCGTCGAGACCTTTAAGCTGCGCAAGTTAAAATATATTTCCAGTGAGAAACTCATTGATATTGAAATGACCGAACAGGAAGGCACCTTCGTCATCAATTTGAAGGGTTATCTGAATGACTTCGCTCTGGGTGAAACCTTCAAAACGCTTTACAGTAATGTCCCCGGGTGGTATCAGAACATACGCATAAACATAGAAGAGTTGACCTTCTCCTCGGAAAAGATCATGTTGAAATTTATCCGCAAATTGGACCAGCTGGCCCAGAAGGCCCGCAGTGTGGAGGTTAAACCTTCTCTCAGCAATCAACGTTTGCTCAATGTGGCGAAAAAGTACGACCTTAAACTGCCGGGATTCAGCATTTCCTAATCGAGCTCGCCTCAAAAATAATAACAAACCGGGAGCTTTGCTTCCGGTTGCAGACTGTAAAAAGGTTTACTCGTGATTGAAGCTTTGGATTGCCGGGTCACTCCGCTCCTCGCAATTATCACGGGTAATAAACCCACCACGATAAACGAAAAGCGTTAGACCATTTTTCGTTTACGTAACATGGCCGGGGATGATTGCCGCGTCGCTGCGCTCCTCGCAATGACAAATACGTGAGTTTTCATAGCAATGACAAGTTCACGATTTTTCGTAGTAATGACAGAGTGGGAGGGCGGGGCGGCAATCCTTTATTCTGTCATTGCGAGCGCAGCGTGGCAATCCTTTATTGTGTCATTGCGAGCGCAGCGTGGCAATCATCCCCCGTTTTCATAGCAATAACAATTTAGTTGTAGCACATTATGTGCTCTGCGAAAGTTGAGTTATTCATTATTCATTGCTGGGCGGAAAAGCCACGCGCTGCAGCCACGTACCCTTGAAAAGCAGGTAGCAGCCCAGGAGTAGCTTGAGGAGCATGGACAGGAACTTTTGATATATAAACTGATTTTGTGCGCTGGTGTCCCAGACCGGACTTACTCCGAATATGAACAGGATGTTAAAGATGGCCTGAATCACCTCCGGCAGGGCTTGAACCGCCAGCACTAAACCCATGATCTTCATCGCCACCGCAAACATGACCTGGGCTGAATCCAGCTCCTCTTGCCCATCAGACCATACGCGGTCGACCAGACCTCGGGTTCCCATCAGCAGATACAGACCAGCGGCTATGGTTACGAGTGGCAATGCGATACTGCCGACCAGCAGCCAGGAAGAAGCCATTCCCCACACCGAGGGCAGACTGCCCCATTGTATGACCACCTGTACCAGACCGTTCACCAGGGTTGCTGCCCCCAACACCTTCAATCCAACCGAAAGCCAGCCTTTATAGGACATGTCCATCCCAATCATCCCCCCTCACTTGCTTCCACAATTATACTTTATCCCCTTCTTATGTGTTAGTACCTTATAAGAAAAGCTGGGTGAGATATAAAGGCTCTGCCGCAGCCGGCTGTCATAAAACAATGTCGAATAGTTATGGTCGAAAGCGTCTGCGCTGGACATCCTTAAAAACGATTACTTTATGAATCGAGGGCACCCCATCAATGGATCTGCTCGAAATGGCAAACAGTCATCGATTAGCCGCCTATTATAAGTTTATGTTTAATGGTGCCAGCAGAAGCTTAGTGTCAGCTCTGGCGGGTCAGCGGATAACCGATGTCTGGATTTTGCGATATGACTGCCGCTTTCCGCAGCTCTAAAAAGTGGTGCAATGAAATAGGGCTTCTGCTCTTGCAAGCGATTAATATTATTATGCGTTATTTAGGCCTGCATTTAGTATAGTTCCCCACACTGGGTCAGCATGGCCTGGTACCTCCCGGGAGTAACCCCCATGTGCTTTTTAAAGCAACGGGTGAAATGGGCCTGGTCGGCAAATCCAGCCGTTGCAGCTATATTAGCAAGGGATTCTCCCCGGGCCAGCAAACCACGGGCCTTTTTTATTCTTACCTGGGTTTGATAAACATGAGGCGGCAAGCCGATTTGCTCGGTAAAGACTCTCAACAAGTGGTAGGGACTAAAGCCGGCCAGTGATGACAAGTCCTCCAGACTGATATTTAGTGAATAGTTGTCATCAATATATTCCCTGGCTTTTGCCACCGCATGGCGTTCGTTTCCCACGCCGCTAAGGCCGAAGGTCTTCTCTGCGTACCGATTAAATAATTCAGCCATGACTACTGTATATAAGGACTGTTTTTCCAGGGACAAACCAGGTTGTTTGAGGATGCAGAAGAGATTCCTCAAACGAACAAAAAGCTGCTGATCCTTTATATCTTGTTCTCTAAATCTAAACCTGCTGGTCGGTCTTCCCTCACCGGCTAACCAGTGGCTCATAGCCCAATCTCCCGGACAAATGGTCTCGTAGCAGGAATTTTCTGCTCCACAAGAATGTACCTCACCAGGATTGATGATCACAATGGTACCCGCCGGTGCCAGATGCTTATTACCTCCATAGGTGTATTCACGAAGTCCATCTTCGATAATTCCAATAGAAAATCCGGAATGAAAATGCCGTGGATAGTTATGTCCTGACTTTTCACCCCGAATCAACTCCAGATTATTAAGTTCATTTATCCACCAGTGCCTGGTGGCTTCTCCCGTTCCATGGTTCACCCAAATCACGCCTTCTTTGCTAAACCGCCGGCATATATTTAGCCAATAATGACAGGCCCTGCTCACCGGCAATGACTCTGTGCTTCAGACCATCCGGTATCACCGTGCAAACGCCGGATTCATAGTTGATCTCTTTATCCAGTATAATACAAATCCCGTTTCCGTCCACCACTTCATGTAATTCCCATTGACTATCGTGTATGTGCTCTCCGATCTCATGACCGGGTTCAAGTTTGACCAGCAAGCAGCTGAATCTTCCGCCGGCTTCCTCAAATCCGATCAGAGTCTTCAGACTTACACCAGCATAAACCGGATGCTGCTTCCAGGCTATCTCACCCGCCTCTACCATTCGGTCAACATATTCGATTCTTCCCCCGTCCAGTTTTTCAAAGATTCTTTCTTTCTGCATACCTCGCGCCTCCAATTCTGAAATGCGGCTATCCAAAAAGATAACCGGCTGCTCTAAGCTTAGCCGGTTATCTACATAGCGTATTGAACATTATTGCTATCTTTTATTACTCTTCTACCTGGGCTACCGCCCGGATCCATCCTCCGGAAGCGCCCTTTATCTTGACCGGGAAGCAAAAAAAGGTAAATCCATAGGCGGGCAAGTTATCCAGATTGGTCAGCTTCTCGATATGGCAATACCCCTGCTCGATGCTGGCAAAATGCCCCTCCCAGATAATCGAAGGGTCCTTCTTTTCCGCATACTCTGCGGCAATGAGGGGCAGTGGACGGTCCCAACTCCAGGCATCGGTACCTACTACCCTGATCCCCTGCCGGAGCAACCATAGGGTAGCCTCGCGTCCGATACCACAACCCTTGATAAGGTACTCAGGTTTTCCCCAAAAGCGGTCGGCTCCGGTCATCACCAGAACAATGTCCCCCGGCTGCAAGCTGTAGTTGATCCTTTGCAGTTCACGCTCCATATCCTCCGGCAATACCAAATAACCATCCGGCAACTGGCGGAAGTCAAGTACCACTCCGTTTCCGGCACACCAATCCAGCGGCACCTCGTCTATGGTAAGGGCTTTTAGTCCGCCATCCATAGTAGGGTGATAATGCCAGGGAGCATCCAGGTGAGTTCCCGAGTGCGTGGAGAGCTGTATGAGTTCCAGGGCCCAGCCCAGCCCGCCCGGAAGATCCTTCTTGGGCAGACCCGGGAAAAAGGTCAGCATACTTTCGCTGCCGGTCTCATGGTCTATATATTGAATACGGGGGATCATCTGCGGGGGATCACTGGGTACCCCGTCCTCGATGGCGATGCTCAGGTCGATAAAGCGCTTGGCCAATTGGCGCCCCTCCTCTACATTTTTCATAATTATATATCTTTTTCCTGAAACAGTCTTATAAACTATGATATATTAGGTTTGCACAAGGAGGGATGGTTTTGGAGATCAGGCTCATCACGAGTGAAGAAATTGGCCAGGTATGCGCCCTGGTAATGAAGTGTTTTAATGCCTTCATCGCACCTGATTACGGCGATGCCGGGTGCGAGGAGTTCGCCAGGTTTGCTGATCCCGCGGCTATGAAGGAACGCATAGAAAGGAGCAGTTTCGTTATGGCAGCCATTGCGCGGGAAGAAATTGTGGGCATGATCGAGATACGCGACCCTTACCATGTTGCCCTTTTTGATGTGGATCCTGATTATCACCGACGGGGCATAGGACGTCAGCTGATGGATGCGGCAATTGAGTACTGCCGGCAAGCCAAACCCGATTTGGTCAAAATAACAGTCAACTCAGCCCCTGGCGCGGTTGCCGTCTATCAGCACCTGGGCTTTTTCCCCACGGCTCCCGAACTAGAAACCAACGGTATCCGTTATGTCCCGATGGAATTGACTATTAAGAGATAATAACTGGTACCGGATCAGGTCTGCTTTAGCAGAAGTTGCCGGGGCAAAAAGCCATAACGGGCGTAGAAACCCAGCACCTCTTCATTGCCGACCGCCACGACAACCACTTTGCTGTAGCTTCCCTGCTCATCCATCCAGCTCAAGGCGCGCCTAGCCAGGGTCTCACCGATTCTCTGGCCGCGGAATTTCGCGTCAACATATATAGACTCCAGTTCACCCTGTTTGAAGCGATTAATACTGCTGATACAATAGCCTACTGCCTTATTAAGATCATTATCCATAGCAACCTCAACCAGAATGCTTCCCTCATGAGCCTTATCCTCCAGCATCTGTTTCCGTGTGGAAAAGGTAAAGGCTTCAAACTCTTTACGAAAATACTCCGAACGAACCTTATGATGCTCGATCAGGTTTACCCAGAGGGGTTCAACCGTATCCAATAATTCCTTGCCACCTGAAATATAGGTTATCATTGATCCCACTCCCATCTGATTATTCAGCCAGCCAGCTTGTCACTGCATTCTCCAGGCGCTGTAATGCTTCCTTTACCACCGAACGCGGACACCCGATATTTATCCGTTGAAATCCTTGCCCTTCTTCCCCGAAGATATGCCCTGGAGATAGGACCAGACGGGCATTTTCCTGAACGAATCTAGATAATGCTTTGTCCTCCATCCCCAACCTGCGGAAGTCCAGCCAGACCAGGAAGGTGCCTTCGGATTCGATAACCTTGATTTGCGGAATTCGTTCTTCAATGAAGGATTTGACCAGGAGATAATTATCCTGCACATAGATCATCAGCTCGTCCAGCCAGGCTTCGCCATAGGTATATGCCGCCTCCATGGCCGTAACGGCGAATACATTAGGCATGTCCACCCCGCTGCTGGAGAGAACTTGCCGGTAAGCAGTGCGTAGCTTATCATTGGGAATGATGGTACTGGCCGCCTGAATACCTGCAATATTGAAGGTCTTGCTGGGAGCGTTCACAATTACTGAGCTTTGCTCCAATGCCGGCGATATCGCTGCCAACACCGTATGTCGATACCCGGGGAAAATCAGATCGCAATGTATTTCATCACTAATCAGTACTATTTCCCTTTCCAGGCAGAATTGCCCCAATTCCTTGAGTTCTTCTGAAGTCCACACCCTCCCCCCTGGATTATGGGGACTGCAGAGTATAAAAGCCTTGGTCCTTGAAGTTATTCTCGGCTTCAGGCTGTTTAAATCCATCAGATATTTGTTGCCCTCGAGAACCAGCGGATTCTTTATCAATTGACAGCCATTGCTGCGGACCGCCGTGTAAAAGGGGGAATAGACCGGGGTTTGGATTATGACCTGGTCCCCGGGATGAGTATAGGCCTTGACCAACATATTCAGGGAAGCCACCACACCAGGGCTGTTGTCTATCCATTCCCGCCGAGCCTCCCAGCCGTAGCGCTTCTTCATCCAGCCTACCAAAACATCGTGCCAGCTATCCCAGCATCCGGCATATCCGAATACACCATGACGAACTCTTCTTTCCAAAGCCGCAATAACCTCGGGAGGAGATTTGAAATCCATATCCGCCACCCACATGGGAAGTGCGCCTTCGGCCTTGACCTCATCCCATTTGCAGCTATTAGTCCCACGCCGTTCGATAATCTCATCGAAATTATACATCCTAAATGATCCTCCTGGTGAATTGACTCATCCACTATTTCCAGTCTATTATATCAATGGCATTTAAAAGAATTGAGACCAGTTCCAACATACTTGATGATACAATATTTTATCTCGGGATGATATATGGCTAACCGTAATTAGTTTAATACCAATAAAAATTGAGCAGATACAAATTGCACCTGCTCACAGCGGGATTTGAAGGAAATTATTAAAAACCGCCACTTACCTGTGATTCAAAGATAAAGGACAGTCTCAACCCAGGTTAACTAAACGTCTCGGGTCCACAGAGAAGCCATGCCCGGACCGCCGCCTACGCATAATGAGGCGCCGCCGATGGTCTTGCCCTGTCTCTCCAGTTCATAATATAGACTTACGATAATGCGCAGAGCTGTACATCCTACCGGATGCCCCAGCGCAATACCGGAACCATTGAGGTTGATGTTATCGAAACTCATATCGATGCCGGATTCCTGTTTCATCATTTTCTTTACACCAAGGACTTGAGCAGCAAAAGCTTCATTTATCTCCCAGTAATCTACGTCCTCATACTTCATGCCCGCCTGTTTTAAGCATTTGGGAATAGCAACGGCCGGGCCCAGACCCATAACCTTGGCGTCCACACCTTCAGTACATACATTTATCAGCTTCATAAGGGGTTTTATGCCTAGTTCTTCAGCCTTTTTCTTGGTCATGAATACGGCGGCAGCCGAGGCATCATTAAGCCCTGATGCATTTGCTGCAGTGGTTACACCAGTCTTGTTGAAGGCTGGTGACAGCTTACCCATCTTTTCCATGCTGGGATCCTTTATGGGATGTTCATCAGTATCAAATACGGTTACGCCTTTCTTGCTCTGCATTTCCACCGGAACGATTTCCCTTCCGAAAACCCCGGCAGCTACAGCAGCATTAGCCCGCATATGACTCATCAAAGCCAGTTCGTCACATTCTTCACGGGTGATGCCATAAATCTCGGCAACCCGATCCGCGGTAGTCCCCATGTGTCCCTGGGCCAGGGCACAGACCAGACCGTCGGACAGCATGGCATCTTCCAATTTGCCAGGCCCCATACGATACCCGGAGCGGGCATTCTGCAGGAGGTAGGGTATATTACTCATGCTTTCAGTTCCAATTACCAGGGCAATATCCGTTTTACCCAGCATCAGACTCATGGCGGCGATTTCAGTTGCCCGCATACCGGATGCGCAGTTTTGTGAAACCTCACTGGCACCGGATTTGATATCCATTCCTATCGCCATAGCCACCTGGCGCGGCGGCAAGGAACCATTGCCATGATGCAGGCACATACCCAGAATCAATTCATCAACCATCTTGGGATCAATTCCTGCTCGCTTGATAGCCTCGGCACCTGTAATAGCTGAAAGTTGATTGGCTCTTAATCCTTTCAGGCTCCCCAGGTAATCACCAATGGCGGTACGACATGCACTGACCATTACGACTTCGTTAATTTCTCTAGACATTCTCTTACCCCCTAATATTTTTTATAATTGAGGATTTTGCATACTAAAAACCCTTGAAAAAATGGGGATTGTAGAAGATAAAAAAAGGACTTCACCCCCATATTTGCCGAATTTATAAGGTGACTAAACCAAAAACACAAACAAACACGAGGGAGGAAGTCACCTATGAATATTCGGCAAGGATGCGTTTTTTCCTTTGAGGA
>Ga0074198_1000055_pt1 | contig 188624 bp, 198 predicted proteins | sample EPASupsiteSAE323_FD_64527 | JGI IMG/M metagenome (GOLD analysis project Ga0074198, IMG submission 64527) | Bioremediated contaminated groundwater from EPA Superfund site, New Mexico - Sample SAE3-23 | ecosystem: Environmental > Aquatic > Deep subsurface > Groundwater > Contaminated ...
ATCTTGATGTCAAAGGTCTGAAAGAGAAAGGCCATAATAACGGTATGCATCGCAGCATTCATGATGCATCCTGGTCAAAGTTCATATTCATGCTTTCGTACAAGGCTCAAAGTGCTGGCCGAAAGTTGATAAAAGTAGATCCCAGGAACACCACTCAAAGGTGTTCTGCTTGTGGAAGCATAGTGAAGAAAGAACTGTGCGACAGATTGCATGAGTGCCCTTATTGCGGTTTCTCATGCAATCGAGACTACAATGCTTCCAGGAACATACTCTTCGCAGGGATGGAACAGCCCGTAGCGCCCATAGAACCAAAACCGCTACATCACACATCCGTGATGCAAGTTTTGGCGATGACGTGGGAAGCCGCGCCCTTAAGGACGCGGTAGTTCACTCGTTACTCTCAATGCAAAACTCCTTTGTCATTACAGCATAATATTTTGATTATTTTCATATCTATTATGTATGTCGATAGCCTTTTATAATTAAAAGAGACTTAACACTTTTTGGTGAAATCATGCACATTCCTGATGGCTATCTAGGGCCATATACCTATATCGCAATGTGGATCATAATGATCCCTATCTGGTATTATGCGGGAAATAGGCTTGGCAAAGAGTTGAAGTCAAAGCAAGTTCCCTTGCTGGCGCTGTCCGCCGCATTTTCTTTTGTAATCATGATGTTCAATGTCCCAATCCCGGGAGGCAGCACCGGGCATGCAGTGGGTGCAGCAATAATCGGCATCGTTCTCGGTCCTTGGGCAGGTGTGATTGCCATATCTGTGGCCCTCGTCCTCCAGGCGCTCATGTTCGGTGACGGTGGGATTACTGCTATTGCGGCCAACTGCTTTAATATGGGAGTAGTAATGCCCTTTGTCGGCTATTATGTCTACAAGTTCATCAGTGGCAGTACACCTATCACCTCATCTCGGCGGGTAATTGCAGCGGCAGTCGCCGGCTATGTCTCGCTATCCATAGCAGCAGGTATCACAGGATTCATGTTTGGAATTCAGCCCCTGCTCCACAAGAGTGCGGAAGGAGTGCCGCTCTACATGCCCTACGGTCTGAATGTCACAGTTCCGGCAATGCTATTGGAGCACATATTTGGCTTTTCCATTCTGGAGGCCTTAATTACGGCGTTGATCTTTGCCTACATCCAGAAATCGGATACCTCTCTGCTTTTTGGAGAAAATGATAAAAAATCAGGTAGGATGAGCAAGAAAGAGAGCAAGAAATCGTCAATTGCCTGAGGAAGAAATATGGATAAGATTATAAAAAAATTTGCCATTGGCCTCATGGTCCTGGTAATTTTAGCGCCGCTTGGTCTTTTAGCTGTAGGTGAGACATTCGGAGAATGGGGCCCTGAAGAGCTTAAAGAAAAGCTGGGATTTGTGCCTTCTGGCCTGGAAAGCCTCAGTAGCGTCTGGAATGCACCACTGCCTGACTACGCCATACCAGGAGCTGGCGATTCCATGACTGTAGCTGCAGCAGCGTATATTTTGTCGGCAGTCATTGGTGTGGTTCTCTGCGGAGGCTTGCTGTACGCCGTAGGAAAGAAGCTGGTCAGAAACTAAGGCTTTTTTCCAAACTTTTTTTAATCATCAGTGATTTGGAGCAGTAAGATATGATCCCGGACTGGATGAAAGAGGTGGATGTTGGCCCTTGCCGGTATTCTGCGGTGTATCATGGCAAGAAAGGCTTTGTTGGGAAGACAATTGATGGCATATTCAGCTTTTTGCAAGAGGCCTTTGTCTCCGAGACTTATGCTAAGCGCAACGGCTTGCTGCAGGGCCTGGATCCCAGGGCTAATTTGATCTCGATTCTGGCAGTGGTTTTTGCTACCAGCATGATAGGAGACATCCACCTATTGATCCTTGTTTACCTGGTGACACTATTGTTCGCATATCTGAGCAAAGTTGACGTGATATTCTTCATCAAACGCGTCTGGCTCTTTATTCCCATCTTTGCTGGCATAATCGCCCTGCCCATGATATTCAACATTTTCTTGCCTGGCGACCCCCTCATTCAGTTGATATATCTCGGGCCAGGATTTTATATTGGACCATTTTCTCTGCCAGAGAGCATCTTCATCACCAAGCAGGGAGTCAGCCTGGCAGTAGTATTTACCATGCGCGTAGCAACCTGTGTCTCGGCTGTGGTTCTGCTTTTTATTACCACGCCTCAGCAGGTGCTCTTCAAGTCCCTGCGCTCGGTTGGAGTCCCAAAAATCTATGTCCTGACTATAGAGATGGCCTACAGGTACATCTTCTTGCTCATGGACATGGTCCGTGAAATGTATGCTGCCAAGAAAGCCAGGACCATTAAATCTAAGAGCATGTTCGAGGAGCAGAAATGGGTTGGTGGTCGCATGGGCTATACGCTGATAAGATCCATAGATATGAGCGAAAAGGTGCATATGGCAATGATGTCCCGCGGCTTCGATGGCGATATCAAGGTCATGCAGCAATTCAAGATGATAAACCGTGACTATTTTGCAATTGCAGCAGCCTTATCGCTGAGTGTATTGCTTGTGTTAATCTCCCATGAATTCATTAGGATGTAAGGGACATGGATACTATTTTTGACTTAAGAAATGTTTCATATTCATACGTAGGAAAGATTAATGCTTTAAAAGATATCCGCTTAAAGATAAATCGCGGAGAACAAATATCGATAATCGGCACAAATGGCTGCGGAAAATCAACTCTTTTGGCCATCCTGAATGGATTGGTCTATCCGACTTCGGGAGAATTCTATGCCTTTGATAATCTTATAAACGAAGAGGTTTTTGATTCCATAAAGGATAATGAGTTCCGGTCCTATTTCCGCACAAAGGTGGGCTTCGTCTTTCAGAACTCAGATGTGCAGCTCTTCTCGCCTACGGTCTACGAGGAGATCGCCTTTGGGCCATTGCAGCTTGATGTTCCTCCTGAGGTGGTTAAACACAGAGTTGAGGACGTTTTAGAGATAATGGAAATCACAAAGCTCAGGAATCGATCGCCTCATACCCTGAGCGGTGGAGAAAAGAAAAAAGTTTGCATAGCTTCGGTACTGGTCAATAATCCAGATGTTCTTTTGCTGGATGAGCCCACTGCCGGGTTAGATCCCAGAACGCAGCTGTGGCTGGTTGAGCTCTTGCAGGAGTTAGGAAGATCGGGAAAGACTGTAATCACAGCCACACATGACCTTGAAACCATCGAGCAGATCAGCAAGAGGGCTGTAGTCGTGGGTGAAGATCACAGCATCAAAGTTGATGGAGATACGGACAAGGTGCTCGACGATATGGCTCTCCTCCTCAGTGTTAACCTAATTCACGAACACATGCATATTCATGGAAAGACTGTTCATGAGCACCTTCACGCACATGGAATAGAAAAAGAGCATGCTCATCAACATCTGACCTAGAGTCCGATTGAGTGCCCGAATGCAGGACTAAGATCAACAGTTCTATATTTTGTAGCAAGAATTTTAAGATCAATGATTTTTGTCATCAAGATGAGGATGGTGGCATAGATGGAAGAAAAGCACGAACATGAACATAAGACGGGAAGGAAGAAGAACATAATAAGAAGGCTTGAAATTAATACAATACTTTTTTAACCTGTAGGATTGCGAAGGATGGAACGGGAAGTTCCCATCCTTCAGGGCGATCTCGCTAACTCGGCGGAGTTTGAGGGAATTGCGATGCAGTTGCAACGGATGAACACGAAGTTCTTTGCCCTGATTACTTTCATGCCGCCCTCAACTGATATAAATATTAGGTGTGACTATTCAGCCATGCCGTCTAAATCATTATAAATTCAGGCAGCAATCCAAGAAACGGCTTTCCTTCAAAAGCTCCTTGAATCGCGTCGATAACTGAGATTGAGTTCTTTTTGGCCGTAGAGATATACCCTCGAATGCGGCAAAATATTTTTGCACCTTTCCAGCTTCTAATGTTGCCTGAGATCTTCTGCTGAACCTTCATCATCCTTATGTCCCTTTCAGCCAGATTATTATCGAATGGAACCTCAAAATCATACATGAAGGCTAAAACTCCTCTCCGATACTTTTGCAGTCTTTCCAACAGATTTTGGGCCTTCGTTTGCTTCTTTTTTTCCACGTTTTTTAATCTGGCCCTGCAAATTCGAATCAATTGGCTTTCTGCATTCTACCGTTGTTTTAATGTTGATCAGATGGTCGATCAGCTCTTTAGCACAATTCTGTTTGTCCTCTTCATTAACGAAGGTAAGATCTCTCAGATTATGTGAATTGCAAAGTGCATGTTTGCATTTGAATTTGAAATAGGAACTCCAATCGTCATGCATGGCTGTTCCGCTATAAACCGGCAGTATTCCCATATCTTCATTGGCCTTAGATCAGCGACTGGCATTTGCGGCATAATATGTCAGATTTGGAGTTGAAACCACATGGCACCATTTTCTCGTTCCCTTAATACGCATGCCTGTTTCATCAAGACAAATAACAGGTGATCCGATTAGCTGTTGCTTGATGGCCTCTTCGACCGACTCCAAGGCTTCGTAACAGGTTTGATTTATGTCGATTAAAGTACTCAGGCTCAAATGATGACTGAAGAGGTCAACGAATGTCTCGCTTAATGTTCGAATACTTCAACTTTAATGGGCGGCAAATCGAATACCTGCCGCAGTTCATGATTTGAGGCGTCTATATCGCACAGAGACGGACCACATAATTCGCATTTGGTAACAGGATGGACGATTACGTGATCCGGTTTCTCGACCATTTCGAGTGTATGTCCTTCATGGCCTTTTTGAAGGTATCTGTTGAGGGAGGTTTGCTGCTATTGCGACTGTTTTTGTTGATTTGATCCTCTAATGCTTTTACCCTATCCTCTAGTTCAACGATTCTTGCTGATAGCAGCATTATAACAGCATAAACTGATTCAAAACCTTCTTCATATATTGCTAAAATATCTTCGCGACTCAGCGAAATGGATCTGCCTGATTGTGCTGAAGCATGAGAATTATCTGGGCTGATACCTGCCATTTGAATCTGGTGAGAATTGCGCCCATTCATTACATCACGTGAATGATTATTATTAATATTTAAATTTTGGGGAAAATTAGCAAGTATTATGGTTCATGATATTTGGGCAGAAAAATGAAGTTTTAACTGGCTGGCTGAATAGTTACAATTTAGGAATGATTGATAGGGAGATAAACACGTACAATTTACTTTTAAGTACTTTTATTTTTCCCTTTTATAAAATTTTTAAAAATCATCCTATAGTATTGGACGTTGAGCTGTCTGGAAATGTTAAGAAAAAGCTATCTTCCAAAAGACAAATAAACTTGTACGCCATTTTTCCTGCCCATGTCTCGCTTTCTCGTGGTCCTCGGCACCACCTCTCACTCAGGCAAGAGCACACTTGTTGCGGCCCTCTGTCGCCTTCTTTCAGATCGGGGCCTCAAGGTCGCGCCCTTCAAGTCCCAGAACATGAGCCTCAACTCCTGGGTCACAAAAAACGGCTCGGAGATAGGCATCGCTCAGGCGGTGCAGGCCTGGGCTGCAAGAGTCGAGCCCACAGAGTTCATGAACCCAATTCTGCTCAAGCCCAAGGGAGACCGCACCTCTCAGGTCATAGTCCTGGGCCGACCATTGGCCGACAAATCCGCGGAGCAGTACTACCGCGATATCGAGTCGCTCAAGGGGGTGGTAGACCAATCCATCAAAGAGCTTGAGAAGGACTACGATTACATAGTAGTAGAAGGCGCGGGAGGAGCCGCTGAGATCAACCTCTTCGATCGCGATCTCGCCAACATCTACGTGGCCCGTCACCTCCAGGCGCCAATCATCCTGGTGGGCGACATCGAGCGGGGCGGGGTCTTCGCCAGCCTCTACGGAACAGTGGATCTCCTGCCTGACGACATCCGCCCGCTTGTCAAGGGTCTGGTTATCAACAAGTTCCGAGGCGACCCGGCCATTTTGGGGACCGGCATGAAAAGACTTGAGGAGCTGACTGGCGTTCCGGTTCTGGGCGTCCTGCCGTACCTCGACCTGGCGATACCCTCCGAGGATTCAGTCTCTTTGGGCGACAAGAGGGCTGCACCCGCTGGCGATCAGGTCGACATAGCTGTGATTCGGCTTCCGCGCATAAGCAACTTCACAGACTTCGAGCCGTTGGAGCGGCAGGCCCACGTGAGATACGTGAGCCTCAAGGATGATCTGGGCCACCCGGATGCTGTGATCATCCCTGGCACCAAGAACACCGTCTCCGACCTCTTAGAAATGCAGGAGGCCGGAATGGCAGACCAGATCCTATCCCTGCAAAATACTCCGGTTCTTGGCATCTGCGGAGGCTACCAGATGCTTGGCAGGGAGATCATCGACTGCGGGATAGAGGATACAGTGGGATCCATTCCCGGACTTGGCTTGCTGGATGCGGTGACCCGCTTTGACCTCTATGAGAAGAGAACTGTTCAGGTGAAAAAGACCGTCACGGGCGGCGGCCCAATTCTTGATCCCATAATGGGCCAGGATGTCAAGGGTTACGAGATTCACATGGGAGTGACCTGCCCAAGTGATGCCAACGCCTTTGGAGACGACGGCGCAGTCTCAAAGAGCGGCATTGTGATTGGAACTTATCTTCATGGCCTCTTCGACAACGAGAACTTTCGGGGGGCTTTTCTCGACTTTCTTCGCAGCCGAAAGAGCCCGGTCCGGGTCCAGGACCGCGTTCCATCGCTAAATAAAGGGCCTTTGAAAGAGTCTGCCAAAGAAGACGGCTTTGCCGGACTGGCAACGGCCACTGCTTCCTATCTGGACATGAAAATGATCTGGAGCATGCTTGGTCTGGATTAGATCGGATCGGCTCGGCTCGAATACTCCGTTCAGCATCTTTTTTATCTTGCAGATTGCTTTGTCCTGTCTGATGAAACTGGGCGTTCTCTTCTCCGGGGGAAAGGACTCTGTCTTTGCCTGCCGCCGGGCATTGGAAAGAGATCAGGTCGCCTGCCTGATAACAATGCTCTCCACAAACCCCGACAGCTACATGTTCCATACCCCGAACATTCGCCGCACCGACCTTCAGGCTGAAGCTATGGGCATTCCTCTTCTCGTCTGGCCAACCCATGGCAGAAAGGAAGAAGAGCTGGATGACCTGGCCCTAGCCATATCCGCTGCAAAAGACAGTTACGCAATCGAGGGGATCGTTACAGGTGCCATCGATTCAGTCTACCAGGCAGCGAGAGTTCAGAAGATCTGTCGCGACCTTGACCTCTGGTGCTACTGCCCCCTCTGGCAGACCAATCAGCTCGATTATCTGCGACTTCTGCTAAAAGAGGGCTTCTCCGTCATCATCTCAGGCGTCTATGCCGATCCCTTTGATGCTGAGTGGCTCGGGGCGTCGTTAACCATCGAACGCATCAACCAGCTGGCTGCTCTCCAAAAGAAATACAAGATCAACCCCTCCGGCGAGGGCGGCGAGCTTGAGACCTTCGTCCTGGACGGCCCCGTCTTCAAGAAGAGAATCGAGATACTGAAGTCTTCATCCATCTATGCCAACTACCGGGGTCATTTTGTTATAGAAGAGATGAGGCTTGTGGACAAATCGATGGTCGGGGAATTCTTAGATACGGATGAAAAGAACTCCGGAAGCGATGATCTCCCGGATGGGATGTGTCAATCCCGTGATGGCATCATTCTGCTGGTCGACCTCTGCACTGCCCCTGACTCCCTGTCCCGTTACGAGTTCGTGCACCCCATCAGAGATTCTCTGCGTGAATTGGGCCGCAGAACTTGTGTGATGCATTACTCTCGGGTCACAGAGGCGGCTTTAGCTTTCGCTGAACGGATCATCCTCTGCGGAACAGCTCTGAAGGATATGGGTTATGCCGGGCATTTAGATGCGTTCTCATGGATAAAATACCAAAAGAAGCCACTTCTGGGCATCTGTGCAGGAATGCAGGTGATTGCCGCGGTTTATGGCGGATCGATTCTCCCTCATCCTCAGATCGGCCTGGTGAAGATGGAGATCCTCCGGGACAGTTCCATTCTGGGCGAGCCGCGCTCTATCGAGGGCTATCATCTCCATAATTATTCAGCGACTCTTCCGGAAGGATTTGAGCTAATCTCCGGAAAGACGAGTTCAGTTGATGCCTTCTTTCACACTGAATATCCCACCGTTGGCATCGTATTTCATCCAGAGGTTAGGTGCCGCTGGATACTTGAGCGTTTTGTAAACACCATAAATTTTCGTTGACATTTTGTGACAGCTATCTGCAGCCGGAATGCTCCTTCCTACGAAACCGATTTATGTAATGAATCCTCACTATAATTCTGCTATGCAAGACTACTCCCTCAATCAGTTCCTGGTCATGGCCAAGACACCTTCCTTGGACATTGAGATCTGCGATGTGACCCTTCGCGATGGCGAGCAGATGCCCGGGGTGGTCTTTAGAGCTGATGAGAAACTGGATATTGCTCTAAGGCTTGATGGGATCGGGGTTGAGGTAATTGAGGCCGGCTTTCCGGTAGTCTCTGCCGCCGAGATGAACGCCGTAAAAGAGGTCTGCAATCTGGGGCTTGATGCCAAGATCTCTGCCCTCTCTCGCTCTGTCAAGAAGGATATCGATGCTGCCATAGACTGCGGCGTGGATATGGTCAGCGTCTTCATAGCAACATCTGATCTTCATCTCAAGCATAAGCTTCACATGAGCTGCCCTGAGGCCATATCATGCGCTCTGCAGACTGTGGAGTATGCTAAAGACCACGGCCTGATAGTGCGCTTCTCTGCCGAGGATGCCACGCGTACTGATTTTGAGCTTCTCAAGAAGCTGTACAAAAAGGCAGAGGAGTACCATGCAGACTACATCAGCGTCGCAGACACAGTAGGAATCATGAATCCGCGCACTACCTATTACATGATCAGTGAGCTGAAAAAGGTAGTCAAGATCCCCATCTGCATGCACTGTCACGATGACCTGGGCCTTGCTCTCGCCAATACGCTGGCAGGAGCTGAGGCCGGAGCAAAGCAATTGCACACCACGGTAAACGGCATTGGTGAGAGGAGCGGCAACACGCCTTTAGAGGAGCTGCTGGTAGCTTTGCGCCTGCATTACAACAAGGAGGACTACGATCTTACCAAGGTCAAGGATCTATCCAAGCTGGTGGAGGGCTACTCAGGCGTCCCTGTGGCCAAGAATAAGGCTGTAGTGGGAACAAACGCCTTCGCTCATGAATCTGGAATTCATGTGGCAGCCGTCCTGGAAGAGCCCAGGACCTATGAGCTTTACTCTCCTGAGCTGGTGGGCGCTGCCAGGCATATCATCATCGGAAAGCACACCGGAGCCAAGGCTCTCAAGTACATCACTCAGAGGATGGGTTACTACCTGAAGGACAAAGAACTTGGGGACCTCTCCGAGCGGGTGAAGATGTGCAGCGAGTTCAAGCATCCGATAAACTGCGAGGAGCTACGAAAGCTCATCCTCAACATGGATAACATCGAGGTCATCTATCCTGGGCCTTAAGGCCAATGGATCTCTCTCTGCTTTTAATCTCTCTACTCTGTTTTGCATTCAAATTTCCTGAAACCAAAGGATTTAAGCAGTAGTTTCATTTTACATTGAGCAATGGCATCCAAGCCTCTTCAGAGCAATGCGGTTTTACTAATAGCGGGGAAGTCATGAGCCAGCGGCAGCTTCTGGCAAAACGAATCGGCTTGGTGGCTTTGACCAACCTGCTGGTGGAGCTCAACTCCCTCATCATGCTGCCTCTGTTAACCAAGAATTTGCCGGCTTCTGAGTATGGTGTCTGGGTCCAAATATCTGTGACCATTGGCCTGGTGCCCGCGGTGGCCCTAATGGGACTGCCTTATTCTATGGTCAGGTTCCTGCCCTCTGCAAAAGGAAAGGAGAACATACGGGAAATATTCTTTTCCATGACAGGGGTGATTGCGTTGGCCGGTCTCGCGGTCTCAGTTGCGATTTATCTCTTGGCATGGCCTATTGCTGCAGCTCTCTTTGATGGGCGATTGCTAATTGTGCAGTATCTTTCCGTCCTGATCTTCCTGGAGTGTCTGATCAGTGCGCCCTTTGCCTATTTCAGGAGCGTTCAGCAGATTAAAATGTATTCTGCATTTAATTTTTCGAAGACGTTTTTCAGCCTCTTCCTGGTAATTTATTTTATATCTTTAGGCAAAGGAATATTAGGCGCTCTGATGGGGTTATTGCTTTCAGATATTGTCATATTTGTGACAATGAGTTTGACAATTATATCTAATCTCGGTGCTTCTCTTCCTAAATTCAAGAACCTTCGTGAGTATCTTGCTTTCGGCATGCCTACTATCCCTGGCAATCTTTCAAGCTGGATTGTAAATTCGAGCAATCGATATGTAATTGGAATTTTGATGGGGACTGCATCTGTAGGTTACTTCTCGCCGGGATACACTCTTGGAAATATGATCAACCTGTTTATATCCCCGCTCTCGTTCGTGCTGCCGGCGGCGCTCTCTAAGCATTATGACGAGAATGAGATTGATGAGGTACGGACCATCCTGGGATTCTCGTTGAAGTGTTTCCTTACACTGGGAATTCCATCGGCCTTTGGGCTGTCTTTGCTTTCCAGACCAATATTAAATGTGCTCTCCACTCCGGAAATTGCTGCTCAGGGTTATCTGATAACGCCATTTATGACCTTGGGGGCGCTATTCATGGGTGCATACGCAATAGTTTCACAGATATTGGTGCTGGAAAAAAAGACCATGTTCACCGGAGCCTTATGGTCTATTGCGGCTGTGCTCAACTTGGGATTGACGTTGCTTCTCGTGCATCAAATTGGTATAATAGGTGCTGCCATGGCCTCTTTGACGTCCTTTTGTTTTGCATTCTTTGCTACATCATACTATGCAAAGAGATATATTTCCTATCATTTAGATATTCTCTTCATCCTGAAAAGCATCATTGCATCAATAATGATGTCCATATTTCTAAAATTGCTTAATCCTGAAAGTGCCCTGTGTCTACTGCTTGCAATCCTTGCAGCATCACTAGTTTATTTCTTGGTTCTGTTCCTCCTGAAGGGATTGAGCATCCACGAAAAGAAATTTTTGAGAAATTTATTTAATCTTTAATTCCTTTAGCATATGTTGAATCTCTTCTATGCTCAGAAGCGGTTCATTCTTTGAAGAATAGATCCTGGGTTTCGCCCTGATAAATCCTTCTGGTGTAGGATCTAGATCTAATTCAGAAACCGAGTTGGATGAGATCACAGCGATGAACTCCTCATTTTCATAGGCATTTTCAGCTTCCACATCCGTCATAAGTTCCTCAAAAAGCTTCTCGCCTGGTCTCTTGCCAATGGTATTTACAGCAATATCTTTGCTGTTATTGCAGCCTACAGGAGGTCTCTCATTTGCCATTGCCTCAGCCAGGTGGGATATCTTAATAACGGGCATTTTTAAAATAAATATCTCACCGCCTTTCGCTATTTCGGCTGCTTTTAATATCAGATTGATCGCTTTAGGTATATCCATGATGAATCGGGTCATAGCTGGATCCGTTATGGTTAGTGGCTCCCCGTTAGCTATTTGCTTTTTAAAAAGCGGCACAACGGAACCTCTTGATCCTAAAACATTTCCAAATCTCACGCAGGAGAGGACTGTCTTTTTCGCTCCTTTGTAATAATTGGCGGAAATGGTCAATCTTTCAGCCAGGAGCTTTGTTGCTCCCATAACATTTGTGGGGTTAACAGCTTTATCAGTGCTTATGAGAATCAGTCTATCCACTTCTTCGTCGATGGCTGCGTCTAGGACATTTTGTGTGCCTAACACGTTAGTTTTTACTGCATCGAAGGGATTAAATTCGCAAAGAGGTACATGTTTTAAGGCAGCCGCATGAAAAACAATATCCACGCCTTCAAAAGCCCTGTTCAATCTATCTCTATCCCTAACATCTCCTACAAGTAGCCTAATTTTTTTAGATTTGAGTTCTTGTCCGAGATCGAATAGCCCCGTCTCATTGTTATCCAGCACTCTTATTGCCTTAGGGCCCATATCTAGAAGCGTTCTTACAAGCTCACTTCCTATGGATCCTGCGCCTCCTGTGACCAGCAGGGTTTTGTCTTTATATATCGTCTTCACGCTCATGTATTCATCTCGTATAAAACTCCTCAATGCATTCGCTTATCGTGTTCATCTCTTCATGCGTAATTGATGGGTGCATGGGCAGAGTCAAGATTGTCTCCGATACTTTTTGCGTGATTGGAAGTTGCACTTTGAATCCCATTTTTTTGCTATAAAATGAAGTCATGTGTATTGGATCGAAGTAAACTTTGGACATGATGCCCTTCTCTGCAAGATGCTTGATCATCTCGTTTCTTTTTTCCAAACGAATGGCATACATCTGGTAGACGTGATCGTATCCCTGAGGCTGACTTGGAAGAACGATTTCTTTGATATTGTGTAGTTTATTGGAGATGTAGTTAGCATTCTCTTTTCTCATGGCTATTATTTTGTCAACTTTAGCCAGTTGAGCAAGTCCAAGAGCAGCAAGAATGTTCGGCATTCTGAAGTTGTAGCCTAGAGATACATAGTCCATATAATCCGTCGAAGAAAAGTAGTCAGATGTCTCTAGCCTGCCATGTGATCTTATCAGCTTCAGTCTCTCATAGACATCTCTGGAGTCCGTAACGACAGCACCGCCTTCGCCTGTCGTAATCACCTTATTTTGGCAGAAACTTAGAATGGCAGAATCTCCAAAGGTTCCAACATTCTTGCCGTCTATTCCGGCACCGAACGATTCCGCAGCATCTTCTATTAACAGAAGTTTGTGATCTTCCGCCAGATCCTTTAACTCTCGAATTTTGCAGGGGCAGCCACCGTAATGTATTGGAATGATGGCTTTCGTCTTTTTTGTGATTTTCATAGCAACGTCCTGCGGTGAGATGCCTAATGTTTCTTCTTCAATATCTGCAAATACGGGCTTTGCACCCACGAAAATTGGCGCATTTGCGGTGGCAATAAATGTAAACGATGGTACTATTACCTCGTCGCCAGGGCCAATTCCGTGAGCCAGGAGATCTGCATGAAGAGCTGAAGTTCCTGAGTTGAAGGTCAAACAGTTCTCTGTTCCGATATATTCCGCTAATCGCTCCTCAAATAACGCTATATTGGCTCCTACTGCCCAGTTCATACCGGATTCTATGGATTGCGTAATTCCTTTTACGTCTGCCTCGTCCCAATATATTTTGAATAATGGTATATTCCAGTTCATCTCATTCCTTCCAGTTGCTAATCTCATTTCGTGTGAGGTCCCTGATCACTTTAACCGGTATGCCCAAAGCGAGAACATTGTCCGGAACATCTCTATTCACAAAACTAAAGGCGCCAACAATAGAATTCTCACCCACAGTCACGCCTGGCATTACTATGCTGTGACTGCCTATTTTGCTATTTTTCTTTAAAACAACTTGGCCTTTCTTGTTATCTATGGTTGATACTGAGTAAATGGAGCAATGGGATCCGATCTGAACATAATCCTCTATGATAATTCTGTTCTTGGCATTGATATATGTAAACGCACCAATATCTGTCATATATCCGAGTCTCAGGCCAGCGACATGCTTGACGATCCACCCATATTCCGTAGGCTTGCTGTCTTCTATCTTGGGGGGCTTCCAGCTTTCAAATCGTTTCTCCATTATATCATCGATCCTAATAAATCCTTTTTTGCATCATGTTCTCATCAATTTTGATCTTCGCCAGTATTTCCGCAATCTTTTGGCCGGATCTTCCATCTCCATAAGGATTTTTCGAGCTTTTCATATTCTCATGAAACTCATTATCATTAAGCGCCTTTTGTATTGCAGAACGAATCTCGTTTCTGTTGTAATTTACATTAATCACATTAGAGCCACTTTCTCGTCCATTCTGACGAGTGCCAATATTTATTGCAGGAAGATTGAATGAAGGCGCTTCGATAATGGCGCTGCTGGAGTTGCCTATGATGGCACTGGCCATCTTCATCAAGCCCAGGTAATCTTTGCGGTCAATATTCTTATATATTTTTAAATATTTGTGGTGAGTATACTTCTGAATAACGTCGATCATCTTGCGACCGCCTGCATCAGAATTGGGGTATATGATAATCGTCTGATATTTCAATTCCAAGATCGCCTGCATGGTTTCGGTTATCTGCTCCTTGGAACACTCCGCTTCCAATGTGACCGGATGCTGTACCACCAGTAGAACCGGAGCGCTTCGATCTAGTTCGTACCTCTCCGCCAGCTCATCGGGATCGACAGGGTCCTCATTTGCGATGGCGTCTAGCCCGGGTGCACCAACAACAAAGATTCTAGCAGGGTCTTCTCCCATATTTTTTATCCTTTCCGCACTCTTTGTCGTTGCAGGTAGGTGAATCTGGGCCAGCTTTGTAATGGCATTGCGAACCAGGTCGTCTACTGTTGATGAGGTCTCTCCACCGTGGATATGGGCAACAGCAATGGATAGATAGGCGCCCACAACGGCACCCGCCAGCATTTCTCCTCTATCTCCCAGTAGAAGAATGATCTCTGGATTTATGTTCTCAATCTTTTCAGTTAACGAGGCAATGAATTTGCCAACAAACTTCGCCATTGATCCTTTGTTGTCTTTTTCATAGACCTCATTAATCTTATGAACCTTGAAGCCATCTTTTTCTATAAGTTCTATCGTATGGCCAAACTCTGGCATCATATGCATGCCAGCAGCTACTATCTCCAGTTCCAAGTCATCTCTCTTTGTAATCTCCGTAAGGGTTGATCGCATCAGGCCATAATCTGCCCTCGTTCCGGTGATGTAGACTATTTTTCTCCTCATTCTGGCCTCAGAATCGGTAAATATGACGACTTCAGCTCGTTATCATATCCCACTTTATAATAGTATCTTTAATTATCGCTTCTTTCGCGATTTTGCCAATAACATGCTTAATATCCTTGGGCGCGATTCCCGTTCCCGGTCTCTTGATTTTCAGCATATCCTCCGTAATTATGGTGCCCGGAAGAATATTGGTGCCTGCAACCACGCTTTTCCTTGCGATCTGTTTGATCTTCTCCTCTTCGGCAGAAGGCTGTTTTATCCCGTCGCCCATGGCCTTTTCTACAACTCTTATTGCCTCTATCATCTCTTTGAGTTCATCTGGTTGCAGTGAAGCCTTGTGATCTGGCCCTGGAAGATTTCTGTCAAGGGTAAAATGCTTCTCAATCACACACGCACCCAACGCAACCGCTGCAATAGATGCGGCTATGCCTAAACTGTGGTCGGATAGACCTGTTGGATGACTAAATGCTCTCCTCAGAGTCCCTATTGCCCTTAAGTTAATCTCCTCAGGCCTGGCTGGATAGCTGGTAACGCAATGCAATATCACTATTTCGTTTTCGCCTGCCTCTTTAATATGCTTCAAGGCCTCGCTGATCTCCTCCAGTGTGGACATGCCTGTTGATAGAATGATGGGTTTGCCCTTTCTGGCAATATGCTCCAGGAGGGGCAAATTTGTTATCTCTCCTGAGGCGATTTTATATGCTGGTACACCGATATCTTCCAGCACATCGGCACTCTTGGTGCTGAATGGCGTTGATAGGAACAAAATGCCCCTCTCTTTAGCATAGCGGGCTAGCTCTCGGAATTCTTCATCATCAAGCTCCAATTTTTTTATCATATTATACTGCGATTCATTTTGATCTGTTGTGTTCTTTTGATACTCAGCTTTCTCAGCCTGCTCAGTTACCATCTCTTCTGCATTGAATATTTGAAATTTCACAGCGTCCGAGCCAGCTAGTTTTGCCTTATCGATCAATCTTTTAGCGCAATCAATGCTTCCACCATGATTGACTCCAGCTTCAGCAATTATAAAGCAGGATTCGCCATCTCCAACGATCCTACCGCCTATCTCTACTCGATTCGTCAATCAATCACCTATTTTCTGTAATTTCGTATACTGATTAGAAATGTCTCAGCATTTGCATATTCTGCGCGGATTAATTCAATCTTCGGAGACCTGAGTCGAAGATGAATTTTGCAATATCGTCTCAGCTAGCCAGAGATCTTTTTCGCTATCTATGTCTATGCTTCTTTCGGAAGGCATAATGTAAGGAACGGTGCGAGGAGTATAGAAGCTCTTAATCCTGTAAAGGACTTTGGGGCTTGATATAAATAGTGCACCATTTGGTAGATAGATTTTCGGCAAACTCTGTCGTCTCATGCTCAGGTATTTTTTGCCCAATAACGGTTTCATAAAACCATTTTCTACCTTGAAGGACCAGTAAGGGCTGTGTTCCATCCTGCAAATGCTGACCACAGACTGGCAGTCAGATTCCGTATATAGTTGAATGGCAGCATCGATATCTTGAGACGTGCGCAGCGGCGTTGTTGGTTGCAAAAGGACGATCGCATCAGCAAAATATCCTTCTGTTTCCAACTGATTCAAGACCCAAATTATCACTGACATGGTTGGCGTATCATCCTGAGCCAGTTCTACCGGTCTGTCCATCACCTCTGAATCATATCTTCTGGATACCTCAGCAATCTCTGCATCCTCGGTTGATACTATTACCCTGCTGACTAGATTTGCCTTTTGAGCTGATTGAATGGAATAGCTGATAAGCGGTTTGCCGTTGAGCATAGCGATATTTTTTCTTGGAAATCCCTTGCTGCCTCCTCTGGCCGGGATAAGTGCAATTATCTCCTTGCTCATAACTGGTGCTCCTGGTTGGCGATGGTCTTTTCAATCACATTTATTACTCTCTCTGTTGCTTTTCCGTCAATCTTGAAAATGTGCTTCTCTAAATAAGCTTCTCTATTTTTTCTCAATTCGCCATCGTCTTTGAATAATCCAATTATTGCAGCTCTCAGATCTTTTTTCTCGTAAACGCCTACTGCCACTCTTTCGCTTACGTAGTCAACAATGTTAGGTTCTTTGCTCAAGTTCAGGATGATCACTGATTTGTCAATTGCTATTGCCTCGATGGCTGTAGTGGAGTGTTTGGTTATCATAAGATCGCAGACAAAGAGTTGTTCATACGTATCTGAATCTTTTGGTGTTAGAATAGCATTAACATCATAGCGTTCTAAGAATTCATTGATGAGTGCTGTATGGGCCTCTGTCTCTGCAGGATGTTGTTTAATTATCAGAGTCACGCCGTGCAATCCCTGAATAGCCCCAAAAATCGCCTCTAAGTTCTCACAATTCTCCTCGCGACTGAATCCATGAGTCTGTGTCGTCCATAAGACGATCTTCTGCTCTTGCTTGATGCTATAGCGTTTCAGAAAGTCCTTTTTAGAATACAACATATGTATATTAAAGAGAATGTCGTATCTTGGCTGGCCGGTTATAATCACAGTCCTTGCGACTGAAGCCTTTGCCTTGATTTCAGCCGATTCGCTCCCCGAGCACAGAAATAAATCTGGCTGCATTCTTGAGTCCCCAAAGATCAGAGCTCTGCATTCCTCTGCATCTCTTACTATGCTTGCTGACTGGAGTATGACCATTTTGCCATCGCTGTTCAGCGGTTTCGTATACATGCAATCATCATTTGATACAATGACCTTCGGGCTCATCATAGAAAGCATATTTGCCATGCTGTATCCCATCAATATTATTCGCAAGAATGTCCTGGGGTGAAAGAAATAAGATGCAACCTCTGCTAAATGGCTGCAGTCTGAGGCTTCCAGTCTTTTTAAGATTCTTTTCTTAAACAAATTCCATTTTAGGACGCTCTTGAATGCTATATTCAAAGACGATACTACATCTTGCACGGTTAAGTAGTAGTATTTATCGTAGCTGTCATCGATGATATACATCTGATGTTTGCATTCAGGATGTCTTCGCGTCAGTTCGTCGATTACGCTATAAAAAATGTAATCTCCTTCAATGTATCCAGATTTGACCTTTGCTTTCACCTGCCTATTCCTGGATATGAAAATAAAGTCTACCTGGTTGCCCTTTTTTTCCCCCATGATCCGTTTTATCAGACCGAGTACGTTGACAGAATTAAGACTCTTGGCAGAATCAACTGTCGGCCTGTATGTTGGATTTGATTTTAGAAACGTTATGTAGTTAGTATATTCATTTATGAACAAGTACCTGAGGGAAAATACGCCGACATCTCCCTGGAGGATTTCTTGGAGGTCTTTGTCTTTCAAGGCTCTCCTCAGCTCGGTGGCGTAACGGCTTTCAATGAGCGGTGGTGCATCAATTGAGTCTCTGGTCATATTTATCTCATAATATTTATCGCATGCTTCCATGTTTGTCGGATTCTCTCAATATATCTTGATACAACTTTGCAGTTTTTTCTGCAACCACCTTCCACGTAAACTGATCTGTATAATTCATAATGTAATTAGAATCCCAATTGCAATCAAGTGCTTTAAGGATGGCATTTGACAGTCCGCTAACATCTCTTGGCTCTACAAGAATGCCCAAATTGCGGTCTATGATAATCTCCTCACTGCCGCCGTTATTAGTTGCGACTACTGGTTTGCCGCATGCCATAGCTTCGAGCTGAACTATTCCGAAGCTTTCGCTTAAGCTCGGCAGCGCAAAGATGTCACAGCTATTCATCCAGAGAGCGATTTCTTCAGCAGATTTGTTGCCACCTGCTAAAATGACATTGTCCTGCAGGCCTTCTTGATCTATCAACGATTGAAGATGGTATTGGAGGGATCCTTTGCCGACAATGTATAGAGCTAAATCTTTTCTGAATGCGGCTGCAGTCTTCATGGCACGGATTAAATATTCCTGGCCTTTATATCCCTCCAGTGCTGCAAGATTTAATACTATTTTCTTGTCCAGGGGCAGGTTTAACTTCGCTCGAGCGTCTCTCTTATTCATGGGTTTAAACTGCTCTGCAGAAAAGCCGTTAGGAAGATAAACCAGCTTTGATCTGTCGATGCCGATCCTTTCAAACTCGCACAGGTCGGATCTATTGACTCTGATGATTCTGTCTGCATTTTTCCAGGCATAAATGAACCTTTGGTTGCAGGAAGCTACCTCTTCACGAAACCAATTTCTGTCCTCATGAACAGTTAAAATCAGTCTATTCCCGGAGGATTCTTTGAGTTTCGCGCCTACGTAGCCGGATGGAAAAGTGAAATGAGCGTGGATCAGATCGAAATCCAATCCATTTTTTTCTATCACACGTCTAGCGCCTCTCAGTCCCTCATCACCTCTGCGCTTTCTTGAAAATTCCAGGGGCATGGACCACGGTTTAGCGAAATATACTTCGACGTTGTCATATTTGTAGTCCACTGCATATCCATCATAGCGCCCTTTGCCATTCATGAATTGGAAGTGCGACAGAAATTTAGGTACAAATGGAGCGAGAACTATGACGTAGACCTTTTTTACATAGTCTTTGAGGTATCGCACCTGGTTTTTTACGAAGGACGAGCTTATGGGATCTTTGGCGTGCGGATATCTGTCGGAGATGACAAGAAGGTTGCAGACTTTCAGATCTATCGTGCTCTCACTCCGGATGGGCAACATTCTTTGCGATGGGGTACGCGTCAATGAATTGTCTCAACCACAGCTCGACGTTCATAATCCTCCAAAGAGCTTCCTCATGGTTTTTCTTGCCGCTCTTGTGTTCTTCGAGCAATTTCTTTACTTCATCTGCTCTCCAATACTTCCTCTTGGCAAAATCCTCAAAATCCATCAGCGTCTGCATAAACCGTATAAAACCAGATGCCTTCATCCAGGATTTGTCTGGCGTGGCAAAGCCGATCTTGTCCCTTCGATTCAATATCCTGTCCGAGACCAGTCCCTTCATCGCCTTTCTCAGAATGTATTTCGTAGTCCCTTTCCTGATCTTGCATCCCGATGGCAGAGACATAGCCAGCTCTACCAGCCTGTAGTCGAGAAAAGGCACTCGAGATTCTATGGACCAGCGCATTGAGTTCTTGTCCTCGTATCTCAGGAGCTGGGGTATGGCGTAATGGGTCAGATCGCTATAAAGCGCTCTGTTTAAATCGAAGCTCCTCTCTGTAAGGGGATTGGCCAGCTCGATGTCTTCAAATCCCTTCAGGTATTTCAGCCTCTTGAGCCAAAGGTTCCTGATCCATCCCTGAGAGAGGCCAAGGGCGCTTAGCATTGTCATGGCCGGAAAGAGCACCATGTCGGAAATCCTGTTCCGGATCATCTTTGCAGCCTGAATGGCTTCTCCAATTTGGAGGTGGAGCAGAGACTCAAAAAGATAATATTTATAATATATAAAATATCCCGCAAATACCTCATCGCTGCCCTGGCCATCCAGGAGCACTTTCATGCTGCTCTTATTGGCCAGCTCCATCACCTTGTATTGGCCATAGATGCTGAGCGTTCCAAATGGTTCCTCTTGAGTCCTGATCAGATCGATGAGGTCATTTTGAAGGTCTTCGCTCGTCGGGCTGACGCTATGCCCCTCGACATTTGTGGCAGCAGCTACCTCATTTATGAACCCTGATTCGTCCAGCTTTTCCCCCGGAAAGATCATGGAGAACGTCTTGATCTCGGTTGTCCTGCTGATCTCTCTCATGGCATAAACGATTGAAGAGGAGTCGATGCCGCCGCTCAGACATGAGCCCACGGGAACATCAGAGATGAGGCGAAAGCGAACGCTGTCGATGAACATCTCTCGTATCCTGTCTGCAGCTTCTCCTTCTGCGATTTTAATTCTGGAAATCCTCTCGTGGATGTCATACCACCTGGATTTTTCCAAAGAGCCATCGGTGAGGCTGTAGACCATGCTCTCTCCGGGCATGAGCCGTTCTATGCCCTTAAAGAACGTCTGGGGTAGGTGATCCACAAATCCCAAGACAAGATAATCATAGACTGCTCTGTCGTTGGCAGCACGTTTGATCGGATGCTGCAAGATGCCCTTGATCTCGGAGGAAAATATCAAGCCTCTTTCGTCCCTGAAATAATAGAGTGGCTTCACTCCGAATCTGTCTCGAGAGAAGAACAACGTTCCCTTGTTTTTGTCGTAGATGGCAAAGGCCCACATGCCGTTGAACCTCTCGACGCACCCGGTTCCCCACTCTTCATAAGCATGAATTATGACCTCTGTATCGGTATCCGACGAGAATCTGTGGCCTCTCTTTTCTAGATCGGGCCTGATCTCCTGAAAGTTATAGATCTCTCCGTTGAATACGATCCAGATGCTTTCATCTTCGTTGCACTTGGGCTGTCTGCCGGCAGGAGATAGGTCGATGATGGACAGCCTTCGGTGGCCTAGTGATACTGCATCATCGATGTACGTGCTCTGATCGTCCGGCCCGCGATGCACCAGGGCATGGTTCATCTTCTCTATCAAGGCCGGATCTTTCCAGGTAAAACCGCTAATGCCGCAGATTTAGATCACCTAATTCATGCCGACTTCTTCAGGACCTCTTCATATTTGCGGGCGATTTTTCTCCAGTCGTAGCTCTCTGCCAGGGACCTGAGTTTCCTCTCGTCGAGCCGTGCTTTCAATATATTCTTTACCTGGGCCGCAAAGCTTTCAGCATCGTCATAGTAGTTTATCTCGTCTCCCAGCAGCCTTTCAAGCGAGATCATGCGGCTGGAGAGCACCGGCCTGCCGCATGAGAGGTAGTTGAAGACCTTTCCGCCGGCAGCGTACTCGTTCTTCTTCATCATTTTCAGAGGATTGAGGCCAATGTCCATGGCGGAGATATATCTGGAGAGGTCTGAGTACTTTACCGCTCCAGTGAAAACAATCCTGTCGCCGACGCCCAGATCTTCTGCCATCTTTTTTATCATGTCTCCATAGTCTGTAAAAAGACCTGGACCCACTACGAGAAGAGTCGCATCGATATTCGGCAGGGCCGAGACCACGGTCTCCAGATCAACCCAATGCTCGAGAGATCCAACATAGCCTAAAACCAGGCCATTCAAACCAAGAGCCTTCTTGGCTTCTTCCATAGGAAGCGGCCTGAGAACTCCTGTATCCACGCCGTTGGCGATCACTGTGATATCTTTAACGCCGATTTCGCTCAGAAAGTCGGCCAGCTCTTTTGTAACGGTTATTACTTTTTTTGCGGAACGGAGGTTGAACCTTGTAACCTTATTTACCGACCACTTGACAATCTCTCCGAGAGCTGAACCCGGATAGTAAATCGATGCAGATTCTTCCAGGTGGTCGAGATAATCGAAGACCCTTGGCGCTCCTGCAAAGTTGGCTGCAAAAGATGGCAGGATGTTGGTTGAGAGAATGACGTCTATGTCCAGGCTCTTTGCTATGCTTCTGATCTTCCATAGGTGATAAGGAAAGTTTGCCAGATAATATAAGGCAGGATCCTCGGCTGAAATCCAGTCCGCTTTAACGAGTTTGCACTTTGTCTCTCTGGCCGGCAGACAGGAAAACCTCTTCAGCTGGAAGTGCAGAACATACACATCGTGCTCCTCGGCGAGAGCGTCGAAGATGAAATTGAGCCGATTGGGCACAGGGTGTCTGATCCAATCCGTAGTGGGAATTACCAGTATCTTCATTTTTTCTCGGGTCCTATCAACTTTTCTATCATCTGCATCTATAAAAGCCTGGGCCTTCCAAAATGTCGCAGGTATCGGCTAAGCCATTCGCAGGCCATTTTATTATGCCTTATTCATATTTTTTATGAAATGATGACCGAAAAGATCAAAAGCAAGCTATGCTTTATCTAGTAGTTTGAGATATCCTGGCTGTGATAGATTTGAAGGGAGTCATATTGGCGGCTGGTGAGGGCCGTAGATGCAGGCCACTTACACAAACCAGATCGAAGGTCATGCTTCCTGTAGGAAACCGGCCTTTCATGGAGCATGTAATCTTCGCCCTGGCGGCAAATGGCATTCGAGATCTTTACGTCGTAGTGGGTTATCAGAAGGAGAGAGTCATGGACTACTTCGAGGATGGCGTTGACTTTGGCGTGAAGATCACCTACCTCGAACAAACTGAACTTTTAGGGACGGCTCATGCCTTGCGCAAAGCTGAAGCCTACATGGACGAGGAATTTCTCGTAGTAAACGGGGATAACCTCATAGATGCCAGGGCTATCAAGGAGCTGATTATGGCCAAGGGTGATAACGTAATCCTCGCTGCTTTGCGCTCTCATTCTGGTGACTATGGTGTGCTGATGGTTGAGCAGGAGCGGGTAAAGGCGATAATTGAGAAGCCGGGAATGCCGTGTTCGGGAATTCTAAATACCGGTGCCTACAAATTCAGTCCCGCAATCTTTGAGGACCTCAGGAGAACTCCAATATCGGAACGCGGTTCTTATGAGTTGACTCAGACCATATCGCAGATGATCTCTGATGGAAAAGAAATCGTGCCTCAGATCACCAATGGCATCTGGGCAGATGCCGTCTTTGCCTGGGATCTGCTCAAAGCCAACAGCATGGCTCTGGGGATGAAGGACACAAAGATCGCCGGAGAGGTGGAGTTGGGTGCCATGGTCAAAGGCGCTGTGGAGGTTGGCGAGGGCAGCATTATCCGTTCAGGTTCTTATCTGGTGGGTCCGGTTTCCATAGGCAAGGACTGCGATATTGGCCCATGCGCTACAATTCTGCCGTCCACATCCATCGGCGACTCGGTTCGGATCGGCTCTCACACAGAGATTCGGAATAGCATCATCATGGACGATGCGAGGGTAGGATCTGGTGCCATAATATCCGATTCGGTTGTGGGTGCAAGCTCTACTCTGGCTGATCAATTGGTCGCGGAGACAGGGCCGTGTGTAGTGGACGTGGAGGATTCATTTTCACGGGCGGAGTTTGGGGCGATCTTTGCCGATGATGTGACTGCGGGATCTAGGGTTCTGGCCAGCGCCGGAACGATAGTGGGGACTGGAGCGCGCATAGGTCCAGGATCAATTGTTCGCGGCTGGATTGAGCGAGAGAGCAGGGTGATTTGCTGATGTGCGGAATTGTGGCTTATGTCGGCGACCAGCAGGCTGGACCAATTCTCTTTGACACTCTCAAGAGATTGGAGTATCGAGGTTATGATTCAGCAGGCGTGGCCATCAAGCAAGATTGCGAAATCGAGGTCTTGAAGTCAGCCGGTCGGATAACCGATTTGGAAAAGGTCTACCAATTGCGGGGCAGTCCGGGAGAGTGCATGGGCATCGGGCACACTCGCTGGGCGACACACGGCAGACCGAGCGATAGGAATGCTCATCCTCATACCTCTGGCGAGATTGCCATAGTGCATAATGGCATCATCGAGAACTATCTGGATCTCAGGGATCTCCTCACAGAGATGGGGTATGAGTTCACTTCGGAGACAGATAGCGAGGTGCTCGCTCATCTCATTCACCTCTACTACAAAGGAGACCTTCTGCAAGCAGTTGTCAAGGCTTTAGAGCATGTGGAGGGCTCTTATGCAGTGGCTGTGCTTGCCGCCAGTTCGCCATATCTAGTCTGCGCCAGAAAAGACAGCCCTCTGGTGTTGGGCAAGGGCGCGAGTGCAGTCTATGTGGCGTCCGATGTTCCCGCTCTTCTTCCCTACACCAAAGATGTGATCCGCATGAAGGACGGCGAGATTGCTCGCGTCTATGCGGATAGGGTCGAGATGATGGACCGTGAGGGCAATGCTCGTCAGGTGGAGATCGAGCGCATCACCTGGGACTCTGATGCCGCTGAGAAAGGAGGCTATCCTCATTTCATGCTCAAAGAGATCCATGAGCAGCCTCGGGCCATTAGAGAGACCATCGCAGGGCGCATATCAGAGATAGACGGTGATGTGAGGCTTAAGCTGGGATTGAGCGACGAGGAGATCTTGGGCCTTGAGAGGATTACTATCATCGCCTGCGGCACATCCTACCATGCCGGGATGCTTGCCAAGAACCTGTTTGCAAGGGCCGCCGGCCTTCCTGTGGACGTAGAGGTGGCTTCCGAGTTTCTGAATCTTCAGATGAAGCCCAGCACGTTGCTTTTGGGCATCACCCAGTCCGGGGAGACTGCGGATACTCTGCTTGCCCTGAAGAAGGCCAAGACCTTTGGTGGCCGGAGCATAGCAATAACTAATGTAGTGGGATCGACTGTGACTGAGCTGGTGGACGGTACAATCTATACTCGCTGCGGTCCGGAGATCGGTGTGGCAGCCACAAAGACGTTTACCTCCCAACTGGTGGCCGTCATGCTTCTGGCGATTCGACTTGGCCGAGCCCGGGGGCACCTCACGCCCGATCAGGCAAGGAAGATGTTGGTCGAGCTGACCAAGCTTCCAGGGCTCGTGCAGAGGGTATTGGAGAAGAGGGATGAGATCAAAAAGATCGCTGAGCTTTACGCCAACGCTAAGTGCTACTTCTTCATCGGCAGGGATTATCTCTACCCCATATCTTTGGAAGGCGCGCTCAAGATGAAGGAGATCGCTTACATTCCATCTGAGGGATACGCCGGAGGCGAGTTGAAGCACGGTCCGCTGGCTCTGATCACAGAAATGACGCCCGTCGTGGCTTTGGCCACCTGCGGCAAGAAGATCCAGTCCAATATCAAGGAGGTCAGGGCTCGCGGGGCAGAGGTGATAGCCTTAGCCACAGAAGGTGACCAGGATATCGGCAAGGTGGCGAGCATGGTGATTGAGCTTCCTTCTACCAGGCCCATCTTCTCTGCGGTGCTCTGCACCGTTGTAGTGCAGCTCCTATCCTATTACACTGCAAACAAGCTTGGACTGCCCATCGACAAGCCCAGGAACCTGGCCAAGTGCGTTACCGTGGAATGAGGCTTTCTTATTTAGCGAGCCTGCATCTTTTTTGAATCTGTTTCAAAAGAAGGGCTGATGCCCCACCCCCGTAGCATCAGCTTTCTTCGCTTGATGGAGCGTTTTCACTTTGTTACTACTAGTTAATATATCTATCTAGGTGATGTAATTTATTATATCAATCTCCAACATAATTCCGTTAATATTAACTATTAATTAGAATTGACTACTATAAATTCATACTAGAAAAGTATTAAATATTACTATGCTCAATGGAAAAGACATATCAGCGAATTAGATGAGGGATTGATATGGAACATCTTAAAGTCAAGATAGTATCAACACTAATGCTGCTTATGATGATTATAAGCTGCTCATGGGCAACTTACTGGGATTTTAACCCTGACCAAGTGGGCGTAAAGCACAAGCACGATATGACAAGTGATGTAGAGGGGCAGGGTTATACTTCCGAATATATGAATATAAACACCAATAACCTCTCCATGCTCCAGTATGCTCATGGGAGTGGCACTATGGACTTCGCCGACATACTCTCTGATGAGCAGAAATCTGTAGTCAGCTCTGATAGTTACTACTGGATGATCTCTTCTTCGACTTTTGAATGGGTCAAAAAGCCAAAATATGGCCAGAGCATGATCACTTACAGCAGGCAATATGATAATGTTCAGTCTCCTACAAGCTTTGCCTATGGAACTGGCTGGTATTCTTCTCATCCGGTGACCTATAATTCTCTCCTCAAAGATAAAAACGAGGCTAAAAGCTATCAGGAAGCTGCATCTATGCATAGGCAGATTGAATATGCACGAGCCGTTAAAGGCGATATATCCGTAGAGATGAATTGCACAGGTCCAACTGCATCTGCAGATGGCAAAGGGTTGCTTCAAATGAAAATTGATGATGACATCGTGCAGGGAACTCTCCATATTGGCGAGCTACTCTACTCCTCATCGTATTCAGATTACAAGCTATATGATTATATAGATCCGAAAACCAATAAAACGGTTAACGTATATAACGAATTTGGCCGCAAGAGTGCGTGGATGTCGCCAATAATTGAAACCAGTAATGAATATATAGGGGATTTCCATGTTCAAAAGGAGATGACGCTTGATATAACTAAGTCTAAATCAACCTGGGGCGAGGACTGGCTGCCTTGCTGCAGTGGTAGCTTCTTCGACATACCCTCATGGAATTTCGATAAGGAGTATTCCAAGAAGATCGGCATCTTCGACTGCACCTGCCGCGAAGCATATGCCTCTTCCATGAAGCCTGCCTGGAACACAACTCAGGCCCAGTTCCCAACAGCAGAGTACCAGTATAAAGCCTGAAGGGAATTGATGCCTTATCTATTTTTTATTTGTTCATCTGTTTTAACTGGTTGTGCTTTTGTATTGCGGTTTCCTATAATATCATTGACGAAAAAGTTATTAACAATAATAGATCATCTTGTGTTCTGTCATAATAATCGCGAACCATATGAGGGATTGATATGAAAATAAAGCTATTATCAGCGTTGCTGACGCTAATGCTAACGCTACTGCTGTTCAGCTGCTCTGCTGGGGCCGCAGAATATCCCATGACCTTTACCGACAGCGCTGACAGAGAAGTGACTCTGCAGATGCCAGTGGAGAGGATCATCGTTCTGAGCACCGATGCAGCAGAGGCGGTTGAGCTTCTGGGTGCTGGAGACATGATCGTCGGTGTAACGGACACGGTCCAGAAGTATTCCTGGTACTTCCCGGATCTCAAGAAGAAGACATTGGTCGGCAAATGGAGCGCTCCGGATTATGAGACCATAGCACAGATCGCTAAGGGAGATGCTGACACAATAACGCCCAATATTCTGGTTTTGGGGTATCCATCCGGAAAGATGAGTGGGAAGTCTTATGCAGTGGATGCAGTGGAAGAGGGTCTGGGTCCCTTTGGAAATATCGCTGTAGCTGGATTTAGCTTCTACAAAGAGGAAAAATTGGACGACGAGATTACAAAACTGGGCATGATTCTCGGCAAAGAGGACAGAGCCCTGGAGTATATCGCCTGGAAGAACTCGAAGAAAGAAGCCATTTCTGATGCTGTTAAGGGATTGGACCGGCCAATGGTTTACTTTGAAAGCAGCCAGCCAAAGGGCCTTGGTGAGCTCAAGACCAACGGTGGTGGCTCAGATATCGACAAGAGCATAAGGCTTGCTGGAGGATTGAACATCTTTGGATCAAATGAGGATGAGAGCATCACGACGAGCTGGGAGGATGTGATCAGCAAGAAGCCAACAGTCATCCTGCAGGTTAAATCCGATGACGTCTTAGGCTGGGGTGCTTTCCCCTCAAGCGATACCATTGCCGCTCAGTCCGTCCGCGATGAGATAATGAGCCGCACTGGCGCAAGCTCCATCTCCGCCATCAAGAACGATAATGTCTGGATAATCTTCCGAAAGATGCTTTATGGGCCGGGTAGTGTTGCGGGAACGACATTGATGGCCAAGCTATTCCATCCTGAAATAGATCTCGACCCAGAACAGGTTTATTCTGAGTATCTCGATATGATCGGAGTCCGCCTGCCTGAAGACAGGACCTTCGTCTACCCGGAGATGGAAAGCACGTAAAGTGATGATGCATTTGGTCTATGCAGTGACGAGTGCAGCTCCTGCATAGAATAATCCTTTTTAGAGTCTATCGTAAACCCTTTTGATGATCGGATCGTTTTGTTCCCAGAAGCGGTATTCATCTGATGAGAGCTTTTCTGGATCTCGCAAGAGTCTCTCGCGTACTGCTTCTTCCAGATCATCAGCCTTTACGATTGTCAGGTTCTTTCTCTTCTCCATTGCCGTAACGCCGGATGCCACCACTGCCTTGCCCAGCGCCAGATACTCGTTAAGCTTCCAGACGCTCTTGTCCGTAGAATAGGGGGTCAAAGCATTCTCTTCACGAGGGATCAGGCAGAGTTTTGCCTTCTTTAATATTGCCGCCACCTTGTCATGGGGCTGCCATCCAAGGTTCTTGACATTAGAAGGCTTTCTCCATAGATACAACTCAGCAAATGGGCCGCCGCCCACAATCCAAAATTCTTGATCGGAAATGGCTTTAGCAATCTGCAGGAGCCTGCCAATTCCCTCCTGGGTACAGACCCTCCCGATGAATACGACAGGTTCTCTTCCAGGCTCAACTGCGAATTCCTGACCATCGATCTCGGTGCTATTGGAGCAGAATGAGCGATGCGGATAATTGGCGATCACATGGATATCCTTGTCGGGGGCATATTCCTGGACCTTTTTGCCCAGAGGCTCATTGACCGTAGTGATGACATCGGCACATCTTGCCAGCTCTCTCTCAAAATTCTCGGCAAATATCTTGCCCGCGGGTCCAAAGGTCTGGGCAAACTCGATGCCCCAGGGGGACCTGTAATCATAGATGAGCTTTCTATAGCCCTGGTCTCTCAGGTCTCCAAAGCCATGATAAATAATGTCCGGAACATTAAATATGTGGACCACATCCGGTTGTCTCTCTCTTGTGATTTTCCTGGCCATAACAGCGATGCTGATCCAATTTCTTGTGCCGAAGCTGGGAACGATCACCTCATGTCCCTGAGACTTGAGTGTGCCCTCAAACATCTTCAGCCGGGTGGTCCTCTCCGGCTGGTTAGCTAAAAGGAGTATCTTCAAGATCCACCTGCTAATTTTGACTGAATCTCGTCATTGCCTCTTTCATTTGGATGCACCTGGAAATTCGAATGTTAAATCGAAGGGGTCGAATATAAAATCGGACTCTTCCGGCTTGATGTATCTTAGATCCTTCTTGGTCACTTCATCCTTGGTGAGGATGGGATCTGAGACATAGACATCGAGACCCTTGCTGGCCAGGAGCCTGACCAATGCCATGTTTCTGCTGTGATAGAACTCTTTGACTCCCGCTCGGAATGTGATTCCTTTGACGCAGATCTTGATTCCGGATAGAGGCTTTTTGATCTTCAGGCACTGTAACAAGATCTTCTCAGCCCAGTAGAGGATCATCTCGTCGTTGACCTCTCGCGATGTTCTGAGGAGTCGGCAGTTGCTGAAGTGCTCTCTCTTTTCCATCTCCTTGATGAGAAACCACGGGTAAACAGGAATGCAATGGCCGCCAACTCCGGTGGAGGGCAGATGAATGTGGCAGAACTGGTGGTTGGCCTTGTCCCTCGCCTCCATGAAGTCAACACCCAGGTCCTGACAGATCTTGAAGAGCTCATTAGCGAGAGCAATATTGACATCGCGGTAACAGCCCTCCATGACCTTGATCATCTCAGCCACACGGGCAGAGGAGACCAGATGAAGGTTGTTTATGAATTTTTTGTAGGCCTGATAGGCAACGATGCCGCTCTCTTCGTCTCTGCCGCCTATCACCTTGGGAAATTCCCTGAGGCGGGAGATGCTGTAGCCTGTCATTATCCTCTCAGGAGAGTAGGCCAGGAAAAAGTCGCTCTTCAAGAGTCCGCTGGACTGAGTGAGCAGGCTCTCCACCATTCCCTCGGTTGTGCCCGGCGGAAATGTGGTCTCCAAGACAACGAGATCTCCTTTCTTGATGATCTTGCCTAAAGAGAGAAGGGCGCCCTTCATAATGGAAAAGTCGGGGTTGTATCCGGCGTCGACGAAGACCGGGACGATTACTATGAACGTCTTGCAGCCTTTTGCATCCTCAAATTTCGGCGTAGCGAAAAGCCTCTTTCCGCCATGCTTTTTGATCAGCTCATCCAGGCCAACCTCTTCGGGTATGGGGTTTTCTCCTCGGTTGATCCTGTTGCAGCGTTCGTCGTTAATGTCCACGCCCATAACATCAATGCCACTATCCGCCACAACGGCAGCCAGAGGCAGTCCGGCATTGCCGAGTCCAATTATTGCGATCTTTGCGCCAGTGTCCTGCATCTCTATTATCCTTCCTTGTTTTTGTCCTGCAGCATTCTATATTTGCCAACATCCACCACTTTTCCGCATGCCGAGCATCGAAGGTAATTTCTATCTTCGCCCTCCTCCTCCAGCCTGTGTCCGCAGCGGCAGACCCAACCACTCAGACGACCTGGGTTTCCCAGGATCAGAGCAAACGGCGGCACATTCTCTGCCACTACGCTGCCTGCACCTATCATCGCATACTCACCCACGGTGATACCGCAGACCAGGGTGGCATTGGCCCCGATGCTCGCGCCGTGACAGATGCGCGTGGCAGAAACGTGCTCTTCATCCCAGATAAAAGCACGCGGGTAGAGATCGTTGGTGAATGTAGCAGATGGTCCCACGAATACGTCATCCTCAATGGTCACGCCCTTATAAACAGAAACGAAGTTCTGGATCTTGACATTGTTGCCGATCTGGGCGTCGATGTCGATGTAGACGCTCTTTGCTATATTGCAGTTCATGCCAATCTTTGCCCCTCTGCGTACATGGGCAAAGTGCCAGATCTTAGTGCCCTCGCCTATCGTCTCGCTCTCGACAATTGCCGTGGGATGGGCATAATAGCTGCACTTCTCGCTCATCATCTTTTTATCCTCTACCGGGGCTTTTAATCTGCAATCCCTTTTTTATCATCTCGCAGATCTGCAGGTTCTTTAAGGCATCCTGGGGCGTGACCGGGAAGATCTTATTGTCTTTAGCGCAGTCCAAAAATGTCTTCAGCTCAACCTTCAGGGGTTCCACCTTGTTTACCAGCACCTTTTCGATGATGTTCTCCTGCAGGTATCTTTCATTTTCCATGCCGTATTTTCCAGGTTTTCTGTATACGAAAACCTCCTGGGTCATGAAGTCTCCCTCAGTCGTGAAGTCCTGAGATTCGACATAAAATGTTCGGAACTTTTTGGAGGACAGGCGGCTGGCAGATAACGAGACAACAGACTGTGGGAAGGAGACCAGAGCTTCGCAGACGTCTCCGTTTCCGGCGCTGTGAATCAAAAAGTCGTTCTCGTCCTTGAAGAGCACATTGAATACTATATCGATGTCGTGGATCATGAGGTCCTCGACAACAGAAGCATCTGTAATTCGGCTGGATGTGGGATTGTGCCTCTTTATTGCCACATAGTCAGGGCTCTTGGCAATCTTTGTCATCTCTGAGACTATTGGGTTAAACCTCTCAATGTGGCCTACGCCCACGACAAGGCCAGATTTCTCAATTATTTTTAACAGCTGTTCTCCTTCATCGACTGTAAGCGTGATTGGCTTTTCTATAAGGCAGTTTATGCCTGAAGAGATCACCTTTTTGGCGGTATCGTTGTGAAACCTGGTTGGCACGCAGATGCTCACAGCATCAACCTTGGCCAGCAGCTCATCAAGTGAGCCGCAGATGACCGCAAGATCCTGGACGCGGGCCGCATTTTCCGCCAGTGGGTCGTAGACATAAACGTTCCCGACTCCCTTCAGCTCTGAATAGACGCGCACATGGTTTCGTCCCATGACTCCTGCGCCAATGACTCCGACATCCATATTTCAGGCCTCGAATGAGTTAATGTTCTCGGCTATGTACTTCAGATCGTCCTGGCTGAGGGATGGATGCACAGGCAAGCTCATCACCCGGCGGGAGACATCTTCGGCCACAGGGCATCTCACGTTGGTGTAGCCCAGTTCCTTGTAGAAGGGCTGCTCGTAAACAGCTTTCGGGTAATGGACGGCGCTGCCGATTCCCCGGGACTGCAAGAACTCCATCAACTTCTCTCGCGTGGACCCGAGGTCATCTTCCACCCGGACCACATACTGATGGTAGACATGCCTGACGCCATCGGCCCGGTGTGGAGTGGTAATGCCCGTTCTCTTAATGTTCTTGTCAAGAAACTCTGCATTTTTGATCCTTTTAGCTGTAAACTCCTCCAATTTCGTTAGCTGGGCCAGGCCGAGAGCGCCCTGGATATTCATCATCCTGTAGTTGTAGCCCAGTGAGACGTGGTTGTACTTGCCAGTGTCTCCATGGCTTCGCAAGAGATGCAGGCGTTGTTCCAGAGAATCGTCGTTTGTGGTGATCATGCCGCCTTCACCTGTGGTCATGTTCTTGGTTGGGTAGAAGGAGAAGCAGCCTATTGCAAAGGAGCCAACCTTTCGGCCACGGTATTCCGCACCATGGGCCTGGGCGCAGTCTTCTATCAGGTGGAGGCCTTTGTCCTCGCAAATCTGCTGTACAGCCGAGAGCTCGAAGGGCTGTCCATAGAGGTGAACTCCAATCACAGCCCTGGTGCGGGGCGTGATCTTCTCTTGAAGGTCATTGGGATCGATATTGAATGTGTGGGGATCCACATCTGCAAAGACCGGCTTTAGGCCCTGGTAGATGGCACAGTTGGCTGTGGCAATGAAGGTGAATGCGGGCGTTATGACCTCGTCGCCCGGCTTGAGGCCCAAAGCCTTGACTGCCAGATCCAGGGCGACGGTGCCGTTGTTGACAGCTATGGCAAACTTTGCGCCCAGGTATCTGGCGAACTCGTCTTCAAATTGCTTGACTTCCTTGCCCTGGGCGAGCATGCCTGATCTCAGAACATCTCCTACCGCGGCAATCTCTTCTTCGCCGATGATGGGCTTAGCTATGGGAATAAAATCTCTCATCAAGATCTCCTGTCAACCTTAATTCATGTCATTTGATTTGCTATTTTCAGATATCACTGCGGGTGCCAGACGGGGCCCCCATGACTGCAGCAGGCAACCCTCGAAATCCCGGCTGGATGACAGTTCCCGGGTATATGCTGGTGTTGATTCCTGTCATCACGTTGTCGCCCATGATCACGCCAAGCTTGCGCCTGCCGCTGTCAACCCTCTCTCCTTTGACAAACGATTTTATGTTGGCTTTGTCATGGCGCAGGTTCGAGCAGATGGTGCCAGCTCCGAAGTTGCATCCCTCGCCAATGACGCTGTCTCCGACGTAGGAGAGGTGCCCGATCTTGCTGTTGCTCATGATGGCGCTGTTTTTGACCTCGACCGCGTTTCCCACCCGAACTCGGTCTCCGATACAGGTCGTTGGCCGGATGTAGCAGTTGGGTCCTATGTCGCAGTCCTCGCCGATCAGAACGGGGCCCACGATGTAGGCTCCGGAGCGAATGATGCTGCCCCGGCCCAGAAAAACCAGGCCCTTCAATGTCGCGCCCGGCTCAACCTCACCCAGAATTTGGCTTTGCAGGTCTTTGAGCAATGCCTCATTGGCAGTCAGAATATCCCAGGGCCTGCCTATCTCCATCCAGCTCTTAAGCTCCACGATTCTGATTCTCTCCCCTCTTGAGAGCAGGTTGAGTCCATCGGTCAGCTCGTATTCACCCCTATCGGAGAGCGGGGCAGATTGCAGGGCTTCGAAGATGCTCTTTTCCAGGTGGTAGATTCCGGCGTTGGCCAGGTTTGAGGGCGGATTACTGCTCTTTTCAACTACGGACTTCATGAATCCGTTCTCTACAGTGAAGACTCCATATCGCTTTGGGTCGTCGACTTTGATCGCTGAGACTGCAGCCCCGCCGCTTGCCACGTCTTTCAAAGAGGCCGCATCAGGCAGCACGTCGCCGTTTAAGACCAGAAAGCTATCCTCCGCCAGGCTCTTTGCAGCCATCAGGGCGTGCCCGGTGCCATGCTGCCTGTCCTGAACTGCGTAGTCGATCTTCACTCCGAGGCTCTTGCCGTCGCCAAAGTGTGAGCGTACTGCATCGGCGCCGTATCCCACTACCAGGACTATGCTGTCCGCCCCTGCGGCATGCGCTCGAATGATGATATGGTCCAAAAATGGCCTTCCGGCCACGGGCAGCATCACTTTAGGCCGCGATGCGGTCAAGGGCCTCATGCGGCTGCCTTCTCCTGCGGCGAGAATTATGGCTTGCATTGTGACTCCTATCAATCAAGGACTGCTAAGGCTTAAAAATGCTTTGTAAAGAAACCGAAAATGCTTTAGAGTTCTACATAGTAGGTGCATACATGTTGGACGAGTTCATCCGCTACTGTGCCCTTCAGAGAGATCAGGCGCCATTGGCATCTCTTCTGGTCTACCTGAAGAGAAAAGGCGGCTACGTGCAGCTAAACCAGATCTGGCGGGAGATGGGGCCAACTGCCGGCGGCCCATTCTGGAACCAGACGACTCTTCTCAACAAGCTCGACAAGCTGGAGCGCCTGGGGATAGTCATCATGGAGAGGCGCATCCTGCCATCGCCTCGCGATCTGGCCAAGAAGAAGACCAATACCTTCTATCGGATGAATCCAGAGATGGATCTCTATCCCTACATCTTCTCCATGCTCAAGATCTACAAGGAGGAACCGGACAGGTACTCCTCTGAACTAGTGGACAGGCCGCTTGATCATTTGTGCGATCTCGCGACTCGGCGGACGAATGCCGATCCGACTGTGGGCCGAGAGCTTGATGTGGCAATGGTGCTCATCGGAGAGGTCTTCTCAGTGGGGGGAGACGAGGTCAAGAGGATGATCAAGGAAAGGATGGCTAACCGGGGAATGATCCGGGATCGAAAACGTGAATCCTTGCAGTCCGTCGGGGTAGAAGAAACGGTTGCACCGAAGAAGCCTGTGGCAAAATCACCAAGACAAAATAAAAGAACGAAAAAAGAAAGAACTGCTGATAACTCGTGAGGCGGCTACTCCGCCTTCACGAATCTGTTAGCCAGGGTCTTCATAACATGGGGCAGAGTGGTATACTCCATATCTTCAGCCGGCAGTCGGTGCGGCTCGAAGGGACCATGCGCCCTCATGTAATCCGTGATCTCCAGGCACCTCTGGCGAGAGCGGTCGAAGGCCACGTCTTTGAAGAGATCCACGGGGCCCACGAAGTTCCCGTTGGCCATCTGGAAGCCTGCGGCAATGACTCTGGGCGGTCCGTCGAACCTTGTGGGGTGGGCGGTCTCAAAGGAGCAGGGCATGAGTGGGCCGTTGTGGCTGCCGCGCATCCATCCGCTGACCAGGTGTCCGAGAGCAAAGGGCTCCAGAACTTCTCCGAGAGCTGGCAGGCCTGACTGACATCGCACCAGGCCAGCAGGATCGTCTTTGCCGACATACATCCCGGCAGTCTGGTAGAGTTTTTCCGTGCTGATGGCGGCCACCGGCTCCGTCTCAGAAATATTGCCTCCTGGCTTGCAGAATACTCTCTTGATAACATATCTGCTCTTTGCGCCAATCAGGGCAAGAAGGTCATACATTTCACCCGGACAGTCCATCAGGACCTTTCTATGATCAATAATGTCCCATACCTCAAATGTGAAGCCTCCGTGGCATGCCGGGTCTATGATTAGTCCTGCAGTATTGAATGGATCAGCAAACATTCTGAAAATAGGCAGGTTAAATGCACCCGGTTCAGTTTTATCCATCATGAAGGCCACGATGGGCTCACTCTTGCGCTCGGTAATCTCCATCTCCGCCACGCCTGGACCCATGCCTCGGATGTTTCCGCTAAATGCGTCTGCGAGCAGATCCTGGCCTGCGCCATAGAGCTTCAGCTCTTTGGCCTTCTCTGTGGCGGCTTCAAATGTGCTCCAAGCCAATGAATGGATATCTCCGCAGTCACATCCATTATGATGGCTCATCAATAGCTCCAGGTCGTCGCCGCATGCCAGCACCTTAAAGTCTATCAAAGCGCCGGATTTCTTTGCTTCTTTAAGCTGCGATTCAGCGGTCTCGATCAACGCGGGATGGACTGAGGAGTGCCCAGGATAACCGCCCACATCGGCTTTAATCAATGATATTGTGATTTTTTTCTCATCTACCAAGAAAACCCCACCTTGCGAATTTGTGTATTTACCTTGAAATCGATATTCAGCATGCAATTCTTCCCTCTAGCCTATCTAAGCATCTGTCATCTTCATTCCCCTGGCTTCAAATTATATCTCATTCACGTTCTTTTTAATTCTATTAGGAATATTATTGGCGCGGATTATTCCGTAATCTGTGATTAGTGCCGTAAACCTATCAATTTTTATATTATTTAGCATTTCTCTAATCAAATCTTCTCTCGGATTGAAAAGCTTTACTCCACCTAATTTTGATAATATTTTTTTATCTGATGTAAGCCAATTATTTTTTCTCACCAGCATGAGATCATAACCTTCTTCCACGTCCCCAAATTTAAAACTATCTAAAATTGTATAAACCGGTATTCCATATAGATATGCCAGATCGGCAACAGTCAGGTGGCCGACGGAATGCCCGAATATCCCCTTTTCTATATCCACTCCTGTAGCTCCAAATATGACCTTATTTATCAGATTTCTGCTCATCAGGCTGGCTACAGCAATATCCGGAACTAAATTCACCTTTTTATATCCGCAGTTAGCTATCGACGAGGCATATGCGATCCCGTTGCTATATGATAACTCGTTTAATGAATTGTAATGCCCCAGATTTCTTGCCTCACAAACATATATCTCGGTCTTATCTTTTATATCTCTGTCCATCTTTTCAAGCGCTTTGATCACCAGTCGGCTATGGCCAAACAACAAAATGCTTCCATAGTCCCCCAGTATTGCGCCGGTGTAATGGGACAGCTTATCCAGGCAAAGCTTTCTTTCGTCTCTAAATTTTGTGATTTTCCCTTTAATTGCACCTAATATTTTCTTGATTTCCTCTTCAGATTGGTTCTTTTCATCTATTCGAAGCTCTCTTTCAAGCAGCTCGTCAATATGTCTGACCAGGACATGGCAAGGTCTGTCGATCAAAAGCTTTTTAATGACTTCTTCGTGGTACCATTTTATCATCGAGTACTTATTTGCACTTCGATCTGGCAGCTCCATTATGGAAAGAATGCTCTTTATAACGCTATCTAACACGTCGCTGGCAGATGATTTATCTTTAAGCTGGAGTTTGCTTATTATTTGATCTATGAGTATCTTGTCCCTATCGGAAAACGCTCCTGGAATCAGCCTCGTTTTTACTTCCGAATAGTAGGATATATTTCCTTGGGCAAGAATGTCTTTTACTGATAAGAGTTCAGCTTCAATTTCTTCTCTTATGTAATCCGCAATTAGATTTATATCCTTAGGGCCGTTTTCGCTGCGAATAACTTCTACAATTATGCTTGAGTCCTTATTATCGGCAATAACATTGGCTGTACATAGGTTCTTAAGCCAGTGAAGCATGCTTTCTGTCGGCATTCCAATTTGCGTAAAGAGAGTAAATAAATCCTCATCGATTCTATTTGGGTTTATATGGATTGCATCGGCAAGTCTCAAATATGCCGCCAATGTCCTTATATCAACGTCATGCACTTCCGTTATGTGCGATGAAAGATCCTCGGATTTTCTGTGATATTTGCATAACTCTCCAATTATGCCAGCTTCATTAGGCATCAGGCCTAAATCCCGAAAGTTATCCTCTACATATTTCTTTGACAGTAAGTGGTGAACCTCTCTGTATATCTCACTGTCACCGCTGAGCAGTCGACTTACATATTCGTGCTTATCATCATTATATATTTTTGATAATGCTGCCCCTATTATTGAATTGGGTATGTTCTCTTTTGATAGATTATGGACCTTGGGGTCTGGTATCATACCCACATCATGAAGCCATACTGCAGAAATTAGATAGAATAATTCTTTATCATTAAAATGATCTACGCTCTCACAGGGGATAAGCTTATAAATTGCATTTTCAACTTCATTGCAATGAGAACTGTCGTGAAATGTATAATATTCCGGGATATATCGTTTTCCGCTCCAGAGCCTTCCTACCTGCGCTTTTATCGTCTCAAGTCTTTTTAATTCGTTCTTCTCGTTGAGTCGCTGGTTTATCAAGTCTCTCGAACTTTCTGGCATCCTTGCTATCTCCTCCCGGCTTCCGTTTAGTTTCCTATGGCCGCATAATTAAGCTTTTTCCTTGGGCTATCGCTGCTTTTTGGAGTGAACCCCTGATAATGGACAAATAGTTAAGCAATGCCAACTCATGGAGGGAAACATATGAAGAAGACGAGGCGGCGCTACGATCGAGACTTCAAGATATCAGTATTAGTTGAACTCGATGCAGGCAAGCCCCTTGCCCAGGTAGCTCGCGAATATGGCATTCATCCAAGTCTACCTTGCCGATGCTCACTCAAATGATCTTCTTCTGCCGATATCTCGATCCAGGCCCTCTAAGTAAGTCGCAGCGGCTATTATGAATAGCCAAAGCCGTTTGAAGAGATCTCCCCAGATAATGGCGAATGCTTGATTCAAGAGATCGCTTCCGAGTTCACTTTTTACGGATACAGGAGGATCACTGCAGAACTCAGGAATCGAGGTCATGCTGTTAACCATAAGCGCGTGCTGAAAATCATGCGCCAGGGAAAAAATGCTTTGCCATAAGAGAAGATTCAAGCAAACAAAAAAATTACGGGACTGAACCAGGTTTGGGCTTCGGATATCACGTATGTGCAGTTGCCGCATGAGCATATCTATCTCGCGGTTGTTCTGGATCTATACAGCAGAAAGTGCATCGGATGGGATCTGAGCAGGTGCCTAAAAAGCGACCTGGCCATGAATGCTCTGGCAAAAACACTGGTGAGCAGGACAACTGAATCTCTAGGCGATCTTATTCATCATTCTGATCGGGGCGTTCAATATGCGTCCAAGGATTATGTAGACTGTCTTAAATACCATTGCTTAACTATTTGTCCATTATCAGGGGTTCAGTCCAACAATGCTTCCAGGAACATACTCACCACAGGGATGGAACAGCCCGTAGCGCCCATAGAACCAAAACCACTACATCACGCAAGTTTTGGCGATGAAGTGGGAAGCTGCGCCCTTCAGGACGCGGTAGTTCACTACAAATATAAGTCAATATGAATCCTCAGTTGAATTTATTATCTGATTCAAGGTAACGAAGTGGGAACGCAAATAGGAATAAAGAGGCGCTTACATGGAATTAATAGCGAAGTATCACGTAGAAACTGACCTTCCCATCGCGAAGGCTGCTGAAGCCATCGCCGCAGAGCAGTCGACAGGAACCTGGACCGCGGTGCGGGGCCAGGACAATCCCTTGGCCGCAAGAGTGATTCTGGCGGAAGGAAACAATGTTGAGATAGGCTTTCCTGAGGAGCTATTCGAGCCTGGAAACATCCCTCAGTACCTCTCAGTCGTCGCCGGAAATCTTTTCGGTTTGGGGGCCATAAAAAAGGTGCGCCTCCAAGATGTGATCTTTCCCGAAGGGCTGCTTTCGGCACACAAGGGTCCTCGCTATGGCATAGAAGATGCGCGAAAAATATTGGGGGTTTATGATCGCCCGCTTGTCGGCACCATAGTCAAGCCCAAGGTTGGACTCGACCCAAAGGGCACGGCTGAGGTTGCTGCAGCCGCCGTTCGCGGCGGACTGGATCTTGTTAAGGATGACGAGACCCTCACAGATCAGAGCTTCTGCCCAATCATTCCTCGTCTTGAGGCTGTCATGAGTGCTCTTGACAAGGTAGAGAAAGAAACTGGCAAGAAGGCGTTTTATGCCTTAAACGTAACCGCAGGATCCGATGTAATCTTGGAGCGGGCCGAGAGGGCCGTCGAGCACGGGGCCAATATGGTCATGATAGATGTCCTGACTGCGGGATTTTCTGCACTCGAACAGCTCTCAAGGAATCTGAAGGTGCCTATACACGTTCATCGGACCATGCATGGGGCATTCACCAGGGACAAAGGGCACGGCATTTCCATGCCTGTTATATCCAAGCTTGTGCGCATGGCTGGAGGCACCAATCTGCATACCGGTAGCTACATGGGCAAGATGGCTGGCGAGACCATCGAGAACGATCTCTGCCGCGAGGCTCTTAGAGGAAAATGGCATAATTATAAAAGAGTCTTTCCGGTGGCCTCTGGTGGAATATACCCGGCTAAGGTCCACGGAAATTTGGACGGTTACGGCATAGACTGCATCGTGCAGGCAGGTGGCGGGGTGCATGGTCATCCAGATGGGACCACTGCCGGCGCTCGGGCGATGGTGCAGGCAACTGAAGCCTGGCTGAAGAAAATTCCTCTTAAAGAGTATGCAAAAGACCACAAAGAGCTGGAAACAGCTTTGAAATTTTGGGGCGATTAGGCAGGGAGATTATATCTCTGCCTCTCCTCTAATCAAAACCGAAGAGTTTATATTGGTAGATGAGGATGGATCAGAGCGTTTATCACGAGCCAACAGTGATGTAGCGCTGTTTGAAAATCAGAAGAGGTGTAGTGAGGGAAGAAGTAGAGGGATCAGATGGCTAGAGACGATATCTTATCGAAAATCAAATCGGCAGAGGCTGACGCCAAGGCTGCAGTCCAGCGGGCTTTGGAAGAGAAGGAAAAAAAGATAGCCGCTGCCACTACTGAAGCTGCAAACCTCGTCAAATCCGCCGAGACTGATGCACAGGACTACTATGACAAGAGCGTTGCCAAAGCTGAGAACGATGTTAAGGCCAAAAAGGCATCTATCGTGAGCAGCGGTGAGAAGAACGTTAGTTCAATGAGTGGCGGCGCCAGTGCCAAGCTGGACAAAGCAGTTGAATATTTGATGAAGGAGTTCATGGGGTTGTTGCATGCTTAAGCCCGTAAAGATGAGTCGTGTAGTCGTCGCCGGGTCAAAGGATGTAATATCTCCAGTAGTTGAAAAGCTGCATGAGTTGCGCCTGCTTCACATTGTCAACTATAATGGCAGCCAACCTCAGTTTGAGATGGGCAAGCCCATCGGCAAGGCCAAAGAATACTCCGAGGATCTAATTAAGCTCAGATCCGTTACCAGGTATCTTGATCTGAATAAGAAGACACCTGATAAGATGTTCTCTGAGAGCCAGATTCTATCGGACATGGGCAACCTTATCAATAACGTCGGCAATGATGTTACTGCAACATTCGAGCGTATCACTGCCATCGACGCCGAGGTTAAGGTCAAGCAGGATCAGGTCAAAGCCCTGACTCCGTTGGCTGTTTTGCCGCTGCCTTTGGAAGCTTATTATGGTTATGAATCTCTGGCGACCTTTGTCGGCACAGCGGCAACACCAGTTGATGCCGATGTAGCAAGGGTTTCTCCGGTTAACGAGATCTATTCCGGAAGTGCCAAGAACGCAACTTTTGTAGCAGTATTTGTGCCTGTAGAAAAGGCCAGTGAAGTATCTGCGGTCCTTTCAGAGCATGGGTTTTCAGAGACCTCTGTTCCCAAGCTGGAAGGAAATGTAGACTCAGCTATTGCTGCTCTAGAGGGTGGCATAAAATCTCTGGAAGGAGAGAAAGCTCCTCTTCAGAAGAAGCTGATCGACATCAAGAAGCAGTACGAAGATGAGATGCTGGCTACAGACGAATTTCTGTCAATGCAGACCCAGAAGACTGAGGTACCTCTCAGATTCGCTGAGACGGACAATGCCTTTGTCATTGATGGGTATGTTCCGGCAGATCAGTTCAGCAGGCTCAAGAACGAACTGGAGAGTGCCGCCGGCGGCAAGCTCGAAGTTCAGATGATCGCAGATAAAGAAGCGGAAGAACTGGCTACGAAAGGCGAAGACATACCAAGCCAGATGGATAATCCAAGCTTGGTCAAGCCCTATGAGCTGATTACAAGGCTGTTTGCCATTCCTGAGTACAAGGAGTTCGATCCGTCGTTGCTGATATTTGTATTTTTCCCAATCATGTTCGGCATGATTTTAGGAGATATCGGCTATGGCATCATGACTCTGCTTGTCCTGATAATGCTCAAGAAGAGGTTCAAAACACCTGGCTGGCAGCAGTTGATCAACGTCGTTATGATTGGAGCCATTTGGGCAACCATTTTCGGATTCTTCTATGGCGAGATATTCGGTCCCTTAGGTCTTTGGGGCAGGATGGTTGGACATCTGTCTGAACATGAGATCGAGCTAGCAAAAGAAGCAGGTCTCTACTTCGGTGAAGGTGTCTTTGGAATGCTCGGAAGGTTGGGCCCGTTGGGCATATTCCCAATGGATCGCCTGGCGACTAACGCGGTTTTGTTGTTGATTGGAACCAGTATCTTTATCGGCGTCATTCACTGCAGCGTCGGTTCCATATTTGGAATCAAGACTGAGTTGAACTACGGTGAGAAGAAGCATGCCTATTTCGAGCGGCTTCCCGTGATGCTTTTCCAGGTATTCTTCTGCATAGCTCTGCTTGGATTGATCTTGGGGCAGTCGATTCTGACATATCTGGGCATCATCGTGGTAGTTATCTCCATAGTGATGTTGGTCATGGGTCCGGAAGGCGCTATGGGTCTGGCTCACGTGCCATCGTATGTGAGCAATTTGATCTCATATCTCAGGCTTCTGGCTATCGGCCTAGCGTCGGTGGGTCTGGCATATGCCGCCAACCAGTTGGCATTCTATGTCATTATGCCAATGCTGAGTGGTGGGGCTCAAAATAGTGCTGAGTTCTCAGTGCTTGGCATCATCGCAGGCGTCATGATCTTGTTTGTAGTGCACTTCATCAACTTCTTGCTGGGAATTCTCTCTCCATTCATGCATCCTCTCAGGTTGCACTATGTGGAGATGTTCACGAAATTCTACAGCGCTCATGGCGGTGGAGTGGAGTACAGTCCCTTCGGACATGTCCGGAGGTTCCTAAAAGCATGAACTTAACAGTTCGAATCGAAAGATTGAACGCAAATTGTAATAATTGAGTAAAGGAGGATTGAGGTAAATGGTAGCAGTAACAGATGCGGGAATGATGTTCGGATTGATAGCAGTCGGCGCTGGCTTGGCTACTGGATTAGCAGGCATCGGTGCTGGTGTTGGTGAGCAGGGTATCGGCGCGGCTGTGGTCGGCGTCGTAGCTGAGGAGCCCGGATTCCTGGGCAAGGGTCTGTTCCTCATGCTTCTGCCCGAGACACTGATCATCTTCGGCCTTGCTGTATCGTTGATTCTGATGTTCGCCTGGACACCTAACTTCGGTATCGTGCCTTAAGCCAGCCAATCCAAAGGTGAGAGGCAAATGGCACTTGATGCAGTGGTTGAGTCGATCCTGAATACCTCGAAAGGCAAGGTCGCCGAGATAAACGGCGAGGCCGATCAGGAGGTTGCAAGGATACTCAATGAAGCTAGGGAACGTGCCGCAGAGATTAAGTCCAGAAAAGAAGCTGAGGTTGGACACGTTATTGAGGCAATCGAGCGCAGGGAGATCTCCAGCGCCAATCTCGAGGTAAAGAGGGCGGAGCTGAATGTGCACAAGGATCTTACTGAGAAGGCCCGTGCGAAGCTTCTTGGAAAGCTACAAAATCTTCCCAAGAAGGACAACGAGGCAATGCTCAAAAAGTTGCTCGAGCCTTATGATCTCAAAACGATGAAGGTCTTCTCTAACAAGAGAGATGAGGCCTTCGTCACCTCTCTCGCCTCAAATTTCGGCGGGAATCTGGACATCATTGGCGGCGCAGTGGTTGAGAGCATTGATGGAGCTCTACGTTACGATTTAACCTACGAAACTCTTGCGCGTGAGGTCTTTAATAACCGCATGAAAGAGGTTTCCAGGATCTTATTCGGGTGAGGACGATGCCTGTACTACGTTTGCCGAAGTTCGGTTTACCGGTGAAGTACGCTTACATCACGGGCAGAGTCCGAGCGATGAAGACCAAGCTCATCCCTGAGGAGATGTATTCCAGGATGATGGGCATGGAGTTGTCTGAGATCGCTCGATACCTGGAAGAGACCCAGTATAAAGATGAGATCGACGCGCTCTCCAAGGACTACTCCGGCGTGGAGCTTATTGAGCATGCCACATTCGCCAATCTGGCGAAGATATTCAGGAAGCTTGAAGAGGTCTCTATCGATGAGCCTTCCTTCCTGATTCTGGAGTACCTGAGGCGCTGGGATGTATGGAACATCAAGACCCTCCTGCGTGGCAAGTTCTACGGAGCAACTGACACGGATATTATGAAGTATCTCGTGCCGGCGGGCGAACTATCTCCGGAGTATCTGGATGAGCTGGCAAAGAAGGAGTCCATTGCCGACATAATTTCGGCGTTTGATGGAACCGATTATGCCAGCGCGTTGGCTCAATACGACGGCAAGAATTTGGCATCGCTTGAAAACGCTCTCGATAAGCTCTATTATTTCAGAATGGAGCGGGCCGTGGGCGGCACATTATCTGTGGGCGGAGCCTTGCTGCTTAAGTACGTCCGAAGAGAGATTGATATCCGAAATCTGATCACGCTCTTCAGGATGAACAAGGCAGGCGTCGATGCAGCCGTTATCCAAGAGAACCTCATCCCTGGAGGGAAATTGCACGATGAGCTGAGCCGCATGGCAGGCCAGCCTTTCGGCGAGTTCCTGCGCGCGCTCGAAGGGTATCCCTTCTGGTCATCGATCTCTGATATTGCAACGGCTGATCTCGATGCCGTCAGCAGAATCGAGGCCAGACTTAGGGCGTATCTTATCCGGTATGCATGGGCTCTTTCAAACTATCATCCGTTATCCATCTTGCCTGTGCTAGGATACATGGTAAGCAAAGAGACTGAAGTTTCAAACATCAGGAAGATTGTGAGAGGAAAAGAAGCCGGACTTCCTGCCGAACTCATTGAGGAGCAAGTGGTGGTGGCTTAAATGGAGATTGCCTTTGTAGGAGGGAGCGAGAGCGTCCTCGGGTTCAATCTGGCAGGTTTAAAGAAATCTTATGCGGCCAACACCGAAGAGGAGATGGTCTCTAAGATTGGCGAAGTCATGGCGGATTCAAATGTGGGCATTCTGGTGTTAAAACAATCGGATTACAATAAGCTGCCCAAGAGGCTTCAAGAGCAGCTTTCCGAGTCTATCAAGCCTACCATTATTACCATCGGAACCGAGCAGAGCACAGAGATGAGAGAGAAGATTAAAAGGGCAATAGGTGTTGATTTATGGAAGTAGGGAAAGTAAAGCGAGTCGCCGGACCACTTGTTCAGGCTACGGGCCTGAAGTCTTCCATGTACGACCTGGTCCTGGTCGGCGAGGAAGGCCTGATGAGTGAGGTCATCGGCATTTCCGGCAATAAACATATCATTCAGGTATACGAGGACACGGGCGGCGTGCGGCCCGGCGAGCCCGTCAAAGAGACAGGCGCTCCACTCGTGGCACAACTGGGTCCAGGCATTCTGACCCAGATTTACGACGGTATCCAAAGACCACTGCCAAAGCTGGCAGAGATGTCAGGAGACTTCATCAGCCGAGGCCTATTCGTTGACGGCATCGATCATAAGAAAAAGTGGGAGTTCAAGCCTATTGCTAAAAAGGGCGATGTACTCAAGCCCGGTCAGGCCTTTGGTGAAGTTCAGGAGCAGCTGCTCATCAAGCATAAGATCATGGTCCCGCCCAAGCATAAAGGCGGTGCAGTCAAGGAGATCTATTCCGGAAACTTCACAGTCGATGAAACTGTGCTCGTCTTTGAAGACGGAAGCAAGCTCACCATGATGCACAAGTGGCCAGTAAGACAGGCTAGGCCTGTGACTGAAAAGCTGGCACCAACCATTCCGCTCAGAACAGGACAGAGGGTCGTGGATGGATTCTTCTCCCTGGCCAAGGGTGGAACTGCAGCTATTCCCGGCGGATTCGGCACCGGAAAGACCGTCATGCAGCAGACCCTGTCCAAGTGGGCAGATGTTGACATTGTGATTTATGTGGGATGCGGCGAGCGCGGCAATGAGATGGCCGATCTGCTGCATGAGTTCCCTGAGCTGCAGGACCCAAGGACCGGCAGACCCCTCATGGAGAGGTCAATCGTTTATGCCAATACCTCCAATATGCCTGTAGCTGCTCGTGAGGCATCCATTTACACCGGGATGACCACAGCAGAGTACTACAGAGATATGGGCTATGACTGCTTGATGACCGCTGACTCCACCTCTCGGTGGGCAGAAGCCATGAGAGAAATGGGTTCCCGTCTAGAAGAGATGCCTGGTGAGGAAGGCTACCCTGCATACCTTGGTGCCAGACTTGCCGACTTCTATGAGCGTGCTGGACGTGCCGAGGTTCTCAATGGCGGCCAGGGTTCAGTCAGCATCGTGGGTGCTGTGTCCCCTGCCGGTGGAGACTTTACCGAGCCCGTCACTCAGAACACACTGAGAATGGTCAAGGTATTTTGGGCACTGGACTCAAAGCTTACCCAGCGCAGACACTTCCCGTCCATCAACTGGCTCGATTCCTATTCCCTGTATGACCAGATCTTAGAGCCCTGGTTCGTGGAGAATGTCAGCCCGAACTGGAACAAGAACAAGAGACGCGCCATGGCCATACTGCAGGAGAATGCCGAGCTGGAAGAAATCGTGATGCTCGTCGGTTCCGATGCCCTGCCTGAGGATCAGCAGATCACTCTCGAAGTGGCAAGGATGATCATCAACTTCTGGCTGGCTCAGAGCGCATTCCACCCGGTGGATACATTCGCTCCATACAAGAAGCAGTTCGATCTATTGGAGGCCATCTTGAAGTACAGAGATCATGCCTTCGATGCAGTCCAGAAGGGCATACCTGTATCGGCGATTACATCCGTTCCATCCAAGGATGCTCTGGCTAAGGTTAGGCTGGAAGCCGAGTACGAGCCCATCCTAGCAAAGGTTATGGCTCAGATGGACGCTGAGTTCAAGGCGCTGAAGTGAGGAGGGTTCAAAATGACTAAGGAATACAAGACTATTACTGAAATCTCCGGACCTCTCATCTTCGTGGAGAAGACTGAGCCTGTGGGCTACATGGAACTAGTCGAGATCAGGACCGGCGGAGAGCTGAAGAGAGGACAGGTGCTGGATTCCTCTGATGAGATCGTGGTTATTCAGGTATTCGAGGGAACCGGTGGTCTGTCCAAGGAAAGCGCAGTCAGTTTCACCGGAGACGTCATCAAGATGCCACTGTCTCCCGGCATCGTGGGACGCGTTCTGTCCGGATCCGGAAAGCCCAGAGACGGTGGCCCGGAAATCGTGCCTGAGGTATTGAGAGATATCGCAGGAGCTGCTATTAATCCCGCATCCCGTGAGAAGCCGCGTGCTTTCATCCAGACCGGCATCTCTACCATCGATGGCACAAACACTCTGGTGCGTGGCCAGAAGCTGCCCATCTTCTCTGGTGCAGGTCTGCCCCACAACGACCTTGCTCTGCAGATCGCAAGGCAAGCCAAGGCGCTTGGTGAAGCAGAATCCTTTGCAGTCATCTTCTGCGCCATGGGCATCACTAACGAAGAGGCTCAGCACTTCCTTGCTGACTTCGAGAGAACTGGCGCTCTGGAGAGAGCGGTCGTGTTCCTCAACCTGGCCGACGACCCGGCTGTGGAGAGGATTCTGACACCCAGGTTGGGACTGACCACTGCTGAGTATCTTGCCTTCGATCTGAACATGCACGTGCTCATCATCTACACGGACATGACCAATTACTGCGAGTCTCTCAGACAGATGGGAGCAGCTCGTGAAGAGGTGCCCGGACGACGTGGATATCCAGGATACATGTACACAGACCTGGCCATTCAGTACGAGAGGGCTGGAATCATCAAGGGCAGAAAGGGCTCTATCACCCAGTTCCCAATCCTGACCATGCCCGGTGACGATATCACCCACCCCATTCCGGATCTTTCTGGGTACATCACCGAGGGCCAGATTCTCATCTCACGAGAGTTGCACAGAAAGGGCATTTATCCACCAGTGGACATTCGCCCCTCGCTTTCCAGGCTGATGAACTCCGGTATCGGTAAGGGCCACACTCGCGAGGATCACAGGGCAGTATCGGATCAGCTCTATGCTTACTATGCAGAGGGCAATGATCTGCGCGGTCTCGCCGCCATCGTCGGCAAAGAGGCTCTCTCGGAACGAGATAAGCTTGTCCTGGAGTTTGCAGATAAGTTTGAAAAGAGATTCGTCAATCAGGGCCGAGATGAGGATAGGTCTATCTTCGATACCCTCCAGATCGGATGGGATCTCCTGGCAGACCTGCCGGAAGCAATGCTCACCAGGATTGATGATAAATACATCAAGGCTTACCATCCAAAGTACGCAAGCACAGCGAAGAAGTGAGATCATGGCCGTAATTCGAGGAACTAAACCGACCAGAGCAGTGCTGATCGCTCTCAAGAAAAGGATGAAGATCGCTATAACTGGTCACTCGCTCCTCAAAATGAAGCGTGACGGCCTCATGATTGAGTTCTTCGAGGTGCTAAACAAGGCCAAGACAGTCAGGAAAGAGCTGGTTGAGGCTCTGCTCGTAGCCGAGCAGAGGCTTCAAATGGCCATGGCTGTGGAAGGCACTGTTGCCATCAACAGCGTGGCCTTTTCCCTGCAAAAGGAGCCTGCGATTCAGCTCGAATCCAGGAACATCATGGGCGTAGTGGTTCCCAAGATCACGGCAGAGGCCGTGCAAAAGAAGATGTTCGAGCGAGGCTATGGCATCATAGGGACCAGTGCGGCCATTGATGAAGCAGCTGATGCCTATGAAAAGTTGCTTGATAAGATCATCCTGGCTGCAGAGGTAGAGACCGCCATGATAAGGCTCGTCGAGGATATCGACAGCACCAAGAGGCGTGTCAATGCTCTGGAGTTCAAGGTGATTCCTGATGTCAAGGATACTATCAAGTTCATCAGCATGGCCTTGGAGGAGATGGAAAGGGATAACCTGGTCAAGATGAAGATGCTCAAGGGCAAGTCCGAGCGGAAAGCAGCAGCTGAAGCTGCCAAGAAGGAAGCGGAAAAAGCCGCTGCCGCAAAGGCTACTGCGTAACTCTGTACAATGTCGAACTGGTTTGAGCGCAAGGCAAAAGACTGGTTTGGCACGCCCGAGAAGAAGATGCGTCTTCTTCAGTGGTTGGTGTACCTCACCAACCTCTATATTATTTTTGGTATATTCGTTCTCATCTGGATTTTATATGGAAAGTATATCCTGAAGGTATGGAATTATTATATGCAATAAAATTAAAACGATAATGCTCGACCTATATTGTGTCGCAAAATCCTTCGCAGAAGTCTCTGCGCATTGCCTGTAGATCTTTTATTTCGCTTTCAATCATGTCATTTATGCTTCTCGAATTATAGCTTCCTGTCAGGTCAAAATAGACTTGGCCACCTTTTATGAATACGTCTTTTCCAAGAAGCATCGGCCTTATGTCATTCATGAGATAGTTGTATTGCTTCTGATTCAATACGGACGCATCCACGTCCTCCAATGTTATCGTCCTATTTATGGTATCGTTTCCTATAAGAAGGACGCTGGGTGAATCAACACTCAAAATGGTGCCTTGCATATCAAAATATGATGCCTGCAGCAACAAAATTACAGGAATTAATCCAAGCGGGTTCATGAAGTGCTATGGCCATCTCTGATAATATAAATGTATTTGGCAGTTAATTATCCATTGCTGTTCAAGCGCTCTGATGCCGCTATGGTCTTTTTTCTCTCGGCAATGCGGTATCCAGTGACGACAAGCCTTCTCGTTGCCAGAATTTTGTCTACCTGCTCATCTCCCGTGTCTACCAACAGTGCTGGCAGCTCAGATAGCTTATGTGGAGTTGATACTATTATCAGGTTCTCTTCTCCAACGCGGCGCAGCACCTCTGGGCTGATCTGCTGGCTGCCTCGGCCCAGTATAAATCCCTGCGCTCCGATGGGGCTGACTATGATCTTTGCCATTTTTTCTGTATCAAGCAATTCGAGCAGATCTTTCTCAGAAGCGTCTCTTTTAATGAGCTTTCCGTTCTTAATCACATCCACCCCCAAGAGCGTCTTATCCACGCCTAGCATTTCTGCAATTCTTGATGTGGTTGTCCCTGCCCCCACGATATATGCAGAGCCATCTCTCATGAATTCGCAGGCAAATAGGGCAATCTGATCTTTGAACTCCTTCTCGCTTCTTGAAACGTATATCCTCTTTGCCTCCTGAACCAAAACAGGCTTGTAAGGGGTGCGAGCTATAGAATAGAGCCTGGTCTGCATCTCTCCTTTGCGGTATAGCTCCTCGTCTACGTCAATGATCTCTGTATCCCTGATCTTTAGCTCTCCCCTGACGTAGCCCAGGGCAATCTCGGCTGCCGCCTGGGGGCTAATGGCAAAGACTCCCGAGTGCATCTTCACTCCTGCCGGGATGCCAAGCAGTGGCACCTGACCTGCGATGCTTGCCACGTCTCTTGCAGTCCCATCGCCTCCGCAAAAGATTATCAGATCGACGCCTCTCTCCAGAAAAGACCTGCAAGCGGCCCTGGTGTCCTCAGCGCCTGTAGACATAGCGGCCCTGTAAACCGGCTCAAAAATAAAAGAGCTTTCGGCAAGAACATCTTCTCCCATCTCTCCGTTCGCCGTATAAAACAGGATGCCATTCCTTTCGAGCGAAAGTAGACGCAGGCACGTTCGTGCCCGCTCTGCAGCCTGAGGCTTTGCTCCTCGTGCCAGGGCCTTTTCTGCGAGGCCGTCAGTTCCCTTCAATCCGACTGCCCCGCCCATTCCGGCAATTGGATTGATGAGAAACCCTACTTTTGCAGGATTCTCGGCCATCAAGCCTTTGGCAGCTTAGCCAGGGATTGCTTGACCAGCTCAGCAGGATACTCGTAGTCCACCAGTTTGCCGTCGTTGTAGGCATCGTAGGCAGCCAGGTCGAAGTGGCCGTGGCCTGTGAGAGAGATGAATATAGTCTTGGCTTCACCAGTCTTCTTGCATCTGAGCGCCTCGTCTATTGCCGGCTTGATGGCATGAGATGCTTCTGGTGCAGGGATTATGCCTTCTGTCCGCGCAAAGAGTGTGGCGGCCTCGAAGACCTCGATCTGCTGGCAAGCCGTAGCCTCTATCAATCCGTCATGCACCAGATTGCAGAGCAGCGGAGCGTCTCCGTGATATCGCAGGCCGCCAGCATGAATTCCGGGAGGTATGAAGTCGTGGCCTAAAGTGAACATCTTGAGCACAGGGCACATGCCCGCAGTGTCTCCGAAGTCGTAGGCATAAAGCCCTTTGGTCAGGCTTGGGCAGGCAGATGGCTCGCATGCCACCATTCGCAGCTCCTTCTTGTCTTTCATCTTGTCTGGGATGAATGGGAAGACCATGCCTGGGAAGTTACTTCCTCCGCCGCAACAACCATACATGACATCCGGGTAATCGTCGGCAAGATCGAATTGTTTTTTCAGCTCCAGGCCCTCAACAGTCTGATGGAGAAGAACATGGTTAAGAACCGAACCCAGGGCATAATTAGTGTTATTGTGTGTTGCAGCATCCTCCACAGCTTCCGAGATGGCTATGCCAAGCGACCCCGGAGTGTCAGGCATCTCAGCCAGAATCTTTCTGCCGAAATTGGTTTTGTCGGAAGGGCTCGAGAAGCATTCCGCACCCCAGACGCGCATGGCGCTCTTCCTGTAGGGTTTGCTGTCAAAGCTGGATCTGACCATGTAGACCGTGCACTTCATTCCAAATAGGCAGGTGGCTAATGAGAGGGCTGAGCCCCATTGACCTGCACCTGTCTCCGTAGCCAGCCTTTCAATCCCTTCTTTCATGTTGTAGTAGGCCTGAGGGACGGCAGTATTCGGCTTGTGGCTTCCTGCTGGGCTCACGCCTTCATATTTGTAGAAGATCCTGGCTGGAGTCTTCAGGGCTTTTTCGAGCGCCGCGGCCCGGTAGAGTGGAGTGGGCCTCCAGAGCCGGTAGATGTCGCGTACCTCTTCGGGAATGTCTATCCAGCGATCTGTGCTCATCTCCTGCTTGATGAGGGCCTTGGGAAATATCGGCTCCATATCGGCTGGACTCAAGAGCTTGAGAGTTCCGGGGTTCAGAGGTGGATCCAGTGGGGTCGGCATGTCGGCGGCTACGTTGTACCATTTCTTAGGAATCTCTTCTTCGTCGAGCAAATACTTGATCTTCATCTGGGACACTCCATCTTTAGACTGCAATGCAACCTTCTGTACATCGTTGTTATTAGCGTATTTATTTATAGTCTTTGAGATCGCCGGGGTTAAGATTTATTTATCATGGATGGAATGGTCTTGCCATGAGTGGCCAAACCCTGTCTGAAAAGATATTTTCTAAGGCCTCGCAAAGAGAGGCACATGCTGGCGATTTCGTCATGGCCGATATCAATAGAGCCATGATACATGATATCACCGGACCGCTGGCGGTCAAGGGATTTTATGAGATTGCGGGCAGGGATGCGTCGGTTTGGGATCCTGCCAAGATAGTCCTGCTCTTCGATCATCAGGTTCCTGCTGACAGCCTGAAAGCTGCGGAGAATCACATTATGCTGCGCCGTTTCGCGCATGAGCAGTCTATTCTGAACTATGACATATTCTGCGGGGTATGCCATCAGGTCATGCCTGAGAAGGGGCATGTTCTGCCTGGCGACATCATCGTAGGCACTGACTCGCATACCTGCACCTATGGAGCGCTCGGTGCCTTTGCCACAGGAATCGGCTCTACAGACATGGCAGTCGTCTTTGCTACAGGCAAGCTGTGGTTTATGGTTCCAAAGACCCTCCAGATCATTGTCAATGGACAGCTTCCAAGCCGCGTGACCTCCAAGGATGCTGTGCTGAGGATCATCGGCGATATTGGGGCGGATGGTGCGAACTATCTTGCCTGCGAGTTTCTGGGTGAGGCTTCTGGCAGGATGAGCATCCCTGAGAGGATGACCGTGTCCAACATGGCTATTGAGATGGGTGCAAAAGCAGGCATCTTCGAGACGGATGAGACCGCTGTCAAGTACCTGGAGGGCCGGGTTGAGGATAGATCAGCTATTCGAGAGGGAATCGTAGAGAGCGATGAGGATGCGACCCTCACCCGTAGAAGCTGGAATGTGAGCGATCTTGAGCCTCAGATTGCACTGCCTCACAATGTGGACAACGTCAAGCCGATCAGCCAGGTGCCCAAAACCAGAGTGGATCAGGTATTCCTGGGCTCCTGCACCAATGGTCGCTTCGAGGATCTGAAGCTTGCTTCCGAGATGATGAAAGGCGAGCCGGTGGCGAAAGGAGTGCGCATGATTGTGGTGCCTGCCAGCCGCATTGAGTACATGAAGTGCCTCAAGGCCGGCCTTGTTGAGAAATTCATGGAGGCAGGGGCGATGGTCGAGTCTGCCTGCTGCGGGCCGTGCATGGGTGGAAGCTTCGGCCTCCTGGGCGCTGGCGAACGATGTCTGTCCACGTCGAACCGCAACTTCGTAGGCCGCCAGGGAAGCCCCAAGGCCTTCGTGTACCTCTGCTCACCTGCGACAGCAGGAGCCAGCGCCATCACCGGGTACATCACCGACCCCAGGGAGATTTAATAATCAGGCAACAGCAACTTCGCGTTGTGTCTTTGTGACTTTGTGGTTAAGACCGTTTGCGTTCACCATAAAGGCATAAAGGCACAAAGCCACAAAGACGATATTATTCAGGATCTACTAGATGAAGATCGCACTCAAGCTTGCCTATCTGGGCGACAATTATTATGGCTTCCAGCGTCAGCCGGATCTGGTCACAGTAGACTCTGAGGTCAGAGCCGCGCTGTCCCAAATCGGCGTCATTCACGGCGACTTCTGCTACGCTGGCAGAACGGACCGGGGCGTCTCAGCTCTGGGCCAGGTGATCGACTTTTGGATAGACGAGTCACAGTTGAAGCTAACGAGACCGCGATGTGTGAATGGCCGGCTGCCCCGGGACATCTGGACCTGGGCCTGGTCAAAAGCTCCCGTGGGTTTTTCCGCCCGGTGGAATGCGCAATGGCGGGAGTACCGTTATCTCCTCTGGCATCCGGGCCTCGACCTGGATAGGATGCGTTTGGCAGCGGAGCTGCTCCTGGGCGAGCATGATTTCAGGAACTTCTCCTCGGCCAAAGTGGATACGGCAAAGACCGTGCAAAAATTGCAGATCTCGGAGGAAAACGGGCTTTTCGTCTTCGATATCAGGGCCAACGGCTTTCTCTGGAATATGGTGAGAAAGATCGTCGGGGCATTGGAGAAGTTGGGGGCTGGGCAAAAGGACATGGCATGGTTCTCAGACCTGCTCAAGCCTGAGCTGAATCATGGTGCACCAACAGCTCCCGCCGATGGCCTGATCCTCATGGATGTGGGCTACGAGGGGCTGGAATGGCAGGTGGACGAGTACTCGCGGGCGCGTGCGGCCACGGCTCTTGCGTCCACGGTGCAGAAGAGAATGGCCGGGGCGATGGTTGCAAGAGAGTTAGAGAGGGCGATGATGATAAACAAAAATTCCCTGTGAAGTAGCTGCAACGATTATCAGAGTAATGTAGCTCACCTAGGTTTCGGGAGCTTACAAAACGCTTCAGAGTCAGATTGACAAAGAAGAATTTGAATGGCAACTCCTAAGTTTTGACCCAACCTCTGTCACATTCTCATTTGAACGCGATTTTACATTCTCCAAGGGAACCTTGAGCACAACGACATGTTGAGATGTAACCACATCAGCCGAAATTATCCTGCCTCTCATCCAATCTAAGAAAACATCATATAGTTCTACCCAGCAAACGAACAGAAAATGGAAGACGATGGACACGAGGAACATCAGGTTGACTCCGACCGGCTGGGCAGGCTTTTCGTTCAAGCCCTGGCAATTCTGGGCGGTCTGGCGGGGTTGATCATAGCGGCTTTTCATCTTACTGCATCAGAGGTCGGCTCTTCTTCGTCGCACATAGCCTGGAGCGATCTGATCCTTGCCGCAGGCGTAGTGTTTCTGATATTTGGCGCTGCTGGAATATCTGGCGCATTTCTTTACATCAGATACAAGAGACTGGTCGGCTGGCTTCTCATCTCTTGCGGGCTCCTGGGATTTCCTGTAGGGTACGTCGCCTGGTCGAATTGGGTTGGCTTTCTTGGATGGGCCATCTGGATTCCTGCGGGAGTGCTGCTAGCAGGAGCCGGGCTTTTGGCTCTGATCACTCCTGAGCATTTGAGATCCCGGCTGCTTGGTCAGGAGAGCAGTCTGGATGGCACGGCAGTCGATCGGTCGCCCATCGATCAGGCACTGTTTGTTGGCGTCATTCTTGCGGGAATCGGTCTTCTAACTGTGATATCTCTAATTTCTGGATTCTTGGTATTTGGTGCTGAGGATTCCATTAAAGATGACACGACCCGGGACCAGGAGGATTTCAACAATGCCGACCTGGCCGCAAGCATGGGAAGATGGGACAAATCGATAGAATCTTACGATTCAGTCCTCGCTCGCAACCAGTCCAACATCCGGGCCTGGAAGGAGAAGGCTTACGCTCTGGAGAAGTTGGGCCGCTATCATGAGGCCGAGCAAAGCTATGAAATGGCACGCCAGCTCGATCCTCAAGACAGAGAGCTGCAGGATCTGAATAACTCTGGTTTATAATGACAGTGTCATCATATCCCAGCCTACAATTGTGGGAGCCTTCGACAGTTCAATCACCTGCTCGGCCATCAGGTCCTCGCATCCTGCCGCCTCAGGGTAAACATGGGTGAGCACGACTCGCTTTATTCCCTGGTTTTTGATCATGCTGCCAAGCTTTTTTGGAGTGCTGTGATTTGTGACATCAAAGGGCTCGGGAAATGAGCATTCGTGCACCAGAAGATCGGCTCCTTTAGCCAGAGCTGCCACGCGTGGGGATGGCTCGGTGTCTCCTGAGTAGACCACGACGCGGTCATCTGCCTCCAGCCGATAGGCGAGAGCAGTCACGCTGTGGCGTGCCTCCTCGGCAAAGATATCAAAGCCTTTCACAGAGATCGAATCCATAGGCACAAGCTCCATGATGGCTACATCCATATCGGAGAGGTTCGGGTAGAGGCTTTTTGCCTTCTGGAGATACTCTTTGGTGCCCTCCGGTCCGAAGAGCTGCAGGCCCGGAAGATCCGCCAAAAAGCGGGCGTTTGCCAAAGCCATAAGATCTGAGACGTGGTCCAGGTGAAGGTGGGTGACGACAACTGTGTCGATGCTCTCCAGGTTGGCTCCCACCTGATCCAGGCGCAGCATGGTGCCGGCCCCGCAGTCAAGGAGCAGGGGCTGTTCAGACTCAACTAAAACCGCCGCCTGGGAGCGGCCGGGCTGGGGGATGCCAACACCCGTTCCAAGCATTGTCACCTTCAGGCTCATAGAGCACCTATTGGCGGCCTTTGGTAATTAACCATATTCATTGGTCTCATATTGGGAATACGTCTCCTCTGGCAGGAATATTGACCTCGGCAATGCCCATTCGTCTCAGGGCAAAAGCTACCGCCTCTGCTGCATGAATCTCGCCGTGCACCACAAACGCTCTGGCGGGCTTTTTTGGTATCTTTTCAAAGAAATCCTGCAATTCCCCCTGATCCGCATGAGCGCTGTAGGCATTGATCACCTCGATCTTGGCCCTTACCTCATGCTCCACGCCGAAGATTCGAACGACCTTCTCTCCCTCCAGGATCTTTCTGCCTAGTGTATTTTCCGCCTGAAATCCCACAAAGAGGACGGTAGTCTTGGGATCGCCGATATTCCTTCTCAGATGATGCAAAACCCTTCCACCTTCTGCCATCCCGGAGGCGCTTATGATTATCGCCGGCCTCTTGATGTTGTTCAGGCTCTTTGACTCCTCGGTGCTGCGAGTGTACCTCAGACAGTCAAATCCAAATGGATCCTTGCCCCCATCTTGAAGCAAAAGCTGCTCAGTCTCCTCATCATAGCACTCAGGATGCTGCCTGAAGATCTCGGTTATGTTGGTCGCCAGAGGGCTGTCGACATAAACCGGCATGGGTGGGATCTGCTCAGACTGCATCAGCTCATGCAGATGGTAGACCACATCCTGAGTTCTGCCAACGGCAAATGCTGGAATTATGAGCAGGCCTCTCTGATTTGCCGTTTCAGTTACAATCCTTGATAGCTTTTTCTTGGCTTCGTCCATTTGGCCATGGTACCGACCGCCGTATGTCGATTCTGTGATAAGGATATCCGCACCATCGACTTCTTCTGCGTCTTTAACCACTGCTGCGCCCTTCCGTCCTAGGTCGCCGGTAAAGACGAGGGTCGTCACCTTCGTCTCATGCGTTTTGCCATCCTGCCCTGCTTCTGATATCTTCAAGGTCACCGATGCAGAGCCGAGGATGTGTCCCGCATCCTTGAAGGTGAGGAGAAATCCAGGAAAAATCTCTAAAGTCTGTCCATACTCCATGGTATGAAAGAGCTGCAACGTTTTTGTTGCGTCCTTCAGTACGTAGAGCGGCTCGATTGCAGGCAGTCCTTTTTCTGCATTCAGCCTGTTGACAAATCGCTGGTCCGACTCCTGCAGAAGGGCCGAGTCGCGGAGCATGGCGCTGCAGAGGTCACGCGTCGCAGATGTCGAGAAAATCCTGCCGTCAAACCCAAGCTTGACCAGCATTGGAAGTCTGCCGGTGTGGTCAAGATGGGCATGTGAGAGCACTACGGCATCAATGCTCTTGACATCAAACGGGAACTGGGAGTTTAAATTGCGGGCTTCCTGCCTTTTCCCCTGAACCATCCCGCAGTCCAGCAATAGCCTGTGCCCATTTGCCTCAACCATATGCATAGAGCCCGTAACTGACTGAGCGGCTCCAAGGAATTTCAGTATCAATTTGTTGCCACCACTCTCTCAATTTTATCCGTTATATGTAGCGTCTTTTGAGATAAGAATTCTGTGCCAAGGAGGGTGCCGAATATCGAGAAACTATTTAACCGCAGAGGTCCCAGTTAGTGGCAATCAGAGAGGTGAGGATTATTAAACACCCCGATCGTGTATTCTCCTTCAAGGAGCTGGAAACTGAAGACGATCTGGCAGAGGCCATGACCAATCACAAATGGCCGATATGCTATGGCTTTTACTACGGCAAGCTGCTATACCTGGGGGACGGAGACAGCGAGGATCATCCTGAGTATGCAGTCGTGACAATCGATCGAATTGAGGGCCACCATGGAGTCCACGGTCGTGAGGTGGGACGGATCAGTCCACTTGGAATGCCTGCAGATGAGTTTCATCAGTTTGTTGGTGAGATGATGGCTGGCCGCTACAGAAGCGAGAATGCTGTTCGCGTTGAGGCCGAGCCCATATGGCATCATAGCTGCAGTTTCTGTCGGCTGGAAGAGGATTAGGCCCGTCATATTTGCCAATTCGCTATTCTTGTCCGCCTATCTTTTTCTTGATTAGATCATTGAGGAACCGCCCTTATCTGGATAAAATTAATATAATGGTATTCGGTATAACAATACCCTAAATAGCATTCTGTTAGACCGGGACGCTAGGTGGGACTTTCATGGCCGAGACAAGAAATTTCGCACTCAGAGATGAGAAGGGAAATGAAGTAGGAGTATTTACTGGGAAACAGCCAAGGCAGGCTGCCTTGAAGGCGGCCAATAGGGGCATCACAGATATTCGGCTCAGAGAGCGCGGCACAAAGAAGGTACACATCTTCAAAGGGGAGAGAGTTCAGGTAACCAAGCCAAAAGGTGCGCCGGCATGGATGCCTGAGACAATATGGAAGCCAAAGGTAAAGAAGGTGGGCGTCGAGAAGCTTGATGGGCTTTAGGTGATAAAGCCCAAATATCATTTTTTGGATTTGTCCTTTTAATGGGCTGGAATCAACATCCAATTATTTAGGATCTTGAGATCTGTTAGACGACATTTCTGCCAAAGATTATTTCTTCTCGGCCTTCGTCCGAACATCAGGTGTTTTTGATGGATGTACTCTGGCTCACGGAAGATGATGTCAAATCCGTCCTGACAATGGACGATGCAATTGCTGCTGTAAAGGGGGCCTTTTATGATCATGCAACGGCTAAAACGCAGATGCCTGCCAAGTCCTATCTTTATTTCCCTCAGTATGACGGCGACCTGAGAACCATGCCTGCCTATCTGGAAGGCCTGGATGTGGCAGGGGTCAAGATAGTAAATGTCCATGCTAAAAATCCGAGCATCGGCCTTCCTACTGTCATGGCGCTCTTAACTCTTGTCTCCCCAAAAACCGGGGCTCCTCTTGCCATTATGGGTGCCACCTACCTCACGGCCATGCGCACGGGCGCGGCTGGAGCTGTGGCCGCAAAGCTGCTTGCAAGAACGGATAGCCATGTTGTGGGTATGATTGGTGCAGGTGTGCAGGCTATAACCCAGCTACTGGGATTGTCCAGGCAATTTGAGATCGAGACCGTGTCGGTTTTTGACACATCTGTATCGCAGTCAGAGTCTCTGGTAAAGAAATGCAGGGCTTTTTTGGATTGTGAATACCTGATAGCTGCAAAGCCTGAGGATGCCTGCCGATGCGATATTCTGGTCACAACCACTCCCTCGCGTTGCCCTATAGTCCGGAGGGAATGGGTCCTGCCAGGAACCCATATCAATGCCATCGGGGCTGATGCGAAAGGAAAGCAGGAGCTTGAGTCGTCTTTAACCCGCTCTGCCAAAGTCTTTGTAGACGATTTGTCTCAGGCGGTGCACTCCGGTGAGGTGAATGTCCCAATATCGGAAGGCGTTCTCTTGTATCGAGATATTCATGCCCAGTTGGGCTTGGTCCTGGCAGGGAAAGTCTCTGGCAGAGAGAACGATCAAGAGATCACCATCTTCGATTCGACGGGCCTGGCGATTCAGGATGTTGCCACGGGCCATTTCGTCTATGAAAAAGCTGTTTTGATTGGGAAAGGATTGAGGATCTTGCCATCCTGAAGGTCGGATTTTCTGTAGCCGCAATCTATATCAATTTTGACATTGACTAGATGGGCTGGATTACTATGGCAAAAGACAAAAAGATGAGCAAGGGCCCAAAAGATCGCAACAGCAATTATCAGATGAAAAACGGCAATTCGGTCTCCAAGAAAAAGGAGAAGAAGCCGAATGCGGCGAAACCCGTGGTCACGAAATCCGCTGCAGCCCAGGCAAAGCCTGCAGAGCAGAAGGGCCTCATCTCAGGCATCTCCAGCAGCATATCCAATGCCACAAGCAGCATAACCAAGATGTTCAAGCACTAAAGCAATAGCTGGAGTTCACGACCGGAGTGCATCCCGGCGCAAGAGGATAACCGTGCGCCGGAAAATGTTCTTTTTCCTTATGATTTATTCTAGAACTTCTCAGTGAGAGCTTGCCTTTCAGCCCTGTTCCCTGGTCCTGCTAGAAAACTCCTGCTGCACGTCGCATCCCAGTCGTCCGATGGCATCAGACCGGCACTGTCTGCAGTGTTTCATCTGCTTAATGATCTTGCCCAGCTCCTCCTGGATCTTTCTCTTCTCCTCTGGCGATGGCGGCTTGATATGGGCGAACTTGTACTGGGGGATGAGTGGCATGACATTATGAATGAAGACTCCCATGGACTTGATCTTACGGGCAACGTCGAAGACATGTTTGTCATTGATGCCTGGAATCAGAACCGTGTTTACCTTGACAATCTTCTTTCTCTTGAGGGCCTCCTCGATTCCTTTGAGCTGATTGTCACGTAGAATCGTTGCAGCTTCCAGTCCCTCATATCTCTTGCCTTTGTAGGTCACATGATCGTAGATCTGCTGGCCGATCTCGGGGTCAATGGCATTCATAGTAACTGTGATGTTGCAGACGCCCAGGCGATCCAATTCCTCGATCATGTCTGGCAAAAGCAGTCCGTTAGTGCTGATGCAGAGGATCAGGTTAGGATACTTTTCCCCCACCAGGCGCAATGTCTCAAAGGTCTCCTCATTGGCCAGAGGCTCGCCTGGACCTGCGACTGCTACAACTTTGATGTAGTGGTACTTCTCTAAGACTGCATCCACTCTCTCCAATGCCTCAGCAGGCTTGAGGACCTCAGAGGTCACACCGGGCCTCGACTCGTTCACGCAATCGAAGTCCCGCACGCAGTATTTGCACTGGATGTTGCACTTTGGGGCGACAGCCAGATGCATTCTGCCAAATGAGTGGCAGGCCTTCTCGCTGAAGCACGGATGCTCCTGGATCCGTCGCAGCTGCTCCGGGTCGTATGGGATCTCCTTTCCACCGACGTTGGCAACGGGATAAGTCTCTTCGCTCATTATTGGAACACCACGATTTTGCTGACATATTGTTGTAACTCAACATAGCTAAAAGACTTGCGTGCCTGAGACAAAGGTACTATAAATATGTAGAGCTTCAACCAAGGATTCATGCCCGAAAAGGACAAGCTGGTCATATGGCCAATCTATTTTGATGCCGCCCTATCGAGAAAGGACGGCAGGATGGTTTCCATTCAGGATGCCGTCAACGGTCCCAATCTGGATATGGTGATCACTGCTGCTCTCAAGTCAGGCTTCAAGCCGGAGATCGAACGCGATCGGAAGCACCCAAAGACCTGGCACCAGGAAGATGCATCGGGAAGGATACTGATCTCAAGAAATGGCTCGAAATCTGTGGCCTTGAAGAAGATCGCCCTGTCCATGAAGTCGAAATATAAGAAGAAGAGCCGTTGAGGAAACGGTTTTTGTCAAGCTTCAGGATTCCTGGTCATTGACCCGAAGGATAAGTTGATTAAAGACAATGACGCTTAAAGCCAAATGATCGAGAAATGCATCAGAGATATGGTCACATGAATACGATGGTTAGACGTTTGGTTCTGGATGTTTTAAAGCCGCATTTGCCTACGATATTGGATCTGGCCACAGCTCTTGCAAAGGTATCTGGTGTTACTGGAGTCAACCTGAGCCTGGATGAGGTGGACCAGCAGACTGAATCAGTTAAGGCGACCATCCAGGGAGAGAATATCGATTACAGCGGTATAGAGGATGTGATCAAGAACTTCGGAGCGGCTATACACAGCATCGATGAGGTTGTTGTGGGTAGAGAGATCGTCAAAGAGTATGAGACCCTGCAGGAACGCTGATTTTCCTGATTTTGTCTAGGGATTTTGCTTTGAGCCTTTGAAGGCGTTTTTTTTTGATGGGAAAAGGCGCCGTGGGAAAATAGGCAATGCTTAATACCATAGCCTGGACTTAAAGAAGACTCATGATTGACCTGCACACTCACACTACGTTTAGCGATGGCGAGCTGATCCCCTCGGAGCTAGTGCGTCGGGCGGAGGTCCTGGGATACACGGCCATAGGCATAACAGATCATGTGGATTATACCAATATCGAGCACATTCTCTCTTGCCTCTCCCGGATCAAGTATCTGAAAGGGGTGCTGGATATGCAGGTGCTTGTGGGGGCCGAACTGACCCACATTCCTCCTTCCAAGATCGGGCCGCTGGCTGCTTTTGCCAGGAAGCTCGGTGCGGAGGTTGTGGTCGTGCACGGCGAGACGCCGGTTGAGCCGGTCTGTCCCGGCACAAATCGGGCGGCTATTGAGGCGAGAGTGGACATCCTGGCCCATCCTGGTTTTATCACACTGGAGGAGGCAGAGCTGGCCAAAGAGAATAACGTCTGCCTTGAGATCACATCGCGTTCAGGGCACAATATCACAAACGGCCATGTGGTCCGGATGGCAAAGCTCGCAAAAGCCAAGATGGTCGTGGATACTGACAGTCATTCTCCTGATGACCTCATCAGCAGCAAGCGTGCTGTTGAGATCGCTATGGGCGCGGGGCTGTCTGGAGAAGAGGCAATGGATGTGGTCAGCAAGCACGCTATCATTAGATGATATTGTCAATAGATGATACCATTCGATGAAATCAACTCAAAGGGGCTGAATAGATAGACATAGTGGCAATCGATATTTCGGGTCGGCATGAGGTCGAGGGCAGATACAAAATGATATGTGCTGTTGTCTCCGCCCGCATCTCACCCAATTTTATCGAGAAGATTTACTGCGTGAGACAGATACCTCGCGAGGCCAAAGCGTTGGATATCAATGTGGTAGCCGATTTCATAAGTGCTGCATGCATGTGCCTTCCCGGAACGATAGTCGCAGAATCTGGGGACTTTTATAACCTGGAGACCTGGAGGGTCAAAAGCATTCTGGGCAGGGACTTCAAGTACCCTGAGACAATTGCAGAAAGGACTGCGATAGAAATGGCTCATCATATCTCGGTGGCAGGACGAAGACTTATCATGGATCGCGAGAGAAGAGAGAATCAAGATGGATGAAGAAAAGACCGCTGTCCTGCTGATAAGGGAAAACCCGAGCAAATCCCCGGATCCCTACAGGATCAACGAATTAAGGGGCCTGGCGGCAGCAGCCGGGTATCATGTACTGGCTGAAATAGTCCAGCGCAGGGGTAGAGACCAGCGTTTCCAGATGGGACGGGGAAAGATCGAAGAGGCACTGGGCTATCATCCCCAGAAGCTGATTTTCTATAATGCACTCAGTCCCAATCAGGTATACAATATCCGTTGCGAGTATTCCGCTCAGGTGCTGGATAGGTTCAACCTCATTTTGGAGATCTTCTCATCTCGTGCATCCACCCGCGAGGCAAAGCTGCAGGTAGAGCTGGCCCGACTCAGCTATGATGCGCCACAGGTGAAAAATGCCCTCGCCCTAAAAAAGAGGGGCGAGCAGCCGGGATTCCGGGGAGCTGGCGCTTATGAGCAGTCCATGTATCATGACATCCGTGGAAGAATGGCCAAGATCAGGGCGGAGCTTGAGTGTGTCCAGAGCATGGGCGAGGACAGACGGCAGAAGAGAAGAGAACAGGGATTTGATCTGGTGGCTCTCGCCGGTTACACCAATGCCGGCAAGTCCACTCTTATGAACTCCCTTACCGGCTCAGAGGTGGTGGCCAAGGACCAGCCGTTTACCACCCTCTCACCCACAACCCGGGCTCTGGAGGTTTTTGGCAGAAAGGTGCTGCTCACCGATACGGTAGGATTCATCGACGACCTGCCCCACTTTCTCATCAAGGCCTTCCGCTCCACCTTATCCGAGATATCTGAGGCCGATTTAGTGCTGCTCGTGGCAGACATCAGCGATCCCATCGATCTGTTGCGCCGCAAGCTGATAGCCTCTCACAAAGCTCTCTGGGACTGTGAGGTCATGGCTCCAATTGTGACCATTCTCAACAAGGCGGACCGGCTGGACGCTGATGAGGCCGCCGAGAAGGCGGCGAGCATCAGGGACCTGGCTCCCTATCCGGTCCTGGCGTCGGCAGTCACAGGCCAGGGTCTAGGAGTGCTGGAGGAGTGCTTATCCCAGCGTTTGCAGCCTCTCAAGGAGTACGAGATCAGCCTGCCTTACACCAGTGAGGGCCTGTCTGAATTGTCCCGGCTCTACGAGACAACTGAGCTCTTAACAGTCAGCTACGAGAATGAGCTGATAGTGCGACTGCGAGGACGAGAAGAGACCATAGCGAAAGCCGGGCTTTCAGGAGCGCGGCGGCGGTGACTGCTGTGATGGCTGGGTGCGGCTGATGCCCACGATGCCTGAGATCATGCGTGAGCACTTCCAGATCAAAGAGACCATCGTCACAATCTTTGCCAGGGAAGCTGGGCAGATAGATGCTGCGAAGGCTTCCATCAGAGAGGAGCGCGCCGATCTTGAAAATTTTATCAGAAATGATCCATTCTTTCAGATAACTCTCGAGCCTTATTCTCTCATGGAGGCGGACGCACCTTCAATTGTCCGAAAGATGATAGCGGCAAGCGCGGCATTTGGAATCGGGCCAATGGCAGCGGTTGCAGGGGCCATAGCCGGGTCTGCAGTAGATGCCATGATAAAGGAGGGCGCAACATACGCAGTGGTTGACAACGGCGGAGACATCTGCATCTTAAACGATCTGCCAATAACTGTGGGAATTTACGCTGGAAGCTCGCCCATTAGGGATCTGGCCTTTTTGATCGATTCCCGGAAAAAGCCTCTGGGAATATGCACCAGCTCCGGAACTGTGGGGCCGTCCATCTCCTTTGGCTGGGCGGATGCAGCCGTGGTGGTGTCACAGGACGTGGCACTCGCGGACGCTGCTGCCACGGCTCTCGGAAACGTTGTGACTGCCGCGGGACCACTTCCGGAGTGCTTCTCGGCAATCGATCGACCTGGAATCGATGGCGCTATGGTCGTCCGGGGCGAGCAGATGGCCATGTGGAAGGAGCTGCCGTCGCTTGTGCGTGCGCGGGTTGGTGCTGATAGGATAACCAGAGGATAGAGCTTTTGTAGTAATAGGAAGGGCGAAACTTATGAGACAAAATGCGAGACCGAAGATGAGACAGAAGAGGCCTTTTCACGTCATGATCATACCCACATTGGGATGTCCATCCAAATGTGCCTACTGCTGGAGTTCCGAAGAAGGATCGCCAATCATGAGCATAGATACCGTAAAGGAGATCGTCTCCTGGCTCAAGGAATTCAGGAACGATCCTGTCACATTTACATTTCACGGAGGCGAGCCCCTCTTGGCCGGGGCCGATTTCTACCGCCAGGCTCTGCCGATGCTTTCCGGGGAGCTGGCCCATATCGAGCCAAACTTCGCCCTTCAGACCAACCTCTGGAAGCTGACGCCTGAGCTGGCAGACGTCCTCGCCCAGTACAAGATCCCAATAGGCTCGAGCCTCGACGGCCCCCAGGAGCTGAACGACATGCAGCGTTCGGAAGGCTACTACGAGAGGACCATGAAAGGATACGAGCTGGCCCTTGAGCACGGCCTGCAGGTCCAGTTCATTTGCACATTTACCTCTCATTCAGTCCAGTTCAAGGAAGACATATTCAAATTCTTTATGGATAACAATCTAACCCTCAAGCTGCACCCTGCGCTGCCGTCTCTGAGAAGCGACGAGCCTGAAAGGTGGGCTCTTGCTCCCGAGAGATACGGCGAGCTTCTTGTCTATCTGCTGGACAGGTACCTCGAGAACATGGAAAAAATTGAGGTCCGAAACATAAACGACTATGCCCGATGCGTCTTTACAGGTCGTGGCACCGTTTGCACATTCGTTGACTGCATGGAGAACACATTTGCGGTAGGCCCGGACGGAAGCATCTATCCGTGCTATCGTTTCGTCGGAATGCCTGAGTATGTCATGGGCAACGTCCGGGATCATCCGAGCCAAAAGGATCTGGCTGAATCCGCGGCGGGTGTGCGCATGCGCGCCTTCAAGGAGTTTGTGGACAGGGAATGCAAAGGCTGCAAGCACATCCGATACTGTCGGGGAGGTTGCCCCTACAATGCCATAGCTCCTACAAACGGTGTGATTATGGGTGTTGACCCCCATTGTCCGGCTTACAAGCGGATCTTCGATGAGATAGCAGACCGCTTCAACCAGGAGATGATGGGCTCTCTCGGCCTGGAGATGGGTGAATCTGCGAGGCCCGCCGGGAGCACAAAGCCGGCAATAATGCCGCTCGTCCGGAAGCTGGCATCGAATTAAGTGGTTTGTTTTTCCACCCAAAATAGAGGTCCGGCAATCAGCCGTTCCTCCTAAATCCCATCCAGATGACGGTGAGAACTGCCAGCACCAGGCCGATTCCGAGCAGTGGTGCTGAAGACGACCCGGAGGGCTTGCTCTCTGTGTTCACAGCTTCCATCACATAGCCTTTTACTTCTCCTTCAGCAGAATCCGACGGCTCGGCGCTGGGGGCGGATTCATGTCCAACTCCTCCCGATTGTGTCTGGTTGTTTGCTGCAGGCTTGCTCTCCTTCGGCTTATGGTGAGACGAGGATCTCTTGGACTTGTTGCTGGCAGATGCCATGCCGGAACTGTCTGATGAATCAGTCTCTGATGAGGGAAGCACTCCCTGCATATACTCCTGGAGTGCCAGGTTTCCGCATGTGTGATGGCAGCAGGTGACGCCGTAATCCTGAACCGATTGCTCATAGCGTTCTACAAGTTCTCGTCTAACCTGATCGGTTGGATGCCATCGGTCCTTTCTGGCAGTCTCAATCAGCCGTCCGGTGAGTGCCTGTGAAGCCCAGGGATTGTTATCATCGAAGAACTCTTTGAGGCCCATCTGGTACTTGTCCTGGACATAAATCTCCTGCACCTCCGACCAGGTGCTCTCGCTCACCAGATCGGGAACCGTTGCCTCCCATCCCCAGAGATATTCTGCAAATTTATCCATCTCTCTCGCACCAGAGTATCCCTGTTCCATCATCCCTTTCATCCACTGGGGATTGTAGTAGCGGCTGCGCAGCTCTTTGGAGAAGACATCATGCAAAGACGAGACGCTGCTTTGTTCCGGGTTAATCCCATTGGTTACGTACATGTCGGGAGTCTTTCCGGTCAACGTCCTCACTGCGAGCCCGATGCCTCCCAGATACTGATAGACATCATCATTGTCTATTAATCCGTAGAGGTTGGAGTTGGTGTGCTGCAGAGCAGCTTCTACCTCTTTCAGGTTCTCACTCAGTAGATCTGTCTGGATGGCTGACAGATCCCTTCCGCTCTCCAGTTTGCTGCTCCAAATGCTGTCACCGTAGATGTAAGACATCCTCTTTATGAAAAGGTCGCCAAGCTTCGTATCGTTCTCCCATGTATCGCTGGCCGAAATCGGGCTGTCAAGGTTCGGGCCATAGGTTTCCGCTTCCTCCAGGAATATTCGGGAGGCTGAGAGGATTCGAGCGTCCTCTTCGCTAACGTTTCCGGTTTTCATCAGATCTTCAAAGATCCGTTCCGAGTTCTCTCGAATGTAATTGGGATACTCGGTATTGGTATCATTCGAGGCAAGACGTATGGCCCTGTCCAGAAGCTCCAGCTTCTCGGGGAACAGATCCCTGTGCAGGCCGGATGGCACGACAACCACATCGATCCTGGGACGACCCAGTTCTGATGTCGGTATGAGCTGGACGTCAGTGACACCACCGTAAGCATCGTAGACCGGTCTGGCCCCCACCAGGCGCAAGATCTCGGATTCGACCACGCCGTGGTCCGTCATGGCCCAGGCCCAGAGTACTATGGCCATCTTCTTCGGATAGGATCCGTTGTGCTCCGTCCGGTAGCAATCGACGAGCTTTTCTGCTAAACCGGATCCCACCTGCCAGGCGGCTTCTGTGGGAACGCGGCGCGGGTCCACAGATCGGAAGTTTCTACCCGTCGGAAGGACTGTAGGATCACGGATGGGGTCATCTGCTGGTGAGGGCTCTGTGTAGTTTGATTCCAGGGCGGCGGCTAAACCGGGCACCTCCACCGAGCAGGCAGCAATGCTCTCAGAATACTGCAGGGTGAGGTTCAGAATTGCCGTCAGATTTTCAGAGGCATTCCCCAGGATCTGCATCTGGGCGTTTTCTGGAGTTGTGCCGTTTTCTATCACCTCTGCCAGAAGCTCTGCGGTACTGTTATTGAGCTGCCTCTCCATATCCAGCCGGGCCGGATTTGGATAATCATAATACGATATCAGAGACGCAACTTCCTGTGACAGGTCGTCTCCTGCCATAGATCTGATCAGTCCCGTCCTGGGCTCTCCCGTCGGGGGTTGGCCGAAGACGTGCAGTCCATAGGGCATGAACTGGTTTTTTAGCTCATAGAGGTACCTCTCGAGATCGTCAGCAAAAAGATTGAAGGCGGATTCGTTGGATGATATGTTGATAGCATCTACATTCAGGTCTTCATCCAGGTGCATCTCATGACTGATGTTCATGATCTGTTGACGGTACCCCTCCTTGACGCTGGCATTCTCAACGTTCTTGTACTGAAAGACTATCTCCTCCAGGTTTGTCAGGTTGCCGTACAGCCCGGAGGCCACGATTGGTGGCGTCAGATGGGTGATCATCACAGCATCTCCTCTGCGTTTGGCCTGGGTTCCCTCAGCGATATTGTCAACGATGTAAGGGTAGACCACAGGAATATCCTGTATGAGCAGGGCGGGCCACGAGTCAACTATGGATATTCCACATTCCTTTCCAGGAAGCCACTCCTCTGTGCCGTGTTTTCCTAGATGAACGATTGCGTCTGCTGCAAATCCCATCTTGAGCCACAGATAAAATGCGATATACTGATGATGTGGCGGGATGTCCTTGGAGTGATAGAGGACTGTGCTGTTCTCAAGCCATCCTCTGCTTGGCTGCGGCAGAAGTATTACGTTTCCGAAAGACAGCTTGGGAATGACCAGGTACTTTCCAGACTGGTTGGCATAAACCATGATCTCTCCGGGTGGCGGTCCCCACATGGCCGTTACCTCATCTTGTTTATCTTGGGGCAGTTCATGGAACCATTTCTCGTATACCTCGACAGGCAGGAGAGTGGCATTGCCTGCCTTGACCATAGCCTCCAGCTCTCCCGGAGCCCAGGACCCCACATTGGTCCCCTGATGAGCCAAAAGATCGACCAGAGCCTTCTCCTCAGGAACTGTTCCATTAACGCTATACCCGTCCTCCAACAATCCATCGAGAATGTTTTGCAGGCTTCTTGGAACATTGATGTAACAGCCCTCGATGTTGTCCTTTCCGCCGCCGTGATTGTAGTAGATCAAGGCAACCTTCTTCTCTCTGTTGTTGATCCTTCCCAAATTGGCCCAGGCCACCGCGCGGTCGGCGAGCCATTCCATCTGGACATTGATTGGTTGATATCCTGATTCGTTTCTGGCTGAGATGACGATTGGCTCAATTGCTCCGTCCATCTCAGGCAGAGCTATCTGGAAATAGATCTCTGTGGGCTCGATGCCTGTGCTGTTCGACCATTCATCAGCAGTCTGATAGTAGAGCCTCAATCCTCTAAGCACAGGCACATTGAGCTTTTGCAGATCAGCTATGCCCTGATCGGGATCTCCGTAGTTGAGCCGAAATGACTTGGTGAGAATTGCAGCATCTACGATAGTAGTATTATTAATTATAAAATATTTTTGGATAGATGAACTGTTGGATATTCCCAGGTCAATTGAATTTGCGCCATTATCCTCTATAGTGCGGATCAGCACCGATCTGTCCGGTTGATCCAGATCCTGATAGTAGCTGAGCACCCCGATCGTGGGAGCTGATGAATTGAATTTGTATCCGTCTTTGCTTTTATACCAGCTCAGATAGTCTGTGATATTTTCAAATATGTCAGGGGAATCGGGGTGATAGATATATTCCGTAGGAGTTGGCAGCGGATCCAGCACACGAAGGGAGAGGCCACAGAAATTTGCAGCGAGATAGGTGAACAGGCGTCTTATATTCTCGACCTGGCCATAGTCCCAGTATTGCTGGATTAAAGGATGATCTGTGAGGTTGACATTTCCCAAATTATCATAGCCCTCGGAGTTAATCACTATTATCGGCACGCCTTTATCCCTGGCCTCTTGCAGGGGAATTGCCAGGCGGGAGGCGGCATCATCTCCTATCATCTCTATGAATATCAGCTCGTATGAGGAGAGGTTTGTTGCATTTTCCGGTGAGAGAACTGTAACATTCAAAACGGATCCATTGGATGCCTGCTCTATCTGGGGCTGGCTGCCGACTGTAAAAAAAAGGGCTTCGGGCCTCCTCTGGATGACCCGAACATCGATCTCAATCCTGGGTGAGTCTTCAGGCTTTGCCCTTCTGTCTCCAAAATAAAATACCGCTCGATCGCCATCGTTCAGGTTGATGAGATCAGGTCCGGATGTGGGTATGGCTTCGTCGGGATAGTTTATCCAAAATCTCCAGGATCTCTCTTTATCTGCATGAAGATCGCCTATCGATTCTATCTGCAGGCCGAAGAGGTCGTAGAGTGAATCGTTTATGTTCAAGCTCTGTCCGCTCTCTTCTGTGGCCTTGACCAGCGCAGCCAGGGCGCAGATGCCTTTGAGTTGATAGCTTTTGCCGGTGCCCGCGGTTATATTGACTCCCGAATCATCCAGTTGGACCTCTCCCTGCCATAGCAGCCCCCTGGGCCTGGAGCCGAATGCGTACAGCCTGCCGTCGTCAGAGCCAATGTATAGAGTTCCATCTGATGCAGATGCCGAGGACATGATGAAGGCATTTGCTGGATAAGACCATCTGACAGAACCGTTTGAGGCATCGAGCGCATAGATGCGTCCGTCATCGCAACTGGTGCCGAAATATACCAGTCCGTCCAGGACTAGTGGCGAGGACTTGACAGGGCCATCCATTTCGGCCCTCCACAAGAGCGAGCCGTTTTCGGCATCAAAGCAGTTCATGTGTCCATCAGGGCTGTCATCGGATCCCAAAAAGATCCGCCCAGAGGAGACAGCCGGGGAGGAGATGGTTCCATTGATCTCTGCCCTCCAGAGGAGCTTGCCTGTCTCGCTGTCCAAGGCCAAAATAGCATCTGCAGTGACCAGGTAGACCGCACCTTCCGCAAGCGTAGGCGTCGCTGTGATCTGGGATGAGACTGCCTGCTTCCACAAGACCTTTCCTGATAGAGCATCGAGGCAATAGATGGCCGGGTCGCCGCCTGGCAGGTAGAGCCTATCGCCCGAGGCTGCAGCCGATAGAAATGGGCTCACCTGGCCTGTAGACAGATTCCAAATCTCTTTGCCTTCCAGGGTCAGAGCATGGAGGTTTCCGTCTGAGAAGCTCATTGCATAGACTGCACCATCCTGGACGAGTGGAGATGAGGCCACGCCCCACCACTGGGGATCGGATTCGATTCTCTGGCTCCACAGCGTCTCTCCTGAGCGGATGTCCAGGCAGTAGATGTCTCCTGTGTACGATCCCACAAATATCCGATTGCCCTCTAAGGCTGGAGTTGACACTCCGCCTTTGCCTCCAAGGGTGTTGATCCACAGCCGTTTGCCGTCTGAGCTGTTCAGACAGGCGAGACCCAGCTCTCCACTGAACGTCATGTCCGGCCAGTTGGAGACGAATATCTTGTCGCCGTGAACTGCTGCACTTCCTCCAACATAACCATGACCCGTCAGGCTGGCGCTCCAGAGGAGGTTTGCCTCCTTGGGGCCAGTGCCGCTCATGTTTCCGGATCGCTGGTTGTCTGCCTGGAATGATGAAAAGTCGGCTTCTGCCAGGCTGCTCAGTATGATCACAAAAAGGGCCATGACAAGGCCTTTTCTGCATCCAGATGCTTGGGCACTCAAGAGCTTCTTCCCCCATCACCAAAAGCGTACACCTTGCCGCCACCTATGCTGTAGACAATCCCGTTGGCGACTGCTGGTGCTGATCCGCCAGCCGGGTAGCTCCAGACCATCTTGCCAGTGATGGCATCAAGGGCGCATAGGGCTGTGTAATTCATGTTCTGTGTCTGCCCTACGAAGACCAGGCCGTCGGCATAGGCTGGTGAGCACCTCCACTCGCCAATCTCGTCCTGCGGCTCTGTCTTCCAGATTTGGCTTCCGTTTTCGGCATCAAAGCAGTATGTGGCCTTGTCGCTGAAGCCGTCCGTTCCGCCGCAGACATAAAGCCGTCCGCCGGAGAGCGCAGGAGTGCTGTCGCTTCGAGCTATGCTCTTTTGCCAGAGAAGGCTTCCGTTGTGAAGAGATATCGCCAGAACATCGCCGTCTCCATCGAAGCTATAGGTGGTGAGATATGCTCGGTTTCCGTCCAGAGCTGCTGAGCCGCAGGGTGAGTTGCTGGTGCTCAGATTCCAGATCTCAGTTCCGTTTTCAAGGTCCAGGCAGTAGATCCTTCCGCCAACACCCCACTCCCATCCAGCCAGGACCACCAGGCCATTGGATATGGCTGGTGTGGACTGGGCGTTGCCCTCAACTGTGAAGTTCCAGATCTGCTTTCCAGTATATTCGTCAAGACAGTAGTAGTTGTGGCCGTCCCAGTCGCCGACAATCACCCGGCCGTCAACCACCGCAGGTCCTCCGTCCACAGATCCCCTTTCAGTCGGGAAGGAATAGCTCCATTTTTCCGAGCCGTTTGTGGCATTGATGCAGACGACCTTTGAGCCTGTCAAAAAGACCATGCCGTCATGGTAAGCGGGCGAAAATCCCCAGACATTGCAGACATCGGCTGTGGGGGACAAAGAGGCATTCCAGAGCGTCCTTCCTGACATTCGGTCGAGACAGACCAGTCTATCGATGCAGTTGATATAAACGCATCCACCAGCAACCGATACTGAGGAGCCCTCTTGGGCACCGATGTTCTCGCTCGCCCAGGTCATCCTGTTATCGTGAGGTGCAGAGGACTGAGTTGCTCCCTGATGCTCTGAGTCCAGATGGAACTGGGGCCAGTCACTACCTTCGTTTGTGCTGCTGACAGCCGGAATGGCTGCCGTCGTAGCTGTAATTGCGATTGCCAGCAAGAGAACAGCATAACGTGTCGAATTCATTTCATTTAAACCTCCTGAATAGTGCTAACCGGAAAAAGCATACACCTGGCCCCTACCAATGGTAAACAGCATTCCAGATGCTACTGCAGGTGAGGAGCCACCCTGATGATAGCTCCAGACGGTCTCGCCACTGTTGGCATTAAGGGCATCGACTCCTCCGTACTCGGTATAATCCGCCTTGCCGACAAAGAGCATCCCGTCGGCATAAGCCGGAGAGCATCTCCAGTCTCCTATCCTCTCCTCAGCCGGCGTTTTCCAGATCAGGTCACCCGACTGTGCATCAAAGCAATAGGTCATCAGATCCGAGAAGCCCTCACAGCCGCCGCATAGGAAGACCCGGCCTCCAGCCACCGCAGGAGTGCTGTCTGTGGGGCTGACCTCTGCTCTCCAGAGGACTGTACCGTTTTCCAGGCTTATGGCAAGAAGATCTCCCGATCCCTGGAAGTTGTAGGTGGCGAAGAATGCCCGGTCCCCAAAAATGGCTGCTGAGCCGCAGGGCGAGTTGCCGGTGCTCAGATTCCAGATCTCAGTTCCGTTCTCCAAGTCCAGGCAGTATATCTTTCCACCTTGACCCCAATCCCAACTGGCCAGGACCACGTGATTGCGGAAAATGGCTGGAGTGGACTGGGCGTTGCCCTCTACAGTGATGTTCCACTCCTCCAAACCAGTCTTCTCGTCCAGACAGTAGTAATGGTGGCCGTCCCAGTCGCTCACCAGCACCCTCCCTTCAGCTATTGCAGGGCTCCCGTCTACTACCGGCCTGCCGCTAGATGGAGCAAAGCTCCACAGCTCCAGACCATCTGAGGCGTTGAGGCAGTAGGTTTTGTCTGAACTGAAGAACACGCAATGGTGGTCGTAAACTGGAGACGATCCAAAAGCATAATCTCCTGCGGCTTTGACGGGATGGCTCCAGAGGACTTTTCCCGTGTTTTGATCTAGAGCAGTGAGGTTGTTGATGCAATTGACGAAGACCAATCCTTCGGCGACAGACGGTGAAGAGCCAGGCTGGGCTCCAATCATCTCGCTCACCCAGGCGATCTGATTGGTACGAGGTGCTTGGAATAATGCAGATCCGGTGTGCTCGGGGTTGTTATGAAACTGAGGCCAGGATTCGGCGTCGGTCACATCCCCCAGGCAGTACAGCTTTCCATAATGCTGGTCGCCCTCCGTTCCAAAATAGACTCGCCCGTCTGAGATGGCAGCTCCGCTGAGAATATAGCCATCGTCTGGTGGATTGCACGTCCACAGCAGCTCGGCCCGGTCTCCAGCATCCTTGAGACAGTAGAGTGAGCCGTTGACCTGAGACGCGGAAAATATTATCCTTGGATCTGCTGATGCAGTTGATATGGCCGGAGAGGATTTCACTCCGGCAGGCACCGGATATGACCAGATCAGATCTCCAGTACTCTCGTTTATGCATACCAGGGCACCGGAGTGTCCGTGCTCTCCAACGCCAAGATATACTCTATCGCCGACTACTGCAGGAGTAGACGTTGAAAAGCCTACCTCTGCACTCCAGCCCAGGTCCAGGAAGCGACCTGTCTTCAAATCAAATCCTATCTTCCAGGCGTAGCCCTTTTTTGCATTCAGCTCGGAGGTGGTGTAGATGCTATCATTATCAAAGGAGACCGATGATCGGATTCTGCCAGGTTCCTCTCTGGAGAAGCTGATCATCGAGCTGTCGCTGAGATCAAGCTCATCTGACAGGGTACCGCTAAATCGGTTGACGCTTTTCAGGCGTCCGTCATTTTGGCCGAATATCAGATAGTCGCCAGCCGCACAGGATCCGCACCACTGGTAGCCTTGGGTTACGTCTGTATGGTTCCAGCATTCGGTTCCGTTCTCGAAAAAGCAGAGGAACTTCTTCTCTGCAGCACCATAAGCGCTTCCCTCTCCCAGGTAAACTCTGCCATCGAGATATGTTATGGGGGCTTCGAACCTCTTGTTACTCAGGCTCCTGTTCCATCTCTCTTCTCCTGTTAATGCAAAGAACGCGGATAGGATTCCGGAGTCTGTAGCGGCAAAAACCAGATCTTTGCTGCAGGCAGGAGTAGCTGTCTGAAAGACCCATCCGTTCATTTGCGAGCGCCATAATGGCTCTCCATTCCGGCAATCAAAGGCATAGAGAGAGCCGTTTCCGGCAAGTACGTAAACCGCAGTCCCGGAGATTATGGGCGTGGCATCGATCCTCTGCACGTCAGCAGACCAGATGATTGATGGATGTTCGGGAACTTTGTCTCTGCTGGTTCCAGAATGGTGCCCCTCATTTTGGAACTGCGGCCAGTCTGATGCCACAGCAGCACAGAAAAATGCAGATGCAATGGCCGTTAATATGATAAAAATTATTTTCAAGGAATTGTCGCCTCGATTGATATATCAATGGATGATCGATTATTGGTCCGGGTAAACGAATATCAAATCCGGATATTCCATGCCCAGGAAATCGGTCACATATTCTTCATAGGCTTCCTTGGGATTCGCAGGGAACTCAGGATGAAGCAGCTTGACCCAATAGAGGTATCCTACCACGCTGTCAAGCCCGGTCATCAGCTCGTTGCTGACAAGATATACCCGTTTATTCTTCACTGCATCTATGCTCTTCCAGGAATCACGATTTAGAATCTCCTCAATCATTGCCTCTGGCGTCTCGGTGCTGTTCCATCCCCATTCAATATCTGAGCTGTAGGCATACTTGATCACGAGATCTGGATTCTCTGTGAGGATCCATTCGCTGTCAACATGTGGATAGGCTTCCGTCAGATTGCGAGCTATATTGCAGCCGCCCGTCAGCTCAAGAACCTTGCATCCCTTTGCTCCTTCTCCATATGTTCCAACATCGTTTGGCCCTTTGAAGCTGGTTTCAAGAAATACTCTCGGGACCTCGTCCGGTCTAAGATCAGCCACAAAATCGTCGATCTGCTTCTCATAGCCGGACCGCCATTGAAGATACCTATCTTCTTCTCCATTTGTGCCCAAAATGTAGCTGAGCTTGACAAGTTCTTCCGTCATCCGATCTGGATCTGTGAACTCGAGGACAATAATCGGAATCTCCATGGGAGCAAAATTCTTCTCGGCTTCTGAGATGGGTGGCCACTTCTCGTAGCTGATGACCAGGTCCGGGTCAAGGGATATGGCTGCCTCATAGTCCTCGATCTTCCAGTCGCCTACAGAAGGTCTGTCGGACAGCTCTGGAAAGAAGTATGTTTTCTCGTGAATTGCATTGGATACGCCTGCAATTTTATCTGTGGCTTTTAAGACCTTAAAGGCCTCTGCCGTGAGTCCGCTGGGGACGATCGCTCTCTCGACGGGCATCTTTATGGCCACAGTGCGGTTAGCTGTATCCTTTATGACTAGATCCGATTCTTCTCCATTCATGATATCTCTGATTTGTGCGATATCATCCTGGTTGATTTGGCCGTCATGGTTGGCATCGGCCAGGTCATTGTTCTCGACAGTTCCATTTATAATTCTTTCAACGCAATCGATGTCTTCCTGATCGATGGCGTCGTCCTGGTTTGCATTGCCGTAGATCTCCAGGGTGAAATCAAGTCCGTTTGCCAATAAAGGTAGCAAGCATAAGCTCAACATTATTGACAAAAATTTTGTAGGCACGCTCCTCCACATATAAATCAACTCTATTTGATCAAAGGAAATATCATTTAATTTAAGCTTTTCCTTCTTGAAATCAAATAATTGCCGGAGGATTGTCTCCTCCAGCCAAAGCTAGAATCATGTTAGCAGTCCATTCAAAGGACAAGCCTTCGCTGTCGCTCTTCCACCAGATGGATCCATCATCTTTTTGAAGGCTCAAGAGATGTTGGATGGGATCATTCTGTCCGACCTTCCATTCCGCAGGGTTTTCGCCCGCAGCTCTTATGGCCAGTATGGCCCATTCATCAGTGGCAGCATTGGACCCAAGGGATGAAAATCCACCATCGTTGTTCTGTTGGGATCGAAGATATTGCAATCCTTTCTTGACAACATCTGAGCCCTTCATCTCGCCACTGCTCAAAAGTGCGCATAAAACAATGCCTGATGTGTCGGGATCCTCGCCATTCGAGCCCCCATTCCAGGTCCAACCGCCATTTGCAGTCTGAAGAGTCCTGAGGTGATCAACAGAGCCGTTCACCTCATCTGATTGGGATTCATTGCATGCGGTGAGGGCCATTATGACCCATGCATCATCCCAGATGTAATTCTTCATGCCAACTTCGCCGTCGGGATGGATGAAGCTCTTCAAGATTGGCACATAATTTTTCCCTTTGACATCTCTGGGATCCAGGCCAGCAGAAGCCAGGGCCACCACATATCTACCTGTCTGCGCTTCGACATTGCTTAAATTGTCAAGCTCTTCATGATTTTCCTGCAGATATGTTAGAGGATCATTCTCTTTCATGGCAAAGTCTGAAAGATTTCTCCCGGTTGACGCCAGCGCAATGACTGCCAGAGATGTGTCTTTGATGTCGCTTTCGGATTCGGGATTGGCTCCAAAGCCCCCGTCCTCATTCTGGCAGGACAGGAGATATCTCATTGCTACGGCGACCTCTTCATCGGTATGGATGACAGATTCAATCTCCTGTGATTCATTGATCGCCACGGGAATGGTCTCCGTTGGAGTGCTGTTGATTGTTCCTGCTCCTATGGTAATGAGCATGGCAATAAGAAGGGCAATAAACAGTGCTATCGACGGGAATGCTCGGATATATCTCATATTTCCATCATCTCTTTTCTAAGCATTCGGCTTGTTGCCTAACGACACGGGAGCCATCGCATTTCTGCAGGAGGCGCAATTGAAGATGCCTTCTGCAGAATGCCCAATCTGGTCTGCCTTAGTCATGTTTTCCCATCCGCCGTAGCAGCAAGGAAGAAGTTCGTAATACTCGTCATCGGATATGCATTGTTCATCGCAATAATCTGTGCAATTGTCCAGGCAATACTCTTCGCTGAAATCCAGATCTTCCATGCAGTGCTTCATGCAATTATTTTCGCATTCTTCCTCACAATCTATCTCGTCGTACTCGTCCATTGGGAGAATCCCTCTCAGGAAAATCTGGAAGGTGCCCGTATATTCTTCAAATATCTCTTCCTTGGGCTGAGCTTTTTTCGTCCAATTCATGAAGGCATCTTCCTCAAAGGTACGCGAAGATAGCTCAGCAGTTCCCTGAAAGTCAGCTATTGATGTGTAATTGATTCCTCTGGTGTTGTTGTACAAGCTCAATTTATTCAGAAAATCTAACTGACGGAAAACTTCGCTGGATTCTGTCGCTTTGTGATAATTCTGTTGGTATATACTGTCTTCATATTTGGAATCATAGCCGAGAGTTTGGTTATATGCCTTAAATGTGGTCTGGCTGTGCTTCAATTCAGAAGATTGTCCAAGGTCTATTCCACTTGGCCTCTGCTTTACAATTTTTTCAACAGTATAATTTCCTGACCCCTTCTGATAGACCTTTGTCGAGCGTTTCGGATACTTGGTCCCGGAATTTACATATACGGATCGGCTCGAGCTGAATCCGTCGCCACTAATCGATGAGCTTTCGTCGTATTTGATGATTCCTTTTCGTCCTCCGACGCTAACGCTGCAGATGAATGGTCCTCCAACACCGCATTGGATATACGGAATATCTGAAAAATAGTACGTGGCCACGTATCCTCCTTTCTCTGCTGCTACGCAGTAGTAGGCGTCATAATTCAAAGTGATCTCTTCGGTGTATCCGTCACTGCCCGTCTGGTATGTCTCATTGCCTACGGTGACCTCTGCTCCTGAAGATGGACGATCATAGCCGCCATAGGAGTACGCTGACCGTTCCATTACTTTGATTCTGAAGCTTTCGCCTTTGCCAACAGTGCTCGGAATCTTGGCCAAGTACAGGATTCCTGCCGTCGGCCCGTCGTTGTTGGGTCCTATAAACTGAAGCTGATCACCATCACTGATGTAGTATCCGCTGACACCTAAACTGGACTCTTCACCGTTTACATAAAATGCCGGTCCCCAGCTTCCGCCGCATCCATCAATGCTTGTTATAAAAATCCAAGGATCTGTGTCACTTGGATTCGGCGGATTTGTGAAAACTCCAATGCCGCTGGCTTTGATGGCGTTCCATGCAGTGGGATTTGAGCCGGATACAGTCACCGCATTGTCATAGCTTATGCCTCCATTACAAAAAACCGTTATCTGCACAGTTGCCGCTCCTGATGCGGTTGCAATTGCAGATAATAAAATGCAAAATAACGCCAAAGCTAAGTGTTTCATCCCTCTCTACCTCAAATTAATTTGCATTAAAGCAATTTAATTTGGTCAAGTTAAATTGATTTTATTTAAGCTTTGTTGTTTGATGTGTGCCGCCGAAAAATCCCTTAAGTAAAATGTTCTGCCCGAGAATCGATATGATCTAATCGCAATCGTTTCAATGGATTTGTTCTTTGATCACTATGCTTGCGCAAGAGTTAAATCCAATTAAGTTGCCCCAGGACCAATCAAGTTTAAGGAGGTCTCCTTTGGATCTGACGTGGCTTTCCATCTCCGGCGTTATGGTCGGGATTTTGGTCTTCGCCTTCAAGATCAGTTTGGGGTGCGGTCTGGCCAGATTGAGCGGTCGCGAGGTACTGTCGATTGCATTAGGGTATCTTATGATTTCCATTTTCATGGGCATGACTATGGAGCTGATACCGGAGAGCCTTCAGGTCGCGGCTTTGAATGCTGGTGTCGCCTTACACTTTGCAGTTGCCCTGCTGCTGATTGCTTTGGGGGTGAGGACTGCGCGGAATTGGAACGGCCACCATCATGATATATCTCGGAAGACCTTCTGGGCTTTGTCCATGCCCTGTCCGGCCTGCCTGGCTGCGAGCTTCATCTCATGCAGCTTTCTGGCGGGATTGGTAGATATTGATCCCTGGAAGATCGGACTCCTTGTGGGGCTTCTCTTCTTCGCATCCATCTCTGCCTTTTCTACAGCCTTGGGAAGTATCAAGGGCACGCCGTCATCCCTGGGAAACGCCATGATCTTTCTTGGCATATTCTACATACTTTCTATCATTCTCATTCCTGCGTACCTTGAATCTCAAAAGATCTCGTTTATCTCCAGCAACAGCCAGCCACTGGCTGATATCGCCATGTCTTATCTAGTCATATTATCGATTATCTCAATTGGGTTCTTGGGCAGACGGCAGGGGGTCTATTTCTGAGCCTTTACGAGGTCAGCGTAGAGCTGCTCTATATCTTTTCAACAGCATTTCTCTATCCAGACATCGCTGGACTTCTGCTGCTCTTCGCATGGTCGCTTGCAGTTTTCGGATCCTTGATCCACGAATACACCTCACGGCACAGAGTCCTGGCTGATCTGGAAGGAATCTGCCTCAGGGCTGCTGAGCTTGCGAGAGCAGGAAACGCAAAAGGTGCGTCCTCTGTCATTCAAAGCTACAGGTGTTCCCGCATCATCGCTCAATCGATGCAACAAATCAGCAGGGCTATCGAGTCTGATTTCTCTCTCCTCAAATTCGAGAAGATCTTGCAGGATACGGAGCTCTCTATGGCCAAAGCCCTTGAGCCGCTTCGAATTGGCGTTAAAGCCGGTCCCATCCTGGGGTTGATGGGCACCCTCATTCCCATGGGACCGGCGCTTATTGGTCTGTCCCAGGGAGACATCAAATCTCTGGCAAACAATCTGGTGATTGCCTTCGCCACTACTGTAATTGGGCTGGTTGTGGGCGGCATCTGCTATACCGCAATGGTGATTCGGACCAGATGGTACCGGCAGGACCTGAGCGATATCGAATATGCCATAGACCTCATCAGGAGTCGGTGTGATGAGAAGACGTAGGCTGGGATTTTTAAATGATTCAGATGATGAAGACCCCTTGAGCGGCGTGGCGAATCTCTTTGATACTGCTATGGTCTTTGCTGTAGCTCTTCTCCTGGCCCTGGTGGTCTCTTACAATGTCCCGGAGCTGTTAAACCCTGATTCCAGTGTGACAATCGTCAAAAATCCTGGGGACCCGAATATGCAGGTGATAATCAAGGACATGAGCGATATTCAGGTCCTCAATATGACTGAGAAGATCGCTGGTGGTCAGGGAATAAAGATGGGGACCGCCTATCAATTAGAAAGCGGCCAGGTGGTCTATGTCCCGGAGAACGCTACAGAGGATACCTAGAACCCACAATCCTTGATGGCAAAAATTTAAATTTTTGCGTTGATAACCCTGTCCAACTCGACATGGGAAGGCGGGCAAAAGTCGATGATGAAGCATTCAGGAGGAAACATTGGATTGCTCGACCTTTGCCCATCTCATAATCGTCATTCAACGATATAAATGTGTGGTACACCTTGCCAATGGCAGTTCTGTCTAAAAGAAAGAAAAGAGTACAAGCAAGGACGAAAGAATGCAAAAAAAAGTCCTGCACTAGGTGATTCTGGCCACTGCAGAGACCTCGTCACCTTGCTTGACATTCATGATGCGCACGCCCTGGGTGGACCTGCCCTGCACCCGAATCTCGCAGGTCGGAATTCGGATCACCACACCGTCCTTGGTTGTGACCAGCAGCTCATCATCTTCGGATACCGTAGTCGTGCAGCAGACAAAGCCCTTTTTTGCGTCTATGTTCTTTACGCCCTTGCCTCCGCGCCTCTGCTGGGGATATTCTGCGAGTTCCGTCCTCTTGCCATAACCCTGGTTGGTTATGGTCAAAAGCGTCCAGCTGGAACCGGACCGAATCACATCCATGCTGATCAGCTCGTCGCCTGTGTTCAGGCTGATGGCCTTGACGCCCATGCTTCCCCTGTTAGAGGCGCGCACGTCCTCCTCATTGAAACGAATGGCTTTGCCGTATTTGGTGGCCACCAAGAGCTCCTTACTTCCATCTGTGAGCTTGGCCGAGACCAGGCTATCTCCCTTGAGGTTTACAGCCTTGATGCCGCCCTTTCGTGGATTGGAAAACGCTTTCAGTGGCATTTTGACTATGCTGCCGCTGCGAGTTACCAGGATTATGAAGCCCGAGTCAAAGCTCTTCACGGGAATGGCGCCTGTAATCCTCTCGTCCGGCTCCAATTGAAGGAGGTTGACTATTGACTTGCCTCTTGCAGACCTGCCCAGAGCGGGCACCTCGTAGACCTTCAGCCAGTGTGCCTTGCCTTTGTCTGTAAAGAAGAGCAGATAGTCTTTTGTCGAAGCTGTGAATACATCAGTGACAAACTCCTCGCTCTTGGTATCTGCACCCATGACTCCCCGCCCGCCGCGCCTTTGCATGCGATAGGCCGTGAGAGGCTGGCGTTTGATGTATCCGGATGATGTGATGGTAACTGCTACCTCCTCTTCCTGGATGAGATCCTCCTGTGTAACCTCTCCCTCGGCCTCAATTATCTGGGTGCGACGCGGGTCGCCGTAATTCTTAATAAGATCCTTCAGCTCCGATTTGATTATGGTCAGGATCTCGATGTTGCTTGAGAGGATCTGCCTGAGTCTGGCGATGAGTTTTTCTAGTTCTGCAGCTTCCGTTGCAATCTTTTCCTGTTCGAGGCCCGTGAGCCGCTGCAGCCTCATTTCCAGTATGGCCTTGGCCTGCTCCTCGCTGAGGGCGAATGCCTGTATCAGTGCGTCTTTGGCCTCGTTGGGTGTGGATGCCGCCTTGATTATCCTTATTACTTCATCGATGTCCCTGATGGCAATGAGCAGCCCCGCCAGAATGTGGGCCCTCTTTTCGGCAGCATCAAGCTCGAACCTTGTGCGCCTTTCAATTACAATTGAGCGGTAGTAGATGTACTGTTCAAGCGTCTCCTTCAAAGAGACTGTCTTCGGCAGGCCATCTACAAGGACCATGTTGTTTATGCCAAAGCTCGTCTGAAGAGCCGTATGCTTGTGCAGTTGATTCAAGACCACGTGAGCATTAAACCCGCTCTTGACCTCAACCACCAGCCGGATGCCATCTTTGTCAGACTCATCACGAAGATCTGATATACCCTCCAGGCGGCCTCCTTTGACCATCTCAGCCATGTCCTCGATGAGCTTGGCCTTATTGACCTGGTAAGGCAGTTCGGTAAAAACGATCCTGGTGCTTCTCGTTCCCTCTTCGATCTCAGACTTGGCCTGCATGAGAATGCTGCCCCGTCCGCTCTGATAGGCTGCCTCGATGCCTGCCCGGCCCAGGATGTAAGCCCCCGTGGGAAAATCGGGTCCCCGCACAAAGCGCATCAGATCAGATAACGTGGCATCAGGGTTGTCAATCAGATGGATGATAGCCCCGCATAGCTCGGTTAGGTTATGTGGGGGAATATTGGTTGCCATTCCTACTGCGATACCAGTGGAGCCGTTGAGGAGAAGGTTTGGCAGCTTTGCAGGCAGGACTGTGGGCTCTTTGAGCGATCCGTCGTAATTCGGCACAAAGTCCACTGTGTTCTTTTCAATATCTGCAAGCATCTCCTCCGCGATTTTAGAGAGGCGAACCTCGGTGTAACGCATGGCAGCAGCCGGATCGCCATCGATAGACCCGAAGTTCCCCTGGCCATCGATCAGAGGATAGCGCATGGAGAATGTCTGGGCCAGACGCACTATGGTCTCGTAGATTGCAAAATCCCCGTGGGGGTGATACTTACCCATGACATCTCCCACCACACGGGCCGACTTCTTGTAGGGCTGATCATGGGTCATGCCCTGCTCATACATGGCATAGAGTATGCGCCGGTGAACGGGCTTGAGGCCGTCTCGCACATCAGGCAGAGCCCGTCCAACGATCACACTCATGGCGTAATCGATGTAAGAGGATTTCATCTCCTCAGTGATGTTAACCTGTACTTCCGTCAAAAGCCACCTCAATTATCGTAATCATACATCTAGATTCTTCACATACTTGGCGTGTGTCTCTATGAACTGCCGCCTCGGCTCCACCTGGTCTCCCATGAGGATGTTAAAGATCCGGTCGGCCTCCACAGCGTCCTCCAGCGTTACCTTCAGCATGGTCCTCTTCTCAGGGTTCATGGTCGTCTCCCAGAGCTGTTCTGGATTCATCTCACCAAGACCCTTGTACCTCTGAATGGCGGGCTTAGCCAGAGACTTGACCAATCGGTTGAGCTCATCATCTGAGTATGCATAGTTGACCTGCTTTCCCTTTTTAACCTGATAGAGCGGGGGCTGCGCTATGAAGACAAAGCCGGCCTCGATGAGCGGCTTCATGTAGCGATAGATGAATGTCAGAAGTAACGTGCGGATGTGCGAGCCGTCCACATCGGCATCCGTCATGATCACTATCTTGTGGTATCTGGCCTTGGCGATATCGAAGTCATCTCCGATGCCTGTGCCGAAGGCCACGATCATGTTTCTGATCTCGGCGTTCTTGAGGATCTTGTCCAGCCGTGCCCTCTCGACATTTAGGATTTTGCCGCGCAGAGGCAGTATGGCCTGAAAATGGCGATTTCTGCCTTGCTTGGCACTATTGTGAACGAACACACCACTGGCCAACGCAAAGTTATGCGTGCGTTGCACTTCTATATCGTACACATCCCTTCGTTCTTCTACACGCTGCACTGAGACGATACGATGGTTGTAGTTCGAAATGGCTTCTACTGCAATGCGCGGTTGTCTGATATCGGAAAGCTTGCGATAAAGTGGCATCAGCGAGTCTTCTGACGTCAGATCAATTGCAGATTTATAGCTGCCATCGCGCAGCATAAAGCGATGGTCTGGCGTGCAGGTGATCACCTCTTCATTGTCTAGAGCAATGCGGATGACTTCTGTGTTCGTCTTAGTGATACGGGCATGCTTCACCTGCTCCAGGCCGATGGTGCCGTCCTTTCGGATGGTGTAGCAAAAGTGCTCCTTGCCTTCTGCTTGCTCTGCCACCAGTTCCTCAAAGCTGAGGTTGCGACCATCACCCAGCGCCACTTTTGTGTCTCCTGAGAAACAGCCGCCTGCCGATTCTCCCTCAACGATGTAGATCTCGCATTTCGTTGGGTCGTTATTGGAGCAGTCGGCGAGCTTGCCTGGCAGGCCGCCTGAGCCCAGAGCATTCTTTCTCCTTGTCAGCTCCTTGGCCTTTCTCGCGGCCTCGCGGGCGCGCAGAGCCTCTCCAGCCTTCTCGACGATGGTGGTGGCGACTGTTGGGTTCTCCTCGAAGTACTCTGCAAGGCCCTCCGAGACCAGGGACTCTATCAGGCCCCGGATGGAGCTGTTGCCAAGTCGTGTCTTGGTCTGGCCCTCGAACTGTGGATCAGGAAGCCTCACGCTGACGACGGCCACAAGCCCCTCCCTGAGATCTTCACCTCCTAGTTTGGTCTCGGTTTTGAAGATCTTGTTATCACGGGCGTACTCGTTGACAGTCTTTGTGAGGGCAGCTCGGAATCCCATGAGGTGAGTTCCGCCCTCGCGGGTGTTGATGTTGTTGGCAAAAGAGAATACGTTCTCGTTGTAGGAGTTGTTGTATTGGAGGGCAACCTCTACCTGGGTGCCGTTCTTGCTGCGCGAGAAGTATAAGGGCGGTTTATGTAAAGTCTCCTTGTTGGTGTTGAGATACTCCACAAAAGAGATGATTCCTCCCTCGTAGCAGAAGTCGTTTTCTTTGTCAGTTCTCTCTTCCTTGATGGTTATTCTCAGTCCACGATTTAGAAATGCCATCTCACGTAGGCGAGAGGAAAGCGTATCGAAGTTGTACTCGGTGTCCTCAAAGATTGTCCCGTCCGGCTTGAATGTGACTGAGGTGCCGGTGTGGTCTGAGTGACCTTCGACAGTGACCTCTGTGGCCACATTGCCGTGCTCATAACGTTGACTGTAGATTCGGTTGTTCCGGCGTACCTCGACCTCCATCCATTCGGACAGAGCGTTGACCACTGAGACGCCTACGCCGTGCAGTCCACCGGAGACGCTGTATGACTGGTGGTCAAACTTGCCTCCGGCATGCAGCACAGTCATCACTATCTCCAGGGCTGGACGATTGAATTGGGGATGATTGTCTACGGGAATGCCGCGACCATCATCCGTCACACTAACGCTGCCGTCGGTGTGAAGGGTGATGTTAATCTCTTTGGCATATCCTCCCAGGGCCTCGTCCACGCTGTTGTCCACCACCTCATAGACCAGATGGTGCAGCCCTAGAGTGTCTGTGCTGCCGATGTACATGGACGGCCTGCGCCTGACTGCCTCAAGGCCTTCAAGAACTTGAATTTGGCTTGCGTCGTAGCCCGTTGGTTTGCTCAAAACTGATTAATCCCCCTGAATAATTAGGACTGTAATGAAATATCCTGAGACAATATAAGCTTTTCGCCAAATTATATCTCATGTATTATTTTATAATTTAATGCATTGCATTATCTTGGTGCTGGGATGCAGCCCACATTGTGGGATCGATTGCCTTTTAGAACAAACGAACTGCTATGGTTCCTGAAACCTCAGAAAATAGAAGCCAAGGTCCGGATTCGAACCGGAGTGGTAATGCTCTGCAGGCATTTGCGTAGCCGCTCCGCCACCTTGGCATTGTGTTTTTGGCGTCTCCTGGTGTGTCGATCTGATTTAAACCTTTATCGGTTGGTGACATCCCAAGTACTGCCAAGCAGAAGGTGATCTTCTCCTCTATAAAGATTGCCTTTGCGGCCTCTGGGCTTTGAATGCCCACTGATCGCACAGAAAAAGCGAGACATCAAAGATTCAAGCTATCGATTTTCGTTTTTCCCTCATAATTCTTTCTTGCCAAGGAACATTTTTATATGGTTTGCTGACGCCTGAAGCCTGAAGCATTATGGTCCTGGAAAACTTAGGCGGATCGCTGCGCAATGCTTTAAAGAAGATTGCGTCGGCGAATAAGATCGACAAGGCATTGGTAGACGATGCAGTGCGGGAGATTCAGCGGGCTCTCTTGCAGGCGGATGTAAACGTCAAGCTGGTGATGCAGCTCTCCAATACCATCAAAGAGCGAGCCCTCAATGAGAAGCCTGTCGCGGGCATGAACCCTCGCGAGCATGTCATCAACATAGTCTATCAGGAGTTGATCAACCTTGTTGGCCGTGGTTCGGATATTCCCCTAAAAAAGCAGAACATCATGTTGGTGGGCCTGCAGGGCTCGGGAAAGACCACCACTGCCGCGAAGTTAGCAACCTTCTTTCAGCGAAAGGGACTGCGCACTGCCGTAATCTGCGCCGATACCTTCCGAGCCGGAGCCTTTGACCAGCTCAAGGCGCTGTGTGAGAAGCAGGGTGTCTTCTTTTTCGGAGACAAAGGCAACCCAGATGCTCCTGCTGTGGCCAGGGCAGGACTGGAGGCCACAAAGAAATACGATGTGAGGATCGTGGATACTGCCGGCAGGCATGCTCTGGAGGGAGACCTCATCCAGGAGATGAAGGACATTCATGCAGTGGTCAATGCCGAGCAGAAGCTCTTGGTGATGGATGCAGCATTGGGCCAGCAGGCCTCTGAGCAGGCCCGGGCCTTCAACGAGGCAGTCCAGATCACTGGCGTCATCATCACAAAGCTCGACGGCACGGCCAAGGGCGGCGGAGCATTATCTGCAGTGGCCGAGACCAAGACCTCGGTTGCCTTTATCGGGGTGGGCGAGACGCCCGCCGATTTGGAGCGGTTCGAGGCGGACCGTTTCATATCTCGAATGCTTGGCATGGGTGACATCAAGACCCTGATTGAGAAGGCTCAGGAGGTGCAGGCCGACAGTCCAGTGGACGTAGAGTCGCTCATGCGGGGCAAGTTCACCCTAAAGGACATGTACCAGCAGATGGAGGCCATGAACAAGCTGGGGCCCTTAAAGCAGATCATGCAGATGCTTCCTCTCGGTGGCTTGGGCATGGAGCTATCCGACAAAGAGTACCAAATGACCAAAGATCGCCTGGATAAATATCGGGTTGTCATGGACTCCATGACCTCAGCCGAACTGGATGACCCAAAGATAATAACCGCATCGCGCATCAAGCGCATATCTCGTGGCAGTGGCGCATCTCCTGATCTGGTCCGCGAGCTTCTCAAGTCCCATCAGGCAATGCAAAAGGCGATCAAGGGCATGAGGGGCGGGGCCGGTAAGATGAACATGAAGCGGCTCATGAAGAGGTTCTCTCCGGGAACGAAGATGCAATAAACATGTTTCTCGCTTTTTTCTATATTATCATGTTGAAATTGAGAAATCGCGGATCAAAAGCCCCGAAAAATGATAAAATCCTTCAAGTTTCACTACTTGACCTTAAAAGCCGGCATAGATAAATTTTGTCACTTTGACTGGAGAAGCCCAATAGATCAAATTTATAGCTATCAAAAGATAAATAAACCAGTAAATGGGCCGCGAGGATCCTATGCGACTCATCCAATTATTATCCGCTATTTTATTTCTGAGCAAAAGCAGAACTGCGATTATTGTGCCACCCACTATTTGATCTATAAAAGTAAATCCGCTAGGAATAAGGAATTTACTTAGGCAATATTCTAAATTATTTAAATTGTCAACCTTGAATACAAGCCATCCGATGAAAACAAGGTACTGAGTAACCAATATTCCCGTCAGTGATATCATTCGATTTTGTGGAAAGCGAATCAGTCTATGCAAGGACAACAGTCCGCCATGATAAGCACCCCAAAGCAGAAAATTTAATGTAGCTCCATGCCATAGGCCACAGGCAACCATTGTTAGCAGCAAATTAGAGTATGTCCTGATGGTGCCTTTTCTGTTACCTCCTAGCGGGATATATAGATAATCTCTAAGCCAGCAAGATAATGAGATATTCCAACGATGCCAGAAATCTTGCGGATTCATGGCTAGATATGGGTTATTGAAGTTCATTGGGAAAGTGAACCCCAACATCCTTGCGGTGCCCAGTGCGATGTTTGAATACCCACCAAAGTCGCAGTAAAGCTGAATACCAAAAGCCAGGGTAGCAAAAATAATATCTCTCGATTGAAATTTTATTGGATTTGCAAAGATGGAATCAACATAGGGTGCCAGGTTATCTGCGATCACCAGTTTCATTATCAGGCCAATGGTTATGAGGGTAAGTCCATGCTGAAAATTTTCTGGCGTGATCTTAAGCCGGTCCTTGCTTTGTGCCAAAAAATCTCGAGCTCTGATTATTGGACCCGAAGTTATGACTGGAAAGAAGCTCACGAATAGCGCATATTCAATTATCGAATTTGCGGGCAATAATTTCTTGCGATAGACGTCTATCACATAGCCCATAGCCATGAAGGTATAATACGAAATGCCTAGGGGCAGCATCAGACCAGGCACGTATTTAAAGAGAGCCAATTGCGTAAGAACACCAATTAATATTAATGCCAGGAGGATCTCTTTTTTTTCGGGATATTTTCTAAAAGAATGTCCTCCAAAGTATGTGATGAGTATAACCAATACCAGAGGCCATACAAAGAACTGAGAAGTAACTGAGTAGAAAGCTATGCTCGCCACTAATAATATAAGCGTTTGATAATTATTAATTGCTGCAACGGCGACTATCAGCATACAGACGATTAGATAGTATTCAATGCTGTTGGGAAGCATTTTGGACCTCGGTTTTCAATATTTCAACCATTTTGTTTGTTATATTCAGTTTGCCGAGAGAATTTGCATGACCATGGTCTTTAAACTCCATTGGTGAACATAACGCTTCTAAGTCATGGTAAGGACATCCAACATTGGCCACCAAATCTAGATAGTTTCTCCTGCTCTCATTGCTGATCCAAAAGGAGCAATTTGGGTTTAGCGGCATGTTGACAATTATAACATGGATGCCCTGCTCATTCATGCTTTCAACAATGTGTCTAAATGCCTTTTTGTTGTTATTATCTGCTCGAAAAGCCTTATAAACGTGGTTTTTAAATTGCTCTCTTGTATAATTACAAATAATAAGTTCGGGAAAATTCCATTCTTTAAATGAAAAATCTTGGGGTGTATCATATTTTATATTCAAGCGGCTTGCCAGAGTCATCTTGAGGCTTGGAATGAGGAGATATCTTTTATATGCTAACAAATATAGATAGTTTTGCTGGATTAGGCTACGCTCAGTTGAATTGAATAGTTGTAGGGAATAGGGGTCCAATTTTACTCTATCTGTGACAAATCCAATACGATTCTTTAGATTTGGAAATTGTTCGACAAAACTGTCATTATAAAACGAATTATAGCTCACGCCGTAGACCACAATTTTTGGGTTGGACTTTAAGAGGCTGTCTAGCTCAACAACCCTGTTCTTCGTATCGGCGCTAATTCCCAAGTTGTATGCTTTGTAAGAATAATTCATCGCCCGTTCAACTTCAGAAGCATTTACACCGTACTCAACAAAACTACTTCCAATAAAATATATCTTATTCTCTTCTTTGTTGTTAGCATAAAAATCAAAATAGTTAACATAACGATTTGTTGCATGTAGGTATGGATCTATTGCAACGGATGTTAGAATCTGTATCAAAACACACGACAACAGGATTGCGGCAACTAGTACGGAAAGAGTGCGCAGGAAATTCGTTTTTGTGTCCATTAAAACATCTTCCTTTTGACTGGATTCCTTTTCACTAGGTCTGCGACTTCTTTGGGTGCCTACATTGCCATCCTTCGAGTAAGGATCGTTCATCTTTCGCTGATCAAAACCAGTTTCCATCGAGCCATTCCAGGGCGCTAAATACGCACGTTAATCCTAATATCAAATCTGTCTGTTTAGGTGATCCTGAATCTCCTGCACCGCCTGACGCAGCACTTTTTCGTTATCATATTCGCTCGCCATCTTCTCCAGATCTGCCCGCGGCATTGACCTGAGCCAGATAACCTCATCAGTTAAATGAGGAACCGCCCGGATGATATTATCTACAATGCTCACCGTCGCCTTTCGGGCCGTTCGGGAGAGTGGATTGAGGTCAATTGCTATTACCTTCTTTCCCATGGCCACCAGAGCCTCGCAGCGGTCGCCGTCTTCAAGCGGTATTAGGACCACGTCTGCGTCGAAGATCCCACCCTTCGTCGCAAGTGCCCTGGCATGATCCAGGCCCGGGACCGAGGCATCGGGTCTTTCGCCCAAGACCGATACAGCTCCCTTCTCTCGCAGGAGGTCGGCGATCTTCTTCACCCTCTCCTCGGAACGGTGGAAGAGGTTGACCTCCAGGGGAATTTTAAGCGCAGCCGCCAGGGCTACCATCTCCTCAGGCACAAGTGCCGCCACATTGCCGTTGACGCTCAAAGCAGGACTCTTGGAAAGAAGCAGCATTGCAGCAGCCGCAGTGATGGCCTTCTTGGCCGATGAAGTGGTCTTCTCGCCAATCAGGTAGTCGAAGCACTCGCCTCTGCCCTGGGCGATCAGCCCCTGGCTGCTGGTGTAGCCTCTTTTCACGCCCTCAGCCACGCGCTCGCGTGCGACCAGGGACGCATACCGGGGATGAGATTTAGGAATTTCAGTCAAGATTAGCACCTCTCTGTGAAATGGTAGTAGTATGAACCTCTCCGAAGTCCTGCAGAGCTGCCGCCCCGTTCCAGGCGAAGACCGCGTCTCCGAGCATTATCATGCTGGCGAGACCTCCGGCAGCCTCCACGGCCTCGATGGCCTGTAGAGCCCAGTCGCTGGCGAGGCCTGACTGCAGGGTGAAGCTCTTGGACAGGCGCATGAAATTGGCAAACGTCGGCTTCTTCAAGAGATCCTTCAGGGCAGATTCTCCGGCGGAGTTGATTGACTTCATCACCTTCGCGTCAGATAGTACCTCTTTAGTGGAGATGGGGCCATTCACCACGTAGTTGATGACAAGAGGTGGTACTGGTATTCGATCAATTATTCCCTTTCCCGGCGCACCAGGATGAAGCCGCACAACGAGACCGCCTGAATTTTGGGCTATGACATCTCCTAGACCCGTTTTAAATGTCACCTCTGCTTCGTGGGCTATTGCCGCTGCCTGGTTGGCTGTGAGGCCCAGGTCGAAGAACGAGTTCAGGGCGTAGGCAGCGCCTAAAGCTCCAGCCCCGCTCGCTCCAAAGCCAGCTCCAAATGGCATCTGCAGCTCGGTTCTCACTCGAACTGGATCTCTTCCGCAGGCCAGCTTTCGAGCAACGAACCGGGAGACCGGCGCGTCAGAGATTGCGCCGTTGAGAAGAATCTCAGTCTCATCTATGTCCGGGGCGGGTTGTATGGTGGTAGTAGCCCCAAGCGTGAGGCAGAGGCCAGAGCCCATTGAGCCTGACCTGAGGGGCTCATCTTTTCTGTGGGCTCTAAAAAAGCCTGTGATGTGGGATGGGACCCAGGCCTTCGCTGAATTGCTCATAGGACCTCAGCCAGGATGTCGATGATCCTCATGGCAATCTCGCTCTTCTTTCCGGAAGCCTTCTGGTGGTGACCCAGGCGGTCGATGATGATCACGTTGTTGTCGTCTGTGCCCATGCCGCCTGAGGAGACATCGTTGGCCACCACAAAATCAAGTCCTGCACCCTGCATGGATTTCTCTGCTCGGTTCAGGAGTTCTTCCTCGCTGACACCAGTCTCTGCTTTGAAACCCACAATCTTCATATTGGGGTAGGCATCTCTGACCGTCTTGATGATCTTTTTGGTGGGCTTGAGGCGAAGGATCAGATCCTGGCCGGACTTAATCTTCTCAGCTCTTGCATCCAGAGTGTAGTCAGCTACAGCGGCTGCGCTGATCAGGGCGTCGCAGCCCTTCTCGATTTCTGACAGGACTGCATCCAACATCTCCTGGTTGCTCTCTGCATAGATCTGACGTACAGGAATGTCCTGCGGGAAACGATGAATGAGCACCACATCGGCACCCCTTCTCCTGGCCTCCAGGGCCAGGGCCACGCCGGTCTTGCCTGAGGCCCGGTTGGTAAGAATTCGTATGGAGTCGATAGCCTCCGCATTGGAGCCGCTGGTGATCACAATTTTCTTGCCTGTCAGGTCGCGAGGACCTAGAATCCTCTCTACCTCTTGCACAACTGTCGCGTTGTCTGCGATCTTGGCCTTGCCCTCCTCCAGACGAGGGTCAATGAGGGTGACTCCCATCTCGTTGAGGATTTTTAGGTTTTTCAGGACTGCGGGGTGTCTGTACATGGCCTCATGCATGGCAGGCACGACCGCCACCGGCTTGCCGCTGCCCAAAGCAGTTGTCGCAAAGGTCGTAACCGGCGTGTCATCGATTCCTGTGGCCATCTTGCCGATGGTGTTGGCTGTAGCCGGAGCGATGAGCAGGAGGTCCGCGTCTCCTCCCACACCGCAGAACAAGACGTGCTCCACCTTTCCTGTGATCTCTCTGATCACCGCGTGGGCTGTCGCATACTCGAGCGCGTAAGGATGCAGTATCTGCTCTGCCGCGGCGCTCATAACGGCGTGAACCTCCGCGCCGCGCCGGATCAGGTCGCGAATGAGATCCACCACACGCACGGCGGCGATGCTGCCTGTAACTCCTATTACTATGGTCTTTCCCGAAAGGGTATTGCTTACTGAGCCTGTTATATCAGAGGGCATGGTCGTCCTGCTGATGTGTGCAGCTACTAAAAGATGGCTCTTTCCCTTCCTGGTCAGCGGCGCCGGTCGAGCGCGCCTTTGGGCCTGGTAAGCACAAACCTTATTTAACAATTCAATCGAGGGACTATGCCGTGCCGGGGTGGCCTAGCTGGTTAGGGCGCGAGACTCATAGGGTAAACACGATTATTGCGCGCTTCCTGAGGCATCTCGAAGTCGCGGGCTCGAATCCCGCCCCCGGCACTTTATTTTAAAATGAATACCCCGCAGCTTGCTGCGCGGGTGCGCTGCCGCCGTTTCACCTTGTAGCTCAAATCTCAAATCAATACCCTGTTTATTCCACAGGATTATTCTAGGCCGGGATAAACAGACACACTTTGAATTTTGAATGTCGGAAGAAATAGCTTCCTGAATGCAGGATATATTACTTGTGTGATGAAAAATCATTGAAGTGGCACGCGGTATTACTTTGAATGAAATCGCAAAGTCATTTGCAGGTAAGATTTTGACTGCGTTCCATGTTTGCTTTAATGAATATCGAATTCTTGAATAAAGAAAGGCGCGCAGGTATTGATTCCAGCGCCATCTCATACAATGTCTCATACCGGGGGGGTTCTTAGAAATTTAGGGTCCCATATCACAATATTTTCGGCGCGCACCCTATTGTGATTTAACGGAAGTCTATTTCATAAACGGCGTTGGTAGAGCCCTAATTCAGATTACCCCCTGGTTAGGACTATGTGACTGACGGGAGATAACTTACGCATTTACAAAAGCATTTCTGAAATTACGTCATTTAATGATATTGATTTTCTGGCTAAGCCAGCCAAAATGTGGGTATTTTATTTCGCGTCAAGCCCTATACAGAGTCAGCATGGCCTTTGTGAACAAGGATGGACCGAGATACAGCAATCTGGTTAGCCACAGATCCTTCTGGAACCAAGCTTCGAGCTTCTTGTCGAGGGACATGGCGGCCTTATTCACAGGCCCCGTTCTTTCCTATTCCGGATTTCTTCGGCCATGTGCCCTAGCTTCTTCCATTTTTTCCTTTCGGCTGCTTGGAGCTCAGGGCTTTTCTTTCTCTCTATTGCCAACAACTCCCGCTGGAGTTTTCTGTAGCTCTCAAATCTGACCTCAGGAAGCCTTCCTTCTTCGATCGCCTTTCTGATCATGCATCCGGGCTCAGTCTCATGCCGGCAATCAGAGAATTTGCACTTTACTGCAAGTTCCTCAATATCCTGGAACGTATTATGCAATCCCTCGCTGGCATTCCATAGCTGAAGCTCTCTCATGCCAGGATTATCAATTATGACCCCGCCCTTCTCAAGCAAGATCAGTTCTCGTACAGTCGTAATATGCCGGCCTCGACTATCATCTTCCCTGATCGCACCGACTTTTTGCCTTTCAAGCCCGTATAGCGCATTAATTAGAGTGGACTTTCCGACACCGGATGAGCCAATCAGCACAACCGTCTTGCCTTCCTGAAGATATGATGACAGCGGTCCTATTCCGATATCCTCTGTAGCGCTAATTGCGTGTACCGGTACGTCAGGCGCGATTGCCCTCACATCGTTTATCCTTGCGCAAATATTGTCACAAATATCAGACTTGTTTAGCACGATGACTGGGTCCGCGCCACTTTGTCTCACGATGGCCAGGTACCTCTCCAGCCGTCTCATATTCAAGTCTCTATTGAGCGAGGTCATGATAAATGCTATATCGATATTCGCAACGATCACCTGCTCGGCAGTCGCTCTCCCTGCATCTTTTCTGGAGATCTTGCTTTTCCTTGGCAATATGGCGTGTACAGTACATGTGCTTGAATTGTCTTTTGAAATTGCTACCCAGTCTCCGACTACAGGATGCAGGCCATCCTGGCGCAGCCTGCCAGAAACCCTTGCTCTCACTTCTCCGTCTTTCGTGTAAACTTTGCAGCCATTCCTATTTACGCTGGATATCCTTCCAGGCTCATGTCCGACGACGTACTCCCTGAAACTTTCGCCGAAAAAGGCGTTCCATCCAAGCTTCTTCAGCACAGGATCCACAAGGCCACCTCTATTCAATCACCCTGGTTTAGCTCTCTACACGGCTTCATCGAACTCATTTCTGTATCTAGCAATGCCATACACACCAATCATGGCCTCTTCATTCAAAATCCGGATCATGAAGGCCTCATCGGGCACTCCTTCCCACTGGCTGCGGATGCCGCTATGCGAAGCTCGCTTGAAGCCGAAGCGAGGATAATATTCTGGATGTCCAAGCACGATAATGAAGGTATATCCTCGGCGCTTGAGCATCTCTATGCCTGCCTGAACCAGTTGAGAGCCAATCCCCCGACGCTGAAACTCGGGCAGAACAGCCATGGGCCCTAGCCCCATGCCCTCTATTATCTTATCACCGCTAATCTTGACTGGGCTAAAGTAGATATGACCTATGACTTGATCATTTTGGACTGCCACCAACGAAAGAATGTTTGCGCAGTTCTCGCGTAGCCTATCTACTAGAGCCGCCTCAGGGGCCTGGCCGAAGGCCTGCGTGAAAGCTTTTTCGTTTAGCTTCCTTACTTTTTCAATATCCATGGGTCTCTCTTCTCGAATGCAGATCATATTATCACCCCATTAAATTGCTTGTACTGCCCAATGCTAACGAATTGCAGAGTTATCCGTACGCGCCTGCACCTTCATCGGGCATTTATCGATTTCATTCTTTTAAGCTATCTCCTAACCTTAATCGAGCTGAGTCACATAGAATACAAAACCATAGTATTCAGAATATCGCCGGAAAAAGTCGATCTCTCTCTGATGATCTTCCAATACCGCGAGATTTTCCGGAATGCCTTCATACTTCAGTCTAAGTTGAGAGATTTTTTCTTCCAATGGTGAATAATAGCACCACCACGCCGACTCTGGAAGGACGAAGTGACCTATATGGCGATAGCCCGTCCTTTGAATTATTCTCAGATTTCCTTCGATATCCTGCATGCCTGGATATTCCTTAATGAAATATTCTTTGACCTCTTCAGGAGCATCAGCTCGAAGCCAGGTCAGCTCCGAGGCGACAAGATATCCTCTGTCTCTTAGGAATGGTCGCCATTGCAGAAACCCTTTTTCAAAGCCTATAATGTAAATGGAACCTTCCGCCCAGATAATATCGAATGTGCCTTCTTCAAAATGCAGATTGCACATGTCCCCAAGAAAGGGAGTTATCCTATCAATCTGTCCGCTTTCCTCGATTTTTTTGCTCAAATCATTTAAAAATTGTGGATGGTTGTCCATTGCCATTATGGTTCCGTCGGTCAAGCAGCTCAGATCTATGGTCTGCATACCCGGTCCACAACCCATGTCCAGGATCCTGGGCTTGGAAGGCAAATCCTTGAGCATTTCAAAGGCCCTTTTTGTGGATTGATATTCTCCAGGACCTTCTCTTGGATTACCGCTGTGAATCTCCCAGAACAGCTCCCACATCTTTTGTTCTTCCATGAATAATCATTTTCTCGAATTATCTTATTGCATTTATGCCTTCTCGTCTCTAGAGAGGTCCGCGGTCCTATTTTTTGCAGGAGGATCTGATCGATGCAAATACTATTTTGATTTTGTAGGCCGAATATCATATGTGGGGGACAATCAAATGATTTCATAGAATGCTTGTTTTTCCTTTATGCAATAGCTATCGGCTCATGAAGGATTTTGCGGCTTACACTCTTGCATAGACGTGCAGGATTCTCATCCCCGCACATGAAGATCGCTACAGGGTCGACATGCTTGATTGCGGCGGGATTGGATCCACTTTGGTCCTCAAGTCACCGGCTGTATTCGGCTTATGCGATGGTTTTTGGATGGCTAAGAATTTCCGATTCAGGTTTTCATCTTTTAACGTCCCGGAACCAGGAGACGATACAGAAGTTTCTTATAAATTAAGTTATTATAATTATTATATATTTTTCTAACTTATTTTTTCCCTAAAAAGTTTATTATCTTAACATTATACGCGTGTTATTGATCTGCATATTACCAGTAAAACTGTGCTTAATTCCAGCCCCCGGCACTTTATTAGTAATAATTAGGCAGAGAAAAGCGATTTAATCTGCTTTTTATTATGTACTCCCCATGCGTCATTTTAAAAGGCCTCCATGGCCTCCTCGGCGCCAATGTGCAAACCGAGCGCCTCCGCCTTCAACCCACTGGCCTTCCGCAGCGCTTCGGCTTGGTTTGGCTTCCTGCAGCTCCCCAGGTAGACCTTGCGCAGCTTGCCGCCTTCTCGCCAGCCTGCCAGCCATCGCCCGTATTTCTTTTCGCCCTTCTTGGTATGCTTGACGATGGAGTCCTCCCACACGGTGATATCTTCCAGCCTGGCCGCCTCGGCCTGCCTCTCTCCGGTCAGATGGGCCGTGCCTTCGATGCCTTCCAGGACCTTGATCTCTCTGGCGAGGTCGCTAGCCCTCTGCTTCAATATCTTCGCTTCCTTCCTGGCGGGCGTGCTGTGGACCATCGCGTTTCACCGCAGAATAGTAGTGTCATATAGTTCAAGGACTTTGCTGATAATGTGACACTACTAATTGAAGGGTGCAAAAGGCCGGGAAGTTCTGAGATGCATAAAAGTCGATGACACGCTAATTATCTCTATGAACAAGATCTATCACAGCTTCATCAGGCTACATATGGAATTCAATGGAGCAACGCCAACAGATGCTACAAGGATTGGAATAGAAGGAGAAATAAGCGGCTAGTATTGCTAAAAAAAGCATAAGGTGATATAGAGAAACTTATTAACTCTTTACTAATTGATTGGTTTGGGCCAACTATTCGCTATGAATACCGAGTTGCCTTTTGGATTCATACCAAGAGATAGAGAACCGTTTATATCGTATTGTGTGACAATTGGAGAGGTTTCTGGTACTCTACGTACTTCACCGAACCCCAAACCAAAAATTGGTTCAATGGTCCAGTTAAGCTTTGAGTGAATGGACCCGGTTTGCTCAAATACACAACCTCCTAAATCTTTCCGTCCTGTAATGGATACACCCTTTTCGTTTTCATCGTAGAATTTGCCTTGAAATTGTATCCGATCTTTAAGTATTCTTACTTGTAGAACAACGTCGTGATTTTTATCATAAACTTCTAGAGTATCTTTATCGTAATTCCTCGTCATCTGAGAGGGATTGACTAACCATTCATTGTCCTCAAGTACAGCAATTGAACCATCTTTGCCTCTAAAATTTGCAGTTAATTTTATTTGTCCATTATTATTTGAAATAAACAAAGGAGTGTTTAATATTTGAAAAATTGGTATGCCACTTGAACCGGTCCAATTAAAAACAACGCCCGAGTCGCCAATCTCTATATATGGATATTTATTTTGAAAGGTCGAAAAAAACCATCCAGAATTCGGCTCTAAGATGCCTTGAGAACTTGAAGCTAAATCTTTCTGCTCTTGAGTGCCTTCTTGTTGAACGAAGAGAGCCAACGATACAAGAAAGGTCGCAAAGATCAATAAAACCAATAGAGTGCATTGTGATGGCCACCAACGCAATATGCGGACTTTCTTCTCATGAAACTCTTTGTTAAAATATACTGCTAGGCTTGCAATAATTGCATTGAGTAATATTAGAATAAAACCAAGCCAGTTCATCGCTGCCTTCTTAAGATAAATTAGATAAATACTTATTGTACCTTCTCGATAAAGAACATATTAATATTTTTCCCCACTGTTCACAATCTTCGCGTAACACGCCTTTAGAATTTCACTCAAGGGGGAAACCCCTGATATGATCGTCTTTCGGAACCCTCTGCATGCGACAGAACCAGAAATAGTTAAATTGAAATTGAAGTTCAAATCATACTCCCAATTGCGGTATGCAAGCCAGATAAGCCTCTTTCAGCTCCTCTAAATCAATGTGGTCGTAGATGTCTATCGCCTCCCTCCTGGAATCCCCGCGAAGCTCCTGGATAAACTCGCGCCTCATGCCAGCCCGCCTCAGGTGCGTTGTGAACCAGTGACTGCCGCAGTGTGGGCTAAAGTGCTCTTCCATCCTCTCCGAGGCCGGATTATGCAAGCCCACGCGAGCGGCTGCATTGTAAACCGCATCTGAAACGCCACGCCTTTGCAGCCTGCCCTTCTCGCGATCTTCTCAGGGTCTCGCACCTCAATGCCCCTGGCCGCCCTACACAATCCTTATAGCCCAACAGCGAGGAGTGTTTATCATGGCCGGAGCAACCAGAGAAGCCGCCGTCCAGAATGCCACAATTGATGAGATTGAGCTGGAAGCCTCAGAAATGAAAGAGCTGGATGAGCTGGCAGGTGAAACCCGCAAGTGCGGCATTACATGGAATGATCTCAAGGCAGAACTTGGTCTATGAGCTATCAGATTCTCCTAAATAAAAAAATTAGGTCCTATCTGCCTACTCTCTCCCGCACACATCAAGAACGGATCGGAAAGCTGATAGACCGTCTCGCTGAGAATCCCTATCCATCGAGAACCAAATTTATTGACATTTCTGCAACAAATTTCGATATCAAAAAGTGCAAAGGCCATCCAGCCCGGTTCAGGGCAAGGATTGGTGAGTACAGGCTCATCTACCAGATTGAGGATTCGCAGGTTCTTATTTTAAAGCTTGATACCAGAGGCGATGTCTACTAAATGCCCAACTGCGGTATACATGCCAGGTAAGCCTCTTTCAGCTTCTTGAGGTCTATGTGGTCGTAGATGTCTATCGCTTCCCTCCTGGAATCCCCGCGAAGCTCCTGGATAAACTCGCGTCGCATACCGGCCCGTCTCAAATGAGTGGTGAACCAGTGACGACAGCAGTGCGGGCTAAAGTGCTCTTCCATCCGCTCCGAGGCAGGATTATGCAAGCCCACGCGCATAGCCGCCTCATTCACAATCCTTAAAATGCCGCCACGGTCTAGCCTGTCACTCGCTGCATTGATGAACAATGCATTGATGCTTTTTTTATTCCTGTTCTCTCGGATTTTCAGCCATCGCCTGAGTACAAAGGATGTCTCAGCATCGAAGAATACCGTCCTGTTGGTCCTTTTGGCCGTGGGCTTGAGCTTGATTTTCATTTCAATCAGGTCCACATCGGATACATCCAGGGTTATCAGCTCATTGCGACGTATGCCAGTTTTGGCCAGTAACGTTATGATTGCCTTATTCCTGATGTCCATCTCAGAATTGATGAGCCGGGCCATGTCTTCCATTGAGATCAACTGCCTCTCTTGCGTGGCATCATTGTCTTTGTAGCGCCTCAAATATCGCTTCCTGATGGGCAAAACTGGGTTTGATGGAACTATGCCTTCGAAGGCTAAATAGTCATAGAATGTGGAGAGCACGGCAAAGTAATTCTCCACAGTTTTGCCCGCAGCTTCTTTCTCGATTCTCAGGTATTCGATAAACCCCCTAAGGAGATCCTTATCTACATCAAGGAAACTGGCGTTTCGGTCTTCCAGATAGCTCTGAAAGACTTTCGGGATGTATCCGTAGTGTGGAATGGATCTAGGAGACATCCCACGAAGAGCACAATCCTTGACAAAATCGGCAATCAGCCTATCCATTTCCATGATCGGCCATCCGTCGTTATCAGTTTGTATGCCTCAAGCTCTTCTAGCTGGGTAGTCACAGCCTTAACGAGGTCACTTTCGAGAGGATCAATCCCCAACTCTTCAAGCAGCCTGTAGCTATCCACATGGCCGCGAGCCTTGAGGATCTTAACCAATTCCTCACTGTAGGGCCTCATGCCCTTGAAATTAGTATTCATGAAAGGCTCTGACCGGAAACGCCTCAGCTCTGCCTCGTATCTCTCTAAAACAACTTCTTTCTGGCGGAGGTCCTCGCGAAGGACCTTGTTATCTTTCCGCAATCCTTCCAGCTCCTTTATCATCTCGCGGCGCGGGCTGAATTCCTCATTTTCTGCCAGGGTGCTTTCCACAATCTCGATAACCCACTTGGAGAGCGGCGTTTTTGCCTTTTCCGCTAGCTCCGCCCACCTGGCTTTATCCTCATCTGAGGGCATATAGACATGGACATATCGAGAACGATCAGGTTTAACCACAGGTTCACCCGATAGCATATTGTCTTTATAGTATTTAAAGGTTTACGCGTAAAATCTAATTCTAATCCCGCCCCCGGCACTTTATTATTATGGTTATTTGCGCTGATCTGTATAATATCACTAAAATGCAGAATGGATTTTGCCAGGTTACTGATAATTAAATAATATTGTGTGCGTTATATCGAATCATGCAAACAACTATATTATGGCCGCCAAATTGCAGTTGAATGGTCTGAAGCAGCTGATGACTGAAGCGCAGAAAGACATCGATAATTCAAAATATTTTCAAAAATTTAAAAACGAACCGATTTTTGCTAAACTTATGCGCCTAGTTTTTCCGGGAGGTCGGTTCAGTCGATCTGACCGCGGCAGGCTGCCTGTCAACCAGCCAATCGTAGCGGGCTAACCACTAGCTACAAGCCCTGTCCTTCTGGGCGGGGTAGTTGACTCAACTTTTTGTAGATCTTCCTACATAGAAGCTGCTAGGAGAAGGCATTACACCACCTCACCTGAATGATGATACGCTATCACGAACGTTGGACGCGATTTACGAATTCAGCAATCGCCATGCGCATAAAATGGATTCCAATAATTAAAGAGGTTCTGGCCCTCCAGAACCAGGGTTCAGTGCTAATTCTATCTTACACCAGCTCGGCCATCGGACCATTTATTCAGGCCCCAGGGCAATACAACTACCATTGCTCCAAAGATAATAATCGCATATATTTGGGACATAATATCCATTGATTCTCACCTCCGTCTAATCGCTTGTCTCGCCACAGGGTATTTTGGGATTATAAATGCTGTGGTTGGTCAGTGACAAATATCGTCAAATTAGGCATTAAATGTAAAATTAGAAATCAAATATAAGGAACTTAGGTGTATTGCTAAAAACTTAATGAGACAAACAGCAAAATAGGCAAACGGTGGAAATAGGTAAATAACCAAAGAAAGGTTATTACTATAACAAATATTCCTGGATAAATCACTTGAGGTGGACGTGCTTGAGATTACTACCATGAACTCGTGGCCGGATCTGACAAAAAGGACGATTTCTTCCGGGTTCTGTCTGTCTGACGGGCCTGCTGATCCAATGCCAGGAGGGCCAGGCAATCTCTTCACAAAGCTCTTCAACTAATCTGTTTAATAAAACTTAAATTGTAGGACGTAGTAGTAATATGGGCGGCCTTTTGCGGGTCTTTTTGATTGCATGCATGAGGTAGTTGACATGAAGAAAATAATTGCGTTTGTGCTGTTGCTGGCCATTTGCATTCCAGCAGTGGCAGGAGAGTTGCCGGATTTGACTGGGAACTGGTCTGGAGTCATGGATCATGTGGGATATGATAAGAATACTGCGTGGCTTCCGAATGAGACTGTCTCCTACTGTCCTGGCGAGGAAGTGAGCTTGAACATCGCAGAGCAAAACTGATGATCGTTCTCAGGGACGATGATTCCAAGCGGAAGCCCTCTGTCTGTGGAAGTTGTGCTGGGCATCTTGAGTGTTGATAATGAATCCATCACGATAGTGGACGAGAACGGCTACTTGTGGGGCCGTGTGATCTCTCCAACTGAGATTGAGCTGAACTATCAGGAAGTCTGCATAGAAGATCTGGTAGTAGGAAGCGGAGTGTTCAAGAAAGTTTGATGGCGATCACGTATTTTTCACAGGGCATTCTTTTCATTTTTTATATAATTTATTTCAGCATCATTATAATTTTGGTGGTTATTGGTCTTTATCACACGGTATTTATCACTTTCATCAGATATAGTGGTATACTATTTATATTATTTTTGAATAATTTCGCGTTACGCGAAGCTTTAAGTCTTAGCAATTGTGTCATCAATGCTTTGATTGGACGGATACAGAAATGCCTAATAACGAATTACACCACTGGCTTTGGGTAATCAGACCTGAATATTATGATCAGGTCGAATCTTCCACTGGATGGAGTTGCCACAAAGATACAAGAAAAGGCGATTTTATCCTTATGTGGAGAGCAAAGAAAAAGCATGATATTGCATTTCTTTTGCAGGCGACGAGTGATTCTGTGCCTGATCCCGAATGGGATTATTCGTGCGAGTATCGAGTGTTGTATTCATTTAATAATCCCGTAGATATAAAAGATCTTAAAAAAGAGGATGGTTTTTTCAAGGGATGGCGAGCTTATTCCGGGAATTTTCAGGGTAGAAGCTTTGAAATACCTGAAACTTTCTGGAATAAGTTAAATCAATTATCCATGATAAAAAACCCCCAATATAAAAAAGTCCTTGATAGCCTAGATGCAGATTTGAACGACGATATTGAGGAATTGGCCTTGCATCCTGATTATTCGCTCAACGAACTAGCAGAGAACACTGGAATGGACGATGTAGTCTTGATTAGCTGGCTCCAAGCCATCGACCGCAAAGGCCAGGCCATCTTCTACGGTCCACCGGGCACCGGCAAGACCTTCCTCGCTGAGCACATTGCCCGTCACCTGGTCAGTGGCGGCGACGGCTTTGTGGATCTGGTGCAATTCCATCCAGCCTACGCCTACGAGGACTTCATGCAGGGCATTCGTCCCCTGGTTCGTCAGGACGGCACAGGTGCCCTGGAATATTCTGTCGTCCCCGGACGGTTCATCGAATTCTGCAGGAGGGCAGAGGAGTGCGAAGGCACCTGTGTTCTCATCATCGATGAGATCAACCGCGCGAACCTTGCTCGCGTCTTTGGGGAGCTGATGTACCTTCTTGAGTACCGCGACAAAGATATTCCCCTGGCAATTGGCTCCAATACCTTCAAGATTCCACCCAACGTGCGCATCATCGGCACCATGAACACCGCCGACCGCTCTATCGCTCTGGTGGACCATGCGCTTCGGCGCAGGTTTGCTTTCATCAAGCTACAACCCGATTATGATGTATTGAGGAGATACCACCATAGGGAAAACACAGGATTTCCGGTGGACAGGCTCATTCCGTTGCTGCAGGATGTCAACAGTTCCATAAACGATCCCAATTACCTGATCGGAATCTCTTACTTCATCAAACCGAATTTGGTGGATCACCTGGAGGGCATCTGGAGAATGGAGATCGAGCCGTACCTGGAGGAGTACTTCTTCGATAACCCCAAAAACACCGAAAGATTCCGCTGGGATCGCATCAGACCGATCCTGGGACTCTGACTATCATGAACCCGGAAACAAGGGTCATCGAACTCTTTGAGTATGAACCGCAGGTGCTTGCCCGCCGGGATCTGTCGGTGGATGCTGCCCAGTTGATTCGAGATAACTTCGGAGGAAAAGTCTCTGTCGAGCCGACCTCTTTTCGGCCTGACGCAGGCTGGAAAATCTGCTCGGAGGGCTGGGTGGGTTACATTCCATTGGAGCCGGATCTTGGGCTTCGCCTCTCTCCTAAAAAGGGTATAGCCATCCGAAGCATCTTCAGAATGCTGGAGTACGCTTACGATATCAAGAGCTTTCAACTTCAAGACAGCTTGATCGACTGCCAGTTTTGCGAAGACCTCTTCGAGATGCTAGCCGAAATCCTTGCCAAGCGCGTCCTGGATCGGGGAAAAAGGGGCTACTATCGAGCTTATCAGCCACTATCTGACCATCTGTCCTGCGTCCGAGGAAGAATTGACCTGAAAGAAGCCTGCGTTGCGCCCTGGCAATCTATGCCCTTCTGCCACTTCGAGGAGCATACATCTGACGTGGAAGAGAACAGAATTCTGGCCTGGGCTCTCGCTCAAATCTTGAGGAGCGGGATCTGTTCACATCGCACTCTGCCGACGATCCGCCAGGCCTACCATCGGCTGGCCCAGTTTGCGGAAATCAAGCCCTGTCTTCCTTCTGCTTGCGTTGGACGAGTCTACAATCGTCTGAACTACGATTATGAACCGATGCACGCTCTCTGTCGTTTCTTCCTGGATAGCAGCGGGCCAAGTCAAAATGCAGGAGACAGAAAGATGATGCCTTTCCTGGTGAATACAAGCAGTCTCTATGAGCTTTTCGTCGCCAGATGGCTGAAAAAGAACCTGGACGATCAGAGATATTCGGTCAAATCTCAAGAAATGGTCCTGATAGATCCAAATCTTAATATCAATTTTAGAATAGATCTGTCGATCTTTGACAGAGAATCACAATCCTGTGCCTTTGTAATCGATACAAAGTACAAAGTGGGAAATCCGAAGACAGAGGACATCGAGCAGGTGGCAGCCTATGCCGAGGCCAAAGGTTGCACAGAGGCCATCCTGGTTTACCCGGAATGCTCCGGCCCTCGATTGCATGGCCGAATTGGCAAGATCAACGTGGCAAGCGCAGCATTCTCATTATTGGAAGGTCCGGAAAAAGCCGGACGGAGGTTTGTAGAAGAATCATTGGGGATAGGGTTGAGATGAAATGACATACCATACGCTTATATCGGCCATGAGCAATCAACCCGCTATGAGATCTATCATCGCAATAGCACTGTTGCTTTCATTCGTTTTGCCGAGCATGGCCCTCTCGCCCATCGAGCAGGCATATGTGGATGGCGTGAATGATGGTGTGAAGCTGGGGAAATTGATTGATAATGCAGCGCAGTATAATATTGCTGTTCAAGAGTTCAATGACAAATTGAATCAGACATTTGGCGCCAATGCGTCATTGATGTGGCTTCCATTCATGGATGTATCCAATAGTGCGGGCGATAATGTTGTGACTGATTCGTACTCATCCGCAAAGCCAATCCATAAGATGGATGGAACTCCTGCTGAATCCGTTGTTGTGCAGTATTGATAACTGATAGCGTTCCTGCGCACGTCGAGCTGGCGCATGGGCGAGGTGATATGTTGCGCCCTTATCTGCTAAGGTATGTGGTGATTTGCCCGGTCACGGGCAGAATCCGTCGAATGCACTCTGCCCGATCGCTCGCCGCCGCGTGACTTTTTTCATGCCTTTCGTTCCTGAATGGAAGAGCTGTAATTTGTTGTACAAGGAATATGTTCATATCACTACGGCAAGATTCATACACATATAGCATGTGGTTAACGATTGTGATAAAACGCATAAGAGGGTTCAATGCAAATGAAGTCGCCATGTGAGGAGATCGTATGGGATGTGCTGCCGAGCATCAGGGCGGCGATTGCCGAAGAGCTGGTCAAGAGAGGAATATCCCAAAAAGAGGTCTCCAGGATGCTGGGCATCACGCCTCCTGCTGTGTCCCAGTATGTCTCCAAGAAGAGGGGCTACAATATCGAATTTAGAAAGGATATCCGCCAGGCCATAGCCGTGCTCGCCGATGACCTGATTGAAGCGAGAGTCAAAGGCCCGGATCTTGTGAAGAGGATCTGCTCGATCTGCCGCATGCTGCAAGACGACGAGAATGCATGCATATCCACCAAGTGCAAAGGCCTTTGAACTGGACTGGCCCTCGATCCTGACAATCAATAATTGGCGATCTAAATTGGGTAATATGAATGGACCTGTCACGCAAGCTGGATGAGCTGAAAGAGAGGATTGCCGAAAAGAGACAGATCCTTGTGGCCTACTCAGGAGGCGTTGACAGCAGCCTTCTGGCGTTTGTCTCCACTCAGGTTCTGGGAACTGCTGCTTTTGCAGTCATCCTGAAGAGCGATGTCCTGCCTAAAAGTGAGCTTTTACAGGCCTTAGCTCTCGCAAGGTCCCTGGAACTGAACTGTCAGGTGTCGGAGTTTTTCATCCTGGACGACGAGCATTTCCGACAGAACCCTGCGACGCGCTGCTACATCTGCAAAAAATCGTCTGCCGCGCTTTTAAAGAGCATCGCTGTCGCAAAGGGAATATCATGTATTGCCGATGGTGTCAACCTCTCAGATTATGAGGATTACAGGCCGGGAATTGTCGCATGCGATGAAGAGGGGATCTGGCATCCTTTTGTTGACGCAAAGATCAGAAAGGAGGATATTCGTGCTCTGGCCAGGGGCCTGGGTCTGCCTGTCTGGAACAAGCCGTCTTCAGCCTGTCTCGCCTCCAGAATTGCCTATGGCGAGCCGATCACCAGGGATCGTCTGCATATGATTGAAGAGGCAGAGGAGTTCATTCGAGGCCTGGGATTCCGGCAGCAACGAGTTCGGACGCAAGGTGGCACAGCTCGAATTGAACTTCTAAAGCAGGATATGAAACAGGCAATTGATGCAAGCGATGATATCGTAAAGGCATTTAAAGCAATTGGTTTTAACTATGTAGCCTTGGATCTGCAGGGATATCGAAGCGGAAGCATGAATGAGGTTTTATGGACGAGAGAGAGGTAAGAAAGGACTTCCCCATATTGAGTGAGGTCATCTATCTGGACAGCGCCTCAACGAGCCTGACCCCGGAGCCCGTTCTGGAGTCGGTTCAAAGCTATTATCGCGGCTTCAAGGCCAATGTTGGCCGTGGAGTCTACCGCACAGCACAGCTTGCCGATCAGCTCTTTCGCGCTGCTCACCTGAAGGCCGCAAACCTCGTGGGCGGGGCAACGCCCGAAAGCATGACAGTCTTTACCAGGAACACAACCGAGTCCATCAACATCGTTGCACGTGGCCTGAAATGGACGAGAGGCGATCGCGTCGTCGCCACTCTCATAGAGCACCACTCCAACATTCTCCCCTGGATTAGGCTGAGGGAGCAGGGAGTCGAGCTGCAGGTGGTAAAGCCGGACAGAACTGGACGACTCGACCTGGCAGACCTCGAAAGGGCCATAGAGAAAGGCGCTCGTTTGGTGGCGGTAAGCCAGCTCTCCAATGCGCTTGGGACTGTTCTTCCTGTGAAGGAGATTGGCAAGATCTGCCGTGAGCATGATGCCTCCCTCCTGGTCGATGGGGCCCAGTCTGTACCTCATATGCCGGTTGACGTCCGGGAAATAGGATGCGATTTTCTCTGCTTCTCAGGGCACAAGATGCTCGCTCCAACTGGCTCAGGAGTTCTCTGGATGAAAAAAGAGATGGACGTCGAGCCCTTATTGGTCGGTGGAGGCATGGTCCAGGATGTCGGCAATGATGGCGACGAATTCAGTTATGAGATCAAGCCCGGCTATGAGGGCTATGAAGCCGGCACTCCCGACATATCTGCGGGCATTGGTCTTGGGTCCGCCGTGGACTATCTGGGGCGCATTGGAATCAATGAGATCCACCAGCACGAGCAGAGGCTCACAGCCAGGCTGCTTGATGGATTGGAGGGGATCCGGGGCATAGAGGTCTACGGCCCGAAGACCGGATCCGATCAGGAGGAGCGCGGCGGCGTGGTCTCCTTTGCGGTAGATGGACTGTTGCCTCATGAAGTAGCCCTGATGCTCGATCAGGCTTCAAACATCTCAGTTCGCTCCGGGCATCACTGCTGCATCCCCCTCATGAAGCACATGGGTTTGAAGTACGGAACCGTGCGTGCCTCGCTTTATCTTTATAACACCTCAGAGGAGATCGAGAAGCTTCTGGCAGCTCTTGAGCAGATTGCAAGAATGGCCTAGCAGAAAAGGCAGAGAGTGATCGAGGGGGATCAAAGGAGACTAACTGGGATTGAGCGGAATTACAAAAGTCCAAACTGGAGAATAAAAGATGATCTGGGATTGCAGTTGCATAAGAGTGGATGGAGACCTATCGGAAGAAGCAGCCTGTCAGGTGGTGGAAGAGTCTCCGCTCTCCATATTCATCAATGGTCGGCATTTTGCAACAGCTATGATCAGTCCTCAGTTGAGGGCGGAGTTCGTCACGGGGCACCTCTATTCCGAGCGGATCATCTCCTGCAGTAAGGAGATCGAGTCTCTTGAGATCGAGGGCAATATGGCTCGGGCAATCGTCACCAACCCAATGAGGGCCATAGTCCCCAGAAGGCCGATAGTGAGTGGCTGTGGCGGCGTAGCCTCGTTTTTGGATGAGTCCAAGCTTCCTCTGATAAAATCTGATCTGCGGATACAAAAAGTTCAGGCCAAAGAAGCGATGAGCGCCATATCTCTTTCCGAGATTCACATAGCGACCGGCGGGGTTCATTCAGTGGGCCTCTTTGGCGTTGGTGAGCCCATCATCATCGAGGACATCGGCAGGCACAATGCCCTTGACAAGGCCATAGGATGCGCGCTCACGCAGTCGCAGGATTTCGACTTTTCCGGGACTTATGCAGCCTGCACGGGCCGGGTCTCCTCGGACATGGCCCTCAAGTGCTCGGTTGCTGGCATTCCCATAGTAGTATCCCGAGGTGCCACGACGAGCCTTGCCATATCGATCGCCGAGAGGACGGGGCTGTGCATCATTGGATTTCTTCGGGGAAAGAGGCTGTCCGTCTACACCCATCGGGAGAGATTTCAGGTTTGATCTGCAGCAAATGCGGCAAGCAGGCAATCCTCACCCAGCGATACACAGGTCTTTACCTCTGCCAGGATCACTTCATCCAGGATTTTGAAGGGCGGATTCGGGAGACCGTCGAAAAGAACGGGATGATTCGAGACGGAGAGCGCATTGCGGTTGCCGTGAGCGGCGGAAAAGACAGCACTGCACTGCTCTTCTCTTTGCATAAGATCCTTTCTGAATGGGATGTGGAGCTTGTGGCAGTCACAGTGGATGAGGGGATCGCTGGGTACAGAGACGACACGATCAAGGCTGCGAGGGCGATCGCCGGACAGCTCGGAGTCGAGCAGCACGTCATTTCCTTTCGGGGGGAGTATGGCTACAGCCTTGATGAGATGGTTGTCGGCAAAAGGGTAGCCCCCTGCACGTTTTGCGGGGTATTTCGAAAGCACGCCCTCAACCGGGCTGCCAAGCTTTTGGGCGTCGACAGGATCGCAACAGGGCACAATCTCGATGATGAAGCCCAGTCTGTAATGATGAACTATCTGAAGGGCGACCTTGAGAGGCTGATGCGCTTGAGGCCGCGCCGGAACCAGAGGGGCCTTGTGCCACGCATCAAGCCCTTGCGGAACATGCCCGAGAAGGAGGTTGCCCTCTACTGCATGGTAAACGGGATCTTTACTGAGTCTCGGGAGTGTCCCTATGCCGACCTATCGTTGAGGGCGGATGTCCGGGACATGATGAACCATCTGGAGAGCGGGTTTCCGGCAACTAAGCAGTCCACTGTTCGGGGCTTTGAAAAGATTGCAGCGCGGGAAAAGGACAGGTGGGCTCAGATTGACTTAGACGAGTGCCGGGAGTGCGGCGAGCCGTGCGTCAAGGAGCGGTGCAAGGCCTGCGAGCTGCTGGAAAAGCTTAAGCGAGATCCTGATAATAAATAGGGCAGTTAATAAACCGTTACCCTCTTCACTCCATCAATTTCCATGAGCAGCCGCACCAGGTCTCCTGGAATCCGGCCCTCGGTGATGAGCGTCAACTTCGGGCTCTCCACAAAATAGGGGTCATCTGACACTGCCTGACGGATGGACAGCCCGTTTTTGGCAACAGCGCTTGCCACATCACCAAGAAGCCCAGTCTTCGCGGCATCAACGGGTGTGATTTCAATAACACCTAATCCCAGAATCGGGGCTACGTCACCCAGAAACGTCATTGACCTCACATTCCGAAAGATCCTCCAGAGGGTCTCGTCTTCGCGAATGGCCTGAGCGGTGGTGTCTACAACCCGTCGATCCACATCCAGCTCTTTGGCGATCTGCGCATGAGGAATCTCGATCTGTCCCGATACAACCCGAGACTCGTCGTTGATCTGAAAGCCCCTTTGAAGGATGAGACGGATGACCTTCTCCTGAGCCGGGAACCTCCTGAATTTGTTCAAAATTTCATGCCACATGGTGAGTCCCTCCAATAATTGCCTTAAAAGTACAAAAGGGCTTGCCTTTACGAGAACATCTCTTTAGGTGGCTGGCGGTACTCTTTCTTGGCCCCTGCAATGATCTCGGCAAGATGGCGATCGGTGATGTTGCTTTCATCCATGATGGCATGGTGCAGCGCAGCTTTTAAAACCTTTTCCACCAGATCCCTTCCTGAGAAGCCCTCCGTCAGGCGAGAAACATCTTTCAGATTCACGTTCTCCATAGGCACTGGAAGGGTAGCCGCATTCTTTTCGAGAAGTGCCAGGCGCTCCTCTGCATTGGGCAGCTTGAACTCGATCTCCTCTTCGAAACGTGAACGCACAGATGCATCCAGGACGTCGATCTGATTTGTGGCAGCAATGGTGCAGACGCCCTTCCTGCTGGAGATCCCATCCATCTCTGTGAGCAGGGAATTGACGATCTCTGAGACGTCGCCCCTTAAATCCTGATACCGTCGGTCCAGAGCAATGGCGTCCAGCTCATCGATGAAAATGATGCACGGGGCCATCTCCTCTGCCTTCTCGTAGAGATTATGAATCTGCCGAGCCCCCTCCCCAACGAACTCTCCAATGAGGCTTGTGGACTTCACAGCCATCATGGGAACCCCTGTTTCGGTTGAGAGCGCCTTGGCGATCATAGTCTTGCCAGTGCCCGGCAGGCCATAGAAGAGAATATTTTTCGGAGCCCACCGCCCAAACTTCTCAGGATCCGCCAGGAATTTCTTTACGATCTTGACCTTCTTCTTGGCCATCTCCTGGCCCACAACGTCCTCAAAGCGAACATCGTACTGGACTTTTTTCTTGGGCGCCTCCTTCTGCTCGACCTTAATGGTGGTCTGTGTCCCCATCACCGAACGCTTGGGGTACACTTTCACCACCTGAAAGGCGAAGTCCGGATAAAGCCTGCTGTCGAATAGATAGCATCCGGAAGATAGTTTCTCTCCATACCACTGCTCTTGGGCATAGCGCTCAAACAGCTTGTAGTCAGAGACGACTGGATGCTCTTGAAATACGCTCTTCAATGGATAGCCCGCAGGCCGCAAGAGCACAAACCTGGCTCCTATCGCCTTTTGCTTCTCTGGCTTTGTCCCTTGTGACTTGCTCTGGCTCTTTTGGATGGATCGCACAATATAGACACTGCTGGCATTGATAGTTAAATGTTGGCATTACCCTGGGGTTCCTACTGCAATGTTCCGACAGTAATTAATATTACCTCTTCCAAGCAGTACCCAAAGGATATGCAGTAGGAGGATCTTTATGGCAGGTGGAAATGGGCTGGCAATCGGTTTGATGGTTATTGGATTCGTAATACTATTCTTAGTGCCCCTCGCTTTCTTGACGAGCTTGTTCAACGTCTAAAGAATTCGGTCGGCATAATTTTTTGTTTTTTGGTCTTTCGTTAGCTTTATCTATGCTGGTTGATATTCCATGACAGATCTAGATTCTAAAAAGGCTCACGCAATCCATTTATCTTCTTTGAAAACAACAAATTTTTATAGACGTGGTCACAAACATAATTGTTAAAATCAAGAGGGTATCGCTTGATTATATGCCATTTGAGGTAGACTTGAGAGATGATGTTATTTTGATATCAATATTGCTGATTCTGTCGCCCTCTGTCTGCCAGGCATCTGAGGAAAATGATCTATGGCTGCTCCTGTCCAGCTATGAGGACATCGGCATCACAATAGGGGACCTGGCCTTTTTCTTGGCAACACATGGCTTCAATGCAAAACCGTCATCGAGTGATTCCTATGTTACTGTTGTGATGAGTTCGGGAAAAGAGGTCTATCTCACGCCCAATGGCGCTTCTCCAAGGCTTGCAGACCTATGGATGACTCCTCCCACCTCCAAGTCCGGGCCGGTTCAGGTGATTCCTGGTGATGCCATAAGAATCAATGCGTCTTACGTCATGACGGACGACGAGGAGTTCATCAAGACCGTCAGCAGATACATCATGTTTCCTGTAACGCCTCTCGGAATGTGCTACGATGGATCTGAAAAGCTGGATAGCACCTATCGCGGAGCTGGATATCGTGTGATGTTCCTTTACGATCCAAGTGGTTTTAACTCCCAGGGCCATCTTTGGATTGCCGTAGAGAACAAGGCCCGCTCAGGTACATGGCTTGCGATTGATAGCTATTATGGAGTTATGACTGACAAAGAATATTATTTGGCACCCTATAGCTTCAACGAGTTCCAATATCTTGACTCCATAAATCCCAAATGGAGGTTGGTCTAGTTGATCATTAATAGCCACAAGATGATTGTCTCATCGGCCTTACTGATTGCCTTCTTTATGCTGGCAATGGCCGCACAGGCTTCTACGATCTCAATATCCTCTGGCCAGAGCATTCAACAGACAGTCGATGCAGCCGTTCCGGGGGACATAATCGAGATCTCGCCCGGGACCTACAATGAGAGCATAAATATCACCAAGAGCCTGACTGTACGGGCAGCTGCAGGCATCGACCGGCCTAAAGTGTTTTCCAGAGATGGGGGCAATGTGGTCCGCATTCTCGCGGATCGCTGCAGATTAGAGGGATTGAACCTTTCTGGTGCAGTCGGCTGGTCCATGGCTGGCGTAGTAGTTTCATCTCGTGACAACATAATCGCTAACAATAGCATTTCAGGCAACGCAATCGGTATAATTGCCTCTTCTGCAAATAACACAATAGACTCCAATGAGGTGGAGGGCGGCTACCTTGGCGGAGTGGTTGTCTTTTCCGCATCGAATAATTCCGTCTCAAACAATAGCATCATCTCAAACAATAATTTTGGGATTTTAATTATTAATGCTGCAAATAATTCTATTATTAGAAATAATTGCAGAGAAAATCTGGGCATAGGCATTAAACTATACAATTCCAGTAATAATCTGGTAAGAGGCAATGTCGCGATAACTAATGACTACGGAATTGTGCTCTCAAGTTCTGACCGCAATCAAATATCAAATAACAGTGCCATCAATAACGACTACGGCATCTATCCTTATTTGTCGAAGGAAAACATTGTATCCAACAATCGAGCATACGATAATGATTATGCCCTCTATCTTTGGGATTCTCATGCCAATAGGTTTCTGAATAATAACCTGGAGGGAAACGATGCAATTGGAATTGTAATGTACTATTCAAATGGGAATTATTTCCAGGATAACGGTGCGAGCAAAAACTCCCAATATGGCATCTATATGATAGGCTCCGACAACAATTCCTTATTAAACAATAAATTCTGTAACACTTCTGGTGGCAGCGGTGTGCTCTTTGAGGACTCGATGCAAAACAACTTCTCTCAAAACCTGGTGGACTCCAATCTTGACTTCGGGATAGCTATTATCAATTCCAGCCGAAATGTCATGTCTGATAACGCGATCTCGAAAAACCCGACAGGCGTCATCATCTCTGGAATCAGCGAGGAGAACCTGATCATCGAGAATCGTTTGAGCGAGAGCGATTTTGGCCTTCATGTCCAGGCCGCGAACAACAACACAATTTCAGGAAACGATCTCGGAAGGATAACTGATGGAATATATCTCAATTTATCGGATGGCGTCAGTCTCCAGAGAAATGAGATTCACAATTGTCTGACTGGTTTGGTCCTGGAGGGCTGCCTGGACAGCAACATATCCTATAATCATCTGCGAGACTGCACCAGTGGGATAGTGCTCAGGCATTCTGGCCGAAATAGCCTCATAGGAAATGAGATTGTTCGCTGTAAGGATGGCATAAATCTGGATATGTCCTCAGATAATCGAATCCTATCCAACGAGCTATCTGAGAACACAGATGGAATAGCCATTACGAAGTCCTTGAGAGATGATTTGGCTGGAAATATTGTATCGAGCAAGAACTCTGGCATCAGACTGAGCAGTTCTACGCTATGCAATATCACAGGTAATACTGCGACGGGTTGCGGTAATGGCATAGTGCTGGTCAATTGTAACCGCAACCTTTTGATCCAAAACAACCTGAGCAAGAACAATGAAGGGCTTCATCTAGATGATGGTGTGTACCCGGAGCAGTCCAGCGGAAACGAGATCTATCTGAACTCATTTGTGGATAACAACCGCGATGTATATTCGTTTATATCCAGCAACTCCTGGATGTCCGCAGAGCTTCTATCCTATCGGTTTCACAAAAAAGCCTTCGAGAATCGCCTAGGAAACTACTGGCAGAAAGCCCAATTGAAGGACGACAATGGCGACGGGATCGGCGATCAGGCTTATAGCATTGGAACCGATATCGACGAAGGTCCATTGGTGGAATCGCCTAAAAGCTATTGGCTCCTTTAAGGCATCTGCGGGGGTTAGATTTAAGACCTTGACAGTGGATTTTTAGTGCGGAGGAATCAGGAGAATGGGATTCAAATGTGTTGTAATAGCTTTGGCCGTTGTTGCATGTCTTTGCATGACTGCTTCTGCTCTGGGATCAAAGAACGTGTACGTCGAGGGCGACTATCCTACTGAGAGCATGTCTGGTAACGCGATTAATCAGGAGGTTCAAGAGGGTCAAAATAGTGATTTGGATAACTCGGTTCTCTCCTTCCGAAATGAGAGCCTGTTTACCATAAGGAAGGATACCGGCATGAGCCCTGGCGTTCCGGGAACGGGTGTAAGGACTCCAGTCGCTGTCGTCAGGGGATTGGGAGTAGCTCCGGCGGCTGGAAGCTGGGCCTTTACGCTGAATGATGTCGATAAGAGCTATCTCAAGCTTGACCTCTATCAGACTGCAGATGCGGTCTTCGGGTCCGGGGAGCTGGCCGCTGGCGGAGTTGTAACTCCTGTGACCGTTGGGGGCAGCGTTTTAGGCGATCAGCTGGCATTGTTTGTGATACCCACAGGCAGCCAGAATATGTACCGCTTCAGCCTGACAATTAATCCGGGAACAATGGATGGTGAGTATATCTTCACTGCTCCTGGAATAACCCAGCCGGGCGTTGCCTTTGGCAGCCAGCTCTCGCCACAGGCATCTGCTTCTGCAGCTCAGCCAACAACACAGGCTGCTGTCGTTCCGGCTGCATAGGTCAGATACATTTGTTTGCGGCAGTTGATGCCTAAGGTCGATGGCAAATTGAACCGCTGACGCCCCCGGGATTATGCGAGGTTATGTGAGGGCTTCATCCTGGTTCATTTTATTTTTATAATATTTTTATGATCAATGATTGTCATAATGGATACTATTATTAACCTCTCCATCTAAAACAGTTGCTGAGGGTTAGTGATATGGCAAATAATATGACTAATAACGCGATTCTTATTGTATTATTATCTCTTATTCTAGCTGTCAATGCATCATCTCAGGATTACATGGGAACTGTGAGCACGGGAACTGGAATAATACCTGCAATAACCGTTGGCAATAGCTTGATTTCTGCGTCCAGTGTGGGCGCAATTTCGTCGCAGGCAAATCTCACGGGCGGCTGGTCAATTGATCTCAAAGGATCTGAAAAGAGGCACATTGATCTGCAGGTTTACCAGGAGAATGACCTGGTCCTCGGCAGTGGCCAGATGTCAGCGCCGCAGGGGTCCTTGGATGTGACTGCTGCAGGATCTGTAGCAGGGGATGGCCTGACGGTATTCATCTTTGCGGTCGGTGCCGAGCAGGCGTTCCGTGTCAAGCTCTCTTTGTCTGGCGCATCTCTTGCCGGGGAGTATGAGTCTCTGTCACGGGGTCAAGGCGTCGAGTCAGGAACAGCAACCGGTCAGATCACATTGGTAGCCGGCTTGGAGCAGGCAACGGCTCTCGGCAAAAGCGTGAGCCCCAGCTCCACATCAGGGGCACGTGTGGGTAGTGCCGTAGGGAGCACGACCAAGGACAGCGATGTAATTATCCTCGGAAATCTAACTGGGAAATAGGAGCGTTTCAGGGCGAGATGTCCCTCTATCAAGATTGCTTGTGCAGCCCGGGGCTGAGTCTTGGATGCCCAATATCCCTATCGCCGCAAAGTGTCCTGGAAAGTCTGATGACGCAAAAGAAGAAGCTGCCGGAGGAGCAGCCCGATTTCTTCAGGGCGGCCCATTGCTACGTGCAACCAGCAAGAATGACTGGCGGCAAAATGATAGACGCAAGAACCTTCGTCCTCCATCAAATACCAATTACTTTTTTGTGCACAGGTTCTTGATAAAATAAAAAGAAGCGCCCGGACCGGGATTCGAACCCGGGTCGAAAGCTCGACAGGCTTTCATGATGGGCCACTACACCATCCGGACACAGCAGATCCCGCCTCCCAGATTCGAACCGGGGACATCGCGGTGACTGCGCGTAGCACCTCTACGGTGCGAGACATACTACAGCCGCGCACTCTACCAGGCTGAGTTAAGGCGGGCCTCTCGCTACCAGGTTATTCCTTGTACTTAAGCCCTTCGACAGGACGACGCAATTAAGGGCGATATTCGTCGTCCGACCACCGACCATTATCTTTAAGAGCGGCTTTTATCTGCCCATAAGCAATTGCAATCGTCAACAGGAATCTCATGGTGAATTACAATGCTCATAGGAATTTTCTCAGATGCCCATGATCGCATTAAGGGCGTCAAGGATGCTCTGCGCATCTTCAAAGAACGGAAAGTTGACATGGTCCTCTTTGCCGGGGACATGGTCGGCTCAGGCAACTGCTACACCTTCGAGGGCTTTGGCATTCCTGTCAAGCTGGTCTACGGCAATAACGACGGCGATCGGGTGGGCCTTTACCGTGAGTTCGCTCGGATGGGCTGCGAATATTTGGGCGACTTCGGTGAGATTGAGGCCGACGGCCTGAAGATCGCCCTCCTGCACGGCACCGAGGAGGCCCTCGTGCGGGCTGTGGTGGCATCGCAGCTCTACGATGTCGTCGTGCGCGGCCACAATCACCGTGCAGAGGTGACAAGACACAGCAAGACGCTGCTGGTAAATCCTGGCGAGATTTGGGGCAACTTCACGGGTACTGCCAGCATTGCAATCCTCGACACGGCAAACCTGAATGTGGAAATAATTGAGCTAGGTCGCTTCAAGACCTTCCGGGAGATCCTCAAGGAATGATCGGGGGCGCGCTCGTCCCTTCATTGCGCCGCTATATCCTGGTGGAGCAGTCCGGGAAAAAGGTGAAGAGGATTTTCTTTTCAGAGGAGCCGCCAGATGAAGCATCTGATCTGGCTGAGGAGATCGTCCTTCACCTGGAAAAGGGCGCGCCCTGCCCTGAGGCCGAGCTGGACCTGTCATCCTGTACCGCGTTTCAAAATCTGATCTACTCTCTGGTGCAGAGCATTCCGCGCGGCAGGACAATGACCTACGGCGAGGTGGCGGCGCAGGCCAGAAGGCCGGGCGCAGCGCGGGCTGTGGGCCGGGCGATGGCCAGCAATCCCTTTGCGGTCCTCGTGCCCTGCCACCGAGTTGTGGGCCGGAAAGGATTGGGCGGCTATTTCTGGGGTAAGGAGATGAAGGAGAAGTTGCTGAGGCTGGAGAGTGAAACCGGCATTTGCTGATTCGAATCCATCCAGTGAATTAGGTTCCTGAAGATGCGATCACGATCAATTTTTATAGAGCATGAACCTCTCTTATCTCTGAATCATTTGAGAGAGTGTATTTCTGTGAAAAGTGCGCCTCAAAAGCTCATGATTTAATCTGTTCTTGTAATCCTCGTCCTGCCCCTGGCATCTTCAGAGGGCAGCGCGGATCTGGAAAAGTATCTCGACTGCCTGACTGACAAAAAGGTGGACATCGTCTTTGTCTTTGACACCACCAACAGCATGGGCGGAGAGATCAATGAGCTTTCCGCGATAGCCAGGGATTTTGCTGCGGACCTTGAGGCGTCTCACATTGACTATCAGCTTGGCTTGCTAGAGTTTCGTGACTTTCCCCAGATTTGCGATGGGTCTTCCTGAGGCTGTGCTGGCTGCCCTGCAGCATGCTGGAAGCGACATTCTCTGGCGAGACGATGCCGAGAAAGTGATGATCTTATTGACCGATGCGGGGCCTCATCCTGACGGAAGCTGCTGCAACGCCGAAGGCGACACCCTGGACGGAACCATCTTCGGGCTGAGCGGCCTGGGAGCACGTGTCAACGTCATCGGGCAGGAGGATGCATCGCTAAAAAGAATTACAGAGAATACAGGCGGCCAGTTCTACCAGATCCGGTCGGGCCTGAGCCTCAAGCCGCTCCTAAAAGAGATCACTGGGACCATGAGCTGCAGCTTCCGTGCTGATGTTGAGGCCACCTGTGAAGAGAGGACGCTGACGGCAGAAGTGAGGCTGGTCGGTAAAGAGGCCGTGCCCTACAAGGCAGGCCAGACTGAAGCCTGAATGTACCTGGACCGGGCAGGAAGCAAATCGCGCTACAACCTGAGCTACGACCAGGCCGCCGGGGCGTACCTGGCCAACGTTTCGGAGGTCTGCGGCCCGGTGGAGCTGACGGTTTACGGGCGAGTCGGAGAGAGGAGCGCCATGCAGACTGTGCAGGTGGAGTGCGGAACTTGTGGGGCGGCTGCAGCCGAGGCAGCATCCAACCGTCCTCCAGAGATGATTGGCCTTGTAGCCGAGCCCATAAGTCCCCAGGAGGCGGGCACTGCCATAACATGGACCGCAGAAGCGACGGATCCAGATGGTGACCAGATACTCTATCGATTCATAGTGAATGACGGGCCGACGACAGACTGGCAGGCGCAGAACCAGTGGAGCTGGAATGCATCCGATGCAGGGACATACCGCATCGAGGATCTGGCTGATCTCAATAGTCTCACTGCAAATCAGTCTGATATCAAAGATCTTACCGGACTTGAACACTGCAAGGGTCTTCAATATCTAGACCTGGGGAGCAACCAGATAACTGACGTATCGCCGTTATCGGTTCTCACTAACCTGAACATAGATTCCTCTGCCTAGAAGTCCGCCGGTATAGCTCGTTCCAGCTCGCCCTGCTTTCCGAGGGCATGCGAGCCCCTGCAACCGGAGGGGCTCCTCTGCCCGGTCCCCAGCGCAGCCGCACTAGGCTCTTTCCAGGCGCGCACGGGCTGGTTTCCAGATGTGAAGGGGCTTGTTCGGGCCTGCCGGATTCATGAAAATGCAATCAAAGCATATCTGTGAAGGAATCAAAATGATCATACGCACTTCAGCAATATTGATATTAGTAGTGTTCGCACTGGCATCAGCCGTTTCTGCGCAGGGGTACGGGCTGCCGTCCCAGGTTCTCTCGCCAGTTGACGGGCCGCTTGAGGTGGTCAACACTCTTGGCGACTGCTCGAATACCAAGTGGTGCTTCAATCAGCACATGACCGGAGGACACGTCACAGGCAGAGGCATCTGCTAACGGGATACCTTATCTGACTCCGCCTTTCCTGATAGTTTATCTTCTTCACAAGAAAAAGATATCAAAAAAATGCGCAGAAAATTATATTGATAATTTGAAAATGTATATATCTGAAGAAGAATATCTTACAGCTATTGAAGAGGTTTTAAGATGGGTGAAGTGAAGGCCTCAAGAGATCGTACTTTCAAAGGTATCTTGCAGATAATGCAAAGAGAGGGTCTCGATGAAGAGGGTGCAATGGCAATGGTCCTCGACCTGGGGCTCAAGGATTGTGTGGTGGAGCTTTACAGGCGAGGGGATGTGACCATTCGCGAAGCTGCAATTATCCTCGGTCTTAATTTGCGCCAGACACTTGATATTATGGAGAAAAAGATAGGTGGTAACGTGGGGAGAGCGGAAGCGATTAGTGCTTTGGAGTTGGCAAAGAAGCTTGCTGACTCAAAATAATTTATCGTCAATTCGAATTCACGATGTGCGCATTCATCAGGCTGCTACCCACACGCGCACGGGCGAGGCTTTTTCTCGCCTCACCCCGCTTTCTCGATTGAGTGGGTGGCGTGGCTGAGGTTTATTGTCAGCTCTGAGATATTCTTAATGTAGTCCAGCATGCGCTCCAGACTGCTTGCGAGAACCAGCCGGACCAGCATCTCAGACTCATCCTTGTTTCCGGAAGACTTGGCAATTAACCCCGCATGGCTCTGAATATCTCTGATCCGATCTATCAGCTCATTGGCCTTGTCTGAATTAGTCTGAATCAAGTAGTTTATTGCATCGTCGATCAGGCCGCAAAGCAACGAATCCATGCTTGAAAGCTCCTCTTTTAGATCGTCTGGCAGGTTTAGGCCCATTTTGCAGCCGATCTCGGCGATGCGATGTGCGTGGTCTGCTATGCGCTCAAGGTTTGATGCTGCCTGCATGTAATTGAAGGCCGCGATGGGATTAAGCGTCTCCTGCTTGACTGAACCCGATCTCAATATTTCTGTGAACTGACGGGAGATGAGGAGATTGAGCCGGTCCACATCATTATCCCTGGAGATCACATCAGCAGCCAGCTCATCGTTGCTGTGCAGAAGGCTCGCGAGCGAATCGGATATCATGGACTTCACCACAGTTCGGATGCGCTTCAAAGCCCTCTCAGACTGAAGCTCCTCTGAGCTTAATAGATCCTGAATGACCACCTTGTTTATGGTCTCCTCCAAAATCTCCGGGCCGATAAGTTTGTTGACAATCTGATGCAGATCCTTCTTCTGCATAGATGACATGTGCCCAGCAGTCACCTCAATGGTTCTGTATCCTCCCACGTAGCATCCGATGATATCCCTGACCAAATGCTCTCCCATCTTGTCGCCGATGTCCAGTCGGGCTCGGAGGTCGCGTTCGGAGCGATCTGTGGATAGGGTGAGGGCTCCGTTATCTCCCTGATTGATGTAGATGATTGAGCCAGCAGAAATGCCGTTCTTGGTCGCCCAGCTTTTGGGAAGGGAGACGATAAATGTAGACTTGCCGGTCCTCTGTACCTTTCTTGTGTCCATAACAAATCCTAATTCAAGTGCTCTCTCTTTGCTTCTACCATATAGACTATGCTCTCACAGATGTTGCAGATGTGGTCGCCAGTCCTCTCCAGATGCCTGTTCACCATGAGCAGAGCTGATCCTTCGTTGATTACATCAGGATTCTCGATGATGATCTTCAGGAGCTTGGTTCTGGCCTTGACGTAAAGCCCGTCGATCTCATAATCATATTTGGTGACCTGTCTCGCCAAATCAGCGTCGCTATTCATGAGCGCCAGAATGGACTGGTCGATCATCTTCTTGATTGTTTCAGCCATCTTCGGGATGAATTCGAGCTTGGTTATCTTGATCTTATTTTGAGATTGAGTTGTGACTCTGGCTATGTCTACTGCCAGGTCCCCGATTCTCTCCAGATCTATGCCGATCTTCAGGATGCCTATGATGCGTCTGAGGTCCTTGGCCATAGGCTGCTGTAAGGCCAGCAGCTCCATGCAAAGGTTCTCTATCTTAAGGCTCAAGTCATCCATCTCTTGATCATGTTTGATGACCTCTCTGGCCTGGTCGGTATCCGCTTCGCTCAGAGCGGCAACTGATATCTCTATGGCCTCCCCAACCTTATCTGCGAGATCTTTCGTAAGATTTTTCAGCTCTTTCAGATCTCTGTGATAACGCTCTCTATATGGTACCATCTTGCGCCTTCCCCCTTTATGCCTTCGGCTGCTTTTATCTTAGCTTAGCCAAATCTCCCAGTAATATAATCCTCAGTGCTCTTTACCTTGGGCATTTCAAATATGCATTTCGTCTCACCCACTTCGATTAGCTCTCCCATCAAGAAGAATGCAGTTTGATCTGAGATCCTTGCCGCTTGCTGCATGTTGTGGGTTACGATCACCTGGGTATAGTTGTCCTTAAGGCTCTCCATGAGGCTCTCAATCTTACCAGTAGATATGGGGTCGAGAGCGCTGCATGGCTCATCAAAAAGGATGACGTCCGGCCTCATGGCTAAAGTGCGGGCGATGCACAGCCTCTGCTGCTGTCCTCCTGATAATCCCAGTGCCGGTTGGTCCAGTCTCTCAGATACCTCTTCCCAGAGGGCGGAATCTTTGAGGCTCTTCTTTACGGTCTTGTCTATGTTTTTCTGACCATGAATTCTGGGGCCATAAGCGACGTTGTCGTAAATGGACATGGGAAAGGGATTGGGCTTCTGGAAAACCATGCCGATCTTCTTTCGCAGATCCACGACATCGACATCTCTGCCATAAATATCGGTGTCTTCGTAGAGGACCTGCCCCTCAACCCGGATATTGGTCACTAGGTCGTTCATGCGGTTTAAGCAGCGGATGAATGTAGATTTTCCGCAGCCCGACGGCCCGATCAGCGCAGTGATCTTCTTCTCAGGAATATCCAAGTTGATATTCTTGAGAGCCTGCTTTTGTCCGTACCAGAGATTTAAATTATTTGAGACTATCTTCGGTGTCAATGCAGATCCCTTTTATCATCATTCGGCTAATTGGCATTTCCTTTTTAGTCATATTGGTTGTTAGATGACTATATAGATCTTCCTGCATAGACTATACATACTTTTGTGCATATGCAAATGCAGCCTCAGAGGTCTGCATGCCATGCGAATCCTTTATATAGAACTTCAAACTCGTAGTAAAGAAAAGTCGGGGAGGACTATAGGTTTGGCAGGTTTGAGCGGCGTTCCGATAATCATATTGAAGGAAGGAAGCAAAAGAGAGACAGGAAAAGATGCGCAGCGGAAGAACATCTTAGCTGCAAAGGCGGTCGCAGAGTCCGTCCGGACCACCCTTGGACCAAAAGGGATGGACAAGATGCTCATCTCAGGCCAAGAAGCAACCATCACCAATGATGGTGCCACCATCTTAAGGGAAATGGATATCGAGCACCCTGTGGCCAAGATGATTGTAGAGGTGGCTCGGGCCCAGGACGATGAGATTGGAGACGGGACCACCACCGCGGTAATAATTGCCGGTAAGCTTCTGGAAAAAGCGGAAGCTCTCCTGGATCAGGATGTCCACCCCACCGTCATAGTTCAGGGATACAAGCAAGCTGCATCCAAGGCACAAGAGGTGCTATCCAAGATGGCCATAGATGCCTCTGGAGACTCTGGCATGCTCTTGAAGATTGCCCAGACGGCCATGAGAGGAAAAGGCATTGAGATCGCAATGGACACGCTGGCTTCAATCTCGATTGAAGCTGCAAGGGCCGTGGCGGGATTTGAGGGCAAGGACATCGAAGAGAATATCAAGATCGTGAAGATCCCGGGCGGCAAGATAGAGGACTCTTTCATAAACCATGGCATAGTAATAGAGAAAGAGAGAACATCCATGGAGATGCCCAAATCCATAAAAAATGCTAAGATAATGCTTTTAGAGGGCACACTTGAACTCAAGAAGCTGGATACGGATGCTAAGGTCACAATAACCGATGCCAAGAACCTCTTCGCCTTCAAAGAGGGTGAAGAGAATGTCATCAAATCGCAGGTTGATTCAATTGCAGCAGCAGGCGCCAACGTCGTCTTCTGCGAGAAGGGCATCGGCGTCACTGCCCAGAACTATCTGGCGAGAAATGGGATGATGGGCATTCGCCGTGTGAAGAGAGAGGATCTCAAGATGCTGGCCCTTGCGACAGGTGCCAGGCTCGTCGGAGATGTCATGACTGTCACCCCCAAGGACCTAGGATCAGCTGCGTTGGTCGAGGAGCGCAAGGTTGGCAAGGACAAGCAGATGATCTTCATAGAGGGCTGCGATAAGGCCAAAGCCGTATCAATTATCCTGCACGGCGTCTCGGAGCAGTTCTTAGAGGAGATGGAGCGGGCGCTTGATGATGCCCTGAATGTGGTTTTGGATGTAATTCGCTCAGGACGGATTGTGCCTGGCGGAGGTGCACCGGAGATACTTGTGGCTGAGAACCTGAGACAGTATGCCTCTACCCTTGAAGGTCGGGAGCAACTGGCAGTCAGAGCTTTTGCCGATGCGGTCGAAGCCATTCCATTGACTCTGGCTGAGAATTCGGGATTTGATCCCGTAGACAGCCTGGCGGCTCTCCGGGTCAAGTGTGGTCAGGGCAAAAGCTTCGGGCTGAACATCGCTACTGGTCAGCCATCCGATATGCTGGCTGAGGGTGTCGTGGAGCCCCTCAAGGTCAAGACTCAGGCCATAAAATCAGCAACTGAAGCTGCGGTTATGGTTTTGCGTGTGGATGATGTCATCGCTGCCAAGCAGGGAGAGTTGACTCCAAAGCCTGGGCAGAGTCCGCACGATTACACCATGCCTCAGATGCCAATGCCTCACTATTAGGAATTGGGGCGGATTCGGGAGGATTGGGTTGGAGCCATTCTGGCCCGATATCCATCTCGATTGATTTCAGAAACAAAGGATCTTGGGTGACGCTTATGGCGGATGCGGATGAAAATTCAAAAACTGAAGGAGAGACCGAGACGGAGACCTCCCGTGGAAGTGTTGAGGAGCTGACGGAACAGCTCGCCCTCGCAGCGGGCTTGGCCAATGAGCGTCTCGACCTGCTGATGCGTTGTCGGGCAGATCTGGACAACCTTCTGAAGAGATCAGCCCGCGAGAGAGAAGAGAACGTAAAATATGCGTCTGAGAAGCTCATCTGCAAGCTTCTTCCCGTGATCGACAGTCTGGAGCAGGCGGCAAAGCATGACGAAGGCAGCCGGGTGCTCTACATGCAGCTACAGAGCATTCTGTCCGGGGAGGGGCTCGCACCCATACAGGCTCGAGGCATGAGGTTCGATCCTTACCGGCATGAAGCTCTCTATCAGGTAGAATCGAATGATCAAGAAGAGGGCACCATTGTCGAGGAGATACAGAAGGGTTACATCTTCAACAGCCATGTCATTCGCTACTCAAAAGTGGCAGTGGCAAAAAGATGATAAGCTTAAATATTCACAAAGTCGATTTAACTTTCAAGTTCAGGAGATGAGATCTTGTCAAAAATTATCGGCATTGACCTTGGAACCAGCAATTCGGCGGCTGCTGTTCTGATTGGTGGCCGACCTACTATTATTCCCAGTGCAGAGGGTACGAGCATCGGCGGCAAAGCCTTCCCATCGTACGTGGCCTTTACAAAGGACGGCCAGGCGCTTGTGGGTGAGCCGGCCAAGAGGCAGTCTGTCACAAATCCAGATGGCACAATCACAGGCATCAAGAGAAAGATGGGGACAGACTACAAGGTCAAGGTTTATGGAATGGAGTACAGTCCTGAGGATATATCCGCCCAGATCTTAAGAAAGATCAAGACGGATGCTGAGACGTATCTGGCGGACACGGTTGACAAGGCTGTGATCACAGTTCCGGCCTATTTCAACGATAACCAGAGGCAAGCGACGAAGGATGCGGGAACCATTGCTGGGCTCGAAGTCGTTAGAATAATCAATGAGCCTACAGCAGCAGCACTAGCCTTTGGTCTGGATAAGGTGGGCGAGCACAAGATCCTGGTCTTTGATCTGGGTGGCGGCACGCTGGATGTCACAATCATGGAGATAGGTGAGGGCGTATTCGAGGTTCGGTCCACATCCGGAGATACCCAGCTCGGCGGAAGGGACATGGATGAGAGGCTGACCAACTATGTCCTTGATAAGTTCCGGCAGGATTCGGGAATCGACCTGAAACGGGATTCTATGGCCATGCAGCGTGTCAGGGAAGCCGTTGAGGTGGCCAAGATTGAGCTGTCAAGCGTTATGCAGACGAACCTCAATCTGCCTTACATCACTGCTGATGCCAGTGGTCCAAAGCACCTGAGCATGACTCTTACCCGTTCAAAGCTTGATGAGCTAATTCGGGACGTAATTGAGCGATGCCGCGGTCCAATGACCCAGGCCCTGCGGGACAGCAAGCTGGAGAAGTCAGACATCGGCAAGATCATTTTAGTTGGAGGTCCAACCAGGATGCCTATCGTTCAGGAGTTCGTGAAGAGCTTCATGGGCAAGGATATTGAGAGAGGGGTGGACCCCATGGAATGCGTGGCTATGGGTGCGGCCATTCAGGCTGGCGTCCTCGGCGGAGAGGTCAAGGATCTGCTGCTGTTGGATGTCACGCCGCTCTCGTTAGGCATTGAGACTCTCGGAGCCGTCACTACCAAGCTGATTGAGAGGAACACTACCATTCCCACAAGAAAGAGCCAGATATTCACTACAGCCGCAGACAATCAGACGAGCGTCGAGGTCAATGTGCTGCAGGGCGAGAGGCCCATGGCCAAGGACAACGTTTCTTTAGGAAGGTTTACACTTGTAGGCATTCCGCCGGCTCCTCGAGGCATTCCTCAGATCGAGGTAACCTTCGACATTGACGCCAACGGCATCATTCACGTCTCAGCCAAGGACCTTGCTACCAAGAAGGAGCAGAACATGACGATTACTGCCCCCCACAAGCTGAGCAAGGATGAGATTGACTCCAAGATCAAGGATGCTGAACGGTTTGCGGCTGACGATCTGAAGAGAAAGGAAGAGATCGAGGTCAAGAATGCGGCAGACTCCCTGATCTATGCCTCTGAGAAGATGCTTAAAGATGCGGGAGATGTGGCCACTGCTGACCAGAAGGATAAGATTACCAAGGCCATCGCAGACCTCAAGAACGCCCAGACGGGTGGCGAGATCTCTGAGATCAAGGCCAAGACCGAGGGCCTGCAGAACTCCATCTACGAGCTGTCTGCTGCCATGTACCAGAAGGCGGCGGAGGCAGCACAAAAGGAGAAGGCTTCGCCAGGCCCTGGCCAGGAGCAGACCTCGGGGTCAGGAAAGTCTGATCAGACGGTTGATGCCGACTACGAGGTAGTAAACGACAAGAAGTAAGACGTGGCAGACTGAAAAATTGAAGAACTGAGTAAGATATGCCGGAGAAGAAGGATTACTACGAGGTCTTGGGTGTTGCCAAGGACTCGAGCGAGAAGGACATCAAGGGGGCTTATCGCAAGCTTGCCATGAAGTACCATCCCGACAGGTCGGAAGAGCCCGATGCTGAGGAGAAGTTCAAGGAGCTATCCGAGGCCTATGCCGTCCTCTCGGATCCGGAGAAACGGCAGAAGTACGATCAGTTCGGACATGCCGGAATCAACAGCCAGTACTCGCAAGAGGACCTCTTCAGAGGTGTCAACTTCGAGGACCTGCTGCGCGGGTTTGGCTTTGGTGGTGGCGGCAGAGGTGGCGGGGACAGCATCTTCGACATGTTCTTTGGCGGCGGAGGGAGGGGCCGGGGTCCGGCGCGTGGTCGCGACCTGCGCTATGACGTCAGCCTGACCCTCGAACAGGCGGCCACGGGACTGGAGTCAACCATTGATGTGCCAAGAACCGAGAACTGTTCCACCTGTCGGGGAAGCGGGGCCAAGCCGGGCACGACTCCCACGGTATGCGGCAACTGTCACGGATCCGGCCAGATCACCCGCGCCCAGAACACTCCTTTTGGACAGATGGTCACATCGTCGGCCTGTCCTAAGTGTGGCGGCAGGGGTCAGATCATCCTCAACCCCTGCGGGGACTGCGGCGGATCTGGGCGGACTCGAAGGACCAGGAAGATCAACATCAAGATACCTGCTGGAGTCGAGGACGGCCAGCACCTGAAGCTGCGCGGCCAGGGAGATGCCGGGGACCAGGGAACTGAGAATGGCGATCTCTATGTGGTAATAAACGTCATGCCTCACCCGAAGTTCCAGAGGGTTGACAGCGATCTCTTGCTTGAGACCTACATCAGCTTCACTCAGGCGGCTCTCGGCTCTGATGTGGAGGTTTCCACTCTCACAGGTCGGGCCAAGATGAAGGTCCCGGCTGGAACTCAGACCGGAACCATCTTCCGGCTGAGGGGAAAGGGCATGCCTCGGCTACAGGGCATGGGCTCTGGCGATCTGCATGTCAAGGTTAACATAAAGACACCGTCGGCCTTGACCGATCGGCAGAGGGAACTGCTGGAGGCCCTGGCTGCCGAGTTTGGCGAGAAGAAGGGTGCCAAGCCTGCGGAGAAGGAGAAGAGCATCCTCGATAAGATTGTGGATGAGGTCAAGAGCGCAGTTCAGTAACTTCTGCATGAGGGGTTCTGTGCGTAGCGCAAAGCCTACAGAACTTTTTTTGCAGTCATTTATCTCGATGTCCACTTCCTCGCCTTTAAAGAAAGAGCAAGCTGCTCAAAAAATAGAGGGCCTTGCGCCCGTTTGATGGGCTCTTGCCCGAAGAGAGCGCAAAGCACCTTTTGCTAGTGGTTTTGAACCGTGAGATGTTCTGTTCGATCAAACCCAGCCACGCATCTTCATGGCCTCGACGACCCTGGCCACTGCGACTGTGTAGGCTGCTTGACGCATATTGATATTGTACTTCTTGGATGAAGCCAAAACGCCCTGGTAAGCTGCAGTCATCCTCTCATCCAGCTTCTGGTAAACTTCCTCAAAGGACCAGCAGTAGCGCATAATGTTCTGAACCATCTCAAAGTAGGAGACTGTGACGCCCCCGGCGTTAGCCAAAAAGTCGGGAATGACATGAACATTATTTCTAAAGAGGATCTCATCAGCTTCAGGTGTTGTGGGTCCGTTGGCCAGCTCCACTATGATCTTGGCCTTGATGTTTCCGGCGTTGTCACATGTGATCACGTTCTCCAGAGCAGCAGCGACAAGAATGTCAACATCCAGCTCGAGAAGCTGTTCGTTGCTGATCTTCTTGGCATGAGGGATATTGGCTACAGTTGATGTCTCAGCCTTTACTCTGCCAGCTTCCTCGGCGTCGATGCCAGCAGCATTGTAAGCCCCGCCCTTGGAATCGCTCACTGCGACAACCTTGCTACCGAAAAGCTCAGAGACCAGGCTATGGGCATAGCTTCCTGCATTGCCGTATCCCTGGACGGCTACGGTAGCTTTGGAAAGGTCTATGTTCAATTCCTTTGCAGCTTCCCGCAGGGCATACATTCCGCCCCGAGCAGTGGCGTCTCCTCTGCCGCATGAGCCGCCCACACACAGGGGCTTGCCTGTGATGCAGCCGAAGTTGTTGCTGCCGGTGAGCTTTGAGTACTCATCCATCATCCAGGCCATCATCTGGGGGGTGGTGTAAACATCAGGTGCCGGGACATCCTTATCAGGGCCAATGCTCTGCCATATCATATCGATGTAGCTCCGGCTAAGTCTCTCCTGCTCACCCATGGATAGCTCCTTGGGATTGCATATTACTCCACCTTTGCCGCCGCCCAGAGGCAGGCCGAGAAGCGATGTCTTCCAGGTCATCCAAGCAGATAGAGCCCGAACCGTGTCAATGGTTTCATCAGGGTGGTATCGTATTCCGCCTTTGCAGGGTCCAAGTGCATCATTGTATTGAACTCTAAAACCCTGAAAGACCTTGATGCTGCCGTCATCCATGCGAACAGGAATGGATACGTGGAATTCTCTTCTTGGTCGTCTAAGGACCTCATGAACGCCTGGTTCGAGGTTGAGAATCTTGGCGCAGTCATCGAGTTGCTTTTGAGCTATTTCAAAGGGATTCGGTTTGGACAAAGATATTCATCTCCGTAAAGCATCTACCCAAATCTTTATGCTTGACTGGTGGTAGCAGGGTTCCTACATGTGCTATATAACTATTTTGAGTTAAATTTATAAATGACTAAAAGGGGCGGAAATGCCGCGTATGCCTATTTAAACTTTTTCAACAAATAAATTTCATGGAAGCCATAGCGATATTGCAATGTTCTAGGATTTAAATATTGCCCTTGTCACGCGAATTCATAAAAAGTCATAAAATCACTTAATCAATTAATTTTGATTAAAGGCCCAAATGCATCTTCGGCTATCAGTCCGGGCTCGCAGACCTGGATGATCCTAAATTGCGGCGGCTCACTCCACAGCAAGCAGCGGTAATATTCGCTTAAAAAGAAAATCACACTAATTCCCTTAAAGGTTGCTAAGAATACAATTATACTCCGCAAGTTTTATGTATGTGCACATATTTATGGAAACTGAATACATCAAAAGTATTATATGCTGGGAAAAAATATTGCGTTGCCTGCCGAGCATGCGGTTTATTTTATCTGTTCCATCGCCGGCCCGCTTTTTCCTGGCGGTGAACGATGCATCTTTTTCCTCTGAGAATGGCGCAATAGATGCGTCATTTAATAGTAGTAATGGTGTGAGCACGGAGCTGGTCGTATGTGAAGACTTCGCGGCAGGCATCGGTCAGGCAAAAGTTGGGAATATCAGATTGCCTTCTGGAACAAGTGATATCAACACCATGCAGAGCTACTCAGAATGCGGCGGTTTAGCAGAGTGTGTGAAACCATCTTCCTCAAGCTTCTTTAGAATCCTACAAGGTACTGCTCGCCGTTCGCCGAAATTTTTTACCGCCGGTCAGAACAGGCCCCTTAGCGAAAAATCAGCATACTTTGCATTCATTGAACGCAAAATAAATTATATATGTCTAATATAATTTGACAAAAGAGGGTCTCTAATGCACAAGCCAATTTATATCGCACTATTCTTGGCACTGATCACCAGTGCCAATTCTACCATCTGGTCTGCGTCGGTAGAGATCGACTCGGATACTTGGTCCATTTACAGGCAGAGCAGCAACCTGAGCTTCATCTGTGAGCAATCCGTACAAGGCCAGATATCACCAGTGGACTATAGGGGACGAACACTGATCCCTTACCACTCTTTCTACGAAAATGTGAGGCAAAACGACGTAGGTGTAAAGGAGAGGACTTCTGCGCTGCAAGGGTCCTACAGCTCAAAAGAGATTCTATCGCTTGAGTCTGTCACCAACGACACCGTGAAGGCAGTCTTTTACGAGCCATCAGGATCTGATGTCCACATCTTCAGCATGAATCCTGTCGATCAGGAGCCATTCAAGTCTGCTAAAGGTGTCTTTGATTGTGCTTGCTTCACTACACCAGAAAAAACGTTGCTGTAGGAGAGGCCTCCAATGAGGTTTTCTCCTATCATCTTTTTGCTATCATTAAGTCCTCCGTCGAAACCACGAGCAGCATTTGATTCAGGTTCTCTGGCAGGGCCAGGCACCATCGAGCCTTGAGGTTCACTACAGCAAAAATTAATCTGTCTGGCCAATTCAGTGGCCACAGATTGCTAAAACCTATGCAGCAGCCATCAATGCACCGTTGTTGTCATAATTCCCACTTGCCATAGCCCCTAAGAGATAATTCAGATACAATTGAGCCTCAACTGGATTTTTGGATCTATTGAGGACTGCAATGAAATTGTTCATCCTGTAATCCGGAAGATCAAGCACATCTATCTTTGGGTCGGTTGAATTGTCATATGTTTCAAACATGCTCTCCCACAGCACTGTGGCATCGGCACGCCCAGCTATTATGGCATCAAGCTGGGCCTCATTGCTTGATGTATTCACTTCAGAAACATTCAACCCCTCCCTATCAACAATCTTCTTAGCCAGGCAGGCACCGGGGACATGCTGATCAGTAACTGCAATTCTCAATCCATTCAGGTCGGAAAGAGTGCTTATGGGCTCACCATTTCGGAATACCAGCAATGCTCTTTCGGAATATAGATAAGTATAATTTTCAATCACCTTTTTTTCATCCAGTTTCTTCATTCCCGAGAGATTGAATAGGGGGAATTCCTTCTCTAGGATCACAACATCCGCATTGCTTGTGTTTTTCGTGACCTCTTTTACCACCGCCTCACGACCTCTCACTTGTGTAATATTCACAGCAACATCATTCGCATCGCTGAATGATTGAGAAATATCCTTGATTGTGCTCCCCAGAATATTATCCGCAGGACCGAGGACAATCAGCTCAGTGAAATTCTGGCTGGAAGCAATCCCTTGAGCCATAAAGAAAAGGCAAAAGAATACTGCTGCAATAATTCTGCTGATTTTTCGTCCGCTCTTTTGGGATACGGTTCCGGACGTTGGCATTGCTTCTCGACCGATCGGAAAAAAGAATGCCACTAATGCAACTATTAGAACTCCCAACAACGCCACAAAAAACGCGGCATCATATATCGATCCGAGCCTGGATGGATCTGCATGTGGCTGCAGCACGGTTATTTTATAGATCGCGGGCACCATGATATCACACATTTTAACTCATCCCTCATTCTCCACACATTCCGCATATTTTACACTGCTCAGGACTGCAACTTCCTTCGCAGGGATTTTCATCGATTCTCTTCAATCGCCCTCCGCAAGATGGACAGCGAATATCTCGGCCATGTTTGCCTGAAGCACAGGGCACTATCTCAAAAGCATAGCCGCAGGAACGGCACTGAAAGCGTCGCTGTCTGGATGGCTTTGCTTTCTTGAGGCCTCTATGCAAAGATAGCTTCCAAACGGGATTGTTGATGCTCACATCCAGCTCTCTCGCGAAGTTGACCATCCCATCGAAGCCCTCGAAACTTTGCGTTCTGTCGTGATTGAAATCACAGAACGCAATTCCCAGCTTGTAAGCTAGAAATCTCTCCTTGACCCCAGCCACCAATACGTCTGCATCCTGCTTAGTCAGAAGCTGCTTAAGCTCCAGCGGATTGGTATCGTCTACTATCACCGTCCCATCTTTGACGATGTGTCCGATATTTTGGTAATCATTGTGATCTCCAGTTTGAGTGCCTATGATCACCACATCCATTCCGAGCTCTTCGAAAGCTTTTACCAGTGAAACGGCTTTGGCGGCTCCGCCCATGTAGATCGCAGCTTTCTTTCCCATTAATTTGAACCGATAATGAGACAACCAGGGCAACACCCTTGCAGTCTCTCTTTCTATGATCGCCTCAGCTCTTTTCTGCAAGGCCGGGTCATGGAAATACTCCGCAGCAGTGCGAAGGGCCGAGGCCATGTCCCTCAATCCAAAGAAGCTGACGCGTCTGTAGGGTATTGCATATTTCTTCTCAAGCTTCTTGGCCAGATAAGCCATGGAACCGCTGCACTGCACCAGATTTAATCCGGCCGCTTGGGCCCGTTGTATCTCAGCTACCCGACCGTCTCCTGTAAAGGTAGCCACAATCTCAATTCCCATCTCCTCAAAGAGGGGTTTTATGGACCAGAGGTCTCCTGCCACATTGTATTCTCCCAGGAGGTTTATGCAGTGCGGGCTTTTGGCAATGTAATCTCTGGCGCCAATCAGCTCAAAAAGGGCATTGCAGGCAGCTTTGTACCCCTCGCTCTTGTTCCCTTTGAAGCCTTCGGACTTGACAAGGATGACGGGTATTTGCAGCTCCCTGGACGCCGCATGACAGACTGCGTTGAGATCGTCTCCGATCAAACCTACGATGCATGTAGAATAGACGAATATGGCAGGAGGATGATGCAATGCTGCAAGCTCACGGATGCACGCTGCAAGCTTCTTTTCGCCACCGAATATGATATCCTGTTCCTTCATATCCGTAGAAAAACTGCTCTTGTAAAGAGTAGGGCCCGTCGTTGAGCTTCCTCGAATATCCCAAGTATAGCTGGCGCAGCCTATTGGTCCGTGGACGAGATGAAGTGCATCCGTCAAGGGATTAAGGACGACTCTGGCTCCGGAATAGACACATGCCCGCTGGCTGACGGATCCAGCCAGGCTCTCATTGCCGCAGGAGAGAGACATGGAGCCGCAGTCGCATTTTTCAATTATGTGCCCCTCTCTTTCCTCAATGACTTTGATAATGCTCATAGCAGTCTCGTTTTAAATGAATCTATCAGATTCGTTCGTTAATTCTATGCCCAAATCCTTAACATGGATCTCAAGTTTGATATAAACATAAACGCTTAAATCGCCTCATAATATAAGCACATCACGATGTATATTTAATCATTTGAGATATATGCGGATGAAGTGTGATAAAGGCCGATTAATTCTTAAAAAGCAGGATATCGATATCCTCTGGGATCAATCATCGACAGTGTGCTCACAAAGCGACAGACTTCAAATATAAAAGAATAGCAAAGATCTGAAGAATTGATGGAGGAGGGGGCGGGCAGGGGTGCGGCATACCGGCCCGATGAGCGAAAATTATGTCTCTTCTGTCGTCGATTCGGCCTCCTTTTTAGCCGGTCTCCCGTGGCATAGGCCTGATCTCATAGACATCCAGCTGCCTCTGGATGGTGAATATGTCATTTCCCAACTGGTGGCTGGTGAGGAGAGTTGTGCCTACGTCCTTGGGAAGATAGAACTCCTCATCGTCGAGCTTGACCCGGAAGAATTTCCGGCTTTTGCCCAGCTCCATGTCCCGGTATCTTCCGGAGACCTTCTCGCCGATCTTCAGTATCCTGGGTTCCATAATAATCTCACCTCATTGATGATTATAATTGTGTGCTGCATCTACTTCTAACTTCCGATCGAATTTTAGGGTCCATTCAGTTTTGGTGAGCGGCATGGCCCACCACCAGTGCCGAGCAGCTCAGGGGACAGGACCCATCCGCTTCATCTCCACTCCCCCACTGCACCATCATCTGCATCGGGTCCAAAAAGTCTGTCCGGTTGTACGCATCATCCTGCCCGCAGGTGCATCCAATGCCGGGTGCGGTAGCGTCATCGCCCAAGAGCGGCTCAGTCAGGGGGCAGCAGCCCAGGTAATCCCCGTCGATGATCGAGAGGTTTTGTGCTGTCACCTGGCCAGCGCTGCAGTTGCCGACAACGAGCGCCCGGTTGACGATATCGCCACCACATCTCTCTACATTCAGGTTGATGCCGATTCTCAATGTATTGCCTATGGCCAGATGAAGTATTGTCCAGTTGGAGCAATTCTGGTCTAGCTGGTTTGGCAGAAGCGTTGCATTGATGAACCTCGCCTCTTGGGGAAAAATGTCCTGAAGGAAGAGCGGGCCTATGGCTGCATTGCCGTCATTGATAATGGTGATGACAAAACTGGCCACATCCTTGAACCTCTGGCCGTCTTTGCGAAGGTACAGATGCGGACAATTGTATCTGGCGATGCCTCCAAGGATGATCTTTCTCTTCAATTCATAGTCGCCCATGAAGGTCTCATCCCGGTCCACCTCTCGGTTATCGTTTCTTCCGGATATCTCCTTGTAGACCGTCCTCAGCTTCGCCGTCCCGGAGAATGAAGCATCGCTTTCTCGCTCTGCGAGGCTTGCAGCCACCGTGTTCACATTCAGCCGTGAGGCGCTCGCGAATTCCTCTGAGATGAGGCTGTTTTTGGTGCGGGAGATCATCCCTTCCGACCAATTCTGGGATATGTTGAGACGTGTGCGAGCCGTCATCTGTAGGCTCAGGCTCTGGTGCTCCGCATGCATGTCCTTTTTCATGAAGCCTGAGATGCTGTCCATCAACTCATCACAACGATAGGCTCCTGTTCCCGACTCATAACTCCTCTGGCTTGTGTCCTGGAAATCCTTGGCGGCATAGCCCTGTCCTGAGGCGGCACGCTCCATCATCAGGTTCTGGCCGAGATCGGCGATGCTCTCCGAAAGTTGAAATGTGCCTGCATAATCCTCAGTCAAATAAGTGGTGGCTTTGTCCCCGGCCAGGTCTGCCGGACCCTTGAAGACCCAAAGATGGGCCATTCCCTGAAATGCCGACTGCGTCTTTATCGTTGATTGGTTTTCGTCGAGATCCAGGATGCTCTTCTCCTCCAATCGGGCGGAGTACCGGCAAGAGTCTTCCAGAGTAGTGTTGGTGACGCCGTTTTTGGCCCGAACCTCCGCGTGCCATCGGCTTGAGACGCTCTGTCGCGGGACGCGACCAGGTAGTGGAAGGTCTGTTGGATGGTGCTCTGCCTTCATGCTCCTTTTCATCTGGATGGACTTGTTCTCTGTGAGAAACTGCAGCTCTTCGCTATTCTCATAATCTCCGCTGCCGTGCTCGCGAACTGACAGCTCGGTTCCATCTTCTGCGAGGATCTGCACCTTCTCGGATGCCGATGTCTGCATCTGGTCTGACGAGACATAGATCCTGTTGACGAGCGGAGCTGACGAACGGGCGGTGCTGTAGTCCCGGAAGGATCTGACGAAGCCCTCTCCTGAGACATTTCCGCTGCTGTGGTACATGACATCCGTTCTCGGAACTCTCGCTGTGAGCCCCATCTGCAGGCATTGACCCGGAGCGAGGGAAGAGAAGTGCCAGGCATCGTCCCCGGAAAGATCCGGCCAGACTGAGATGATCTCAACCGACGTATCGAAGACATCAAGCACAGTGATGTTGGTAGCCGCCTGGCCGCCCAGGTTGCAGACTGTGATGAGGTAGTCCACCTCCTCGCCTCGGCGAACAGCCTTTTTCAGTGCCGTCTTGTTGACTGAAAGGCGTGTGGCATTGAGTACTGGAGTGAAAATGCGGGCGGCCTTTGAGTTCAGCTCATCGCAACTGACGGAAAAGCGGTTTAGCAGCAGCTTTCCGTCCGGCAGATCTCCGTTCACCGACACCAGCAGGTCTATGGAATGCGGACCGTCTGAATCGAGTCTAGGAAGGGTCCAGGTAACCATCCCGCTGCTATTCTTTATGGGCGCCGGATCGGCAGAAAGAAAGCTCGTGCCGGGGTCCAGCTCGTCGGTGATTGTGACATTGTGGGCCACGCCGCCGCCGAGATTCTCGTATGTGATGGTGTAGGCAAGAGCTTCACCAACGATCGCCGGGTTGGGGTCGGCGGCCTTGTTGATCGCGAGGCTCATGGCTGTGGCGCGGGCAGTGGCCTCGCGGAGGTAGTCGTTGATGCCGCCAGAGCCGGTGCGCTCAGCTGCGCACTCACCCGGCAGGCTGCTCCAGGTGAGCCTGGCTCGACCCGTGATCTCCTGGCCGGGAAGAGCCCTGCAGGTGGCATTGAATCGGAGCCGGACCTTCTGGCTCTGATTGTCGTCCAATCTCAGGGAATCGATGTGCCAGATGAGGTTTTTCGCATCGAAGGTGGCAGCAGCACCTTCCAGGACCTCAGCCGAGCCCTCATCGTAGGTGAGACCTGCGGGCAGGGTGGCCTGTAGCTCCAGGTCATATGCAGGCGCATGGCTCCGGGCGCTATGGCGGAGGGCCAAGTTGAATGTGATTTTATCGTCAGGTGCGGCAAAAGGTCTGGAGGACTGCATATCCAAGAGCAGATCGGGCTCGACTACGTTGATCGGCCCTGCCTCGTCGGAATCTATTTTGCGGTCCCCATTCTCCATCCAGCTCATAGTTGCCTTCCTTCCCGACAGGATCGTGCTGTCCTGGTTTTCTACAGCATTTTCGAGCAGGCAGTTGTAGCTGATCTCAATCTGCTGTCCGGCTTTTGCATCGCTAAAAAACCAGCAGATCTGTTGGGCGCCGTCAGCATCTTCCATCTGCATCTCACGCTGCAATCTTGGACCTTGCACAGACCGGCTGCTCTTGTTGTAGGCCAGACCTGGTGGAATTGTATCGTTTATCCACAGATTGCGGCCACCTTTTGGCAGGTCCGCGAAGATCTGAAAGGCGGATGCGTCGCCTATTCGAATAGATCGTGGGCCGTCTGGCCCCTTTGCAATGGCAGTTCTCGCGCCAAGATTGGAGATCTGGCAGATCTCCTGGCAGGGCCCTGGACCCCAGCGTGCATTGACCGTGCAGGAGTAGCTGCTCATTGTGGACACAGCTTTAGCCTTGAGCTTGATCTCAATTTTCCGTCCTTCTTCAAGATAAGGCTGGCTCCAGTTTGAGCCAGGCGGAACGGCAGAGAGAAATTGCAGGCCAGAGGAGAGGGTTGAGTTGATTATGACATCATTGGCAGTTCCATTCCCATCGTTTTCCAAGAGCACGGTCCAGATTATTTCGTCTCCCTTGCCAATATCGAACCTGTTTGGAGTGATGGAGACGCTCAGATTTGCCCTTCCGATATTTATCATCCTTGATGACGCCGATGTCTTTCCCTGCGAAGAGAGCATATCAAGAGTGAGCTGCGCACTGTCCGATGCACTGCAGCCGACTGTGAGGTTGAACTGAATGTCAAGCGACTCACCTGAATAAATGTCTGTGTCAGTGCCACCGTTTGATGATCCGGGCGTAGCCTCTTGAAAAATCCAATCCGCGTCGCTGTCAAGATCTCTTCCGTTGGCATAGCGAGCCCAACATTCCACAACTATAAATACCGTAATAGCATATATGATGCCATGCCGCCTAAGCAATATTCTGATCGATCCCTGACCCTTTACTTCCCATCTACAGAGTATAGGAATGAATGGGCCGAGAAGGCCCTCGCGGCCAGGATGCCCCTATCAACTTGGATCTTCTCGATGGTAGAAGAGAAGCTCGCCGAGGCCAATCGACCTCGCCTAGATCTTCATCGGGAAATCGAAGCCAGCCGGGAAGAGCTTGCGGCCCTCAGACGTTCTGTCCGGGATAAGGATGCCGTGTTGGAAAAGTATGAGACTGAGCTATACAACCTCAAGCATAGAGGCTTCCAGTCATACCCTAATATACCCGGAAAGAATCGGTGGGACAAAGGACTTATTCGGCTCCTGCAGAATGGCCGAACTTGGCGGAACCAGGCGCTACTAGATGCAATGGGCATAGATCCGGAAAATTATGAAGCCATGAAGATACTCAGTCACCAACTCCAGGCCCTGCAAGATATGGGATTGGTAGTCGAGGAGCAGTCTGGCTGGCGGTGGCTATGATCGAAGATGCTTATGTGGCAGATCTCCGGCTCCGGGGCTATGCAAAGATTACTGTGGAGACAGATATTAGGCGGCTTAGGCGGTACCTGGCATGGTGTGATGCAAGAGACCTCGATCCCATTAAAGCCGATCAAGAGGATTTAAAGGCATATCTTGCAGAGGAACGGGAAAAAGGCCACAAGCTCGCAACTATCAAGAAGACCTTCGGTACGCTGGCAAGCTTTTACGAGTGGTTAGAGGAGGAAGGCAAAGCCTCCGCTGGACCTGTAAGATATATCCAAAAAAAGTATCTCCGCGCTTACAAGTCTGATTCGGAGACGCGGAAATTAATTTCAGTGGAAGAAGCTTCTAAAATGGTAGCAGCTACTATAGATAGCCGTGATCGAGCTGTCCTTATGGTTCTTTTGAAAACAGGTATCCGTCGTGAGGAGCTAGTCACATTAGACGTTTCTGATGTCAACATGGCAAAAAGGGAGATCCGGCTGAAGCCCACCGCCAAGAGATCCAATCGGACGGTTTTTTTTGACGCTGAGTGCCATGAAGCGCTCGCTCGCTGGCTGAAGGTCCGAGATCGGCTGCAGCCTGAAAGCAGCGCCCTTTTCACGGGACATGGGGGATCACGTCTACACGGCGGCGGGATTTGGATCGTAGTCGAAAAGGCTGCCGAGAGGGTCGGAATCACGGATCGCAACTCAGACCGGATGGATGAGCGCTTTTCTCCTCATTGCTGCCGTCATTGGTTCTGTACCCATCTCTACAGGGCTGGGATGAGGCGTGAGTTTATCAAGGAGCTGCGGGGCGACAGCAAAAAAGACGCATTCGATGTGTACAACCATATCGATACGAAGGAGCTAAAAGAATCTTACTTGGCCTGCATCCCGCGGCTGGGGATCTAATAATAATACCGATCGTTCACAAGCGCTTCGCCGTACATCAGCGTGGTACATTTCGCGGCGTCGCCCCCTACCCGGACCATGTACGACTCGTCCAAATCTGCTGAGGGGATCTCTGACGGCGCCACATATCGTTTTACCATGCCCTTCAGGTACGACATGCTAATCGAGCCCACGGGAGATGCTTTTATGCCAATTGCCACGAAGCCCTCCCCCGCCAAGTCTGGGACGTAGATAGTGTTCCACCCGACCTTCCAGCCATCTTGGTCGATTGGCGTCATGTCGGAGAGGTCGGTCTCCGTGGCATAGTAAACCAATCCGCGGGATCCGGAGTATGCAGTCACATAGGCTATGATGCTTACCGCGCCGGGCTCCCCACTAACTGGCAACGGGCCATAGAAAGGCATCATGATGTAATCGCTATTATCGAGCGTCAGGATTCCGCTGGTGAGATCTCCGCCAGAGACGTTCCCGTGCACGTCGTAACCAAGCACGGCAAGCGAATCCGTCAGGTGTGCAGTGTAAGAATGCTGAGCTCCGCCCGGCACGGCCCAGCCGAACTCGAAGAGATCTCTTCGCATCATCTTGTCGCAGAGCCCTATGCTTCTGTCGAATGTGGACGCCGTGCTTGGTGTGATGCGAACTGACAGGTCTTCGACATAGCCAGCAGTCACGGCATAGCCACTAGCTCGCAGATATCGGATCGGTGCTCTCGCGTGCCCTGTGTTCGTCAGTGCGGCGGAATACCATGGCAAGGTAGGCCATGTTGCGTAAGCGAGGCCCTTGTCCGGACCGAGGAGCCAAGGCTCTCTGCATGTGATCTCTGCTTCAGCCTCCCAGAAGTTATATCCAGCCCCCCAGGGTTGCGGAGCTTTCAAGACTCCGTAAGAGGCAGCGATCAGGCCGAAACGGGAAGCGTCGTATGGGTAGAATTTCGAGTTTACCGGAGCTATGTTAACGATCTTCAGGAAGTTCTCGATTGCATCCCGATCGGTGCTCCGGGCATGGACTTTGTACTTTTTCACAACTCGTCCCTTGGTCCGGATATCTGCATAATCCCGACCCGGCACCGAAATCTCTTCTACGCCCAGCTCGCCGCCTGATGGCTCGACGCCCTGGGAGTAGACGATTGACGAAAAATCTATACCATTGATCGAACAATAAGGAACTGTGTAAAGTGTCACGAAAACCTCCTAGGCAGGCGTTGGATATTTTAGATACGCATTTTTCCAGCCGATCCAGATTTGCTTGTTACCGTAGGCAACGAATGCAAAATAATGTATGTTCGCCACATCACATTCGCCGCCGACCGACGCAGCACTCGAAAGCGGTATCGTGAAAGTTTTTACTGTTGTACTGAGTTGCGGCAAGATCGCTTCTAGATCGATTCGCCACTCGCTCGCGCCCGGTGGGTATTCGGAATATCCGTAGCTGGATATTGAAATGAATCCGCTAATAAGGTCGCTCGCGACACCACTGATCAGGAATAGATCGATAGTCAGTATGCCGTTGGCCTTTGTCATTCCAGTGCAATCCAGTTTTTCGGGTCGCCCTAGCTGCCCATCCATATTGTAGTACGCAGGAGCCAGATACGGGGAGCGATCAGGGCAGCGAGCCCCTGCCCCAAGATCGTAGATCAGCTTCGTAGTGTATCCTGGTGTTTCCGGAGGAGTCCATGCACTTATATCATCAGTATATATATATTTTACAGTGTAATGAAGCACAATTGGATTTGGAACGCTGAACTGCGGGCGCGTGTAGATCGCGTAGAACTTGAAAGTCTTGGTGCTGCCGGGTGGACAGATGTCAGTTATGTCGATGCCACCGGACGAATCTAGGGTCTTGTAGAATCGAAGGATTGTGTTATCACTGGCGACATCATTACAAGTTACTTTCAACAGTGTCACCCAATTCCAATACATCTCCTCTTCAGTTGAGATCTCCAGAATCACGCGAGTTGCTCCTGAAATATATGAATCGGAGCATCCGATCGACACTGATCCCGGTGTCCCCCATGAACTGATCCCTCCATCGGTGTCCAAAAAGCTGCCTGGAGTGACACTTACATCGCCCGACGTGGACCAGATGGGATCTCCGTCTCGGAGCTGATCTTTTGCATAGCATTGCGCCTCTCCTCGCGAATTGAACATATCGAGAATGTCTACATCTCGATTACCGAGGGAGAGCGTCATCACTCCATCAGAGCCATAATCTATTTGTTCGATCGGCAAGAGGATGGGCCTCTCATAGTCGAGATGAAGGTTGATGTAATCATATGGATCTGCGGCTATCGGTCTGATGAGTTCAATTTCGAAAATATTTTCTTGCGTCAGAAGCCGCGCCCATTCGGCCTCCACCAACATCGGGAAAGGATTATCGGCATCCACGATCCCAGCTTCGTACTCATATTCCTCATGAAGCCAGTACCCCGGCGCACAGTAATCTACTTTTGTGATCTTCTGCCTTGCGTCCTGGCCGCCGTATCCGAGTCCAAAGAGGACCTGAGGCTTGATTTCCGCGGACTTGCTCTGCACATCAGCCACATCTCCCTCGTACAGCTCCATCGAGCCGTCTGACCATCGGCCAGGATCTTCCACCATGTCTAGATAGGTATAGCCATCCTTTTCGTATCTGATAGCGATATCCAGCCCATGCCAGTCTGCGACGGCCTTGATGAGGTCTCCGTAGGTCTCGCCGTCTACTTGGAAATTGGCCATCTGGGTGTTGCCATCGTTCAGGATGTCTGAATATTCTCCTAGCCGGATCGTAGTATCGGAGGCGTTCTCGATGCACAGAATTCCCTTCGTGGCGTCCGGGAAGTCCGTGGCGTTTGGGTGGAAATACAGGTTCGTAGCGTATCGATAGTATGTATCCGGCGTGGAGTAGCAATCTGCATATGTGGAAGCCGCTGATAGCGTTCTCCCGTTGAACGTGACTGGCGTGTTGGCCGAGAAATCTGTCCCGAAGCCAGCTACCTTGAACGTCCAATGGGCATCATCGTAGTGCTCTATCAGCCCCTCAGGAACAGCGCTATTGGCTAGGTAGAGCAGCCCTAGCCGCGGCCCGAAGCCATCCATTGAGGGATTCTCGGATTCCAGGAGCTTGTAGATGGCTTTCCATGTACCTGACCAGGTCGATCCATAGTTGGCAAAGGAACGAGTTAGGCCATAGCGAGGGCATCGGCGGCGAAAAAGCAGATCCTCGACGCCGTAGCACTTCACGGTCTTCTGAGTCTTGTTTTTGATCTGCTGGCTGAAAACATAGCCCCTGAACCAGATCTTCCCGCCTTCCTCGGCCTCGATAGCGCACCGATCGTCTATCGGCACCGAGCGCGGGAAGACTATGTTCATCTCAGAAGGCCGAGTGAAATCCTTGCGCCGACTCAGCTTCCAGCTATCGGCCTCGGCTTCGAATTCGACAGTGCCGAAAATGGTAATCTTCATGCTACTCTCCGAAAGATTAATCTGTTGTCACTGCATCAGTTACATTCATGAAACTAGCTGCAATCGCGCTTCTAGCCGTACTACTGGCTGGCTCGGCCTCCGCTGAAAAATGGGGATACCTGGTGAATGAGAGCAATACTTCCCAGATCTATGGGGTAGTGCCGGATGCTCAGAAGGTGATTGACGTGGCCACGCCCCTGGGAAATGATGCGTGGGTAGTCAACGACACAACCTACTGGAAAAGCTGGAACAATATGCAATGGCATATGAAGCCTTATCCAGCACTGCCTTTCCAAAGTCCTGAAGTGGAAATATCACATATCACAATATCGACGGCGGGCAATCATTATTTGATTGGCGTTGCCCGATGGTGGTAACACCTTTAGAAGGCCTTTCCAGTCTTGATTTGATCCGCTACTTCGCGGATCACTGATTTATTATTTTTCTCCAGGACGCTCGTCAACTCGTCCTTTGATAGGCCTGATCCATTGATATTTTGGGTGATGTTTATTACCACATTCTGTCCCTGTGCCTTCGCTGCTGCCGCTTCGAACCGAGCCGCGCCCACCACGTACTCGCCACCTGGCCTGTCTCCCACTACCGCAAGCGTGGGAGATGCCACGTAGCCCTCATTAGCGAAGGAGAGCAGAGGCGAGAAGTAGTACTGGCTAAGTAGCTGTTGTGCGGTTTTTTTAGAAGATGATGATGAAGATGAAGTGCCGGATGTCTCGTAGCCAGGATCGTCATATTCAATGAATATAGTTTTCGTAATAGATCTTGCCGCTGCCAAATCGATTGCAGCAATCGACTTCAGCGCGAGAGTATCGTTGATCTTGACGAGCTTGGATTTTTCGGCGGTAGCATCTTCATCCAGTTTATCAATGTTGGCTTTTGCTTCTGTTGTCTCTACGCTTATCTCTTTTGTAGTGTCCTCATCTTCATCCTTACCAGCGAAACTGATGTTTACGTATTTCGTATCCGATGCAGTGATTTCGTCTATGACAGCAGCCGCCATGCTCGTATCAGCCGTTACTTGCACGGTTTTTATGTCACCAGTCCAACTATCGACTTTCTCGATTGCGCTATCGACACTACCAATATCAGTCGCAAAGCTGATCTTTTTAGCTTCGCCCGTCCATCCCTCGATTTTTTCAAATTCTAAATAGACGTTACTTGTATCGACCCCGAACGATACAGTTTTTTTGCCTGCGATTCTATCTTCTAGTTCCTGAAGAGCTTTGTTGGCTTCGTCGCAATCGGCATCTACTAACAGTTTTCTAACCACTTCATCAGATTTCCCAGAATAGCCCGCCGCCAGCCAGTGGTACCAGTCCTCAGTCGATCCTATGAAGTTTTTATAGAACATCTTGTCTTCATAAGAACCTTTGGATGCATTCTCCGCAAAATTCGTTAATGTTTCAACGGCAGAGGCGGTTTTATTGGCTTCGTCACTGATTCCCTTTAGAGCCGTGCCTGTGTCTATTAATCCTTTCTTATATTTTTCAAGAATTTTTAATTGTTTATTGGAGAATAGACCGCGCGTCTCTACATCTTCTGATGCTTTTACCATCGCATCAACATAATCCGAGGCCATCTCCCTGGCTTCGCCGTATCCACTGTCCCACTGCCCCAGGTAGAAATCTATTTGATCGGCTATCTGAGGCTGGAAGGTGTTGTCGATGAAGTCCTGAAGGGCATCTTCACCGGATCCTACAATGGTATCTATTGTGGATGGATTGGCAATTATATCAGCCAAATCGATTGACCCTGCTATATCGGTCATCGAAGTGCCGAAAATACTGGTGTCGGCAGTGACCTTTAACACGGCAGGCGAGTTCTCTGAATAATCCTCGACTATTTGTTTGGCTTTCTCAACCAGTTCCCTGAGATTGTCATTGTCCGGATCGAAAAGGAGCTTTGCTTTGAGATCTTCATAATTCTCGATTGCCTCCTTCAACGAAGTCAGATAGATTATGGCATTGTCTGTGCCTTGTGCCTTTGCCGCTTCGGGATCATATATCTGAAGATTCTTCAGGTTGTCTATGCTTTCCTGGATACGGTCGGTATCGAGAAGCAAGCCCTCAGTGAAGGCATCCCCGATTTCTTCTCCTATGCCAGATAGCTCTGTTTTGATATTTTCGGCATAGTCGATGTATTGATCGACAGCGCCCGACAAGCTAAGTTTTTCTTCTATAATCGCTTTTGCACTGTCATAGTTGCCAGCTTCCAATGCCGCGATCAGCTCTAAAGCAGCATCGCCACCAATAGCTGCGAACTGCTCCGGGAAATACTCTTGCAGAAATTCTATTTGTGGCTTAAGGCCTAACAGCTCATCTGTTTCAGTGCTGTTGATTATGCCATCAGAAAGCGCCGCAGTTGCTGTATCTCCAATGCTTTCTAACTGATCCTTTACAAATTGGTCTGCATCGACTACCTGAGAGGCAATCTCTTCTTTGTATAGCCTGATATCATCTGCCGCGTCGCCGGTCAATAGGTTGCCCAGCTCGACGTTATCAGTGACTGCCTCAATGAACGATCCGATGTTTTCTATCGTCGGCTCTCTGGCGGCGTCCAGCATCGATTGGAAAGCATCTACAGCTTCTTCAGATGCATTTTCACCTATCAACCGTCCAGATCCTTCTAGCTCGTATTGAAGGGTCTCACTGATTCCAGTATAGTCATATTCTATCTTTGCGGATTGGCTGAGCCTCCAGACAGCAGCCTCTCCGACCTTCCCGGTCACATCTAGGACATTGCCCTCGTTGTAACCAAACCCGGAACCTTCCAGCAGTTTTCGGGTAGATTCTTCTAGATTGGCTCCATAGACAGCATCCCCTATCTGCTGACCATCTATGAAGAGCCTGGACATTATGCTCTTGTTGTTCCCCTGATACGCGACTTCGACTTCCAGGCCACTATCGAGTTTCGTAGTCGTGGTTCCCGCAACATTGCCCTTGCTAGCGGTCGTACCCCGTGCAAGGAGCTTGGAAATGTCTCTTTCGGTCTGCTGCTGCTTGAATTCTTTTTCGAATTCATCCCAGTATCCTTTCGCTGATTCTTCCCCGGCAGCGCCACCTACATTGATTCCAGCCTTCTTAGCGGCCTCGATGTTCTCAGGGCTATCGAAGTCTGCCGCCTTTGACAATGCCTCATTCAGTTCATCGCTGTTTTCTATACCCTCAGCCACACTGGCAGCAGATGCCTCTCCAGTAGCCATGATTTCAGAGGCACGCGAGGACACCGAATCAACAAATCCAAAGATACCTCCCAGTGGTGAATCCTTGATCGCGTCCTCAAAGTACCCACTGGCAGCGTTCCCTGCCTGTCCCATCAGTGAACCTATTGCGGAGGAGAACCCGCTGGCAGCTTGTGGGATCGCAGTAGTCAGGCCGGATACAATCGCCGATCCAAGGTCAGATACCCAATCAACCACCCCTGAAATAGATGAGGACACCGAATCGAACAGGCCAACCAACGATTGGACCGCATCTGAGCCCGAAACCATATTCGATAAGGCTTCTTTGAAGGCCTGCACGTAAGCAGATCCAGTTTTTATTGCAGAACTGGCCGTTGTTATGGCAGATGCTAGACCAGAACCAATAGCAGAATATACGGGTTGTGCGGCAGATACGAGGTTAGCCATCCCGCCCGTCAAAGTGGATATCCCGGTAAAAACGAGAGTTATAGGACCTGTGGCAGCATCAAAAGCAGCTTGCAGCCCGGCCATTACACCAGAGCCGCCGCCTATCGCATCCCAGACAGGGGTGACAACGGCTGACAGATTGCCAAATACCGCAGTTGCTATAGACCCAATAGACGAAAATGTACTACCAATGGCCGAAGCTGCCTGGGAATTTGAGACTATGCTGCCAATTGCCTGCCCGGCATCGACGGCCCCGACCACCAAACTTGTAAGGCCACTCACTGCAGAGGTAGCCGCAGGCAAGAAGACATTTCCGAGGGCGACAGACGCATAGGTGAATGCGTTGTTGAGCATCGTACCCGCGGCTTCGTAGGTACTGGCGTTCTGTTCGAACGTCTTGGCCATTCCGCCAGCTTCGCCCGATTGGCCCTTGTCCCATTGAGAAATTGTCTGAGCTAAAGCAGAATTGTAGGTGTCCTGTGCTCCCGCGAGCTTCAATAGGGCCGGTGCGCCCTCTGATCCAGCCAGGTTGACAGCCGTCTGGAATCGCTCGACAGGATCCTCGATAGCCGCAATCTTGTTGGCCGTCTCGATGAGGGTGTTGGGAAGATCACCAGCTACCTTGTCTTTCAGCTCATCGACCGAAACACCCATGAGCGCGGCCCAATTGTCCATTCCTCCGGTTTTCGAGGAAGTGGACGTTAGCTGGTTCATGGCCGACTTTATGCCGCCTGCTGCGGTCTCAGCTGTCAAGCCTGCAGAGATCAGAACGCCGCCGAGGGTTGCTACCTGGGTGACGCTCAGGCCCATAGTGGTGTTGAGGAAACTGGCCCGATTGGTGAAATCGAGAACATCCGCCTCGGTGGCGGCCATGCTATCGCCGATCTCGTTGATGACGTTGCCGAGACTCTGCATGTTCTCGGTGTTGATCGGCTGCTGGAAGGCGTTGAGAATCTTGGCGGCTGCTGTCGCTGCCTGTTCCGCAGGCAGTTCGAAGGCTACCGACATTTGCGCTGCGCTTTCTGCGAAGCCTGCAATTTCAGTGGATGCCACGCCGAGTGATCCACCAACAGCAGCCAACGCGGCTAAGTCAGTTGCAGCTACAGGAGCCTGGGTGGACAGCTCTTGCAGATCGGAGCCCAACTCGGAGAAATATGCGCCTGCATCGGCACCTTCATCGAGCGATATTACTTTTTTGGCCCCGCTCATAGCGGTTTCAAACTGGCCGGCAGCAGCAACCGCACTTGCTACGCCGCTCACTATCGCGCCTGCTATTACCGCTCCGCCTGCGATAGCGCCAAGTGCGATTATTCCAGACGGCCCGAGAGTTGTAGCTACCTCACCAGCGACGCCGCCGATTGGCCCAAGTGAGCTAGAAAGGCCGCTTACAACTTGATTTCCTATACCAGCGCCTGCAGACGAGAAATCACCAGATGTCAGTGATTTGGTTAGGCCCTCTCGGATTCCGCCGAAGCCGCCTTGCATCGATTTACTGATGTCGCTCGCCAGGCTGGACATGCCGCCGCCAAGCTTGCTCTTGAAATCGCTCTCGATCCCAGATACGGCTGCGGTAGCTTGGCTTCTGGCCTGGTTGAGAGCATTTGCCAGCCCCGTGACATCCCCATCGATCGCTGCAGTGATTCGGCCCGCTTCGCTCATGTAGTGGCTCCGCTAATATCGAAAATCTATTGTTAAGATTGTTAGTTTATTATCAGTGCAAAAAATTAAGTCCAGGCTCGATACCTGGCTATGTACTCTACTGAAGTTGTTTCTGGCTTTCTCTCATCAGGACGCTGATAGAACTCGCTCCACGGAGGCAGGCCCTCGCCCCACCATTTTGCGACTGCCACGGCAGCACAATAGCCAGAGAACGCTGCTATTTCACGTCGGAACTCCCTCTCTTTCAGGTGGTGGAAATAGAGGGCATTGAGTTCTGGAACTGTAAGGGAAAAAAATACTTCCGGAAGAAGGCCTAACTCTGTGTAGGCGATTCGGTAGGCATCTTCCCAGAAGCTATCTGAGCTGCTGTTTCCGTCGCATTCGCCTTGAGGAGCTTTTCCTGGAGCTGGGCCTTCAGAATTCTCATGTCTGCATCCTTTTTCTCCTGATCGATCTGTCGCCTCTCTTTCTCCCTGTCTATCTCGGCCTCCCAGATCGGCAGGGCAGAAGGGTCTTTCACCACGAAGAAAGCCTTCCAGATGGCATGATGCAGGCTCTCGATGTCGCCGCCTCGCCCCAGGTAGGCGTCTATGGCCTGTGCAGCTTCCGATGGGCTGCCATCTTTCTCATCCAGAGTGGAGAGGCCGGTCACAGCCCCCACAGCAGCTTCAAGGACTTCCGAGATGGGCAGAAATGCCAGCAGAGCCCTCATATCTGCCGGGCTGTCAGCGAAGAGCCTGCCGTTGGCGTCCTTGGTGCCGAGTCGCCGGAGAAGCTCTTTGGCCCGCTTCTCGAAGATCTTCATAGCCCCAAATGTCCACTTAATCTCTCGCTCTTTGTCCATGTCTAGGATTATTGCTTCATTTGCCATTTGTATTCACTCCTATTATCACGCAATAAATAATTATCCAGAGACTCACTCTGGATAGATTTCTCCCTGGCCTTTCACGGTTAGCGTCTGCTTCTGCGCGTCGCTGGCCGATGCCAAGATGTTCTCTATGCCCTGTAGAGTGCCTATGCCGATTGCGAAAGCTGTAATGCTATCTACGCTGTAGAACTTCCAGAGGCCGGATAATTTCAGATCGGCCAACGGTACGCCGCCGTCATAGTAGAAAGTGCCTGCTGAGAACTCCCAGCTTCCAGCACCCATGATGGATGAGCCCCATCCGGCATCATCGCAGCTTGTGGTGTCGATCTCTTTTCCACCGATCTTCAGCTTGCCGTCGAACAGGCCAATCACCTTCTGAAAGTTGGCCTCAGATCGTCTCGCTCCGGTGACTGTGACTGCGCTTCCAGATTTCGACGTCTCGAAGGTCACTGAACCACGGAGGTAGTTCACGGCGAATCCTGTAGTGACGGCAGTTCCATCTACCTTCACTGTTAGGGCCATATCCTCATCCCAATAGCGAGAACCGGGCGCAGCCTGGAATGTGAGGTGATCCCCAGAATCCGAGAGCGCCAGGTTCGTGAATGCGACGGAGACCGCGTCGGGATCATCCCTATAGAGAGCGGCAGATAGGCCGCTCACTGCTGATGTCATAGATCAGCCTCAGGTTAGCTCTGTCACAGCGCCGCTGCCCTTAAGGGTCAGATCGAGGCTCTGCTGAGCGCTTGCGCTAGCGAGCTGATAGTTGCCGCTTGTGACATGCACGGCTCCAGAGAAACCCTTTGGGCTAACGGTGGGAGTCCCTGATTGCAGGGCCTTGACATAAATAGCAGATCTTGCGAGTAAGGCAGCCTTGATAAGTCCGTATGCAGAATCAGATAGGATCAGGTTGCTTTTCACGGTTACCTCCCAGCTACCAGCACCCATGATGGATGAGCCCCATCCGGCGTCATCGACGTTGGATGTATCGATTTCTTTGCCATCGATCTTGATCTTGGCGTCGGAGACCTCGGCCAACTTTACGAATGTGCCGTTACTAGTGGCGCATACCCACAGTGTTCCGGACATGCCGGAAGTTGCATTAGTCATTCTTGAACCATCTCCTATAGGATTTTAGCCGCTAAACGCGGTTTATAATAAACTATGAAAATTATTATTAGAAAAAAATAGAGACCCGATAAAAATTACTCATCTCGTATGGTTATGTGGCCAATGGGGATAGTGACGACCAACTCTTTCAGGGACGCTGGCCAGGAATGGATCTCATATTTGGTAGTGATCATCGATATGTCAAAATTGTTAAGAAGTATCTTCTCCCTGCCAGATTTCAGCCGGATGATCTCGACGTCCATCGGCCCGCTCATGCGATCATTTGGCCCATTGATGTATGTCAACATGGTTACGCCCCTTTCACTATCTCGAAATTCTGATAGAATATCGTTGGCGCTCTGACGCCCATTACGAAAATATCTTGAATTCGACCACGAACTTATGCCGCCCATCATCCAACTGTCCCAGGTAGATCGGACTTGATCGGGCCGCCTTGATTACCTGGCCTATCAAGTTTTTCTGCAATCTGAAATATGCTCTGATGGCCTCGGCTTTTGTTTCCGCTGCTGCTAGGTCGCTATCCACCACGTAAACCTGAATTCCGGGCTTTGCAGTCTGCGAGTCCACAGTCTCGATTGGCGGCTCGCCTCCTGTAAGCAGCACCATAAGCTGAGCGGTCGGTGAGGCCTGAATCTGCCAGGCAAATACATCTATGCCCTTTGAGCTGGCAAACCCAGCAGATATGAGCGCATCGGCCATATCTGACACCAACGAACTCATTTCAGAACCGCCGCTACCCTGCTCTTGATTTTCTCGGAAAGTGTGCTCTGTGCACCATTGAAAGCATTCTCAAGCCATTTTGCTTCGCCGGATGGGTGGGTCAACGTCATGTCTTCATGCTGTCTCTCAACATAGGCTGAAGCCGCGCCACCATAACCGATTACGACTTCGCCTTGCTTGCCGCCAAAAGTGTCACCCTCGTTGTACGGTCCAGCCAGGACAGCGGCCCCGTCTCGGACGATGGCATTGGAGCCTTTCATGACGCCCCTATCAGTGGGGCAATTCTGGTCAGCCACGGGAAGGACATCTACCCTGAGCCATTCTTCGGCCCCGTCCAGGACAGCTTTTCTGACTTCGGCCTCGATCAAGGCATCATTTTTCCAGGTGACTTTCATGCAAGGTATACCACCTGAAAGGAATTGTTCAACTGGACTATCTCACCATCAAAGCCTTCTGCATATACCCGGCCAGATTCGTTGAACGTCGTCCTGGCCAGGATCACGATCTTCTGCGAATGATGTGGTGGCACCGTAACTTGAGAAATGCCTTCATCAGTCGTCACCATGCGGTCCAGCATCGTAATACCGAATCCTAGCACCGCTGTAAGTGATGCCAGGATAGCCAGGCCCTCTTTCCAGTTCATGCCGCCTGCCATGTGATGTTGAGCTGCGGGATTATTGTCCTGCTTTCGGGATCATATCTGTAGTTGTAGCGGCTATTGTTTTCCGGCAGGACATATATGGCCCCGACCTCATCAGCCAGAATCATGTCGCGGTTCATCCGGTCGCAGAAGCCGAGCCAGTCTTCAGGCTTCGTGATCTCCTCGGAGATGTTCAGGTAGCTCCTGAGAACGAAATCGCCTACAGCATCAAGCTCCTCTTCAGTGATGGGCTTTCCCGATTGGCCGTTGTAGATTCGCCCTTGGAATGTCGCGTTTCCGTCCATCAGAATGAGGCTATCCAGGTTCTCGGCACCATCGTCATTCACCGTTAGGGATATCTCAGATGAGCCGCTGAAGTCGCCCATGATCTTTGTTGCCCGGTATTCATGCTTGTAGCCCGCGCCAGAAGACTTCACCACGTACTGATTTTGGTAGCCCCCCTGGGCACCAGATACAATGTAGCTGGAGCTGGATGTCTGCTCCTTGGAGCTGCTTTCCCAGTTACGAGTGCCTTGATAGACGACTGTCGCGTTGTCTGAGATCGCTAGGTCAGAAGCGCCTTCAGAATCATGTCGAGTGTATAGATCCCCGTGGCCCATGATGGACTGCTGAATCACATTTGCCTGCCCAGATTCGCCAATAGCGATAATTGCCAGGATGAGGCAGAAAACCGCGAGGAACAGAGACGCGTAGAAGTACTTCTTGAAATCGTCTGGGGTAAAAAGTTTCATTCCGCCTCCACAGGGGCAGGTCACTGGTCGCTCAGGGCTTTGGTGCAGGAGTCTAGCTTGCCATTGGTCTCAGCGAGCTTGGTTTGAAGTTCCTGGTTCTTGCGGTTTGTCTCGGCCAAAGCAGTGCGTGTAGCTCTTAGCTCTGCCTGGAGTGCAGCATTGGACTTCCCGCCCTGATATAGCTGATATGCCAGCCAGACGAACGCAGCAGCCATGACGAGGAGGGCAATGATGTACCACATCTAGCTCACCTTCTCTTCAGGCTTCGTTGCCTCGGCCAGGCTGGATTTCATACAGAGGATAGTCTTGAATGTTGGCGAAAAGTCCCCGATGTCCGTCCAAATTTCCTGTGCTTTTGCTCGCAGCTCCGGCACCTGGTAGGCGCGGGCCACGAAATCAGCAACGTCGCTGATCAGCTCTTTTGCGGCATTCCATCGAGCCGAGCCTTTCTGTATTCCGATCCCTGCAGCCACTATCGCAAGCAGACTGCCGCCTATTTCAGCTAATTGTGTGACATCTATATCCATACAAAACACCTACAAAATTTAAGTTAAGCTCGATGATAGCACTAATTTTTTATGTAAAGATTACAATTCCGTAGCCATCGGGGTCAGGACTAATTCTTTGAATTTTAGGCGATATGCCGTTGAAAGTTATCTTGTCTTGTACAGTGACAACCACATCACCGTTTAGATAAATTTGGGCTGTTGTAATAGCCAATGTGCCATCCGTTTTCGTGATCTGAAATACCTCATACTGGATATGGCAATCATACGTCGCGCCTTCTCCGTAAGACGATCCGTAGAATGAAGCGCTAGACCAGGGCTGTATGAGGATTTGATCAGTCATCTCCTCAGCGAAGTCATCTGCAAAGCATTCATCCAAAAAAGATCTAGGCATCCCTACCTCGGCGAGTCCCGCTCCACTGTGTCCTCCCCGAACGGCTGAGGGGTTATGTCCGTAATGCGCTGCCGTGGCGGGAAGTTGGTCGATATTGAATCCTGGATTCGAGATATCGTTGGAGCTGCGATACTGCCCATGCAGGCCTCGGAGGCCTGAGACTTCAGATCTTTCTCCAGCTGCTTGAAGTGCTGGAAGATTTGATCCTTGGACTTCGATTTCTTCCCGATGCTGAAATCCGTGTAGATGGCATACCTGGCAGCTATCTTTCCAGCGCAGCGAGAGGCTGCTAGGAAGATGTTACTCCCGGCCCTGGTAAGCTCTCGGTTCACCTCGTCGTCTGATAGAAATTCAGAATCCTCATCACCTGACACATCCCCGATCAGGTCTCTTACTTGATCAAGATTCGAATCGCTATCGATATAAGTCATTTGAACGATCTCCTGCAATGTCAGGCCGAATGCACAATCAAACCATGATTGGAGACGAAACGCAGGTTTTCAGTCATACCTTTTCAACCTTCGCACGCGCCTTTTTTACCTTAATTTGAGGTCCTTCGTGCTCATAAGGCAGTATGTTGTACTTCTCAAGCACTCTTGCCAATGCGTCTCTGTGAATCGTAAGCGCCCTGGCAGACGACGGTAAAGCCTTCGCTATGCATTCGTCGAGATGCTCGATGCGCTTCTCAAGGTCTTCTTTGGACATGTTCATATCCTCCAGAAAATGTGAGGACCGCTGCCCCCACCTAAGCCGTCTTCTTCCAGATCAGCATGAAATATATCTTGCCAGTGGAGCGGCTATCATCGGCAGCAACGTATGCATATACATCCCCACCAGAAGCCGAAATACTGTTAGCTCCTGATACTGGTGCAGCCCCCACCACGGAGCCTACCAGTTGGGTAGAGTCTTTGTCCATGAGGATGCTGCTGGACATCTCGGTCGCCCCTGCTGCAGCTTTGCTGATCTTCACCGTACTGTCTGCAGTGCCGTTGAACAGTTCAGTCACTATGCCGATAACCGCCAACAGTTGTCCTTTGACATCCAGCGAGTCAGAGAGTTTAGTATCTACAGAAGAAGTCGATCCTGCATCAAACTCAGTACATGTGACAAACAGCGAACTGTTCAGATCGGCAACCATCTGAGCAATAGCACCATAAAACGCGGCCATATTGGCCAGGGTGACGGTCTTTGGCGCATCTCCGTCGGCCACGTCTTGGATAACCACCTTATCTGTTGATGTTGGTGTGGTCTTGGGACTAAACTCTGTTGGATCAAATACCCCGCGGTCGCTTATGCCGGTGATTGAACCTCCCTGTGCACCCGACCTGGCCACTATGCTATGAGGATTTACAGACATGAGCAATACCTCCTAAAAACGAAGAGAGATCTACAGAGTGTAAATCTCTGCAACTCCCTCCATGGTGTGGAATTCATTCGGGTTAACCCACTCGATCAGCTCCACGGGTATGACCTCGCCGGGCTGCTCTGAGTATGCCTTGGTCCTGAGATCGGTAGAGATGACGAACTCAGCAAACTCCACGTCCTTTGCGACCACATAGGCATAGCCAGCGGGCACATAGGCAGAGGTCCGGAGGAAGTCGTTTACGTTGTTGGCATTGAACAGATCCAACAGTTGATCGGCATAGACGTTCCGCAGGTCATCCATCTTTCGGATAGGGGCAAGGGTGGTCTTCTGACCGATCATGTAAGCAGCATCGAAGTTATCTCCGACCCTGGTAACGGCTTCAAGAGTATCATCATAGATGTCTCTGTAGGTATCCGTCCCAGCCCAATTGCCAACGCTATCCTTGGAGGGGCTGGATGAGCTGGCACCGTAGGCAGCGATCTTGCCTTTCGGATTGGCGCGAGCTGCGGTCACCAGGCCCGTGAGCGCTGGTCCGGTGCTGCCATTGATGAACAGATAGTCCTCCAGCCTCCGTATCTCCCTGGTGCAGATCTCCACCTTTCTGGTGTACTGAGCCGGGTCTAGATCGAGATCCCTGGTGTTGAAGTTGAACCCCACCGTTAGCTTGTACATCTGGTGGGAAATCTCGTTCTCCTTTGCGCCTACTGTATCTGCAGCGGCTCCCTTGGCCTTGATGGATGCCCGGATGATATCGTTGCCTCCTGTCTTCTCCCAGTAGGTCACGACATCGGTCTGGAAGGCCGGGCCGATGGTCCTGATGTTTGACAGGTTGCGGGCGATCTCCTTATCCCGCTCCTTGGATCGATAGTTGATGATGGTCCGGTCGAAGCGCTTGATAATGCTTGATGGAATAGACGCTGCATATTTTCCTGACATTGTTTTTTTCACCTCCTCACTTGATGATCTGGCACTCTGCCTGCCTTACAGCATGAACGTAATCGACGGCGGCGACGGTGATCGGTATCAATACCGTCATTGTTGCCGTGCTTCCATCATCCGACATGGCCATGATTCTGTTTACCTGGCCTGCGGCGACTCCAGTGCCATCGGAATCTCTCAGAAGCACCCAATCGCCCACATGCAGACCCATTATGGCCATGTCACCGGGCGTCATTGAGATGGTATTCTCTCCTGCTGTTGGCGTGCTGGCAGGGGCCTTGTAGGACTCATCCTTCATTGCCAGGTCTTCGAGGAGCTGGGCAACGGCAGTTGTGAGCTTGGTTTCACCGGCGTGAGTTCCTGCCTCTGCAAGGACACCGACCTCGCCGGTATTGGTTCCGCTAGTGATGGATGCTATTTCCAGGTAGTCGCCTGCCAACAGATCGTAGTCATCGATTGCTATTATGAGCGGGTTCACTGTGCCGTCTATCGCCACCGGCACCATTTCACCGGACTCGTAGAAGCCGGGATAGGTGTGCTCCACCTCATCTTCTAGGGCATAGCCCAGGATCTCGTCAGTGTCGGCCAGGATGGCAGCCTTGACGGTTCCAGCTCCTGCCCGCATGACTGCAGCACCGAAAGGTATACGCCCGCCAGCTACGTAGGACTTGACGATGCCAGTGTTGGTCGTCCTGACATCAGCAGGAGGCTTGATAGTAAAAGTAGACATTCTGAATCACCGTCCTAATAACCGTAGAGCTTCTTGTTCTCGGCTGCTATGTCGAAGTCGTCTGACTCTGCTCCAGCGGCGGCCCGGCCCTTGAAATCGTTTTCCCTGCCAGGCTGCAACCGAATCTCAGGATGCTCGCCCAGATAGTGATCTCTGCCAAGCGGGTCTTTGCTCGCCTCGGCCCACACTCTCTCAAAGGTTTCCCCCTCGGGCTTGCCGTCTTTGGTGTGGGCTGCGTTGAGCTGCTTTGCGAAACTCTCCCGTTGCGTGGTCAGCTTGGCGGCTTCCTGCTGAGCCTTGAATCCCTGAATGTCAGGAAGGCTTTCAGTCAGCTTGCTCACGTTCTCGATGAGCGTCTTGATGGTCGGATCCTCTGCGAGGGGCTTATCCCCCGAGGTCGCCTTTTCCAGAGCCTCGATCCTCTTGACCAGAGGACCAACAGACTCCTCGAAGCTCTCCTTGAAGAGCTTCTTCATTTCAGTGGCATCTATTGGCATAGAATTATCATCCTCTTGTTTACATTTCCCACAAGTTCTTCGCTTAACTGACCCGTCTTCAAGAACCAACTCAGTCTCACTCTCAGATTTTGAAAAATCGATAACATTTACTTTCTCTCTCTTGCCAGTGTCTGGTGGTGGCATAATTTCAGGTGGAGGTGCATTGAACCCGCATGTTGGGCAGGCCGGGGTATCGCTCTCGTCCAGGAGCGCGTAGTGATTTGCTCGGAATGGCCTCTTGACCTCTGTGTCGTATGGTGTTCCATCGTCCCACATCAGAGGAGCTGGAAGGTAGATTTTCCGAGAATTGTAAGCCAGAGAGCCAGCTACAGGCTCTCCAGATTCGAGCGCCTTGACCTCTTTGCCTGTCAAACGCTCCTCGACCAGCCAGGCTTCGGCATCTGCTCGCTTCTCTTCGGTGTCGCAAACAATGTTCCTGAGCTTGCCAAGAGATGGCGTCTCTGGTCCCATTCCCAGTATAGGATGACCTCTGGTGATCATACAGCCCTCGAATGAATGGACGCCATCGATCTCTTCAGGGTCGTAGATCTCCTCCCACCGCTTGAGGATCCCGTTGGCCACGCCTTCATGCGTCAGATGGACAGGAGAAACGATGTAGTTGATGCCATTCCGGGCTTTTCGGCGTGCTATACCGGGACCTACCTGGATAGCCTCGATAGTGATCTCATCAGATTCCTGTGACTCTGCCCTTCTGGCAGCCCGTCCTTTGCCGCCTGCAAACCCCCTGGCGGCTTTGTGGAATTCTTGCCACTTGTCCGGCAGAATCCAGGGCTTGACCAGCTCCAGGAACTTGCCCAGGTATTCGTTGGATCGCTCAGCATCTTTCATTTCAGTTTTCTTCATACTGATTCTCCTAATACCCTCAACGCACCGGCAGAGAAGGTGAAGCTTGGGCGTAACGTCACCAGAAGAGGGATAGCTGCCATCGGGCAATCGCCTTGCCTCACCGACAAGTTCAGCGCATGTCTTACAAAGTCGATCGTCGCCCGTGACTATTCGATAGCCTTCGTAGATATTCGGGTCGAGAATACTACGTTTGCAGGCGTCCTTAGTTGTCTCATAGAAGGCCCTGGCTCCTGCGGTGATAGCTTCTTGGACGGCTATGTCCTGGGCTCGCTTGTTTAGCAGCGCTTTGCCCTTCTTCTCCATCAGCCGCCAGACTTCTTCTTCGGATTTGCCCTTGGCAAAAAGATTCTCAGAATACTTCTGCAGAATACTGGCTCGTCTGGGATCAAGCCCTATGCAGTTCCTTATCTGCTTGGCTTGAGTCTGATATGTGACACCGTTGGCATAGCCATCTGTCACGATCTGCTTGATGGCATCCTTCTGGCTATCCGATACGTATTTTACTTCTTTTGCGCCATAATCCTTCAGCCACTTGAGAGCGTTTGGATCGGTGAGCGTGAAACTTGCCTTGGTGCCAGTAGCCACAACATCTGCGATGTAATTGGCCATGATTCCCGATGCTGCTGGGAAGACATCTTCTTCCAGCTTCGTCCTTGGATCATAGCCTTGCCATGTTACCGCATAGGCCACTTCTTCGGCGTCTTGCTGTGCCTCCAGTCGGCTTTCAATATCGGACCAATCGGTTTCTGATAGGGTCTTGCGGACGGTTGCCTGAAACTCTTTGTTAAACTTCGTTATGGCGTTGTCCTCTATTGCATGGAGGGCTTCGGCCAGCTTCTCGCCTTTGTCTGCCATGCCTTACTCCTGTGGTTCGCCCGAACCTGCCATAGAAGGCAATTGACCCCGTTTGAGCGCATTCTGCTCCTCAAAGAGCTGCTGCAGTTGCTCCTTAGAATAGGCTTTCTCGCCCATAGTGCCCCTGTAATCGTTCACCAGAGATGCGCCGTTGATGAATAGGGCTGTTGCCCGGTCCTGCTCATCCTTTCGGTCTTTCGGCGTCCAGGAGGAGAGATCAAAGTCGATAACGAGGTCATAGCCGTTCACATCCAGGAAATCCGCCTGCCAGAGTTCCTTGAATGCTGTCAGTGGTACTTCCTGATGCCCGGAGATGACGGCATCCAGGAGAGCCTTGCCTGGGGCGGCTGAAACGCTAACCGCCTGGGCCAGCTGCTCGGTGATGTTCTTGGCGAAGAAGTGAGAGAGAATTAGCTGTTCGATGAACTTTTCAACTTCCATCGGGTTAAGCGGGACCGGGATGTTGGGATATTTGAAATGCGTGCCAGGAAGCGCTACTTCGGCCTGATGGCTGGATTGCTTTATGACCATTTCATTGCAGTAGTCCACCAGGGTTTGATAACCGCCTGCAACTGTAAGCCCCTGGGCAGCCATTTTGGCCAGGACATCGCCGTCTATCTCAGCTACTTCTTTTGGAGTGCCTACCCGCTTCACGGCCAGCCTGAAGTCGTTGCGGGCCTGCTTGGCAAATTCAATAGTGGATGCTATTGAATGAAGCATTGAGGTATTCTGAGGAACCCCGAAGTCTTCTATGTGGACTACCTGATCTATCGGGATCTCGATAGGCTCTTTGTTGGCGTCCACATTCTGGCAGAGGTATAGCTCCGAAGTCCTCACGTCATAGACGACGCCCTTCAGGATCTCATCCTGCATGTATCGGGTGGTGTCGGAGAATGAAGAGGGAGCCTTATCGAAGCTCTGGCCCTGCAAGTGCTGGAGGCGTGGACCGTACAGGTTGCCTTCGAGCTTGATCTGGATCTTTTCGAAGAATGCTTGCCTGAAGCTCCATATTCCCAGGCCGGCGGACCGCAGGCATTCCAGGGTCGTGCAGCTCTTGTGCCAGCCGATCTGGGCAAGGTTTCTATCCAGTTGCTTGAATTGCTTGGCGGCCTGGGCTATCTGATCGCTTTTAGTATCGTCTTCAGGGCCATCGATGCTCACAAAGGTGGGCGTCAGGGTGGAAAAGCAGAGCCTGCTAAGGAATTGCAGGGATGAAAATATGATAGGCATCTTCCATGCATCAGTGATGAGCTCGGCGGTGATTTCCCTGTCCGCATAGCGATATGGGGCTGCGGAAATAAAGATCGGCGCGCCGATCATCTTATCCGGACTAGCCTGCACCTTCGCTTCGGTATCCAGCTTCCCGCCCCTGGCTCGATGAATTAGCATGAAACCTCAGAATAATAATTATGATTACAGAACGTATGGCCGGACCATTGGCTTAGTTGAGAATGTGAGCGTAATCGTCTCTTTGGGCCTGTTTAGTATGCCAGACACTATCATCTCTATGGAGTCTGGACCGTCATCGAAATCAGCATTGGGAAATGATTTGAACATGTATAGTAGCTTCTTGTATTTCCGTCCCCAGTCGGAGCGGAAACAGAGCTGCCCGTTATTGTAGTGTGGCAGGAGAGACCGGATCCTGTTCTCCTTGTTGGCCGTGTTCCAGAACATCTCATAGGGCACTACAAGGCTCTCTTCCTTCTGTCTCTGGCGAAGGAGAATCTCAAATGTGCTTCTGTCGCCTCTCTTCCAGGCATCTTTTGCGATTCCCATGGAATTGGCCTCTATGCGGAAGAGTTCGTACTTGAACAGCTCATGCTTTTCCAAGATCTTTTCCAGGGATTTCTCTTGGGTCTCGACTGTCAGGTCGCAGTCCCAGACGAGCCAGCGGTTGTCAGGCAGTATGGCGATCGTACTGATTGCCGCAAAATCATGCCCGCCTTCGCTGGGATCGAGGGCACCGTAAAACTTGCATTGGTCCAGATCGACCGTCGCCGGGTCCACGAGCTTCAGGCCGTCGAGGCTAAACATGCTGTATTTGCTGTCTGGAGGCCTCTGCTGCCACATGGCTTCCCATTCGTATGGTCCGACCATCGCCTCTTTCTTTCGAAGGGCGACAACATCATATTTCCAGGGCCAAAGCGCGTCACCGGGCTTTCTAGGGTCGTATGGTGGAATGGGGGCTTCTGCAATCGCTGGAAGGTTGAGTACAGTCCATTGCTCAGCTTCCAGGTCCTCTTCGCCTCTCTTGAGGAGCCTGCCAGCCAGGTCGTCACTGTGCCACCTGGTGAGGATGATAAGCATCCTGGCTTTCTTTTCTGATCGGGTATAGAAGGTCGAGACGAACCAGTCCCAGGCATTGTCTCTGTATGTCAGGGATTCGGCCTGAGCCCGATCTTTTACCGGATCATCGATTATGCCTATATCATAGCCCATGCCGGTTATTGCACCGTTGACTCCGGCGCAGACATAGACGCCTCGATGGCCCACTATCTCGAAGATGTCATTATTCCTGAGATAATTGCCCTGGGCTGTCGTGCGGATGTTCTTCTCGCTCAGGTTCGTGTTGGGGAAGACGTCCTTGTAGGCTGGACTGATTATAATCCTCTGGACATCTCGGTTCATCCTGGATGCCAAGTCAGCACCGTAGCTGGTCCCGATAACCTGCAGGTTGGGATCCCGCCCAAACGCATATGCAGGAAACATCCTGGAGCCGATCTCAGACTTTCCGGCCCTGGGATGGGTGAATATCATCAGGTTCGAGATCTTCCCGGAGAGAAGATTATCCAGGTGCTCACAGATGAGGCGGTGATGCCAGTTGATATTATAGTCAGGTCGAAGGTACTGATAGAAATCAATCAGGTGGCGTCTGGCTTTCTCTTGCCGTATTTCCTTCAAGCTTGGCGGCCAGAGCCTCAAGTTGCTTCACCTCTTCGTCGGATAATTTTGATAGGTCTTGCTTGATTTCTATTTTGGTTTCGGATGTCGGTTTTACAAAATCTATAATCGTTGATAACAACCGTTGAAGGGCTTGACTTGCTGCCAGTCTGTCCCTGGCAGTTTCAAGTGCTATGGGATGTTCACCTACCTCGCTGGCTTTAATGAGTCTCCTGAGGCTTTCTATTTCCTCGTCGGTATACTTCAGGTACTTGTTAGCCCATTTATCTGCATCATCAAGAATCTTTGAGCGAACTGCCTCGACCTTGGCGGCGTTATCTGTAGCGGCATCTGCCCGAGCTTTTGCAAGATACCTCTCTACCGAGCGCGCTGTAATTACTATCTTGAATTTCTTAGATATCTGGTCCTTCAGCGTCCCACCTGAAAGAGCCCGGTTCGTGAAAATGAACTTCTCAATCTCAGGAGTAACTTTCGTATTAGCCAAGAAAACCACTATCAACAAACTTATTACAGATACGACATTTGCGACACAAAACCGACATTTGAATTAGAACGGCAGGCCAGGTCGTATATCACGAAGGCGGGAGGGAGATCCGCCAAGAAGAAGAACCCGGCCAGGCCGGTCACGAGGGTGACTATCAGGCTGCCCCTTTCGCAGGAAGCACGCTAACCGCTCACCTTGCGGGCAGCCATTTTACATTTTAGCATTATAATTGGGGTTGCTCCGGGCTCCCTTTGAAGGGGCATTGAGCAGTATTCCCGGAGCGCATTATTCATAGATCATGTTGCATTTCTCGCAGTACAGGAAGCCGCGACTGTCCATTCGCAGATCTCCGCCACATGGGCATGCATCAAGGCGTAGGAGTTCGCCGTGTTCTGTATAGATTGATATTTCGGGATTGTTATTTCGAGGATCGGTATATTCTCTGGCGAGTCGCCCCTGCATCCTGATGACTTTAGGTGGCCGCCAGGACCATTTCGAACGATTGAATAGCTTGCCGTTATAGAGAAGCTTGCCGGATTTTTCAGCTACCTGGCACCGGATCGAGAGGTGGCAATGCATGATGCCCCCATTCCAGATAGGTGTGAATGCATCATCTTTCTGGAGAGCTTTTAGCTCGGCCCCTGAGTAATTTTCCATCTCCTCATCTATGGGTGTCTGTGTTTTGAGAATATTCTCAAATTTTAGACTGTCTGAGTCTGACACATACACTTGCCCGGCCCCCCTGAAATGCCATGTCCGTCTCGACCTTCTTGGCGGATGCTAACCGCTGTACTGATCGCTGAATCTTGCCGATGCTCCAGCCCCACTTGCTCATGTCTTTCTTTGCAGCTTTGAGGAGCTGATAGAGATTGGCCCCGGGATGTTCCCGGACCAACGTGAGGACCTGGTAGTCAGTAAGGTTCATGCTTTGGACTCCATCTTGGCTATACGCCCTTCCCAGAGCTTGATGTTCTTCCGGCAGATCTTGATGTTGTTCTCCATGCGCTTGAGAGCCAGTTCGTGAGCAGCAAGCATTTCCTTGAAGTAGACCAAGTGGCCCAGGGCCTCTTGTTTCTCAGCTTCACGCTTTTTATTCATGCAGGCCTCCATGGATCTCTATATTCACCGGCTCACCGATGTGGCTTCTGTAGTACTCCTCTTTCTCCGGAGGCCAAGCTGCCCGGATGGTAGTCCAGAGCTGGCCGGAGGTGAGGAGAAGCAGAACCAGGAACTCCTGGCCCGCTGGCAGAGGGAAGTTGCCGGGCTTACCGGCGAACTTGGTATCCCATTCCAGGAACTCAGGTGAGAGCTGAGCCCGCCTGACCTTCAGAACGCCGAGGAGCATTGTCTCAGAGATTCTGGCCGTGACTTCCAGTGGCATCTTGGCGTATTCGGCAGAAAACTTGATAGTGCACCGGCCCGAGGGATCTTCCTGGAGCTGGGCGTCTTTGGCCATTGCCTGGGCGATCTTGCGCTCCAGAACTTCTCTGAGCCGCGGGTTCGCGTCGGCCCGGACCAGGCCGTCCGGGTATACCTTAGCCGCGCCTCTCGGGTGGAATATCTCCGCGGATCCGTCCGGGTTTACTGTGCAGTCGAAGCCTTCCTCGGCTGCATAGTCCTGAGCGACTTGGGCGGGATTCATGCCTCTGCCCTCATGGCTCTTGGTTTGGTTTTTCTAACCTTCTGACGAACTTCTCCGATTGCTTCAATGACTGGCTGGAACTCCATGTAGGCATTGTATGTTTCTTGCCAGCTATCGAGCTCATCCAGTGCTTTCTCAAGAACCTGCCTTCGCATCTCGGGGTTGTTCATTGCCTCAATAATGCCAACATAAGCAGCACCTTTTTGCTCCGGAGGGACTACATGAACAAAAGCCCGGATTGGCCTCTTTGCATCTGTGGTATCTGTCCGTACAATGACGACGGATCTCAGTATATGCCCAGCCTGCTCCAGTCGATATTGCTCGGCGGCTACAGAATCTTCCCACTCGAAAATATTGTGGTGAGGGGCATCGATTCTACGTCCATCCTCCAACACATCCCATGCCGTGGGGTGCTTGTCCTGAGAAGACAATTCGAGTATTCTGTTAGCCACGGCTTGCGGATCGGCTCTATTGGCCCAAGGAAAGCCCTTTTTCCAAGCATACTCCATCTATGCCACACCCCCTGTCTCGATTTGCTTTGAGGTATCTACTTCGAAGCATCCGTATGTTCCCGACAGAACTTTAGGGGCTGATGGCCGCCATTCTCCAATGCCAACCATTCCGGCAGCATTAACGAGCGAAATTATGTCCTCGACCTTGAGGATATTAGCATTGAAAGTGATTGAGAGGGTTGCAGACCATTCAGGAAACTCGGCCCGATATCTGAGATCGGCCACGCCTGTTTCTAAGCGAACTGGATCTTCTCTCATGTGGTGTTCGCCCTCGATTCGCACCAAGTAGCCGTTGACTCTGATGATGGTTTTTGCTAGAGTCATTGGCAGGCCGTCAAACATTCGGCAGGCTCCGACAATCGCTGCCTTAAACCCCGGTGCGGGAAAACCCGGCTTGCCATCCGGCATTAGGTACAATGACGCCTTGTAGTCGGCTTCCGGATCTTTGGGCTCCTTTTTAGCCTTCGGGGCATTCTTCCCTGCCATTTGCTTTTCAAGCATCTGGCGTTTGGCTTTGGCGCTCCAGTTATGTACTATGAGAGGCGTTATGCCTTTGATCGGAACCTTTACAGTTTCCAGTTTTAAGGACTGGATTGTTACTACTTTATCTCCACCTTTTGGCATTGTTAATTTCCTCCGCGAATTTTATTACGAGACTGGCGCAACAAGGCGCAGCGAGACCGGACTTAACTTGACATGACTGGCATGTCCTGACGGAACCAGGCTTGACCCGACGCAAGGGGACATGACTCGACTGGCCTGCCGGGACTTAGCCTGACGAAACCCGACCTGACTCGACAGAGCCCGACTGGCTTGCCAGGACCGGACGCAGCAGGACCTAGCAAGGCAGAACGCAACTCGACTTGACTCGACTGGCAGGACTTGGCCCAACTCGACATAGCTCGGGGCGACATGACAGGGCTTGACATGACTGGACTGGCCTGACAGAACTCGACTAGCAAGACAAAACGATGCACCTGACTCTTCCAGGATTTTCGTGATGGGTGCATCCAAAGTATCGGTCAAGCAGCCTCCGCTTTCGCCTTTGGTGCTGCTTTGTTCAACCTGACCAATCGCAACAATGCGTCTTTTTCGTTCTTGGCCCAAACGAAGTACGTCGTGCCCTCGTGCGTGCCTTCCTGGATGCCTTCTGTGGCGGCAGGCGGCCAGGTGAGGCTGACTGTTGCCGGTAGTTGCGGCTCTCCTCCGATGATCTCGACCAGGATCTGGTAGGGCTGCAGGCCGGCTTCGATCTGCTCTCGATATGGGTCTGTTTCCCGGCTGATGATCTCCGCACCAGGATCGAGCTGCCTGACGATGGCCAGGGTTTTCTTCAGCAGGAGGACATCCGTGTATGGTCCTGCCCAGTCGTCCCCCAGTTCCGTGGCAATTGCGTACATCTTCATCTTTGATACTCCACCAAACTTGATTTGAATCAACTGCGTTTCCTTGACATCTTGTCAAGGTGCTCTTCTCTCTCTGGGACCCCCGGAACCCCCGGACTATCCCCCTGGACAAAGACACGATACACTAACCTTGACAAACTGTCAATATGATACAGTAGACCTGATTTATCTTCTAAGGCAATTTATCTCTAGGATAATCCCTCCTGGGAAAATCGCCCCGTCTCGGCTCCACTTGGAGCTTCATGGGAGCACCTTGACAAACTGTCAAGGTCGTCGTTTTCTTGACAAGATGTCAATATGAAACAGCGGGCCTTGTGCATCACTTTCTTGGCTCCTTGCTGTTGACCTTACAGAGCCATGCTTTTCTTCTGGCCCCGCGTTTCTCAAATTTGGCTTGATCGGGATGAGAATTCGCTACCCAGCGCATTGCTCTCAGGGCTTGCTTGGGATCGATGGTCTTGCCCTCGGCCTCGCCTATGATTCTGGATGCCTCAAGAGTCGAGATGGGTTTGGCATTCCTGCTTAGGGTGGCAAGCAGGACCTCGGCCCTGTAACGGTCCGATTTCGTGAAGGTCAGCAGAGGCCGGCCTATGATGAACTGGACAATATCTTTCTCAAGGTCTGCCATCTGGCGAAGTGCATTGAGGGGCGAGGCTTGGCCTAGGTCTTTAGCCCGGCTGATCGCCTTGGACTGCTTTTTGCATCTGACATAGAGGCTCCTCGCCTCCGGACTGTCCGGCAGCTTTTCCAGCATTTCCAGGCTATTTTCGAGGTTGTCTATCTCGACATGAAACAGCGTATCGAATCCGTCCTGCAGGCGCTCCTGGGCTTCTTCCAGGCGCTTGTTTTTCTCTTTGAGTTCGTCCATCTCGGAGTTGTCTGTCGCAGAATGAGGCGTTTGCCTCTGTTCCAGCGTTCTCTCAAGTTCCTGTATGTACTGGAGCTGTCTCTCGATTAGCTCGTCCTGGGAGCTGATCCGCCCCTCCAGCTTCTCGATTGTTTTCCTGAGTTGTGAGGGCTCGCTGCTGCAGAGGTCTGCAGCTGTCCGGAAGGCCAGAATATCCTGTGATGCAAGAGGGGTGGCATTGGCCATCTCAGCTCCGGCCTAACCACTTCTTTGGTGTGCTGAAGTTGGGCGCTAACGGCGGCCAGTATCGCAGCGGGTCAGTTGGTTGCCAGTACCTGCAGCGGTCCGGGATTGGCTGTCCTTTTCCAAGAAGGACACAGCGAACACGATCTCCTATGATGGTGTGCTGAATAGGCGAGATAGGGGTCCGATGTGCCGGACCCTTTGCCCCTTTCCGCTGGCTCATGCCATCGCCCCTCTAGCCAGCTCCTCGGCTCCGGGGATCTGGCCATGTTTGGCTGTAGCGGTGAGCTGCCAGAGTTTCAGGCATGGGACTTTCTGTTCTGCTCCGAGAATCTCCTTGGTGGCTAGCGGATGCTCCACCACGCCAGCCTTCTGCAGGATCTTCATGATCCTGGCCGCGGGTTTGGGCCCAACGTGCTGAGTGAGTTGCACGAGATACTCTGTGACCGGATCGGCTTCCCCATCGAGCAGATCCAGAATGCCGTGGATTAGAACGGCATCCTGGATCACCTGATGCTCAGGCTTCCTCATGGCACAACCTCCGCAGAGCGGATTCTGCATAATGTCCAGCCATTCGGGCCTCGCCTGTAACGGCGGTACTGCGCATCTATCTTGAGCTTCGACGGGATCGGTAGGTTATGTGGCAGGCTGCTGGTTGTCTGGTGAAGCCAGCAATGCGATCTATGCATGCCGTTTTCGCACTGGATGTCGTCCAGCAAATAGTGGCCACGAATGCTGCGATCGGCCAAGACGGCGGTGAAGATCATGCTCCACCCTCCGCAGTGATGTTCCAGCCGGTGCCATTCTGGGAAAGCGAGACGTTAATGTGGTCTCCGGAAAAGCTGAGGTTCTGCAGTCCATCGCCGGAACTGGAGCCGGAGATATTCAGGGTGACTGCATCGGCCACAAGACAACAGGCCAGTGAAGCCAATAGGACCGCCAGGATCAGGGATATACTGGCCAGCGTGGGAACATAATCCCCGCAGGCCTCCGGATCGCAGCGATTCTTCCTGGGGCAGAATCGAGCGTTAATGCAGGGCCTCATGCGCTGCACCTCCCTGCATGGTAGTTTCCATTGAAGAGGCCCACAACGACCTGCTGGCCCACAAGTGGCTCCAGAATGCTAGAGAGTGATTTTGGCAGTTCTATGCTGGTGCCTTCGATATCCGCGAGGATCATGTCACCGGACTCTGTGATGCTATCGAGCCTGCCCCAGATGCCTTCCAGCTCGTCGAGAATCGTTATCTTCGGAGCGCATCCTGCAGAAAAATTATTTATAGAACCGCTTACAACTACACCACTCATAAGGATGACACCTCCTTCGCGGGGGTGGCACCCTCCCATCCTGTTATCGCGACGTTTCCCGTCTCGGTTGGAAATACCAGCACCTTTCTGCGAAATGATTCGCGGTCTAAGCGAACATATCCCAACGAATCGAGGCGGTCTAGCTTTCTTCTCAAATGGCGTGCCGTCTGGCAGTCAAGGGTCTTAACGATCCTGATGACACTTGACCCAGACAATTCAGATACACGTTTCAGCAGCTGCAGATCGACTTCATCAAGCTCTATCTCTGACATGTGCCCCATCCCGAAGGGCTCAGGGCACAGGCACGAATGTCCCTCATGGGAGTCCCGCGAAGGACATGAGGGACATTAATATACCTTGGGAGGCATACCTTTGTGTGCCTGGGTTGATCCTCGGGCCGTGGAAAGCAACGAGGGGTTAGCCCTGGCTCTACTAATTCTAGCGTTAGCTCTCTTCTTCCGAGAGCTACATTCTTATCTTTTGCGGTGATGGAAGTATTTCTTGCTATTCTGAGCGCGGAGCGAAAGTAATCGCTCTTTACGATATCGCCTTCTTCAGGCGATATCGCCTGATTAAGGCAGTCTACGACATTCGCGGTTTTCACTGACAATTATCCATCTCCTTCTGCAGCTCCGCAATCCTGGCGCGGAGGTACCTTGTGTTCTCGGTGCTCTTTCGCTTCTTGGCTATGACGAGCTGCTTCTGTGCTTTTCGCAGCTCTTCCATGAGGTAATCTCGCGGTCTGGCCTGCATCTCAGGCGACCTCCTCGGATTCCTTTTGGAAGCATATCGGGCCGAAGCCTCGCTTCATCGATTCTTCATTACTCAATCTTCTATGACACCTCCTGCAGTAGCGATGCAGCTCTGCGGGCTGGCTGAGCTGCTGCTGGACGATCGGTTCAGATTTACTCATTTAGGCCGCCTCCAGCTTTTGCCGCCATTCTTTTTTGCAGATTTCGCAGAGGTATATACCTACAGGGATACCCCCAACGTCATCTTCCCCAACGAGCTTGCTTCGGCCCTTGCATGTCGGGCAGGGTCGCGCGCCTTTCTGATCTGGCTCGACCCTCGGGAGAGGCTCATCTATCCCCTTGTCCAACCACTCCAGGAGCAAATTGCCGGTGCCTGGCGTGGGCTGGAATTCAACGCCCTTGAATAGGCCGGTATTGTCTTTGTCGGCCCAGGCCCGTGCTCGATCGAGGTACAGGACCAGAAGGAACTCATACTCCAGGCCGTCCCTCTGGATAGGGGCCAGGCCGACTTTCTTAGGAGTCTGCTTGCCTTTATCGTTTGTTTCCCAGGTGTAGGCCTGCTTGGTCCTGGTTGTGGCTATGATATGCATCTGTGAAGCCATGATGCGTTCGATGAGCCTGTTCTGCTTGCGGCCTATTGTGTCCCAGTTGAGGAAGCCGTGGCCCGGGTCCTGGGCATCCATGCGGCTCTTCTGGTCCAGGAGGCCTCCTGCGCCGGCCCAGGCATGGCTCAGAGAATCGATGATCAGAACCGAGAAGCCTGCCTTTTCCGCGGCATCTATGACATCGATGTACTTTTCTGTCTCGTAAGGCTCAGAGATAGCGGCCACCTGGTAGGGGCCTATCGTGAAGTCCTTGACTCCAGGAACCTCAGCGCCGATGTAGAGCTCTCCTCGCCCATGCTCTGTATCGGCCAGGGCGATCTTTGCCCATTCAGGCTCCAGGCCAGCAGCAATTGCTAGAGCAGACATGGTCTTGCCGCTGCCAGATGGGCCTGTGAGCATCATCTTTAGTTTTTGTTTTCGGCGTTGGGCTGGGGCAAATTTGACTCCAGCCATTCAGTACTCCTCCGTCATGCAAGCGAGAAGCACAATGCGGCGACATTTCTCATGTTCTATCCGGATTAGCGCCGCGGAGAGCTCTCCCCGGACGTGTGGGGAGGACACGCCAAACCGGATAGGCTCATTTGGATGAAAGTGCGCCAGAGCCTGCATAATTTTGGCAGGAGTCGTCACCGCTTCTTGGAATTCTCGGTCTACCAATTCCTCGTATAGCTTCCCCTCATGTGGGCTGGGGAGGATGCCAGCAGGGACCATGCCGTCCTCGATAATCGCGATGGTGCGATCATCTGTGACCCTGGCTATTCGGCCAGGCGTGGGGAGCTGACAGACATCCATCAAACCTCGCCCCCATCTCGCTCTCTCTGGAGCATCGCAAGGCTCTGCAGCCTGGTCAACTCTGAGAGGATGTACACGACCTCGCACGGCCTAAAATCTCGTTCAAGTGTTTCGAAAATGAGGGCCGCAGTGCCCTCAAGTTCGCTTCGGGATTTTACCATTTCAGGCTACCCCCATATCGGATATGCCCACGGGAGCTGGCCTGGTCCGGGGCGGCAAGGTGCCGTACTGCACGATGCCTCGCAGGGCACCGGACACGAAGAGGGCCTTCAGCTTTTCCTCAGCCACCAGGGCGGCTGCGTGCTCTTCTGGATACAGAGCCTTGAACTGGGCTCTGTCCTTGGCGGAGAACTTCTTGGTGTGTACCATATCATATCACTATACCATAATAAGCATTCTGACTATTTAAATTTTGCCCATTAATGCTGCATAAAGCAATAAACTATATATGCTAAGACCGTGCAGTAGGGTATATGCGCGAAGAACTTGCCTTAGTAGAGGTGGACGGACGGGGCCGCGTGCAGATCCCATTGCCCATGAGAAAGGCTTTGAAAATAGAGCCGGGAGACATCATAAGAATAAAAGTCAGTTTAGTAAATGAGATAGAAAATGGGGAAAGCGAAAACCCTTGCCTGGCCATCGCTCCTGAGCCCATTTTCGCTTAAGACATAGTAGGTGATGCTACAATGTCCCAGGATAACTCTAACATAGCGGAGGCTATAAACCTACCGCAAATTGCACAACATCCCGCCGAGGCCGTGGCCGCCCTGGTCGAGGTTGTGAGGCGGCAGGGAAACGAAATAGAGCTATTGCAGGAGAACCAGGCAATCCTTTTCGGAATAGTCGCGAAGCTGAAGGATCGGATTAGTCCAGAGCCCACCAAAGCCCAGATAGACCAGGCAACGATCCTGAAGGCCCTTCTTGCGAGCCAGCCTAACGGCAAGATGTTTGCGAAAGAGGCCCGCCAGAGAATGAGAATGCCCAAGGCTAGCTTTTCGAGATTGCTTGCCCATATGAAAGCTGATATTGAGGTTCGTCCTTTTCATGCCGATCGCAGGCGATATCTTATCATCCTACGATCCTCAGAAAATGGTTGATGGAACGATCAACTAATTTCCACTTCTCTTCATATCTTCAAGAATTTCCTTGAATAAGAAGAGAAATATGCACTCTTTTGATATTGTTTTAATATGAGATAAAGATAGAATATAATAAAATATATTATGAAAGGTGTATCTAACAAGAGTATAGAAAAATGGTTGATAGTTGCAGCAACTAATTTTAGCAAGCTTTATATTTTCATGCAAGGACCTAAAGTTATGAGAAAGTTGGTTTTGTTACTGGTCTTGTTTATGGCCATGCTTACATCGGCGCAATGCCAACATACCGCCGAAGATTAGTTCAACAAAGGAGAAGAACTCCTTAATGCAAGTAAGCACAACGTGATTTACTATAATGATTAAAATAAGGGATTAATACTGGTGATATATCCTCAGTGTGGCCGTAATTTTGAACCAACAAAATTAAGAAGCTTGAGGTGCGGGCATGAGTAGTACCCAAGAGATCCGCATAAGCCGCCAAAGGTGTGCCCGAACCCAAAGTGCAAATCCCCTTATTGGGATCGGGAACGGACACGAGAAAAGAAGGAGAAGGAAATCCACAAGAAAGATGAGGTAGGAGTTTAAGAAAACCATGACAAAAAGGGGATTGAGCACAGAAGTCGATGCATACGTATTTATAAAAAACGCTCTGAAAGAGCGCGGGTGGGACGTTAGAAACCCGGAACGTTCTCCAATGGGGCAGGTGTATACACAAAACGAGATTCAATCAAATCCCGCCATCAAACAACAGTTGGGTCTTGAAAAACCAGAAAATATAGTGAAGATTAATGATAGGATACTGTGGGTTATTGAGAGCAAAAGCACGAGGGGTCAAATATCAAAGGCACTAGCAGAAGCCGAATATTATGCGAATAAAATTAATCAGGGACAGACCTATGAAGCGAAATTTATATCCGGTGTCGCTGGCAATAATAATGATGGATTTATCATACGCAATAGGTTCTTTGTGAACGGTTCTTATGAACCGATTATATTCAATCATGCGGAAACCTCTGGACTTCTCACACCGACTGAATGCCAAGCTATTCTCCATATAAACTCTCCTGAAGTAAATGACCCACCAATCGATGATAAACTGTTCTTGTCGAGTGCAAATCGTATTAATGTGATCCTGTATAATGGTGCAGTGAATCCACACCAGCGTGCAAGTGTCATGGCTGCACTTCTTCTTTCAATGTTAAGTGACACGGGGCCAAACATCGAGGAGAGTTCTCCATCAATCTTAATCAGAGATATTAATGGGAGAGTAAAAGATGTACTACAACGGCACAATAAAGCAGAGTTTTATGAATATATTAGAATCTCTCTGCCATCGACAACTGATAACCACATTAAATTTAGAAAAGCCCTTGTAGACACGATTCAGGAACTAAATAACCTGAATATTCGCTCTGCCATGAATTCGGGCGCGGATTGGTTGGGTGCGTTTTACGAAGTTTTCTTGAAATACGCCAATTGGGCACAGGATCTCGGCATAGTTTTAACTCCGCGTCATGTCACACGCTTTATTGCTGACGTGATGGATATTAAAAGCAACGATCTTGTTTTAGATATTACATCTGGAACGGGTGGATTTTTGGTAGCTGCATTTGATTCTGTGAAACGGCGCTTTAATGAAAGGCAGGTCCAACGATTCAAGGAAAATTGTCTGTTCGGAATAGAACAGGATGCTGGTGTCGCTTCTCTGGCAATCGTGAATATGATTTTTAGAGGTGACGGAAAAAACAACATCGTGGAGGGGAATTGTTTTTCTAAGTTTCTTGAAGCGTCCACGCATGACGGCATAGTCACTGCTAAGTATTCTCCCATCCAATCCGCGAATCCCCCTATAACGAAAGTTATGATGAATCCGCCATTTGCACTCAAAAAGAGCGATGAGAAGGAATTCAAGTTTGTAAACCAAGCATTGAATCAAATGGAAGACGGGGGAATTCTATTTTCCGTTCTCCCTTATTCGGCGATGGTGAAACCTGGAGCCTATAAAGACTGGAGAAAGAATCAGTTGATGACAAACCACACATTATTAGCAGTTCTGACCTTTCCAATTGACCTGTTCTATCCGGTTGGCGTAACAACTGTCGGAGTATTTATCAAGAAGGGAACACCGCATCCAAGAGAGCAAAAGGTACTGTGGTTACGTGCGCTTAATGATGGTCTGCTTAAGAGCAAAGGAAAACGTCTTCCTCATCCAAGGGCCAAGAATGATTTAGACGCGATACGAAACAACCTGAAGGCGTTTCTACAAAATCCAGGCCATCCTATCCCGAATATACACCAATTTAGCAAGTCCGCTCCCGTTGATTGGTCTGATCCTCATCTCGAATTGGTTCCCGAAGCATATTTAGACCAAGCCGAAACAACTCTCCAAGAAGTCGAAATGGGGCTAAAGCAAGACGTGTGTGACACATTGGCTTTTCTCATCAAATTGGATCGTATCGATATTAAACCAGACCTTTTAGCTACATCCATAACATCATTGCCAACTAAATTAAACTGGAAACGATTTAAAATTACTGAATTATTTGATCTTGGGCGAGGTAATTTTCATTCTATAGCAGACCTCGATCCCGGAGAATATTTAACAATTAGTCGTATAAGTACGGATAACGGACTTGTGGGTTTCTTTGATAAACCCACCAAAGCAAAAATTTGGGAGCCAAAGACCCTAACAGTGTCAACTGTGACGGGAGACGCATTCGTACAGCCATTGCCGTTTATCGCAACGGATAACGTGGTCTTGCTAAACGAAAAAAATGGACCACTTAAGATAACCAGTCTTTATTTTATCCAGTTTATGATTAATCAGGTTAGGTGGCGATATTCTTACGGTCGTCAGTGCTATAAAACCAAGTTTGCCGAAACAGAAATCATCCTCCCGATTAAAGAGAACGGTAAACTAGACGAAGATAGCATGGAAGCATTTGTTAGAAATGTTCGATATTGGAGGCTTGTAGAATCTATATTTGAATAGACCAACTACGTGCACAACTTACCAATTTTTCCTTGAAAGTTCAATCGAGTTTTTTCTTTGGTGATATAACCCACATTTCGCATTAACGGTTTGAACGCTCACTAATTTTTCTGCTATCGGTTTTTTAAAGAATCGATATACTTCAACACTTTAGTATACGTATTTCGAGTCAAGATAAGATTCACGCAGCCATGAACAACCAGTATATAGATATAGTTTTATAAAATACACCACCGTAAGCATTGAATTAACAAATATATCCTAAATTATTCTTACTAAAATGAGATATAATGCTGCTAGTTGGTACTCATAAAATTAATTTAAAAAATAAAAATTAGCACAGCTTTACTGCGAAATATGGGCTTGATATTTCTGCTTGGGTGATTTGCGGGAATATGTTTTTCATGCTGGCTATTAGGTCACATGCTTTTATGGATATGGTGTTCGCATTATCAGATTTCGCAATAACCTTGCATTGCACACCCATAAATATCATGGTTGATTTGTCGTCTGGCTCATCCACTCCAACATTCAATTCAAGCTCCGCATCCTTATTTTCTTCCATCTCAAAGGCACATAGTGCCATGAGTTGTACTAAGTCATCTCTCATGTCTTCGAACTCAGCTTCTAGGGATTTATCATCTTCTTTTTCCATGTGCTATAATTAGAGGCACATTGGTATTTAGGTTCCTCGCTGTCTTGTGTAGGTGCAATAGGGACATAAATGCTTCAGAACCCCATATAGGTTGAATAAAAATTCAGTCGTCCTGCGTGTCGATTTTTAATCCTTGCTCTGATATAAGGCCATGGTATCTTGAGGTTAGCCACTTCAAACGGCGAAGAACCAGGATTTCTTTCTCCATCAGGCCGACGCCTTGCGGCCTCAGTACAAGTAAAAGCATCTACAAGTACTATCAGAAAGTGAATATAATCAAGATCATCGCACTTGGCAGGATTCATGTTCAGTCCGAGCCAGTTTATTTGCTAGACTTAATATAATGTAAGTTATATATAAAGATTCGGGCAAGTGCGTAAGCCCTACAATTATTGATGTCTAGATTCTGCATTTAATTGTTTAGGATCATTAAAATAGACCTGGACTTCTGACGAGTTCAGTCCTGCTGTAAAAAATGCTCTTCTGAATTCACGATAGTAGTCCTGATATTTCTGGAAATCGTGGCTGTCATCAAATATCGCCAATCTTGAATGTGGATAAGAATCATAAAGCCAATGCCCCATTTCGACTGCAAAAACCTGATCAGCAGTTCCCGACCACACCATCACTTCTCCACTGTAGCACGAGCGGTTTAGATTGATCTGTGTTCTCAGAATTTTCCCATCTTCGTGAGCCTTTATAAAATCGGCAAGAAGAACTTTTATCCATTCATATCCCAGACAAACTTCTTGCGAAGACGCTGGATGGTAATTTTCTAGATCGTAAGCCATCAATTCGTATATACGCACCTTAACACCCAGCTTCCTTGGTGCATCAAACAACAAACGTATCAAGGGGAAATTATAGGAGGGCGTAAGCCAATTTTTCAGATAAGTAAATTTATCTCCTAATGTAAAAATACTGGTCCTACTGTTAACTATTTTCTCCTGTAAATCCGTATCGCCTCCTTGGCCAATCATATACAGCATGAATGCCAAGGATGCAGTCGTATCTGTTTTTTGAGATAGTGCGAAGTAAGATCTTGCGACATTTGGGTTTGACTCGTATGTGCTTTTCATGGAAGTCGTATTATGCTCTCTTGCCAGATCCAAGCCACCACTCGCCTCAATTAATGCACGAGAGACATGGTCTCCATATTTATCCAAATACTGCTGTACTAAAACTCCACCTCCAGAACGACCATAGACCATGATTTTGTCGTTTTGGGGTAGTAGACCCTTCTTTTGCATATCCAGCCTTACAGATTCGATGTCGTCTATCTGTTCGTTTGAGCCGTAGAGTTTCATAGCTAACGCATAATTTACCGAACCGTCTTTGTTGAATACCTCTGGAAATAATGTGGGGCTTACACCGCGGTTTCCTATGAGCACGTAAGAAAGCCCGCCTAAATTAGCATCAAAGTCTCTCGAAGAGTTTATTAATCCTACTGCTTCTTGTTGGTTATCACAAAGCCAAAAAACTACATTATCTCCAACTCTGAATTCAGGATTTAAAATGTAAAAATCTGTAAAGTTTCCGAGAGAGGGGTCTTTGTGATCGATTGGAATTTGCAGATAATGGTGGTATTCATCCGGCGGCATCTCGGGGTAGTAGCTACCAGATACAAGACGAGTGTCTGGCACTGCGCTAAACACTTGGTATTCATGCCAACCATAAATTCCGCTCGCCACAATTATTGCAAGAAGCAAGAATATGGCTATATTCCATTTCATACTTTGAAAGCCTCGAAAACAGCAATTGCAGCCTGGAATTCCATAGTTAACATTAATGTTACATTAGGCATTTAGTGAATATAAAATTTGCGACAAAAAATTTCTTGGTTGTTTATTAATATTAATTTCGCTTTTGAATCTCAGATAATGTGACATTACGATACCCGACAATCAAGTACCGCCTGGCGTAAGTAAAAAACAAGGGTGTTTTGTGCTATACTTTTAGCTCTCAGCATATTGATTTTAAACGCAATACTCCGCTGCTTGCAGCGGCGGCGCACCCCGCTGCAAGCAGGCGGGCAAGGGCGGCGCTCAGCCTTTTGCCCTTTGCCGATGGTAGCGTCACATTACTTCAAAATCATGATAATAATGTGGCACTACAAAACTGGCGGAGCTGGCCCAGCGGAAAAGGATCATCCACATCGAGCAGAACGCGACGGGATAACTGGACCACCCGGCCAGATCCATTTCCCCTCTCGCTGGCAGAGATGCATTGCCTCCTATGAGCGGAGGCTATTTATGGTTTTGGCTGAAATCGGGTAGTCTACCTTTATTGGGTTGACTGGTCCGCTGTGAACCTCAAAGCCTACATGAAAGGAGCTAATCATTGCACCTGATTAGCGTCCTATGCAACACTACTGATGACACTGTTCCATGATGCATCCTTATATGTAACAACTCAACAAAGATACACCACAGGATATCTCATGAAGATCCCAACGCATTGCTCTAATCTAAAACTTCAAGCGCACTCCTGTTTGCATTCTGTGGCACACATCTTCGTATTATCACAGCATACATTTTTACATACTTCTTTGCATGTGCACGCTGCCGCCACAGATGCTTGAGCTGCAGCAACCTTAGCATTTGCTGACGATAGTTTTTGTTCTGCAGACGCTAATATTTGGTTTGCGTTCTCTCGTTCTTTGGAAGCGGACTCCAAATTTTTCTTTGCGGATTTGAGGGCTTCTTCTGCGTTTTTTAATTCTGTCTTGGCAGCATTCAATTCCTGATTCGCCGTTGCCAAATCAGTCACTAGTTTGAGGAGTTTTAATTTTAGTTCCGCTTTATATTTAGATGCAGATTCCATAGCTTTTGCATCGTTATTCTGTTTTGCTTTAATATAAGCAGATTGAGCCTCACGTATTTGTTCTTCAACAATTTTTTTCGTTTCTTTTAATTCTTTTATCTTTTTATTTACACTATCAACTTTGTCCTTGGCATCGTTCACTTTTTTTTGGGCAGCTTCTGCCTTTGATTTTGCAGAGTTTTCTTTTTCTTTTGCCGATTCCACTTTTCCTTTTGCGGCGTCTACATCTTTTTGTGCAGAATTCGCACTTGCCTGCGCGACAGATAGTGTCGCTTTTGCAGCGGCGCATTCAGCAGACTCAGATGAAGCTATGGATACAAATATGCTCACAAAAAAAATTAATATTATGATTGTTGTATATATTGAAATATGTTGTCTCAATGACAATTCAATCACCTTGAAAACGTTTTCAATATTGTTACTTACTACTAACTACTTAATAATTGTGATAAATTCTTGGTTAGGCAGTTTGCATTCAATACTGATACAATTATTACAGTCTTACTGCCCACATTTCTCAGGATACTGTCACTGTCGGTCTAAATATGCCCAATAGTAGCGGAATAAAACCATCCACCGGCCAATTTCCCGGAGGCCAAGACTCCCCTCCCGAGACCACTCACATCGAGCGGAACGCGACGGGCTAGCCAGGACCATCCAGCAACATTACTTTTTAGCTAAATACTGAATATGTAAAAATAATATTCATGAATTTTTTATTGAAAATGTGTACAACCAAAAGAGGCTGCATTCAGCTTTGGGCTACAAATCTCCGAGTCGGTTCGAAATGAAGGTTGCCTTAAATACCATTGCTCAACTCTTTTTCCATTATCAGGGGTTCAGTCCAAAAAATATATAATCTTTTATCAACTAACCAATCCAGCCAATGAACATTTTTGAAAGGTTAAAAATAGACCTGCACCTGCCAGGCTTCGTCTCAGATATAATCTTTGCCGTAGCGTTGGCGGCTTTTCTGTCTTTGGCCTTCCAGCTTCTCCTGGGACTATGGACCCCCTTAGTGGCCGTAGAGTCTGGAAGCATGGTGCCTAATCTGAACATTGGAGATATAGTTCTAGTCCAGGGCTCCTCCAGAACCCAGGTGATAACTTGGGATGAGGCGGAGAAAACCAGCTACATCGCTTTTAATAAGCCTGGAGATGTTGTTCTATACAGGCCTTACGGCAAGGAAAGATCAGGGTTATTGGATCAGGCTAAGGCTCTTCTAGGCATGCCCATTCCTCCCTACAAAGCCACGCCTATAATTCACAGGGCGCTAAGATATGTCAATAAGGGAGATCCCATGTGGGATGGAGGGCCCAGAGCACCCTTTGCTGGCTACATCACCAAAGGCGATCATAACGATGTCATAGACCAATCTGCAGGGACCATTCTTGGGCTGGCCAACACCACCTACCTGGCCCAAAAACAGAAGAAAGGAGAGATCATCGAGGTGGGCGGAAGAAGCATATTCATGGATAAGACGACCGGCCTCATAATCTACAAGGCAGATAACATCTCCTACGCAGGCGAGGGCATATCTTACCTGACTCCTGTGGATGAGGACTGGGTAATAGGAGTAGCCAGGGTGAAGATTCCCCTAGTAGGCTACGTGAGGCTCGTACCCAACTACATCGCTGATGGGATCCTTAAAATCTTCAAAGCTTTCTAGGCCTAAACGCAATCAATGTCCTGTGGTTGCTAGGAGTAGAATCAGATCAGGGCTATGACGCCCACACGCTACCCCTGGACATTGCTCACCCACTCATAGTGAACCTGTGGCGGCGCACCCGTGTAGCAAGATAGCGGGATATTCGCTTAAATAAAACTGTCCACCTGCCAATCTCCTGGGGCCAGGACGCTCTCCCTTCACCAAAACCATCCATATCGAGGGGGCGTGACCGGCTAGCCAGCCGAGCCTTCCCTTCTTCGAAAAGGGCAAAATCCAGCCAGCGCAAAAAGACCAGGGCGAAGTGCTGAAGGCCCTCTTGGCCGCAAACGGTGGCAAGATGTTCGCGAAAGATGCCAGGGTCCGGATGAGACTGGATAAGGCAACATTCTCCAGATTGCTCACGAAGATGCAGGATAGTATCGAGATCCGGCCTTTGCGCACCAATCGGCGAAGTCAAATTGCTGCGGCGCACCCCGCAGCAATTTAACTAAGTTCTTTCGAAATTTCCACAAGAACCGAATGCGCAGGTTACATACATTCGATGATTTGGCATTCAAGTCTTCATTTTATCCGGCGAAGCTTCTCAAAAGAGGCCGCACCTATTTCTCCATCAACGAGATATATCAGATCAATCTCATCATCAGAAATGATCGTAGCCTGGACATATCCCTTAGTTAATTCGGTCATGTAGAGCGTTTTGTTATCAGAACCAATTACTCCGGCAAACTCATCAACCATCTCTTTTCCATTCTCCATGTATGTTACATTTCCAGTAAGAAGGCGGTCCTTTTGTTCGAAAACAACACTAACGCTCGAGTTTTCAAACAGTTTGTAGGACCCATTTTCTGCAGCATATCCATTCTCAAAACCAGTCCATTTCCCCACTAGATTTGGAACCTGTGCGGTACAAATCCCCATGGCTAAAAATGCCAACAATACTAAGCACAACATCTTATTCATATTTATCACAATGTGTTGTTGGCTTTTTTTCTTATATAATTATCGTCTAACAAGGAGATTATCATGTGATATCTGTCTTGAATAATATACATAAGCTGCTCCCAGAATATGGACGTGTGGCCCGCCTAGGACCTCGCTGCCATCCTGTCTGAGGTGAGAAGCCCCAAGTCCGATCTCGAAGCTTTGCGAAAAGTCCAGAAGGCTTTCGCGATAAGGACCACAAACGAGATCGATGAGCCTTTCGCGAAGGTAGAAGCAAGAGTCCAGGCCAATGGGCAGGAAGCGGGTTTGCTCCGGCAAAGGCGGTCATTTGCCAACAATAGTGTCACATTACTTCGAAATCATGGTAACGATGTGACACTACAGATAAGCGGGAATAGTTATCGACTAGCGGTATGCATAGCCTTCATCTTTCGGTTAATGCTATTTATTAATACATATTTTAAGATTAGTATTTATTAATTATAGACAAAAATAATTCCAAAGGATTTTTATGCTTTGATCGCTTATCAAAAATCAGGAGTAATTATTATGATCGGCGGCGCAATCCCGAACTGGAATCACCAAGGCGTTCTCCCGCCAATTAATCTAGGAAATAAGGCTACATCGAGGAACCGATCTCCTTACAGAGTATCGCTGAATGATTTTGTCCAACAATATGGCACTTCACCACATCGGCAAAGCCTGTTAGGGAATCTTATCACATTTCGCTCTATGCTCTATGCTATCGGGGTAGTCTCCGGTTTTCAGTGGATAGACGGAAGCTTTTGCGAATGCTCTGAATCATTGCGATCAGTCCCGCCTAAAGATATAGATATTGTTACATTTTACGTCATGCCAGAAGGACAAACACAACAAACACTTGATGCGATCAATCCACAACTTTTTAATCATGATTATGTAAAAAGCAATTATAATCTAGATACATATTTTTATGAGTTGAAAGGCAGTACAATTCGAAAACTGGTTTCGGAATGTACATATTGGTATAGCCTATGGTCACATCAACGTGATACATTTTTATGGAAAGGCTATTTGCAGATAGACCTATCTCCGACCAACGACTCTATTGCCAAAGACAACCTGGATAAGAGTATGGGCCAAGGTGGGATGTAGTGATAATTGGGCGACGGCAGTTCCTTCAATCAGAGATAGCTGCATTGGAGGAACTCATCGATCAAACACCAGAAGAGGATGTAATAGATCGCAAGAGCCTTGATGCTCGAAAAACAGAAGTAGAGGCTGAACTGTCCACTCTAAATCCTCCTTACTATGAGCCGGCCCATGGTCAGTTGCTATTCCGGGGCAAGCCCGTTGTGAAGAGCCAGGGAGTATATGCGGATTTTGCCGCGAGTGCTTTAGATAAATATGCAAAGATGATTGATACTCTACGGGCTAATCAGATTGCTGATCTAGGTCCATGCGGCCCCCTTCCCAATACTGGAGAGTTTCAGTTAATGATAACGGGAACGCTACCAGGCTCCTTTGGATTTGAAATTAAAGAGGTACCAAAACAAGCAACAATATCTCCTGAGTCATCTCCCCTGAAGGCGGCGATGGAGAAAGCTAACCTGGTGATGTCGCTTCCTATTGGATCGAGTGATGACGACATAGCAGAGGCCATATCGGATATAAGCACACGCTCGATTGAGGCAATCAGAGCATTTCTCGAAGTAATGGAAAACAATGATGCAATTTTTGCCATTGAGCTAGAGGATCAAAATAGATCTATCAGATTTAATGAAGTCAACCAAATCCGGCAAATCAAAGAACGACTTAAGCCAGAGAACATTATTGAAGCTGACAGAGACCTTTTAGGCGAATTTGGTGGAACCATTCCTGCCCGCCGTCTTTTTCAGTTTTTGATCAAAGAACCGCGTGAAATAATTGTAGGGCGGATTGGATTTAATATCGAAGATCCAAGTGAAATTAATCGTTTTATCGGGATTCAAATGAAAATTAGAGTACATACGAAACAGGTGGGTACCAGCCGTCCCAAATTTGTGCTTACCAGCTATGGAATGGCAAATAGACAACTAGGCAATTAATTTAGTTCCTCTTTTTTCTTAATCTCACTAACAAAATTAATCGCCATATATTACTCGTCGCTTGGAATGATCAATAGTGGTGGAATCAAAACGGTCCAATTGCCAATATCTTGGAGGAAGAACACCGCCCCATCATAAAGGCCATCCACATCGAGCAGGACGCGACGGGATAGCCGGATCAATCGGCCATCTCCTTTTCCTCGAACTCAAAAAGGCTGCCCAGGACCGGTGGCGAGCCGACCAACTCTCGCCGATCTTTTGCCTTCAGCCGATACCCTGTGGCAAATACGGCATCTGCTCCACCAGCAGCCACCTTAGTGACTTGTTCCTCCCGCGCCTCAGGGTCCCGCTGGCCAGGACCTCGATGTCCCTGGCCGCGCCCGGAGAGTTGTATCTCATGAAATCCAAAATACGATACGAAATTGATTAGGAGAATCATACATGGTACACAAAATCATTTGCTTATCATGAATCTGGAATTATGATACGCAAATGATTTTATGTACCATATGAGTTACATTTTAATTTACAGATTAATTAATGTCGCATTATTCTACGCTTTCAGTAATATTGAGTAATTGTGGAAATGCAAAAATTGTTGGCCTACTACCACTGCTTTCGCTTATAATCACTATGATACCCTCATCAGTTAGTTCTCGAAGTACCCTATTAGCAGTCATTTTAGATTGCCCCAACCTAGACCCAAAATATGTTGCGCTAAATATAGGTTTCGAGAAGATTGCATCAAGCGCTCGGATTGAATATTGAGTTCGCGTAATTGAGCTTACCTTGTCTTTCATATTGTTATATAAATTAATAATTTCTTTTGCTTTTTTGCTGTTCTCACTCGATTGTTCTATCATGGCCTGAAGGAAAAATGAGATCCATCCATTCCAATCCTCATCTCTTGAGATCGAATTAAGATGCTTGTAATATACGCTCCTGTTCCGCTCAAGGTATGAGCTGATGTAAAAAGTAGGTTCTGATAACATTTTCTTATTATAGAGTATCAAAGGAACCAACATTCTCCCTATTCGGCCATTTCCATCCAGGAATGGATGAATAAGCTCAAATTGCGCTTTAATAATCGCTAACTGCACTGTCGTGTCCTTCTCTTCTCTGTGGATATATGCTTCCCAATCAGATAGTGCATCCCATATAATAAGTGGGTCAGGGGGGACAAATGTTGCGTTCTCTATGGGTGTACCCGGGGAGCCGATCCAATTTTGGCGTCGTCTAACTTCACCAGGCTCTTTATTTTGGCCCCTCACATCAGAAAGAAGGATACGATGAAGATCTCTTATCAAGTTAATGCTCAGTGGGCGCTCTCCGAGTTTTACCACCGCGGCGGACATAGCTTTGCGATAATTTCTAATTTCATGAATGTCTTTATTATATTTATTTCCTGGGTCATCTATTTCATTAAAATCGTCTATATCTGCCTCATATTGCAGAACATCTTCCAACGAGGCTTGCGTTCCTTCAATTCTAGATGATATAACGGCTTCTCTGACTGTCAGAGGAGAGAGTAGTACCTGTGGGTTTATGATGCCTTGGAGAATTCCATTATATTGAGCAAGAGCGTAATTTGCCTTGCCAATAAGAGAAATATGCATCTCCCAATCTATGGATTTGGGTGGCAATTTTTCTGGTACATACGGTTCCATTGAGAGTCTCCTTGGGGATTTGTTTTGCCCTTGATATTAATAAAGGATCGTATCCCCAATAGCAACATAGCTACATCCCCCCTATTGTGGTATGCACGCCAGATAAGCCTCTTTCAGCTCCTTGAGGTCTATGTGGTCGTTTAACAGAATGGTATCAATGTGGTACCACAAGCGCAATGCAGCGAAAGGCAGGCGAAAATGATCCGGCCCCAGGCACGCTGCCAAGCTGCTCCCAGGATACGGATATGCGGCCAGCCCGCGGGACCAGCGGCGAGACGACCGGCTTTGGGCCATGTGGCAGCAAGGCCCTATCTCAGGAATTACGAATCGATATCCTGAGGATTCCCCGGCAAATAGCGAAGAGCCGCATAATTCTATCTAATCGACGCTACAAATAGCTGTGATTTCGTTCACATATCCCATTCCAGTTAATCGGAGGGGCATATTGCGTTCGATGGCATCTCTAAGTGTTTCGACTCTAAGCGGTTTTAGTAGGAACTCACTCGCACCAGCATCAAGACATGTATCATGGTTGACATCCTGTGATGTAACAATGATGATTCTGGGACCATTAGGCCACATCTCGCGGATGATCTTCGTTGTTTCCAAACCATCCTTTTCTGGCATTTGGATATCCATAAGCACGATATCATAGGACTTATTTTTTAAGGCTTCAATTGCTTCATTACCGTTTTCAGCAAGATCCGCCTGATGGCCGAGCTTCTTGGCAATTAGGGCTTCGACCCTGCGATTTATTTCGATATCGTCCACGATTAAAATGTTTAATTGCATTTCTCCCACCATATCCATTCACTAATTAGAGTATCTAATATAAAAATCATTTGGCTGTTAAAGTTTTAAGATCGTTAGAACTATGTTCCTATTTGGATATTGCATTCTTTTTGATGTCGATTTGTGGATTTCGAATTTAAAAACAAATTCATATGATAGTTAATATTATTAATAGATTATCTTTATTTTAAATCGCCATGCCTGGCCAGACACCCATGAGCATGAAAATGGGTCATGAAATGAAGGCACTTAGAAAGACCGCCCATGACCTTCAGCCGCGAGTAGTGCAACATTATTTCCATGACTGGTATCAATGTTGCACTACAAGTGAGTGGCTGTGGAGGGAGGGCAGGATCATCTCGTAGGATCAATTCGTCGCATGGCCTTCCACAATCTTGATCTCTTCTTCAGTCAGCCCATACAGTTCGTAGACCAGGGCGTCTATCTTCCGATCGGTGGCTGTAATGCCTGATGCAACGAAAGCTATGTGGATCTCAGGCGAAAAAGCTTCCTAGAGAGACATCCCCGATGAGTCGGATTCCATGCTGGCCACTCGACAGGCAGGGAGCGCTCCTGTCCGCCCAGGATCTCGCGACAAGACAACCGGCCCTTGTGTCCTGGGAAGACCATCCACATCGAGCGGAACGCGACGGCCTTAGCCGAGAGCAGGCCGAGCTCGCCACGTCATTGAGAAATACGTCCACTTCGTGTTGCTCCTAAACTTTTTGCATTTGTATCTTTCGAAGAGACGTTCATCTTTAAATTCATGCTAGTCGTAAGCTGATCGGCAGTCTGGGACCGGGCTTTCCCGCGCATTAGGATATATGCCAGTTCTGGATCAAGATTATACTTATCAATATATGCTTCTTGTGTGAGCTGTTCGCCATTTCCTGAAATGTAAATTGCCTCACCGACGACGGGGGTAATCTTTCCGGCTGGCAGACACCATTCAAATCCTGCTGGAAGCGTGCACTCCAGCCAGTCATCACTACTTGTCGATGTAGTATCGCTTGCTTCGTTCACTACGCCGCAATTTCTGCAAATGAACTTCTTCATTTCTACTCACCATTGATAATTCAGGTAAGTTCTTTTAATATATAAATAAGTAGTACATGAACACGGTCTGCCAACTGGGTGGCCTTGTGCCCGAACATCTCGGTCTGGGCCGGACCACCCGGCCTGCACCATTTCCCCGCAATCTCTGCCAATATCCTTGTGACAAAGGCGTACCTAGGCCTTAATGGCAACACTCTCAGCCTTCATCGCCCTGGCCTTCTGCAGGGCCTCGGTTTGGGTCAGCTTCTTGCAGGATCCCACATATACATTCATGGATTTGCTGTCCACCATCCACGCAGCCACCCAGCGCCAGTATTCCCTCCGTTCGCCCCTCTTTGTCACCGTGGTCAGGACCTCTTTCATCACCCGGATGCCATCCAACCTCGCTTTTTCCTGCAGCCCTGATAAGCTTCCGTGCCCTTTCTTCAATCCCGTGGCCTCTTTCCTGGCCGATATGGTGTGAGCCATTTTTTGCCTTACCTCTATTATTTGGATTGGGTAATGAGAGGATTCCTATAAACCATTGGTTGGTTTACAATGGCGATCCAAATACGATATGCTTGAGAGCGCGCCCAATTAAATCACTCGTATTAGTTAGAAATATATGCTACTATTAACGAAATTGTATGTGTTTAGCTCATTAGAATCAGCATCTAGAAACACATTTGCGCGCATCCAGCACTGCAAAATCATATAAGGCCAATTTTTTGTGCACGGGTCATTGATATCGACTTTTATTTTATGTATATATTTATATAACACAACCTCTGAACTGAAAAACCGCTTCTATCGACCTAATCGGGTGCACCTAAACACGTACACGAAATTATTGCTACCAATTACTGCATTCATGCTATCTACCGACATATTAATAATCATTGAATTTGATTGAGATATCAGTAGGAGGAAGATCCAAATGCGCATTATATGGTTTAGCTTACTTATAATGCTAATATTCACCCTATTATCTGGGGCATCTGCACTCGATATTAGCGTTTCGGTAGGTAATGGTTTAATCACATCTACTGCCGGTAATACTTATGATCAAAACACAGTTTCAGTTGATCAAACTATAAAAACAAATCCAGTTGCTGGAACCTTGAGCAATAGTCTTTCTGGCGTAGGTTCTTTGCCTGGTGCAACACGATCCATTACAGACGCTAAAGGAAACTACGCAGCGGTATATAGATCTGTAAAAGGAACGCCGGATACAACTTGGTCATATGAAATGAGTACCGGCGTTGATGGAACGGGAGTCAAGGCAGAAGAATGGCTGACTGTAAAAAAAGCATACACGATAGATGCTTGGGGGTACGCATCCAATAAAGAAGGGGATCGTGCAAAAGCAAGCGTAACGAACACCTACTCGAGTCCAGATGCCAATCTTATAAACTGGTACACCATGATGCATGCTGATAGCTCATTGACATCCGCTTATCAAAGTGCAGATAATGCTTAGTGTCCTAGAATTATTAATTATTATTCCATTATACTCTAAAATTGATCAACTCCGAAAGAGTCCATACATGGTCTGTGATTCCTGCCGCCATCATGGGTGTCCTCTGCATCCATTTTCG